>JAESGS010000004.1_pt1:1052500-1492614 | contig 1492614 bp, 1480 predicted proteins | sample 9269761 | NCBI WGS metagenome assembly JAESGS01 (sample SAMN15741799, study PRJNA653493) | algae metagenome | isolation source: Cyanosarcina radialis HA8281-LM2 and co-occurring heterotrophs from damp... | place: USA: Makauwahi cave, Hawaii | collected 2011-01-06
CGATGGAGATGACGCCAGCCAGGCGACTCTCCTTCAGGACGGGCAAGTGGCGGATGCGGCGGTCGGTCATGCGGCCCATGAGAACGGCGACCGTCTCGCCCGGTTCGGCGAAGATCACGTTCTTCGTCATATAGTCTGACACCGGGCGATCGAGGGCGGCCGCGCCGTCCCGCGCCACGGCCCGGACGACGTCGCGTTCGGAGATCACGCCGGCGACGCGGTCGGCGTCGCACACGATCAGGGCGCCGACCCGGCGGCCGTCGAGCTCGGCGCAGGCCTGGGTCACCGTGGTGTCGGGCGCGATCGAAAAGACCTCGCCGCCTTTGGATTTGAGGATTTCCGCGACCAGCATCCGGCGTCCCTTCCCTGTCGTTTCGGGAGCGATCGACGGCCGAAGAGCCGAAGCCGCTTCTTATGGGCGAGGATCACCCGGTTCCGGGCGGGAATCAAACCTTTCGTCCGCCCGGCCGAAGAAGCGGACCGCCGGACCAATAGCGAGAGTGCCAAAGAGATAGCCGAATGCATGGGCTTCCCAGGCCACCTGAGCGCCGTCGGCACCGGGAGCGAAGCCGATCAAGCCAAGGCCAGCGTTCACGGTCATCCACACCAAAGACACCAGGATAACGGGGCGACTCGTCAGGGAAAGGAGTGTCTTTCCACCGCCCAACATCCTCATGGCGGCTCCAATCAAACCGAAAAGGGCTCCCGAGGCTCCAACAACGAAACTGGGATTTCCCCAGTGGAGCAGGCCATAGCCGAGAGCAGCAGCCATCCCGCAAGCTATATAAAAGGCGAGGAAAATGAGCACTCCTGCAGGACCACCGAACCGACGGGCAAGCGGCGGTCCGAAGGTGACTATGCCAACGGCATTCATCGCCATGTGAAGCCAGGACCCATGCAGCAGCATATAGGTTAAAAGGCCCCCATACCGCCCCTCCGCCAGATCGATCGGCCGAAACGCCAGCTCCAGCCAAAAGGTGTGAGACCGCTCCTGCAGCCAGTAGAGCGCCGGCATCGAGGCGGCGAGCAGCAGCGCCACGAGCGGGGCGTTGAAGATGCGTTCCTTGGGGGGCGGGCCGTCGAATCGGCCGTCGGACGGCTCCATGATGCTCAGATGCGCGCGCGCGGTCGGCGCATCAAGTCATCCTTAACACCCGTCTCCCATTTTGGGACGCGGACCGCCTGCCTGCGGCCGAATCATGAGTGCCGCGTGGGATTTATCGACATGAGCCCGATCCGGACCGCATCGGCCGCCCTGGCCCTTTCGATCTTCGCCCTGCCCGCGACCGCCCAGGTCTCCAGCTCAAACGGCATGGCCCAGTTCCAGAACGGCTACGGCGGGGCTCGCCAGTCGGTCAACAGTGCCCAGACCGGCTCCACGCGCGATCAGAACGGCAATCGCCTTATCATCGACGGGATCATCCAGCCCCACGCCTCGTCCTATTCGCGCCAATCCGGCGTCTCTCAGCAAGGCTCAGGCGCCGCCTACGGCTCGGGCACCACGGCCATCGGCAACAACCTGAACGTGGTGGTCCAGGGCAGCCACAACACCGTCATCGTTAACTCCAGTCAGACCAACTCGGGCAATGTCACCGCCCGCAATGATCTGACCGGCACGCTCACAGGCTTCGAATGACGCTCGGTCACCTATCCCGGCTGCGCGTCCCCGCGCTCCTGACGGCTTCTGCGCTTGCGCTCAGCGCCTGCGTGAGCCCGACAGCGGGTCCGAGCGGCCTGTATGCCCGACCGATCGGCAATGCGCCGGTGACGGCCAATCCGACGCCCTATTCCACCGCCCTCTACTGCATGGCCGACTATGCGCGGCGCTACGGCCTGCCCTCGCCGCGCATGGCGGTCGGGCGGATCAGCGACTACACCGGCACGGTCTCCTCGGACGGCGGGCGGCAGATCACCCAAGGCGCGTCCCTGATGGCCTTCAGCGCGCTGGCCAAGGCCGGCGCCCAGATGGTCGAACGCTACGACACCTCCATCTCGGAAATGGAGCTTCGCTACGCCAACAACCGCCTGATCGGTGACGAGGGCGGCACGCCCGAGGAGCCGAACTATCGTCGCATCCTGGCGGGTCAGGTGCCGGGCTCGGACTTTTTCCTGGTCGGCGGCATCACCGAGGTGAACTACAACATCCGCTCGGCCGGTTTCGATGCGGGCGTGGGCGAGACCGACACCGACACGCCGGGATCGGGCATCATCCAGGGCAAGATCTACGTGATGAACGTGGCGATCGACCTGCGCCTGGTTCAGACCACCACGCTCGAGGTGGTCGACGTCATCTCCTACCAGAAGCAGATCATCGGCCGGGAGATATCGGCCGGCGTCTTCGACTTCCTGAACGGCAACGTCTTCGACGTCTCGGCGGGCACGGGCGGGATGGAGCCGGTCCAGCTGGCGGTGCGGGCCCTGATCGAGCGGGCGACGCTGGAGATGATGGCGAACCTCTATGGCGCGCCGGGGCCGGAGGTCTGCCTTTCGGCCGAGAACGATCCGCTGAACACCGTCGGCCCGACCGGGGGCTACTACCCGGCCTATGACAACACGGGAACGAACAATGGCCAGACCCGCGCCGATCCGTCTCGCTGGCACGATCGCCGCGACGGCGATGTGCGTCGCAGCCGCTACTGAGGCCTTCGCGCTTCAGCAGCAGGACAGCCGCGTCCTCAACAATCAGCTTCAGCTGGGCGATGTCATCAGTGGCGTCGTCCTGAACGTCGAAGACCCCTCGGCGGAGGTGTCCGTCGACAACGCCGCCCAGGCCAACAGCCTCTACGGCGCGGCCGAGAACGGGACCGTCGTCCTGACCTCGTCGCAGGAGATGCGGGGCGACAGCCGTGCGTCCAGCGAGCTCACCGTGACGGGCGACGCCGCCGGCCCCGTCAACGTTCAGACCACCGCAGGCGCAAACGCTCTGTCGGCGGCAGGCTACGGCGCGAACATCACTGTCGAATCCAATCAGGTCGTCGGGCCTTCAGAGGTCACTTCGTCGGCCGCCATCCTGAACGACACGGCTCGGCTTCTCGGCGGCGCCTCCTTCTCGACTTCGGCCAACGCCAACGCGGCCTCACTGGGCGGAACCGACACCCGGGTGCAAGGGACTGTCGTCCAGGGGTCCGAGGCCGGCGTCCGCTCGGAGACCTTCGTGGTCTCGCAGTACATCCCTGCCGAGGCCGAGTTCATCAGCGAATCCCTCGGCAACAGCATCGGCGCGAACTCGACCGGGGCCTCCAGCCAGGCCCTGACCCTGCGTCAGCGCCAGGCCGGCGACACCGTCTCGGCCAACACCAGCGCCAACAGCGGCAACGCCTGGGACCTGGCGGGTCGCGCCCGCGCGGTGGGCAACATCGCCTCGACCTACAATCAGGGCGGCTCGGTCGTGACCGTGACGGACCAGTCCAACCTGTCCGAGATCCGGGCCTCGGCCCTGGTCACCTCCTATGACTGGGGCGGGGCGACGGCCAGCGCGGCGGGCGTGGGCAACCAGGTCGTCATCGGCAACAACGACCGCTATCTCGAGATCGACAACAGCCAGGTGAACTCCGGCGGCGTCCAGGTCACCTCCGAATTCGCGGGTGCCTTCGGCTACGACGCGTATGTCGCATCGGAGGCGACCGGCAACGCCGTCACCGGCTACGCCTGCTCGAATTGCGAGGGGCAGATGGTCGTCACGAACAACCAGACCAACTCCGCAGGCGTCTCGGCCGCCAGCACGGTCCGCGTCACGGGCGCGGCCCGCGCCGTGGCGACCAGTGCGGCGGCCACAGGCAACGCCGCGACCTTCTACGTCTCGCGCTCGGGCGACTGATCCACCCACACGATACATTGCTTCACCGCATGTGAGCCCGCCGGGGTTGATCCTCGCGCGCGCCGGTTCCATTGAGGCGCGTAACGAAATACACCGCTTCAGGAGACCGCCCCATGACCGTCCGCGTCGCCATCAACGGCTTTGGCCGCATCGGCCGCCTCGTGCTTCGTTCGATCGTCGAGCACGGCCGCCGCGACATCGAGGTGGTGGCGATCAACGACCTGGGTCCGGTGGCCACCAACGCCCACCTGCTCCGCTACGACAGCGTCCACGGTCGCTTCCCCGGTACGGTCGAGGCGGGCGACGACTGGATCGACGTGGGCCTGGGCAAGATCAAGGTCACGGCCGAGCGCGATCCGGCCAACCTCCCGCACAAGGACCTGTCGGTCGACATCGCCTTTGAGTGCACCGGGATCTTCACGTCCAAGGACAAGGCCTCGGCCCACCTGACCGCCGGTGCCAAGCGCGTGCTGGTATCCGCCCCCGCCGACGGCGCCGACAAGACCATCGTCTACAAGGTCAACCACGACACCCTGACCGCTGACGACATCGTCGTCTCGAACGGCAGCTGCACCACCAATGCGCTCGCCCCCGTCGCCAAGGTGCTGAACGACCTGTTCGGCATCGAGCGCGGCTACATGACCACCATCCACGCCTACACCGGCGACCAGCCGACGCTGGATACGATGCACAAGGATCTCTACCGCGCCCGCGCGGCGGGTCTGTCGATGATCCCGACCTCGACCGGCGCCGCCAAGGCGCTGGGCCTGGTCCTGCCCGAACTGAAGGGCAAGCTGGACGGCTCGTCCATCCGCGTTCCGACCCCGAACGTCTCGGTCGTCGATCTGAAGGTCGTCGCCGGCCGCGAGGTGACGGTCGAGGAGATCAACACGGCGCTCCAAGCCGCCGCCGACGGCCCGATGAAGGGCGTCCTGCACACCACGAACGACCCGGTCGTTTCGATGGACCTGAACCATATCGCCGCGTCGTCCACCGCCGCCCTGCCCCAGACCCAGGTCGTCGACGGCAAACTGGCCCGCGTGCTCAGCTGGTACGACAACGAATGGGGCTTCGCGACGCGCATGAGCGACACCGCGCTGGCGATGGCGAAGTTCCTGTAAGCCGCAGCGTCTCCTCCCTGTCGCGCAGCGATGGGGAGGGGGACCGCGGCGCGGTGGAGGGGCCGCCGTATAGCCGATCTCGCCGCGTTGAGAACCCCTCCGTCTCTCCGCTTCGCTCCGAGCCACCTCCCCATCGCTGCGCGACAGGGAGGAGACAGGTGGACCCATGACCTTCCGCACCCTCGATGACGCCCCCAACCTCGGCGGCAAGACCGCCCTCGTCCGCGTGGACTTCAACGTCCCGATGGAGGACGGCCGCGTCACCGACGACACCCGCCTGCGCGTCGCCCTGCCGACGATCCAGAAGTTGCGCGACGCCGGGGCCAAGGTCGCCCTGCTGGCCCACTTCGACCGGCCCAAGGGCAAGGTCGTGCCATCCATGAGCCTGGCTCCCGTCGTCGACGAGCTGGAGCGCCTGCTCGGCGCCCCTGTCCGGTTCGCGTCTGACTGCGTGGGCGACGAGGCGAAGTCCGCCATCGCCGACCTCGACGCCGGCGGTGTGGTCCTGCTGGAAAACGTCCGTTTCCACGGGGGCGAGGAAGCCAATGATCCGGCCTTCTCCCAAGCCCTCGCCGACCTCGGCGACCTCTACGTCAACGACGCCTTCTCCGCCGCCCACCGCGCCCACGCTTCGACCGAAGGCCTGGCTCGCCTGCTGCCCGCCTATGCCGGCGAATCCATGCGCCGCGAGCTCGACGCCTTGGAGGCCGCGCTCGGCAATCCGAAGAAACCGGTGATCGGCATCGTCGGCGGGGCCAAGGTCTCGACCAAGCTGGACCTGCTCAAGAACCTGGCCGGCAAGCTCGACCGCCTCGCCATCGGCGGCGGCATGGCCAACACCTTCCTGTTCGCCCAAGGCATCGACATCGGCGGTTCTCTGGCCGAACGCGACATGGCCGACACCGCCCGCAAAATCCTGGCCGAGGCCGAGGCGCGCGGCTGCCAGATCCTGCTGCCGGTCGACTTCGTTGTCGCTGCCGAGGTCAAGCCGGGCGCCGCCTCCCGCCCCGTCGTCGCCGGCGCCGCCCTGTCCGCCGACGACAAGATCCTCGACGCCGGCCCCGCCAGCGTCGCGCGCCTGGTCGACGCCCTGACGGCGTCGAAGACCCTGATCTGGAACGGCCCGCTCGGCGTGTTCGAGGTCCCGCCCTTCGACGCCGCCACGGTCGCCGTGGCCCAACACGCGGCCGCGCTCGCCAAGGCGGGCGTCCTGACCGCCGTTGGCGGCGGCGGCGACACCGTCTCGGCGCTCAACCACGCCGGCGTCGTCGACGACATGACCTTCGTCTCCACCGCCGGCGGGGCCTTCCTGGAATGGATGGAGGGCAAGGCGCTTCCGGGTGTCGAGGCGCTCAGGGCGTGAGCCAACCCTTTGATCCGAGGCCCGTCAGCAAGGCCGCGAAGAACGAGCGCCGCAAGCTCACGGCCGCGACCGTCAACACGGTGGGGCTGACTGTCTTCGGCGTCGGCTTCATCACGCCTATGTTGGCCGGAGAGCGCACACGGGCCTCGACCCTGACATTGGGAGCCTCGCTTGCTATATTGGCCTTTAGCCACGTCATCGCGCGGCGGCTCCTGCGTGGACTGGAGGACTGATAATGTCCGTTGATCCAATCTGGGTGTTTTTCGGCGGATCGACACTTGTCGTCGTTTCGATCTACGCCATCCATATGCTTGACGAGCGGAAGTGGGCGCGCGAGGCCAAAGAGCGCGAAGAGTGGGAACGCACCCACCCTGCCGAATAGGCGACCCGTCCCTCTGTAACATGGCGTGACTTGAGGCCGCCCGGGCGCTAGACCGTCCGCAAAACAAGACGACCTCAGGAGGCTACCCTTGGCGCGGATCACCCTGCGACAGCTGCTCGACCATGCGGCCGAGAACGACTACGGCCTGCCGGCCTACAACATCAACAACATGGAACAGGGCCTGGCCATCATGGAGGCGGCCGAGGCCGTCAACGCGCCGGTCATCATCCAGGCTTCGCGCGGCGCCCGCTCCTACGCCAACGACGTCGTCCTGGCCCGCCTGATCGACGCCCTGGTCGAGCTCTATCCTCACATCCCGGTCTGCATGCACCAGGACCACGGCAACGGCCCGGCCACCTGCGCCACCGCCATCCAGTACGGCTTCACCTCCGTCATGATGGACGGTTCGCTGGAAGAGGACGGCAAGACCCCCGCCAGCTATGAGTACAATGTCGACGTCACCCGCCGCGTGGTCGAAATGGCTCATGCCTGCGGCGTCTCCGTCGAGGGCGAGCTGGGCGTGCTGGGGTCGCTGGAGACCGGCATGGGCGAGGCCGAGGACGGCCACGGCTTCGAGGGCAAGCTGGATCACTCCGCCCTGCTGACCGACCCGGACCAGGCCGTCGATTTCGTCAGCCGCACCAAGGTCGACGCGCTGGCCATCGCCATGGGCACCAGCCACGGCGCCTACAAGTTCACGCGCCAGCCGGACGGCGAGGTCCTGGCCATGCATGTGATCGAGGAAATCCACCGCCGCCTGCCCGACACCCATCTGGTCATGCACGGCAGCTCTTCGGTGCCCCAGGACCTTCAGGACATCATCAACCAGTACGGCGGCCAGATGCCCCAGACCTGGGGCGTGCCGGTCGAGGAGATCCAGCGTGGCATCAAGCACGGCGTGCGCAAGATCAACATCGACACCGACAACCGCATGGCCATGACCGGCGCCATCCGGAAGGTGCTGGCCGAGAAGCCCGGCGAGTTCGACCCCCGCGCCTATCTGAAACCGGCCAAGGAGGCGATGCGCAAGCTCTGCATGGAGCGGTTCCAGCAGTTCGGCTGCGAAGGTCAGGCCTCGAAGATCCGCCCCATGTCGACCGCCCAGATGGCCAAGCGCTATGCCTCGGGCGACCTCGACCCCGTCTACGGCCGTCGCGAGAGCGCGGCGGCCTGACCGCCCTCCGGCCGTCGCCCGTCAGGTTCGGTCAGGTTCCGAAAGGGTCGCTCACCGACCCGAGTTGTATTGTCGCACCATTGCACCTAGGCTCCGTCCTTGGGGATGGACAACACGCCTGAGGGGGACGTGATGGCCGACAGGAAGGCTTTGGACCGCCGCTCGTTTCTGAGCCGCGTCATCGGGGCCGCCACCATGGGCGGGGCGCTGACGGCCGTGACCGGACAGGCCGAGGCCCAGTCCGGCTGCAGCGACAGCGACAGCGGATCCTATTCGGACCCGAGCGGACGCGGACGGCGCTGCGCGACGCAGAGCGGCTGCACCGACAGCGACACCGGAAACTATCGCGACGGCATCGGCAACGGCCGCCGTTGCGCGACGTCCTATTCTGGCTGCACCGACAGCGACAGCGGGACCTATGGTGACGGTGTCGGCAACGGTCGCCGATGCGCGGCTCCCTCGACGGGCTGCAGCGACAGCGACTCAGGGAGCTATGCGGATGGCTCCGGCCGCGGTCGCCGCTGTTCGACGCCATCCACCGGCTGCACCGACAGCGACAGTGGAAGCTACGGCGACGGAGTGGGTCGCGGCCGTCGCTGCACGCCCGCGTACAACCAGTCCGGTTGCACCGACAGCGACACGGGCGCCTATGGCGACGGCGTCGGAAACGGCCGCCGTTGCTCGCCCGCCCCGCGCAGCTGCACCGACAGCGATACGGGCAGCTATGCCGACGGCGTGGGCCGTGGTCGTCGCTGCGGATAAGGTTCAGCCTTGAGTTCTTCGCTTCAGGGGTCGCTTTCCGACCCGCTCCGCTGGCTTCTCGGCGAGCACGCCGACGGCTTCTTGACGGAGGTCTACGAGGGCAAGCCGGTCGTCGCCCGCCATGGCGATCCAGAGCGGTTCCAGTCGCTCCTGTCCCTGAACGAAATCGACCGACTCGTGTCGGAGCTCGATTTCCAGCGCGGCATGCTGGTGATGACGGACTCGTCGCGCACCATCGCAGAGTCCGACTATGTCGCTCCCGCCGGAGCGGTCGACCGGAGCGCCGTCGCCAGCCTGTATGGCAGTGGCGCGACCCTGATCCTGAATCAGCTTCAGCAGTCCCACAGCGGCATGGCCGCCCTGTGCCGCAGCCTGGAGAGCGTCTTCAGCTGTCACGTCCAGACCAATACCTACCTGACCCCGCCCTCGTCCCAGGGGTTCCGCACCCACTACGACAACCACGACGTCCTGGTAATCCAGATCGAGGGCGAAAAGGCCTGGCGTCTGCACGACCAGCCCGTCGCCATCCCCTATCGCGGCGAGGGCTTCCAGCCCGGCGTCTATCCGGTCGGCGAACTGTCCGAGACCTTCGTCCTCAAGGCAGGCGACTGCGCCTACGTCCCTCGCGGCCTGATGCACGACGCCGCCACGTCCGGCGACAAGCCGTCGCTGCACATCACCTGCGGCCTGATCGTGCGCACCTGGGCCGACGTCGTGCTGGAGGCCGTGTCCGAGGTCTGCGTCAAGGACGAAGCCTTCCGCCGCAGCCTGCCGCCCGGTTTCGCCAACCCCGGCTACGACCGCGCCGCGCTCGGTCGAGAGTTCCAGAGCCTGATCCAGCGCCTGTCCGACCAGGCGCGTCTGGATCATGCCCTGGATTTCGCTATCCGCGAGTTTGTGCTCAGCCGCGAATCCGACGTCTCCGGCGCCCTGCTCGGAGCCCATGAGCCGCTCGCCGCCGCCTATGTCGCCCGACCGTCGATCTGGCGGATCGAGGGGGACGAGGCCGACGGCGACACGCCCGTGCGGCTCATCGCTCCCGGCGGCGAAATGGACTTTCCGGGCCTCGATCGTGCGGCTCTCGAGCGCGCCCTGTCCGGAAGCGTCTTCGCGCCCGGTGACCTTGGCGTGCCGGACCCGGCACCCGTGATCCGGCGTCTGGTCGCTTGCGGCCTCATCGGCGCGACCTGAGCCGGGGGACATGCTAGACCGCATGCGTGGAAGACGACGCCGAGGAAGTTGAGAGCCCGACCGGCGCAGAAGGCGAGCGCGTTCTCGTAGACCTGTCTGCCAAGGACCTGACCCAGCGCCTGGATCGTCTCCTCGCCGACGCCCTGCCGGAGATGTCCCGGGCACGTCTTCAGGCCCTGCTCTCCGCGGGCGCGGTCACCCTCGACGACCGGCCCGTCTCATCGCGGGATCGACCACGAGCCGCGACCTATGCCGTCCTCGTGCCGCCCGTCGCCTCGGCAGACCCCCAGCCCGAGCCCATCCCGCTGATCGTCCTGTTCGAGGACGCCGATCTGATCGTGATCGATAAGCCGGCGGGCATGGCGGCCCACCCCGCCCCGGGAACCGAGACCGGCACCCTGGTGAACGCCCTGCTGCATCACTGCGGCGCGTCCCTGTCCGGCATCGGCGGCGTCGCCCGTCCCGGCATCGTCCATCGTCTGGACAAGGACACCTCCGGCGTCATGGTCGCGGCCAAGTCCGACCGGGCCCATGCGGGCCTTTCAGCCCTCTTCGCCGCCCACGACATCGAGCGCACCTACATCGCCCTCACGCGGGGCGCGCCATCGCCCGATCGGGGCCGGATCGAGACCCTGATCGGCCGCTCCTCCGTGGACCGCAAGAAGATGGCCGTCCTGAAGTCCGGCGGCCGCAACGCCATCACCGACTATGTCGTCCAGACCCGCTTCGGCATCCCGACGAAGGCCGGCGCCGCCCCTCTCGCTGCGCGCGTCGCCTGCACGCTCAACACCGGCCGCACCCATCAGATCCGGGTCCATCTGGCCTCGAAGGGCGCGCCGATCCTGGGCGACGCGGTATACGGTTCGGGCAGCCCCGCCACACCGGTTCGCGCGGCGATCGCCGAGTCCGGCCTCGCCCGACAAGCCCTGCACGCGGCCGTGCTTGGTTTCGTTCACCCCGTGACCCGCCAGGCCCTTCGCTTCGAGACGCAACCGCCCGCCGACATGCAGCGGCTGGAAACCTTGCTGTCGGCGATCTGAAACACCAACTGTTTCCCAAAGGGAGGAGCCGCCATGACCATCGACCCCGAGATCACCGACAACGCCGAGGCCCACCGCTACGAATTGCCCGTCGACGGCCAGGTCGCGGTCGTAACCTACAACCTGTCCCCGCCGAACCTGATGATCACAGAGACCCTGGTGCCCGAGGCGCTGGAGGGACGCGGCATCGCCAGCCGACTGGCCCGCCACGTCATCGCCGACGCCCGGGCGCGAGGCCTCCTGATCCTGCCCGTCTGCCCCTTCTTCGCCGCCTTCTTCCAAAAACATCCCGATCAGGCTGACGTCGTCCATCCTCGCTACCGCCTCAGCCTGGGCCTGCCCGAAAGTCAGTCTTGATTTGAAACGGACTATCTGCTACAACCCGCGTCATTCGGCGCAGTGGCGCCGGGGTCACGGTCACGCTTTCCTGTGACGATCCGCTCCTAAAAAGGCGGGCAACCTGTCGCCACATGATCCGCTTGAGGGGTCGAGGACCCGGCGCCCATCCCGGGGCCGGCGCCAATGAGGACCCGCTCGCTACCGGTCGGAGGGACCACGTCTATGGCTGCCAATGCTACGCTCGCGGTGATGTCGCCTGAACAGGGGCTGTCGCGATATCTGTCTGAAATCCGCAAGTTCCCGATGCTCACCAAGGACGAGGAGTTCATGCTCGCCAAGCGGTGGACCGAGCATCAGGACCCCGAGGCCGCGCATCGCCTCGTCACCTCGCACCTTCGTCTCGTGGCCAAGATCGCCATGGGCTATCGTGGCTACGGCCTGCCGATCGGCGAAGTCATCTCCGAGGGCAACGTCGGCCTCATGCAGGCCGTGAAGAAATTCGACCCGGACAAGGGCTTCCGCCTGGCCACCTACGCCATGTGGTGGATCCGCGCCTCGATCCAGGAATACATCCTGCGCAGCTGGTCGCTCGTGAAGATGGGCACCACCGCGGCACAGAAGAAGCTGTTCTTCAACCTGCGGAAGGCCAAGAGCCAGATCTCGGCCTTCGAGGAAGGCGACCTGCGCCCGGAGCACCTCTCGGCCATCGCCACCAAGCTGGGGGTGACCGAGGAAGAGGTCACCAACATGAACCGTCGCCTGTCCGGCGACGCCTCGTTGAACGCGCCTCTGCGTGTCGACGGCGAGAGCGAGTGGCAGGACTGGCTGGCCGACGACAATGCCGTCTCGCAGGAGACCCAGCTTGCCGAGGACGAGGAAAAGTCCATCCGCATGAGCCTACTGGAAGAGGCGATGGGCGAGCTGACCGAGCGCGAGAAGCACATCCTGACCGAGCGCCGCCTCAAGGACGACCCCGTCACCCTGGAAGAACTCGCCGGCCAGTACGGCGTCTCCAGAGAGCGCGTGCGTCAGATCGAGGTCCGCGCCTTCGAAAAGCTGCAGAAGGCCATGCGCGCCGCCGCCGAAGAGCGAAACCTGCTCGACGCCTAGTGCGCAGCCTATCCGGCCCGGGCCAGCTGCGTCTCGGGTGGAGCCAGCGCAAGCAGCGCGTTGATCGGGGCCGCCAGCATGGCCTTGGTCGGCGCGCCTTGCGCCAGGCAGCTCTCCAGCCCGGCCGCCGCGACCGCCAAACGGGTGTCGCCCGTCTTGACCGCCAGCGCCTTCAGCGTCTCGACCTGCTGCTTCGACGCCCGCACCGCCTGCATCGGATCGCTGTCGAACTGCGCCAGCGACGCCGCCAGGATTCGCAGTGCCTGATCCTTGACCGCCAGCGCCGCCTCGCCCGCCGTCTTGGGCTTGTCGGCGCTGCGTTTCTGCGGGCCGGCGTATTCGCCGGAGTTGAACCGACGCCGGTCCGGCCCGACATAGCCCACCGCCTCGATCCAGTCGCGCGGCTTCAGCGCCACGTTCTCGACCCGCTTGAACAGGTCGCCCGCCGTGAAGGGCTTTCTGAGAAACTCGTGGATGCCGGCATCGCGCGCCCCCTTGATCGATGACGCTGTAGCTTCCGCCGTCACCATGATGATCGGGACTCGGCGGCACGCCAGGTTCGAGCGCCGGACGCGACGCGCGAACTGCTCTCCGTCCAGCCGGGGGCCCGCTCGTTCGGTGAAGATCACGCCCGGTTGCAGCTCGCGCGCATGGTCCAGCGCGCGGCTCTCGTCGGCTTCGGTCACGACCTCACGCGACCCCAGGCTCTTCATGATGTCCTGGAGCAGCCGCGCCGAGGCCGCGTTCGGATCGACGATCAGCACACGCCTCACCACCGGCTCGATGCGGTTCAGGGTCTTGGCGTCGGCAGTGAACACGAAGGGCGGCTCCGAAGGCTGAACCTCCGCCCTACCCCATCTCGGTTAAGGCCGCGTTGAGCGTGAACGCGGGTTCAGCCTTGGAAGGGGTCTCTCATCAAGATGGTGTCGTCACGCTCCGGGCTGGTCGACAGCATGGCCACCGGCGCCTGGATCAGCTCCTCGATGCGGCGCACATACTTGATGGCGTTCGCCGGCAGGTCCTTCCAGCTGCGTGCGCCCTGGGTGCTGTCGGCCCACCCCTCGATGGTCTCATAGATCGGCTCGGCGGCCGCCTGAGCCTTCAGCCCGGCCGGCAGATAGTCGAACACCTCGCCGTTGATCCGATATCCGGTGCAGATCTTCAGCTCATCGAACCCGTCCAGCACATCGAGCTTGGTCAGGGCGATGCCGTGGATGCCGTTGATCGCGATCGACTGACGCACCAGCACCGCGTCGAACCAGCCGCAGCGCCGCGCCCGACCCGTCACCGTCCCGAACTCGCGGCCCCGCTCGGCGATGCGCTTGCCCGCGTCATCGAACAGCTCCGTGGGGAACGGTCCTTCCCCGACCCGGGTCGTATAGGCCTTGACGATCCCCAGCACGAAACCGACGGCGCTCGGCCCCAGCCCCGACCCCGCCGCCGCCTGCCCTGCCACCGTGTTGGACGACGTCACATAGGGGTAGGTCCCGTGGTCCACGTCCAGCAGCGACCCCTGCGCGCCCTCGAACAGGATGCGCCGCCCCTCGGCCCGGAACCCGTCCAACATCCGCCAGACGGGCTGGCTGGCGAACGCCAGCACGCGCGGCGCGATCTCCATCAGCTGAGCCTTCAGCCCCGCCACATCGACCTCGTCCAGTCCGAGGCCTTTCCGCAGCGCATTGTGATGAGCCAGCAGCCGCTGGATCTTGGCGTCCAGCGCTTCCGGATCGGCCAGATCGCCGACGCGGATCGCGCGGCGCCCCGCCTTGTCTTCATAGGCCGGGCCAATGCCCCGCCCCGTCGTGCCGATCTTGGTCACGCCCGCCGCCGCTTCCCGCGCCTGATCCAGGTCCCGGTGCAGCGGCAGGATCAGGCACGCATTGTCCGCCAGCGTCAGCAGCTCGGGCGTGATCGCCACGCCCTGCGCCTCGATCCGCGAAATCTCGTCCAGCAACGCCCAGGGATCGACCACGACCCCGTTGCCGATCACCGACGGCTTGCCCTGCACCACGCCCGAGGGCAGCAGGCTCAGCTTGTAGGTGACGTCGCCGACGACCAGCGTATGGCCGGCGTTGTGTCCGCCCTGGAACCGCACGACCACGTCGGCGCGGTTCGACAGCCAGTCGACGATCTTGCCCTTGCCCTCGTCGCCCCACTGGGCCCCGACCACCGCCACGTTCGCCAATGCACAAGTCTCCGCTGGATGCGGGAGGGGCTATAGCGGGGGAATCGAGAGATGTCGTCCCGACCGGAACTGTTTTCACCTCAGAGCTCGGCGACAGCCGTCTCGAACGCCCACTCCAGCCACGGCGTCGCGGCCGCCACGTCCTCGGTCTCCACCGTGCAACCGCACCACAGCCTCAGGCCCGCCGGCGCGTTCCGGTGGCTTTCGACGTCATAGGCCGCGCCTTCGGCCTCCAGCAGGGTCTTCATCCGCTTCACGGACGCCTGCCGCCCCGCCTCGTCCAGCGCGGTGACGCGCGGATCGACGATTTTCAGGCACACCGACGTCGTCGACCGCGTTGCCTGATCGACCGCCAGGGGCTCGATCCAGTCCGTCCGCTCGACCCAGTCGAACAGGGCCTGCGCATTTGCATCCGTGCGCCGGATCAGTTCCTTCAACCCGCCGACGCTCTGCGCCCACTCCAGCGCGTCGATCCAGTCCTCCAGCGTCCACAAGCTGAAGGTGTTGATCATCGTCCCGGTCGCCAGCGCCCGGTCGAACCCCTTGGCGTCGCGCAGCCTCAGCACCTTGGGCACGGCCCGGGGCGGCGCGTATTCGTCCAGACGCGCCACCGCCCGGGGCCCCAGCGCCGCGATCCCGATCCCCGCCTCGCCGCCCAGCGCCTTCTGGAAGCTGAAGGTCACCACATCGACGCGCTCATAGTCGATCGGCATGGCGAAGGCGGCCGAGGTCGCGTCGCAGATCACGATCCCCTCGCGATCCTTGGCGATGAAGTCCGCGTTCGGCACCCGCACGCCCGCCGTCGTCCCGTTCCACGGAAACACCAGGTCCTTGTTCGGATCGACCCGGCCCAGATCCGGCAGATCCCCCCACGGCGCTTCCAGCAGCTCCAGGTCCGGCAGCTTCAGGTGATCCTGGGCGTCCACCGCCCACAGCTTGCCGAAGTTCTCGAACGCCATGACCTGCGTCGGCCGCGCGCCCAGCATGTTCCACATGGCCGCCTCGACCGCGCCGGTGTCGGACCCCGGCACATAGGCCAGCACCCAGTCCTCCGGCACCTCGAGCAGCGTCTTGGTCAGCCTCAGCGCATGGGCGAACCGCTCGACCACTTCCGGCGCACGGATGCCCCGGCCCAGCAGTTCATGAGGCAGCGCCTGCGACGACCATCCCGGCCGCTTCGCCGTCGGCCCCGCCGAGAACCACGGCCGCTTCGGCTTCACTGTCGGTTTTGCGACCATCACCCCCGCCCCGGTTTGTAGGGACGGGTGTTTCGCCAGTCCTCGGCGATCCGCTCCAGGATCGGATCGACCCGGTCGGGCAGGGTCACCATGATCCGCGCCTTCAGATCGCCTCTCGCCCCCCCGGCATAGGCACCCTTGCCCTTCAGCCTCAGCACCTGACCCGAATTGGAGCCCTTCGGCACCGTCACCGCCACCGTCCCGTCCGGCGTCGGGCACTCGACCTTGCCGCCCAGCACCGCGTCCGGCACCGAGACCGGCAGGTCCATCACCACATCGGCGCCCTCGACCTTGAAGATCGGATGCGGCGCGACCCGCAATTCGATCAGGGCGTCGCCCGCTTCGGTCCGCCCCGGCATGCCCTGCCCGCGCAGCCGGATCGTCTGCCCGTTCGACGCCCCCTTGGGGATGTTCACATCCAGCGTCCGCCCATCCGAGAACTGGATGCGTCGGCTCGCCCCGCCGATGGAGTCCTCAAGGCTGATCTCCAGAGTGGCGCGCACGTCCTGGCCCTTGCCGAACGCCCGCTGCGGCCCCCTCTGGCCGAAGTTGCCGAAGATCGCCTCTAGGTCGATGTCGTCGAACGCCGCCCGGCCGCCCGGCCCGCCTGTGTGCGAGAAGCCGAACCCGCCCGGCCCCGCGCCCGGCCCGCCCGCGCCGGAGAAGCCCCGGTACTGCTCCTGCCCTTCGGCGTCGATCTGACCAGCGTCGTAGCGCGCCTTCTTCTTAGGATCGCTCAGCAGGTCGAAGGCGGCCGACACCTTCTTGAACCGCTCCTCGGCGACCGGATTGCCCCGGTTCTTGTCGGGATGCAGTTCCTTGGCCAGCTTGCGGAAAGCGGCCTTGATCTCGGCGTCGCTCGCCCCCCGGGACACGCCCAGTTCCTGATAGGGATCGCCCGCCACGCCGTCGTCGCTCCGTCAGATGAGATTCGCCGCATCCGGGCGGCGTCTCTCGTCAGTTAAGCCATGCGGCCCGGCGTTCAATGCGTTTTTCAGGCCGCGAGCGGAACGATGGCTTCCTCGCCCCATCCCCAGTCGTTGCCGTACTGCGCCACCGCGACCCGCGCCGCCGACCCGAACCCGCCCGGGAAATCCTCCGCGATCGCTGCGGCCAGATAGACCGCCGATAGCCCCTCGACCTCCATGACCCGACGTTCAACTGCGCCGTCCAGAACTCTCAGCCGGAACCGCCTCGGATCCATCTCGACCGGCTCCAAATCCCACCGATCCCCGCCGACGCGCACGCGCGGCGTCCAGTTCAGCGCCAACCCCTCCGGGACCGCTTGGACCGCCAGCCCGGTCGGCGACCACGGCCGCCCGTGCATGCCCTCGATCGTCAGCGCCAGTTCCGCGAAACCCGGACCGCCCGGAACCGCCCCCTGCGGCCCGACCCGCGCGACCCTCGGCAAGCCACGCTCCTCGGCCCCCATCTCGATCCGGGCCAGCCGCTCATCCAGCACGACAACCAGCCCGCCCTCGGCCGCCCCAGCCGCCGTCGCGCCTTCGGTCCCCTGTTGCCCGCGCAGCAATCCCGACAGCCGCCACTCGCCGTTGCCCATCAAAACCGCGGACCGGAACGACACGATCTCCCATCCCGCCGGCGTCTGCACCGCCAGCCGGTTCGCCCCGCCCAGCACGGCCGCCTGCGTCCCCGACGAAGGCGCCACGCCTTCGAACGCCACCGTCATCCGGTTGACCTCGTCCCACCGCCCGACCGGTCCGGCCGCCAGAGCCGCCGTCAGCCGCCCCACCGTCGCCGGAGTCGAAACAGCCGCACGCTGCGTCAGCGTCTCGACCGCCTCGCCCAGATGCAGCGCCATCGGCCGCCAAGGCTCCACCGCCACGGCGACCAGCGGCCGCCCATCCGCCTCCGCGCCCGGCAGCGGCGGCAGGTCCAGCACCACCGCGAACGGTGCCCCCGCCGGTCCTTCCACCTCGCCCGGCCTCTTCGGCCCGGCCTCCTCGCCGACGACCACGCTGTAGACCCGCGCCAGCGCCGCGCGCGGCGTCTCGTCCAGAGTCACGCGCTCGACCCGCCAGGTGCCCGCCTGCCCCTGGACGCCGACCCGGTCGCCCGGCTCGATCCGCAACGCCTCCAGCGGCCCTAGCGCGACCGTCAGCCGCTCATCCTCCGCCGCCCCCAGCGTCCGCTCCGCCAGGGCCGTGGCCAACGCGGCGCCGCACACGGCCGGCAGATCGACGTCCGTCCCGCCGCCGTCCTCGTACCCATCCGCCCGCACGACGACCGACCCGGTCTGATAGTCCCGCTCTTCGTCGATGAACCGCACCCGCGCCGCCGTCGGCCGCGCCTCAAGCAAGCGCTCGCGCCTCGGTCCGCCGCCCTCGTCCCCGACCGCCAGATCGTCGATGGCCAGCGTCAGCGTCTCGGCCTCCACGCCGATCAGGGCGACCTTCCCGCCCCGCTCGGCCGCCATCATGCCCAAGGCGCCGAGCAGCGGCTCGATCGCGTCCCGGGTCCGCATTGGCCGATCAATGACATAGCCCGCGACCGTACCGTCTGGCCGCCCGACGTCATACTCATCCTCCGACAGGCCCCCGCGCCGCAGGATCGCCTCCAGCAGAAACCGCGCCTCGCCGCCCATGCGCCCGTTCAGCCAGTGCCCTCCCCGCCAGGCCCCGGCGTCGGCCCACACCTCCGCCAGCCCCGGAAACGCCGGATAGGGCCGCGCGTCCCAGCACCACGCGTCCGCCGCCTCCAGCATCGGCCCGCCGTAGACCCCCGACACCGGATTGTTCTCCGGCACCGCGAACCACCCCAGCACCGCCTCCAGCGCCCGCCTCTGCATCCGGTCGTCCCGCGCGCCGGTCGAAAACGGCAGCAGAAAACTCTCCGACGACTTCGGGTCCTGAAACAGGTTCGGCGCATTGCCGCCGCGGTCCACCGCCGCACAGCCGAACTCCGTCAGCCGAATCGGCTTCATCCCCGGAACCCACGCCGTCGAAGTCGCAGCCCTCACCCCGCCCGGCCGGTCATGGTGAGCGTTCCCCCACCATCCCTTCAAATCCTTGACCCGGAACACCCAGTCCTCGCCGTGCGCGGCGTCCACGATCGAGGTCCGCACCTGCGCCGCCTGATCCGCCTCGCTGGCATAGAACCAGTCGAACCCGTTGCCGCCCGCCACCTGGCTCGCGAGATAGGCCGGATCGTCCGGCCCCTCGAAGTCGGCCGCATCGACGCCGCCGTCGCCCGCCCGCCAGTCGCCGAGCGGCGGGTACCAGTCGATCCCGACGTAATCGATGGCCGCATCCGCCCACAGCGGATCGAGGTGAAAGATCACATCCCCCGACCCGTCCTCCGGCCGGTGCCCCGCATACTCCGACCAGTCCGCCGCATAGCTGATCGCCACATCCGGCCCGACCACCACCCGGCACTCCGCCGCCAGCGCCCGGTACTGGTTCACCGCCGGATATCCACCCGCCGCATCCCGCGTCCACGTCAGGCCGCGCATCTCCGAGCCGATCAGCAGGCCGTCGCACCCCGTCTCCGCCGCCAGCGCTGCATAGTGGAGCGCCAGCCGCCGCAACCCCCACCCGTCCGCCGCGCCGAACACCGCCGCCACCTCGGCGGTCGCGCCCGCGCCGTCCTCGCCCTTGACCCGCCCGCGCCAAGGATAGGCCGCCTGCCGCGCGCCGCCATAGGGGTCGGGCAGGTCGTTGTCCACCGGCACATCCATGAACACGAACGGGTAGAGCGTCACCGCCCACCCCCGCGCCTTCAGCGCCGCCACCGCCTGTCGCACGCTTTCGTCCGACGGCGTCCCGCCATAGGCCGGCCGAGCGTCCACCTGCGAAATCAGATGCGCATCCTCCCGCCCCAGGCCCGCCACCGACCAGGCCAACGGCTCCGTCGGCTTGTCCTGCCGCTCCACCCCAGGCTTCACCACGCAGTGCCCGGCCCTCAAATCCGTCCCGAACCAGCCGACCACCAGGCTCACCCGTTTCAGGTTCGGCAGCTGCGCCTCCAGCTGATCCAGCGACGCGATCAGGTCCGTCCGCCCATCTCCCAGATGGACGTTCTCGGCCGCTGTCCGCGTCAGCCCGTCCCGCCGCATCACGGCCTCGGTGGCCAGCACGAACTCTCCCGCACCGGGGATCAGGCAGACGCCTTCCAGCATCTCCTCCAGCCCGTCTCCGGGTGGCCTGCGAAACACCTCGAAACTCAGCTGCGGAACCCGGTCGCCATACGGCCCGAGCGGCAGATCCTCGAACACCACATAGGCCGTCCCGCGATACGACGGAGCGTCCCCTTCCACGGCTTCGATCAGTGGATCGGGCGTCTGCTCCTCCGTCCCCCGATGTACGCGCATCGCCTCGCCGGTCAGGTCCATCGGCTTGCCGTCCGCCCAGACGCGCCCAACCCCGTCGATCGGCCCTTCGCACAGCGCGACCGCGAAGCTCAGCGAATAGGCATAGTCGACCGTCCTCGGCCCGCCCTTGCCGCCGCCGGACTGGTTCCTCCGCTCCAGGAACCGCGCCGCCCAGATCACCTGCCCCGTCACCCGCGCCCGCCCGAAGACGCAGGCCATCGGCGTGCCCTCCGCCGTCGTCTGGATCTTCAGCGTCTCGAGCCTTGGCCCCACTTGCCGCGCCGGCGACAGCGCGTTCACCGCGCCTCGATCGATCACGCCCCCCAGCGCCGCCCCGATCGCCCGACCGACGCCGCCGCCGACGATCCCGCCGACGCCCCCCAGGATCACCTGCGCCATGTCACCTCACTCCTTCGTCGGGACGGGCCAGCCGAACACGGCCACCAGCCGACGTCGCCACCAAGGCCCCATCCAGCTCTCGACCACCGCCCGACCCCAATAGGCGTGGATCATCCGCGGCTCCGGCCCCTCGATGTCGCTCAGGATGGCGCAGTGCTTCACCGCCGCCCCCGGGCTCATCCGGAACAGCAGCACGTCGCCCGGCCGCATCATCTCTACCGGCCGCTCCACCAGCCTTCGCCGCGCCGCCATCAGCAGCATCTCCTCGCCCCCGACCTCGGCCCAGTCGGCGGAGTACGGCGGCGGCTCTTCCGGCTCCTCGCCCACCACCTCGCGCCATACGCCGCGCACCAGACCCAGGCAGTCCGCCCCCACGCCTTTCTCACTCGCCTGATGCCGATATGGCGTGCCCAGCCAGCCACGCGCCCCCTGGACCGGGCTCATCGCCGGCTCCCGCCGTCGTGGCGTCCGCCCGTCGCCGGCATGGCCGTCAGGAAATCGTCGCCCGGCACATCCGGAAAGCCCCGGAAGTTCAGTCCATTGCCGAACGTCCCGACGCACGTCTCCCACCGCTTGTCGCAGCTGCGTCCGAGCGCCTCGACCCCGCACCGCGCATCGCCCAGCACCGCGTCGCACAGCCGCCCGTAGGTCCGCCCGACCACCCGCTCCAGCGCCGCCATCGGCCCTTCGAGTTCGGCCACGAACCCCTCGCCGTCGCGCCGGATCCGCCCCAGCCGCCCGACGCCCAGCCGCACCCTCAGGTCCGGACGCCGCCAGTCCACGCGCCAGAGCTCGACCCGCGCCTGATCCCACAGCCCCGCCGCGACGTCGGCCTCGTCGACCGCCTCGCCGTCCAGCACCCCGCCGATCGCCAGGCTCCCGGCCGACAGTCCCGCCGCGCCCTCAGCCGCCCCGTTCGTCCACCCGCTCGCCGCGCGACAGACGACCTCGTCCACGACCAGATCCCGATCATGATCGGTGAACCCCAGCCGCGTCCCCTCCGCCTGTGTCACGATCCAGGCATGGCATAGCGTCGCCGCTCCGCTCTCGATGCGGGCGGCCAGTTCGCTTGGAATGTCCCTCATGTTTCTCCCTCCCCTTCATGGGGAGGGACGGCGAAGCGCAGCGGAGCCCGAGTGGGGCCCGTTCGTGCGAACTCGCTGTCCGGCCCCACCCGCGCTCGCCAAGGCTCGCGGTCCCTCCCCACAAGGGGAGGGAGATGCCTGCTGTCACACCCGCACTTCGATCAGCGGCACGGCCGCCATCCGCCCCGCGTCGAAGCTCTCCAGGGTGACCTCCAGCCGGTCCGCGTCGAACCTCACCGGCGTGTCGAACAGGAACCCCGCCGTCACCGCGACGCCCGCTCCCGGCGCCGCCTCCAGCGTCACCTCGCCCGTCGTCGCATCCACCGCGAACGCCGCAGCCGCGAGCTCCACCCCGCCGACCGCCACCCGGATCGAGCCTTCGACCGGCTTGGTGATCGGCCGCTCCACCGCCTGCCCGCCGTCGTCGCCATACCGCTTGATCAAGGGGAACACCGTCCGTGCCCCGTCCCCTTCGCCCAGCCCCTGATCCAGCGGCCCCGGCGTCCCGCCCGGCCCGCACGAGGCGTAGTCCGCAAAGTCCCGAAACCGGAACCCGTACAGCCGTCCCCGCCGCGCCTCGAAGAACTCCGTCAGCGCCGCCATGTCCGCCAGCGACCGCAGGTTCGCCCCGATCAGATATCGTCTGCGCCCCATCGCCCAGGGCGAGGACCGCCGCTCATACCCCGATCCCAGCGTCACCACCTCGGTCCGCCGCTCGACCCCGCCGGTCGATCCGAACGCCAGGCGCGTCGGCAGTCTCACCTCGTGAAAGGCCATTCCTGTCTCCGGTTTCACTTGTCCGTCCGCCCGGCCTCCGCCAGTCTCGCCCCGTTCGCGGCCGCAAACGGCCGCTCGGCAGGGGAGCCAAAATGCGCGGTCAGATTCTCAGCTTCGACGACGCCTCTGGCGCGGGGCTCATCAGCGGCGACGACGGCATCCGCTATTCCTTCGTTCGCGAAGCGGTCTCACCGCCCGCCAGCATCACCGCCGGCCTTCGCGTCGACTTCGTCCCCGTCGCGGGCGAGGCCACCAACATCATGCTGCTCGCCGCCGCGCCCACGCCGTCCGGACCCTCCGCCACGCCCGGCGTTCCGGTCGACACCTTCAACTTCCAGCACGTCCTGTTCTCGTTCAACGGCCGCATCCGTCGCCAGCATTTCTGGATCGGCTGGCTGATCTGCCTCGGCGCCGGCGTCGTGCTCGGCTGGATTCCGCTGCTGGGCACACTGCTGTCCATCGCCCTGATCTGGCCGAACCTGGCCATTGCGGTGAAGCGCCTCCACGACATGGGTCACACCGGCTGGCTGGTCGCCATCCCCTGGGTCGCCGGCATCGCAGGCATCGTCGCCGCGGGCATGAGCGTGGGCTTCGCGGCCCTTACCACAGGCTACATGGGCAGCGACGACCCCGTTGCAGCGTTGGCCGTCCTCGGCCCCATGTTCGGCATTCTCGCGATCGTCGGCCTGATCCAGCTCGGCTTCCTGCTCTGGATCGGCATCAGCGAAGGCCAGCGCGGCGACAACCGCTTTGGCCCCAATCCCAAGGGCGAGTAGTCGATTCCTATAGCCGCCGCGCCCCCAGCGCGGCGGCCCTGGCCAGCGCCTGTGCGATCTGCGCCTCTGACCTCAAGAGCGCCGGCGCTCCGCCGTCGACCGTGACGTTGACCACCACGCCGCCTGGTCCCGTCGGCTCCACGACACCCGCGCCCGAGGGCCGAAACAACTCAGGCCCCCGCTCGCCGACCAGATAGGCTCCGCCGCCCAGCACCGGGCCGCCGTCGGCCCTCGCGCCGCCAAAGCCCGCCGCGCCCGCCACCGCCTGGGCGATCGCCGCGCCGAGACCGCCCGATCCGCCGACGCCGGCCCCCACCGCCGCGATCACCGCCCGCGCCAGTTCCGCCAGCGACACCTCGCCGTCCGCCGCCGCCCGCGCCAGCGACCGCGTCAGACTGGCTCCCGCCCGCGAGAACGCCTCCTCGATGGACGCCGCCGCCCGCTCGGCAGGCTCCCGTAACGCCTCCAGCGCCGCCGCGGCTTCCGCCGCCTTCGCCGGCACCCCGTCCAGCTCGTCGGGTCTATCGTCGTCCGTCATCCGGCCACGCCCTCATCATCTCGTCCAGCTCGCGGCGCGCCATCGGCCCCGGCCCCGTCGGCGCCGTCAGCATCCGCCATTCCTTCAACGACAGCCGCCAGAAGGCCTCGGGCGCAATCCCCATCGCCACCGCCGCGCGCAGCATCGCGCCCCACTCAGCCATCGAGGCTCGCTGCGAACCCCGCCGCCACCGCCTCGGCCGCCTCCGTCGGCGTTACCGCCGCTCGATCCAGCTCGCCCGCGAACGCCCCCTCGCCGCCGCCCCGCAGCAGCGCCGCCAGCACCACCATCAGGTCCCGCGCCGACAACCCGCGCAGCCGATCCGCCAGCGCCTCTACGCCTGCGACGCCCAGCGCGGTCTCCATCTCCGCCAGCGCGCCGAGCGTGAGACACAGCCTCCGCTCCGCCCCCGCCAAGGTCACGACGGCCTCGCCTCGCGCCGCGTTCGGCGCCATGCTCACGCTCATGCGCACGCCCTTTCTCTGCATCATGGTGTTGCTGTCGAGCTGCGCGACCGAGCGGACTGCGCGCCAAGTCGAAGTGTGCCTCGCGGGCGAGGCCGAGGCGCTGGAATTTCAGGCCTTCATGCGAGATGTGGCCGATCGCGCCGACCTGAAGTTCACGGACGGCAGCTCATACCATGACCGCAACTCAGAGGTCCTCGGCACGGCCTCGGGCCCGGTCGAAGGAGGACGCACCATCTACTTCGGTGCCGAGAGCCGTACCGACACAGGCGGCTTTACGGCCGCGAACATCAGCCTCAATCCCTACCAGATCGCCCTCGGCATGACCGTGACGGACGATCCGCGATTCGACGCCCAGGTCATCGAAGCCACCACGGACGAAATCCTTCACCGCTGGCCCGGTCGTCGCATTCCCTCCTCGGACACCTTCCAGCCCCGTCCCGGTTGCGGCGAAGCGGTAACTGGCTAGGCCGCCCCGAACGTCACTTCCCCCGCGCTGGCCAGGCTGATCGCGAACGTCGCCTCGCCTTCATGGTCGCCGGCATACTCCAGCGCCGACACCAGGAACGGCCCTTCCAGCGTGCCGAAGTCCGGCACGATCAGCCGCCAGGTTTTCGCCGCCTGCTCGAAGAACGCCTCCCGGATCAGGGCGTCGGACGCGGCATCCCGAAAAATCCCCTGCCCCGACACGGCGGCGGACTTCACCCCCGCCCCGCCCAGCAGTTCGCGCCAGCGTCCCGCCGAGTCCGCATCCGTCGCATCCACAGTCCGGGCGTTCAGACTGATCGTCCGCGCCCTCAGCCCCGCCACGGTTTGATATGTCCCCGCCCCCTGCTCGATCTTGAGCAGGATGTCCTTCCCGCGCTGTGCGGCCATGTCTCTCTCCTCAGATCTCTTCCGTCACGGCCCTCAGCCGCACCACGCCCCAGGTCGACCGCTGTCCCTGTCCCCGGAACACGTCGACGAAGTTCGCCCTAAGGCTCACCACCCGCACCCCGTCGGCCTCCAGCGGCGCCTCATGCACCGCCGCCCGCACGGCGGCGCAGATCGCTTTGGCCTCTTCCACGCCCTCGAAACGCGAGGCGCATCGCAAGCTGATCCGATGCTCGATCCCGCAGTCCGCCGCCGCGACGGGCTGGCTTTCCGACCGCCCCACCGTCACCCGCGGCCATCCCGCGCCCTTCGGCGCCTCGTCCCAGATCCGCGCCGGGTCGCCCAGCAGCGCCTTCAGCGTCGCATCCCCCCGCAGATGCGCGATCAGCGCCTTCTGCAGGGCGCTCTCATGATCCCTCATCGTGTCCGCTCCAGCTGCAGCTCGGACCGCCCCGGCCGCTCCGCCTCGACATCGACCTGGCTGATCGTCCAGTCGGCCCCGCCGAACTGGATCACCCGCCCCTCGACCAGCCTCGGATCGGTCCGCGCCTCCGCCGTCGCCACCTCAACGGCCACGGTCCCCTCGGCCTCGCTCCGCTCCCGCCTTCGCCGACCCTGGACCTTCAGCCAGACCGCCCCCAGCGGCTCCCACGACACCGCCCGCCCGCCGTATGGCGTCTCCGCCTCGACGCGCTCGAACAGCTCGCCCAGCATCCTCACAGCCGCACCACGCGATACGGCGCGATCCAGGCCTCTACCGGCCGGATCGGCATCTCCCGCTCGCCCCGCTCATAGGCGCGCAACGCCAGCATCAGGATCGCGAGCCGCAGCGGCGCCGGCGACGTCGAGGTCAGGCTCAACCCCACCTCTCCCTCCACCCGGCTCCGCGCCGCGTCGATCAGCGTCTGGATCAGCCCGTCCTCCGCGCCGTGCTCGACGCGCAGGAACAGCTTCGCCTCCGTGAGGCTCACGGGTGCGGTCATGGAACCACCTCGATTGTTGGAAGGACCGAGGCCTTAGGGCTTAGGAGGTAGGGCTTAGGGATCGTCCCTCGCCGCGCCTCACTAAGCCCTAAGCCCTACTCACTAAGCCCTCGCGAGCCTCAGCTCGCGCTGAACTTCATCACCTTGATCGCGTCGAAGTTCTGCACCCCGCCGCCCACGCGCTTGGTCGTGTAGAACAGCACATAGGGCTTGGCCGAATACGGATCGCGGAGGACGCGGACACCCGCCCGATCCACGATCAGATACCCCCGCTGGAAGTCCCCGAACGCGATGGCGTGGCTGTTCGCCGCGATGTCCGGCATGGTCTCGATCTCGGTGACCGGATAGCCCAGCAGCGACGCCGTCTCCCCCGCCCGCGTCGCCGGCGACCAGATGTAGTTGCCGTCCGCGTCCTTGAACTTGCGCACCGCCGAGACGGTCTTCCGGTTCATCACGAACCGCCCGTTTGGACGGTACTGGGCCTTGGGCGCATAGATCAGGTCGATCAGCCGGTCGGTCGGATTGGACGCCGTGAACGCCCCAGCCGCCCCCGACGCCACATAGCCGATATCGCCCCAGGCGTGGCTCGCGTCCGCTACGATCGAATAGCCCAGAAAGCCCCTGGGCTTGTTCACGCCGTCGCCGGTCACGAAGGCGGTCGTTTCCTGCGCCGCGAAGGCGTCCTCGACCTCGCCGGCCAGCCATTCGTCCAGATCGACCAGGGCGTCGTCCAGCAGCGCCTGCGTCGCCGCCGGATTGGCGTAGAGATCGGCCGCCGGGAACTCCAGCAAGGCCAGCGTCGCCGGATCCGTCTCCGGCCGCGCCGCCGTTTCGGCGACCCAGCCCGAGGCGATCCCCGCCGTCGACACCGGCTTTTTGAACACGCCGGACGCCACGGTCCGCACCGTCGCGATCTCGCGCATCGGGCTGACCGTCATCAGCCGGCGCTCGATCGCCCGCTCCGTCTCGGCCGGCACGACATAGCCTCCCGACGTCGGCGCCGAGCTCAGTCCGGCCTTGATCTCCAGCCCGACTTCGCGCCCGGTCCGCACATACCCCTCGAACGCGGCCTTGGCCTCCAATCCTCCCCCGTTGGGGGAGGTGGCGGCGAAGCCGACGGAGGGGGCCGCCACGGACTCGATTCCGGGACGCCGGCTCTCGCTCAGCGCCCGATCCAGCCGCGCCTGCGCCTGGCCCACGGCGGCGTCGATGCGCGCTACCTTCTCCTCCAGCAGGGCGTCGGCCGAGGCCTTCTTCTCGATCTCGCTCAGCCGGGCGTCGTTGGCCCCTTTGAACGCCTCGAACGCCGCCATCATCTCGTGCAGCACCGCGCGCGCCTCGGGCGATGCCGAGGCCGTCTTCGTTTCTTTCATGGTTTCCCCTTGATGATCCCTCTCCCGGCCGGGAGAGGGCTTGAGCGCCCGAGAGCGCACTTCTCAGACCGGCGCGACCCGAAGGGCGGCGCGTAGCAGCCAAAGGGTGAGGGGCCCGCTCTTTCCGGCTTCCCCCGAACGCCCCTTCGCGCCAGTCTCCCCCGGTTCACCGGAGATCTCTGAATGCGTCCGACGATCCTCGCCGCCGCCCTGCTAGCCCTCGCGCCCGCCCCGGCCCTCACCCAGACCCCGCCCGAGCCGACCACCGCGACGGCCAACACCGCCTACGCAGCCGATGTCGTCTCCGCCGACGCCATCCTCGCCGCCCTCTACGCGGTCATCTCGGGTGACGCAGGCCAGGCCCGCGACTGGGACCGCTTCCGCAATCTGTTCCACCCCTCCGCCCGGCTCATGCCCACGGCGATCCGTGACGGGGTTGGCGTCCTAACCCCCCTCACGCCCCAGGACTACGTCGACCGGGCCGGCCCCAACCTGGTCCGCGACGGCTTCCACGAGCGCGAGATCGCGCGGCGCACCGAAACCTTCGGCGCCGTCACCCACGTCTGGTCCACCTACGAGGCTCGCCGCGCCCAGACCGACGCCCAGCCGTTCCTGCGCGGCGTCAACTCGATCCAGCTGTTCAACGACGGAACCCGCTGGTGGGTCGTCAGCGTCTACTGGCAGGCCGAAACCCCGACCCTTCCGCTCCCGGCGGAGTACCTGACGACGCCCTGAACCGCGCCCGTAGTCCTTGAGGTCGTTTACGGCTAGGCTGGCGGAATGGAACACCGAGCATCGCATACACCCGATGGCCTGGGCCGTTGGCCACTGATCTTCGGGATCGGCACCGTCTTGGCGTTCGGCGGCTCGATGCTCTTGGTCAACTTCAAGCCTTGGGGGCTTTGGCTTGCCGCCGTCATGCTGGGAGGCTGGGCTGTCATGGCGTTGCTCAGCAGTCACGCCCAGGATCGCCTAGACCGGGCGGCAGGAGGGGTCCTCGACCGTGCTCGGCAAGTAAGGAGCAAGCTCACGCGAGCCTTACAGGCTCCATTGTTCCTGGGAGCGATCGTGTCTTTCGGCTATGCGCAGTGGCTTACCGCGCAGGGCGCGCCAGACGGTGTCAGCAAACCGTATGCAGACGGAGCAATGTTCTTGTCTGCACTAGGCTGGATCGTCGCACTGGCGGTTGAGCCGGTCGCCCGGTGGTGGTCGAACCGTCAACCTCTGAAAGACGCGGCCTGAACCGCGCCCCCGGCAGCATTGGGAACGTCACCAGCGACACCTCCCACAGTTCCACGCCGGACAGCACTCTGAGCCGCCCGTCCCGCCGCGCCTTCGCCGTCCGGAACCCGATCGACAGCCCGTCCAGCGCGCCGGCCCGGCTCAACGCCTGGGCATACCGCGCCTCGGCCGACCAGTCGGCGATCCGTCCCCGGACGAACAGGCCACGGCCGTCCTCGACGATCTCGTCCCAGACGCCCACCACCGCCCGGCTCTCGTGCTGATGCAGCATCCGCACCCCGCCCGCGCCCGTCCGCCTCAGGCTGTCAACGAAGGCCCCCTTCGCTGTCACATCCCCGTTCAGGTCGGCGGCACCCCACAGCGAGGCATAGCCCTCGATCCTCAATCCGGCGTCCACCGCCACCGTCACCGCCGATCCTCCAGCCGCGTCTCGATCCTCACCAGCGCCGCCCGCGTCGCCTCGCCCTGCGCTTCCAGCCGCGCCAGCCGTTCGGCCACCAGCCTCTGCTCGTCGACCCGCTGCTCCAGCGTCCCGATCCGCGCCGCCGCGCCTCCGGCCCACACCAGGCCCGCGATCGTCTGCACCGCCAGCGCCACCCCCAGCGCGCTCGCCAGCTTCCTCAGATCCTCGCTCATGCCCCCACTCCGGCCATCCGCCGCCGCTCCTCGTCCGTCAGGAACGAGGCCGCGTTCAGCCGCGCCCAAAGCGCATCCCGCTCGGGCTGCAGCGCCGGCACCGCGTCAAGGTCAGGCGTGATCTCCACCCCCTCGAACCGCCCGCCCAGCCAGCCGCTCAGCGCCCCCGCCGTCTTCCGCACCAGCGGAACCACCGTCCCCCGCCAGAAGGCCGCATTGGCCTCGCGATAGTTGGCATAGGTCGCGTCCCCAGGGATTCCCAACAGCTGCGGCGGCACCCCGAACGCCAGCGCGATCTCCCGCGCCGCCGCGTGTTTGCCCGCGATGAAGTCCATGTCCGCCGGGCTCATCGACATGGCCTTCCAGTCCAGCCCGCCCTCCAGCACCAGCGGCCGCCCCGCGTTCGCCGCGCCGGAATGCGCCTCCGCCAGCTCGGCCTTCAGCGCCTCGAACTGCGCCTCGGTCAGCCGCTCTCCGTCCCGGCTGTCGAACACCAGCGCCCCGCTGGGCCGCGCCGCATTGTCCAGCAACGCCTTGTTCCAGGCGCCCGACGCATTGTGCACATCGATGGCGAAGGCCGCCGCCTCGATCGGCGAGAAGCCGTAGTGATCGTCCGTCGGATGCCACAGCTTCAGATGCATCACCGGCATCCAGCCGTCCGCGGCCCGACCGATCCGCGTCGACCGTCCGCCGACGGAGTACTCATAGGCGTCCGGCCAGCCCGCCTTCCCCGGAACGACCGTGACCCGGTCGGGCCTCAGGGTCCATAGCTCCTCCACCGACCCCTCGCCGACCGCTTCCGCATAGGCGTTCCCCGCCGTCTGCAGGGCGCCATACAGCCCCTCCAACCATTCCGCCCCCGACTGCTCCGGGTTCGGCTTCCTGAGCAGCCGCGCCGCCGGATGGTCGTCGTTCCGCGCCTCATCGACGAACACCACCAAAGGCGTCGCCGCGCAGGCCTCGGCGATCATCCGCACGCAGCGATAGGCCACGGCGTTCTTGGCGAAGCCTTCGCTCGCCAGGCTCGCGTAATCCCTGGGCGTCCACCGGGGCCGCCCCGCCCCGGTCAGGGCGATCAGCGGTCCCGCCCGGCTGTCCTTCACCTCAGGCGCCCCCGTTGCAGGCACACTCTTTCGTCCCCGCCCGAAGGGCCAGGTCATCGTCGCCATCTCGGCTCCTTTTCTTAGCGTTTCGGGTTCAGGCGATCCGTCGACGGATCAGGGCGGCGATCTTGCCGTAGCCCTGGGTCGAAGGATGCAGGCCGTCGATCATGTCCCCGGCCGCCGTCGCCTGCGCCAGCGTGCCCAGCGCCAGGCCCAGATCCAGCGGGGCGGCGAGCCCGTTCAGCGTCGCCAGATCGCTCAGCGACTGCGCGAACGTCCCCCGGTTCGCCGTTCCTGTATCGATGGGCACGCACAGCAGGACGTCCGACCCGGCCGCGGCGGCCCGGTCGATCACCGTCTGCACCGAGGCCCGGAACGCCGTTTGCGTCGTGCCCCCGTTCCAGTCGTTGATGCCGACGTTGTAGATCACCAGGTCCGGCGCCAGCACGTCCAGCGTGTCCGCGGCTCCGAAGTTGGCCACGACGAAATCCGCCGCCCTCCAGCCGGACACCCCGGCGTTCATGACGTTCACGCCGCTGCCCGCGTCATGACAGTCCAGCCCCACATGGCCGCTGTCGTTCAGCGCCACAATCGCCACCGGGTGCGCGCCTCGCGCCAGCCCTGCCTCAGCGCACGTCACCGTCCGCTTGCCGACGGCGTTGCCGAAGTCGCCCGTGACGACCACCGGCGTTCCCGTCCCGATCGTCACCCTCAGCGACGTCGCGCCATACAGGTAAAGCTCGACCTGATCGAATGGCAGCTGCGGCGCGAAGGTCATGGGATTGGCCGTCACTGTCAGATTGCGGTGAAAGCCCCCGCCCAGACCTTTCGTCGAGTCCGCCGACCAGCCCGCCCCGCGCGTCATGCGGCTGTCATAGGTCGAGCCCAGCCCCGCGTTGGAGAAGAACCCCGTCTCCCGTCCGCCGCGCCAGCCCATCTGCTCAGCCAGCTGGCGCGGCCAGGCCCCGCTTCGCCCCGGCGCGCCGTATCCTGCCGTCGTCGAGTCGCCGAAGCAGACGATCCGCGCCCGCCCCCGGCCGCACTGCGCCCGTCGCACGGCCGCCGACCACCTCGGCAACCCGCGCGCGCTGAACCGCGCCGCGCTGGCTCCCGCCGGCGCGACCTCGGCCATGCTCAGCCCCGGCATCAGTCGAACAGCGCCACGATCGAGGTCGCTGTCGTCCCGGTGGCCAGCACCCGGCTGACCTGCACCGGCAGGTAGCCGATCGGGTGGGCCGGCAGCGTCACCGCCGCCCCTCCCCCGGCCGGCAGCACCCGCACGTCGCCGGGCCCTCCGACATACAGGCTCTTGGCGACCGCGCTCAGATCGACGGTGTCGCTCGGCGTCACCGCCTCGGCGCGTCGGGCCGGCGAGGACGGGGACGCGGCGTGCGCGGAGTACGGGTCGGTGATCGGCATGATTTTTCCTTTGTCTGAAGCCTCTCCGCGCGGGAGAGGGCCTGCGCGCCCGAGAGCCCGTCGGGCAATCGGCTGGTCTGGGTCCACCGTCGGGACAGCGTTACAGAACGCGAACCCTCGGCCGTCCCGGCGTCTTGAGCAGCAGCTCCGTCAGCGCCCAGACCAGGGCGTCCGCCCGATCCGGACTGCGCCGGGTCTCCTCCGAGCCCAGCGCCATCAGTTCCTCGGCCAGTTCGGGAAACTCCCCGCAGTGAACCACGCGTCCTTGTTCATACAGAGCCGCCACCGGTTCGGCCCGCGCGCGCTTGCTGCGGCTGGCGTGCACCAGCCGGATCGGCGCGGCGCATCCCGCCTGCTGCAGGACGGTGCGCACCATCTCCCCACCCTGGTTGGCCTCCGCCACCACGACTGTGGCTCCCAACTCTTGCGCCACAGCCGCCACGCGCCGGCCCCAGCCTAGGGGCGTCAGCCCGCGCGCCGACCGATCCGCCAGCACGAAGCCCCGCCCGCCCAGCCGCCCGGCCGCCACGATCCCGCAGGCGTCGCCGTGCGCGCTCGCGGGCGGGTCGACAGCCACCACGATCTTCTCCAGCCGCCTGGGCCGCTCGCCCCGCGCGCGGCTCAGGTCCTCGGCCCGGAACAGAGCGCCCTCGGTCTCCACGACCAGGCCGTTCAGCTCCTGGGCCTCCAGCCGTGTGCCGCCATAGATCCTGCGCACATGAGCCAGAAAGCCCGGCGACAGGTTCCTCGCATTGTCCACCGTCCCGCCCCGCCGAATCGCCAGACCCGGCTCGGTCATCAGCCGCCTCAGCGCCGGAATCGGCCGAGGCGTCGTCGTCACCACCAGCTTCGGCGCCCCGCCGAGCCGCAGTCCGAATCTCAGGTTCGACAGGACGCGGTCCGGCTCCCGCCAGGCGCAGAACTCGTCCGCCCATGCGCCGTGAAATTGGGGTCCGCGCAAACTGTCCGCGTCCTCGGCCGAAAAGGCGTAGGCGACGCTGCCGTTGTTCCAAACCAGCCGCTTGCGCCCGGCCTCCCAGCGTGGACGCTGATCGTCGGCGGCGATGGCTTTCACACCCGAAGGCCCCTCGACCATCACCTCGCGCACGTCGTGCAGGGCGGGTCCGACCAGCGCCAGTGTCAGGTTATCCTGACTAAGCGCCAGGCTATGCAGCCAGAACGCCCCCGCGAAGGTCTTGCCCGCGCCCCGTCCACCCAGCATCAGCCAGGTGCTCCACTCCGTCTCCGGCGGCGTCTGGTGGGTCTCCAGCCTCGGCGAGAGCGCCGATGTGCGCCTCAGCTCCGTCCCGTCCATCGTATCCAGCACGGCCTCGAAGCTCTCTCTGGGCAGCGAAAAAATCGTACCGCTCCCGCAGGTCGGCGCGCAGGGCTTCGAGTTCTGCGGGATCATCATCACGGCGTCCGCCCATCTCATCCTCTTCGGTTTCGTCCGGAGGCAGGCCGGCCGACGGCCTGATCGCCTCGACCGCCACGACGGCGCGCGCCAGATTCGTAATCGCCCGCACACGACGATCGGCCGTGGCGGGGTCGCCGCCCGCGAGCATCTCGGCCATCAACTCGCCCTCGGCGAGCTCGATCATCCGCCTCTGGTTCATCTTGCGTCTCGTGGCCCAGTCGTCGGCGCCCGCCGCGACCGCTTCGGCCTTCACCTGATTTCCCGACATGCCCACATCATAGGGGATCGGCGCATGCGGGCGCGTTCAGCACGCCATAAATCGAGTGGTCTCTGATTTCTAAGGCGAATTCGGCGCGTCGTTGGATGACTGGGAAAAACAGCGAACGCAGAAGCGAGGGTCAGGCGGCCTCTTCGCTGGCCGTCCGACCGGCTCCGGCCGGAAGAACCCCCGCCATGGCCGCGATCAGGTCATCGACCTGGATCGGCTTGCCGACGTGGCCGTCCATCCCCGCCGCGCGGCAGGCGTCGACCTGTTCAGGCTGCACGTTGGCCGTCAGGGCGATGACGGGGACCCGGCCCGCCGTCCCCGGCAGCGAGCGGATCGCCCGCGTTGCGTCCATCCCGTCCATCACCGGCATGTGCACATCCATCAGGATGAGATCATAGCCTCCGCGCGAGGCCGCCTGCACCGCCTCGGCCCCGTTCTCCACGGTCTCCAGATCGACCGCCCATGGCCCCAGGATGGCCTTGATCAGTTCGCGGTTGGCCGGGGCGTCATCGGCCATCAGGACCCTCAGTCCCTTGGGCAGATCGATCGTCGTCTGCGCCTCGACCCCGCCTTCAGCCTCCGCGACCGGCAGCGGAACCTCGAACCAGAAGGTCGAGCCCTCGCCCGGCCGGCTCGTCGCGCCGATCTCGCCCCCCATCATCTCGATCAGGCGCCGGCTGATCGCCAGCCCCAGTCCCGTGCCGCCATAGTTCCGCGTGGTCGAGGCGTCGGCCTGGGTGAACCGTTCGAACAGGGCGTCGATCTTCTCGGGAGAGACGCCGATCCCGCTGTCCGTCACCTCGGCCCGGAACCGCCCATCCGACCACCGAGTCTCCAGCCGAACCTCACCGGAAGCCGTGAATTTCACGGCATTGGACAGGAAGTTCAGAAGAACCTGCCGCAACCGCCCATCATCGCCCATCAGGGCGCCGGGCATGCTGCGATCGCCCGCAACGACAAGCGCCAACCCTTTTTTCTCGCACTGCTGCTCGACCATCGCCGCCGCCGAGGCCGCCAGCTCCGCCGGATCGAACGGCCGGGGATCCAGATCGACCGCCCCCGCTTCCAGCTTGGAGTAGTCCAGGATGTCGTTGATGACGCCCAGCAGAGCCTCGCTGGCCGTGCCGATCCGGTCGGCGAACCGCCGCTCCTGGTCCGGCAGGGCCTTGCTGTTCCGCAGCAGACCCGAGAAGCCGATGACGCTGGTCAACGGCGTTCTCAGCTCGTGGGACATGTTGGACAGGAAGTCGGACTTGGCCCGCGCGGCCGCTTCCGCGGCGTCCTTGGCGGCGATCAGCTCGTCTTCCAGCGCCTTGGCGGCTGTGATGTCGCGCAGCGCACTGCGGAACTCGACGATCCGCCCCTCGTCGTCTCGGATGAAGGTCGTACGCGCGTCCAGCCAGCGGACTGACCCGTCCTGCGTGGCCGCGCGGTATCGCAACTCCCCCGTCGCGCTGTCGCCATTGGTGCGAACCAGTTTGTCGAAGCCCCGTATCACTGCGTCGGCGTCGTCGGGGTGCATCAACTCGGTGGTCGGGCGTCCGATCAAGCTGTCGGGTGACCGCCCTGTCACGGCCTCGACGCTCGGAGAGACATAGGTGATCACCTGGTCGTGGCCATAGGTCGCGATGATGTCGCTCGCCGTGTCGGCCATCAGGCGATAGCGCGCCTCGCTGGCGGCCAGATCGGCGGCCGCCCGCTCGCGCTCGGTCACATCCTGGAACACGCCGTACAGCGCCGCGATGCGTCCATCGCGACGATCAGGTCGGCACTGGGACGCCACGATCCGCTCCTCGCCATCGGCGCGGATCAGCCTCAGCTTAAAGGCGTCCCCTTTGCCGGTGTCGATAACCCTGGCGATCCAGTCGCGAACCGCCTGTCGGTCGTCGGGATGGTAGAAGGCCACCGCGTCGTCCAGGTTCGGATCGAAGCTCTCCCGATCCACTCCGTGGATGCGATAGACCTCGTTGGACCACTGCGTCTGCCCTGTCTCCAGGTCCAGCTTCCATGACCCCAGACCGGCGAGGGATTCCGCCAGCCTGAGCGTCTCCATCAGCTCAAGCTGCGCCGCCTCTGCGGCCTTGCGTTCCGTCACGTCGCGGACGAAATCGTGGAATTCCACCAGCCGCCCGGCCTCGTCGCGGACGGCGCGTGGCGTGGCCTCCAGCCAGATCGACGTGCCGTCGGCCTTGATCGCCGGGTACTCGTATCGCGGGGCGGGCGCGTCCGGTCCGGCGGCGACGTAGTCGGTCAGGATCTGGCCGATCTGCTTGAGGTTCTCGGGCGGAATGATGCCGGTGCAGTCCTTGCCCAGCATGTCCTCGGGATCGCGTCCCAGAACCGTCTTGGCCGCAGGGGAGACATAGAGGAACCGCCCCTGCCCGTCGAACCGGCACACGATATCCGTCGCCGTTTCCGCCAGGGCCCGGTAGCGCGCCTCGCTCTCGGCCCGATCCCGGACCAGAGCCGCCACCGGCAGGGTGGTGAACACCATGGTGGCCAGGAACAGCTGCTGCATCATGGCCCTCTGGTCCAGGCCGCCGTCTATTAGGGCTATTGGACCATGCCCTGTTGCGACCGCGGCCAGGGACACTACCGAGGCAACCAACAGGCCCATGCTCGCCGATCCGGCTCCGCACCGGAACACGATCAGGATCAGCACCGGCGGAATGAGAAATAGCAGGGGAAAGGAAGTCTGCAGGAAGACCGCCGCCAGCGTCCCCGCCAGCAGCACTCCCATCGCCAGCCGCCCTGTCAGAGAACGGCCGCCGGCCCAGGCGCCCCGGCTCGCCATCACCAAGAGCGGCGGCGCCGTGATCAGCATCCCGAGGCCGTCCGCGATCAGCCAGCGCAGGACGTTTGGCCCGACCGGCTCGTGGTGCCACAAGTACAGCGTGCCCGCCGCCATGACCGACGAAGCCGCCGGCCCGGCCAGTCCCGCCGACACGGCGAACCGCAGCAGGGTCTTGCCCTTCAACAGCGTGTCACGCAGTTTGGCGTCGCGCAGCAGCCAGGCCGCGATGGCGATCTCCACGGCGTTGGCGGCCGACAGGCCGAACGCCAGCAACGGCGTGTCGCCCATCCCCAGCGTCACGGCCACATTACCCAGGAAGGCCCCGCCGATCAGGGCTGCCCGCTCGGCCCGGGGCCGCAAGAGGATCAGCGCCAGCAAGACGCCGTTGGCCGGCCAGATGGCCGCCACCCGCCCCGCTTCTCGCGCGAACATCAGGCTCAGCAGCGCCAGAACGCCGAACGCGGCGGCCCCGATCAGGAAGGCGCGGACCCGGCGTTCCCACACGGGCTGTTCGGCACGTTCAGTCGACACCCGAGCCCGTCTCCAGAGGTGAAGCACGAACCTTGGCGGTTCAAACCCTTAAATACGGTTACCCGGTGTCAAACGCCCCTTTCCTCCACCCAGTCCGACGCTTCGTAATCGAGCGCATCCTCGGGGTCCGCCAGCTCCTCTTCCGAAATCGTCTGCCCTCTGACCGAAACACCCGCCCGGTGCACGCTCTTGGGGTCGCCCGACACCAGCGGATGCCAGTCCGCCAGCCCTCGCCCCTCGTGCAGCCGACGATAGGCGCAGGACTTCGGCATCCACTCCAGCGCCTCGATGTTCCACGGCGTCAGCTGGATGCAGTCCGGCACATGGACCTTTCGGTTGCCGTAGTCCGAGCACCGGCAGGCGTCGCCGTCGAACAGCTTGCAGTGCACCTTGGTCGGGATCACCTCCCCGGTGTCCTCGTCCTCGAACCGGATCAGGCAGCATAGGCCGCACCCGTCGCACAGGCTCTCCCACTCCTCGCGGGTCATCTGCTCCAGACGCTTGGTCCGCCAGAAGGGCTGGTCGCCCGGGGTCTCACGCTCTACATCCACGCCCTCCCCATACCCCCCTCGCCGCCCGAAAGCACCCATGGCCGCCCGCCCTCCCCTCGTCGCGCTCAAGGACGTCCGTCTCCAGGACGGTCAGCGTCCCCTGTTCGAGGGCGTCGACCTGGCCATCGAACCGCGCACCCGCTCCTGCCTGGTCGGCCGCAACGGCGCGGGCAAGTCCACCCTGATGAAGCTGGTCATGGGCCTGATCGAGCCCGACAGCGGCGACCGCAGCGTCCAGGCGGGAACCCGCTTCGCCTACGTCCCCCAGGAACCCCTGATCGTCGGCGACACCCTGCTCGACTACGCCTCTTCCGGCACAGCCGAGCCCTGGATGGCGGAGGCTTGGCTGACCACCTTCGGCATGGATCCGCACAAGTCCGCCAAGGGCCTGTCTGGCGGCGAAACCCGTCGCGCGGCGCTCGCCAAGGCCTTCGCCGAGGAGCCCGACCTGCTCCTGCTCGACGAGCCGACCAACCACATGGACATCCTGGCCATCGAGCTCCTGGAAAAGGAGATCATCGCCGCCAAGTGCGCCGCCCTGATCGTCAGCCACGACCGCGCCTTCCTGAACCGCGTCACCCAATCCTGCCACTGGCTGGAACACCGCCGCGTCCGCACCCTCAACAAGGGCTTCGACGCCTTCGACGACTGGGCCGCCAAGGTCCAGGAAGAGGAGGCCGAGAGCCTTCGCCGCCTCAACAAGCGCATCGAGGCCGAGACCTACACCTTCTACCGCTCGATCACCGCCCAGCGGACCCGCAACGAAGGCCGCGCGCGCGCCCTTGAGGCCATGCGTCAGGACCGGGCCATGCGGGTCAAGGACCTGCCTCGCGAGATCCAGCTCGGCGTCGATTCCGGCGTCACCTCGGGCAAGCTGGTCGCCGACCTGAAGGGGGTCTCGAAACGCTTCGGCGAGCGCACAGTCATCAAGCCCTTCACCACCCGCGTCATTCGCGGCGACCGCCTGGCCATCGTCGGCCCGAACGGCGCGGGCAAGACGACGCTGGTCAAGATCCTGCTGGGCGAGCTCGCCCCCGACGAGGGCACAGTCAAGCTCGGGGCCAATCTGGAGCCCGTCTACCTCGACCAGTCCCGCGAGGGCCTGAAGTCCGACATGACCCTGTGGGACGCCCTGACCCCCGGCGGCGGCGACAGCATCCTCGTGCGCGGCCACTCCAAGCACGTCGCCGCCTACGCCAAGGACTTCCTGTTCTCGGAAGCCCAGCTGCGCCAGCCGATCTCGACGCTCTCAGGCGGCGAACGCAACCGCCTGCTGCTCGCCCGCGCGCTCGCCAAGCCCGCCAACATGCTGGTGCTCGACGAACCCACCAACGACCTGGACATGGACACGCTGGACAAGCTCGAGGAGCTGCTGGACAGCTACGACGGCACTCTGATCCTGGTCAGCCACGACCGCGACTTCGTCGACCGCCTCGCCACCTCCACCATCGGCATGAACGGCCGCGGCGACATCGTCGAAACCCCCGGCGGCTGGACAGACTTCATCGTCCAGAACCCGGGGTTCCTGTCTCCCCCCCCTGGGGGGAGCACGGCGACGAAGTCGCCGGTGGGGGGCAAGTCCGAGCCCGCGATAACGGACCCGCCCCTGGCGGCTTCGCCGCCGGTCTCCGCCCGGCGGGCGGAGAAGAAGCTCTCCTTCAAGGACACCCACCGCCTGAAGGAACTCGACGCCCTCATCGCTGCCCTGCCACCCGAGATCGCCGCCCACGAGGCCCGCCTGGCGGACCCGAACTTCTACAGCCGCGACCCCTCCGGCTTCGACGCCACCATGAAGGCGCTCGACGCCGCCCGCGCCAAACTGGAGGCCGCCGAAGAGGAATGGCTGGAAATCGAGGCCAAACGCGAGGCTTTCGCCGCCGGCTGAGCGGATTCTGTGGACAACCCAAATCACTGATTCGCTGCAGCGAATCTCATCCGTCCACAGAGGTTAACAGGGTTGTCCACCGAGCCTCGGGCCGTCTTGCACAGCGGGGCGAATTCGGGCGCTTGCCGTCTAACGGTTTTCGTCGGAACGTCAATGGGCCGAGGGACACGGCGGCGCGGAAATCCGGTGAGAACCGGAACTTCAAGCGGGTCGGTCCGGCTCTCTGACCAAGGGTTCCAAGGCACTTCGGTGGACGCGGAAAGCCCGGGCAGGGCCCAGGCCCTCAGCCTTTAGCGTTTCGGCGCGGGGCGAAGGGGAACCAGGCCGGGATCGATGAACGACGCCGGGGGCGAAAATCCTCTGTGGACCGGCATCGGACAGGAGCCGCCAGGATACAGCCGACCGTCTTCGGGGTTCGCCCCGCGGGCGCCCAGGCCAGGGTCCTGAACCTCAACGGCCAAGTCCCAACCCGGACTTGGCGAGGGGACGCGAGTACCGGTTCGACCGGGCTTTCGTCCCCTCGCTCAATTCTGGGCCCTCCCAAGACCTTGAAACCCTCGTTCAAGTGTGTATCTATGCGCACATGAACAGCCGCGAGGTCATCAAGGCGCTCACGGCCGATGGATGGGTCGAAGTGGCGCAGAAGGGCTCGCACAAGCAGTTCAAACATCCCGACAAGCCGGGGCGCGTGACCGTGCCCCACCCCAGGCGGGACTTTCCGATCGCCACCCTGCGCTCGATCGAGCGGCAAGCCGGGATCGCTCTGAGGTAGCCATGGTCCAGTTCATCGCCCTGATCCACAAGGAGGCCGACAGCGACTATGGCGTCCACTTCCCGGACCTGCCGGGACTGGTCACCGCCGGTTCGACGCTGGACGAGGCCCGCGCCTTTGCCGAGGAGGCCCTGGCGCTGCACCTGGAGGGCATGGTCGAGGACGGCCTTCCTGTGCCCGAACCCAGCAGTCTGGAGGCCGTCATGGCCGACCCCGACAACCGGGACGGCGTGGCCATCCTCGTCCGCGCCGAGACCCGCAGCCGTGCGGTCCGCGTCAACATCACCCTGCCGGAAGATGCGCTGCGCGACATCGACGCCTATGCCGAGGCTCACGGCTACACCCGCTCCGGCTTCCTCGCCCAGGCCGCCAGAAAGGCCATGCAGGCGGCCTGAGGGCGCCTGCGGCGTCGCTCCGCTTCCCATCTTTTCCCGCACAGCCTAGGGTCCGGCCATGCCGCCGTCATCGACTCATGGGCTCGTCAGCCGCCGCCTGATCCTGGCGGGCGGCATCGCCGTGACCGCGCTCGGCACCGCCGCCTGCTCCAACTCCGAGGCCCCCGTCGACGAACAGGGCCGCATCCGCATCCGCTTCGCGACCGACTGGCGCGCCCAGGCCGAGCACGGCGGCTTCTATCAGGCGCTTGCGTCCGGGGGCTATGAGCGGCGCGGCCTGAACGTCCAGATCATCCAGGGCGGCCCCGGCGTGAACGTGCCCCAGCTGCTGGCGTCGGGCGCTGTCGAGCTGGGCATGGGCTCCAACAGCTTCATCCCGCTGAACCTGGTGGCGGAAGGCGCGCCCGTGAAGGCCGTCGCCGCCTTCTTCCAGAAGGACCCCCAGGTCCTGATCGCCCACCCCGATCCCGCGCTGGAAAGCATCGCCGACCTGCAGGGCCGCCCCTTCCTTCTGGCCGATGCCTCCATCACCGCCTTCTGGGTCTGGCTGAAGGCCCGGTACGGCTTCACCGACGATCAGGTCCGCAAGTACAACTTCAACCCGGCCCCCTTCATCGCCGACGAACGGGCGGTCCAACAGGGCTATCTGACCAGCGAGCCCTACACGATCCAGAAGGAGGCGGGCTTCGAGCCGCGCGTCTTCCTCCTCGCCGATGAGGGCTACCCCTCCTACGCCACCATGGTCCTGTCGCCCGACGCCTTCGCGCGGGACAATGCGGACGCCCTGCGGTCCTTCATCGCGGCGTCGGTGGAGGGCTGGCGCGACTACATGCGGGGCGACCCGTCGGCCGCCAACGCCCTGATCCGGGAAGCCAATCCGGAAATGACCCAGGACGTGCTCGATCAGGCCCGCGCCAAGCTCAGCGAATACGGCATCGTCGATTCCGGCGACGCGGCCCTCTATGGCCTGGGCGCCATGACCGAGGACCGCTGGCGCCAGTTCTTCGAGGTCACCAGTCAGGCCGGCGTCTATCCGGCGGATCTGCGCTGGCGCAACGCCTTCACCGACGCCTTCCTGCCGGGCCGTGGTTGACGCTCCTCTGGCGCGCCTCTCCGGGGTGGTCGTCCGATACACGGGCAGGTCGCCGCTCGGTCCCATCAACCTGACAGTCGCGCCCTCCGAGATTGTCGCCCTGGTCGGTGCATCCGGCGCGGGCAAGTCCACGGCGCTGCGTCTACTGGCAGGCCTCGAGACCCCGGCGGAAGGTTCGGTCACCCGGCCAAACACCACCAACAGCACCGGCTTCGTCTTTCAGAGCCCGACCCTGATGCCTTGGGCCGACGCCCGGACCAACGTCGCCCTGCCGCTCGAACTGTCCGGCGTCCCGGCCGCCGAGGCCCGCCGTCGCGCCGACGAAGCCCTGGCCGCCGTGGGTCTCGGCGCCCGCACCACCGCCCGCCCGCGCCAGTTGTCGGGCGGCATGGCCATGCGGGTGTCGCTCGCCCGCGCCCTGTCGATCCAGCCCGACCTGCTGCTGCTGGACGAACCCTTCGCGGCGCTGGATTCCATTACCCGGCGCGGCCTGATCGAGGACCTGCACCGGCTGTGGTCGGCCCGACCCTTCGCCGCCGTCTTCGTCACCCACGACGTGGAGGAGGCCGCCTATGTGGCCAGCCGGGTCGTCGTCCTGTCGGCCGCCGATGGCCGTGCCGTCGCCGACCTGCCCATGCCCGGTCCCCTGCCTCGGCCGGCCGACTGGCGGCGCGACCCCGCTTTCCGCGAAGCCGTCGAAGACGTCGCCCAGGCGCTCGCCGCAGCCATGCCGGAGGCCGCATGAACCGCCTCTTCTCCGCCCTGCCCGGCCTCGTCCTGACCGCCCTGTTGCTGGCGATCTGGGAGGCCGCCTGCCGGACCCTGGCCGTCCCCGTCTACTTCCTGCCGCCGCCCAGCGCGGTCGCCATCGCCCTGATCGACAACGCCCCCGTGCTCGCCGGATCGGCGCTCCAGACCTTCTGGATGGCCTTCCAGGCCCTCATGGTCGCCACCGTCCTGGGCGGAGGCCTCGCCATCGCGGTCTCCCTCAGCCGGCCAGCCGAGCAGGCCGTGGCCCCGCTGGCCGTGGCGCTGCAGGTCACGCCGGTCGTGGCCATCGCGCCGCTGGTGCTGATCTGGGCGGGGCTGGACCACGCCGACCGGGCGGTGATCGCGCTCGCCTCGGCCGTCGCCTTCTTCCCCATCTTCTCGGGCGTGCTGACGGGTCTGAAATCCGCCGATCCGGACCTGGAACGCCTGTTCGATCTGCACGGCGCGACCCGGCTCCAGCGCCTGAGCCGCCTGCGCCTGCCGTCGGCCCTGCCCTTCGCGCTGGAGGGCATCCGCGTCGCCGCCGGCCTGTCGGTCGTGGGGGCCGTGGTGGCCGAGTTCGTCTCTGGCTCCGGGGCCACACAAGGCCTCGCCTGGCGCCTTCTGGAGGCCGGCAATCGGCTCCGCACCGCCGAGCTGCTGGCCGCGCTCGTCTGCCTGGCCGTTCTGGGCCTGCTGCTGAACGCCGCTACCACAGCGATCCAGCGCCGCGTGCTGGCGTCCCGCGCCTAACCCCGCGTTAGTCCGGAGTTAAGCCGCGCACCGCTAGGCTTTCGACCTGTCCGTCATGGACCGGAGCTCCGCCTTGGCCCAGCCGCCGACGACCCGCGCCCGCCCGACCGCCCAGACCGCAGGCCTCGGCCTTGCGACCGCCCTGGCTTGTCTCGCGCTGGCTGGCGTCGCCCAGGCCCAGACCCAGGCCCCGCCGACCAGCTCGCGCTACCTGTCCTGGGCCAACCGGACGACCTCGACGACCCCGCCGCGCGTGGCCGCCAATGCCGCGCGCGCCGACATCCTGCCCCGCCGCGTGGCCCCGTCCCAGGGTCTGGCCCGGCCGCAGATGCAGCCGTTCAGTCCGCCCCTGCCCATCCGGGAAGGCGGACTGACCCCGGCCAGCGCCTGGATCGGCCCGCGCGTCGCCCCGTCCTTCGCGCCCGGCAACCCCGACCCTCTCGGCTACGCCACCACCGAGTTGGCCGCCGCGACACCGCCCCCCCCGGTCATGACCGCACCGCCCCCTACCGCTCCGGCCGCTCCGACCCGCACGGAGACCCCCGGGGCCGCGCCGCCGCCTCCGGTCGCCCAGCCGATCCATTCGCCGCCCGCTGCCGCGCCCGTTGCGGCTCTGGTGACAGCCCCCGTGCCGGCGTCGGCCACGTTCAACTCGGCCGATCCTATGGCCCCCCGGCCGGACGCGCCGATCTTCCGCCTGCGGTCACAAGGCGCGGCCGCCGCGCCGGTTCAGGCCGGGACCGGGACCGGCCCCGATCAGGCCGCTCCGGCCCAGCAGCCCCCCATGCAGCAGACGCCCGTCCAGGCCAGCGCCACGGGCCAGGCCCCCTCCCGCTACTACTCCGTCCATCGCGCGGCGGGTCGGCAGCCCGACCGCACCGTCATGCCGGACCCGGTCTTCTTCGACAGCGTGGCGCTGGACCTCGCCCAGCCGCCGGAGACGGAGCCGGTTCGCCGCGACGCCCAGGGTCGCCGCATCCCTGTCGCTAACGCCGATCCGAGCCTGCCATGAGCGCCGTCGCCGAGATGGAACCCGTCGAGACCGGCTCGCGCCTGCCCGACCTGATCCTGCTGGCGCAGGAAACATCGTCGGAGAAACGCCGCGCCCTGCTGCGCGAACTGACCGACCACTTCTTCGGCTCGGCCCAGCGCAGCGCCGCCGAAGACGCCCTGTATGACTCGGTCCTCAGCGACCTGACCGCGGAGATGGAAACGGCCGTCCGTGCCGAGCTGTCCGCGCGCTTTGCCCTGTCGCCCGACGCGCCGCGCGGCCTGATCCGACGTCTGGCCAACGACGAGGCGGCCGTCGCCGCAGCCGTGCTGCGCGCCTCGACCGTGCTGACCGACGACGACCTTCTGGGCGTGGTCCGCACCAAGGGCCAGGATCACCTGAAGGCCGTCTCGGAACGCTCGACCGTCTCCGAAGCGGTCTCCGAGGTCATCGTCGAGCGCGGCGACGACGACACCCTGGGCAGTCTGCTGAGAAATGACGGAGCGCGCCTGTCCCGCGCCGCCAGCGAGACCGCGGTCGAACGCGCCAAGGCCAATCCGGCGCTGCATGAAGCCACCGTCCAGCGCGCCTCCCTGCCGCCCGACCTGTTGAACGACATGTACTTCGTCGTCGAGGCTCGCCTGCGTCAGCGCATCCTGGAACAGAACGCCTCGATGGACCCGGCCCTGCTGGAAAGCGCGCTGGCGGCCGGCCGGGCCCGGGTCGCCACCGATGACGGGGCCCTGCCGCCCGACTACGCCGAATGCCTGGCCTATGTCGAAGAACTCAAGGCAGCGAACCAGCTGACCCCGACCATGCTGGCGCGGTTCCTGCGCTCTGGCAGCCGGACGTCCTTCCTGATCTCCCTGGCCCAGCTGGCCGACATCGACTTCCACACGGCAGCGTCCATCGTGGAGAAGAAGGAGCTCGACGCCCTGGCCGTCGTCTGCAAGGCGGCGGATCTGGACCGGGCCCTGTTCCTGACCTTCGCTGTGGTCATCCTCAACGCCGAGGACAACGCCATGGGCAAGGCCCACAGCTACGCCAAGATGTACGCGGAGCTCCAGCGCGACGCGGCGCTGCGCACCCTGCGCTTCTGGCGGCTGCGCCGGGGCGCCGAGGCGGCATGAGAAAACCCCCTCCCGCGAGCGGGAGGGGGTCTCAAATCCATCGGCTGAAAGAGACTTACTTCTTCGCGCGGCCGGCGCGGGCGGGTTTGCGGCCGCCTTGGCCCAGACCCATCTGCTTGGCCAGGTCCGAGCGCGCCTTGGCGTAGTTCGGGGCGACCATCGGATAGTCCTTCGGCAGGCCCCACTTGGCCCGGTATTCTTCGGGGCTCATGTCGTACTTGGTGCGCAGGTGGCGCTTCAGCGACTTGAACTTGCGGCCGTCTTCCAGGCAGATCAGGTAATCGGGGCTGATCGACTTGCGGATCGGCACCGCCGGCTCCTTGGGCTCCGGAGCCGCCTCGACGGCCCCCGTCGAAACCGTGCTCAGCGCTGCGTGAATGTTGGAGATCAGGCTCGGCAGCTCGGCGGCGGCGACGGTGTTGTTGCCTACATAGGCCGACACGATGTCCGCCGTCATTTCCAGCAGTTCGGAGCGGTCTTCAGGTCTTGAGGCGTCCACGGGCGTTTCCTTGCGTTCGACTGTTCGCACTTCGGCGATCGAGACTCGCGCTGATACTGATGTTCGCGCATCAACGCAAATGCTTTGCGAAGACAGGTCAGTCTCGGCCGCTTTACCCCAAGGGGCGAAATCTACTGTCCAGTTGATCGGCGCTGTCTAGCGGCCGAAGTCTTCCGCCAGGGCCATCATCGCAGCGCGTTCGGGAGCGGAGTATTGATCCAGCGCCTCTTCGTCGCCTTCACGAATGGCCTTCATGAGCGCGGGCGACATGGCCGAGGACAAGGACCAGTTCCAGTATCGCAGAACGGTCTGGGCCCGGTCGACCGCCAGCATCTCGAAGATCATCTGCACGCGCGTCCAGTCCGCGTGCGGCTGTCCGACAGTGTCGACCAGCGGCCGCCGCACCGACTTCCAGAGATTCTCGAGATCCGTCCGCGACATGCCGGTCGCCTTGCACAGGATGGCCAAGGGCTCGCCGCCCACATCGCCCATGATCTTCGCGCCGGTCAGGGGCTTGATCCCCGCGAGATACGCGATTTCGGCCGCCAGCTCGGGATTGAGACCGTTCCTGGCCGCCTCCGTCACGGCGTGCTCCAGGCTGTCGTATGGGCTCTTCTCGATGGCGGCGCGGTTCCTCTGGCGACGCTCAATGAACTGCAGCGCCTTGCGCGCCACCGGGTCCTGCCAGTTCTCCTCGGCGGCCATGGCGAAGACGTCCTCGGAGACCTCTTGCAGGACCTCGCGCGATACAGCGAAGCGCTGGAGGATGGTCTTGCGATCCTCGGCCCCGCACCACCAGAACATGACGTAGGCCCCGGACGGCCGGAGTTCGGGACGGCGCAGCAAGTGCTCGCATAGCTCCGGCGTCGTGCGGCTCAGGCTGACGATCGCCTCGATGCCGGGTTGGGACAGCCTGGCCGTGACGTTGCGCAGCAAGGCCTGGATCACGGCGGGCTCGTCGAAGGCGATCAGGCTTTCGGTCACGACTTCAGACAGCCCCCGGCGGCTGGCCATCAGGAAGCGGTGGTCCAGCCCTGTGTCGGCGGCGCAGGCGCACAGATCGGCGTCGTTCAGGGCGACGCAGCCCTCGATCAGCGGCCCGGCGATCTCGGGCTCGTCCCGCAGCAGCATCCGCATGAGGCCGTTTGGCAGCTCGGCCAGCGGGGTCAGACGCACCGCCACCCGCTTGCGCTCCTGCGGCGAGGCGAGGCGCAGCATCTCGACCAGCAGATCCCCCGTCACCGCCCGCTCGAAGGCGTTCACCCGGCTGGCCGGCAGGGACACGACGTCGGCGAGCCGCTTCAGCAGCGCATGACGCGCGCGAAGGCTGGCTTTCGCGGCCTCGGGGGGCGGAACGGGCGCCGTTTCGGACATGTCAGGTCGACGTTAGCCCTGCGCGGGTTAACCGGCGGTGACGGCGAAGCTCACAACCCCTCGAACAGGGCCGTGGACAGGTAGCGTTCGGCGAAACTGGGGATGATGACGACGATGGTCTTGCCCGCGTTCTCGTCCAGCGCCGCCTGGCGGAAGGCGGCGACCAGGGCGGCGCCGGAGCTGATGCCGACGGGGATGCCCTCCACCTTCGCCACCTTGCGGGCCATGTCGAAGGCGTCCTCGTTGGAGACCTGTTCGACGCCGTCGATCACCGAGCGATCGACCACCGCCGGGATGAAGCCCGCGCCGATGCCCTGGATCTTGTGTGGGCCGGGCTCCCCGCCGGACAGGACGGGCGAGGCGGTGGGCTCCACCGCGATCATCTTGAGGCCGGGCTTGCGCGCGCGCAGCACCTGGCCGACGCCGGTGATGGTGCCGCCGGTGCCGACGCCCGAGATGACGATGTCGACGGCGCCCGCGGTGTCGTTCCAGATTTCCTCGGCCGTGGTGGAGCGGTGGATGGCCGGGTTGGCGGGGTTCTCGAACTGGCTTGGGCTGACGGCGCCGGGGGTGCGTTCCAAGAGTTCGTTGGCCATGGCGATGGCGCCCTTCATGCCCTTCTCGGCGGGCGTCAGGACCAGTTCGGCGCCGAGCAGCGCCAGCATCTTGCGCCGTTCGATGGACATGCTCTCGGGCATGACCAGGATCAGGCGATAACCCTTGGCGGCGGCGACGAAGGCCAGGGCGATGCCGGTGTTGCCGGATGTCGGCTCGATCAGGACGCCGCCGGGCTGGATGCGGCCGTCAGCCTCCAGCGCCTCGATCATGGCGACGCCGATCCGGTCCTTCACCGAGGCGATCGGATTGAAGAACTCCAGCTTGGCCAGGACCGTGGCCTTGGGGTTCAACTCGGCGGACAGGCGCGGCAGGCCGACGATGGGCGTGTCGCCGATGGTGTCCAGGATGGAGCCATAGACCTTGCCCCGGCCGGAGGTGGAGCGGGCGGCGGCGGAGGGGGCGTCGGACATGGCAGGGCTCCGGCTGAGGTGGAAATCGCGTGCGAACAGTCTGAAACGTCTGAAATCCGGCCGCCTCGGGCAGGGCGATGCGACAGCGAAAGCACATAATGCCGCAGCGGGACAGCGCAACCGCATGCGGTGAACCAATCAAGCTCCGCCGCGTTCGAAAGCGCGCGGGGGATGCGCCACAGGCCGCCGCCCAGGGGGACGACCGCTGCTCGACAAGGATACGATCGAAGACGATCCGACGGACTTCCTGGGCGGTCGGGGCGAACTCGCCGACCTGATCCGTCGTCATGACTGGGCGGCGACCCCGCTGGGACCGATCCAGGCCTGGCCGCAGAGCCTGAAGACGGCGACCGGCCTGCTGATCGCATCGCCCGTCCCCATGGTCATGCTGTGGGGGCACGAAGGCGTGATGATCTACAACGACGCCTATTCCGTCTTCGCGGGCGGGCGTCACCCCTGGCTGCTGGGCACGAATGTGCGGGAGGGCTGGCCGGAGGTCGCGGACTTCAACGACAACGTCATGAAGGTGGGCCTGGCCGGCGGCACCTTGGCCTATCGGGACCAGGAGCTGACCCTGCTGCGCCACGGGCGGCCCGAACAGGTCTTCATGAACCTGGACTATTCGCCGGTGCCGGACGAGACCGGCCGTCCGGCGGGCGTGCTGGCGATCGTGGTGGAAACCACCGGGCAGGTCGCCACCCAGACGGCGCTGCGGGACAGCCAGGCGCGCTACAAGAGCCTGCTGGAGACCACCGAGACCGGCTTCTGCATCGTGCAGATGAAGTTCGACGAACAGAACCGAGCCGTCGACTACAGGATCGTCGAGAGCAACGCCGCCTTCGAGGACCTGACCGGGCTGAAGGATGCGACCGGCAAGTGGGTCAGCGAGATCGCCCCCGGCCTGGAGCGCCACTGGTTCGACGTCTACGGCCAGGTCGCCCTGACCGGCGAAGCGGTGCGGTTCGAGAACCAGGCCGCCAGTTTCGGCCGCTGGTATGATGTCCAGGCGCTGCGCGTCGGCCAGCCGGAGGAACGGCGGGTCGCCATCCTGTTCAACAACATCACCGAGCGGGTGAAGCGCGAAGAGCGGCAGGCGACCATGCTGGCGCTGGACGACGCCCTGAGCGCCTCGGCCGACGCCGAGGCCGTCCTGGTCGCGGCGACCGAACTGCTGGGCCGGACGCTGGGCGCGTCGCGGGTCGGGTTCGGCGAGATCGACGCGGACCGCCAGACCATCGACGTCCTGACCGATTGGCGGGCCAAGGACGGACAGGCCAGCGTGGTGGGTGGACACGCCTTTGCGGACTACGGCGACTACGTCGAGGATCTGCTGCTGGGCCGGCCTGTGCTGATCGAGGACGTGCGCACCGACCCGCGCACCAAGGCCGACCCCCTGCCCCTGCTCAGCTACGACATCGCCGCCTTGATGGACGTGCCCCTGACGGACCAGGGTCGAACGGTGGCGCAGCTGTTCATCCACTCGGACGCGCCGCGCGTCTGGACGCCGGAAGAGGCCGCCTTCGTCCGCGACTTCGGCGAGCGCACGCGGGCCGCCTTCGCCCGGCGGGAGGCCGAGGTGGTCGCTCGTCATCGCCAGACCGAGCTACAGCGCCTGACCGACAGCCTGCCGGTGCTGGTCAGCTTCGTCGATCGCGAGCACCGCTACGCCCTGAACAACCAGGCGTATCGCGACTGGTTCGGCGACACGGCCAAGACCATGGTCGGCCGGCACATGCGCGATGTCCTGGGTCTGGAGGCCTATGAGAAGGCCCGCCCGCGGATCGAGGCCGCCCTGGCCGGCGAGCGGCTGTCCTATGAGGACTATCTGCCCTACCGCGAGGGCGGCGGGCGTCACGTCCGGGCCGACTATGTGCCGCGCCGCGACGAGGACGGCGAGGTCGACGGCTTCTACGCCATCGTCCAGGATATCTCGGAGCGGAAGCAGGCGGAACTGCGCCAGAGGGTTCTGGTCGAGGTCACCGACGCCATCCGCGACGAGAACGACCCCGGCGCCCTGGCCGCCGCCGCCGCCCAGGTTCTGGGCCGGTTCCTCGAGGTCGACCGCGTCGGCTACGCCACCATCGACGCGACGGCCGAGACGCTCACCATCGAGCGGGACTGGACCTCGTCGCGCGCCTCATCGATCGCAGGCACGCTGAACCTGCGCGAATGGGGCGACTTCATCGACGACCTGAAGGCCGGGCGGCTGATCCGCGTGACCGACGTGCGTGGCGACCCGCGCATCGCCCACGCCAGCCAGGATCTGGAGGCGGCCGCCTGTCGCGCCTTCGTCAACGTCCCCTTGCTGGAGAACGGCGAGCTGGTGGCCATGCTCTATGTCAACCACGCCGACGCCCGGGCGTGGACCGATGAGGAGGTGGCCCTGTCGGTCGAGGTGGCCGGCCGCATCCGCACCGCGACCGAACGCGCCGCCACTGCCCACGCCCTGCGCGTCAGCGAGGCGCGGCTGAGGTTCCTGAGCGAGCTGGACGAGGCCTTGCGATCTGCCGCCGACGCGCCCGCCGCGATGAAGATCGGGGCCGCCCTGCTGGGCGAGAGGCTGGGCGTCTCGCGCTGCGCCTATGCCGACGTCGACATGGATGCCGACAATGATCGGTTCTTCATCCGTGACGACTATTGCGCGCCGGGTATCACCAGCTCGGCGGGAACCTACAGCCTGGACCTGTTCGGATCGCGCGCCGCCACGGACATGCGGGGCGGCCAGACCCTGGTGATCCGCGACATGGCGGGTGAACTGACCATGGGCGACGGGCGCGAGATGTTCCTGTCGATCGGCATCGCGGCCATCGTCTGCTGTCCGCTGGTTCGCAACGGTCGGCTGGCGGCCATGATGGCAGTGCATCAGGACCAGCCTCGCGACTGGCACGCGGACGAGATCGCCCTGATCCAGGCGGTGGTCGAGCGATGCTGGGCGCATGTGGAGCGGGTGGGGGCTGAAGCGCGGCTGATCGCCCTGAACGCGACCCTGGAAGACCGCGTCGCCGAACGCACCGCCGAGCTGATGCGAACCGAAGAAGCGCTGCGCCAGTCCCAGAAGATGGAGGCGGTGGGCCAGCTGACCGGCGGCATCGCGCACGACTTCAACAACCTGCTGGCGGGCATCTCGGGCAGTCTGGAGCTGATCGAGAAGCGCATGGGTGAGGGGAGACTGGCGGGGATGGATCGCTACATCCAGGCCGCGCAGGGGGCGTCGCGCCGGGCCGCCACCCTGACGCAACGGCTGCTGGCCTTCTCGCGCCGCCAGACGCTCGACCCCAAGCCGACGGACGTGAACCGGCTGGTGCTCGGCATGGAGGACCTGATCCGGCGCAGCGTGGGACCGGACGTGACGGTTTCGATCGATGCGGCATGCGACCTCTGGGTGACCTGCATCGACGCGTCGCAGCTCGAGAACGCGCTGCTCAACCTCTGCATCAACAGCCGGGACGCCATGGCGCCGGACGGGGGCGACCTGACGATCCGCACCTGGAACGTGACGATGAACGCCGCCGAGGCGCGATCGCGCGACCTGCCGCCCGGCGACTATGTGAAGATGTCCGTGACCGATACCGGGTCCGGCATGACGCCTGAAGTGGCGATCAAGGCCTTCGACCCCTTCTTCACCACCAAGCCGCTGGGCCAGGGGACGGGGCTAGGTCTGTCCATGATCCACGGCTTCATGCGCCAGTCCGGCGGTCAGGTCCGCATCGAAAGCGCGCCCGGCCAGGGGACGACGATCACCCTGGCCCTGCCCCGCTGGCTGGGATCGGCCGAGGCGGGCGAGGCGCCGGACGTCGAGGCCGTCGCCGAGGAGACCGGCCAGGGCGAAACCGTCCTGGTCATCGACGACGAGGAGACGGTGCGGATGCTGGTCGTCGAGGTGCTGGAGGACGCCGGCTATTCCGTCCTGCAGGCCGCCGACGGTCCGGCGGGTCTGGCCATCCTGAACACCGACGCGCGGATCGACCTTCTGGTGTCCGACGTCGGCTTGCCGGGCGGCATGAACGGACGGCAGGTGGCGGACGCCGCGAGGGTCATGCGGCCTGGGCTGAAGGTGCTGTTCATCACCGGCTATGCCGAGAACGCGGTGGTGGCCGGCGACAGTCTGGAGGCCGGAATGGCGGTCATGACCAAGCCGTTCCAGGTCTCGGCGCTGGGCGCGCGCATCCGCGAGATGATCGAGGGCTAGGAACCGCCGGGCCTCTGCGCGAGTTTCGCCAGCCTGAACCTGAAAGCTTGACCGAGGCTCGAAATGACCCGCCGCCTGACCGCCCTCGCCGCCGCCCTGCTCGCCTCCTCCGCGCTGGGAGCGTGCGCGTACAACGAGACGCTGGGCCGCAACCAGCTGATCCTGGGCGACAGCGCCGCCATCAACCAGCAGTCCGACGCCGCCTGGGCCGAACTGCTGCGCACCCAGAACCCGACGCGGACGGGCGCCCAGGTCGAGCGCATCCGCCGGGTCGGCGATCGGCTGGTGCGGGCGGCGAACCTGACCGACCGGGCGTGGGACTATGCGGTGTTCAACAGCCAGAGCCCCAACGCCTTCGTCCTGCCGTCGGGCAAGATCGGCGTGACGACGAGCCTGCTGGCTCTGGTCCAGAACGACGACCAGCTGGCCACCGTGATCGGCCACGAGATCGGCCACGTCGTCGCCCAACACGCGGCCGAGCGCGCCACCTCGGCGGGTCTGGCCAACATCGGTCTGTCGGTGGCGCAGGGCGTGGCCGGCTCGCGCGGCCAGACCGTGGGGTCTCTGGGATCGGTCGCGGCGCAGTACGGCCTGCTGCTGCCGCACTCGCGCCGGGACGAGCTGGAGGCGGATCGGCTGGGCGTCGACTATCTGGCCGCCGCCGGTTTCCGGCCGTCGCAGGCTGTCGCCCTGTGGCGGCTGATGGCCCAGCAGCGTCAGTCCGGCCAGCCCGAGTTCGCCTCGACCCACCCGTCGGACGCCACGCGCATCGCCCAACTGGAGGCCTACATCGCCCAGCGCGGGTGGAGCTGAGACAAACGCCCGGCGCCCGGCATTGGCGACGAAACAACCGCAGGCTATGACTGTGTCGAGAGGTCGTCATTCGCGGCCTGAGACAGGGTCGTGGGGGCCTCCGTGCTGCGTTCGTTTCTTGCGGTGTCCGCGCTCGCCTGGCTGATTGTCGCCGCGCCTGCTCAGGCCCAGTCCGATCAGAGACCCTCGCGGGGCAGCGTGCCGGAGTGGGTGATCGAAGCGGAGGCGGACCCTGTCGCCTCTGATCCCGGCGACGCCGCCTTGCGGATTCCGCTGCTCGATACCCAGGTGCACGCGACGGGCGAGGCGGTTCATCTGTATCGGCGATTCCAGACCCAGGCGCTGACGCCCCAGACCCTGCCCCTGCTCGGCAATGTCGCCCTCGCCTGGAGCCCGGCCTCCCAGACCGTGACGGTGCATCATGTCACCCTGCTGCGGGATGGAACGGCCATAGATCTTCTGGCCAATCAGGACTTCGAGATCCTCAGGCGCGAGGAAAACCTCGACCAGTCGATGCTGGACGGTCAGGTCACCGCCGTCCTCCAGCCGCAGGGCCTGCGGGTTGGAGATGTCATCGACACGGCCTACACGATCACGTCTCGCGATCCCGTCCTGGGCGGTCACTTCGAGTCGGCGCTGAGCCTGAACCTTCCCGCGCGGCTGGAACGCGCGAGATTCCGGGCGTCCTGGCCCGCCGATCAACCCGTGCGGTCCCGCGCCAGCGGCGACTGGACGACCCTGCGTCCCCGCAGGCAGGGCGATCGCCAGATCATCGATGTGGACGTCGGTCCTCTGGAGTACGTCCCCGTGCCCGAGGACGCGCCCGGACGGGTGGCGGACGTGCGCACGATCGAGCTGACGAGCTATCGCGACTGGTCGGATATCGCGGTCGCGCTGAAACCGCTCTACGACCGGGCGCGGTCACTTCAACCGGGCTCGCCGTTGCTGGTCGAGATCGAACGGATCCGCGCGCTCTCTGACGATCCGGCCGTGCGCGCGGCCGCCGCGCTGCGGCTGGTTCAGGATCAGGTTCGGTACGTCGCGCTGGTCATGGGCGAGGGTGCGCTGACGCCCGCCTCGGCGGACGAGACCTGGACCAGACGCTTCGGAGACTGCAAGGCCAAGACGGCGTTGCTCTTGGCGTTACTGGACGGCCTGGGCATCCCGGCCGAACCTGCGGCGGTCAGCCTTCTGAACGGCGACGGCCTGTCCGACCGACTGCCCCGGGTCGGCGCCTTCGACCACGTGCTGGTGCGGGTCCAGCTCGACCAGGGCGTTTTCTGGCTGGACGGCACGCGCACCGGCGACCGGGCCCTGGCCGACATCATCGTGCCTCCGGTGGACTGGGCCCTGCCTCTGACCGGGCGGCAGGCCACCCTTGAGCGGCTCACCACAGCGCCTGTCGAGCGGCCCCAGTCCGAGCTCGCCGTGGAGATCGACGCCTCGGCCGGCATCTACGTTCCGTCCGACCTGACCGGAACGATGACCTACACCGGCGACCTGGCGACCTTGGTCAGCACCGCGCTGGGACTGGTCGGCCCGGCGCAACGCGAACAGTTCTTGCGAGGCGTCTGGGCGGAAGAACTGCCGGACGCCGACATCGCGGAAGTCGCCTCGTCGCACGATGCGGACGCCAATGTCGTCACCATCACCGCGCGGGGCAAGATCGCGCTGGACTGGACGGAAGCCGGACTCATTCCTCCCGCAGGAAGCTATCAGCCGGTCGCCTTCACGCAGCGGGAGGACGGGCCGCTCAGGGATGCGCCATTCGTCGTGCTCCACCCCATCCACACACGGCGGTCATCGACCGTCATCCTGCCCAACGACGGGGATGGGTTCCGCGTCTCCGGCGGCGTTGTCGATCGAGCGGAGTCCGGCCGGCATATCCGACGCGAAGTCGCCCTGGCCGAAGGGCGCGTCACGGTGCGCACGTCCATCCGGAGCCTTGTCGACGAGATCACCGCCGAGGAGGCCGGGCGCGACCGCCTGGCGGCCGACGCGCGGCCCTACGATCCGCCGCGTGTTTTCGCCCCGACCGAGTACAGGCTGACCCAGGCGGATCGCGAGGTTCTGGACGGAATTACGCCTGAGACGGCGGGAGACTGGCTGGACCGGGCCTATGCGCTGCAGGGCACGGGCGACTGGGCCGGCGCCTTCGCCGCCGCGGACCGCGCTGTTGAACTGGCGCCGGAGGAAAGCGCCGCCTGGGCGAACCGGGGCGTCTATCGCTTCCATATGGGCGACATCGAGGGGGCGCGAGCCGACCTCGACAAGGCCGTCGACCTGGATCCGTCGGAACGGATCGCGATGAACGGTCACGCCTTGATCGCACAGGTGGAGGGCCGCCATGAGGACGCCGTCATCGAGCTTTCGCGGGCCTTGCGCCAGAAGCCGGGCGACCAGTTCGCGCTGGAGCGACGCGCCCAGTCCTACGTCAGACTGGGTGAGTTCGACCGGGCGATCCGCGACGCCGACGCCCTGATCGCCGTCAACCCCGACAACCTGCCCTGGAAGATCTTTCGGGTCCTGATCCTTGAACGAGCCGGGCGGACCGAAGAGGTCGATCGCGACATCCAGGCCCTGAGGACTGAGCATCCCGGGGACGAGATGGTTCCGATCAATCACGCGACCATCCTCCTCGGGCGCGACTTGGCGCAGGAGGCGCTGGACGCGATCGAGGAAGCGCCGGAAGAGGTCTTCGATGAACCCAGCAGCCTGCTTCTTCGGGGCCGTATTCGCATGAGGATGGGTCTCCACGATCTGGCGGCCAGCGACTTCGACAGGGTCCGAGAACTCAGCCCTGGAGACGCGCGCTCGCTGAACGAGATGTGCTGGTCCGCCGCCTTGGCGGGAATGATGCTGGAACAGGCGCTGAAGGACTGCGATGCCGCGCTGGCCATCTCTCCGCGATCTGCGGCCTATCTCGACAGCCGGGCTCGGGTTCTGCTGCAGATGGGCGATGTAGCGGGTGCCTTGGCCGACTATGAGGCCGCCTTGGAGGTCGCGCCGCGTCAGGCGGCTTCGCTCTATGGCCGAGGGCTCGCTCGTATCGCGCTGGGCCAGACGGAGGCCGGCGAAGCGGACAAGGCCGCCGCTATCGAGATCGCGCCCAGCGTCGTTGAAAGCTTCGAAAGCTATTCCCCGCCTCCCGCGGCGGCACCCTAGCCTGCGTCGCGACCGGCGTTTCACCCGCCGTTAACCACGATCGGCGATTGCGTTAACCCATGCGCAACCTGATCGCCGCCGTCGAAGCCGTCGATCCGCTGGTCGTCACCGGCAAGGTGGCGGGGGTGTCTGGCCTGCTGATCGAGGCGCGGGGCGGGCTGTCGCGACTGGCGGTGGGGGCCAGGGCGGAGATCAGGCGGCGGGGGTCGAGCCCCCTGCCCGCCGAGGTCGTGGGTTTTCGGGACTCCAAGGCGCTGCTGATGCCGTTCGGCCCGGTCGAGGGCGTGGCGCCGGGCGCGGACATCCACATCATCGGCGAACAGGCCAGCGTGCGGCCGACCACAGCCTGGCTCGGCCGCATCATCGACGCCTTCGGCCAGCCGATCGACGGCAAGGGGCCGCTGCCGACCGGGCCCGCGCCCTATCCGCTGCGCGCCTCGCCGCCGCCGGCGCACTCCCGTGGCCGGGTGGGCGAGCGGCTGGATCTGGGCGTGCGCTCGATGGACGTGTTCACCACCACCTGCCGGGGCCAGCGCCTGGGCATCTTCGCCGGATCGGGCGTGGGCAAGTCGGTGCTGCTGTCCATGCTGGCCAAGCAGGCGACCTGCGACGTGGTCGTGGTCGGCCTGATCGGCGAACGGGGCCGGGAGGTGCGCGAGTTCATCGAGGAGACCCTGGGCGAGGAGGGCCTGCGTCGCGCGGTGGTCGTGGTGGCGACCTCGGACGAGCCGGCGCTGAAGCGGCGTCAGTCGGCCTATATGACCCTGGCCATCGCCGAATACTTCCGGGATCAGGATCTGGAGGTCCTCTGCCTGATGGACTCCGTCACCCGCTTCGCCATGGCGCAGAGGGAGATCGGTCTGGCGGCGGGCGAACCGCCGACGACCAAAGGCTACACCCCCACGGTCTTCACCGAACTGCCCAAGCTGCTGGAACGCGCGGGGCCGGGGCAGGTGCGGCCGGACGGGACGACGGCGGGGCCGATCACGGCCCTGTTCACCGTGCTGGTGGACGGCGGCGACCACGACGAGCCCATCGCCGACGCGGTGCGAGGCATCTTGGACGGCCACATCGTCATGGATCGCAAGATCGCCGAGCGCGGGCGCTTTCCCGCCATCGACGTGCTGAAGTCGGTCAGCCGGACCATGCCGGAGAACCAGACGCCGCCGGAGCGGGAGTTGAACCGCCGGGCGCGCCAGTGCCTGAGCGCCTATGCCAACATGGAAGAGCTGATCAAGATCGGCGCCTACCGCACCGGCGCCGACCCCATCGTGGACCGGGCCATCGCGCTCAATCCGGCGCTCGAAGATTTCCTCGGCCAGGACAAGGACGACGTCACGCGTCTTACCGATTCCTTTACCCGGCTGGAGGCTATTCTGAACCAGGGCATGGTCCCGCAGTGACCGGAGATTTCGCATGACCGCTTGGGCCCATTCGCTCATCCGCATCTCCAACTACGAGGTCGAAACGCTGCAGAAGCGCCTGGCCGAGATCACGGCGCGGAAGGCCTCGGCCGAGATGCGGCTGGCGGTCCTGGACGCCGAGGTCGAGGTGGAGCGAGAGCGCGCCCGCGCCGACGCGGAAGCGGGATTGTTGCTGCAAGCCTACATGGCGGGATGGAAGGCGCGGAAGGGCGCGGCGGAGGCCGATCTGGAGACGCTGGACGTCGAGGAGCTCGGCGCGCGCGACGCCCTGACCGACGCTTATTCCGAGCTGAAGAAGTTCGAGCGCGTCGCCGAGACCACCCGCCTCAACGCCCTGATCGCCGCCGGCAAGCGCGAGACGGCCGCGTTCGACGAGATGGGACTGCGCAGACGCGCAGGCTGATCGTGCGCGGTCTCGGCCTAGTCCCGCGTCAGTCGCGGCTGAGACTGGGACACAGCCGCCGCGCCCTCGATGAAGCCCTCCAGACGGGACACCCTGTCGCGCAGCGCGCCGAGGCCGTCGGCGAGCCCGTCGACGTCGTTGCTCAGGCCTTCGACCGAGCGTTCGAGACGGGCGATGTTGGCCTCCATCAGCACGACCTGACGCAGCCCCTTCAGCATATCACTGACGGTGCTCATGCGCGGACGCCCATGTCGCGCAGCAGACGGTCGACCTTGGCGTGGGTGCTGTCCAGACGTTCGACGGACCGGTCGAGAGCCGCACGCATGCGGGGCACGGCCTCGGACAACTCTTCGATCAGGGCGGCCAGTTCGGCCGATTCTGTTTCGCCGGGATTGAAGCTGTCGACGGCGAGGCGGATGAATTCGCCGCTGGAGACGCCCATGTCGGCGGCGCGAGATTCCAGCTGGGCCTTGCGGTCCGGGGTCATCAGCACGGTGACGCGGGCGGTCTGCATGGCGGGCTCGTTATCATGAGATTATAATGCGCGTTCGATCCTCCGACAACGCCGCGACGCCCGACCGCCGCCTGTTCCTTGCGTCTACCCTGGCGCTCGCGGCCTGCGGAAACACCGAAGCGGCCCAGCCCGCGATCCAGGCGGCGCCGCTGAAGTCCGTGGTCCCCTTCCCCATCGGCACGGCCGCCATGGCGGGGCAGTTCGATGATCCGGCCTGGGTCGAACTTTGCCTGACCCACTGCTCCCAGCTCACGCCCGAGTGGGAGATGAAGATGGAGTACATCCTGCAGGGGCCGGACCGGTTTCTGTGGGACGCGCCGGATCGCATCGCCGATTTCTGCACCACCCACGGCCTGCGCCTGCATGGCCATGCCCTGATCTGGTATTCGCAAGGGGCCGAGGCGTTCCGGGGGCTCGACCGTCCGGCATTCGTCGCCGCCTTCGATCGCTACATCGCCGAGGTCGCCGGTCGGTACCGAGGGCGCGTCAACGGCTGGGACGTGGTCAATGAGGCCGTGGCCGAGGACGGGAACGGTCTGCGCGACTGTCACTGGTCCGAGGCGCTGGGCCAGGACGGCTACATCGCCCGCGCCTTCGAGCAGGCGAAAGCGGCCGATCCGGACGCGGTGCTGTTCCTCAACGACTACAATCTCGAGAACAATCCGGTGAAGGGCGCGACCTTCCTGCGGCTGGTCGAGCGGATGCTGGGGCGCGGCGTGCCCATCGGCGGGATCGGCACCCAGAGCCACCTCGACATCGAGATTCCCGCCGGTCAGATCACCGCCTTCTTCCGCGAGGTCGCTCAGTTCGGCCTGCCGATCCACATGTCGGAGCTGGACGCGTCGCTCCGTCGTGAAGGCCGCATCGACACCCGCTCCCAGCGCCAGAAGATCGAGCAACAGACCGGCCGAGTGATGGAACTGGCCGAGGCCTTCATGGACCTGCCGCCCAGCCAGAGGCACGCCTTCACCGTCTGGGGCCTGCGGGACACCGACAGCTGGCTGCGGCGCGATGCCCGCGACGACGGCAAGGACAGCCCCCTGCTGTTCAACGCAGCGGGGCGGCCCAATCCGATGTTCCAGGCGGTGGTCGACGGACTGACCTGATCCGCCGCGTCCGGATCGAACCTTCACGCAAACCGGGCTAAGCTCCACGGGCAAAACCGGAGCCCCGCGTGGAATCCATCGCCTTCGATCTGCGCCAGACCAAGCGGACGCCGCTCGCCCCGGCCCATGTGGAGGCGATCAGGGCGGTGGGGCGCCGGCGCACCTATGCGGCGGGCGAATTCCTGGCGCGGCCCGGCGATCCGATGACCTGCTTCGTCTGGGTCGAGGCGGGCGAGGTCGAGGTGGTGGACCTGACCACCGGCGAGCGGCGTGTGCCCTCCACGCTCGGCCCCGGCCAGTTCATGGGCGAGATCGGCTTTCTGGCGGGCGGGCGCTGGACCCTGCCCATGCGGGCGGCGCAGGACACCACCACCACCGAGGTCGATCGCTCCACCATGCTGCGGCTGATGAGCGAGATCCCCGAGATGTCCGACATCATCATCGGCGTGTTCGCAGCGCGGCGGCGACGCCAGCTGGAAGACGGCGACGGGGCGCTGCGCCTGATCGGCGAGGACGAGAGCCCGGCCGTGCGCCGCGTCGCTTCCTTCGCGGGCCGCAACCGCATTCCCTATCTGAGCTATGCGCTGGACAGCGCCGAGGCCCGTGTCTCTCTGGATCTGTGCGGCGTGACCGAGCCGCGGCCCGCCGTCATCTTCGGGCACGACGACATCATCACCGACCCAACGCCGGCACGGGTCGCGGCGCGACTGGGCCTCGATATCGCTCTGGACCCGGAGGACGCCTTTGAGGTGCTGATCGTCGGCGGCGGACCGGCGGGCGTGGCGGCGGGCGTCTATGCAGGCGCGGAGGGCTTGCGGGCCCTGGTCAGCGAGGACCTGGCCATCGGCGGTCAGGCGGGGACGTCCAGCCGCATCGAGAACTACATGGGCTTTCCGACCGGCATCTCGGGCACCGACCTCGTCTGGCGCGGCGAGGTCCAGGCGATGAAGTTCGGCACGCGGTTCGCAATTCCACTGCGCGCCACGGGCATCGAACGGCAGGAAGACGGCGTCTTCTGCGTTCGCTTCGACGACGGTCAGTCGGTGTGCGCGCGCGCCGTCGTGGTGGCGACCGGCGTCGAATACCGCCGCCTGCCCCTGCCCCGCCTGGAAGAGTTCGAGGGGAACGGCGTCTACTATGCCGCGACCGAGCTGGAAGCGCGCTGGTGCCGGGGCACGGAAGCCGTAATCGTCGGCGGCGGCAATTCGGCAGGCCAGGCGGCCATGTACCTAAGCCGCAATGCCGAGCATGTGCACGTGGTGGTGCGCGGCCCGAGCCTGGCCGCCTCCATGTCGCGCTATCTGACCCAGAGGCTGGAGGCCGATCCGCGGATCACCGTCCACTATCGCAGCGAGGTCGAGGATCTTCAGGGCCGCGACCGGCTGGAGCGGCTGACGATCGTCAACCGGGCGGACGGCTCGCACCGAGACATCGACAGCCGCGCCCTGTTCATCATGGTCGGAGCCGCGCCCAACACCGCCTGGCTGAACGGGATGGTCGATCTGGACGACAAGGGCTTTATCCGGACGGGTCAGGACTGCGGCCTGTCGGACTCACCCTATGCGACCTCGGCTCCGGGCATCTTCGCCGTGGGCGACGTTCGCGCCGGATCGGTCAAGCGGGTGGCCTCGGCGGTCGGCGAGGGCTCGGTGGTGATCAGCCACGTCTATCGCCACGTCCGGCCGGGCGAAGCCTGAAACCCCTTCAAGCGCTTCTGCCGACCGCTGCGTCTTACGCGGAACTGCAGGCCGGGTCGGGTTTGCGTCTTGCGGGAACGGGAAACGCAGAACGCGATTGCTCCCGGCGCAAGGAGAAGACTCATGACCGGCATCGCCCTGTGGCTTTGGATCATTCTCGCCCCGCTGGCCTACATTCTCGCCATGTCGGCGAAGCGATAGGCCCGTCAGGCGATTCGTCGCATCCGGACCTGAATGGCGACGTCGACTGAGACGACCGCGTCGAGCACCGCCGTCGGCTCGAAGTGGTGCATCAGGTGTCCGGCCGGAATCGCGCGCACCGCGCAGGTGGGCATGCGGCTGGCGAGCCAGCGGGCGTGAGCCTCGGCGTCGATGACGCGGTCGTACGGGTCCATCAGGACGAGGGTGGGTGTCGAAAGCCGGTTGAGGCGCGAGCGCAGGCCGATCATGTCGGCGTTGAAGCCGCGCAGCTCGGCCGCCATGGCGCACACGGCGCTGGGCTGAGCCATCCGCCTCCATGGGAAGGCGTGCGCGTCCGGCATGGGCTGGCCGCGGTGAAGGGCCGCCCTGACCATGGAGCGACCGAGCGGCGACGCGAATGACGGGAGCATGCGCCGGATCGTCGGGCCGATGACCGGAGCCGTGGCCGCCCGAAGACCGAGCGCCGCCCTGGGCCGTGTCGGACGACAGAAGGGGCTGATCAGAACCAGGCCCGCCACCCGGTCCCCGGCTCGCGCCGCGAGATGCAAGGCGGGCGCCGCTCCGGCGGAGTGAGCGACGACGATGGCCTCGCGGAGTCCCAGGCGACGCAGGGCGGAGTCCAGGCCGTCGGCCTGGGCTTTCGGTCCCATCGCCTCGGCCGCGACAGCGTCGCTGCCGCCGTAGCCGGGTCTGTCGATGGCGGTCACCCCGAAGCCCGCATCGGCCAGAGGCCGAGCCAGCGGATGGAAGATTTCGTCCGCGAGGCTGGCCAGACCATGCAGCAGGACCACCGGTCGCCCGTCCGCGCCACGCTGGACCAGTCGGTGGCGACGGAGCGGCGGTCCTACCCGGCGGCTGCGGCGCGGCGACGCCGGGCCGGATGAAGGACGGGGCGTGAACATCGCCGGCGAAAAGGGTTCAGTCCATCGCGGCGTCGCGGCGACGACCGCGGTGGGATGGTCCCCGTTCTCAGCGCAATCCTTGGTCCTGTCCGCCACATCGCTCTCCGGTGTCCGCACCGACACCGCGAACGCCACATCGCCTCTTCAGGTTCGTGAGGGACGGCGATCGGAACTCCGCAACAGAAGGCCTCAGCTTGGCGTTACGCCGGCGATGGGAGACTGAGCCATGAGAAAATACGGCTACGCCTGGATCACCCTGGCCTTCTTCGCCATTTCGTTCGGACTGCACTGGATGTTCGGCTGGCGGTCCTATGTCGAGGAGGCGAGCCAGCACGGGCAGACCCCCTCGCTGACGCCCTGGCTGATGGAGATGGGCCGCGACACCTTCGAGAACTGGCAGTCGGAGTTCCTGCAGCTACTGTGGCAGGTCGTGGGTCTGGCCTACTTCCTCTACGTCGGCTCGCCCTCCTCCAAGGAAAACGACGACCGCATGGAGGCGAAGATCGACGCCTTGCTGGAACTGGTCGGCCGGGACCGCGGCATCGCCTTGATCGAGGAAATCGACGAGACCCACCTGCGCCACGGCGGCCATGCCGCGATCCAGAAGCGCCCGCCCTATGAGGCGTCGGGAAGCCTGGGTCGGTCATGAGCGAGACCCTGTCGGCCAGCCTCCCGTCCGCGCTGGAACGGCGGATCACGCGGGCGCTCCAGACCCTGTGCGAGCGCGGCCTGACCATCGCGACGGTCGAGAGCTGCACGGGCGGGTTGATCGCGTCGGTCCTGACCGACGTCGAAGGTTGCGGCCATGCTTTCGAGCGGGGCTTCGTCACCTACAGCGAGGCGGCCAAGATCGAGGACCTGAAGGTGCCTGCAACGCTGATCCAAGCCCATACGGCGGTGTCGGCCGAGGTCGCAGAGGCCATGGCTTTGGGCGGCCTTCGCCGGTCCGCCGCGGACTTGGCGCTGTCGGTTACCGGCTACGCCGGTCCGGGCGGCGACGGCGCCGAGGAGGGCCTGGTCCATCTCGCCCTTGCCCGTCGCGAGGGACAGGTGATCCGGGTGGAGCATCACTTCGGCCCCCTGGGTCGCGGCGGGGTGCGGCTGGCGACCCTGGAGGCGGCGATCAACCTGATCGAGTCGGCGCTCGGCGAGGCTTGACCTTACGGAACGGCGGCCGGCGCCGGGCGTCTTCTGAGACCCCGACCCCATTCAGGAAACCCTGCCCATGTCCGTCATCGACAAGATCGCCGCCGCCATGACCCCCATGCCCGACGAGGACAAGCGCCGTGAGGCCACCGAGCAGGCCCGGGCGGCCGCGCGTCCCGGCGACTGGCTGAGCTTGGTGCTGGACCACCATGACCGCATCCGCGAAGCCTTCAGCGCCGGGAAGCTGGCCAAGACCGCGGAGGCCCGAACCGCCGCCATGAAGGAGCTGGCCGTCGTGCTCAACGGCCACTCCCTGGCCGAAGAGGTGGTGCTTTATCCCGCGCTCGGACAGGCGGGCGAAAAGACTCACGCCGCCCACGCCTATCTCGAGCAGACCACCGCCAAGAACCAGATGGCCGAACTGGAGAACATCGCGCCGTCCAAGCCGGAGTGGATGGACAAGTGGGAGCACATCGAAGGCGCCGTCCAGACCCACATGTACGAGGAGGAATCCGGCTGGTTCCTGGAGCTCAGGGAGAAGGGCGAGAACCAGACGCGGCTGACCGCCCGCTACGCCGAGGAGTATGACCGCTACGTCGGCTGACGCCTCAGCGGGGCCGCGGGGTCAGGCCCCGCTGCCCGGCTCGGCCATCTTGCGGTGGGCCTCGGCCAGCATCGAGGGGGGCGTGACGGCGGCGAGGCCTGCCTGCACCTTGTTGCCGACGCCCGCGACGACGTCGGCGTCACCCCGGTTCATGGCGTCGTAGCCGATCTGCGCCACCTGGGCAGCCGACATCTTCTGATTGGTGGTCCCCAGCTTGGTGTCCATCAGGCCCGCGCGCTCGAAGAAGGCGGTGTCCGTCGCGCCCGGCATCAGGACGGTCAGGGTCACGCCCGTGTCCTTCAACTCGTTGCGCAGAGCATAGGCGAAGTTGTCCACGAAGGCCTTGGAGGCGTTGTAGACGGCGTGGAACGGCCCCGGGATCAGGCCGGCGATCGATCCGGTCACGAGGATGCGGCCCCGCCCCCGCTCACGCATGTCGCGTCCGATCAGGTGAAGCAGATGGAGCGTGCCAACCACGTTGGTCTGAACCACATGGGCCACGTCGCTGAAGTCGACGTCGAGGAACAGTCCCGCGACCCCTTCCCCGGCATTGGCCACCAGGGCGTCCACGGGCCGGCCCGCCACGGTCTGGTAGAGCTGCTGCACGCCCGCCTGGGTGGCCAGATCGACCCCCACGATCTCGACCCGCGCGCCGACCGCCTCCAGCCCCTGTCGCGCTTCGGTCAGCCCCCGGTCGGCGGCGATGATCAGGTCGAAGCCGTCCTCGGCGAAACGCCGCGCGAGCTCATAGCCGATGCCGCTGGAGCCACCCGTGATCACGGCGAGCGGGCGCACCGAATGGGCGGGCGTCTGGGCCAGATCGTCGGACATGGGAGGTCTCCTTCATCGCGGGGATGACATGGACAACCCCGAAGACCGGCGCCTGTTCCGGCGCGCGCTTCGATCCACGATCGGCGCCCGACCCCGGGGGCGAGGCCGTTTCCTCAGGGTCTCGCCAGTGTCCGTTGGGACAACCCAAAACCTGAGCGCCGGACGCCTGGCTCCCTCTCGATCTTCGCGCGGCTACCGAGGTTGGCGGTGGTGAGCCTCAGGGCTCCAGCTCGATGTCCCAGTAGAGATAGTCGAGCCAGCTCTGGTGCAGGTAGTTCGGCGGGAAGCGCCGGCCCGCCTCCTGCAGCTGATAGGCGTTCGGCCGGTGGGGCGCGCGGCGGATCGGCATGTGGGCCTGCTGGGGCGTACGGCCGCCCTTCTTCAGATTGCAGGGTGAGCAGGCGGCGACGATGTTCTCCCAGGTCGTGCGGCCGCCGCGGCTGCGCGGGATCACATGGTCGAAGGTCAGCTCGGCGGTCGTGCCGCAATACTGGCAGGCGAAGCCATCGCGCAGGAAGACGTTGAAACGGGTGAAGGCCGGGGCGCGGTTCTGGTCGACGTAGCTCTTCAGCGCGATGACGCTGGGGATCGCCATCTCCATTGACGGGCTGCGCACCACCCGGTCGTAGGTCGAGACCACGTCCACGCGGTCCTGATAGACCGCCTTGACCGCCTCCTCCCACGGCCAGAGCGACAGGGGATAGTAGGACAGCGGCCGGAAGTCGGCGTTGAGCACGAGCGCCGGAAAGCCGGACGGCGGCTTGTGGGAGACCAGCATCAGGCCCTCCCGCTCATGAAGCCGGCCCAAGGACCGCGAGCATGGATCGAGGAAGTCGGACTGAAGACGTCTCTCCTTCGTTCTAGCACCCTGACTCTAGACTCGATTCGTCGCCGCCGCCATGACGGCTTCGCGTCGGTTTGGTGAAGTCTCGTCTAGCCGCGCCGGGCCAGACCGCCGGGAAAGCCCGGCAGGCTCCAGCCCCACACCAACGCCCCGGCGCGCAGAAGGAACCCGGCCGGTGCCGCGATCAGGGCCGCCGGCCAGGGCTCGAGGCCGAGCGCGCGCGCGGTCACATAGGCGGTGGCGGCGAGCAGCGCGGCGGACACGGTGATCTCGCGCCGGAGCAGGATCGAGGGCTGGCCCGCCAGCAGGTCGCGCACTATGCCGCCGAAGCAGGCCGTCAGCGCCCCCATGACGATACAGATCAGGGGCGGCACGCCGAAGGCCTCCGCCTTGGCCGCACCGAGAACGCCGTAGGCCCCGAGCCCGACGGCATCGAGCCAGAGCAGCGCCCGAAACCGCCACGTCCCGACGCCCAGCAGCCAGACGCCAAGCGTCGCTGCCAGGCAGACGGCGATGTAGCGCCAGTCCTCGACCCAGAAGACGGGAGCTCCGATCAGGAGGTCGCGCAGCGTTCCGCCGCCGACGCCGGTGATCGCGGCGAAGAAGGCGAAGGTGACGAGGTCGTGCCGCTCGCGCGCGGCGGCGAGCGCCCCCGTCGCGGCGAAGACGGCGACGCCGGCGAAGTCCAACGCGCCCAGCACGGCCGCCGGCCGCGCCAGCTCGGCGCCGATAACGGCGGGATCGACGATGACGCTCATGCGGCCTCGTCCAGGACGATCTCCCCCTTCTTCACGCCGGTGTACCAGGCCCAGAGCAGATGGGTGGCGACGCCGCGGTACGGCCGCCAGGCTTCGGCGCGAGCATAGGCCTGTTTGGTGTCGGGCCGCGTCTCGGACCGATCCGCCCACTTGATGGCTTCCTGCAGGGCCACATCGCCGCCGGGGAAGACGTCGGTGCGGCCCTCGCAGAGCAAGAGGTAGGCTTCGGCGGTCCACAGCCCGACGCCCTTCAGCACCGTCAGGGCCTCGATGGCCTCGGCGTCGCCGAGCGTCGAGAGGTGCTCCAGGTCGATGGTCCCGTCCAGCTGCGCCCGCGCCATGCCCTGGCCATAGGTCGCCTTCTGCCGCGACAGGCCCATGCCGCGCAGGGAGTCGAGGTCGTGAGCGAGCAGGTTCTCCGGCGTGATCCCGCCCAGCCCCGTCTCCAGCCGCGCCCAGACGGACGCCGCCGAGGCGACCGACACCTGCTGCTCCACGATCATGCGGAACAGGCCGACAAACCCCGCCTGCCGCACCCGCCATTCGAAGGGCGGGGTCTGGGCGTGCGCTCGGGCCAGCGCCGGATCGCGATCGGCCAGAGCCTGGCGGGCGGCGGCGAGGTCGGCGGGAGTGATGGGCATGGCGGACTTTCGAGCGGACGGCCGGGCGGCTAGCGTCTGGCCATGACCAGTCTGGACGATCTTCTGGCCCCGATCACCCCCCGTCGCGGGCGTTCCGGCGACGAGGTCCGGAAACCGCGATGAGCGCCTTCGTCACCCGTTTCGCGCCGTCGCCCACCGGCCTGCTGCATCGCGGTCATGCTTTCTCGGCCCTGACGGCCTGGACGGCGGCGCGCGAGGCGGGCGGAAGGTTTCTGCTGCGGATCGAGGACACCGATTTCACCCGATGCCGGCCGGAGTATGAGACGGCCTTGCTCGAGGACCTGGGCTGGCTCGGTCTGGACTGGGACGGGCCGGTGGTGCGTCAGTCGGAGCGGCGGGCGGCCTATGACGCGGCGCTGGACCGGCTGCGGGAGATGGGGGTGCTCTATCGCTGCTTTCGCACGCGCAAGGAGCTGATGGCGCTCGCGGGAGGGGCGCCGCACGCCGACGATCCGGTCGATGCGCGAGCCTTCACCGCCGGCCCCCTACCCGCTGCCGAGGAGGCCGCATTGATCGCCGACGGCAAGCCTTTCGCCTGGCGGCTGTCGCTGGAGGCGGCGCGTGAACGGCTGGGAGGGTTCGGGCGCCTGACCTGGGTCGAGGAAATCGCCGATCCTGGCGTCAAGACCGCGCGGCCCGAGGCGCTGGGCGACATGGTCGTGGGGCGAAAGGACATCGGCGCGGGCTATGTCATCGCCTCGGTGGTCGATGATGCGGCTCAGGACGTGACCCATGTGATCCGGGGCGAGGACCTGATCGAGACGACCTCGATCCAGCGGGTCCTGCAGGCGCTGCTGGACCTGCCGACGCCAGTCTATCGCCACCACCGCCTGCTGCTGGGACCGGACGGCAAGCGGTATGCGAAACGGGATGGTTCGGTCACCCTGATGGCGCTGAGGGAGGCGGGGGTGACAGCGGGGGAGCTGCGGGCGGAGCTGGGGTTCTAGATCCCTCTCCCTCTGGGAGAGGGAAGCGGCTATGCGACCGCATGACCGCCCCCGCCCCGCGCCTGATTCCCCTGCTCGTCGTGCTGGCGTCGGCCTCGATCCTCGGGCTGGCGCCGATCCTGGTGCGGCTGACCGAGACCGGACCAGCGGCGGCGGGGTTCTGGCGGTTCGCCTTCGCCATGCCGCTGCTGTTCCTGCTGGTGGCGCGGCCCGGCGGCGAAGGCGTCGGGCGACCGTCGAAGTGGATGCTGCTGGCGGGACTGTTCTTCGCGCTGGACCTGTCGTTCTGGCACTACGGCATCGTCATGACCTCGGTCGCCAACGCCACGGTGCTGTGCAACCTGACGCCGGTGGTCGTGACCCTGATCGGGTGGTTGTTCTTCAAGGAGAAGCCGGCGCGTCTGTTCCTTCTGGCGCTCGGGTTCGCCATGGCCGGGGCCTGGGCGATGGCGGCGGGCAAGGCGGGCGGTCAGGGGACCAATCCGCCGCTGGGCGATGCACTCTCGCTGCTCGTATCGGTCTGGTACGCCCTCTACTTCCTGATGGTGAAGTTCGCCCGGACCACGGCGGGCGCGCTGAAGGTCACCTTCTGGGCCACGCTGGCGGGCCTGCCGCTGATGGGAGGCGTGGCGCTGATGCTGGGCGAGGACATGGTTCCAGCGAGCGCATCGGGGTGGGCGGCCTGCGTGGGCATGGGGCTGATGCATGTGGCGGGACAGGGCGGCGTGGCCTGGGCGCTGGGCCGGCTGCCCGCCTCCATCACCGCCGTGACCATCCTGATCCAGCCGATCGTGGCGGGCCTCTTGGGATGGGTGATCTTCGGCGAAATCCTGTCGCCGGTTCAGGCGCTGGGAGGGGCGCTGGTGATGGCGGCGATCGTCCTGGCGCAATGGTCGAACGCGCGACCGCCCGCGCCTACGAAAACGGGCGCGGCTCCCGGAGGAACCGCGCCCGCGTGATCGCTGTGTGCGACCCTGAACCCTAAAGGATCAGAGCAGCTTCAGGTTCACGGCCGAGGTCTTGCCGCGCTGGGATTCCAGCTCGTATTCGACCTTGGCGTTCTCATCGAGGCCCGGCAGGCCCGCCTTCTGCACGGCGGTGATGTGAACGAACACATCGTTTCCGCCGGCTTCCGGCTGAATGAAGCCGAAGCCCTTGGTGGGGTTGAACCACTTGACCGTTCCGGTCGGCATTGTGCGTCTCCATAAACGCGCTCTTCCAGGCGAACGCCCTGTTCAAGGGGTCCGACAATCCATCTGGACAGGCTCGTTCATAGAAGGAGCTAGACGCAGGTGTGGACCCCACGCGAAATCCGGATTGCGCGAATGTTGTCTCCCAGCCGTCAAGCCCGGTCAACCGGAATCGATTCGCGTCTCGGGCGACCCGGACTCCGCGAAATCAGGCGCACAGGCCCCTCGGCGCCCCGTCCAGGTGCAGATGGTCAGCGTGGGCCTCGTTGTAATCGGGGCTGAGCACGGTGGAGAACACCCGGCAGGCGCCGTCGCGCAGGCGACGGATAAAGCCCGCGCCTTCAACGCCTTGCGGTCCCCGCCCGTCCCAGTCCGACTGGACCGAGACGGTGCGTCCGTCGGCCAGGGTGACCGAAGCGACGTCCAGCGCATTGGCCCGCGCGTGCTCGCTGGGGCGGTCGTTCTGGTCCTCGGAGCCATAGATGCGGCGGCAGGAATAGGCGCCGAAATTGTTCACCGCCACGGGCGGGGAGCCATAGGCGGCCTGTGCGGCCGGCCGAAGAACCTGCCGGTCCCAGATGACGTAGCGGACCGCCAGAGGACACTGCATGGTCAGGCCTCCCGGCCGGAGCGGCGTGACGGCGCCCCCTGTGATGACCACGGCGTTCCTGACCTGGCAGAAACCGCCGCCATCGATGTCCTCGGCGCGACGGACCTCGACGCCGGCGTCCCTCAGCGTCTGGATGCAGGCGGCGGTGACGGCCTCGACCTCCTCGGCGGGCGCGGAGAAACCGACGGAGAAATCCGCGACCTTGGCCGCCGTCGCCTGGCCGATGGGACGGTTCAGGTCCAGCGGCTTCCACGGCAGGTCCTGCGGTGGAGCGAAGGCGTTCAGCAGGGCGAAGCCGGCGCACAGCGCCAGGCCGAGCTCCCACATCAGGTTCCAGAAGTCGGCGAAGTCACGCTGCATAGGCCCCTACCGTGCACCCCGGCGAAGGCCGGGGTCCAGATCACAAACGCAGAGCTTGGCGAAGGGGCTCCGACCGGGCCTCTGCGGCCACGCATCGCATCCGCCTCTGGACCCCGGCCTTCGCCGGGGTGCACGGTGGCGGGCGAAGGAGACCGTCATGGGCAAGAAGGACGACTACGAGGCCGAGCTGGAGGCGCTCCAGATCGAACTCGTCGAGACCCAGCACTGGTGGATCGAGCAGGGCAGGAAGCTGGTCATCGTCTTCGAGGGCCGGGACAGCGCCGGCAAGGACGGGGCCATAAAGCGCATCACCGAATTCGCCTCCCCCCGCCAGACCCGCGTCGTCGCCCTGCCCAAGCCGACCGAGCGCGAGACCACCCAGTGGTACTTCCAGCGCTATGTCCCCCACCTGCCGGCAGCGGGCGAATGGGTGCTGTTCAACCGGTCCTGGTACAATCGGGCAGGCGTCGAGCCGGTCATGGGCTTCTGCACGCCCGAACAGCACGAGCAGTTCCTGAAGGACGTGCCGCATTTCGAGACCCTGCTGAGGGGCTCCGGCATCCATCTGATCAAGCTGTGGCTCGATATCTCCAAGGAGGAGCAGGCCAGGCGACTGGCCGAGCGGGTGAACGATCCGCTCAAGCGGTTCAAGGTCTCGCCGCTGGACGCCGAGGCGCAGAAGCGGTGGGACGCCTACTCCGCCGCCCGCGACCGCATGCTGTCGGACTGCCACACCAGGCACGGGCCGTGGACCGTGGTCGCCACCGACGACAAGAAGACCGCGCGGCTGAACATCATCCGCCACATCCTGACCGAACTGAAGCGGCCAGGATCCAAGGTGAAGCGGCCCGACCGCGAGGTGGTCTTCGCCGCCGATGATCACCAGGGGCGGCTGAACCCCTGATCGGGATCAGTCGGCTCCCAACTCCTCGACCAGGCGCTGCATGCCGTAGACATCGCGCAGAGCCGTCGTCACCGCGCCGGTCGTGACGATGACGCTGCGGTTCACATCGCGGTCGTAGCCGTAGGCGTTCCTCTGGGTCAGGACGGTCGAGTCGAAGTTGGCCCCCACGATCTCGCCCGCCTCATTGACCACCGGAGAGCCCGAGGAACCGCCGATGGTGTCCGACGACACCGTCATGTTCAGCACCGTGTCGCCGTCGATGGCGTCGCGCGCTGCCAGAAGCTTGGGCGCCACGTCGAAGGGCGCCGAGCCGGTCGCCCGGTCCCACAGGCCGTCGAAGGTGGTGAAGCCGTCGAACCTCTGGCCCGGCACGTCGGAGCCCTCGATCAGGCCATAGGTGAGGCGCAGGGTCCCCGTCGCGTCGGGATAGACGCTGTCGCCATAGGCGGCGAAGCGGGCGGCGGCGAGACGCTCGGACGCCTGTTCGGTCGGGGCCTGGACGCGGGTTTCCCACTCCGACCGAACGCCGCGGGTCACGTCCTGTATCGACAGCATCCACTGGATCAAGGGGTCGTTCGACGCCTGGATCGCTTCCAGCCCGCCTTCCCAGAGGGCGCGGCGGACGGCCGGGTCGGCGAGCCTCGAGCCCTCGACCAGACGGGCCGACAGGGCTTCGGGCGACTCACGGCCCAGCAGGGTGCGGACGCGCGAGTCGTCGACGGTCAGCCATTCGCGGGTCTTGGACAGCCACCACTCCATGCGGACCTGCTCCAGCTCCGGATAGACCGGGCGGGCGGCCAGGAGCGCGCTTTCGACCTGGCCCAGGCGGGCGTCGCCGTATTCCGGCAGGCGCTCGGCCGAGGGCTTGGCGCGCTCCTGCGCCGCGCGGACGAGGGTGCGGGCGTAGTTGAACAGGACCGAGCCGCCGCCGGGCGCGGTGGTGCCGACGCCGGTCCCGCCTTCCAGCAGAGCCATGGGGGCATAGAGCTCGCGCACGGCGGGCTGGACAGAGGCCAGATCACCCCAGGGATTGCCGAACTGGGCGGCGAACTCGGCGTTGGCGGCGTTGCGGGCCTGGAAGTCCGCCTCGGCCTCGGCGCGGCGCCTCATGAAGGCGGCGTCGGTCAGCGCCCGCATCCGGCCCAGCCCGCGCTTGTAGGTGTTCTCCAGACCCACGATGGGGTCCATGGCGATGAATGCGTTCTCCTCGCTCTCGGCGGCGAAGCGGACCAGTCGTCCGCGCAGCTCGGACGCGATCAGCTGGTCCAGCGGCAGGACAACGTCGCGCACCGTCGCCAGCTGGTCCTGGGTCAGGAGGCGCTGGGTCGCCCCGGGGCTGCCCGAGACGAAAACGGGCGTGCCGGTCACCGGCCGGTCGTCGTTCCAGACGAAGTGGGTCGGCGTCGCGACGGGCTGGCCGTTCTCGTAGAGGCGGATCAGGGCGGCATCGATCGAGAAGCGCGGGAAGGAGAAGTTATCCAGATCCCCGCCGAACGTCGCCGCCCGGTCCTCCGGAGCCCACGCGAGGCGCACGTCGGTGTAGCGCTTGTAGGCGTAGAGCTTGAACTGGCCGCCGCGATACAGGCTGACGACCTGGCAGCGGCGATCGGCGGCGCCCTGACAGGCTTCCTGTTCGATGCGGCCGATCTCGGCATCGCGGGCGCGGGTGAAGGCCTGGCCCGTCAGGCCGGCGCCGGCCGCCCTGACGCGCTCGGTGACGTCGGTGATCTCGGTCAGGATCTCGGCCGTCCCGCCGGGGCAGCGCAGCTCTTCTTCGCGGGTGCGGGGCGTGAAGCCGGTGGCGGCGTAGTTGACCTGCGGCGTCGACAGATTGGCCACGCAGGTGGCGACGCAGTGGTTGTTGGTCAGGACGAGGCCGGCGTCCGAGACGATGCCCGCCGAACACCCCCCGAACCGCACCGAGCTCAGCCGCACCCGGTCCAGCCACGCCTGATCGATGTTGGTCCCCAGCGTCTGGTTCGCCCGCGCGATGGGGAAGTTGTCGAACGTCCACATGCCTTCCTCGGCGGAGGCGGAGGCGGCGGACAGAAGGACGGCGGTGGTGGCGAGAAGGAGAAGGCGCATGGGACATTCCTTCCTTCTCCCCTTGCGGGAGAAGGTGGCCCGGAGGGCCGGATGAGGGGCACGAAGACCCGGACGAGGTTTGCGATCAGAAGATCATCGGTCGGACCGAGTGTCACCCCTCATCCGACCTCGCTGCGCTCGGCCACCTTCTCCCGCAAGGGGAGAAGGGACCGGACGCGACCCCTATTCGACCCCGAGTTCCTCGAGCAGGCGGGGCTGCTGATACACCGACCGCAGCGCCTCGGTGATCGCCGCGGTTGACACCGTCACCGTGCGGTTCAGGGCCGCGTCGTAGCCGAAGGCGCCGCCCAGCGAGTGGATGTTGCCGTCGAAGGCCGCGCCGACCACCTCGCCGTCGGCGTTGATCACGGGGGAACCCGAGTTGCCGCCGATGATGTCGTTGGTGGAGCTGAAGTTGTAGACGACGTCCTTGTTCACCCGGTCCTCGGCGGCCGCGAAGGCCTCGGACAGGACGAAGGGGGCCGAGCCCGTGGCCCGCTCATACAGGCCGCCGATGCGGGTGAACGGCTCGACCTCCGTGCCGCGATACGTCCAGCCCTCGACCGCCCCATAGGACAGGCGCAGCGAGAAGGTCGCGTCCGGATACTGGTTGGTGCCATAGGCGGCGAAGCGGGCCTGGGCGATGCGTTCGGCGGCGCGGGCGGTCGGGCCGGACACGGTCGATTCCCACTGGGCGCGCAGGGCCTGGGCCGCGTCGTCGTTCCGGAGAACGAACTCGATCAGCGGATCGCCGGAAGCCGCCAGCTGTTCCGGCGTCATGGCCAGAAGTTCGGCACGGCGCGCGGGATCGGTGAGGCCCGTGCCGGACACCAGACGATCGGCCAAAGCCTCGGGGCTCTCGCGGCCCAGCAGGCGCTGGACGTCGGCATTGTCGACGGTCAGGTATTCGCGGGTCTTCGACAGCCAGAAGGAGAGGTAGATCTCTTCCAGGTCTTCCTCGATCGGGGTCACGGCCGCGAGGCGACGGCCGAGCGCGGCGATGTCGGCGTCGGAGTTGCCGGGGCGGCGCTGATCGGCCGGCTTGGCGCGTTCCTTGGACGCCCGGACGATGGCGCGGGCATAGCTGTAAAGCAGCGAACGCTGGCCGGCCGCGGCCTCCAGCTGACGGTAGGGGATGAACAGCTCTGCGGCGCGATCCTCGACGGCCGTCAGCTCGCCCCAGGGATCGCCGATGCGTTCGGCGAGCGCCGGGTCGGCGGCGACGCGGGCGCGCAGCTCGGCCTCCTCCTCGCGCTTGCGCCCCAGGAACTCGGCGTCGAGCAGGGCCTGCTGCTGGCCGAAGGTGGCCTTGAAGGTGTTCTCGATGCCGAACAGGGGGTCGACCGAAACCCGCGCGGCCTCCTCACCGGTCGAGGCGTACTGCTGGATGCGACCGCGCAGTTCCGACAGCTGGATCAGGGTCGTCGGCTGGACCTGGTCGCGGATGCGCTCCAATTGGCTGATCGACAGCAGACGCGACGTCGAGCCGGGATTGCCCGCGACGAAAACGGCATCGCCTTCTTCCGGCACCTCGGTGGTCCAGGTCAGATGGTTGGGCGTCTCGACCGGCTGGCCGTTCTCGTAGAGGCGCAGGAAGGCGAAATCGAGCGCGTAGCGGGGGAAGTTGAAGTTGTCCGGATCGCCGCCGAAGAAGGCCGCCTGGAACTCCGGCGCGAAGGCCAGGCGCACGTCCTCATAACGCCGGAACTCATAGAGGGCGTAGCGGCCGCCGCGGTAGAAGCTGATGACCTGGCAGGTGCGGGTCCGGTCGTCGCCGCAGGCCTCGCGCTGGATCTGCTGCTGGGCCGCTCCGCGCGCCTGGACGAAGGCGGCGCCTTCGAGCCCTTCGCCGGCGGCCAGGATGCGGTCGGTCACGTCGGTGATGTTGGTCAGGATCTCGGCGGTCTGGCCGGCGCACTGGCGCTCGTCCTCGCGGGTCGCGGGACGGAAGCCGGCGGCGACGAAGTCGTCCTGGGCGTCGGACAGGTCCTGGACGCAGGAGACGACGCAGTGATGGTTGGTCAGGACCAGGCCGTTGGGCGACACCACCGAGGCCGAGCAACCCTGGATACGGACGGCGGCGTTGCGGACGCGGTCGAGCCACGCCTGGTCGATGCGGGTGCCGTATTTGTCGTTGACCGTCTGGATCGGGAAGTTGTCGAAGGTCCACATGCCTTCGTCCGCCAGCGCCGGGTTGGCGGCGAACGACAAGGCGGCGAGCGAGGCGAAAAGACCGAGACGGCGAAGCGACATGCGGGGGTCTCCGAGGGGCGGATTTGCGTGTTACACAGTAACTAGACGCCAGGCTGGCCGACGGGCAAGCGCGGCATCTCTGCCCTCCCACCCTGGCCGGTCAAGCGTGGCCATATTGATGACAAGCGTCCTTACCCCGATTTAACTTGGTGAGAAGGCTCGCGGGCGTCAGATAACGCCACAAGTCAGGGACCTCGCTGTCACAATATGTCGCTCGCGCTCTCAACGCTGCTCTTCGAGTGGCGCCGATACATGGCCGCCGTCATGGCGCTGGCCCTGTCCGGCCTTCTGGTGCTGGCCATGACCGGGGTCTTCATCGGCATCGGCAAGGGCTTCACCGCGACCATCGAGCGGTCAAGCGCCGATATCATCGTCATGCAGCCAGGGGCCAAGTCTTTGATCGGCGGGCCGTCGGGCGTGCCGCGCCGCTTCATCCCGCTGGTCTACAACAACCCGGCCGTCGTCGAGGTGCAGCCTCTGGACGGAGCCGGCGGCAGCTTCCAGTCGGTCAAGAATGTCGATCCGACCATGTCCCAGGCCGAGCGAGCGCGTCAGGGCGCGCCGCGTCAGGAGTTCGTCCAAGCCTCCATCATCGACACGACCCCGGGCTCGGTGACCATCCCGACCGACTATTCGCAGGAACTCGTAGACGCGCTCCGCCAGCCCTACACGGTGGCCATCGACGAGACGGCGGTCGCCAAGCTGGGCGTCAAGCTGGGGGACAAGGCGCTCTACAACGGTCAGACCGTGACGGTGGTCGGCATCACGCGCGGCTATCCCAACATGATGCAGGCCACGATCATTATGTCGCGGGACACTCTCCGCATGGTCGGACAGGCAGATACCGGCCCGCGCGTCGGTCCCCTCATGGTCAAGCTGCGCGATCCCTCGCAGGCCGAGCGCGTCGCCGCCGAACTGAACGCCTCAGGCAACGGCCAGTGGAAGGCCTGGACCCGTCAGGAACTGGCCGACGCCAACCAGATGGCCATGTTCGAGGAAGGCATCCTCGTCATCATCATCGGCGGCTGCGTCGTGCTGGGCACCATCATCGGCGTGGCCATCACCTGGCAGACCCTGCGCGGGGCCATCATGGCCAACATCAAGGAGTTCGCCTCGCTGCGGGCGCTGGGCGTCGGCATGGGATCGCTCAACCGCATCGTCATGGAGCTGAGCTTCTGGGTCGGCTGCGTCGGCGTGCTGGCGGCGATCCTGCTGACGATGGGCGTCCAGTGGCTGGCCATGACCGGCGCGGTGATCATCGCCCTGCCGCCGCTGCTGCTGATCATCGTCGGCGGGGGCCTGATCCTGATCGCCATGCTGTCGGGCCTCTTGTCGCTCGGCGTCCTGAAGAACAGCCAGCCGGCGGACCTGCTGCGATGATGACGACCAAATCGCACGGCAAGCATGGCGACTTCGCCATCGAAGCCAAGGGCCTGCGCAAGCGCTTCAAGTCCGGCAAGAGCTTCGTCGAGGTGCTGAAGGGCGTCGACTTCGATGCGAGGCACGGCGATCTGACCATGGTCATGGGCCCGTCCGGCTCCGGCAAGTCGACGCTGATCGCGGCGCTGTCGGGTCTGCTGCGGCCCGAGGAGGGCCGTGTCGACGCCCTGGACGTCGACGACCTGTGGAAGCTGTCGCCGGGCAAGATCGACAAGTTCCGGCTGGACCACTGCGGCTTCATCTTCCAGGGCTTCAACCTGTTCCCGGCGCTCTCCGCCCTGCAGCAGGTCGAGACGGTCCTGAAATTCCAGGGCCTGTCGCCCGACGCCGCCAAGAAGCGCGCGACGCTGGCTTTGGAAGAGGTCGGCCTGAAGCCCCGCCTGCACCAGCGGCCGGCCGCCCTGTCGGGCGGCGAGAAGCAGCGCGTCGCCATCGCCCGCGCCCTGGCCAAGGACCCGCAGATCCTGTTCGCTGACGAACCGACCTCGGCGCTCGACGGCGAAAACGGCCAGATCGTGATCCGTCTGCTGCGCCGCGCCGCGTCCGAGCACGGCGCCGCCGTGATCTGCGTGACCCACGACCCGCGCCTGGAGGAGTGGGCCGATCGCGTCATCAAGATCGAGGACGGCATCATTATCTCCGACGAGCGCCGCACGCCCAATCCGAACGCCACCCTGGCGTCCCATCACTAAACGCCGACCTAGGACCCTGAACGCATGCCTGGCTTCCTGAAGAACAAATGGGTCTGGATCGGCGTCCTGCTGATCATCGTGATCGTGGCGGGTTTCCTGTTCATGCAGGGTCAGGGCGCGGCCAAGAAGGCGGCCGACGAGAAGGCCGCCGCCGAGCGGGTCGAGAGCCCCTACGCCGCCATCGCCAACGGCCGCGTCGACATCGAGGGCGGGCTGATCCAGATCGCGGCGCGTCGCGGCGGCGTGGTCCGCGAGGTCTATGTCCAGGAAGGCGACGTCGTCACCGCGGGCCAGATCCTGGCGCGTCAGGAAGACGACGAGCCGCGCCTCGCCTTGCAGACGGCCGAGGCCGATCTGGCCGCCGCCCAGGCCCAGCTGCGTCAGATCGAGGTCGACATCCGCACCGCCCAACGCGAGTATGAGCGGCTGGAACGCCTGGTCGCCACCAACTTCGTCGCCGGGCAGCGACTGGATCAGGCGCGCGACGCCATCGCCTCGGCCCAGGCGCGGATGGCCTCGCAGCAGGCCGCGGTGCAGACCGCCCGGGCCCGCCGCGACCAGGCCGCCTTCAACGTCGAGCTGACCGTCATCCGCTCGCCCGCCAATGGCCGCATCGTGCGCCGCTACGCCAACCCCGGGGCCGGCGCCTCGACGCTGAACGTGTCCAACATGTTCGACCTGGAGCCCGACGCGCCGCGCATCGCCCGCGCCGAGATCGTCGAGAGCGACATCCCCAACGTCAGCGCCGGCCAAGCCGTTGAGATCACGCCCGAGGGCGATCCCTCGACCGTCTACGTCGGCTCGGTCCTGCGCCGCGCCGCCGTCTTCGGCGCGCGCAAGCTGGCCTCGGACGACCCGTCCCAACGGTCCGACGAACGCGTGGTCGAGGTGGTCGTGACCGCTGGCGACGCACCGCTGCTGATCGGTCAGCGGGTGCTGGTGAAGTTCATGAAGCCTGGCGAGACCGCCGGCGCCCCGCGTACGCCCAGCGTCGGCGTGCCGGCGAGCCGTTCCATGCAGACGCCGGCTCCGAGGGCCTGATCAAGGCGGTCGGGGCCGGTCGCCTCGCTCCGACCGCGACATATAAGGACATCCTTATATGTTCCTTGCCCCCGCCACGGCTGCGGGCTATAGGCGCGCGCAACCCGACACCGCCGCGCTCAAGGAGCCGCTCATGACCGACTACATCGTCCGCGACATCTCGCTTGCCGCCTACGGCAACAAGGAGATCGCCATCGCCGAGACCGAGATGCCGGGCCTGATGGCGCTGCGCGACGAATATGGCGCGACCCAGCCGCTCAAGGGCGCCCGCATCGCGGGCAGCCTGCACATGACGATCCAGACGGCGGTGCTGATCCAGACGCTGGAGGCGCTGGGCGCCGAGGTGCGCTGGGCGTCCTGCAACATCTTCTCGACCCAGGACCACGCCGCGGCCGCCATCGCCGCCAACGGCACGCCGGTGTTCGCCGTGAAAGGCGAGACCCTGGAGGAGTACTGGGACTACGCCCACAAGATTTTCGAATGGGCCGACGGCGGCTATCCGAACCTGATCCTGGACGACGGCGGCGACGCCACCCTGCTGTGCGTGCTCGGTCCCAAGGCCGAGAAGGACCCCTCGGTCCTGAACAACCCGACCAATGAGGAAGAAGAAGCCCTCTACAAGGTCATGAAGCGCTATCTGGCCGAGAAGCCCGGCTTCTATTCGGCCATCCGCGACGCCATCGGCGGCGTGTCGGAAGAGACCACCACGGGCGTGCACCGCCTGTACCAGATGGCCGAGCGCGGCGAGCTGCCCTTCCCCGCCATCAACGTGAACGACAGCGTCACCAAGTCCAAGTTCGACAACCTGTACGGCTGCCGTGAATCCCTGGTCGACGCGATCCGTCGCGGCACCGACGTGATGCTGTCGGGCAAGGTGGCGGTGGTCTGCGGCTATGGCGACGTGGGCAAGGGCTCGGCCGCCTCGCTGCGCCAGGGCGGCGCCCGGGTGAAGGTCACCGAGATCGACCCGATCTGCGCGCTGCAGGCCGCGATGGAAGGCTATGAGGTCGTGACACTGGAGGACGCCGCGTCCGAAGCCGACATCTTCGTCACCGCCACGGGCAACAAGGACGTCATCACCGTCGACCACATGCGGGCGATGAAGAACAACGCCATCGTCTGCAACATCGGCCACTTCGACTCGGAGATTCAGGTCGCGGGCCTGAAGAACTTCAAGTGGGACGAGATCAAGCCGCAGGTCCACCACATTGAGTTCCCGGACGGCAAGAAGATCATCCTTCTGTCGGAAGGCCGTCTGGTGAACCTGGGCAACGCCACGGGCCACCCGTCGTTCGTGATGTCGGCGTCGTTCACCAACCAGACCCTGGCCCAGATCGAGCTGTGGACCAACGCGGCCAAGTACGATAACAAGGTCTACACCCTGCCCAAGCACCTGGACGAGAAGGTCGCCACGCTGCACCTCGGCAAGCTGGGGGCCAAGCTGACCGTGCTGAGGCCTGAACAGGCCGAATACATCTCGGTGCCGGTGCAAGGGCCGTTCAAGCCGGATCACTACCGGTACTAGGGCGCGCGACGCCGGGTCGCTGGCGCGCGACCCGGCCGAGGCCTAATGTGGCTCCATGAGCCTGTTCGACATCCTGATCCTGGCCGCCATCGCGGCGGTGGCCATCACGCTCGGCTTCGGCATCCATGCCCTGTTCAAGGGCGGCGATTACGCCCGGTCGAACTCCAACAAGCTGATGCGCCTCAGGGTCGGGCTGCAGGCGGTCGCGGTTCTGCTTCTCGTCCTGGGCATGTGGTGGAAATCCACGCACGGGAGCTGAGCGTGGTCGTCCTGAACAAGATCTACACCCGCACCGGCGACGACGGCGATACGGGCCTGGCGTCCGGCGATCGCGTCTCCAAGAGCGATCCGCGCGTGGAGGCCTATGGCACCGTCGATGAGCTGAACGCCGCCATCGGTGTGGCGCGTCTGCACGCCGGCCAGAACGACCGGATCGACGCCATGCTGGGCCGCATCCAGAACGAGTTGTTCGATCTCGGCGCCGATCTGGCCACGCCGCTCGACCCGCCCCCGGCCTGGGAGGCGCTGCGCATGGTGGACAGCCAGGTCGAGCGGCTGGAGGCCGAGATCGACTGGATGAACGAGAGCCTGAAGCCTCTGGACAGTTTCATCCTGCCCGGCGGCTCGGCGCTGTCGGCGCACCTGCATCTGGCCCGCACCATCGCCCGTCGGGCCGAGCGGGAGGCGATCCGGCTGGTGGAGACGGGCGCGGCGGTGACGCCCCAGGCGCTGCGGTATCTGAACCGGCTGTCGGACCACCTTTTTGTAGCCGCCCGCCGCGCCAATGCGAATGGCGCGGGCGATGTGAAATGGGTGCCTGGCGGCACGCGGTGACGCTGGCGCAGCGAGCCCCCGGCGGCTAAACCGCCCGCCAATCAAGAACAGTCGCTTTCAGGGAAACGCTCGCATGCGCGACATTCATCACTTCATCGACGGCGCGTCGTTCACCGGAGCCTCGGGCCGGTTCGGCGACGTTTTCAACCCCAACACCGGCGAGGTGCAGGCGCGCGTGCAGCTGGCGACCGAGGGCGAGGTCGATCGCGCGGTCCAGGCCGCCCAGGCCGCCTTCGAGGGCTGGTCCAGCACGAACCCCCAGCGCCGCGCGCGGGTCATGTTCGAGTTCAAGCGCCTGGTCGAGGCGAACATGAACGAGCTGGCCGAGATGCTGTCCTCCGAGCACGGCAAGGTCATCGCCGACGCCAAGGGCGACATCCAGCGCGGGCTGGAAGTCATCGAGTTCGCCTGCGGCATCCCCCACGCCCTGAAGGGCGAGTACACGCAGGGGGCCGGCCCCGGCATCGACGTCTATTCGATGCGCCAGCCGCTGGGCGTCGTGTCGGGCATCACCCCGTTCAACTTCCCCGCCATGATCCCGATGTGGATGTTCGGCGTGGCCATCGCCTGCGGCAACACCTTCGTGCTGAAGCCGTCCGAGCGCGATCCGTCGGTGCCGGTGCGTCTGGCGGAGCTGATGATGGAAGCTGGCGCTCCGGCCGGGGTGCTGAACGTCGTCCACGGCGACAAGGCGGCGGTGGACGCCATCCTGACCCACCCGCTGATCCACGCGGTCAGCTTCGTCGGCTCGTCCGACATCGCCCACTACGTCTACCAGATGGGGGCGGCCAACAATAAGCGCGTCCAGGCCATGGGCGGGGCCAAGAACCACGGCATCGTCCTGCCCGACGCCGACATGGACCAGGTCATCAAGGACCTGTCCGGCGCCGCGTTCGGCTCGGCCGGCGAGCGCTGCATGGCCCTGCCGGTCGTGGTGCCGGTGGGTCAGAAGACGGCCGATGAGCTGCGCGAGCGCATGGTCTCCGAGATCGCCACCCTGCGCGTCGGCGTCTCGACCGACGCCGGTGCCCACTACGGCCCGGTCGTCACCGCCCAGCACAAGGCCCGGGTTGAAGGTTGGATCGATCAGGGCGTCAAGGACGGCGCCGAACTGGTCGTCGACGGCCGGGGCTTCTCCTTGCAGGGCCACGAGAACGGCTATTTCGTCGGCCCGTCGCTGTTCGACCACGTCACGCCGGACATGGCCTCCTACAAGGAAGAGATCTTCGGCCCCGTGCTGCAGATCGTGCGGGCGAACAGCTTCGAGGAGGCGCTGGCCCTGCCCAGCAAGCACCAGTACGGCAACGGCGTGGCCATCTTCACCCAGAACGGGCGGGCGGCGCGGGACTTCGCGGCGCGGGTCAACGTCGGCATGGTGGGGATCAACGTCCCGATCCCGGTGCCGGTCGCCTATCACACCTTCGGCGGCTGGAAGCGCTCGGCCTTCGGCGACACCAACCAGCACGGCATGGAAGGCGTGAAGTTCTTCACCAAGGTCAAGACCGTCACCGCCCGCTGGCCCGACAGCGAGCTGGAGCACGCGGACTCCAGCTTCGTCATTCCGACGATGCGCTGAGGCTGACAGGCTTCAGCCACCGCGACAGGCCGCGCCGCTCCTGGTGGCGCAGGCCGTCGGCCTCGGCCTGGAGCGACCGGGCCAGTCGTCTGGCCTCGCGCCGGGACATGGGTCGGGTGGCGCAGCCGTTGACGACGACGGACCATCCGTCGTCGCGCGGCTCGACCTTGTAGCGCAGGGGACCGCTGGGACTTCGGCGCGGCCCTTCGATGGAGCCGTGCATCATCGTGGCGCGCCTCCCGTGCGGGGCGGCGCGCCGAAGACGCGGCCGAGAAGGTCGAGGCACATGCTCCGGACGCCGGCTTGCGCGGGCCGGGCGGCGAGGCTTCGGGAAGCCTGAAAAGAGGGGGTGCGGTTCACGAGAACCTCCGTTGATCCTTGCGGAATCAACCACCGAACGGCGTAACCGCTCCATTCCGAAGCGGCGCTCTCCGCATCAGGCGCGCATAAGTCGGAAAGCCGTCAGACCGCGCCGAGCGCGACGAAGGCGCGGGCGGCGGCGAAGTCGCCGACCTCGAACCGGGCCGTGGCGATGCTGCCGTCGCGGAACAGGAACTGCAACAGGAAGGGCTCTCGCGGGTCCAGATCCCCCAGCATCTCGCCTGCCGATGCCGGGAAGCGCCAGGCCTCGCCCTGACGCTTGTCGCCCGCCAGAATCGACGCCTCCGCCTCCGCCGCGCCGGTCGACCACAGCGCACGCCGCTGGGCCTCGGGCGGCAGGACGCCGTGACCCTGAGCGGTCAACCAGGGACGAGCGGCCAGGTCCGGATCACGGGTCACGATGCGCGCCGCATAGGGCCGGGGACGGCCGACGAAGGACACCACCGCCGACAGGGTTTGCGCGCCGTCCGGTTCGGCCACCAGGCCGAAGGTCACGGGCGAGGACCCGGTCATGCCCGCCTGCATCAGCCGCCAGCGCGGCTCGGCGGCGCGAAGGCGGTTGGCGGTCCATTCGGCGCGGGCCCCGGGAAAGCTCATGCGGGGGGTGCGGGCCCAGCCCTGGAAGGCGTCGGTCACCCGGTCGCGCACCACGGCCAGTTCGGGATTGGCGCAGGACACCTCGGCCGCCCGCGCCCGCGCCCGGCGCGTCGTCGCCGCCAGATCAGCCTCGCTGGCCCCGGCCCGGAGCGCCGCGCCGTGCGCCTGCAGCGTCGCCGCCGACAGGGCCCCGGCGACCGGCGCGGCGAACAGGCGGCATTTCTCGTGGGCGGCCGTGACGAAGGCGCGGTCGTAATAGGTTCCGGTCACGGCCCAGCCCGCGGCGGGCGCAAGCGCGCTCGACGCGGCGACCACGGCCGTGATGGCGATCCGGCGGATTTGCCCTATCCTCATGCCCCGACCTTAGGCCCGCCGGCCTTGCGGTCCCGTTTGCGATCAGGGTTAGCGATTTGCTTCTGAACTCGGACCTGTGGGTCGCCGCCCTGATCCGCCGCGCCGAGATCGAGGGCGCCAACGCCACCGTGGTCCGCCGGGGCGACGCTCGCGCCGGCACGGTGATCGTCAAGGCCTATGACACCTCAACCCGCCAGGCCCGCCTGTTCACCGAGGCCTTCGGTCCGGACGGCGACCGTCTGTGGATCCAACCGGTGACGGGCAGCGAGAGCGAGCTGGACGCCTACATCGAGCGTCAGCGCGGCTATGATCCGGACATCTGGGTGGTGGAGGTCGAGGACCGGCAGGGGCGGCATTTCATCACGGAGACCGTAGCCGCCGACTGAGCCACAGAGGCTGGCGGGAGGCGCGCATGGACTTCTTTCCCTACGGCTTCGAGACGCGGATCGCTCATCACGACCTGGGCGCCTACCGCTACACCGTGGTCTGGCTGGACGAGGAGATCGCCACCGAGCTGCCGTTCGACGGCCAGCCACGCCTGCGCATCGCGGGCGAAGTGGCTGAGGTTCCCATCGAGGGGGCCTGGCAGCCGAGCCGGGGCCGCTGGTATCTGATGCTGGGAAAGCCGCTGCTGAAGGCGGCGGGCAAGGGCGTCGGCGACGAGGTGGAGGTGCGCTTCCGCCTGGCCCCGCCCGACGACCTGGCTCTGCCCGAGGCGCTGGAGCGGGCGCTGGACGCGGACCCTCAGGCCCGGGCCGCCTTCGAGCTTCAGACCATCGGCAAGCAGAGGGCCCTGGCCCACCGAGTCGGCTCGGCGAAGGGGCCCGACACCATCGCCAAACGGGTCACGGAAATCCTCGACGCGCTCGCCGGACGCGAGGCGCCGACCCTGTCGCGGCTGAGGCTCGTCGTGCCCGAGCCGGTCGCAAATCCTTAAGGACGTTCGGGAACGGAACCGAAAACCAGACGGGCGTAGGGTCAGCGGTGTCGGCGAGAAGCGTCGACGTCAGGCGAGTGCCCTTCATGCTGTTTCTCATGAACGACGTCGTGTTCGATCTGGACGAGGCCTGCCCGGTCACGGCCGCCGATGCGCGCCGGTTCGAGAAGCTGGGCTTCGACTATCTGATGGAGCTGGGCTGCGAGCTGTTCGCCGAGGACCCGATGCTGCACCGGAACGATCCGGAGCGCGCGCGTCGGCTGGCCTGGCTGATCCACGACCGCAGCCCGGACGTGAACGCCGCCCTGTTCGCCGCGCCCGAGACCGACTGCGACCCGGCCCTGGTCGAGCCGCAGTTCTGCGCCCTCCCAACGGCGGTGCTGCGCCAGTTGATGGCGCGCGCGAAGAAGGGCCTGCTCGACGCCGTCAGCGCCGACCGCGCCGTCTGGGGCCGCATGGCGGCCTGACCTTTCCTCCGCCGCCTAGAAGATCAGGCGGAACAGCAGATGCACCGCCACGCCGGCCGCGGCGATGACCGCGAAGCCTGTGACGACACAGATCGAGGGGTGGGGGCCGTCGTCCGACCGCGCCCGGTCGTGCTTTCGGGCGCTCGAAACGCGGTCCGCCGGATGCAGCGAAGCCATGGTCGTTTCCTTCTTCCCAGCGGTGCCCGGATGCGTGTCCGGAGCGTCTCGCAAGGGGACAATGACTCCAAAGTCCCTGATTGGCGAGGGGTCTTGTCGGTTCGACTTTTCTGACGGGTCGCGCTAGGTCCGCGCGCCCACCGGAAAGACCATGTCGAAACTGACCCTCGCCGAGGAAGCTGCGCGTCGACGCACCTTCGCCATCATCGCCCACCCCGACGCGGGCAAGACCACCCTGACCGAGCACATCCTGCTGTCGGGCGGGGCCATCCGCGCGGCCGGCGCCGTGCGGGCGCGCGGAGAGAACCGGCGCACGCGCTCGGACTGGATGAAGATCGAGAAGGAACGCGGCATCTCCGTCTCCGCCTCGGTCATGACGTTCGAGCACGACGGCAAGATGTTCAATCTGCTCGATACGCCGGGCCACGAGGACTTTTCGGAGGACACCTATCGGACGCTCACGGCGGCCGACTGCGCCATCATGGTGCTGGACGCCGCCAAGGGCATCGAGCCGCAGACGCTGAAGCTGTTCGAGGTGTGCCGGCTGCGCGACATCCCGATCATCACCTTCATCAACAAGCTGGACCGCGAGGCCCAGGATCCGATGGCGCTGCTGGACGACATCGCCAGCCGGCTCCAGCTCGACCCCGCTCCCATCTGGTGGCCGGCCGAGAGCGGCAATCGTCTGAGGGGCATGGTCGAGATCGGCACGGGCCGGTTCCAGCCGTATGTGAAGAAGCCCGCCGGCTCGGACGAGGACCCCGACCACGGCGACCCCCTGCCGCTGGAAGAGGCCGCCCGCTTCTTCGAGGCCGGGGAGCAGGAGGCCCTGACCGAGGCGCTGGAGTTGGTCGAGGGCGGCTATCCCAGCTTCAACCGCCAGAGCTTCCTGGAGGGCCATCTGACGCCGGTGCTGTGGGGCTCGGCGCTGCGCCACTTCGGCATCGACCAGCTGCTCCAGGCCATCGGCGAATGGGCGCCGCCGCCCAAGGTGCTGAAGGCCCAGAAGGCGGCCCCGCCCGAGACCCGCAACGCACCCGAGCCCGTCGACCTGACCGTCGATCCGGGCGCGAACGAGGTCACCGGTTTCGTCTTCAAGGTCCAGGCCAACATGGACCCCAACCACCGCGACCGCATCGCCATGTTCCGCATGGCGAGCGGGTCATTCAAACGCGGCATGAAGCTGAAGGTCCAGAACACCGGCAAGTCGCTGTCGGTGAACGCGCCCATCATGTTCTTCGCCAGTGATCGCGAACTGGCCGAGGACGCCTATGCCGGCGACGTCATCGGCATTCCCAACCACGGCGTGCTGCGCGTGGGCGACAGCCTGTCGGAGAGCGGCATGATCCGCTTCGCCGGCCTGCCCAACTTCGCGCCGGAGATCCTGCAGCGCGTGCGGGTCAAGGATCCGCTGAAGGCCAAGCACCTGAAGAAGGCGCTGGAGGGCCTGGCCGAGGAAGGCGTGACCCAGCTGTTCCGGCCCGAGATCGGCGCGGACTTCATCGTCGGCGCGGTCGGTCAGCTGCAGTTCGAGGTCATGGCCGACCGCCTGGGCGAGGAATACGGGCTGGAGGTCATCTTCGAGCCCAGCCCCTACGCCGAGGCACGCTGGATCGACGGGACGCCCGCCGATCTGGAGGACTTCATGGGCAAGTATCGCCCCCAGATGGCCCGCGACATCGACCAGGCCCCGGTGTTCCTGGCCAAGTCGAGCTGGGAGACGGGTTACGTCATGGAACGCTATCCCAAGGTCGCCTTCACGAAAACGCGCGAGCGCGGATAGGCCGCAGAGCTGAACCCGGACGGCCCTGCCATCGTTCTGACGCCGAGCCTGACCATAAGGACCGTCATGACGACCGCATCGATCCGCACTCCCCTGATCCTGGCGACCGCGTCCGTCGCCCTGATGCTGGCCGCCGGGGCGTCGGCTCAGGAAACCGAGGCTCAGGCCCGCGCCCGCGCAGCGACCCAGTCGCTGAACGGCGGGCCGGCGACCTCGACGCTTCAGAGGCCGACACCCCCTTCGACCGCTGCTCCGACCCGGCCCCTCGCCCCGCAGGCGACGACACGACCCGCCGCCAAAGATCCCGACCGCACCCTGGAGGCCCTACTGGGCTCCCTTGGGGACGATGGGACTGAAACCGAGGATGCACCGGCGGTGACGCTCGCAGAGGGGGAGACCGCGCCCGCGCCCATCCCGGTGGCGCTCGGCTACTACGTCCGGGGCGAGATCGACTGCGACCAGGTCTGGCCGGGCGAGGGCAATCTGGCCTTCATGACGCCGGAGGCCTTCACCATCGATTTCGGCGGCTGCACGCCCGGCCAGTTCCTGCAGACCGGCCCCAACAGCTGGCGCGAACGCCAGTCGTGCCAGACCGAACTGGGCGGCGACGCCGGCGCCTATGTCGTCGACTATGAGATGGTCGAGACGGGGGTGCTGCAACGCACCGCCCGGCTGCAGATCGACAACAGCGTCGAGCAGGACCGCTGGCGCTTCTGCGAGACGGCGCAGGTGCCGGACAACGCGCGGTTTGCATCCTAGGCCAGCCGGGCCGGCAGGCTTGCAATCGACGATTGCGAAATCCTCCTCAATGTATCATCGTTCTCCGGGCAAAAGGGGGACGCGCGATGATTATCAGGTTGATTGGCACAGTAGCGTGCCTCGGGCTGCTCGGCGGCTGCGCGACATTAACGCACGACTATCGAACGGTCGGTCGTGACCTGAACGGGGTCTCCCCGGCAGATCTCGCGGCCGAGGTCATGCCAGAGACTACCTTCGACGCGGAAGACGATCCTAGGGGGAACCGCGCGCTGCGGCGTGATTTCGTCTACGGCATGATGGCAGCGTCCGATGTGGACTGCGAGGACTATCTGATTGGCGTCGCGGCCGTTGCAAATCAGACACGCGCCGGTTTCGGTGCGACCGGCTTGGCGCTCAACACGGCCGGGGCGCTTGCAACACCGGACCGGTCCTCGCGACTGCTAAACGCGCTTGGCGCCCTGACCGGCTCCACGACAACGGCTCTGGAAGACACGGTATTCGCTGGCAGGGATTTTCAGATCATCTACACGGCAGTTCAGACCGGCCGCCGCAGCACCCGTGACCAGATACGAACCCAACTCGAAGCCGGGACATTCGACACTTGGGGTTATCAGTCGCTTGTCGCGCTGGTCACACCGTACCATCTGAACTGCGGCATCAACTATGGGCTGCAGCAGATCGCGGAGGCCGTCGAAATCCAGGCGCGCTCGGCTCAGTCGGCTCAGGCTGGAGACGGGATAACCCCGTACCCGGCTGCAGGCGCGGCGGCCGACGCTAATGGGACTCCTGTCGCATCGCCGCGCTAGCTCAGGCCTCGACCGTCTCCAGGAACGGATAGTCGGTGTAGCCCTTGGCCCCGCCGCCATAGAAGGTGGTCTTGTCGGGCGCGTTGAGCGGGGCGTTGGTCTTCCACCGCTCGACGAGATCCGGGTTGGCCAGCACCGGCACCCCGACGCTGACCAGGTCGGCGCGGCCCTCGGCGATGGCCTTTTCGGCCGTCTCGCGGGTCAGGCCGCCGTTCAGCATCAGCGGGCCGCCGAAGGCCTCGCGTATCCGGGCGGCCAGCAGCGGCGCGCCGTCCCACGGCGCCATGACCGTGCCCGGCTCGCCCTCGATCAGGTGCAGATAGGCCAGGCCGAACGGCTTCAGCGCCGCCGCAGCCGGAACGAAGACGGCGGCCGGATCGCTGTCCTTCGTGCCGTTGGAGCCGTTCGAGGGTGACAGGCGGATGCCGACGCGATCGGCGCCCCAGACGGCCACGACCGCCGACACCACCTCCAGCATGAAGCGCAGCCGGTTCTCGACCGAACCGCCATAGCGGTCGTCGCGCTGATTGGAGCCGTCCTTCAGGAATTGGTCGATCAGATAGCCGTTGGCGCCGTGCACCTCGACCCCGTCGAAGCCGGCCTTCCTGGCCATCTCTGCGGCGTGGACGTAGTCGGCGATCACGCCCTGGATCTCATCGAGCGTCAGCGCGCGCGGCGTCTCGAAGGGGACCAGGGTGAAGTCCTCCTTCATGGCCTGGCCTTCGGCGGCGATGGCGGACGGCGCGACGGCGGGGCGGCCGTCGGGCTGATAGGCGGCGATCGACACCCGACCGACGTGCCACAGCTGGGCGACGATCAGCCCGCCCTTGGCGTGGACCGCATCGGTCACGCGCTTCCAGCCCTCGACCTGGGCGTCGGTGAAGATGCCCGGCGTGTTGGGATAGCCCTGACCCGACCGGCTGATCTGGGTCGCCTCGGAGATGATCAGGCCGACCGACGCGCGCTGGCCGTAGTATTCGGGGGCCAGGGGGTTGGGGACCTCGCCCTCGACCGCGCGGCTGCGGGTCAGGGGGGCCATGACGATGCGGTTCTTCAGCTTGAGGGCGCCGAGGTCGATGGGGTCGAAGAGCGGGGAGGCCATAGGAAACACCTGCTGTTGCGGTCGCACGCAGGTAGGCGCCCGCTCCACAGGCTTCAAGACCGGAACCTTCGCCGCGGCGTCGGCCTTGCTAGACGCGGAGGAACATCAGTGAGACGGTCCCGAAGCGGGACGCGGAGCGTTTGACGTGGCCATGTTCGAGTTCGGTCGAGACCTGAGGAAGCTGTTCGGCGAGGCGCGCGACAGCGACGACCTGGGCTGGCTGGAGCTGATCGGCGCCGACCTGCTGGCGGTCGAGGCCCGGGCGCTCACCACCGACGGCGGGCGGGTGTCGTGCAAGGCCCCGGCGGCGACCTGGACCCGGGCGTCCGCTCTGTGGCGCGAACATGCGCGGCGGACAGGCGCGCGCGCCAGTCTCGACAAGGCTCTGGCCACCGCCGCCGATGCGCTCAAGGCGGCGACCCAGATCGACGATCAGGCTCGCGCCGGGCTGGCGGCGGCTCTGGCATGGCTGACGGCCTTCGATCTTTACGGCGACCGGTCGGCGCTCGAAGAAGCGACCCACGCCGCGCGCGAGACCCAGCCCAAGCGGCTGGCGACGCTGGCGCTCAGCGCCGCCGTCCACGCCCGCATCCGGACGCGGCAGGCGCGTCTGAGCGGCGCGACGGCCGACCGCCTCGACGCCGCCGCCCTGATGGACGCGGCGCTGCATGCGCTGATCAAGCACAATCCGGCGGAGGCCGACGAGCTGCGGCTGGACGGGGCGGCGCTGGCGCTGGAAGCCGGCATCCTGCAGCGCGACGCCCGGCTGCTGGACCAGGCGGGACGCGATCTTCAGGCCTTGGTCGCCGCCAGCGACCCGGACGCCCGGCCCCTGACACGCGCGCGGGCGCTCGCCCTCTGCGGTGCGGGGCTGTCGGCGCTGGCCGCCATGGCGGGCGATGCGGAGGCGACGGCGACCGGCCACGCCCTGTTCGACGCGGCGGCGGATCAGTTCTTCCCCGACCACAGCCCGATGGACTGGGCCGCCGTCCAGGTCGCCCGCGCCGTCGATCCCGAGACCCCCATCGAGGCCCTGATGCAGGCCGAGGCCCTGACCAGCGGGACCGGCACGGTGCTCGGCGCCCTGGCGCTCGACCTGCTGATCCAGCGAGAGATCGCGACAGCCGCGGCGAACGGCGACGTCATGGCCCTGACCCGCATCGAGACCCGCGTGCGCCGCCGCCTGGCCGAGCGAGTCGGCGCGCCCGGTGCCGTCGAATGGGCGGCGGACCAGATCGCCATGGCTCGCCTGATGATCGCCCGCGCTGAACTGATGGGGACCGAGCCGGATCAGGCGGCGTTCGTCCTGTCGGAAGCGACCGAGGCCGCGGTCGATCACGGCGCGCCGGTATTGGCCGACCGGGCGCGGGGGTTGCTGGTGGGGTTGTCCGGCCGTTCGCGATCGCCGACCGGCACCTAGTCCTCAGACTAACCTTGGTTGGGGCTGCAGGAAGCGGCGCAGCAGACCTCCCGGCCTCTCCTTGACGCTATGGAACATGACGAACTGACCGGCCTGCCGGGGACGCAGGACCATCTCCTCGTCCGCCAGGAGCGGACCCTGACGGCCGTCGTCGAGCATCCGGTAGGTATTCTGACCTGCCCAATCGATCAGCTTGAGCCCGCCTGAGTCAGCCATCGCCAGAGACTCCGCCAGCGAGTAATGGCGGTGATGGAAGTGGTTGCCGGTCTTCTCCAAGGGCAGCAGATCCTGGCAGGGCGTCGAGAAGAGTATCTGACCGCCAGGCTTCAGGCTGTCGACCAGCGCCCTGAAGAAGACGTCGCCGTCCGGGACATGTTCGATCGACTCGAGAGAGACGACGAAATCGAAGCAGGCGGTCGGCAGTTCAAAGGGCCAATAGGCGGCGGAAAACAGGGTTCCCGGCCGCCGATAGTGCTCTTCCGCGAGCCTGACAGCATCGACCGAACCGTCGATCGCCCAGACCCGTCGGGTTCCTCCAAGCAGCCATGCTCCGTATCCGTTGCCACAGAAGACATCGAGCCCGAACCCGCCGGGCGGGATCAGGGCATTCGCCCATTCGTATCGGACCCGGTGATCGGCGCGGATGTCATCGAACCGAGTCGCCGTCTGACGCTCGCCCGAATTCAGCGACATGTCGTGCATCGCATCGACCCCTTCGGCGGTTTCAAAAGCGTTCGACGGGCGGAAACAAGGCGCGACCCTGTCGCTTGCCGCATCAGACCTGGCCTCGGCGAATGCAGGCCCGGGAGGATTTTGTCTATCCCCCCATCGCCACGAACGCCCCGTTGACGAACCCCGGCTTGCCGTAGCGCAGCGGCTCCCCGTCCGGGGCCAGGACGCGGCCGCCTGCGGCCTCCAGCACCGCCTGGCCCGCCGCCGTGTCCCATTCCGAGGTCGGCCCGGTGCGCGGATAGGCGTCGAACCTGCCTTCGGCGATCAGGCAGAACTTCAGCGATGAATCCGTGCCCTGCCATTGGGTGCAGCCGTGGCGGGCGGCGAGGCGGGCGGCCTCTTCGTCCGTTACGCTGTGGCTGAGAAGCGCGATCCCCTCGGCGGGTCGGTTTCGCACCTTGATCGCGCGCCAGGCCTCGCCGAAGCGGCGCATCTGGGCGCCCGACGGCGCGGTGCGCCAGGTGATGCCGGTGGCCGGCGCGGTGACCACGCCCGCGACAGAGCGGCCGTCCTGGATCAGGGCGATGTTGACGGTGAAGCTCTCCTTGCCCTCGACGAAGCCGCGCGTGCCGTCCAGCGGGTCGATGAGCCAGAAGCGAGCGGCCGCCTCGGTCGGGCGACCCTGGGCTTCCGCCTGCTCCTCAGCGACGGCGGGGATGTCGGGATAGAGGACCGACAGCCGCTCCAGGATCAGGGCCTCGGCCTGCTGGTCGGCCAGCGTCACCGGGCTGGCGTCGGCCTTGGCGAAGACCTCCGCCCCGGTGCGCCAGTAGGGCAGGATGACCGCGGCAGCGGCCTCGGCGATATCGGCCAGGTGGTCGTGGAGCGCGCCGGACATCAGATCGGCGTCGAGGGAGGTCTTCATTTCGGCGGGGATAGACCATCGCGGGCGGTTTCGCGAACGGGCAAATCACCCCAGCCTCGCGCTCATGACCGACACCGCCTTCGCCGCCCCGTCCGACAATCTCGCCGTGCCCGCGCAGCTGGACGGGCCGGAGCTCGCCACCCTGATCGCCGCCAAGCTGTGCCACGACTTCATCAGCCCGTCGGGTGCCATCATGTCGGGGCTGGACCTGCTGGCCGACCCGACGGCTCAGGACATGCGCGACGACGCCATCGGCCTGATCACGGATTCGGCGCGCAAGATGGTGGCGCTGGTCCAGTTCTGCCGCGTGGCCTTCGGCGCGGCGACGACCGCCGAACGGTTCACGGCGGACGAGTTGAAGGGTCTGGTCGAGGGCGTCACCGCCGGCGGACGGTCCACGATCGCCTGGAACGTCGACGTCGCAGACTTCGGCAAGCCGCAGGCGCGGGCTCTGGTCAATCTGGCCTATCTGACAGCCGCCGCCTTGCCGATGGGCGGAGAAGCGGTGGTTTCGGCGACCCACGACGGCGGCCATCTGAAACTCGAAGGCCGGGCCGAGGGGGCGCGGGCGCGTCTGAAGGCCGAGGCTGCGACCGGACTGGCGGGCCAACGCCTGACCGAGGGGCTGGCCGGCCAGTGGATACAACCCTACTGGCTTTGGCTGACGGTGGATCAAGCCGACGGCGCGCTGCACGTCGAGGCTGCGGAAGGCCGAGTCGTCCTGACCGCCGTTATGCCGGCTTAACCCGAGATACCAACGGCTCGTTAACCGCCCCCCGCGATAGTGCCGGATGAAGCGGCGCATACCGTCCGGCCGCTGGGAGACATCCACCCCGTGGACATGCGCACCTGCCTGATCGTCGACGACAGCCGGATCATCCGCAAGGTCGCGCGCCGCATCGTCGAGGAGATGGGCTTCGAGGTGGACGAGGCCGCCGACGGCGCCGAAGCCCTGTCGCACTGCACCGACCCCCTGCCGGACGTGGTCCTGCTGGACTGGAACATGCCGGTCATGGACGGCATGACCTTCATTCGTCGACTGCGCGACATGCCCGGCGGCGACAAGCCCAAGGTCCTGTTCTGCACCATCGAGACGGCGCCTGAGCGCATCGCCGAGGCCCTGGGTGCCGGGGCCGACGACTATGTAATGAAGCCGTTCGACGGCGAAATCCTGCAATCCAAGCTCTGCGAAGTCGGAGCCGTCTGAAGCCGACCCATGCCCGCCCCCGCAATCCAGCCATGACCGAGGACGACTTCGATCGACTTCAGGCGCTGCTCGCCTCGCGGGCCGGCTATCGGCTGGGCCGCGACCGCATGCATCTGGCCGAGCATCGTCTCGGTCCCGTGGCGCGGCGGGAGGGGTTCGACAGCGTCGAGGCCCTGCTGCAGTCCCTGTGGGTGAAGCCGGTGGCGAGCCTGGGCTGGGCGGTGATCGAGGCCCTGCTGAACGCCGAAACCTGGTTCCGCCGCGACCGGGCGGTGTTCGACACCATCTCGCGCGAGCTGCTGCCGGCGATCGCGCGGGTGCGCCCCGGCGGGCGTGTCACCCTGTGGTCGGCGGGCTGTTCGACGGGGCAGGAAGCCTATTCCCTGGCCATTGGCGCTCAGGAAAGCGGCATCGCCGTCGACATCGTGGCCACCGACCTGTCCCAGCGCGCCATCGACAAGGCGCGGTCGGGCCTGTTCAGCGCCTTCGAGATCCAGCGCGGCCTGTCGGCCCGCGTCATGCTGGAGTGGTTCCAGCCGGCCGAGGACGCCTGGACCGCCGTACCTCGCCTGAAGGACGCCGTCCGCTTCGCCCGCCACAACCTGCTGGACGCCCCGACCGACGGGGCGCGTTTCGACGTCATCCTGTGCCGGAACGTCCTGTCGGAGATGGACCCGGCCCAGCGCGGCCGGGTGGTCGATCATCTGGAACGCCGTCTCGCCGACGATGGCGTCCTGATCCTTGGGGCCGAGGAGCGGATCGAGGCCGACACGGTCGCGTTCCGCCCGGTCGCCGGGCGCAAGGGCCTCTACGTCAAGACGCCGGCGACGCTCAGCCGGGCGGCTTGATCCTTGAAGTCCTCCCCCGTCGGGGGAGGTGGCTGCGCAGCGAAGCGAAGCAGACAGAGGGGGCCTAGCCGCAAATGACGGCGTACGCGGCTGGCCCCCTCCACCGCTTCGCGGTCCCCCTCCCCCAACGGGGGAGGATTTGCTCCGTCGACACCCCGCCTCCCCTCCGCCTAAGCTCGCCCTGTCGGTTACAGGGGAACACCTCATGCGCTGGGCGCTCTTTCTCGGCTCGCTCGCCCTTGCGCTGCTGATCGGCGTCTGGGCGCTCCAGGTCCCGAGCCCCCGCCCGACCACCGCCCCGGCCGTCGCCTTTTCGGCCGAACGAGCGATCACCGACGTGCGCGCCATCGCCGCGCGGCCCCATCCGGTCGGATCGGCCGACCACGCCCGGGTGCAGGCCTACCTGGTCGAACGCATGACGGCGCTCGACCTCAACCCCGCGCTGCAGGCCGGTGCCATGTCGCCCGACGCGGTGGCCCGGCTCCAGCGGTGGGGCGGCGATCCGGCTGCCGTCGGCAATCAGGCCGTCAACATCGTCGGCGTCCTGCCCGGCCGTGACCCTGACGCCGCCGCCGTCGTCATGATGGCCCACTACGACAGCGCCTGGGGCTCGCCCGGCGCGGCCGACGACGCGGCCGGCGTCGCCGCCATCCTGGAGTCCGTGCGGGCGCTGAAGGCGCGCGGGACCTTCGACCGCACGCTGGTCGTGCTGATCACCGACGCCGAGGAACTGAACCTCGACGGCGCGCGCATCTTCTTCTCCGAGCACCCCCTGCGCGATCGCGTGGGCGCGGTGGTGAACCTGGAGGCGCGCGGCGGCGGCGGCCGGGCCATGATGTTCGAGACCGGCCGCGGCAACGCCGAGACCATCGATCTGTTCGCCCGGATCGCGGGCCAGGCCGACGGAGGCGTGACGTCCAACGCCCTGTCGATCTTCGTCTATGAGAACATGCCCAATGGCACCGATTTCACCATCCCCAAGAACCGGGGGATCGGCGGGCTGAACTTCGCCTTCATCGGCCGGCCGGCGCTCTATCACACGCCCGAGGCCACGCCCGACAACCTCGATGTCGGCGCGCTCCAGCATATCGGCTCGCAAGCCCTGGAGGCGACCGAGGCGCTCCTGTCCGCCGATGCCCTGCCGATCGCGGGCGACAACGCCGTCTATGGCGACCTGCTGGGCCGGTTCCTGATCGTGCATGACAAGGCGACGGGCTGGGGCCTGCTGGCCGTCACTGCCGCGGCTCTGGCCTTCGCCGCCTGGGGCGCGCGCCATGCAACCGGGCTCGATCCGAAGGACATCGGGCGCGGCATGCTGTCGGGGCTGTGGCTGGTGGTCATGGGCGTGGTCGTGACCGCCGGGGTTCGCGTGCTGGCCGGACCCACCGCAGGTCGCGCCGAGTCGGCCGAGGCCTACTACACCCTGCTGCGCCGCCTGCCGTGGATGGAGACCGCGACCGTGCTGACCGTCGTCGCGGTGACGCTGGCAGCGCTGGCGGGACGCGCCGCGATCGGGCCGCGCATCCTGGCGGGCGTCGTCCTACTGGCTGTCGCGGCGGCGACGATCGTCGGCGGCTTCGATCCCGTCCTGATCGGCGCCGGCGGCGTCGCCATCGCCCTGTCGGTCTGGAGCCAGGCCTGGCCGAAGACCACCTGGGGCGCGTGGCTGGGCCTCATCGCCCTGATCTTCCTGCTCGGCTGCGTCGCCCAAGGCGCCGCGCCCGAAGCCGCGTTGATCTTCATCTGGCCCGGTCTGATCGCCGTGCTGGCCGCCGCGATCGCCGCCCTGATCGCCGCCAGCCTGAAGGACCCGCGCGCCCTGGTCCCGGCGGCGGTCGCGACGGTTCTGGGCGGGGCCTGGATCGTGACGCTGGCCCATCCCGTCTTCCTCGGCGTCGGCATGGACATCCCCGGCGTCCTGGCCCTGATGGCGCTGCTGGTCCTGCTGTTCGCCCGGCCGCTCGCGCCCGAGCAGGCCAGGGCGACCTATGCCGCAGCGGCCGCCGCCTGCCTGATCCTCGCCTGCGGCCTGTCGGCCACCGCCCGCTTCGCCGAGCCGATGCCGCCGCCGGCCGAGGGCGGTCCGACGTAGCAGGCTCCTGGGCTGAGCGCCTCCGCGTGCTGAGCGAAAGGGTTCATCACAGAGAGCACGGAGAATCCACAAAGGACACGGAGGGACCGAGCAGGCGGCAAGAGCGTCGACTGGTGAGCCCCACGATCACGCGTATCACGAAAGGCGGCTTCGCCGCCAACCAGGCCTCAGTCACCGATGTTGACGGGAGCGGTCGGCGACAGGGCCGCCCGCTCGGTTTCTTCGTGTCCTTTGTGAATTCTCCGTGCTCTCTGTGATGAACCCTTCCTTTCCTTGGTAACGATTCCCTCGGACCCGGCGAAGCGGCCCGCATATCCTCCCCAGGGAACCGCCCCATGCGCGCCTCCGCCAAGTCTGCCGTCCTGCCATTCGATCTCCGCCGCCGCCTGACCCTGTTCGCCTCCATCGGCCTGGTCGCCGCCGCCGTGGTGTTCGGCTACGCCACAGCCCAGCCGGTCGAGGCTCGCGTGCCCGCCCCGCCGCCCTCAGGCGAGTTGACCGTGGTCGAGCTGTTCACCAGCCAGGGGTGCAACTCCTGCCCGCCCGCCAACGCCAATCTGGTTCGGCTGTCCAGCCGCCCCAACCTGCTGACGCTCAGCTTCAACGTGACCTACTGGGACGACCTCGGCTGGCCGGACACCTTCGCCAAGCCGGAATACACCGCCCGCCAGCGGGCCTACCAGCGCGGGCTGGGCACCGACAACGTCTGGACGCCCCAGGTCGTGGTCGACGGCCGCGCCCATACCGTCGGCCGCCGCATGGAGCAGATCCAAAGCCTCATCGATGCCCATCGCCCGGCGAGCGGCCCGGCCGTCGTCTTCCGGGGCGGCGGCGTGGGTCTGGCGGGTGGAGCGACCCCAACGGCCCCGGCCGACGTCTGGCTGGTCCGCTACGAGCCGGCGCCGATCGCCGTACCGGTCGCCCGGGGCGAGAACGCGGGCGCCACCCTGCCCCACGCCTCGGTCGTGCGCGAGCTGGTCAGGCTGGGCCAATGGTCGGGCGGCGAGGCCCGGGGCTGGCGGTTGCCGACCGCCTCCCGCGAGGGCCTCCTGACCGCCGTCCTGGTCCAGGCCCCGAACGGTGGCCCGATCCTGAGCGCCGCCAAGGCCTGAGCCGATCCGGAATCAGGGCGCGGCGTCGGCCGCCGACAGTCGCGCCCTCAGCCGCGCGTTCTCCGCCTCCAGCTCGGCCATCCGCTCGCGGACCGGGGCCAGCGCCGCTTCGATCTCCGCCTCGGTGAAGCGCGGCGTGATGTGCTGAGGGCAGTTCCAGTCAAAGGCGTGGACCTTGATCCGGAAACCCCGCTCGACCCTGGCCCCGTAGTCGGCGTCGACCACGGCGTTCGCGAACTCGGTCTCCTGCGTCAGATCCACGGCGCTCATGTGACCCAGGATCTTGAGCCGTCGGCGGTTCGGATAATCCATGGCGAACAGGGCGACGCGGTCGTCGTCGCGGATGTTGCCCAGGCTGATGTACTGGCGATTGCCCCGATAGTCGGCGAACCCGATCGTCTCGGCGTCCAGCACCTTGAGGAAGCCCGGCGGCCCGCCCCGGTGTTGCACATAGGGCCAGCCCAAGGCCGACACCGAGGCCAGATAGACGCTGTCCCGCGCCATCAGGAAGGCCGCCTCGGGTCCGCCCAGCCGGTGATTGGCCGACTCTCCGCCCTTCAGTCGGGCGTAGGCGTTACGGCTTCCGTTCTGCGCCTGGACGGCCTTCACCGCCTCCGTCGTCAGGGTCTCGAGAAAGCGGTGTCCCATGTCTATCTCCCGCGTCCAAGAGACATGGGCGCCGCGGCGGCCACGGCAAGCCAGACGCGCTACGTCAAAATTGGACGCAGGGTCACGTCAGACCGAAAAGAACAAATTGCCAACCGGAACAAACCGTGCACATAGTGCGGTTCATCGGGAGCGGGTCACGGGGACATCCTCGAAGGCGGGCCTTCCTCCCCAGTGCGTTCAGGGAATCATGGCAAGGGAGTCGAAGGCAGTGTCACAGGCGGCTTTGAAATTGGTGGGCAAGGAAGACGGCGACAAGCAGCGCGCTCTGGAGGCGGCGATCGCCCAGATCGACCGCGCCTTCGGCAAGGGCTCGGTGATGAAGCTGGGCAAAGGCGGGGTCGTCGCCGAGATCGAGAGCGTCTCGACCGGGTCGCTCGGGCTCGACATGGCGCTCGGCATCGGCGGATTGCCGGTGGGGCGGGTGATCGAGGTGTTCGGACCGGAATCGTCAGGCAAGACGACGCTCGCTCTGCACACCGTCGCCGAGGTCCAGAAGAAGGGCGGCACCGCCGCCTTCGTCGACGCCGAACACGCGCTGGATCCCGTCTACGCCGGCAAGCTGGGCGTGAACCTGGACGACCTTCTGGTGTCGCAGCCCGACACGGGCGAGCAGGCGCTCGAGATCGTCGACACCCTGGTGCGTTCGGGCGCCGTGGACATCGTGGTGGTCGACTCCGTCGCCGCGCTCACGCCGCGCGCCGAGATCGAGGGCGAGATGGGCGACAGCCTGCCGGGTCTTCAGGCTCGCCTGATGTCCCAGGCGCTGCGCAAGCTCACCGCCTCGATCAACAAATCCAAGTGCATCGTGCTGTTCATCAACCAGATCCGGCACAAGATCGGGGTGATGTACGGCAGCCCCGAGACGACCACGGGCGGCAATGCGCTGAAGTTCTATGCCTCGGTCCGCCTCGACATCCGCCGCACCGGCGCCATCAAGGACCGCGACGAGGTCGTCGGCAACACCACCCGCGTCAAGGTGGTCAAGAACAAGGTCGCCCCGCCGTTCCGCGAGGTCATCTTCGACATCATGTACGGCGAGGGCATCTCCAAGCTGGGCGAGGTGATCGACCTGGGCGTCAAGGCCGGGGTGATCGAGAAGTCGGGGTCCTGGTTCAGCTACGACTCGACCCGTATCGGTCAGGGCCGCGAGAATGTGCGGGCCTTCCTCAAGGCCAATCCGGACATCGCCGCCGACATCGAAAAGGCCGTGCGCGGCTCCTCCAACAAGATCGCCGAGGAACTGCTGGGCACGCCCGAGCCCGACGAGGGTCAGGACCTGGAGGGCTGATCCAGCACGCGGGGCGCAAAGTGCACAATGTGCACAATGTGCACTGTGTTTTCGTCGCCCCCATCGAACACTCCGCCCGGCTGGTCTCTGCGACCCGCCGCCGACCCCCGCGGGGATCGGGCCGGGAGGAGCCGCCCGTCCGGCTCGTCCGGACGGGCTTTTTTCTGAGTGTCAGACCGGAAGGCCGAGGGTCCGCAGCACGGCCGGGGCCTTCTCCTTGAACGGAAAGAAGCCCTTGGTCGCCAGCGGCCAGAGCGCCTCGTCCCAGGCGCGCCGAACCCGAACCAGAGTGATTCCCTCGGCCGCCAGAACCGGCCGCGCCCGCTCCAGCGCCTCGGCCGTCGGCCCCACCGGGGTGTAGGGGGTCACGATCGTCGCCACGCCCGCGTCCCGCGCCGCCGCGACAAGTCCCTCGGCATCCAGCCCCGCCAGACGCCGCGCCGGCTGGCGATACCGCGCCTCGGCCCGCGCCGCCGCGTCAACCAACGCCCCATCCAGGAACGCCCCAGCCGCCTCGCCCACTCCCTCGCGCCCCGGCTCCGAAACCAAGGCAACGCCCGCCACCTCCCACGGCCCGATCAGGCTCTCCGGCGAAAGGTCCTCGGCCGTGACGAGCAGCAGATGCGGTCCATCCGGCGTCTGTCCGGCCGCCACCGGCAAGGGCCGCGCCGCCGAGATTGGAGCCTCTGACAAGGGTTCGGCCGCCTTGGCCAGCCCGCTCGGCCGGAAGCGTCCCTCGGCGAATCGTGCGATGTTCTCCGCCGTCGCCAGATAGGTCTTGCCCTGCGTCTGCAGCCCCGCGACCCAGCGCCACGACAGGGTGTTCGACGCCGGGTCTCCGTCCATCAGATGCCGCAGGAAGAAATCCGCCCCCAGCGTCCACGGCAGCCTCAGGGTGAAGATCCAGATCGAGGCGAACCACATCCGCGCATGGTTGTGCAGCCAGCCGGTCTCGACCAATTCGCGCGCCCAGTCGTCGAAGCCTTCGATCCCGGTCCGCCCTTCGACGGCCTCGGCCAGAGCCGTTCTCAGCCCCGCATTCCCCTCGACATTCGCCCGGGCAGCGTCGCGCTCAGCGAGGTACCGCGACCAGACCTCCGGCCGCATCTCCAGCCAGCCCTTCCAGTAGGTCCGCCAGATGACCTCCTGAACGAACTTTTCCGCCGCGCGCGGTCCGTGCGCCTCGAGCGCCCCGCGCGCCAGCTCCTCCTCGGTCACCAGCCGACGCCGCACCCAGGGCGACAGCTGCGACACCGCCTCCTGCCGGCCGGGCCCCCGATCGGTGTTGCGCCCCTCGGCATAGGCGCGGCCCATGCGCGGCGTGAAGGCGGAGAGGCGCTCCAGCCCCGCCGCCCGCGTCGGCGACCACAGGGCCGTCACCGCCCCGCGCCCGCCGGCCGATCCCAGACGCGGAACGCCCGCTGCAGGCCGGGCCGCACTTTCAGGAACGCCAGATACAGCCGCTCCAGCACCGCCAGCACCCGCCGGTCCCTCGCCATGAGTCCCAACGGCCTCAGCACCGGAATCGCCCGCCACATCGCCGCGAAGGCCGCCGCCCCCGACAGCATCCGCCCGTCCTCGCGCGCATGGAACCGCGCCAGCAGCTCCGCGCGATCGATCGGACAGACCCCGTTACCCCGCGCGACGTCCTGAAACCGGATCGCGCCGCGCCGATCCAGCCGCTTCAACAGGGCGATCTCGCGCCGGCACAGCGGGCAGTCGCCATCGAACCAGACTTCGACCTTGGCCATGGTTCGCTTCTACGCCGTCCACCCGACACAGGCGCTGCGACGGAACGTCTGCGCGCGCCGCCGGTTGACCCTCTCCCAACCGAGGAGCTTCCCATGGCCGACACCCAGATCCAGGCGCTGAGCCAGTTCACCCTGTCGGAGACCCCCGACGGCTATCTGATCGAGGTCGAGGGGGATGGCGGAGGCTCGCTGGCCCTGTCCGCCACGCCCGAGCAGATCGACGCCATCATCGACGGCCTGGACGCCCTGCTGTCCGATGACGACGCGTCCGCCGACGCCTTGGACGAGGACGATGAGGAGGAGGGCGCCGACGCCGCCTGACCGGCGCCCCGCCAAGGTGATGCGTTCGCGGCGGAAACCCTATATGAGGCGCGGTTTCCCATCCTCCCGACGCGCGTCAGACGAACACCATGGCCAGCCTGAACGACATCCGCTCGACCTTCCTCAACTTCTTCGAGGCCGACGGACACCAGAAGATCCACTCCGCGCCGCTGGTGCCGCAGAACGATCCCACGCTGATGTTCGTCAACGCGGGCATGGTGCCGTTCAAGGACTACTTCACCGGCGCCGCCAAGCCGCCGTCGCCGCGCGCTACGTCGTCACAGAAGTGCGTGCGCGCCGGCGGCAAGCACAACGACCTGGACAACGTCGGCTACACCGCGCGCCACCTGACCTTTTTCGAGATGCTGGGCAACTTCAGCTTCGGCGACTACTTCAAGGAACACGCGATCGAGCGCGCCTGGGAGCTGGTCACCAAGGACTTCGGCCTCGATCCCAGGCGTCTGCTGGTCACCGTCTACATCGACGACGACGAGGCCGCCGCGATCTGGAAGAAGGTCACGGGCTTTTCCGACGACAAGGTCATCCGCATCGCCGGCTCTGACAACTTCTGGGCCATGGGCGACAACGGCCCCTGCGGCCCCTGCACCGAGATCTTCTGGGACTACGGCGACCCCGTGCCGGGCGGCCCTCCCGGTTCGCCGGACGAGGACGGCGACCGCTATGTGGAGATCTGGAACAACGTCTTCATGCAGTTCGAGAAGGAGAACGACGAGATCGTTCGCAACCTTCCCAAGCCCTCCGTCGACACCGGCATGGGGCTGGAACGCATCGCCAGCGTGCTTCAGGGCAAGAACTCGGTGTTCGACACCGACCTGTTCCAGACGCTGATCCAGGCCTCGGCCGAGGCCACCTCGACCGATCCGAACGGCGAGATGGCCCCCAGCCACCGGGTCATCGCCGACCACCTGAGATCAAGCGCCTTCCTGATCGCGGACGGGGTGACGCCGTCCAACGAGGGGCGCGGCTATGTGCTGCGCCGGATCATGCGCCGCGCCATGCGCCACGCCCACCTGCTGGGCGCCGCCGACCCCCTGATGCACCGCCTGGTGCCGACCCTCGTCGGCGAGATGGGCGCGGCCTATCCGGAGCTGAAGCGCGCCCAGGCGACCGTCGAAGACACGATGAAGCAGGAGGAGATCCGCTTCCGCACCACGCTGGGTCGCGGCATGGGCCTCCTGGAAGACGCCACGCGCGATCTGGCGCCCGGCGGCGTCATCCCCGGCCGGACGGCGTTCTCGCTCTATGACACCTACGGCTTCCCGCTCGACCTGACCCAGGACGAGGCGCGGCGTCGCGGCTTCACCGTCGACATCGAGGGCTTCGACGCCGCGATGGAGGAGCAGAAGACCCGCGGCAAGGCCAACTGGAAGGGCTCGGGCCAGACGGCCTCGGCCGGCGAATGGCTGGCGCTCAAGGACCGGCTGGGGCCGACGGTCTTCACCGGCTACGACGCCGTGGACGGCTCCGGCGAGGTGCTGGCCATCCTGAAGGACGGCGCGGCCGCCGACAGCGTCCAGACCGGCGAGACCGCCGAGATCCTCTTCGACCAGACCCCCTTCTACGGCGAGGGCGGCGGTCAGGCCGGGGACAAGGGCGAGGTGGAATGGCCGGGCGGTCGCGGTCGCGTCCACGATGTGCAGAAGCCCACCGGCGACCTCTATGCCCACACCATCGAGGTGCTGGACGGCGCCCTGTCCATCGGCACGCGCGTCAGCCTGCATGTCGACGCCGACGCGCGCCTGACCACCCGCGCCAACCACTCCGCCGCCCACCTGGTGCACGCGGCGCTGAAGAATGTGCTGGGCGCCCACGTGGCCCAGAAAGGCCAGCTGGTCGACGCAGAGCGCATGCGTTTCGACTTCAGCCACAACGCCCCCGTCACCGAGGACGAACTGGCCCGCATCGAGGCCGAGGTGAACGCCGTCATCCGCCAGAACATCCCGGCGGAGACCAGGCTGATGGCCCCGCAGGCCGCCATCGAGGCGGGCGCCGTCGCTCTGTTCGGCGAGAAGTACGGCGACGAGGTCCGGGTGCTCACGCTCGGCAAGAGCCTGACCGACGACAAGGCCTATTCGGTCGAGCTGTGCGGCGGCACCCACGTCGCCCGCACCGGCGACATCGCCCTGTTCAAGATCGTGTCGGAGACCGGCATCGCCGCCGGCGTCCGCCGCGTCGAGGCCCTGACCGGCGAGGCCGCGCGGCTGTATCTGGAAGGCCAGGCGGGCGTGGCGCGCAAGCTGGCGCAGGGCTTCAAGGTCCAACCCGCCGATGTCCCGGCCCGCGTCGACGCCCTGTCGACCAACGTCCGCACGCTGGAAAAGCAGGTCGCGGACCTGAAGAAGCAGCTGGCGCTCGGCGGCGGTTCGGGCGGGTCGGCCGCTCCGGAGGAGATCAACGGCGTCAAGCTGATCGCCCGCGTCCTGGACGGCGTCGACGGCAAGGGCCTGCGCGGCGTCGCCGAGGACTTCCGCAAGCAGGTGGGTTCGGGCGTCGTCGCCCTGATCGGCGTGACCGACGGCAAGGCCGCCGTCACCGTGGCGGTGACTTCGGACATGACCGGCAAGGTCAACGCCGCCGATCTGGCCCGTACCGCCGTCCTCGCCATGGGCGGCCAGGGCGCAGGCGGCAAGCCGGACTTCGCGCAAGGGGGAGCGCCCGACGGATCGAAGGCCGAGGCGGGTCTCGCGGCGGTGCGGGCGGCTCTGGCGGGTTGACCTCGGCCGAGGTCTGACGCCCCATGCGGCCCTCGTTCAATGGGGGCTTCATGCACCGTCTCGCCTTCGTCGGCCTCGCCGCCGCCTTGCTGTGTTCGACTGCTCCAACCGCTTTCGCCCAGTCCGCGACCGAGGCCGCCCAGCCCGCCGCCAACGCCGAACTCGCCTCGCTGCTGACGGACTACGAGGCCTATCTGAAGGCGCGCGATCCAATCTCGGCCGGGCTGGAAGGCGACCTCGCCGCCAAGGGCCGACTGCCGGACATCTCTCGCGAGGCCGAGGTGGCGCATCAGCCGGTGCTGGAGGCGTTCCTGGGCCGGGCGCGGGCGATCCCGGCCGAGGGCCTGTCGTCCGACGACCGGCTGAACCGCGATTTCCTGATCCTCGATCTGGACCGCTCCATCGAGGCGATCCGCTACGATTCCGGCCGCCTCGCCTTCGATTCCGAGGGCGGTCCGGGCCAGACGGCCAGCTACATCGCCTCGGTCACACGCATCACCACCGCGGCGGAGGCCGAGGCCTGGCTGTCGCGGCTCGCGGCCTTCGCCGGATACTATGACGCCGCGCTGGCCAATGCCCGGCGGGGCCTGGACACGGGCTTCACCCAGCCGACCTCGGTGGTCGAGAGCTTTCTCGTCTCGCTGCGGAACGAGCTGGCCTTCACCCAGGAGACCGACCCTCTTCTGAAGCCGACGGAGACCCGGCCCGCATCGATCCCCGAGAGCGACTGGGAGCAGATCCGGGTCGCCGCCCGGGCCATCGTCAACGGCGAGATCGCGCCCCGTCGTCAGCAGTGGCTGCAGTTCATCGAGACCGCATACCTGCCCGCCGCCCGACCAGAAGTGGGCATCGGCAGCCGCCCCGGCGGGCGCGACTTCTACGCCTTCGAGGCGCGGCGCTACACCACCACCGACCTGACGCCGGACCAGATTCACCAGATCGGTCTGGATGAAGTCGCCCGTATCCGCGCCCGCATGGACACGGAGATGCGCGCCGCCGGCTGGACCGGCGACTTCGCAGGCTTCCTGAACCATCTGCGCACCGAGCCTCGCTTCTATGCGACCTCGCGCGAAGAGCTTCTGGAGAAGGCTTCGGAAATGTCCAAACGGGCCGACGGCGGCCTGCCCGCCCTGTTCCGCACCCTGCCGCGGCTGACCTACGACGTCCGGCCCGTGCCCGAGGCCATCGAGGCGACCTATACCACCGGCCGCTACAACGGCGGCTCGCTCGCTGACGGGGTGCCCGGCGGCTACATCGTCAACACCGGGCGGCTGGATCAGCGCCCGCTCTATGAGCTGCCGGCCCTGACGCTGCACGAGGCGGTGCCGGGCCACCACCTGCAGATCGCGCTGCAGCAGGAGGCCGAGCAAGGTCCCTACTTCCGCCGCACCGTCGACGTCACCGCCTTCACCGAGGGCTGGGGCCTCTACGCCGAGTTCCTGGGCGAGGAGATGGGCTTCTACCGCACGCCGGAGGAACGCTTCGGCCGCCTGTCCTACGAGATGTGGCGCGCCTGCCGCCTGGTCGCCGACACCGGCATGCACTGGATGGGATGGACGGTGGACGAGGCGCGTCGCTGCTTCGCCGAGAACTCGGCGCTGGCCCCGCACAACATCGAGACGGAGTTGCAACGCTACGTCGGCTGGCCCGGCCAGGCCCTGGCCTACAAGATCGGCGAGATCCGTCTGCGCGCCATCCGCGCCCGGGCGGAGCAGGCTTTGGGAGACCGCTTCAACGTACGCGACTTCCACGACGCGCTTCTGGTCGACGGGCCCCTGCCGCTCGACCTGCTGGACCAACGCATGGACGCCTGGATCGCGGCTCAGCCCTGAGCCGGGGCCTCCGGCAACTCCACGCCCGCCAGCTTCCAGCCGAACGGCCCGTCTCGCTTGAGCAGGAGCTTCAGCGTCTCGTCGGGCCGCTCCGGATCGGTCAGCCCGAGCACGAAGGTGTTCAGGTCGCGATAGGCGTAGCTCTTGCGAATCTCGCCGTCCTCCGACGCAGGCCCGGACGGCGTGACCGCGTCCGCCGGGTCGGGGGCTTCGGCCGTCTCGACCATTGCCGCGATCGCCTGCGGATTGACCAGGGCGTCGACCGCCCCGTCCACCAGCATCGGCCCAAACAGCATGCCCAAACCGGCCAGAGCGCTGTCGTCGGTCCGCTCGTCCTCCCGCATCTCGGCCATAAGCCGGCCAGTCAGCTGTTCCTTCAGGCTCTCGCGAAAGGCCGGGAAGTCCACCAGCCGCTCCAGCGCCGCCTCGTCGCCGGTCTCCGCCGCCCGCACGAGCGCCCGCACCGTCAGGATCGGCATGGCCAGATAGGCGACGACGACCACGACCGCCGACAGGATCAGAAGCCCGCGAACCCAGCCCTTCACTTCTTCGCTCCGGCCGCCGGCGCCTGAACCGGGGCGGCGGGCGTCGGCCCGTCCGGCAGACCGATGTGGACCAGCTTCCATTCGAACGGCCCGCGCCGCTCGAAGGTGAAGATCGTCTCCGAGCCCCCTTCGTCAGTGACGGCCAGTCGCGCCAGGTTGATCCCCCAGTACTTCGGACTGGGCATGGGCGCAGGCTCGGCGTCCTCCGGCATCGTCGCTGCCGACTGCACCACGGCGTAGCGCCCTTGCCCGCGCATCAGGCCGTCCAGCGCGTCCGGCGTCAGGAAGGCGTCCGGGTCCGGTCCGGCGGGCGCGGCGGCGACCTCGAACTGGCGGCGCACGGCCCCGATGGGGTCTTCCATGAAGGACGGCGCGGGCGTCAGGGTCTCGGCCCGACCCGACAGCTGCGGCCGCAGCGATTGGCGCACGGCCCCATAGTCGATCAGCCTCTGCAGGCTCGCCACATCGTCGGCCTGGGCCGCCGAGCGGATCCCGAAGAAGGCGACGGCGGGCGCCACGAAGAAGCTGACCACCGCCACCATGAGGCCAAGCAGCAGCAGATTGCCGATGATCCGTTTCACGCGGTGGTCTCCCCTCCTCCGGTGCGACCGGCATCAATGCACGGACCGGAGCAGGGCTCAAACGAAACCCCGCCGGAGAGGCTCCGGCGGGGCTCGAAAGTTTCGATCCGTGTTCGATCAGCCGACGTCCGGCAGGTCCTTGCGCAGGTTCTCCGCCACCTTGTCGAGGAAGCCCTCGGTCGACAGCCAGCCCTGCTGATCGCCGACCAGCAAGGCCAGGTCCTTCGTCATGTGGCCCGCTTCGACGGTCTCGACCACCACGCGCTCCAGGGTGTCGGCGAAGACGTCCAGCGCCTCGTTGCCGTCCAGCTTGGCGCGGTGCTTGAAGCCGCGGGTCCAGGCGAAGATCGAGGCGATGGAGTTGGTCGAGGTGGCCTCGCCCTTCTGATGCTGGCGATAGTGGCGGGTCACGGTGCCGTGGGCGGCCTCGGTCTCCAGCACCTTGCCGTCCGGCGTCATCAGGACCGAGGTCATCAGGCCCAGCGAGCCGAAGCCCTGCGCCACCACGTCGGACTGCACGTCGCCGTCGTAGTTCTTGCACGCCCAGACGAAGCCGCCCGACCACTTGATGGCCGCCGCGACCATGTCGTCGATCAGGCGGTGCTCATAGGTCAGGCCCTTGGCCTTGAACTCGGCGGCGTACTCGGCGTCGAACACCTCCTGGAAGATGTCCTTGAAGCGCCCGTCGTAGGCCTTGAGGATCGTGTTCTTGGTCGAGAGATAGACCGGATAGTTCCGCGCCAGGCCGTAGCCGAACGACGCCCGCGCGAAATCGCGGATCGAGTCGTCCAGATTGTACATGCCCATGGCGACGCCGGCGCCGGGCGACTTGAACACCTCGTGCTCGATCACCTGGCCGTCGTCGCCGACGAACTTGATGGTCAGGACGCCCGGGCCGGGCATCAGGAAGTCGGTGGCCTTGTACTGGTCGCCGAAGGCGTGGCGGCCGACGACGATCGGCTGGGTCCAGCCGGGCACCAGGCGCGGCACGTTGCGGCAGATGATCGGCTCGCGGAAGACCACGCCGCCCAGGATGTTGCGGATGGTGCCGTTCGGCGACTTCCACATCTTCTTGAGGCCGAACTCCTTCACCCGGGCCTCGTCGGGGGTGATGGTGGCGCACTTCACGCCGACGCCGTGCTTCTGGATGGCGTGGGCCGCGTCGATCGTCACCTGGTCGTCGGTGGCGTCGCGGTGCTCCATGCCCAGGTCGTAGTAGTCGAGCTCCAGGTCCAGGAACGGGAAGACCAGCTTGTCCTTGATCATCTGCCAGATGATCCGGGTCATCTCGTCGCCGTCGATGTCCACGATGGGGTTGGCGACCTTGATCTTGGCCATGCGGCACTCGTCCTGTTCAGCGGTTCTCGGGAAGTGGCGGCGGGTATAGCGACCGCGCGCGCGCGAGGCAAAGGGTCGCGGCGGCGGCGTTAACCGCGCCTGGAAACAGCCGCCGCCGGTCACACTGAACCGATCGGCGTCTCGGTCATTCTCCCGCCTGCAACGGCCTTTCGAGACCAGAAACGAGCGAGCATGGATGAGGACATGGAGGCGCTGGTCCAGCGCTGGATCATCGCCTTTTGCGAGATGCCGCCCCTGCTGGACGCGGAACTGATGCGGCGCGTGCTCGCTCAGTCCGAGACGCAGCAGCAGGAGCGGTGACGATGGCGGAGAAGAGCTTCAAGGCCGGCGACAAGGTCAAGTGGGACCACAGCCAGGGCACGACCGAAGGCAAGGTGGTGCGGAAGCTCACCCGCCCGACGAAGATCAAGACCCACAAGGTCGCGGCGTCCAAGGACAATCCGGAGTATCTGGTGAAGAGCTCAAAGACCGGGGCCGAGGCGGCGCACGAGCCCTCGGAGCTTCGGAAGGCTTGACCGAGGCCGACGTTCTGGTGGTCGGGGCCGGTCCGGCCGGCCTGACCGCCGCGACCTATCTGGCGCGCTTCCACCGCTCCGTGCTCGTCGCCGACGGCGGCGATCCGCGCGCCGGCTGGATCCCGGTCAGCCACAACATGCCGGGCTTTCCCGCCGGCATCACCGGCGACGCCATCCTGGGCCGCATGCGCGAGCAGGCCGAGGAGTATGGCGCGAAGATAGAGCCTGGACGGGTGACGGAGCTTCTCCAACAAGGCTCAAAGTTCACGGCGAGACTGTCGGACGCCTGGGTGACCACCCGCGCCGTGCTGCTGGCGACCGGCGTCGTCGATCACCACCCGCCCCTGCCGGGCGTGGAGCGCGCCATCGAGCGGGCGCTGGTTCGCATCTGTCCGATCTGCGACGGCTATGAGGCCACCGGCAAGGCCGTCGCCATCCTGGGCGACAGCGACATGGGCGCGCGCGAGGCCGCCTTCCTGCGCACCTATTCCGACCGCGTGACCCTGATCCACACCGGGCCACTGGACGCCCTGACCGAACGCGCGGCGCTGGCCGATCTCGGCGTCGACGTGGTCGAAACCCCCATCGAGACGGTCCGGCTGGAGGGCGACCGCGTCACCGCCTTCTGCTGGAACGGGCAGGACCGGGCCTTCGACCTGATCTATTCGGCGCTCGGCACGACCCCGAACGCGGCGTTGGCCCGATCCCTCGGCGCCCGCCTCGCCGAGGACGGACGGCTGGAGGTCGATCTCCACCAGAGGACCAGCGTCCCCGGCCTGTGGGCCGCCGGGGACGTGGTGCGGGGCCTGAACCAGATCGCCGTGGCGACGGCCGAGGCCGCCGTGGCCTCGACCGACATCCACAACGCGCTGCGCCGCGCCGAGGGGCTGACGCTCTAGCCTCGTCCGCCGCGTCGGCGACCGCCGGTTCGAGGCCCGTCGCCTCGATCGGGCGTTCCCGCGCCCGGCAGGCCCAGCAGATGGGAGAGGAAGTCAACGTCCGACCACGCCGGACCTCGCCCCATGAGGGCGGCTCCAAGCCGATCGGCCTGGCGCACCACGACCAGGTCATGCGCGGGGATGAGGTAGAGCCGCTGATTGCCCGCGCCGGCCGCCATCCGGACATCGAGGCCGCCCAGCCTCTCGAAGTCTTCTTGGTCGATGCCGGCGTTGGGTCCGGGCGGGACGAGCCCGGGACGAAGCAGCCACCAGCTGATCCCGTAGCCGGGATTGGCCGTCGACGACTCGAAGCCGGCGGCCAGCGCCGACGCATCGACCAGGCCTCGCCCGCCGTCCTGAACCATCTGGCCGAAGCGCGCCCAGGCCGTCGCCGTCAACTGGGCTCCGGACGGAAGATTGGGCTGTCCGTCCTGCGTTCGCCAGCCGCCGACCTCCAGACCGATGGGCCGGAACAGGCGCTCGGTCATGAAGGCGAAGACATCGTCGCGACGGCCGGCGGCCACGAGCTTGCGCCGGACGATTTCGCCGAAGACCTGGAACGGCGTCGGGCCATAGCGGAAGAGCCCGGCCGGTCCGGCGACGGGCTCGGCGACGGCGCGCGCATATGAGGGCGGCCGCCCGATCCGGCCCGTCCCGACCCCGGACGACAGCTGTAGCAGGCTCCGGATCGTGGCGTCCCGCTTCACCGGCTCCGAGCGCCATTCGGTCAAGGTCTCGGCGCAGCGCTCGTCCAGCCGAAGTAGCCCGTCCTGGACCATGGCCGCCGCCAGAACCCCGGTGAAGCTCTTGGTTCCGCTCGCGAGTTCGAAGGGCCGCTCGGGCCCCTTGGGATGGTCGCGAAAGACCTCCCGGCCGCGCTCCAGCACCAGCAGCGAGACGCCGTCGCTGCCGGCGGAGTATGCCGCCGCCGCCGCGTAGCGATCCTGAGCCCGGACGACAGACGGCGCCGCGATGGCCGCGCCCAGGCCGAGAACGACGGTTCGACGATCGGGACCGCGCATGATCAGGCTCCTTGTTCGCCTGTTCCACGGCCAAGCTGACCGCCTCCGTCGCTCCGACCTGGGCGGAGCGGCCTCAGAGCTTGGTCCCGCCCGAGGCCTCGATCACCTCGCCGGTGACCCAGCCCGAGTCCGGTCCCGCGAGGAAGGCGACCACGGAGGCGATGTCGGCCGCCTGTCCGACCCGTTGCAGGGCCTGGAAGCTCTTGACCATGGTCTGGCCGTCCGCGGACTTCAGCCACTCGTTCATGTCGGTTTCGATCGCGCCCGGAGCCACCGCGTTGACGGTGATCCCGCGCGGCCCCAGCTCTGCCGCCAGATGACGCGTGATGGTGTTCACCGCGCCCTTGGTGGCCGAATAGGCGATGATGTCGCCAAACGGCGTGCGCGCCACGCCCGAGGAGATGTTGATCACCCGTCCGCCGTCGCGGAGCCGGCCCAGCGCCTGCTGGGTCACGAAGAAAAGCCCCTTCACATTGACGTCGAAGTTCTCGTCGAACACGGCCTCGGTCGTCTCGGCGAAGGGCGCGCCCACAGCGACGCCGGCGTTGTTGACCAGGATGTCGACACCCGACAGGCCCCGCGCCGACAGCGCCGTGTCCAGCGCCGCGAACAGCCCCTTGATCCCGTCGACCGTTCGCACATCGCCATGGACGGCGAAGGCCTCGCCGCCTTTAGCCTCGATGCCGGCGACCACGTCGCGCGCCGCGTCGGCGCTGGCGCCATAGTGGACCGCGACGGTTGCCCCGTCCTCGGCCAGCCGCTCGGCGACGGCGCGACCGATGCCGCGCGAAGCGCCGGTGACCAGCGCGATCTTCCCTGAAATCTGGCCCATGGCCTGATGCTCCTTGACGCCGGATCAGTCCGGCGGAGACACAGATGGGCGCTCGTTCCAATAGTTCAAGAATGTTGGAATATTGAAATGAGGGGCGAAGCGGCCCACATCCGGTCCATGCAGCCCCTGTCCCATCCACCGGTGGAGAGCCTGAGCCTGGAGCGCGTGCTTCATGCGCTGGGCGACGTCGCGCGGTTGATGATGTTCCGCACCATCGCGGCCTCGGACGGCATCGCCTGCGGCGAGGTCTGCGCCTTCCAGCCGCGGTCGACGCTGAGCCACAACACCCGCATCCTGCGCGAGGCCGGGCTGATCCGGTCCGAGCGCCGCGGCAAGTCGCTGATCAACTATCCGCGCACCGAGGACCTGGAGGCGCGCTTCCCCGGCCTTCTGGACGTCGTGCTGAACCGGGGGCCCGCCGCCCGCTAGGTCGCGGGACCCAGCCACGCTTCCCGGAACGCGGCCTCTGCGGCGCTGATCTCGCCCCCTCCGGCGTCCATCCGCACGACCTCCAGCGCCGGGTTCGCCGCCAGGGTCACGGTCACGGTTTGGCTGTCGCCGCCGCGCCGCTTGACCTCGAGTTGCAGCACGTCGCCCGGAGCGTGGGCGGCGAGAACCGCGGTCCAGTCCGCGTCGGCGTTCATCTCGGCCCCGTCGACGCTGACGATCTCGTCGCCCCGGTCGAGCCCCGCGACATAGAGCGGCGTGCCCGGCGCAGGGTAGCCCGCGACCATCAGCGCCGTTCCCGTCGCCCGCACGGGCGAAGGTCCGACCCAGGCCGCCGTCGGCCGGGCCGGTCTGAGCGTCAGTCCCGCCTGTGCCAGCAGGGGCCCAAAGTCCGGCAGCTCCGATCCCTCGACATGCCGCGCGAAGAAGTCCTCGGCGAAGGCCCGGTCGCCGGTGACCCGAGCCAGCGCCTCGACCAGATCCCCCGGCCGATAGGGCCGCTCCGTCACCCCGTGGGCGCGCCACATCTCGCGCATGTAGTCATCCAGCGTCACGCCGGGGAACCGCTGGCGCAGGGTCAGGTCCAGCGCCAGGGCCACGATCTGGCCGTAGGGATAGTAGGAGGTGAAGATGTTCGGATTGACCGGATCGATCGCGGTCGCCGCATCCACGAACGGCGCCCTCAGGCTCATGTCCTGCGGCGAGCCATAGGCCCGGCCGGGGTTGTTCAGGATGAAGTTCAGCGTGCCCGACAGGTCCTCGACGAATTCGTCCACGCTCGACACGCCGGCGCGGCGCACCATCAGCGGGCCGTAGTAGCTGGTGAAGCCCTCGGCGAACCACAGAGACGGCGTCGGATTGGCCCGGGTGAAGTCGAACGGCTCCAGTTCGGCGGGACGGATGCGCTCCACGTTCCAGGCGTGAAAGATCTCGTGGCTCAGGGTGTCGATCTGGCCGAATTCGGCCTGGGCGAAGGAGCGGGTGTCGCTGAGGATGGTGGAGTTGCGATGCTCCATACCGTCGCCGTTCACATGCGGCAGATAGTCGGCGATGAAGGTGTAGATCCCGAAATCGAAGTCCGGCGCGTCGCCGTAGACGGCGATGTGCTGATCGACCACGCGGCGTGCGCGATCGGCGAAGGCGTCCATCTCCGCCTCTGTCCCGGCGTGGTGGGCCGCGATCCGGAAGGTGCGGGTCTCGCCGTGATCGTCCACCGTCCACTCGCGCACCATGTGGGCGCTCAGCTCGGTCGGGCTGTCCATCAGGTACTGCAGGCCCGGCGCGGTGAAGACGTCGGGCGCATCCGTAGACCTCAGTTGCGTGGCGATGCGCCAGGACGGGTCGGGTCGGTGGAAGGTCACCCGCACCGGCCGATCGTCCGTGCCCGGCGCCCACATCAGGGTGGCGGGCATGTTCAGGTGGGCGTGGGTCGGATCGACCTGGGAATAGGTGCCGTCCGCCCGGTCTGCGAACAGGGTGTAGGTCACGCTGACCGTCCCGTCGTGGCCCAGCACGGTCCACCCGTAGGGGTCGGTTCGGTCGACCCGCAGCGGCCGCCCCTGCCCGTCCACGGCCGAGACCGAATAGACGTTCTTGGCGAACTCATGGATCGCATAGCGGCCGGGCGAGGACCGCGACATCTGCACCCGGAGGGGCGCCGAGCCGATTTCGCGCCATGTGGCGGTGATTTGCGCCTCGTGATGGGCGGCGTTGTCGAACCGCAGATCGTATTCGACCGGCGCGCCGGACTGGGCCTGGGCCATGCCGGCCGACAGGGCCAGCAGCGACGCCGACGCCAGACCAACGAGCGCGAGACGGCGCATTCCCGACACGCCGATCACGCCGCGGCCTGCGCCGCGGTCCACTCCGTCATCACCCGCTCCAGCACCGTCAGCGGCACCCCGCCCGTGTTCATGCCCGCGTCATGGAAGGCCTTGATGTCGAACCGGTCGCCCAGAGCCCGCTGGGCATTGGCCCGCAGCTCAACCCACTTGATGTGGCCCAGCTTGTAGGAGCAGGCTTGGCCCGGCCAGACGCAGTAGCGTTCGATCTCGGTCGTCACCGCGCTTTCGGCGTCGCCCAGCGCATCGACCATGAACCGGATCGCCTGTTCGCGGCTCCAGCGCTTGGCGTGCATGCCGCTGTCGACCACCAGGCGCGTCGCCCGAAACATGAGCGACTGCAGATAGCCGATCTGACCCACCGGATCGTTCTCATAAACCCCCATCTCGTCGGCCAGCTGCTCGGCATACAGGGCCCAGCCCTCCGAATAGGCCGAGAAGCCCAGCACCTTCATCAAGAGCGGGACGTTCTCGCGCTCCTGCGCCAGGGCGATCTGGTGGTGATGGCCCGGCGCCGCCTCGTGATAGGTCAGGGTCGGCAGCTGGAACTTCGGCCACTCCGCCGTGTCGCGGAGATTGATGTAGTAGGCCCCCGGCCGCGACCCATCCAGCGCCGGCGCGTTGTAGTAGCCGCCCGGCGCCCCCGCCTCGATGGCCACCGGCACGCGCCGGATCTCCACGCCCGACTGCGGGATGCGGCCGAAGTATTCCGGCAAACGCTGCGCCATGTCGGCCATCTGGGCGTTCAGGTCGGCCAGCAGCTGCTCCTTGGCCTCGTCGGTGTTCGGATAGAGGTATTGCGGATCGTCGCCCAGCGCGGCGATGCGCGCACCCACCGATCCCTGCGTCAGCCCCTGCGCCTTCAGCAGCACGTCGGCGCGGGCGGAGAGCTCGGCGAGCTGCTGCAGACCGATCTCGTGGATCTCGTCGCCGGACAGATTGGTCGTGGTGTAGCTCTGGATGCCGTAGCGGTAGAAGGCCTCGCCGTCCGGCAGACGCCACACGCCGGCGTCGTGGGTCGCCCCGGCCTGCACCGCCCGCAGGGCTTCGGCCTGGCGGTTCAACGCGGGGAAGACGGCGTCATCAACAATGGCCTCGGCGCGGCGGCCCCATTCGCCGGGGATCGACTTCTCGCCGGTGCGGCGCACCACCGACTGGACCAGCGTGGTGCCCGAGGCCCCGTTGGCCATCAGGTTCTGCATCTGTGTCAGGGTGCGGGCGATGACGAAGTCCGGCGGCACGGCTCCGGCGGCGAAGTCCAACCCCATCCGCTCGGTTTCCTGATCCAGCGCCGTGGCGAAGGCCGAGACCCGGCTCAGATAGGTCTCGGCGTCCTCGGCCGTCTCGATGGAGTGCTGGCTGTCCAGGAAGTCCGGGATGCTCTGATACGATCCGGTCAGCTGGCTGACGGTATAGGGCGACGGGCCAAAACCGCCGCCGCCGTAGGGGAACCGATAGCCGCTCACCGCCGTGTCGCCGAAGTACTCGAGGGAGTCGTACCACACGGCTTCCTCGGCGTTCAGGCCCGCCCGATCGACCGCCTTCAGTTCGCCCATCAGGCCCCGGAATGTCTCGCGATCGGCCAGCACCTTGGTCTGGGACCTATCGTCCAGGCGCGCCTTCATTGCCGCGTTGGGCCCCTTGTCGAAACCCAGCTGGGTCAGGGTCTCGGGCGAGGTCATCAGGGTCTCGGCGACGATCTTGTCCATCACCGCGCGCAGCTGGGCGCCCGCTCCGGCCTGGAGAGGGGCGGCGATCGCCTGACCGGCGGCGGCGAGCCCGGCTCCGGCAGCGGCGGTCAGAAGCAGGCGGCGGCGATCGATCATGACGGGTCTCCGGAAAACAGATGTCGCGCATTGGCCATCAAGTTCGGCGGCGGGGCAAGCGTCCCATTCTCCCTCCCCGGAACGGGGAGGGCAGATCGCGCAGCGATCGGGTGGGGGCGGCACGGCGACACACAGGCGAGGTCGAGTATGGCTAACCGGGTCGCCCCTACACGGCGCTTCGCGCCCGCCCTCCCTCGCCGGGGGAGGGAGAGAAGGCCGCCGCTCACACAAACCCACGACCGATCCCGACGCACGCCTCGCCTAGGCTCTCGCCACCCCCATCTGAAGGGACCCACCCAGCCGGATTTCAGACGTTTCAGACTCTTCGCACCCTGTTTTTCGCCCCGCCTTTTCCCTGACCCGCCCCGGGCCTAAGAAGCCGCCCATGAACGCCCATGTCGCCCCGCCGCTCGCGTCCCTCCCCCTGACCCAGGACTGGGACGCGCTGGACCACGGCAAGTTCGCCGACGAGCCCACGGTGGTGCGCGGCTTGCTCGCCGCCATGCCTCTGGACGCGGCCGCCCGGCCCGCCGCCGTCGCCGAGGCCGTGGAACTGGTCGAACAGGCCCGCCGCAGCCAGAAGAAGCAGGGCGTGGTCGAAAGCTTCCTGCAGGAGTTCTCCCTGGGCACGCGCGAGGGCCTGGCCCTCATGTGCCTGGCCGAGGCCCTGCTGCGCACCCCCGATGAGGAGACGCGCGACAAGCTGATCGCCGAGAAGATCGGCTCGGCCGACTGGGCCAGCCACCTCGGCCAGTCCGACAGCCTGTTCGTAAACGCCTCAACCTGGGGCCTGATGCTGACGGGCAAGCTGGTCGACGCCGACGATCAGGCCAAGTCCGACCTGCCCGGTTTCCTGAAGCGTATCGCCGGCCGGCTGGGCGAGCCCGTCATCCGCCAGGCCGTGGCCACCGCGGTCAAGATCATGGGCGAACAGTTCGTGGTCGGCCGCACCATCGAGGCGGCCCTGAAGCGCGCCGACCGCGAGGGCTGGCTGTGCTCGTTCGACATGCTGGGCGAGGGCGCCCGCACCGACGCCGACGCCGTCCGCTACGAACGGATCTACGCCGACGCGATCACCGCCGTCGGCAAGACGGCCAAGGGCCAAGGGCCGGAGAGCGGCCACGGCGTCTCTGTCAAACTGTCGGCCCTGTCGCCGCGCTACGAGGCGACGCAGGAAGCCCGCGTCTGGGCCGAGCTCTATCCCCGCGTCCTGCGGCTGGCCAAGATCGCGGCCGACGCGGACATCAACTTCACCATGGACGCGGAAGAGGCCGACCGCCTGGCCCTGTCGCTGAAGCTGCTGGATCGGCTGGCGCACGAGCCGTCGCTCGGCGACTGGAAGGGTCTCGGCCTCGCCGTTCAGGCCTATCAGAAGCGCGGCCCGGAGGTCATCGCCCGCGTCGCCGAACTGGCCCGGACGTCCGGCCGCCGTCTGATGGTGCGCCTGGTCAAGGGCGCCTATTGGGACACCGAGATCAAGCGCGCCCAGGTCTTCGGCCGCACCGACTACCCCGTCTTCACGACCAAGGCGGCCACGGACCTGAACTACCTCGTCTGCGCGCGGGCCATGATCGAGGCGGCGCCGCATCTCTATTCCCAGTTCGCCACGCACAACGCCCATTCGCTGGCCGCCGTCCACCGCATGGCGCGCGACAAGGGGGTGAAGATCGAGTTCCAGCGCCTGCACGGCATGGGCGAGGCGCTCTACGACGCGGCCACCGACACGTTCGGCGCCGTGACGGTCCGCGCCTACGCCCCCGTCGGCGGGCATGAGGATCTGCTGCCCTATCTGGTCCGCCGCCTGCTGGAGAACGGCGCCAACTCCTCCTTCGTCCACGCCCTGCTGGACGAGCGGGTGCCTGCCTCCGCCGTCGCCGCCGACCCCATCGCCAGCGTCGAGGCCCACCCCGACCGCCACGCCAAGATCCCCACGCCCAAGGACATGTACATGGACCGCCAGAACTCGCTCGGCCGCGACTACTCCCAACGCGCCGACCGCGAGCGCCACGCGGCCGCCCTGGCCAGGGTCGGCGCCGAGAAGCTGACGAGCGGCCCCCTCATCGGCGGCAAGCTCCGGGCCGGGACCAACCCGCAGGCGGTGACCAACCCCTTCGACACCACCCAGGTGCTGGGTCACGTCTCCGAAACGACCGAGGCCGACCTCGACGCCGCCGTCGACGCCGCAGCCCGCGCCCAGGTCGCCTGGGATCGCAAGGGCGGCTCCGGCCGTGCGCCGATCCTGCGCGCCATGGCCGATGCGATGGAGGCCGAGCTGGATCGCCTCGTCGCCCTCCTCAGCCGCGAAGCCGGCAAGACCCTGAACGACGGCGTCGCCGAGGTGCGCGAGGCGGCGGACTTCTGCCGCTACTACGCCATGCTGGCCGAGCGCGACTTCGGCGGGCCCCAGCCGCTGAAGGGCCCGGTCGGAGAGATCAATCAGCTGGTCCTGCACGGCCGGGGCGTCTTCGCCTGCATCAGCCCGTGGAACTTTCCGCTCGCCATCTTCACCGGCCAGATCGCCGCTGCGCTCGCCGCCGGCAACGCCGTGCTGGCCAAGCCCGCCGAGCAGACGCCCCTCGTCGCGGCGGAAGCCCTGCGGCTCTACATCAAGGCCGGGCTCGATCCCGACCTGCTGGCGCTGGTCCCCGGCCGCGGCGAGACGGTGGGCGCGAGGCTCGTGGCCCATCCGGGCATCGACGGCGTCGCCTTCACCGGCGGCACGGATACGGCGACGGCCATCAACCGCTCGCTGGCCAACCGCCCCGGCCCCATCATCCCCTTCATCGCCGAGACGGGCGGCCTGAACGGCATGTTCGTGGACACGACGGCGCTGAAGGAACAGGTGATCGACGACGTCATCCTGTCGGCCTTCGGTTCGTCGGGTCAGCGCTGCTCGGCGCTGCGCCTCCTCTACGTCCCCCACGACGCCGCCGACGCCCTGATCGAAGGCTTGAAGGGAGCGCTCGCCGCCCAGGTCGTCGGCGATCCGTCCGACCCCTCCACCGACATCGGCCCGGTCATCGACGCCGACGCCAAGGCGATGCTTGAGACCCACCTCAAGCGCCTGGAAGGCGACGCGAAGATCATCGCCCGCGCCGCCCTGCCCGCCGGCGCCGAGAAGGGCCATCTGTTCGCCCCCACCATCGCCGAGGTGCCAACGCCGGACTATCTGGAGCGCGAGGTCTTCGGACCGATCCTGCACGTCTGCCGCTATGAGCCGTCGAAGCTCAAGGAGACGGCCGCCCGGCTCGCCCAGCGCGGCTACGGCCTGACGCTCGGCGTCCACTCCCGCATCGAGGCCTTCGCCGAGGAGGTCGCGCGCCTGGTCCCCGCCGGCAACGTCTACATCAACCGCTCGATCATCGGCGCGGTGGTGGGGGTCCAGCCCTTCGGCGGCGAGGGCCTGTCGGGAACCGGCCCCAAGGCCGGCGGCCCCTACAGCCTGATCCGCTATGCGTCCGAAAAGGCCATCTCAAACAACATCTCCGCCCAGGGCGGCGACCCGGCCCTGCTGAACCTCTGACGCAATCTCACCCGCGGGTCGGGGCGAGGCGGCCAGAATCCCGGTGACGCCGCGCCGGGCGGTGCTAATCAGGTGTGCGATGCAGCAAGCCAGCGCCCGATACGTCTCGACCCGAGGGGCCTCGCCCGTCGCGGACTTCGCCGAAGCCCTTCTGCGCGGCATGGCCCCCGACGGCGGCCTCTACATGCCCGCCGCCTGGCCGACGCTGGCGACCGAGGCCTGGGCGCCGGATCGCGCCTATGCCGACATGGCCCGCGCGGCGATGGCGCCATTCCTCGGCGAGGCCCTGCCGGACGGCGCGCTGGACCGGGCGCTCGATCGCCTGATCTCCGGCTTCGCTCCGCCCGAGGTCACGCCGCTGCGCCGGCTCGAGGACGGGCTTTATCTGCTGGAGCTGTTCCACGGCCCGACCGCCGCCTTCAAGGACCTGGCCATGCAGCTGGCCGCCGCCTTGTCGGCCGAGGCCCTGGCGGCGTCGGGCGAGCAGCTGACCCTGGTCACGGCCACCAGCGGCGACACCGGCGCCGCCGCCGTCACCGCCTTCGCCAACCAGCCGCGCATCCGGCTGATCGTGCTCCATCCGCATGAGCGGGTCTCGCCCGTGCAGCGGCGGCAGATGACGACGGTCGCGGCCGACAATGTCCTGAACCTCGCCGTCCGGGGCGACTTCGACGACTGCCAGCGGCTGGTGAAGGGCCTCCTCGCCGACGAGACGCTCAGGGCGTCGGGCCGGTTCAGCTCGGTCAACTCGATCAACTGGGCGCGGCTGGCGGGGCAGATCCCTTACTACCTTTCGGCGGTCTCTCAGTTGGCGGCGGCCGGCGAGACCCGCCCGCCGGTGTTCGTGGTGCCCACGGGCAACTTTGGCGACGCCTTCGCCGGGATCGCGGCGTCCAAGATGGGTTTGTCCACGCGCGGCTTCGTCGCCGCCGTCAACGCCAACGACGCCCTGGCACGCGCGATCAACGACAGCGTCTACGCGCGTCGCGCAGCGGTGGAGACGGCCTCGGTCAGCATGGACGTCCAGGCGCCGTCCAACTTCGAGCGGCTGGTCTATGAGGCATCCGGTCGTGACGCCGACCTGACGCGCGGCCTGTTCGCCGACTTCGCCCGCGACGGCCGGGTCGTCCTGCCGGACGAGCTCCTGACCGCGCTCCGCCGCGAGGTCTCGGCCGTCTCGGTCGACGAGGCGACCACGCGCGCCGAGATCGCCCACGCCCACGCGACGTGGGGCCAGGTCGTGTGTCCGCACACCGCCGTCGCCCTGTCGGGCGCACGCGGCGTGGACCGTTCCGCCGGCCCGGTCGTGGCGCTCGCCACCGCCCACGCCGCCAAGTTCGGCAAGGATGTCGCTCCCGTCGTCGGTTTCGACCCGGACCCGCCGGAGGTCATCCGCGCCCTAGGCGACCGGGCGGAGCGGTTCGAGGTGATCGGGGCAGAAGCGGGAGAGGCGCTCTCAGCCGTCCGCGCCTTCGCGGCCTAACTGCAGGCCGCCCACCAAGTCGCGCGCCTGAGAAACGCCGCCGGGTCCTTGGGCGTGACCAGCTTGGTCGGGTCGTGGAAGACCCGGTCGTGCAGCCGGGTCAGGGTGAAGCGCAACGCCGCCGCCTCGCCCAGTCGCGGCAGGGCGGCGGCCTCGGCCGGGGTCAGCGGGCGGACTGCCTCATAGCCCTCGCGGAACGCATCGACCGCCCCGACGATCGGCGCGCCCGACCCGTCGAAGCCCCAGGCGCTGAGGGCGATGGCGAGGTCGTAGGCCATCGGTCCCGTGCAGCCGAAGTAGAAGTCGATCACACCGGACACGGCGCCCTCCGCGAACAGCACGTTGTCCGGAAAGTAGTCGGCGTGGATCGGACCGACCGGCAGGTCCTCCGTGAACGGATCGGCCAGGTGGGACAGCAGCGCCTCGGCCTCGTCGAGGATCGCCCGATCCTCGCCGGTCGCGGCCGTGGCGCTGCGGTCGGCCAGAGCGCGCCAGGCCGCGGGCCCGACGGGATTGTCGCGCTTCAGCGGGAAGTCGGCGGCCGCGAGATGCAGCCGCGCCAGCATCGCTCCGGCCGCTGTCAGGTCCGCAGAGTTGGGCGCGCGCAGCCAGGCTCCCTCCAGCCATTCGATCACCGCCGCCGGCCGGTCGTTCAGGGTTCCGATCCAGCCGCCGTCCCGACGCCGCACGGGACGCGGTGCGGGGTAGCCGCGCGTCGCTAGATGCTCCGTCAGACCCAGGCAGAAGGGCAGGGATGCCGCATCCGTACGCGCCTCGAACAGCGTCAGCACATGGCGCGCCCCGACGGTTTCCAGCCGATAGTTGGTGTTCTCCACCCCCTCGGCGATCGGATGGAGCGCGACGAGATCGCCGAGGTCGTAGTCCCCCAGGAAGGCGCGCGCCTGATCGTCCGAGACCGGAGTGAAAACCGCCACGCCCTAGTGATGCCCCAGCGACGCATGGCGGGCGCGCACGATGTCGTTCAGGTCGGCCAGCACGCTCTCCGTCGTCGGCCAACGGCCCGCGCCGCGTCCGCCACACGACCACACCCGACCGTCCTCTCCATAGACCTTCAAGCCGTTCCGCTCCCCGTTCAGGGCGATGAAGAACGGATCGTCCAGCCCCACGTCAAGCGAAACCGACGCCTTGAGCGCGTCGCCCTCTCGGAAACAGGCCCCGATCTGCCGCACGGGGCCGGACGGCTGGAAGTCCTCCGACAGCACGGCGCAGGGGACGTCCTCGGCCGGGCGACCGAACGCCTCGAACGCCAGCAGTCGGACCTTGGCGGCGGAATCCCGGCCCTCCAGGTCCGACGACGGGTCCTCCTCGGCGAACCCCGCCACCCGGGCATCGGCCAGGGCGTCGGCGAAGTCGGCCCCCGCCTGGATTCGGCTGAGCATGAAGTTGACCGTGCCGTTCAGGATGGCCTCGAAGCCCTTGACCGGCCCGGCGGCGCGGGCGGCGCGCACAGTCTCGATCATGGGCGCCCCGCCGCCGACGGCCGCCGAATAGGCCAGGCGCGCGCCTTTGGCACGGGCGAGGTCGGCCAGCCCCTGGGGATCGCGGCTGATCGCCTGTTTGTTGGCGCTGGCGACGTCGACGCCGCGTTCCAGCGCTGCCCGGATCAGGTCATGCCCGGCCCCGCCCTCCGACAGGGCCTCCAGCAGGATGTCGGGCTGGAGCGCCAGCAGCGCCTCGCGGTCGGCGGTGAACAGATGGGCGGGAGCCTCGACGTCGCGCGCCTTCTTCGGGTCCCGGACCAGGACCCCGACCACCTCGAACCGATCATCGGCCTGGAGCCGCTTCAGCAGGCCGCCGCCCACCACGCCGCAGCCAGCGATGGCGACCTTCAGCGGCGCGTCGGGCACGGACGGTCCGGGCGGGGCGGAGTGATCGCCCACGACGGTGCAGTCCGACCGGCCGATGGCGGCGACCTCGATCTCGACCGACCGTTCCTGGCCCAGGTCGATGGCGTCGTGCTGGACAAGCGCCCCGCCGTGACGCCGTGCGTCGTCCCAGCTGGCGCGGCGGAAACGCAGCGGCTTGCCAGAATCCAGCGCCGGATCGCGGTCGTAGAGTCCGTCGACATCCTTCACCAGACGGGCGCCCTTCAGCCCCAGCTCGGCGGCGAGGAACACCGCTGTCAGATCCGATCCACCTCGGCCCAGCAAGACGACGCGGCCGTTCGGCCCGACGGCGCCGAAGCCGGGCACGATCACGACCTGGTGCGCAGCGATGGCGCGGTTGAGCGCCTCGGCGTGAAGGGCGACGGGGTGTGCGTGCTCGACCGGGCCTTCCGCCACGATGCCGAGCTCGCGCACCGACAGGGCGCAGGCGTCCAGCCCGATGCGGTCGCAGGCGATGGCGACCAAGGCCGCCGCCTGCTCCTCGCCTTGGGCGACGTAGGCGGGCAGCAGGTCGTTTTCGTGATCGAGGCCCAGCGCCCGAGCGTCGGCGAGCAGACGGTCGGTATGGCCCCCGAGCGCGGACACCACCGCCACGACCTTCCGCCCGGCGCGGACGTGGCCATAGAGCTCTGACGCCACGGCGGGGGCGCAGGATTGGTCTTTGAGGATCGAGGAGCCGAACTTGAGGACGACGACCTCGGAGGCGGGCGCGGCCTCCGGCAGCGGTTTCTGCACGACGGCGAGGTGGGCTTTCGACTGGGGCATCGGGGTGGTCCGTTTCGAAGGAAAGGTTGGATTTGAGACGAAAGAAAACCCGCCGGGCGGGGGCCGGGCGGGTGGGGTTTGCTGAGCTGTCTGATCGACCGCGCGCGCTAACCTGTCCCCGCCCGCAAGGGGCCGGTGGTGGTCATGCCGGTGGTGGTCGACATGAGGGTCGCGGGCGTCATCGACCGCGCCGCGAGAGCGGGCGTCGAAAGCGAAACGGCGATGCGGCCGAGACGGGACACGGGGCGGACCTCAGGAATATTGTGGGCGCAGCGTGTCGGGCGGGATCGCTGTCGTCAACCCGTTTGGCGCACTTTTCTTTCGCCTCCGAACCTCGCTGAGGCTTTCGCGCCACGCCTTTCGCCATACAGACGCGACATGGGGTAGATTTTTTCTCTTGACCCGCGCCCTTCGCACTCGCAACGTAACGTCACTCATCAAGACCGGCTGAGGGATAGGCCCTTTGACGCCGGGGCAACCATCGGGTTCCGCCCGAACGGTGCCAACTCCTGCGGGGAGGGTTTCGACCTTCCGCGAGAGATGAGTGGAGCGTCGATCAGGCGACGTCTCCACGGTCTGTCACCGCGTCCGGAGTCTTGCTGAGCAGGACGATGCGGACGACGACATGGCCTTCGACACCCAGACCCTCTCTCCCGAACCTCTCTGTCGCGACACCGCGCGCGTGCCCCGGATCGCGCGCGGCAACGTCGCCGTCGACCTGCCGGTCGAGATCCCGGCCGACTTCCGGCTCCAGTCCGGAGAGCGCCTGGCCCAGCGCCGGATCGTCGGCCGCCTGCACGGTCGGGAGGGCGCGCCGCTGGTCGTGGTCGCAGGCGGCATCTCGGCCGGGCGGTTCGTGCATCGGACCGAGACCAACGGCCTGGGCTGGTGGTCGGGCGCGGTGTCGATCCGGGGGCCCATCGACCTGAACCGCTTCCAGGTGCTGGCCTTCGACTACGCGCCCGAAACCGCGCCCGGCGCCAAGCCGGTCACCATCACCACCCACGATCAGGCGCGGCTGCTGGCCCTGATCCTCGACGCCATCGGCGACCCCATCGTCTCGGCCTTGGTCGGTTGTTCCTACGGCGGCATGATCGGCCTCGCCTTCGCCGAACTGTTCCCCGAGCGGGTCGAGCAGCTGGTCGTGGTCTCCGCCGCCCACCGCGCCCACCCCCAGGCGACCGCCTGGCGCGGCATCCAGCGCCGCATCCTGCAGCTGGCCGAGGCCGCCGGACGTCCCGAGGACGGGGTGGCCCTCGCCCGCGAGCTGGCCATGACCACCTATCGCACGGCCGAGGAGTTCGGCGAGCGGTTCGAGACCGACGCCCCGGCCCGCGTCGGCGGCGCCTATCCGGTCTGCGACTATCTGACGGCGCGCGGCCGGGCCTACCGCAATCACACCACCCCGCCGCGGTGGCTGTCGTTGTCGGACTCCATCGACCGCCATCAGGTGACGCCCGAGGCCATCGTCACCCCGACCACGCTGGTGGGCTTCACCTCGGACCGGCTGGTGCCGATCGAGGATGTGCGCGAGCTCGCCGCCCGCCTGCCGACCCTGTTCCGCTTCGTCGAGGCCCCGTCGCTCTACGGCCACGACGCCTTCCTCAAGGAGGACGAGGCCGTCGGCGCCATCCTCCGCGCCGCCCTGAAGGAGATCGCCCAATGACGCGCCGCCACGCCCACACGACCTGCGCCCGCTCCGGCGTCGATCAGGACACGGCTCACGGCGCGGTCATGCCGCCGCTCTATCTGTCGTCGAACTATTCCTTCGCGGGCTTCGAGCAGAAGCGGACCTACGACTACAGCCGCTCGGGCAATCCCACGCGCGACGTGCTCGCCGAGACCCTGGCCGAGCTGGAAGGCGGCGCCGGCTGCGTGGTCACCGCCACCGGCATGGCGGCCGTCGACCTGCCGCTCGCCTTTCTGGAGCCCGGCGACCTGCTGATCGCCCCGCACGACTGCTACGGCGGCACCCATCGCCTGCTGACCGCACGGGCGAAGAAGGGTCATTTCGAGGTGCTGTGGGTCGATCAGGGCGACCCCGTCGCGCTGGAGTCCGCGCTGCGACTGAACCCGAAACTCGTTCTGGTCGAGACCCCGTCCAACCCCCTGCTCCGCGTCGTCGACGTCGCCGACATCTGCACCCGCGCCCATCGTGTCGGGGCAAAGGTGGTGGCCGACAACACCTTCCTGTCGCCCGCGCTCCAGACGCCGATCGCGCTGGGGGCGGACATCGTGATCCACTCCACGACCAAGTACATCAACGGCCATTCCGACGTGGTCGGCGGCGCCGTGATCTCGGCCGATCCGGCGGATCATGCCGAGCTGGCGTGGTGGGCCAACTGTCTGGGCGTGACGGGCTCGCCGTTCGACGCCTATCTGACGCTGCGGGGCGTGCGGACGCTCTTTGCACGGATCGAACGGCAACAGGCGACGGCGGGCAAGATCGCGACACTGCTGGAGGCCCATCCGGCGGTGTCGGCGGTCCACTATCCGGGGCTGAGGAGCCACGCCGGCCATGCGCTGGCGGCGCGCCAGCAGAAGGGTTTCGGCGCCATGCTGAGCTTCGAGCTGTCGGGCGGGGTCGAGGCGGTGCGCCAGCTGGTCGAGACGCTGGACGCCTTCACCCTGGCCGAGAGCCTGGGCGGCGTCGAAAGCCTGATCGCCCACCCGGCCACCATGACCCACGCCGCCATGGCGCCGGAGGCGCGCGTGGTCGCGGGCATCACCGAGGGCCTGCTGCGGTTGTCGGTCGGTCTGGAGCATGAGGACGACCTGACCGCCGACCTGGTGCAGGCGCTGGACGCCGTGGCGCCGGCGCGTGCCGAGGCCGCATGATTGGACTCTGGGGGCGCCGAGTCCAGAGAGTCCAAATCGTCCACCACGGCGACAAGACAGCCGCTTATATCATTGAACAAACAGTGTTTATTGTCGAATCCAGGCGCGGCCGGCGTCAGCTGTATTCGTGCACCGGGACCGTCTGTCCCCCAGCGGGGCCCGCCTCCAGATCGTGGAGGCGAGCCCCGTCCGAGGTGATGAAGCCGCGGCCTGCCGCCGCCTCGACCGCGCCCCCCGACGCGACCGTCGCCGTTGCGAGAACGGTCCTCCCCATGACGCCGACCGTGGTCGCCCGTGTCCAGGCTGGCGGGGATGACGGACCGTTGCGCCCCATCGGCGGCGATGTGACCCGGACCGTTGTTCTCTGTCGAGAGCCTTCGCCGGTCGCGAGAGCGATAGGGTTAATCCCGTGGCGCCGGTGCACCGCCCCGCGGGCGCGTCAGTAGCCCCCGGCGCGGGCGAGCCGTTCGGCATGGAAGCCCGCGTCGCCCAGCAGTTCGTTCAGCACACGGACGCGCTTCATGAACAGGCCGACGTCGTATTCGTCGGTCATGCCGACGCCGCCGTGCATCTGCACCGCCTCCTGCACGGCCAGCTCGGCGACGCGGCCCGCCTTGGCTTTGGCGACCGAGACGGCGAGGTCGGCCTTGTCCCCGCCCGCGTCGAGGCGCTGAAGCGCGGCCAGCGTCGCGGCCTTGGCGATCTCCAGTTCGGTGAACAGGTGCGCCGCGCGATGCTGGAGCGCCTGGAACTCGCCGATCGCACGGCCGAACTGCTTGCGGGTGCGCAGGTACTCGACCGTGACGCGGAAAGCCTCGTCGCCGGCACCCGTCAGGCAGGCGGCGGCGCAGGCGCGGCCGAGGTCGAGCGCGGCGTTCAGCGCCCCCTCCCCGCCATCGACCGCCCCGATCACGGCGTCGGCGTCGACCTGGACGTCCTTCAGCGTGACCCGGGCGGCGTTGTGGGCGTCGACCATGACGGTGCGCTCGATCTCGATCCCGGCGGTCTTGGGGTCGACCAGGAAGAGGGTCGTGCCCCCCTCGGTCTTCGCCGCCACGATCAGGGCGTCGGCGATGTGGCCGTCCAGCACGAAGCCCTTGGCTCCGTTCAGCTTGAAGCCGTTGCCGCTGCGCTCCGCCGTCGTCGTGATGCGGGCGGGCTGGTGCTTGGGACCTTCGTCGACGGCGAGCGACAGGATGGCTTCACCCGCCGCGATCCGGGGCAGCCAGGCCGCCTGCTGCTCGGCGGACGCCGCGTCGATCAGGATGCGGGCGGCCAGAACGCTGGATGCGAAGAAGGGGCTGGGGGTCAGGGTGCGCCCCAGCGCCTCGGCCACCACGCCCGCCTCGACGGCGCCCAGGCCTGAGCCGCCGTGCTCCTCGGGGATGATGACGCCGGCGAAGCCCATCTCGCCGAACGCCCGCCACAGCTCACGCGAGACGCCGTCCGCGTCGCGGCTGTCCCTCAGCTGGCGCAAGTGAGTGATCGGCGCGTGCTCGGCCAGGAAGCCGTCAGCGGCCTCCTTCAGCATCGTCTGTTCTTCGGTCAGGATCAGGGGCATGGACTATTCGCCGATAAGGAAGCCAGCCGCCCAAACGAGAGGCAGGAGCAGGGTAACGAGAACCGGGGGCCAAAGGGCCTTTGATCGAGCTCGGTAAGCACGAACCGCTATGACCACCGAAACAAGGGGGGCAAGAAAAACGAGGATGTAGAAGGGCGGCAGGTAAGCCTCACGCAGATCGCCTCCAGCGCCCCACATCATCCAGAACCAAGCGAGCCAAACCAAACCAAGGCTAGCGAAGAAGCTCAGACCGGCCAAAAGCCATAAGGCGAACAACGTCGCTGGCCGCATCGCCCTACGCCCCCGGCAACTGCAGCAGATGCTTGGCGATGATGTTCAGCTGGACCTCGCTGGTGCCGCCCTCGATGGAGTTGGCCTTGGTGCGCAGCCATTCGCGGGCCGGCGTGCCGCCTTTCGACCGCTCGCTCTCCCACTCCAGCGCGTCCGCGCCGCCCGCCGCCATGGCCAGTTCGTGGCGGCGCTTGTTCAGCTCCGAGCCGTAGTACTTCAGCATCGACGCGATGGCCGGACTGACCTGCCTGGCCTTCACCTGATCGCCGACCCGCTCCATCGACAGGCGGAAGGCGGCGACGTCGATCTCCAGCTCGGCGATCTTTGCCCGCAGCATGGGCTCGTCCAGGCGGCCGCTCTCGTCCAGGCCGAGGGAGTCCACCGCGACCTGGCTGACCGGCCGGCCCATGTCGCCCATGGCCCCGATCATGGTGCGCTCGTGCGCCAGGAGCGCCTTGGCCACGTCCCAGCCGCGGTTCAGCTCGCCGACCAGGTTCTCCTTCTCGACCCGCACGTTGTCGAAGAAGGTCTCGCAGAAGGGCGACTTGCCGCTGATCAGGGTGATCGGGCGCGTGGTCACGCCGGGCGTGGCCATGTCGAACAGGACGAAGCTGATGCCCAGGTGCTTGGGCGCGTCCGGGTCGGTGCGGACCAGGCAGAAGATCCAGTCGGCCTTGTCGGCGTAGGAGGTCCAGACCTTCTGGCCGTTGACGATCCAGTGGTCGCCCCGGTCCTCCGCGCGGGTCTGCAGCCCCGCCAGGTCCGAGCCCGCGCCGGGTTCGGAATAGCCCTGGCACCAGCGGATCTCGCCGCGTACGATCTCGGGCAGGAAGCGCTTCTTCTGCTCTTCCGTGCCGAACTGCAGCAGCGCCGGGCCCAGCATCCAGATGCCGAAGCTGGACAGGGGCGACTGGGCGTCGATGCGGCGCATCTCGCTGGCCAGCACCTTGGCTTCCTCGCGCGACAGGCCGCCGCCGCCGTATTCCCTGGGCCACTCGGGCGCGGTCCAGCCGCGTTCGCCCATGACCTCCATCCAGCGCTTGTGGGCCGGGGTCTTGAAGACGGCGTTGCGGCCGCCCCAGACGCGGTCTTCGTCATTCTCCAGCGGCCCGCGGCATTCGGCCGGGCAGTTCGCCTCCAACCAGGCCCGCGTCTCGGCGCGGAAGGTCTCCAGATCGGTCATGCGTGTTCCCCGCGTTTCCTCTGGCGAACGTTCTAGCAGGTTCGAAACGGTGACGTAGCGTCATCTCCCTCCCCTTAAGGGGAGGGTGGTCGAAGCGCAGCGGAGACCGGGTGGGAGCGGCAGAGTGGTCCACAGGCGATGTCGAGTCTGGCGCGCCGGGCCGCCCCCACCCGGCGCTTCGCGCCTGCCCTCCCCCGCTGGGGGAGGGAGAGGCTATTTCGTCGGCAGGAAGGGCGAGAAGGTGATGACGGTGAAGGTGTCGCGGATGTGGGGGCGGGTCTGCACCGACTTGGTCACGAAGGTCCCGATGTCCATCTCCTTGGGCAGCTGGAACTTGGCGAGCAAATCGTACTGGCCCGAGGTAGAGTAGACCTCCGAGACGTTCTCGACATTGTCCACGATGTCGGCGGCGACATCGTTGGCGTGGCCCAGCTCGCATTTGATGAAGACGAAGATGGCGGTCATCATGGCAGGGGCAGGCTCCGAGGGAGGGACTAGGGATTAGGGATTAGAGACGTTGTATGCCGCGCCGCTTGCGCAGACCATCACCGCGAACGATCCACCCGCCCTGACACTCTCCAATCCCTAATCCCTAATCCCTTCCCAGCCGTGGACCTCGAAGCTCAATACAACAACCGCGCCGCCGTGCCCGAGCACCCGGCCCTGATGGCGGCGTGGAAGGCGCAGGCCGAGGCCGCCCGCGCGGCCCATCCGCCGACGCTGATCCGCTATGGTCCCGGCGAGCGGGAGGTGATGGACCTGTTCGAGGCCGGGCCGGACGCGCCGATCGCCCTGTTCATCCACGGCGGCTACTGGCAGGCGCTGGACAAGGACTGGTTCAGCGGGATCGCGCCGGCGATGCTGGCGAACGGCGTGTCGCTGGCGGTCACGTCCTACGACCTTTGCCCGACCGTCCGACTGGCTCGCATCGTCAGCCAGATGCGCGAGTCGGCGGGCGTGCTGCGCGAGCGGACGGGCAAGCGGCCGATGGTGTTCGGCCATTCGGCGGGCGGGCATCTGGCGGCTTGCCTGCTGAGCGAGGGCCGCGTCTCTGCGGCCGTGGCCATCTCCGGCGTGTTCGATCTGGAGCCGCTGGTTCCGACCTCGATCAACGCCGCGCTCGGGTTGGACCGGCTGGAGGCCCGCGCCCTGTCGCCGATCCACTGGCCGACGCCGAACGGCGGAGCGCCTGGCGGCACGGTGCTGGACTGCGTCGTCGGCGCCGAGGAGACCGCCGAGTTCGTCCGCCAGTCGCGCGACATGGCCGCCGCCTGGGGCGCCAAGGGCGCAGTGACCCGCTTCGAGGCCCTGCCCGGCCTGAACCACTTCACCGTCCTGTCGCCCCTGACCGATCCGGACAGTCCGCTGGTGCGGCGCATCGTCGATCTGGCGAAATCCTGATCCGCCCTCGCAATCGGGCGACCCAAGCGCCACTATAGGTTCTCTGGATCATCGACAGGGCGAGGCGGGCATGGCGGAATCGACAGGCATGGACCTCGGCCACGGCGTGGTCCTGCTGGCGGCGGCGGTGGTCGCCGTGCCGCTGTTTCGCAGGCTGGGCCTGGGTTCGGTGCTGGGATACCTGGCCGCAGGCGTCCTGATCGGCCCCTTCGCCTTCGGCATGATCGAGGACGCCGAGGCGATATTGCATGTCGCCGAGCTGGGCGTGGTGATGTTCCTCTTCATCATCGGCCTGGAGATGCGACCGGCCAAGCTGTGGGCGCTCCGAAAGGAAATCTTCGGCCTTGGCGCCTCCCAGGTCCTCGCCTCCGGCCTCCTGCTGACCGGCGTGGCGATGGCGTTCGGCGTCGCGCCTGCCGTGGCCTTCGTCGGCGCCATGGGCTTCGTCCTGTCCTCCACCGCCGTCATCATGCAGACGCTCGATGAGCGGAACGAGATCAACACACCCCAGGGCCAGCGCGCGGTCTCGATCCTGTTGCTCGAAGACCTCGCCATCGTGCCGCTGCTGGCCATCGTCGCGGTGCTGGCCAGCGTGCTGGGCGTCGCCGAGGATGGACCGCCGATCTGGCGGACCATCGTGCTCGCCGTCGCCGCCATCGCGGGCGTCTTCATCGCCGGCCGGTTCGCCATCAACCCCCTGTTCCGCCAACTGGCCAAGTACGGTGGGCGCGAGGTCATGCTGGCCGCCGCCCTGCTGGTGGTCGTCGGCGCCGCCTGGGCCATGTCGCTGGGCGGACTGTCGATGGCGATGGGAGCCTTCCTGGCGGGCGTGCTGCTGTCGGACTCGACGTTCCGGCATCAGCTGGAGGCCGACGTCGATCCCTTCCGGTCGATCCTGCTGGGCCTGTTCTTCCTCAGCGTCGGCATGTCGCTGAACCTCGGGGTCGTGGTCGCCGACTGGCGGTGGGTGATCGGCGGGGTCGTCCTGTTCATGATCGTCAAGGGCCTGGCGATCTACGGCATCGCCCGGCTGTTCAAGGCCAAACACCACGAGGCGCTGGAGCGCGCGGCCCTGTTCGCCCAGGGCGGCGAGTTCGCCTTCGTCCTGTTCGGCGCAGCCCTGACGACCGGCATCTTCGACCCCCGGACCAGCGCGATCTTCACGGCCATCGTGATCCTGTCGATGCTGCTGACCCCGCTGGTGACCGTGGTGGTCTCGCGCGTCTTCCTGAAGGACGGGCCCCAGGTGTCCATCGACGATCTGGAGGGCGTGGACCGCGCCGAGGGACTGCGCGAGCGGGTGCTGATCATCGGCTTCGGCCGCTTCGCCCAGGTGGTGTCCCAGCCGCTGCTGGCGCGCGATGTCGACGTCTCGATCATCGACCACGACGTGGAGATGATCCAGGCAGCCGGGAACTTCGGCTTCAAGGTCTATTTCGGCGACGGCTCCCGGCTGGACGTGCTGCGGGCCTCCGGCGCAGCCGAGGCCGAGACCATCCTTGTCTGCGTCGACAAGCCCGAAACGGCCGATCGCATCGTCGAACTGGTCAAGGCCGAGTTCCCGCTGACCAAGCTGTTTGTGCGCGCCTACGACCGGGGTCATTCGCTGCGGCTGATCCAGGCCGGGGTCGAGTACCACATTCGCGAGACCTTCGAATCCGCGCTCAAGTTCGGTGAACAGGTGCTGATCGACCTGGGCTTCAACGCCGAGGACGTGGCCGAGACCATCGAGGACGTGCGCCGCAGGGACGCCGAGCGGCTGACGCTACAGGTCGCGGGCGGCTTGACCGCCGGGCGCGGGTTGATGCGCGGCAACGCCGTGACCCCGACGCCGGAGCCCTACGTCAAGCCCAAGCGCGAGGCGCGTGCGCTGAACGAGGACGCCGCCGAGATGATGGGCCAAGACGAAGGCGAAGAGCGCGTGCAGGAACAGGCCTGACGGCGCACCCCGAGCTATCGCGCCGCCCCTGTCACGCCAAGGTCACACTGCAGCGGCCTTCGCAAGCCCGGCCTTCGGCGCACGGGAACGCAAGCGGCGCCGCAGTCCTTTTCTCGCGGGAAAGGGATATCGGAATGTCGCCGAAGAAGCCGAACAAACCGGATCTCCGCCTCGTCGCGGAGTCCGAAGTCTATAATCTGATGACGCCTCCGGCCACGACGGCCGAGCGGGTGAAGCGCCTGCAGGCCGAGGCGCGCGCCCTGGCGCTCGAAGAGGTGGAGGCGCTCGAGCGCATCCTGGTCGAGGCCGCCGCCAAGGCCAGAGAGATCGCCGCCGGCGGCGACGCCTATCCGGTCGGCGCGCGTGAGATCGCCTCGCGTCTGGCCGAGGACCTGCCGATGAAGGCCGAGACCATCAAGGCGATCGTGTCGCGCCAGCCCTGAAGGCGTCCTCGCGCGGGTCCATGCGTGCGCGCACGCGCCGGGCCAGTCGGAAGATCGCGATCGCCAGCACGATCATCAGGATCGGCACGAGGACGGGGGCCAGAAAGGCCAGCACCACCATCAGGAAGCTCAGCACGTCCTCGATGAAGGACAGGACCGGGTTGCCGATCCCGCCGGTCGTCGCGGTGGACGTCAGCCGGGCCCCGCCCTGGGCCGCGTTGAAGGCGAAGGCGGTGGGCGCGCCCACGATCAGACCCGCGATGGCCGCCGTCATCGGATCGACGCCGGCGAAGACGCTGCCCGCCGCCACGGCGCCCGCGATCGGGCGGGTGAAGGCGCCCAGCACGTTCAGGCCGTGATCCACCACCGGCACCTTGTCGCCGGTGAACTCCACGACCGAGGCGACGGCGAGCGCGCTGATCGCCGGCCAGTCCGCCAGCCAGGCCATGCGGTCGTTCAGGTCGATCCCGAACAGTCCGAACTTCGCCGCCAGCGCCAGCATCAGCAGCGGCAGGAAGGTCCGCAGGCCCGTCGCCGAGGCCAGGCCGAGGCCCAGGAGGGCCGGCAGCACCCACGTCTGAAACCCTGAAATCGCGTCGATGTCCAAGGCCGCCTCCCGCGTCATCGGTCCGACGTCGGGAACCCCCGGCGTCCCGCCCGGTTCAATTCGCTCACCGACCGGAGACGAAACAATGGCCAGCCAACGGTCGACCCGCAACATCGCCGTGATCAGCCTGATCGCCCTGGTGCTCGCCACCGTGGGCTGGGGCGTCTGGGTCTGGAACCACTGGGGCGAGCGACGCCAGGACATCAGCGACAGCGTCGGCCCCGTCATGCCGCCGGGCGGCGCGGCGCCTGGACAGGTCGCCCGGCCCGATCCCACGCCCGAAGGCGCCCGTCCCGCCGATCCCACCGAAGCCGGCGCGCACGACGCCACCGGCGACGCCTATCGCCCGGCTTCCGAACGCCGGGCCGTCAACACCCGAGAGGAGCAGCCATGACCCCCGACGACCGCAGCACCGGCTTCGAACCCGACGCCGAAACCATCGCCGACCACGAACGCGAGATCCAGGCAGGCATCGACGCCAAGGCCGACAAAGGCGGCGACGAGGAGGAGGACACGGCCGTCCAGGCCGGGGCCCGCCCCTATCCGGCGCCACCCTTCCCGGAGCAGCATCAGAGGAAGCCCGGCGATGAGGCCGCTCTGGACCCCGCGCCGCTCTATGACGCGCCGTTCTGGAGGGGCTCGGGCAAGCTGGGGGGTTTCGCCGCCATCGTCACCGGCGGAGACTCCGGCATCGGGCGGGGCGTGGCGGTCCTGTTCGCGCGTGAGGGCTGCGACGTCGCCATCTGCCACCTGGACGAGGACGCCGACGCCGAGGAGACCCGCCGCGCGGTCGAGGCGGAGGGCCGCCGGGCCATCGTGCTCAAGGGCGACGTATCCGACCCGGCCTTCTCCGACATGGCCGTCGCCGAGACGATCAAGGCCTTCGGGCGCCTGGACGTCGTCGTGCCCAACGCCGCCTTCCAGCAGCATGTGGAAGCGTTCGAGGACCTGACGTTCGAACAGTTCGACCGGACGATGAAGACGAACCTCTACGGCTACTTCAACCTGGTGAAGTCCGCTGTGCCGCACATGAAGTCAGGCGGCGCGATCGTGATGACCGGCTCGGTCACCGGCATCCTCGGCAATGAGAACCTGCTGGACTATTCCCTGACCAAGGGCGGCATCCATGCCTTCGCCCGATCGCTGGGGACGCACCTGGCGCCGCGCGGCATCCGCGTGAACGTGGTGGCGCCGGGCCCGGTCTGGACGCCGCTGAACCCCGCCGACCAGCAGGCCGAGAAGGTCGCCCGGTTCGGGGCCAAGACCGTGATGAAGCGCCCGGCCCAGCCGGAGGAGATCGCGCCCGCCTACGTCTTCCTGGCGTCGCCGCAGATGTCGAGCTTCATCACCGGCGAGGTCCTGCCCATCATCGGCGGCTACACCGGGGGCTAGGCCAGAACGTCCGCTTGGTCCGGGTGACGCCGAAACCAGGCGACGGCGTATCCGCAGATGGGAATCAGCTTGGTCTGTTCGCGCCGGGCGTGGTCGGCCAGGCTCTGCATAAAGCGGCCCGACGCGCCCGTGCCGCGCAGCTCGGGCTCGGCCTCGACATGCAGGATGGCCCGCGCGTCGCCGCGATCGGCATAGTCGGCCCAGACGCAGCGGACGGTCCCGTCCGCGTCGGCGAAGCCCTGTTCATACCGGCGCTTGTCGATGACGTCGCGAAGATCGCTCATGGCCTGCTCCCTCGGTGAGCCCCCGCAATGCCTGCGCGCTGGGGCCGTTCCGTCCTGCGACCGTTCGTCAGGCCGGCTTGTCCTGCAGCAGTTGGAGGAGGCCGAGGATGCTCTTCACCGTGAACCAGACGCTGATCAGGAACCAGACCGCCAGGAACAGCAGCAGGAAGGGGATGCCGATCAGGACCAGCGACGCCACCGCGCTGACGGCGATCAGCACCCAGGTCGCGATCGTCCACCAGAACACAGACCAGAACAGCCGGATCTGGGCGTCGATGTGCTGGCGCGGCAGGCCGGTCGCCGACCCGCGCGCCGCATAGGCGACGACCAGGCCCACGATGACCAGCAGGTTCGCTGACGGGATCGACAGGATGTAGAGCGCCCAGGCGATCAGGGCGGCGGGCTTGCCCTCGCCCTCGTGGCCGGGCTGGAAGCGGGGCTGGTGGGCGTCGGTCATTCTCGGATCCCTGTCAGATCAGCCAGCCGCGGGGGTTCGGCATGGCGCGCCCGGCCTTGAGCTTGAGAACGCCCGCGGCGCCGCGAACGATCAACCAGACCGCCAGAAGGAACAGGACGAAGACGCCCAGGCCCACGACGATCAGGATCGCTCCGGCGAGCGCCACGACCGCGCCGGCCCACAATGTGCGCTGCTGGAAGACGAAGTGGCTGGCGGCGATGTCGCCCGACGGCCCGGGCCGCCCGGTCACCGCCAGCAGGGCGATCAGCGCCGAGACGCCCAGCGTCGGCACGGCGAACAGGATGAGCGCATAGACGGTGTAGAGGCCGCTCGCGCCCTCCAGCTCCGCCGGGATCTCGCGGCGCGCGCCGAAGCCTCCGTAGGTCTGGGCCGCAGGCGTCTCGCGGGCCCAGGCGGGGGTCGCAGCGACCGGAGGCGGCGTCGGCGCGGGCCAAGGCGCGACGGGTTCCGGCTGGGGCTGCGGCTCCGGGGGCGCCGCCGGCTCGGGGGCGTCGAACAGGGAGGGCTCTGCGACAGGCTGGGGCGCCGTCGGCGGCTCCGGCGCGGGCTCGGGCGCGCGCGGACGGCCGGCGAGCGACGCAGGCGAGGCGAAGCCGACCGCGTCGTCCAGATCGTGATCGCCGGGCGCGGGGGGCGCTTTCGGATCGCCGGGTTCGGCCATCGGGGCTCCTCGAAGGTCAGGCTGCGACAATGGCGGTCCGGCCGGGATGAGGCAAGTCGCGCTCAGGCCGGTTTGTCGTTGGCGGTCAGGTCGTTGATCGACAGGTCGGGACGGTCCATCCAGCTACCGGCCATCCAGGCGCGCTCCGCCGCGCTCAGGGTCTCGCCGACGACGATGGTGTTGGTCGGGGTCTCCTCCAGCGCCAGTTCGATGCAGCGATAGGCCGAGCCCTCGGCCGTCAGGATCGCCTCGATCTTGCGACGCAGGGCGATGGCGAAGGCCTCGGTCGTGGGATCGCCGTCGAAGACCATGACCTGATTCAGCCGGTGCGGCTCGTGGGTCCGGAACCAGTCCAGCAAAGGATCCTTTGACCCGACCTGAAACGCATGATCGACCGCGCCGTCGATGAACCCATGCCAGCGCTTCTTCAGTCTCTCGAAGGAGCTGACGTAGTTGGTGTGGCCGAATTCCACTTCCTGATCCGTCGCCAAAGTCACCGTGACGAACTCGTTGTGACCGTGGGGCACGGCGCAGCGCGAGCCCGCGTCCGCCAGAAGGCGGTGGGCCATGGAAAATCGACGGGTGAAACGGACCTGGGGCATTGGAGCGGCGCTATGTCGTCCCTTCGGGCCGCGATGGCAAGGTCAGTGAAAGTCGCGCGACCCCGGCAGGACGCGCACATCCCTCGGATGCCGCCCTCGCGCAGGCGCGTGGCCCGAGCCCGGGGCCTGATCGGCGCTGAGCTCGCCCAGCATCGGCGTCCAGTCGAGCAGGTCCTCGACCACCAGGTGGGTGACGTTGTCGGCGCGCTGCACTCGGCCTCGCGCCAGCACCATGCGCGCGCCCATCGCCACGGGCCTGAGCCGTTCGAACACGTCGGGCCAGAGCACCAGATTGGCCACGCCGGTCTCGTCCTCCAGCGTCAGGAACACCACCCCCTTGGCCGAGCCGGGTCTCTGGCGGACCAGCACCACCCCGCCGACGGAGACGCGGCGGTTGTCCTTCGCGTCCTGATAGACCTCGGCCGTCAGAGCGCCGGCTTTGGTCAGCTTGTCGCGCAGGAAGGCCACAGGATGCCCCTTCAGCGACAGGCGAATGGACTGATAGTCGCCGACCACCTCCTCGCCCGCCGTCAGCCGGGGCAGGGCCGCGGGCGGAGCGCCGTCCGCCTCGTCCAGTCCCATGGCTTCGAACAGGGGCGCGCTGGAGGCCGGGGGCGCGCCCCGCGCCGCCCACATCCCCTGACGCCGCGTGAGGTCCAGCGAACCATACGCGTCCGCTTCCGCCAGTCGGTCCAAGGCCGAGGGCGGCAGGGAAGCCCGCACCCGCAGGTCCTCCAAATCGCGGAAGGGCGCCGCCTTTCGAGCCTCGACGATGGCGTCGGCCCAGACCTCGCGGAAGCCGTCGATGGAGCGCATGCCCAGCCGCAGGGCGTGCTGCTCCTGTCCCGGCCTCGGTTCCAATGAAGCATCCCAGCCGCTTGCGTTGACGTCGGGGTGGCGGACCTCGACCCCATGCTCGATGGCGTCCCGCACCAGCTGGGCGGGCGCATAGAAGCCCATCGGCTGGCTGTTGAGCAGGCTGGCGGTGAAGACGTCCGGGTAGAAGCACTTAACCCAGGCCGAGACATAGACCAGGTGGGCGAAGGCGCAGGCGTGGCTCTCGGGAAAGCCGTATTCGCCGAAGCCCTTGATCTGATCGAAGCATCTCTGGGCGAACAGGGGGTCGTAGCCGCGATCCTTCATCCGGCCGACGAAGATGTCCTCATAGGTCCCGATCGTGCCCATGTGGCGGAAGGTGGCCATGGCGCGGCGGAGCCCATTGGCCTCCTTGGGCGAGAACTTCGCCGCCTCCATGGCGATGCGCATGGCCTGTTCCTGGAACAGCGGCACGCCCAGCGTCTTGTCCAGCACCCGCTTCAGCTCGTCCCGGTCCCCGTGCTCCGGCGCCGGATGCGGATAATCAATGACGAAGGGCTGGCCCGCCGCCTCGGCCGCCCGCCGCTCGGCCCGGCGCTTGAGATAGGGGTGGACCATGTCGCCCTGGATCGGCCCCGGCCGCACGATCGCCACCTCCACCACCAGGTCGTAGAAGACCCGGGGCCGAAGGCGCGGCAGCATGGCCATCTGCGCCCGGCTCTCGACCTGGAAGACGCCGAGCGAGTCGCCCTTGCACAGCATGTCGTAGACGGCCTTCTCCTCGCGCGGGACGGTGTCGAGCTCCAGCGGCCGGTCGTAGCTCTCGGCGATCATGACAAAGGCCCGCTTCAGCGCCGTCAGCATGCCGAGCGCCAGGACATCGACCTTCATCAGCTTCAGATGATCGATGTCGTCCTTGTCCCATTCGATGAAGGTCCGATCGGGCATCGCTGCGTTGCCGATCGGCACGATCTCGCAAAGCGGCGTCTGGCTGAGCACATAGCCGCCGACGTGCTGACTGAGGTGGCGGGGGAACTTGATGAGCTCGGCGGTCAGGTCGAGCGTCAACTTCATGCGCGGGTCGTCGCGACGGATGCCGGCGCGGTCCACGTACTCGTCCTTCACCTCCGCGCCATAGGATCCCCAGACGGTGTCGGCCAGACGCGCGGTGACGTCCTCGGTCAGGCCCAGCGCCTTGCCCACGTCGGGGATGGCCGAGCGCGGCCGGTAGTGGATGATCGTGGCGACGATGCCCGCCCGGTCGCGGCCATAGCGGCGATAGACGTACTGCATCACCTCCTCGCGCCGCTCGTGCTCGAAATCCACATCGATGTCGGGCGGCTCGGAGCGGTCGGCCGAGATGAAGCGCTCGATCAGCAGATCCTGCTCGGCCGGGTTCACATTGGTGACCCCCAGGCAGAAGCAGACGATGGAGTTGGCCGCCGAACCCCGCCCCTGGCACAGGATCGCGCGCTCCGGATGGCGCGCCCAGTCGACGATGTCGTGCACGGTCAGGAAGTAGTTCGGATAGTTCAGCGTCTTGATCAGCTTCAGCTCGCTGACGATCTGGCGGCGCAGTTTGAGCGGCACCGGCCCCTCCCGACCCAAGCGTTCGCGCGCGCCCTTGAAGGTCAGGCGGATCAGGCGGCGCTGGGCGGTCCAGCCGTTCGGTACCGGTTCGTCCGGGTACTGATAGCTGAGCTCCCGCAGCGAGAAGGTGCAGGCGCGGGCGACCTGCATGGTTCGCTCCAGCGCCGCCTCGTGGCCCTTGAACAGGCGGGCCATCTGGGCGGGCGGCTTGAGGTATCGCTCGGCGTTGGCCTGGAGCCGAAGGCCTGCCGCGTCGATGGTGGTCTTCTCGCGGATGCAGGTCAGCACGTCCTGGAGCGGGCGGCGCTCGGGGTGGTGATAGAGGACGGCGTTGGTGGCGATGAGCGGCGCGCCCGTCCGTTCGGTCATCTTCGCCAGCCGGTTCAGGCGCGCGCGGTCCCCTCCGCGCCACAGCGGCTGGGCGGCGAGATAGAGGTCGTCGGGCCAGGCCCGTCGCCAGGCCAGGAGCCTGGCCTCGAAGGCGGCGTCGGGGACCTCGGGCGCGGGGACGAGGGCGATCATGTCGCGTCCGAAGGCGACCGCCTGCTCGAACGTCAGCCGCGTCTCGGCCTTGGGGATGCGGTCGGGGTCGGGGGGCGAAGGTAACGTCTCCTCCCCGTTCGCTTCCGCCCCGCCATCATCCTCCGACTTGATCGGAGGATCGGACGAAGTGACGAGGCGAAGGTAGGGGCGTGGCGAGAACCGTGGGTCATCCCTCGCACTGAGCGGTGAACGATCCGATCCTCCGATCAAGTCGGAGGATGACGACGTAGTGTTAGGAGGCAACGGGGGAGAGACCTCGACCGGCACAGCCTCGCTCTTGCCCATCGTCAGCAGACGGCACAGGCGGCCGTAGGCGGCGCGGTCGCGGGGGAAGACGATCAGCTCGGTTCCGTCGAGGAAAGCCAGGCGGCAGCCGACGACCAGGGGGATGTCATGGTCCTCCGCCCCGATCAGGGCGCGGACCATGCCGGCCATCGTATTGCGGTCCGCCACCCCCACGGCGGACAGGCCCAGCGCCTTGGCCTGCATCATCAACTCGCCGGGATGCGACGCCCCTTCCAGGAAGCTGAAGTTGGTCATGGCGCCGAGCTCGGCGTATTCGCCGGACCAGTCAGGATGGGGCCACGTCACGGGAACATCCCGTGCATCCACCAGGACGGCGCCCGCTCCTCGGGCCGGCCGGTGTATTCCGGCCCGTACAGCCCCTCGCGGAACAGCCAGTAGCGCAGGCCCTGGTCGTCCTCGATGCGATAGTAGTCTCGCGTGCGGACCTGACGCCCGTCGGCGCGCGGCCGCCACCATTCCGGCGACAGGCGTTCGGGGCCGTCGGCGCGAGCGACCCGGCGGCAGACGCGCCGCCAGGTGAAGCGGGCGGGCGCTCCGTCGGGCAATTCGGCGATGGCCTCCACCAGCTCGGGCGGATCCAGCAGCATCAGGGGCCGGGCGCGGTCATGCGTCGCCGGCCCCTCGACCGGAGCCGGAGCCCTGGCCAGCGCCGGCCGCCAGCGCTCGGCCCGCTCGGGCAGCCAGGAGCCTGCAGGCGCGGCGACCCGCACGGCCTCCTCGCCCAGCCGCGCCGACAGCCGGTCGATCAGGGCGGCCAGCCCCTCCGCCTGACGCGCCGCCGTCTCCTGGCCGATCTCGACCTGATGGGCGGTCAGCGGCTCGGCGACGTCGGCCGACAGCATCAGGGCGTCGACGCCGAAGCCGGGGTCGATCCGTTCGAACCCGGTTTCGCGAAACAGCCTCAGCCAGACCTTCACCTCGCGGGACGCCCGCCCCATGCGGACCGAGACGTCGCTGGTGCATCCGTCGACGCGGAACGCCGTCAGGGTCAGGACCCGCGCCCCTTGCCCGTCCCGCTCCAGCGCGCGTGACAAACTTTCCGCCAGGCCCGGCGCGCGCGCCTCGATGCCGGCGGTGTCGGTCAGGGGTTCGGCATAGGCTTCCCAGCCGCGATATTTGGCGGGCGCGCGCACCGGGATCAGGGCCTCGGCCGTCAGACCCAGAGCCTGGTCCAGCCGTCGGACCAGCCCGGCGCCGTCGACCTCGCGGAACCTTCGCGCGAGGCCCGAGCGGGGCATGGGATAGAGGTCGCCGATGGTCTTCAGCCCGAACCGTTTGGCCTGACGCAAAGTCGCTTGATCGATCCGCAGCGCCTCGACGGGCAGGGGCGCCAGCAGGTCACGCACGTCGTCCCCGGCGATGCGGGGCGCGGTCCCCCAACGGGCGAGCGCCCAGGCCGCGCCGGGCGTGGGGGCAATGGCGACCCGTGAGCGCGCCCCGGCGTCGGCCAGCCGCCGCTCGATCTGGGCGACCAGGACCGCCTCGCCGCCGAACAGATGGGCCGCGCCGGTGACGTCGAGGAACAGGCCCTCCAGCCCGCCGTCGGACGCATCGACGCTGACCGACGGCGACCACCGCTCGGCCCAGACCGCCAGCGCCCGCAGCGCCTTCGTGTCGGCTTCGGGATCGGCGGGGCGACAGTCCAGATGCGGGATCATGGCCAGCGCATCGGCTTGGGTCTGGCCCCGGCTGAGGCCCACGGCGCGCGCGGCCGGGTTCAGGGCGTGGATCACCGCGCCCCGCGCCGTCTTCTGGATCAGGGCCAGCGGCCCCGCGGCCTCCGCGAAGGGATCAGGCGGCGCGAGCGGTCCGGCCGACCGGGCCATGACCGTGACCGGCCAGTCGATCAGCCAGACGGAGACGATGCGTCTCATCCTCCATCTCCAGCATCCAGACGCCGGGCCGCTCGCCCCGGCTGCGGGTCAGTTCCGCCATCAGGCGCATCGGCCCCGGCCCCCGGACATCGTAGGGGTCGCCCCCGCTGGCCTCCGCCGCGACGCGCCAGCGCCGACGCGCGGCGGACAGGTCGCCGGTCCGGGTCCTGAGCAGCATCCCCGCCGACGCGCCATCCCGGGCGGCGAAATCCAGACGCCGCGTCTGCGTCAGGTCCGCCCCCTCGATGCCCCCCAGCATCAGCGACAGGCCGCCGGACCGCAGCCCCTGCTCCATCGCCCACAGCGCCTGCGCCTCCGTTCGGCAGACGACCAGCAGCACGCCGTCAGCCCGCCCGAACCGCGCCAGGCCGGGGCCATAGGGACGGCCGTGCTCGTTGAGCCAGGCCCGCGTCAGGGCCAGGCCTACGCCGCGACGATCCTCCGCCGCCACCCGCGCCAGGGCGAAGGCCAGGGTCGCGGCCATGTCGCGCGGCGCGTTCGCGCACGCTTCCTCCAGACCGGCGGGGAGGTCGGTCAGGGGCGGCGGAACGGCGGCGTCTGGCGTGGGCGAAGGGGCGGTCATGGCGATCAAGGAACCTAGATGTTCATTATTTGTTCCGGTCTGGTTCCGAGTCAAACCGAATCGCAAAGCTTCGCTGCGTTGGGGTGTGGAGCCTTCGGATCAGGCCGCGCGGGCTTGCGGTTCCGCGGCCTCGACCGCCCGGCGCACGGGGATCTCAAAGCTGACCGTCGTGCCCGCGCCCGGCTCGCTCTCGATGGCCATCTGGCCGCCATGCAGCTCGATGAGCGACTTGGTCAGGGCCAGGCCCAGGCCGGTTCCCTGGGTCGTCTTGGAGTGCTGGCCCTCGACCTGTTCGAACGGCTGGGCCAGCCGCGCCAGATCCTCGGGCGCGATGCCGATGCCGGTGTCGGCCACGGCGATCCGCACGCGATCGCCCAGCGTCGGCTGGACCGAAACCGTGATCGATCCGCCTTCCGGCGTGAACTTCACGGCATTGGAGATCAGGTTCAGCATCACCTGCTTCAGCCCACGATAGTCGGCCTCGACCTCGGGCAGGTCGTCGGCCTCCAGCGTCAGGGCCAGTCCGGACTCCTGCGCCCGGCCGCGCATCAGCCGTATGGCGTCTTCGCAGACCTCGTTCAGATCGACCGCCTCGTAGTGCAGGGTCATCTTGCCCGCCTCGATCTTGGCCATGTCGAGGATGTCGTTGATCAGGCTGAGCAGATGCTGGCCGGACTTCAGGATGTCGGCGGCATAGCCCTTGTACCGGGCGTCGCCCAGCGGCCCGAACAGCTCTCCCGCCATGATTTCGGAGAAGCCGTTGATGGCGTTCAGCGGGGTCCGCAGCTCGTGGGACATATTGGCCAGGAACTCGGACTTGGCCTGGTTGGCGGCCTCCGCTCGGGTCATGGCGATTTCGTACTTGCGGGCGAGCAGGCTGAGCTTCTCCTGGCTGGCCTCCAGTTGGTCGACCGTGGCGCGCAGCGAGTCCGCCGCCCTCTGTCGTTCCAGTTCCTGACGGCGGATGGCGGTGACGTCGGCGGCGGTGACGACCGTGCCGCCGTCGCCCGTGAAGCGCTCGTTCAGTTGCAGCACCCGGCCGTCGTGCAGCTCCACCTCGCGGGCGCCGGCGCGACCTTCGGCGGACGGCCGTTCGGCCTTGATGGCGAGGGCCGCGATGCGGGTCAGCTCGTCCTTGAGCGCACCCTTCTTCAGCGCCTCGTCGGTGAAGCCGAAAGCGTCCTTGAAGGCCACGTTGGACAGGATCAGCCGGCCGTTGCGGTCGAACAGGGCAAACGCGTCCGACACGCTCTCGATGCCGTCCCTCAGGCGGTTCTCGGCCGACTGGGCCTGCGCCTTGGCGCGGCGGGCCTCGGTGATGTCGAGCGCCACGCCCATGATCATGGAGAAGCCGTGCTGGCCCCGCGCGCCACGCGCCTGGCCCCGGGCGTCGATCCATCGGGCGCCCTTGCCCTCGACCGGCACGGGGAAGGTCACCTCGAACGACCCGAAGGTGGAGGCCTGGAGCAGCGCGTGCTGGACGAGCTCGCGATACCGCGGATGGATCCGTTCCATCACGGCTTCGGCGGCCACCGCCCCCCCATCGGGCAGGCCCAGCAGCTCGGCCATGTAGTCGGAGACGATGACCTCTTCCGCCTCTGTGTCCCACTCCCAGACGCCGCAGCGGGCGGCCTCGACCGCGACGCGGAAGCGGTGCTCGGTCTCCTCGAAGACCCTGGCCGCGCGGCTCTGGCGCCAGCGCTGCATCAGGGCCAGGCCCAGCACCAGCAGACCCAGCCCCAGAGGCGCGACCAGCAGCCACAGGTCGCTGATGACCGCCGCCGCGCCAGCCGTCTCCGGTCGCCAGGCGACGGCATGGAGCCCGGTCGCGCCCACCGGCGCGGTAACGGCCTCAATGGCGCGTTCAGGCGACAGCTCGACCTTGATCGGCTCTCCCGCCTCGATGAGCGGCTGCAGGCCCACGCCGATGCGGCGTTCCAGATCGCTCTCGCCCGCCGCGATCACGCCGACCCGCGGCATGACGATCAGCAATCGGCCGCGCGGGTCGGAGGGCGCCGGGGTGCGCGCGACGATCCTGCCGCCGGGGCCGTCGTCCACGGTCAGCAGCGCGCCCCGGTCCGACGCAGGAAGCAGCGCGCCTGATCCAGAGACGCCGAAAGCGCCGGGCTCCGCGCCCTGCACCGCGCGGGGCGCGTCCGTCTCGTCCAGCACGGCGAAGGCATTGGCGGGGGCGACGGCGCGGGCCGCCTCGACGGCGTCAAGCGGTCGGTCGGGATTTCGGGTCAGCGCCGTCCGCGCGGCCGCGAGACCCAGCCGCGCCGATGCGAGGTCCGCCTCCAGCCGCGCCGCGCCGAAGGCCGCGTCGCGCGACAACGCCTGTTCGCGCAGAACCGCCGCCTCGCGCGCAGGCCGCGTGCTCTCGCGGGCGAACAGGACGACGTAGAGGGCCAGACCCAGCGTCAGCGCCAGCACAGTGATCCGCGCCCAGGCGGGAAGGGCCGGGGTGGTGTCCGATGCCCTTCGGCCCGGATGCTGAGTGCGGCGCTCGCTGCCCCGCAAGGCGCTCTCCCGGACAGTTCGCGGCGTCGCGGCCGGAGGGCCGGGGCGAGCGCTTGGCGATTCGACGACGCTCCGGAATCTAGGCTGCGTCGCGGAATCCTGTCGAGGCTTGGTTAACGAAACCTTCCCGGCATCACGCCGCCACTCATGCCGCGACTCTGGCGACCGGGCCCGGCGCGGCCGAGGCGGCGGGCATCTCGGCGGGCGGGGCCATGATCTGGGTCACGGATTTCAGGATGTCGCGCGCCTCGCGCGCCAGGGCCAGGCTCTCGGGCGGGGCGTCGTCGGGGTTCTCGGCCACGGCGTCGACCAGACGCTGGGCCAGCGCCATCAGGCGCGGCGCGGCGGTGATCAGACGGGCCTGGAACTCGATGCGATTGGGATCGCGGTCGTACTCCGCGCCCGGCACGCGCCAGCCGCCCCAGTCGGCCGCATCGGTGACGACGACGGGATAGGTGCCGGGATAGGGATGGTGAGGCGTGTCCTCAGCCGACTGCCACTTGTTGCGCGCCCGCAGCAGCCGCCAGCCCGCCATGTCCGGCGTTTCGTCCTCTGACGGCAGCAGCAGCTCGGACGCCTGGAACTCGCGGCCCAGGCCCACGTCGTAGGTGACGCGCACGGGCTCGTCGAAGCCCTTGGCCCAGACGGGCTGGACCTTTTCGACGTGCGCCCAGGCGCCGACGCATTCGACCCAGACCTTCTGACCCTTCTGGAACTGCGCGCGCGCCATCGCCACCCTCGTGATTGGACGGCCACCCTGCCCCCTCGCGCGTTGACACAGGGTTCAGAGACAGGGTGAAGACGCGGTGAAGATCAGTGGGGCCGGGAGATGGATTCCAGCGTCTCGCCGGCCGATTTCTCCTTCACGCGGGTGGACAGGTCGCCCAGCGACACCACGCCGACCAGACGATCATGCTTGTCGAGAACCGGCAGTCGGCGGATGCGGCCGTCGGCCATCAGGTCGAGCGCGACACGCAGATCGTCGCTGTCCAGCACCGTCGTCGCTCCGCGTGACATCACCTCGGCCACGGCGGCCTGCGGCGGGCGGCCCTCGCCGACGCCGCGGATGGCGATGTCGCGGTCCGTCACCGTGCCGACCAGCCGGTCGCCCTCCACGACGGGCGCGAAGCCGAAGTCGCCGGCCTTCATGCGCGCCGCGACGGCCTCGAGGGTGTCGGTCGGCTGGGCGATGTGGATGTCTCTGGACATGACGTCTCGGATTCTCACGACGGAATCTCCTGCGGTTGGCGTTGAACCTTTCGAACCCGTCGCCTCACGCGCGGTTCCGAAGCGAGACCGTTCATCTGGCTGAACGCCAGACAACGCTCGCCTCAGAGGCGTGTCAGCTTCGCCGTGGTTTTCTTCACCCGTCGGCCCGATCCCCGGACCGCTTTGAAGGAAGACCTCGATGACGACCGCCCTGTCGAAGAAAGCGCTGCTTTCGCTCCTGGCGGCGTCGGCGGTCGCGATCGCGACCCCGACGCTGGCCCAATCCTACGGCCACGGCCGAGGCCATGACCGCGGCTATGACCACGGCTACAACGGCGGCTGGAACGGCGGCGGCCATGGCGGCCTGCAGGGCGAACAGGCTCGTCTGGCCCAACGCGTCGATCGCGCCGCCTATCGTGGGGCCATCAGTCGTCGCGAGGCTGCAAACCTGCGTTGGCAACTCGACGAGGTTCGACGCCTGAGCTGGCGCTACGGCCGCGACGGCTACAGCCGGTGGGAGCGCAACGATCTGGAGAACCGTCTGGATCGCATCCGCTATCAGCTGCGCGAGGACCGTCGGGACGGCGGCTATCGCGACCGCTGGTAAGCGCCTGATCGCCTGATCGAGGGGCCGTCGTCCGAAAGGGCGGCGGCCCTTTCGTTCGTCTGGAGCCGAGGCTAAGCGGTGCGGACAAGGAGCCCGCCATGACCGCCGCCGACGACGCCCGCGCCATCCTCTCCCGCCTCGTCGTGCCCGAGACGGTTTTCTCGGCAGAGGGCCTCTCGACCCGCTCGCCCATCGACGGCTCATCCGGTCAGGCCGTCCGCATCACCACGTCGGACGAGGTCGATCAGGCTGTCGGGTCGGCCACCGCCGCATTCGACGCCTGGCGCCGCGTTCCCGCCCCTCGACGCGGCGAACTGGTCCGCCTGCTGGGCGAGGAACTTCGCGCGGCCAAGGCCGACCTCGCCGCCCTGGTCACGCTGGAGGCCGGCAAGATCGCCTCGGAGGGCCTGGGCGAGGTTCAGGAGATGATCGACATCTGCGACTTCGCCGTCGGCCTGTCGCGCCAGCTCTATGGACTGACCCTGCCCAGCGAACGCCCCGGCCACCACATGCGCGAGACCTGGCAGCCGCTGGGGCCCGTCGCGGTGATCTCGGCCTTTAACTTCCCCGTCGCGGTCTGGGCCTGGAACGCCGCGCTCGCCTTGGTCTGCGGCGACCCGGTGATCTGGAAGCCGTCGGAGAAGACGCCGCTGACGGCGCTGGCCACCCACGCGGTCGCGGAGCGCGCGCTCGCCCGCTTCGGCGATGCGCCCGATGGGTTGCTCCAGGTCCTGATCGGCGGCCGCGATGTCGGGGAGTCGTTGGCCGCCGATCCGCGCGTGCCGCTGGTGTCCGCCACCGGCTCGACGCGCATGGGCCGGGCGGTGGCCCAGAGCGTGGCGGCGCGGCTGGGGCGGTCGCTGCTCGAGCTCGGCGGCAACAACGCGATGATCGTGACGCCCTCTGCAGACCTCGACATGGCGGTGCGCGCCATCGCCTTCTCCGCCGTCGGCACCTGCGGGCAGCGGTGCACGAGCCTGCGCCGCCTGCTGGTCCATGAGAGCATCGCCGACGCCCTGATCGCCCGCTTGGCCAAGGCCTACGACAGTCTGCCGATCGGCGATCCGAGGGACGACGGCGTGCTGGTCGGCCCCCTCATCGACGACGACGCGGCCGCCGCCTTCGACACGGCGCTGGCTCAGGCCGTGGAACAGGGCGGGACGATTGTGACCGGCGGCGCCCGGGTCGAGCGAGCCGGCGCCTACGTCCGCCCCGCCGTCGTGCGCATGCCCGCGCAGACGCCGGTCATCATGCACGAGACCTTTGCGCCCATTCTCTACGTCCTGACCTGGCGCGATTTCGACGAAGCCATCGCCATGCAGAACGCCGTGCCGCAGGGCCTGAGCTCGTGCGTCTTTACCGACAGCGTGCGCGAAGCCGAGCAGTTCCTGTCCGCCTGGGGTTCGGACTGCGGCATCGCCAACGTCAACATCGGCCCGTCGGGCGCCGAGATCGGCGGGGCCTTCGGCGGCGAGAAGGACACGGGCGGCGGCCGCGAGTCGGGCTCTGACGCCTGGAAAGCCTATATGCGCCGCCAGACCCAGACGGTGAACTTCTCCTCCGCCCTGCCGTTGGCGCAGGGGGTGCAGTTCGAGGTGTGACGCTGGTGATTGGTGGCTAGTGGCTAGTGGTTAGTCGCCGGGCAAGGCTGAGATCCGCGCTTCAAAAACGGCTGTGACCACTAGCCGCTAGCCACTAGCCACTCCGCGCACGCCGACTGCCTCGACACCGCCCCCCCGCCTCCCCACACTCTCGATCATGAACCGCCGCAACCTTCTGATCCGAGCCGGCCTGCTCGCCGGCGGCCTGGGCGGCGCGTGGTGGCTGAGGGAGAACGTGCTGTGGCGTGACCCCGGCGTCGCCTTCCCGGAAGACGGCTCCAGCGGCTGGCTGCCATATGACGAACCCCGCGCCTCGGTGCCCACCGTGCTGGTCGACGTCGCGGGCCAGAGCATCCGGGCGCTGGTCGATTCCGGCGCCCAGTATTCCGTCATCGATCGCGGCCTGTTCGACCTGCTGGGGCTGGATCGCGCCATTGACCTGCCGCTTGTAGCCTACGGCGTCGGCGGCGGGGCGCAGATGGGGCGGGGTACGACTCTGAGCCTCGGCGTCGGCGCCCTGCGGATCGAGAAGCTGCGGACCGCCATCCTGGCGCTCGGGCCGCTGGCCATGCGCGACGGTTTGTCGGCGCCGCTGATCCTCGGTCAGGACCTGCTCGGCGAGACCGTGCTCGAGCTCGACACCGTCGGCCATCGCCTGCGGTTTCTCAGGCCCGACGATCACGTTCTGCCGACCGACGTCCGGCCGATCGCCGTCACCCGCCGAGGCACCGCCCTCTCGACCCAGGTCACCGTCGAGGGCGCGACCATCCAGGCCGTGGTCGACACCGGCGCTTCGGCCCTGCTGGCGCTGGGACGAGACGCCGCCGTAGGGGCTGGACTACTCGACGGCCGCCCGACGCGCCGGACCTCCAGCATCGTGCTGGGCGGCGCCATCGCGGCCGAGGTGGCGTTGGCCCGCACGGTGACCGTGGGCGACCGCCTTTACCGTGACGCTGAGGTGCCGATCTACGCCGACGTCTCCCTGCCCGGCTTACCCGACGCGCTTTTGGGCATGGAGGCGTTCGAAGGGCGCACCCTGGTCATGGATCTGGGGCGCGGACAGCTGCACGTGGCCGACGGGCAGGGCGTCACTGTCGGCTAGGGCCGGGTCTGGCCCGTCCCTCGCACCACATACTTGTAGCTGGTCAGTTGCTCCGCCCCCACCGGCCCTCGCGCATGCAGCCGCGAGGTCGAAATGCCGATCTCGCCGCCGAAGCCGAACTCTCCGCCGTCGGCGAACTGGGTCGAGGCGTTCCACAGCACGATGGAGGCGTCCACCACCGCCTGGAACGCCGCCGCCGCATAGCCGTCCTCGGCCACGATGGCCTCGGTATGGCCCGAGCCGTAGCGGTTGATGTGTTCGACCGCCTCGTCCAGCCCGTCGACGATCTTCACCGACAGGATCGGCGCCAGATACTCGGTGGACCAGTCGGCCTCTTCCGCCACGCCCATGCCGGGGATCAGCGCCCGCGCCGCCTCGTCGCCCCGCAGTTCGCAGCCCGCCGCCATCAGGGCCTCGGCCACCGGCGGCAGCAGGCGATCCGCCGCCTCATGGTCCACCAACAGAGTCTCGGTGGCGCCGCAGACGGAGACCCGCCGCATCTTGGCGTTGAGCACCACCTCGACCGCCATGCCGACGTCAGCAGAGGCGTGCAGATAGGTGTGGTTGATTCCCTCCAGATGCCCCAGCACCGGCACCCGCGCCTCGGCCTGGACCCGCTCGACCAGGCTGCGCCCCCCGCGCGGGACCAGCAGGTCGATGGTCCCCCCGAGCCCCGTCAGGAGCGCGCCCACCGCCGCCCGGTCGGGCGTGTCGACCAGCTGAACCGCCTCGCCCGGCAGGCCCGCCGTCGTCAGCCCCTCGGCCACCGCCGCATGGATGGCGAGCGCGCTCTCCAGACAGTCCGAGCCCGACCGCAGGATCGCCGCATTGCCCGAGCGGATGCAGAGCGCCGCCGCGTCCGCCGTCACATTCGGCCGGCTCTCATAGATGATGGCGAGCACGCCCAGGGGCGTCCGCACACGGCTGAACTCCAGCCCGTTCGGCCGGGTCCAGCGGGCGGTGGTCGCGCCCAGCGGATCGGGGAAGGCCGCCACCTCCTGGACCGCGCCGGCCATGGCCGAGATGCGCGGCGGCGTCAGCGCCAAACGATCGATCAGGGCCTCGGACACGCCTTTCTCCCGCGCCCGCTCCACGTCCGCCGCATTCGCCGACAGAATGGCGTCCAACTGATCACGCAGGGCCTCGGCCATCGCCGACAGCGCCGCCGACCGGCTCGCGGCCGTGGCGGTGCGCAAGGCGTCCGCCCCGCCCCGCGCGCGGCGGCCCATCTCCAGCATCGTCGCGTCCAGGCTCATGACGTCAGCACCAGGTCGTCTCTATGAATGGCCACGCCCGGCCCCTTGTAGCCGACGATGGCCTCGATCTCTCCGGAATGGCGACCCCGGATGCGCTCCATCTCCTCCGCCGCATAGGCGGCCAGGCCCACGCCCAGCGTCCGTCCGTCCTCGCCGGTCACGCGCACGCTGTCGCCCCGGTCGAAGCGCCCCTCGACCCGGCGCACACCCGAGGCCAGCAGGCTGCGGCCGGACCCCAGCGCCTCGGCCGCGCCGCCGTCTACGGTCAGGGCTCCGGCCGGCTCCAAGCTGCCCGCGATCCAGGACTTGTACGCCTGGAGCGGCGTTGCGGGCGCGGTGATCAGCGTCGCCTTCGCCCCCGCTGTCACGGCCGCCAAAGGCCGCGTCGCCAGCCCTGAGACGATCAACGTCGCACACCCCGCTGAGCGCGCGATCCGCGCCGCCTCCAGCTTGGTCGCCATGCCGCCGGTGCCGACGTCGGCCTCGGCGTTGGCGCCGCCCGCCATCGCCAGCACCTCCGGCGTCAGGGCCTCGACCACCGGCAAGTGCTCCGCCGCCGCGTTTCGTCTCGGATCATCCGTGTAAAGACCATCCACGTCCGACAGCAGGACCAGCAGGTCCGCCCGCGACAGCTGGGCCGCCCGCGCCGCAAGGCGGTCGTTGTCGCCGTAGCGGATCTCCTCGGTGGCGACCGTGTCGTTCTCATTGACAACCGGCACGGCCGACAGCTTCAGTAGGGCCTCGATCGTCGCCCGCGCGTTCAGCCAGCGCCGCCGCCGCTCGGTGTCGTCGCGGGTCAGCAGCACCTGCGCCGGGGTCATCCCGCGCGGGTTCAGCGCCTGATCCCACGCCTGCATGAGGAGCGACTGCCCGACGGCGGCGGCGGCCTGCTTCTCGTCCAGCCGCGCGTTCTTCTCCAGACCCAGCCGACCTCGGCCCAGGGCGATGGCCCCCGACGACACCAGGATCACCTGTCGCCCGCCGGACCTGAGCGCGGCGATATCCTCCGCCAGAGACGCCATCCAGCCCAGGGCCGGGCCCCGGCTGTCGGCCTCCACCACCAGCGACGAGCCGACCTTCACCACAACGCGGCGGGCGGACTTCAGGACTTCGGCGGCGGAGAGGGCGGCGGTCACCCGCCGAATGTGACGCTTCTTTCGCGGTGCAACAAGCGGCCTAGAGCCCTCTAAAGGTGTCGCACGCCGCCGGGTCGCCGGACTGATAGCCGCGCTGCAGCCACTGCATCCGCTGTTCGGAAGAGCCGTGGGTGAAGCTCTCCGGGTTCACGCCGCGCCCGGAGTTCCGTTGCAAGGCGTCGTCGCCGATGGCCGAGGCCGTGCGCAGCCCCTCTTCCAGATCGCCCGGCTCCAGCGCCACCTCGCCGCCGGAAACGGCAGAGGCGTTCGCCGCCCAGACGCCGGCGTAGCAGTCGGCCTGAAGCTCCAGCGCCACGGAGTAGCGATTGGCCTCGCCTTCTGACCGCGCTGCCTGCTGGGCCCGTTGGACCTGCTCCGACGCGCCCGTCAGGGTCTGGACGTGGTGGCCGATCTCGTGGGCGAGGACATAGGCCTTGGCGAAATCGGCGCCCGATGCGCCCATCCGCTCCATCTCCTGCCAGAAGCTGAGGTCCAGATAGACCTGGCGGTCCGCAGGGCAATAGAAGGGGCCGAACGCCGCCTGGCCGTAGCCGCAGCCGGTGTTGGTGCCCTGCTCGTACAGCACGATGTTGTCGGGCGGGCGGTAGCCGTCCAGCTTCTGCGCCCAGACCTCGTTGATGTTGCGGCCGACGACGTCGACGAACAGGCCGGCCTGATCCTCCGGCGTGCCCTCGCGGCCTTCCTGCGCTGCGCCCGCCGCGCCGAACTGGCTGGCGACCTGGGTCGTGGTCGAGGGGTCGATGCCGAAGACGAAGTAGCCGATCAGGGCCAGTACCGCGACGCCGATGCCGCCGCCCGCGACCGCGCCGCCGCCCATGCCGCGCCGGTCCTCGATCCCGCCACCCCTGCGTCCACCCTGCCACCGCATCGCCGATCCTCCCTCGTCCCGCCTCTCAAGCTATGCCGGAACGCCGTCAAAGAGGAAGGGATGCAGCCGGATCGTCACGGTGGGCCGGCGAGCGATCTCACCGGGGCGCGGCGATCCGCGTGCGTCGTTGCGGGGCCACGCCGCGCGGCGCGTCCAGCGGGCTGGCGAGAACAGGAGGCGGCGCGGGCGGCGCGGCCACGGTCTGGACGGGTTCGGGCGCCGGCACGGCCTCCTCCTCGAGCGCGTCGCCGGCATCGGAGATCTCGGCCTCGGACCTCGCCAGGGCGACGATGGGCGCCAACTCCAGGCTCGGCAGAGGATCGCTCTCGGGCAGGGTCGTCGGCAGTTCCTCCACGTAGGTGGCGACCGCCGCCAGCTTGGCGATCACAGGCTCGGCGCCCGCGTGGGCACCGGTAAAGGCGGCGGGCAGGCCCCAGCCGCCGGTCCAGCGATAGAAGATGTGAGTGTCGATCTGGCGCAGCTTGACCAGTCGCTCGGCCCAGTAAGGCGCGACCCAATCGGTGTGATAGTGCGTCGCCATCCCGACCTCGGGCGTGACGTGGCCGTTCAAGGCCGCCGAGGCCGCCGCCCGAGCGCGCGCCCAACCCAGGGCCGACGGTCGGCGAGCCAAGGCTCCATCGCAGGTGAAGCTGAACTGGCAGCCCGTAGACCGCTCCTGACCCTGGAAGACGACGCCGCAGACCGTCTTGGGAAAGGCCGGGTGGCGCATGCGATTGAGCACGACCTGGGCGACGGCGGCCTGTCCCAGGGCGCTCTCCGATGCGGCTTCGTAGTAGACGGCGGCCGTCAGGCAATCGAGCGCGCGGGCGTAATCGGAAACGCTGTCAGGGGGCATGATGAAGGGACGAGCCGCCTGGATGGGCAGGCTCGAGAACGGCAGGGCGGCGTTCCAGACGCGCGCCTCCTCCATGGAAATGGGACGCACGGCGTCGGGGGACAGGGTGAAGTCGGCGGCCAGCGCCGCTGCAGGGGGCGCACCGGCCGTCAACCGCGGCTCGGCGGAGGCGGCCGCCATTTCCGCCAGGCGCGTCTGGATCAGCGCCGTCGCGGCCAGGACGAGGATCATGAGGACGGCGGCGGGGGCGACGGCCAGCGGGGTCCAGGCGCTGAGCGCCACAGCGCGGGCCACGCCGCGCGGCCGCTCCAGCCAGGCCGGCCAGACAAGCGGCGGAATGTGCGTGCTCAAGGTCATCAGGATCCGCCCCGGCCGAAACCGAACTGCAAGCCTAGCAGCAGGGCCCAGAAGGCGGCGATGGACGGCACCTGAAGCGCGAAATCGGTCAAACCGTGCAACAGGACGACAAGGTTGGCGCATACGAGGCCGATCAGGATCGTCTGGCCCGGTCCACCGCGTCGCGCCCGCCAGGCCGCGTCGACCAGGAGCCACGCGATCAACAGGAACATCGGGGCGGCGCCGATCAGACCCGCCTCCTCCAGCCACTGGAGATAGACGTTGTGGGTCGCCCGGATGGTCCAGAGTTGGGGCGCGGTCTCGGCCGTCATCATCTGCAGGTTCACGGCGTCGAAACTGCCCAGACCCCAGCCCGTCAGGGGCGAGGCGAGAAAGGCTTGCCAGTGGACGGCGAACAGCTCAGTCCGTCCGTCGAGACCCGGATCCTCCTGACCCAGGCGGGCCCACAGCAGGTCGTTGCCGCCCCAGACGAGCACGCCCGCCACGACAATCAGCAGAGCGGCGCCCAAGGCGACGGCGCCCCGGCCGCGACGCCGTCCCGCCAACGACCAGATCAGCAGCGCGGACGTCGCGAAGAGGGTGGCGACCAGAGCCATGCGCGAGGCGGTCAGCAGGAGGCAGGCTGTCGCAAGCACGAGCGCTGCGATCGGAATGGCCGTCGCCGTCAGTCGAGCGGAGGGATCGCGGCCTTCGCTGCGCCGCCAGTCGCGCAGAAGCACGGCGAGGGACAGGACGATCGAGATCCCGAACACAGTCGCGCCGCTGTTGGCGCTGAGGAAGCCGCCGGTCAGGCGCCCGCCGGGGGCGACCTGCAGCCCGGACAGGAAGGTCAGCAAAGAAATCGCAGCATAGGCGGCCCCGACCCAGACGATGAGCTCGACGGCCGTCTGGCCAGCGCCGCGACGCGCGGCCTGCATGGCCCCGAGCCCGAAGACGCAAGCCAGTCCCAGCAGCTTGACGATCTCCAGCTGGGTGGCGCTCCGATCGATCGTCAGGGCGCCGGGCTCGACCCCGGCCCACGCCCACACGGGGTGAGGCCCGCCCGGCCCCCAAGGCGTGAGGCTGAGCAACGCCGCCGCCAGGACGGCCGCGAACAGAAGGGCTGGACCGGTCAGGCCCTGAAGGCTGGCGAGTTCGCGCCGAAGCGGCGTGGCCAGACCCGCCAGAAGGGCGAGGCCGAGAGCGGCGGTCAGCCAGGCCGAGGCCGCCGCCTGGTTGGCCCCGAACAGGAGATGCGCCAGCGTCAGCAGAGCCGGCGCCAGAGCCAGACCCACGGTCGCCCACGGCGCCGGCTTGGCGGAGAACGAGCCGCCGCGCGATCCGAACGTTCTCGGCCGACGGGAGGGGCTGACGGGGGCGGCGGACGTCATGGCGTCACGCCGCGTAGTATTTCTTGTACTCGCCGTAATAGTAGCCGGCGTCGCCGTAGCCGTAGCGGGACTGGGCCTTCATATCGACCTGGGTCAGGCCGATGCCGGCGATATGGGCTCCGGATTGCTCCAGCACCTTGATGGCTGCGGCGATGGCCTTTTCCGGCGTCTTGCGCCACCGGGTCAGGAAGACGACGGCGTCCGCCCTGGCCGCCACCTGACGGGTGTCGGACACCGCCAGCACCGGGGCGGTGTCGAGAATGACCAGGTCGTAGTCGCGCCTCAGGCCCTCGATCAGCGTGTCCATCGCCGCCGAACCGAACACGTCCCTGGGCGTGAAGCTGTCCTTGGCCAGGGGCAGGATCATCGCTCCGGACGGCGCGTCGAGCATCAACCCCTGCTCAAGCGGAGCCGCTCCCGAGAGAACCTCGACCAACCCCGTCTCCGGCTCGACGCCCAGCAGGCGGTTGACGTTGCGGCGACGCAGGTCGCAGTCGACCAGCACGACCTTGAGGCCCGATTGGGCGGCGACCCGAGCCAGGCACAGGGAGGTGGTGGTCTTGCCCTCCGCGGGCAGGGCCGAGGTCAGGGCTATGACCTTCACCTGCTGGCCGATCCGCGAGAACAGGATCGAGGCCCGCATGGCCCGAACCGCCTCGGCGAAACTCGAGAGCGGTTTCTTGACGACGTAGTCGGCGGCGGTCTCGTCGCGATCCTCCGGCGCGGCGACCGACGACAGCAGCGGCACGGACCCCAGATGGGGCAGGCCGAACCTGTGCTCGACGTCCTCGGCGGTAACGATGCCGGTGTCCAGCAGGGTCGCGAGCACCACCGCCCCGACGCCCGCCGCGAGTGCGAGCGCCAGCCCGAGCGCGAGGTTCAGCGGCACGTTGGGCGAACTCGGTCCAAGCGGGATGGCCGCCGGCGAGACGATGCGGGCGTCGGATTCCTGCAGCCCCTCGGTGCTGGTCGTTTCCTGGAAGCGGTTGAGGAAGCTTTGATACAGGGTGCGGACCGACTCGGCGTTGCGCTCCAGTTCGTTCAGACGGACGGCGGCGGCGTTGTTGGCCGCCAGGGCGCCGCGGGCCGAGCCCAGGCTGCCGGCCATCGACCCGGTCCGCTCGCGCGCCACCTGGGCCTGGGCCTCCAGGTTGGAGATGATGCGTCGGATCTCGGCCTGGATCTGGGCGTCGATGTCGGCGAGCTCACGCTCGGCGCGCAGCATGTCGGGGTGGCGCGGACCATAGCGGCTGGAGAGCTCCGCCACCCGGCCGGAGACCTCGGCGCGACGGGCGCGCAGCGACTGCACGACCTGGGAGCCCAGGGCCTCGCCGACGTCCTCGCCGTTCGAACCGGCGGCCAGCTGGGCGCGGGCGGTGCGCAGCCGCGCCTCGGCCTCGGCCTGGGTGGCGCGCACGCTGGCCAGCTGCTGGTTGTAGGCCGAGATTTCCTGCTCGGTCAGGGTGGCCCCCGAGGCGCTGAGCAGATTGTTGGCGCTGCGATACTGGGCGACGGCGGCTTCGGCCTGCTGAACCTCGGTACGAAGATCGGCGAGGCGCGTGTTCAGCCAGGAGTTGGCCTGGCGGGTCGCCGAGAACTTGGCCTCCAGCTGCTCCAGCAGATACCGCTCGGCGTACATGTTGGCGATGCGGGCCGCCTTGACCGGATCCTCGGAGGTGAAGCCCAGGTTCATGACGTAGGTCAGACCGGCCCGGCGCACCGTCAGCCGGTTCAGCACAGCGTCGACGACCTTGTCCTTCTCGCGCCGGCGGTCGAGCTCGCTCATACGCTCGCGGGCCGCGTCGGGGGCGGCGGCGCCGAACAGGGCGGCGGCGCCATTCAGGACGCCTTGCACAGGGCCGGGCTCGGCGAGGGCGACGTTGAACTCCGGGTCCTCGTCCAGATTCAGGGCGTCGACGACACGCTCGGCCAGCTGTCGGGACTTGAGGATTTCGATCTCGGTGTCGACGACGCCGGTGTCGGGCGACAGGCCGGAAAGCACCGCTTCGGTGTCGACCACAGTCTGATCCCGCGTGTCGATGGTCAGGCTGGAGGTGGCGGTGAACAACGGCGTGGCGCGGACCGTGACGACGATCGCCGCCACCATCACGAGCAGGGACACGGCCAGGAACAGCGGCAGCCGACGCCGGAGCAGGGCGATCAGCCGGTGGAGATCGATCCGCTCGACGAGACCTTCGGGCCCGTCGGGGCCGGTCGGACCGCGCGTGGCGTCGAAGGATCGGGGGTCGGAAACGCTGTTCAACATGAGGTCAGGGCATTCGGCGGGCCGCGACCCTAGAACTGTGCCACCAGGGTCGCGGTCACGCGGTTGACCTCGAACTCGGCGCCAGCGCCCAGACCGTCGGACGTCTGTTCGAAGCGACCCGCGCTCAGGCTCACGCCGAGATTGCGGTTAAGCAGGTAGGTGCCGCCGATCGAGGCCTGGAACCGTTCGTCCTCGCGATCGATGTCGTCGTACTCGTCGCGGGACAGCGAGACCTCGGCGTTCAGCAGGACGTTGCGCATCAGTTCGTGATCGACGCGGGCCCCGACCGCGGTCGACAGATAGCCGCCCGATCCGGACAGGCCCGAATCCTCGATGGTGCGCGAGGCGAAGCCGGCGACCGTGGTCAACTGCGTCGGGAACCACTCCAGCTGCGCCCGCGCGCCGAAGCCGTCGATGTCGTCGTACGAGACATCTTCGAAGTCCTGCGAGATGTAGCCGGCCGCGATCTCGCCGCGCATGACGGCTCCGACCTCGAAGTTGGCGCCGGCCAGGATTTCGTATCCGTCCGAGTCCCGCGCCGGCTGGATGATCGACGCCGCGGTCTCGTAATCGCGCTCGTTCGTCGTCGCCTGGACGAACAGGGCCGTCGCGGGACTGATCGCCACGTCGGCCCGACCCGTCAGGCTGGTGATCGTGCGGTCGCGGTTGTCCTGATCGACGACGACGTTGAAGACCGTGAGCGCGTCCTCGTAGTCATAGGTGCGGACGTCGGCCCGGCCGGACAGCTTCAGCCGGCCGCTGGTCCGTGTGGCGGCGAGGAAGGCCGCGTCGAGATCATAGCTGACGGGCCCGCGCGTCGCCGCCGGCGCGTTGGACGAGGTGCGGGGCTCCGTCAGCGAGGAATGATCATAGCCGAAAGCGATGTTGGCGGCGCGCGAGATGTCCAGCCGACCCGTCGCGCCGACGCTCCAGTCCTCGAAGTTCTCGTCGTCGAAGTCCTGATAGCGGGCGATGTGGCCTCGGGCGTACAGGCTCAGCGCATGCCGGGACCAGCCGGACTCCAGCGAGACCTCCGGCTTGACGCGGACGATCCAGTCGCTGTCCGGGCCGGTCTCGACAGCGAAGATGTTGTCGTTGTGCTCGGCGTCGATCTGGAGGACCGGATAGAGGGCGAAGGTCCCGACGCTCAAGCCCAGGGCTTCATACTCCGGGCGCGGCCGCTCGCGCACGGAGACGTTGCGGTCGCGCGCGAAGAGATCGCCCGTCTGACTTTGAGCGGCCGTGATCGAGCCTCCGGCCGTCTGCGCCTGAGCCAGGGTGGCCGAAGTCATCGCCACCAACGACAGGATCAGCGAGACGGTGTTCTTGCGGATCGACATGGTTCCCCCATCGCTCGCAGGGAGCGCCTCATGCGGCATGGATGTCATGGACGTCAGGTGGCCGGGCGGTAGTCGGAGCCGCCGCCCCCGCCGGCGCCCGCCGAGCCGGGAGCGCCCTGGGGCGCGCCGCCCGAGCCGCCCGCGCCGGGGGCCCCGCCGACTGCGGCCCCGCTGATCGCCGCCTGCACGCTGCTGACGGCGGCCGCAGCGGCCGACGACAACTGACCGGACGCGCTGAGCGAGGCCCGGGCGCTGGCCAGGGCCTGGTAAGCCACCGTCGGGCTGGCGCCGCTGGCGGCGATCACGGCCTGAACGGCGGCTTCGATGCTGGCGGCGGCGTCATCGCCCGACAGACCGGCGGCGGCGGCCTCGGCCTGGGCCTGAAGGATGGTCGACTGGATCTGGGCGGACAGGGCCGCCACCTCATCCTGAGCGGCCGCGACCGGAGCGGGCAGCGCCGTGACCGGCGTCACGACCGTTCCGCCCATGACGAAGACAGCCGACAAAGCGACTAGAACACGCATTCTGACAATCCCCCGCCCCTCGTTAAGGCTTTCTTCATACCGTTCTCAAGCGACGGTGAGAACACGCCGGTATGCAGAATCTGCGACAATCGGTCCGATCGGCAGGGCCTGTGGCCGATCAGCCACCTTTGCTGTTCACTCGAAGAGGTCTGGCGCGCCGAGCGTCAGGGCCATGCGCCCAGTGGGATCCGACAGCGAAGCGTGGACCGCGCGGACCAGAGCCGGGCGGGTCCTGGCCGCGACCCGCAGCTCGGCGAGCACCTGACGGCGGAGGTCGGGCGACAGGCGGCCCCAGCGATCCAGGGCGAAGCGCAGCCGCCACGCCGTGATCTCGGGGCCGTGAGGCGCCGCGACGTAGGATCGATCCAGCGCGTCCAGCATGTCCGCCGATTTCCCCTGCTGGTCGGCGACCCAGGCGAGACGAGCCCAGGCGGCGGCGTCCAAGGGTCGTTCGGCCAAGGTCGCGCGGGTCGCACGCTCCACAGCCTGGAGGTCCGGCGCGGCGCCGTCAGCGGCCGCCAGCGCACGCGCTTCACTGACGGTCGCCAGTCGCGGCTGATCCAGGCGCCAACCGCCCGGCCAGCTGAGCGGCAAGGCCAGACAGAGGCCGGCCAGAACCGTGACCCCGCCCAAGGCGGCGGCCAGCGCCAGGCGCAGTCTGGTGTTTCGTAGCATCGTCGCCTCCCCGCCGTTTGGAGGGCTAGAGGGCGACGCTCACCCAGTCAAACGCGCCGCCGCGCGCCTGACGCTCGCGCCAGCGGTAGTCGACCCGATCCCAGCGGGTGACCCAGGGCGACAGGCTGTCCAGCACATACTCCCCGCGATCGGAGGCCAGCAGAAGCACGGCGTGGGTCTCGCCCCGGGGGGTCTCAACGATGGCGATCGACAGGGCCCCGGTCGGTACGCCCGCCTCGATCAGGGCCGCCCGCTTGGCCAGGACATAGTCCTCGCAGTCGCCAAGACCGTCGGCGGGCAGGATCCAGAGATCGTCCTGCCCGTGAAGGTCGCGATCCTCGACATGACGGATCGCCCGGTTCAGGCGGCGATTGATGCCGTTGACGGTCCGCCAACCCTGGCGATCGAGAGCGAAGACCTCTTCCGATCGAAGCGACTCATCCGTGTACGGATTCGCATCGACGACCGACACAGCGGAGCCCGCCACGGCGGTGGTCGTGAAGTCGGTGGCCGCGACGGCTTCGACAGAGAGCGGATCGCCGGCCGCCTCGATCGCGGGCGCCCCCAGGTCCGCGGCGGCGAGGGCCTGGATCGGTTCCGGATTTGCCGGAGCTTGCGCCTGTTCCGCATGCGGACCGACAAGCCTGGGAAGCAGGGCGACGATCGGAGCGTCGGACAGAACCGATCCCCCTATGACCGGTCCCGCGGCGGGAGCTGCGGCCGTCTGGGCCGTCAGGCCGAACAAGGCGCTCCATCGCCTGCGGTTGGCCTCCGCCGCCATTTGCTCCAGGTCCGGAGCCTCGCCGATCGCCGGGCACTGGTCGGGGTCCCGACGGCACAGGGCGATGAAGCCCTCCGGCGCAGGGGCCGCGGCGCCCAGCGGCATCGCTGGCGCCGGAACGCGGCGCGTTTCGGCGACGACCGTCGTCGCCGCCGCCGTCAGGCAGGACATAGCCGCCAGCGCGATCGCCACCCTGTTCGTCGGTCGCCTTTTGCGGACCATGACTGCTCCCCGAAGTTGAGGGCAGTGTGCACGCCAACCGCTAAGGCCGGTTTCACGGTTAAGGTTTGCAGGCTCTTGAAAAGCAGGGTTTTCAGCCGGTTAACCCTAGACCGGCAGCGCGCCCCGCTTGACCACCGTCCGCATGGCCACGCTGGAGGACACCCGCGTGACGCCGGGAATGGTCGTCAGCGACTTTGCGTGGACCCGCTCCAGATCGTCGACGTCCCTGACAACCAGCCGCAGCAGATAATCCGAGCCCCCGGTCATCAGATAGCACTCGACCACCTCGGGCACATTGGCGATGGCGGTCTCGAACGCCGTCAGGGCGCTCTCGGCCTGGGACGACAGGGTCACGGTCACGAACACGCTGATGGGCAGCCCGACCGCCCGCTCGTTGATGACGGCGGCATAGCGGCTGATGACCCCTGCGCCCTCCAGAGCGCGCAGCCGCCGCAGGCAGGCGCTCTCGGACAGGGCCACCTGCCGCGCAAGTTCGCTGTTGGTCATGCGCCCGTCGGCCTGAAGCAGGCGCAGCATCTTTCTGTCGATCAGGTCCAGCTCGACCGCAGAAACCGTCTTCATGGGGCGCGCGCTCCGTTCCTTCTGCGACTTTACGGCGTTCACCCGCCGAAAAGAACAGGAACCTGCGACGCGCCCGGCGCTATTTTCCCGCCAAACCCGTTCCAGAGGTGAGGAAACCCATGCGCGTCGGCGTCCCCAAGGAAATCAAGAAGAACGAACACCGCGTCGGCCTGACGCCCACGGCGGTCCGCGAATACGTCGCCCACGGACACCAGGTCTCGGTCCAGACGGGCGCTGGCCTCGGCGCCGGCTTCGCCGATGACGCCTTCGTCAAGGCCGGCGCGACCATCGTCGCCGACGCTCCGACCATCTTCGCCAACTCCGACATGATCGTGAAGGTCAAGGAGCCGCAGAAGGTCGAGTGGGAAATGCTGCGCGAGGACCAGATCCTCTACACCTATCTCCACCTCGCGCCCGATCCCGAGCAGACCAGGGGTCTGATGGCGTCGAAATGCGCCGCCATCGCCTATGAGACGGTGACCGACGCGCGCGGCGGCCTGCCGCTGCTGGCCCCCATGTCCGAGGTCGCCGGCCGGATCGCGGTCTTCTCGGCCGCCGAGACCCTGCTGAAGCACAACGGCGGCATGGGCCTGCTGTTCTGCGGCGTGCCGGGCGTGGCGCCGGCGCGGGTGCTGGTGCTGGGCGGCGGGGTCGTCGGCCTGAACGCGGCGCGCATGGCCATGGGTCTGGGGGCAGAGGTGGTGGTGCTGGAGCGGTCGATCCCGCGCATGGCCTATATCGACGAGGTCACGGGCGGCCGGGTCATTACCCGCTATTCCTCGATCGGCGCGATCGATGAGGAAGTGGTCAAGGCCGACGTGGTCATCGGCGCCGTGCTGGTGCCGGGCGCCGAAGCGCCGAAGCTGGTGAAGAAGGCGCACCTGAAGCAGATGAAGCCCGGCTCGGTGCTGGTCGACGTCGCCATCGACCAGGGCGGCTGCTTCGAGACCAGCCATGCGACGACGCACGAGGACCCGACCTACACCGTCGACGGCGTCGTCCACTACTGCGTCGCCAACATGCCGGGCGCGGCGCCGCGCACCAGCTCGGAGGCGCTGAACAACGCCACCCTGCCCTTCGGCCTGGCACTGGCGGATCACGGGCTGGAGGCGCTGCGCAAGGACCCGCATCTGGCGCGGGGCCTCAACGTGCTTCGCGGCGAGATCACCTACCCGGCGGTCGCCGAGGCGATGGGCCTGCCCTGGTCCGATCCCTTCGGTGTCTGGGCGAAAGGCTGAGCCTTGCGACAGGGGCGGGAGGCCGCGATATCCCGCCAATGTCCGACTTCGACCCCGTCGCCCCGTCGCTCGACGACTTCGCCCGCCTGGCGCGCCGGGCTTTCGACGCCCTGCCCGAGCCGTTCAAGTCGGCGGCGGGCGAGGTGGTCATCCGCGTCGACGACTTTCCCGACGAGGAGACGCTAGCGTCCTTCGGCATGGAGGACCCGTTCGAGCTGACGGGTCTGTATCACGGCCACCACATCGGCGAGCGCGACGCTCTTGGACCGGCTCCGGAGCCCAGCCGGGTCTTCCTCTACCGCCGCCCGATCCTGGACGAGTGGTGCGAGCGCGGCGACGTGGGGCTGTACGAGTTGATCTCGCATGTGCTGATCCATGAGATCGGCCACCACCTGGGCCTCGACGACGACGACATCGACGCGATCGAGGCCGAGGACTGAGGCGTCAGCCCGGAACCAGGCTCATGTCGCGGCGCGCCATCAGCTTGTCGAACTCGGACCAGACGCCGTCGGCGCCGTGCCAGGCGCCCTGCGTCGCCGCCTTGGAGTATTCCGTGGCGCGGGCCTCGAAGAAGTTGGCGTGCTCGACGCCCGACAGCAGCGACTGCAGCCACGGAAGGGGGTTTTCCTTCACGCCGTAGAGCTCGGGCAGCTTCAGCTGGCGCAGGCGCCAGTCGGCGATGAAGCGGATGTATTGCTTGATGTCGTCCGGCGTCATGCCCGACACCTCGCCGGCCTCGAAGGCCAGGTCGATGAACTTGTCTTCCAGCTTCACCACGGTGCGGCAGCATTCGACGATGTCGTCGGCCACGGCCGGGGTGACGCAGCCGGTTTCCTTGTTGAAGGCGTGGTAGAGCTTGATGATGCCGTCGCAGTGCAGGCTCTCGTCGCGCACCGACCACGACACGATCTGGCCCATGCCCTTCATCTTGTTCTGGCGGGGGAAGTTCATCAGCATGGCGAACGACGCGAACAGCTGAAGCCCCTCGGTGAAGCCGCCGAACATGGCGAGCGTGCGGGCGATATCGGCCTCGGTCTCGACCCCGAACTGGCCCATGTAGTCGTGCTTGTCCTTCATGGCCTCGTATTCCATGAAGGCGCCGAACTCGCTCTCGGGCATGCCGATGGTCTCGAGCAGGAGCGCATAGGCCGCGATGTGGATGGTCTCCATGTTGGCGAAGGCCGAGAGCATCATCTTGACCTCGGTCGGTTTGAAGACCCGGCCGTATTTCTCCATGTAGTTGTCGGCGACCTCGATGTCCGACTGGGTGAAGAAGCGGAAGATCTGCGTCAGCAGGTTGCGCTCACGGTCGTTGAGGTTGGCAGCCCAGTCCTTGCAGTCCTCGCCGAGCGGCACTTCCTCGGGCATCCAGTGGACCTGCTGCTGCTTCTTCCACATGTCGAAGGCCCACGGATAGCGGAACGGCTTGTAGGCGGCCGAAGGCGTCAGAAGGCCGGCGGTGGCGGGCTTGATCGAGACGTGAGCGTTCATGGGGAGACCGGGCGAACTGGAGTTGTTGTGCGTCTGATCCATAGAAGACCAGATTCGAGACCGACGCTACCTCTAGACGGTTAACGATCCCCAGCATCAACATCTTGTGTGCAGATGGGGACAATCTGGCGCAGGCGGCTCTCCGTCCCCGGCACGGGGAGGGGGGGCGCAGCGCAGCGGAGACCGGGTGGGGGCGGCCGGGGGGTCGAGCGGCGGCATCGCATCTGTATTGCCGGGCCGCCCCCACCCGATCGCTTCGCGATCTGCCCTCCCAGTTCCGGGGAGGGAGAATGCCGGCCACGCCTCATCGCTCTTCCGCTGTGAACGGGTGGGAAGGGCGGGCGGAGCTTGGGCGCGAGGCCCGGTTACCGTGAGTGTGTAGTTTCGGCTTCGCGTCTTCTGCTCCGCGCGGCTGGTCTGATCGGAAGCGGACGGCCCCGCGTCGTTCCCGCGCGACTGCCCGGGGACCAACGGCCCTGTTAGAGCCTTGCCGCTACTGACGCCTCCGGCGGGAAGGTCGGCGTGCTTGCGAAAGCCGATCCCCTGAACGCGGCGAGTCTTCTGCTTGCCGCCTTTTTGGTGGGCTACCGCCCGGAACGCGGTTCCGGGCTGCTTGAGCCCGGGACCCTCATTCCAAGCATTGGTGCGCCCACGCCACCCCCTTGGCCCGGGACGCCGGATGAACGCCCCTGGGCGGCCTCCGGTCGTTGAGCCTCGGGAGCTCCCGCTCCAACCGCTCCCGCCGCGACAAGCTCGCAAGGCCTTGCGCCCTTCCCAAGCGACGGAACCGAGGGCGAGGGTAACACACCCGGATATGCGGGCGCGTTCACGGCGTCTCAAACACGGCTGGCGCTGTTTTCACTGACGAAATCCCAGCGTCGTTGGACGATTGAGAAAAACAGCGTGCCCAAAACCCCGTGCACCCCGGCGAAGGCCGGGGTCCAGATCACAGACTCCGCTGCATCAACGGCGCACGGTGCGGTCTGTCCGGATCACCCCGTCCGCTTCTGGACCCCGGCCTTCGCCGGGGTGCACGGTGGGGGGAGGGGCCGGACGCATTTCGCCTGCGCTCCGCTCCGGCGCCGCCCTGTTCCGGGTCTCTGGTCGCTTCGCTCCCGGCGCCCGGAATGACGAAGGTAAGCACGCGATGTCATTCGCCTCTGGACCCCGGCCTTCGCCGGGGCGCCCGGTGAAGGGGCGGGGCCGCCCCCACCCGGCGCTTCGCGACCTCGCAGGCCGATCGTATACGATCGGCCAAGCACCCCCGAGGGGGAGGGAGACGGTATAGGCCGAGTATGGACACGCTTTCCGACCGCTGGGCCCGCCTGGAGCCCCACGCCGCCTGGGTGGGGCCGGAGGATGACCGCGCGCGCCCGACGGCGCTGCTGTTTCATGGCTGCGGCGGCTTGAGGGGGCATCTGCCGAAGTATGCCGCGGCGGCGAAGGCGAAGGGGTGGCGGGCGGTGATCGTCGATTCCTATGCGCCGCGTGGGTGGAGCCGTCAGTTCGCCATGGCGACGGTGTGCACCGGCCTGTTGCTGCGTGGCTGGGAGCGGGCGGGCGACATCCTGGCGGCGATCCACGGAGTGTCGCACAGGCCCGAGGTGGACGCGGGCGCCCTGGTTCTGGCGGGCTGGAGCCACGGCGGCTGGGGGATCATGGAGGCGATGAGCGCGGACCGGGACCGGATCGGCGCGCTCGGCGTCGCGGATGCGGAAAACGTTTCGCTGGACGGGGTGAAGGCGGCCTATCTGGCCTATCCCTACGTCGGGTTCGCGGCGGTGAATCGCATGCGGCCCTGGCGGCACTGCCCCAAAACCCTGGCCGTGGTGGCGGCGAAGGATCACCTGACGACCGTCCGGAACGCCGAGCGGATCAACGCCATGGTCCGAAACTGCGGGGCCGAGGTGGAGACCTGGATCGCCGACGGCACCCACAGCTTCGACGAGCCCATGACGGCCCCGCCGATGCGCTATGACCCGGCCCTGTCCGACGAGGCGATCCGCCGGTTCTCGGCCCTGCTGGAAGACACCGCCGTCGCGCCGGCGGTCTGAGCCTCAGGCCGACTCGACCCGAACCTCGGCGCGGATGGAGTTGGCGATGTAGCAGAGGCGGTGGGACTGGTGGTGCAGGTCGTCCAGCGTCGCGGCGTCCGGGGCGGGGCCCGACCAGGCGATGGCCGGGCGCAGCACGACCTCGGTGATCGACATGCGCCCCCGGTCGTCGCGCGCCAGGGTGGCGACGGCGGCGTCGCGGTAGCGGTCGACGACGAACCCCGCCTTGGCCGCCAGCGCCAGGAAGAACAGCATGTGACAACTGGACAGGGCCGCGACCAGCGCCTCCTCCGGATCGACGGCGGACGGGTCCGACAGCGGCGGGGCGACGCTGGTCGGGGCGGAAGATCCCCGCACCACCGCACCCCCGTCGAAGCGCCAGTCGTGGGCGCGGGAGTACTGACGATCCACGAAGGGCTGGTCGCCTCGGACCCATTCGACGACGGCGGCGTGTTCGGTCATGGCGCGATCTCCAGCTCAGACGAGAACGGTGTAGATGACCCGCGCGCGCGTGCGGAAGCCGAGGCTCTCGTAGAGGGCGATCGTCGCCTCATGGGCGGCGTAGGCATGCAGGAAGGCCGCGTCGCCCTCGGCCAGAATTCCCGCCACGACCCGGCGCGAGAGGGCGGCGGCCAGACCGCGGCCCCGGAAATCGGGATGGGTGCAGACGCCCGACAGCTCGGTGTGACCCTGAACCCTGAGACGACGCCCGGCCATGGCGGCCAGGCGGCCGTCGCGCCTGACCCCGATGAACCCGCCGAGCCGAGGCGTCCGGCCGAGGAAAGGACCGGGTCGGGTGAGCTGGGCGAGCTCCAGCATTTCCGGGGCGTCGGCCTCGCCGAGCTCGACCACCTCCAGGGCATTTTCGGGCGCGGTCGTCAGCGCCTTGCACGTCATCTGAACGCAGGGGGCGCGGCTGACGACATCCACGCCGGGGGGCAGCGCTTCGACCATGGGGCCGTCCTCCCGTTCGACCAGACCCGCGCCAGGATGGGCGCGGCACAGGACGGCCAAAGCCTGAAGGCTGTCGGGCAAGGCGTCCGCCGCTGCCGCGAAGACCCCGACCTGGGGATCGATCCTGACCGCGCGCGCGTCGCCCAGCGCCATCGACGACAGACGACCCGTCAGGGCGCTCCAGGCGGGTCGATCGAGAGGATGGTCCATCGCGACCGGTTGAAGCCGAGCCAGGGGCGGCTTGTCCAGTGTGATCGCTCGCGATGAGCCGCCGAGCGCGTCGGCCTTTCGAGAGCCTCAGTTCGGCTTGATCGACGGGGTCTGCGAGGGGCGGCCCATGGTCCAGTTGGACTGGAGCCGGACCTTGGGGTTGGGGGCGCACCAGATCTCGCCGGTCTCGTCGATGGCGGTGACCCAGATCAGGGAATGCTCCTGGCCATAGTCGATGACGCCGATGGCGTAGCCCTTGCCCTTGCCTTCGACAGTGACGGGGAGGGTCGGGGAGAGCTGGGTGAACATGGCTTGGGCAAAAGAGCGGACGCAGTGTCGAGTTCCAGACACGGAGTGTCGCAGGGTCGGCGGTTGCGGCGGGAGGTCGAACCTTTCAAGCTCCGCCTTTCGTATGGAGCACCCATGAGCCCCTCGGACTTCATCCAGAGAACGTTCACGGTCGATGGACAAGACACGCTCTGTCGCTTCTTCCTCCCGACCGCTGCTGATGTTGATTTTGAATGCCGCTACGAGATCGCATGGCCTGAGGGCGTGCGGTCCCGCATCGTCAAGGGAGTGGATAGTGTGCAGGCGCTCCTGCTCGCGATGCAGACCGCGCACACCGATTTCCTGGCGTGCCGGGAGAATGGCGGCCGGCAAGTGACCTGGCTTGACCAACGAGGCCTTGGCCTGCCCGTCGCCAAGACGATCCAAGACTGGGATCAGAACGGAGGTCTCTGACGGCGTGACCGGTCGCTCTTCAGCAACGCCACGAGACGCTAGATTCCCGCCGCCGCCTCCGGATCGGCCGCGGCGTCCCGGCCCTCCACGATCCGGGCGGCGGCCATGTCGGCGGTGACGTTGCCGATGGTGCGGAAGATGTCGGGTACGACCTCGACGGCCAGCAGCAGCGGCAGGACCTCGATCGGCACGCCCATGGCCAGGCAGATCGGGGCGATGGAGGCGAAGAAGCTGACTTGGCCCGGCAGGCCGACGGTGCCGACGCTGATGGCCAGGGCGGCGAGGCCTCCGGCCAGCATGGTCGCGGCGGTGATTTCGGTCCCGGTCAGACGGGCGACGTAGATGACGACCGCCAGGTTGGCGACAGTCGAGGTGATGCGGAACACCGCGACCGCCAGCGGCAGGACCAGACCGGCCGTGGCCGTGGAGACGCCGAGGTGGCTGACCGACCGCTCGACCATCACGGGCAGGCAGGCCAGCGAGGACTGGGTCGAGAAGGCCACCACCTGGGCGGGCGCCGCGCCCCGGGCGAAGCGGGCGAGGCAGATTCGGCCCCAGATCACGGCCACGACATAGGTCAGCAGGATCAGGCCGATCAGCGCCAGACACACGAGCGCAATATAGTGGCCGAGCACCCCCGCCGCCCCGATGCCCGCCCGCAGACCCACGCCGAAGGCCAGGGCGAAGACGCCGAAAGGGGCGACGGCCAGCACCCACTGGACGATGACGATCATGGTCCGGGCCACGCCCTCGAAGAAGACGGCGACAGGCTGGCGCAGCCGGGCCTCCAGCCGGGTGGTGGCGAAGCCGAAGGCGATGGCGAAGACCACGATGGCCAGGATGGCGTCGTCCGCCGCCGCGCGGATGGGGTTTGCGGGGGCCAGGCTGGTCAGGAAGGCGCCGAGGCCGCCCCCGCCGATGTTGGCGGCCACCTCGGCGGCGGCGCCTTCGGGCGTGCCGGCGATCAGGGCGCGCGCGGCCCCTTCCGCGATCGGCCAGACCTCATGCAGGCCGAGGGAGGCGGCAAACGCATAGATCGTGGCTCCGATCAGCAGCACGGCGAAGACCCCCACGGCCTTGAGCGCCAGCCGTCCGGTCGCGGCTGCGTCGGCGATGGAGGCGATGCCGGTCACCAGCAAGCTGAAGACCAGGGGGATGATCGTCATGCGCAGCGCGTTGAGCCACAGCTGGCCCAGCGCATCGATCAGAGCGACCGACCCGGTTCCACCGGGAATGCCGTAGGCCTGCGCCCCCGCGCCGGCGGCGAGGCCTCCGGCGAGAGCGAGGAGCACCCACAGGCTGAGGGAGGTGAACAGGGACGCGGTGCGGGAGCGGGTCATGACCGGACGCTAGCGGCTTCCCGGTCTCAGGGGGAGAGGGTCGCCGCGACCGCGTCCGCCGCGCGGTCCAAATCAGCGTCCGACACTCCCGCCATCTCGATACGGCGCAGCAGCGGGCGGTCGCGGCGGGCGGATTGGCGGCGGTAGGCGGGGTCGTAGTGCTCGGCGATGAGGGCGGCGGCGAGGGTCTCGGTGTCGCCGGCGCGGGCCAGCGCCTTCCAGGCGACGATGGTGTCCTTCGAATGGTGCGGCGGGAGGCGGCCCAGCACGGCCTCGACCGCGTCGGGGTCGGCACCGATGTCGGCATAGGCGCGGGCCGAGAAGGCGGCGCGGGCGGCGACGGGGGCGTGAAGCTCGATGACGGAGGCGCGGCCCATCGCCTTCCACAGCGCGGGCGGGAGGGTGCGGACGCCGATGCGGCTGGATTCGGCCTCGACGACGACCGGGCGGGTGGGGTCCAACGCCTCCAGCGCCACGAACAGGCGGCTCTCGAAGAGGGTCTGGGAGGGCTGGGGGCGGTCGCGCCAGGCCCCGAACAGGGAACCGCGATGCCCGGCGAGGCCTTCGAGGTCCAGCGTCTGGACGCCCCGGGCGGCGAGGCGGGCCAGGACCTCGGTCTTGCCCGAACCGGTGCCGCCGTCGAGCAGGACGACGGTCAGGTCGTCGCCGGGGCCGTAGAAGCGGGTCTGAACCTGCCTGCGCCAGGTGCGATAGCCGCCGTCCAGCACGGTGACCGGCCAGCCGATCTGGTCCATGACGGCCGCCATGGCGCCGGACCTCTGGCCGCCGCGCCAGCAGTGGACCAGCGGCCGGAAGGAGCCGTCGCGGTCGGCCAACGCCCCGTCCAGATGGGCGGCGATGTTCCTGGCGACCTTGGCCGCGCCGATGCGGCGGGCGAGGAACTTGGATCGCTGGACATAGATCGTGCCGACCTCGGCGCGTTCGGCGTCGTCGAGCACCGGCAGGTTGATCGCGCCGGGGATGTGGTCGTGAGCGAACTCGGATGGGCTCCTCACATCGATGATGGCATCGAAGCGGGCGCGGGCGTCCGGCGACAGGTCGTCGGTGCGGCGGATCAAGCGACCCGGACCCCGGCGCCCTCGACCACCCGGCCGACGATGGCGGCGGCGTCGAACCCGGCGGCGCGGACGCGGGCCAGCACGTCCTCGGCCGCATCGGCCGCGACGCTGACGAGCAAGCCGCCGGAGGTCTGGGGGTCTGTCAGGAGGTCGCGGCGCCACTCGGGCAGGTTGGGGGGCAGGTCGACGGCCTCGCCGTAGCTGGTCCAGTTGCGGGCCGAGGCGCCGGTGCGCACGCCGTCGCGCACGAGGGCCTCGACGCCGGGGAGAAGAGGGGCGGACGCCGCGTCGATCTCCACACCGACGCCCGAGCCTCGCGCGAGCTCCAGCGCATGGCCGAGGAGGCCGAAGCCGGTGACGTCGGTCAGGGCGTGGACGGCGTCGATCTCCGCCAGGTCCGCGCCGATGCGATTCAGCTGCGTGGTCGAGGCGATCAGGGCGGCGTAGCCCTCATCGGTCAGCCGCCCCTGCTTGTAGGCCGCGCTCATCACGCCGACGCCGAGCGCCTTGGTCAGGATCAGCACGTCGCCGGGCCGGGCGCCGCGATTTGTCCGGACGCGGTCGGGATGCACGAGCCCCAGCGCCACCAGGCCGTAGATCGGCTCGACGCTGTCGATGGAGTGGCCGCCGGCGACCGGCACGCCGGCCTCGGCGCAGACCGAGGCCCCGCCCGCCAGGATCTGTCCGATGGTCTCGGCCGACAAGACGTTGACCGGCATGCCGACCAGCGCCAGCGCCAGGATCGGCCGCCCGCCCATCGCATAGACATCGGACAGGGCGTTGGCCGCGGCGATGCGGCCGAAGTCGAAGGGATCGTCCACCACCGGCATGAAGAAGTCGGTCGTGGCGACGAGGGCCTGCTGGTCGTTCAGCCGCCAGACCGCTGCGTCGTCACTGGTCTCGGTCCCGACCATGAGATTCGAGAACGCCGCCGCCTGCGGCATGGCCGAGAGGATGTCGCGCAACGCTTGCGGCGACAGCTTGCAGCCGCACCCCCCGCCGTGGGCGAGGGAGGTCAGGCGGGGTTCGATGCTCACTGGAAGTACTCGGACAGGGGGACGATCCGATCAGAGAGACCCGACCGGTCGCGGACCAGGGCTGCGAATGTGTCGTCGGCAGTCAGCAGCCGGCAATCGCGCTCGATCGCGAGGGCGAGGAACAAGCAGTCCTGGATCGAATGGCGCAGGCTCGCCGCCAGCTCGAAGCCACCCCCAAGGAGTGGAGCCGTCAAGGCGTCCTCGACCGGAGCCGCGTCCATCACGCCGAGATAATGTCGGCCTTCCTCCAAGGTCGCCTGCTTCATCGCCACGGCCCGTCGAATGCCGTTCGCCGCCTCCACCCGCCAGAAGTCCGGCGCGATCAGCGGAAGCGCCAAAGCGCGTTTGGCCAGTTCGCTCCCCGGCTCACGCAAGACCCATTTCAAGGCGACGGAGGTATCGACGACAATCACTGCTCGTCGCGCATTTCACGAACGACCACTTCCGACGGGGTAAAGGTGCGACCCTCCTGCTTCTCGTGGATGGCCTCGATCTGGGCCAGGAAGCGTTTGACCTTCGCCAGACGCTCCGCTTCCAGAACCTCTTCGAGCAGGGCGCGATGCTCCGCCTCGACGCTGCGCTGGTTGGCGGCCGCGCGCGCCTTGAGGGCCTCTACGGTTTCTTCGCGGACATTGCGGACGAGCAACTGGGCCATGACCGGACGATAGCATGTGCTATCGTGTCTCTCAATCCACGCCTTGCCCTCCCTCGCGTCAAGGCCTGTAAGGTGACGCTTCGCAGCCTGGAGACCGCGTCATGATCGTCGTCCATCATCTGAACAACTCCCGCTCCCAGCGCGTGCTGTGGCTGCTGGAGGAGATGGGCGTCGAGTATGAGGTCAAGCGTTACGAGCGCGACGCCCAGACACAGCTGGCGCCGCCCGAGCTGAGGGCCATCCATCCGCTCGGCAAGTCGCCGGTGATTCAGGACGGCGACCTCCTGGTGGCCGAGACCGGGGCCATCGTCGAGTATCTGCTGGAGACGCGGGCGGGGCACGGCTTGCGGCCTCAGTCGGGGACGGCGGACGGGCGGCGGTTCACCTACTGGCTGCACTATGCCGAGGGGTCGGCGATGACGCCGCTGCTGCTCAAGCTGGTCTTCTCCAGCCTGCCGAAGCGGACGCCGGGGCTGATCCGGCCGATCGTCGGCGCGGTGGCGGGCAAGGTGCAGTCGGGCTTCATCGACCCCCAGATCGCCAGCCACACCGCCTATTGGGAAGCCGAGCTCGGCAAGTCGGCCTGGTTCGCGGGCGACCGGTTCAGCGCCGCCGACATCATGATGAGCTTTCCGGTGGAGGCGGGGGCCAGCCGCGCGCCCTATGGCCCGGACAAACCCCGGCTGAAGGCGTTTCTTCAGACCATCCACGCCCGACCGGCCTATCAGCGCGCTCTGAAACGGGGCGGCCCCTACGCCTACGCCTGACCCAGCGGAGCCGTGAACCCCGTCGGCGCGGGCGCGTTCAGGGGCCCATGCGTCTTCGAATGGTTCACATCTCCGCCGCCCTGGCCGCCGCCGTCCTGCTGATGATCGCCTTCATGGCGGCCGGCGTCGCCTTGGTGTCGCTGGTCTCCGCCGTGCTGGCGGCGGCGCTGGTGGGATGGATCGCCTATCGGGTGGCCAGGAACGCCCTGCTGCGTCGTCGGACGGCGACGGCGGTGTCTCACGGACGTCAATCGGGCGTGCGATGAAAGCCGTCAGGGGCGACGTGGAAAACCCCGGTCTTGAGTTCGAGGGACGGGCGCCCTAGCATCTTCGGCCTGTCGCGTACGCCCAGCGACCGAGTGTTCCTCCCGTACGTCTCTCTTTTCAGTCCCTTCCGGATACCCGGGCGGCATAACAAGAAAACCCACGTCACATGGAAAAAGTGCCCATGACGTCGGAGGGCTATAGCGCCCTCGACGCTCAGCTGAAGCAATTGAAGTCCGTCGAGCGCCCCAGCGTGATCGCCGCCATTTCCGAGGCGCGCGAGCACGGCGACCTGTCCGAGAACGCCGAGTATCACGCCGCCAAGGAACGCCAGGGCTGGATCGAGGGCCAGATCGCCGAGATCGAGGATCGCATCAGCCGCGCCCAGGTCATCGACGTCTCGAAGCTGTCCGGCGACCAAGTCAAGTTCGGGGCCACCGTCACCGTGGTCGACGAGGACACCGAGGAAGAGGGCCGCTACCAGATCGTGGGCGAGCATGAGGCCGACGTGAAGTCGGGCAAGATCTCCATCGCCTCGCCCATCGCGCGGGCCATGATCGGCAAGGAAGTGGGCGACGTGGTCGAGGTGAACACCCCCGGCGGCGTCAAGGCCTACGAAATCCTCAAGGTCGAGTGGAAGTAGGGGCCAGCCCCCTCACCATCCGCGTCGTCACCGACGGCCGGGCGGGCATCGAGAACCAGGCGCTGGGCCTGGCCGAAGCCTTCGCCCGGCTGACCCCCGCGAACATCGACGTGCGCCGCGTGCGCTGGCGGCCGGTGTTCGACTGGCTGCCGGCCGACCTGAAGACACCGGCCATGCTGCATCCGGCGTCGGACGCGCCCTTCCCGGCCGAAGGCGAACCGTGGCCGGACCTGTGGATCGCGGCGGGGCGAGCCAGTCTGCCCTTGTCGTTGGAGGTGCGGAAGCGGAGCGGCGGCCGCACGGTCGTAGTTCAGGTGCAGGACCCCCGGCTGGATCCCGCGCGGTTCGATCTGGTCGTTGCGCCCGAGCACGACGGACTGACCGGGGCCAACGTTGTCTCGATCACCGGTTCGCCGCATCGCATCACACCAGAGCGACTGGCCGAGGCGGCGCCCGTTTTCGCCGCGAGCATCGAGCCCCTGCCCCGCCCCCGCGTCGCCGTCCTGATCGGCGGCCGGTCCAAGGCCTTCGACCTGAGCGCGGGACGCGCCGACGATCTGGCTGACCGCATCGCGCGGGCGGTGGAGGGAGCGGGGGGATCGGTGCTGGTGACCTTCTCCCGCCGCACGCCGCCAGAGGCGCAAAGAGTGATGGCCGAGCGGCTGGCCTTGCTGCCAGGCCAGATCTGGGACGGGACCGGGCCGAACCCCCTATTCGCCTATCTGCACTTCGCCGACCACATCCTGGTGACCGAGGACAGCGTCAATATGGCCGCCGAGGCCGCCTCGACCGGCAAGCCGGTGCATGTCCTGCCGATGGTCCGGCGTGGGTCGGCGGGGAAGTTCGCCCGATTGCACGCCGATCTCGCCGAGCGCGGCGCCACGCGGCCGTTCGAGGGCGGGCTGGAGACGTGGACCTACGAGCCGCTGACGGAGACCGAGCGGGCCGCTCGCGCCGTGCTGGAGGCCGTGAAGCGGGGTTAGTCCCCGCCGCCCCCGCCGTCGCCGCCGCCGCCATCCGAGCCGCCGTCGCTGTCGCCGTGGGCGTCCTTGCCGCCGCGACCACCGCCGCTGTCACCGATGAAGGCGCCGCTCGAGCCGTCGGCGCCGTCGCCCCTGTCGCGCCTCTTCTTCTGGCCGGCGTCCATCGACGCCCCGATCGCGACGCCGAGCGCCAACCCGACGGCGATACCGATGGGCAAATTGCCCAAGGCCACGCCCAGGCCCGCGCCGACGGCTACGCCGAGGGCGATGCCGATGCCGATATAGCTGCGTCCCGCCATGCTTGTGCATCCCTCCTCGCCCCGATCGCGAACCCAGCATCGCATCCTCGGGAATCAGAGCCTAGATAGAGACCATGAGCAGCCCCCGCACCACCCGCGTCGCCATCATCGGTTCCGGCCCGGCCGGCTGGACCGCCGCCATCTATGCGGCGCGCGCCAGCCTGAACCCCATCGTCATCGCCGGCATCCAGCCCGGCGGCCAACTGACCATCACCACCGACGTCGAGAACTATCCGGGCTTCGCCGAGACCATCCAGGGCCCCTGGCTGATGGAGCAGATGAAGGCCCAGGCGCTGCATGTCGGGACCGAGGTCATCGAGGACATCGTGGTGTCGGCGGACCTGTCCAGGCGGCCTTTCCATCTGAAACTGGATTCGGGGGCCGAGCTGCTGGCGGAGACGGTGATCATCTCGACCGGCGCCCAGGCCAAGTGGCTGGGGCTGGAGAGCGAGGCGAAGTATCAGGGCTTCGGCGTCTCGGCCTGCGCGACCTGCGACGGCTTCTTCTATCGCGGCAAGGAGGTCGTGGTGGTGGGCGGCGGCAACACCGCGGTCGAGGAGGCGCTGTTCCTGACCAACTTCGCGTCCAGGGTCACGGTCGTGCATCGCAAGGACGAGTTCCGGGCCGAGAAGATCCTGCAGGACCGGCTGTTCGCCAATCCCAAGATTGAGGTGGTCTGGAACCACCAGGTCGACGAGATCCTCGGTCAGACCGACGGCGTCGCCTCCAACGTCACCGGGGTGCGGCTGAAGGACGTGAAGACGGGCGCCCTGCACGAGCGTCCTTGCGACGGCGTCTTCATCGCCATCGGCCATGCGCCGTCGTCCGAGCTGTTCCGGGGCCAGCTTGAGACCAAGGCGGGCGGCTATCTGGTGGTGAAGCCCGGCACGACCCAGACCAGCATCGAAGGCGTCTACGCTGCGGGTGACGTCACCGACGACGTCTATCGCCAGGCGGTCACGGCGGCGGGCATGGGCTGCATGGCGGCGCTGGAGGTGTCACGCCTGCTGGCCGAGGAAGACCACGCCCGGGCGCACCACCCCATCAGCCACCGCGAGGCGGAGAAGATCGGCGCCTGGTAGGCCTCAGCCGAAGAGCTGCAGCTCGGGCGGCGCCAGGTTCGCCGCCGCCTTGCCGTCGCGACGACGGAGCGCATAGTCGACGGCCTTCTGCACGGCGCGCTCGTCGGTGGGCTTGGTCAGGACGCCGATGGTGCCGGCCACGCCGTTCCGGACCATGCCGGGGTTGGCGGTCATGAACAGGACGGTGATGCCCATCTCCTGACCCAGTTCCCGACCCAGGTCGATGCCGGTCGCGCCGTCGGACAGGTGGATGTCGACCAGGGCGAGGTCGATCTCGGTCTCGGCCGCGAGCGCATGCGCCGCCTTGGCGTCCGCCGCGGTTCCGACCACCTCATGACCCAGGTCCTCCAGCACGAAGCGGAGTTCCATGGCCACCAGGGCCTCGTCCTCGATGATAAGGATACGCGCAGTCATGGCCTTGTGCTGTCAGCTTTGCCGTTCGTGTGTACGGTTGCGAACGCAACCGCCGGATTTTGGTTTCATGCGGACTTGAGAGCCGCCCTGCGGCGAGACAGCGCGGTCGCGGGCAGGTCGGCCTCGACCACCAAACCCTCGCGCCGCCATCGACGTTCCAGCCGTCCGCCCAGCTGCCCCTCGACCGACAGGGTGGCGAGAGAGGTCCCGAAGCCCGTCCGCGCGGGCTCTCCGGTCACTTCGGGTCCGCCGACCTCGGTCCAGGTCAGGATGAAACGGTCGCCGGCGTTGCGCGTCCGCAACAGCACGTGGCCCTCCAGCGCCGACAGGGCGCCGTATTTGGCCGCGTTGGTGGCCAGTTCGTGGAACAGCAGGGCCACCGACGTCGCGGCCTGATCGTCGAAGGTGGCGTCGTCGCCCTCGATCCGCACCCGGGGCCGCCCCTGACCATCGACATAGGCGCGGAACAGAGCGTCGAGGAAGGTGTGCAGCGTGGTGTCGCCCACGCTGGGTTTGGACACCTCCGAATGGGGCCGGACGAACTCGTGGGCGCGGGCGAGCGCATTGATCCTCTGGCGCACCGAGGAGGCGAAGGCCCTGGCCTCCGGATGCTCGCGGGCCGACAGGGCGATCAGGGCCGAGACGACGGCGAAGATGTTCTTGATGCGGTGCGACAGCTCCTGGCTCAGCAGGTCCTTGCCCTGCTCCATGCGCTTCAGGTCGTCGATGTCGGTGCAGGTGCCGAACCAGCGCGTGATCTGGCCCGCTTCGTTCCGAATCGGCTGGGCCCGTCCGAGCGTCCAGCGATAGACGCCGTCATGGCGGCGCAGGCGGTATTCGATCTCATAGGGCTCGCCGGTCTCCAGCGAATGGCGCCAGCGGGCCCAGGCGCGGTCCTGGTCCTCCGGGTGGAACATGCCGTTCCAGCCCTCGCCGTCGGTCGAGCCGACCGGGACGCCGGTGAACTCGTACCAGCGGGCGTTATAGTAGTCGTGGAAGCCGTCCGGCAGGGTCGACCACACCATCTGGGGCATGGAGTCGGCGATGGCGCGGAACTTGGCCTCGCTGTCGGCCAGCCGGACGACCATGTCGTCGAACGCTTGGTCGCGCGCCGTGTCGGCGATGACATTTGCGTTGTCGGCTTCAGGCGATCGATCAGGCACGCAGGGCTCCAAGCGGGGCCGTGGCCCGACACAGGCTTAATGCTTCAGCTTGCAAGTCGTTGCAGATCGGGCCTCAGGAGGCCGGCCGTCCGACTTCCTCGACGTCCATGGTCACGACGCCGGGTGGCGGGGGTGCGGCCGCGGGCTGGGCTGGAGCCGGGGTCTCGAAGGCGGCGAGGCGTGCGTTGATCTCGGCGATCTGCTCGGGCGAGGCGGGGCGGCGGCCGCCCAGGCTGGCGACGCCGACCACGCGGGTCTGACCGTCGATCTCGACCGTGCGCAGGTTCATTCCGCCGTGGGCCAGGACCTGCGCGTCCGTCGCCCCCATGTCGGACGCCAGCTGCAGCTCGGGCGCCCGCAAGCGGGGCCGGGCGAAACGGGCCTCGTCGATGACGGGCTCGTTGCCCGAGTATCGCTGCTGGAAAGCCGCCGTCTCTCCCGCCAGCCCCTTCCAGCGATAGAAGATGTGCGCTCCGATCTGGGTGATCTTGCCCAGCGTTGGCGCCCACCAGGGATGGACGTAGTCGGCGTGGTAGTGTGTGGCGGTGCCGACCTCGGTCGCGACATGGCCCGCCAACGCCCGCTCGGCCACCACGCGCGCGCGGTTCCAGGCCCAGGCGACCGGCGCCTGCGCCAGCGAGCCGTCGCAGGTGAAACTGAACTGGCAGCCCGTCACACGCTCGGCGCCTTCGAACACCACGCCGCAGACGGTGTTGGGGTAGTTGGGGTCGCGCACGCGGTTCAGGATGACCTGGGCCACGGCCTCCTGACCCTTGGTGCTCTCCAGCGCCGCCTCATAGTAGATGCCCTGCGTCAGACAGCGCAGGGCGCGGTTGCGGTCCGCCGCGCTTGCGGGCGTGAAGGCGAAGGGGCGAGCGGACCTGAGGGCGCCGGCCGCCACCGGCATGGCGGCGTTCAGGCGCTGGGCGTCAAGGCCGCTGGCGCCGAGCTCGAAGCCGGGCTTGCCCGCCAGCGTCAGGCTCTCCCAGCCGGGCGTCAGGCCCAGCGGCGTCGGCTTGGGATCGTTTGGGTCGAAACGGACCGCCAAGGCGATCTGGGCCGGATCCATGCGGGACGACACCGCCCGCAGGCCGACCTGGGTCCAGTCTCCCCGCGTCAGTCGCGCGATGGCTTCCGCCGTGCGATCGACATCCGGGCGGACGGCCGAGCTCGCCGCCACGGCCACGCCGAAGGCCGCCAGAGCGGCGGGCGCGGCCGCCCACAGGCGGTGGCCCTGGACGGCATGGCGCAGGCGGGCGACGAGGCTGGCGGGGTCGAGGCGCATCCGAACTCACGATCTGCGACGCCGGAGCGCCGGAAAGCCGCGTCGCCTAACAGGGATTCACGGCGCCTTTCTGACAGAGACTTGCGGACGCGTCACGCGGGCTCAACGCCCGCCGAGCGTGGACCGCAGCATCCAGGCGAACTTTTCGTGCGCCGCCAGCCGTTGAGTCAGAAGGTCGACGGTCACGTCGTCGCCGTCGTCATCGGCGGACTCCAGGGCCGCGCGGCAGGTGGCGATGACGGTCTCGTGGTCCTTCATCAGCTCGTGCAGCATGGCGGTGGCGTCCTTGTCCGGATCGCCGTCCTTGATGGAGGTCAGATTGGCGAAGGTCGCATAGCCCTGGGGCGCGTATTCGCCCAGCGCGCGGATCCGCTCGGCGATGTCGTCCAGCGCGTCCCAGATGTCGCGGTACTGCTGCTCCAGCAGATTGTGCAGGGTGAAGAACTCCGGCCCGCGCACGTTCCAGTGGTAGCCGTGGGTCTTCATGTAGATGGCGAAGCTGTCGGCCAGAACCTTGGTCAGTTCGCGGGCCACATCCACCCGCTCGGCCTTGCTCAGCCCGGTGTCGATCGTCGCGGTCATGGTTCGCTCCTTGGTCGCCGGCTCGGCGTCAGTTAGGCATTCGGGGACGGCGCGCAAACCCCGGGCGGGGGTCATCGCGGCCGGATGGAACGCACATGAGGCCAAAGCGTTGCAGTTTTTCGTGCGCGATCTTCGGGGGGCGAGTTGAGGGCTGAGGACGGCGCGACCGGGGCGTGGACGCCCGACGCCGTCCTGGCGAAGCTGGCCCGCACCCCGGCCGGTCCGTGGTGGCGCGGGGTCCTGATCGGCCTGGGGTTCGCCGCCGCCGCCCTTTTCGTCCGATGGGCAGGGCAAGCGTTTTACGGTCAGGTGACCGGCTTCATCATCCTGCTGCCCGCCGTGGTGCTGGCTGGGTTGGCGGCGGGTCGGACGGCGGGGATCGTCGCGACGCTCGCCTGCCTGTTCGGCGGCTGGGTCGTGGCCGGACCGAGCGCGACCGGCGTCGGCATAGGCAATGCCATGGGGCGCATCGCCACGGTGAACTTCGTCATCGTCGGATTGTTTCTGGCGATCGTGGCTGCGTCGCTGCGCAAGACGCTGAGGCGGCTGGACGACACCATCGATGCGCTCGGCGGGTCCGACGAGGCCCTGCTCCGCAGCGAAAACCGGTTCCGCACCGCGGTCGACGCCGTGCGGGGCATCCTCTGGACCAACACGCCCGAAGGCCGGATGGAGGGCGAGCAGCCCGGCTGGTCGGCCCTGACGGGGCAGTCGCGGTCGCAGTACGAGGGCTATGGCTGGTCCGAAGCCGTCCATCCCGACGACGCCCAGCCCACCGTGGACGCCTGGAACGCCGCGGTGGCCGGGCGCCGGGCCTTCGACTTTCAGCATCGGGTGAAGACGGCCGGCGGCGACTATCGCACCTACGCCATCCGCGCCGTGCCGACGCTCGATCGCACGGGGCATATCCTGGAATGGGTCGGAGTCCACATCGACGTCACCGAAGCCCGGTCCGCCGAAGTCGCGCTCCGCGAGAGCGAGGCCCGCTTCCGTCTGATGGCCGACACGGCTCCCTCGCCCGTCTGGCTGACCGACGCCGAGGGCAATGTCGAGTTCGTCAACCGGGCGCTGGAGGTCTTCTACGGCAAGCCGGGCGACACCTTTCTGGGCCAGGTGTGGAAGGAGTCGGTTCACCCCGAGGACATCGACGGGGTGAACGCTATCCAGGCCGCGGCGCGGGCGACGCGGTCGCCCTACGGCTTCGAATGCCGGTTCCAGCGGCATGACGGCGTGTGGCGCTGGATGCGCATCTCCGTGAACCCCAGGTTCGACGGCGCGGGCGTGTTCCTGGGCTACGTCGGGATGGCCTTCGACGTCACCGACACCCGCGCGGCGCTTGACGCCCTCGCGGCCCAGGAACGTCGCCAACGGTTCCTGCTGGAGCTCAGCGACGGGGTGCGCGAGCTGGAAGACCCCTCTGCCATTATGGACCATGTCCAGAGCGTGCTCGGCCGGATGCTGGGCGCCTCTCGCGTGGGCTATGGCGAGTTCTCCGAGGATCGCCAGACGATCGAACTGACGCCCGACTGGACCGAGGGCGTGCCCAGCATCGCCGGACGCATCCGCGTGCCGGATCTGGGCGAAGGCGTCATGGCCGAGCTGTTCCTCGGCCTGACGGTCGCGGTGGACGACGTGGCCGCCGACGTGCGCAGCGCCAGCGCGGCGGCCTCGCTGGCGGCGTCCCAGATCCAGTCCTTCGTGGCCGCGCCCCTGTTCCGCGCCGGAGAGATGCGGGCCTTCCTCTATGTCCACGCCGCCCGGCCGCGCGTGTGGTCGCCGGAGGACGTGGCCCTGATCTCCGACGTCGCCGACCGCACCTGGGCCGAGGTCGAGCGGGCCCGCGCCGAGGCCGAACTGCGCGAGAGCGAGGCCCGGTTCCGCGACATCGCCGACACGGCGCCTGTGCTGATCTGGGTGACCGGCCAGGATCGCGTCCGCGCCTTCGTCAACCAGGCCTATGTCGATTACCACGGCGGGACCTACGAGGAGGCGCGGCTCGCCGAGTGGCGCACCATGATCCATCCCGACGATCAGGCGCGGGTGGTGGCGGAGTCGATGGCGGGAGAGGCGACGGGGGAGCCCTTCTCACTGGAGGCCCGCTACCTTCGCCACGACGGCGCGTATCGCTGGCTGAAGTCCTTCTCGCGGCCCCGGCTGGGCGCGGGCGGGCAGGTGCTCGGCTTCGTCGGCGTGGCCTTCGACGTCACCGACATCCGCGAGAGCAACGACCGCCTGGCCACCGCCATGGCCGAACGCGACGCCATCCTGAGCCAGCTGGCCGAGGGCGTGATCGTCACCGATCCGGACGGCGCCATCGTCTTCGTCAACGAGGCCGCGCGGCGTCATCACGGCGTGGCCGAGCTCGGCGTCGGCCCGGATGAATACGCCAACACCTACCGCCTGTTCACCGAGGACGGCCGCCCCTATCCGCCCGACGAGTTGCCGCTCGCGCGCACGGTCCGCCACGGCGAGACCATCACAGACGCCCGCTGGCGCATCCGCCGCCCGGATGGAACGGAGGTCATCGCGGTGGGCAACACCCGGCCGGTGAGCACCGCCGACGGACGCACGATCGGGGCGGTGCTGACCCTGCGCGACGACACGGCGCGGGTGCAGGCCGAGCAGCGACTGGCTGAGTCCGAAGCCCGCTTCCGCACCGTGGCCGACAGCGCCCCGGTGCCGATCTGGATGGGCGACGAGACCGGCAAGGTGATGTTCGCCAACCTGGCCTACCGGACCTTCTTCCAGGTCGTGGACCGAGCGCTGCAAGGCGGCTGGACGGGCATGATGTCCACCGATGATCTGACAGCCTTCAAGGCCGACTACGGCGCCGCCTTCGACCGTCGCGAACCCTATGACGGCATGGTCCGGGTCGCCCACCCGGAACTGGGCGAACGCTGGCTGCGCTGCCAGGGCGTTCCCCGCTTCGATGCGGCCGGGAAGTTCCAGGGCTACATCGGTGTCAATCTGGACATCACCGACGCCAAGCGGGCCGAGGCTGACCTGAAGCGCATCAACGAGCTGCTGGAAGAGCGCGTCGGCGAGGCCCTGGCGGAAAAGGCCAAGGCGGAGGCCGACCTGATGCACGCCCAGAGGATGGAGGCCGTCGGGCGTCTGACCGGCGGGGTGGCCCACGACTTCAACAACCTGCTGACCGTCGTCATAGGCGCGCTGGACATGATCCTGCGGTCGCCGGACGACGCGAGCCGGCGCCAGAAGATGGGCGAGGCGGCGCTGGCGGCGGCGCGCCGCGGCGAGCGGCTGACGCACCAGCTGCTGGCCTTCTCGCGGCGGCAAACCCTGCGGCCCGAGCCGGTCGACCTGAACGCCCTGGTGCGCCAGAGCGACCCCCTGCTGCGTCGAGCCGTCGGCGAGGCGGTGGAGTATCGTCTGAAGCTGAAGCGCGGCGGGGCCCGCGTCGTGGTCGATCCCGCTCAGTTCGAGGCGGCTCTGCTGAACCTGATCGTCAATGCACGCGACGCGATCGCGGAAGGAGACGGCGCGGCCGCCTCCATTCGCGTCGAGACCCGGCGCTGCCGCGTGGCCCAAGGCGAGGTTTCGGAACTGGCGGCCGGCGACTACCTCTGCATCAGCGTGACCGACACTGGGGTCGGCATGGACGAGGAGACGCGGCGGCGGGTCTTCGAACCCTTCTTCACCACCAAGGCCGTCGGCAAGGGCACCGGACTGGGCCTCAGCCAGGTCTATGGCTTCGCCCGCCAGAGCGGCGGCGGAGTGCGGCTGATCTCGGCGCCCGGCGAGGGCACGACGGTGGAGATCTTCCTGCCGCCCGGCGTGGAGGCGGAGACAGTCGTCGAAGACGTTCAGGCAGACGGGGAGGCCGTCACGGGACGACTGCTGCTGGTCGAGGACGATCCGGCCGTGGCGGCCATCGCCCTCGACCTGCTGACCGCTCACGGCTTGCAGGTCGAGATGGCGGAGAACGGTCCCGAGGCGCTCCGGCGCCTGCAGGACCAGGGCTTCGACATCATGATGACGGACGTGGTCATGCCGGGCGGGATGTCGGGCCTGGACCTCGCCCGCCGCGCGGCCGGGCTCTATCCGAAGATGCGCATCCTGCTGGCCTCGGGCTATGCGGGCGACGACGTGGACGCGGACCTGGCGGGTGCGGCCTGGCCCTTGTTGCGCAAGCCTTACTCGCGAGACGACCTGTTCGCCGCCCTGGCCCAGGCGCGCGCGACGACGCCCTGACGACGTCTGACAAGGTCGCCCGGCAGGTCTTGCCGTCCCCAATCTCGCCCCATTCCCCGCCAAGCTGGCGTTTGTCACACGGGCCGGGGATAAGGCCTGACGACCTCTCGCCTGGCCGACTTGGGAGACACTGATGCGTCTGAATCTGCTGCTGACCACCGTCGCCGCGCTGGGCGTCGCCGCTGCGTCCTTGGTGCAGGCCCAGACGGCGACGCAATCCCTGAACGGCGGCCCGTCGCGTCAGCAGGCGCAACAGCAGCCGGCCCAGGAGGGCGGCCCGATCGAGGTCGAGATCGACCAAGGGGTGCTGCGGCCCTTCCAGATCGCGGTCGCGCCCTTCAGCGGCCAGAACGGCGCCTCCATCGCCGAGGTGGTGTCGGGCGACCTGCGTCGCTCGGGCTTCTTCGAGCCGATCAATCCGGCCAGCTTCATCGAGACGGGCCTGACGCTCGCCAATGCGCCGAACTTCCCCCAATGGACCCAGATCGGAGCGCAGGCGGTGCTCTACGGCTCGGTCACGCCGCGGCCGGACGGGCGGAACGACTTCGGCTTCAGGCTGTACGACCCGTACCGGCAGTGCCAGCTGGTCAGCTACAACTTCACCGCCACGCCCGAGCAGTGGCGGCGGATCGGGCACAAGATCGCCGACGTCGTCTATTCGCGCATGACCGGTGAAAGCGCGTTTTTCGACACCCGCATCATCTATGTCGCCGAGAGCGGGACCGAGCTGAACCGCCTGTCGCGCCTCGCGATCGTGGATCAGGACGGCTACAATCCGGTCTTCCTGACCGACGGCAGCGAGATCATCCTGACGCCGCGCTTTTCGTCCAATCCGGACGAGATCATCTATATGGCGCTGGGCGAGGACTACAGCCGCATCTACCTCTACAATCTGACCACGGGCCGGCGCGAGAACCTGGGCGAGTTCGACGGCCAGCCGCTGGCCCCGCGCTATTCGCCGGACGGGACCAAGGTGGCGTTCTCGATCATCCGGGGCGGCAACACCGACGTCTATGTCATGGACCTGCAGACACGGCGGCTGTCGCGGCTGACGACGGATCCCGGCATCGACACCTCGCCGTCGTTCAATCCGGACGGGACGCGGATCGTGTTCAACTCCGACCGGTCCGGCACGCCACGCCTCTATGTGATGAACGCCGACGGGTCGGGCCAGCGGCCGATCAGCCGCGGCGGCGGGGCCTATACGGCGCCGGCCTGGAGCCCGCGCGGCGACCTGATCGCCTTCACCAAGTCCGGCGGCGGACAATTCGGCATCGGCGTGATGGCGCCGGACGGCTCGGGCGAGCGGATGCTGAGCCGCAGCTTCTTCGAGGAAGGTCCGTCCTGGGCGCCCAACGGCCGCTATCTGATGTTCTCGCGCCAGACGCGCGGCGGGAACACCAATCTGTGGATGGTCGACCTGTCCGGGCGTGTGATCGCCCAGTCGGGCTATCAGGGTCGGGGTAGCGACCCGGCCTGGTCGCCCCTGCTGTCCGAGACGCCGTCGAACCTGGGTCGCGGCGGGCCCGACAGCTGCGACTCCTAGTGCTTTTCCGGGGCGGGGCCCCCGGATGCTCAAAACCGCGTCATCGCCCCGGCTGACGCTATGAGACGAAGCCCGGCGCGTAAAGCTTGACCGCCGGAGACGACAGAGGAAACGAGCCCATGATAACCGCATCCCGCATCGCCAAGGTCGCCCTGATCGGCGTCGCCGTCGCCGCCATGGCCGCCTGCGCCCCGCGCCGCCCGGTTGAGGGCGTGACCGGCCCCGGCGGGGCTGACCAGGGGACGAACGTCCCGGCCTATCCCGGTCCGGGGACCGGGGCCGTCGAGGGCGGCGGTCTCGGTTCGGGCGCGCCGGGCTCGACGAACGACTTCGTCGTCAACGTCGGCGACCGCATCTACTTCGATCTGGACAGCTATCAGATCAGCCCGGAGGCCTATCCGCGGCTGGACGCCCAGGCGGCGTGGCTGCAGCGCTATCCGCAGGTCACGGTCCGAATCGAGGGCAACGCTGACGAACGCGGCACGCGGGAATACAATCTGGCGCTGGGCGCGCGGCGCGCGGAGTCGATCCGCAACTATCTGATCGAGCGCGGCGTCTCGGCCGGCCGGATCGACACCATCAGCTTCGGCAAGGAACGCCCGATCGCCCAGGGCTCGACCGAGGAAAGCTGGGCGCGCAACCGCAACGGCCGCACGGCGATCGTCTTAGGCGCGCAGTAGGCAGGTTGGAGGCGCTACCGCTCGCGACGCGGTCGGTCGCTGCTTGAGCGCAGGGTCGGAGGCGCTACCGCTCGCGACGCGGTCGGTCGCTGCTTGAGCGCAGGGTCGGAGGCGCTACCGCTCGCGACGCGGAGCGTCCCAGCTTGAGCGCGGCTTGCCCCTGATTGTGCGCCGCGTCACAGTGGCGTGGACGCGGCCAGGGGATCGGCATGGTGGACATCGACGCAGCGGGCGGAGCCGCGACCGGCGGGCTGATCGCGGCCGCCGTCGAGAAGCCGACCGGGCATGCGGGCGAGGCTCACGCCACCTGCACGGACTGCGGCGAACCGACGTCAGGCAAGTTCTGCTCGAACTGCGGACAGGCGACCCATGTGCACCGCAGCCTGCTCCACTTGTTCGAGGAAGTGCTGCACGGCGTGCTGCATTTCGACGCCCGCATCTGGCGGACCCTGCCGCTGCTGCTGCTCAATCCGGGGCGGCTGACGCGAGAGTGGATCCAGGGCAAGCGGACCCGCTACGTCTCGCCGCTGGCGATCTTCCTGTTCACCGTCTTCCTGATGTTCTTCCTGCTGAGCTTCACCGGCGAGGGAGCCATCGAGGTGGAGACGCTGGACGAAAGGATCGCCGGGGCTCGCATCGCCGTCACCGAGATGGAGACCTCGATCGCCGAGGCCGAGGCAAGGGCGGCGCGCGGCGAGCCGGGAGCCCAGGCCACGGCGGACGCCCTGCGCGGCGGATTGACCGGGGCCCAGACAACGCTGACCAACCTGGAAGCCGCCAAGGCAGCGGGCCCCCGTACCGATGGGTACGAACCAGGAAGCTGGCAGGCTACGATGGCCGACGCGGTTCGCGACGGGAATGTCAACATTGGCGTCGGCGACAAGAAGTTCCAGGAGAAGATCCTGGAAAAGCTGAGCAATCCGGACTTCGCCTTCTACAAGGTGCAGCAGACGCTCTATAAGTTCGCCTTCCTGCTTGTGCCGCTGTCGATCCCCTTCGTCTGGCTGATGTTCGCCTGGAAGGGAGGCTTCACCTGGTACGATCACGGCGTGTTCGTGCTCTATTCCCTGACCTTCATGGCGATCTTCACCATGGGACTGTCGTTGCTGGATCGTATCGCGGGCAACGGCGGTGGTTGGTGGGAGGCGACCATCGGTTCAATCGCGGGCCTCCTGACGCTCGCCATCCCCGTCCACATGTACGGCCAGTTGAAGGGCGCCTATGCGCTCAGCTGGTTCTCGGCGCTGTGGCGGACGGTCGTCCTGCTGTTTTTCAGCCTGCTGGTCTTCACCCTGTTCCTTGTCGGGGTGATCCTTTTCGGCCTGGGCTTCTGACGCCTTGTGGCGGCCTCAAATCGGTGAAAGCTCTGCGCTCATGACGCTCAGCCCCAAGACCCTTCGCACCCTGGCGCTGGCCGCCGTCGCCACCGGCGTGGTCGGCGGCGCGGTGGTGGCCCAGACCCAGCCCCTGCCCGCCATCCAGTGGGACGTACGCCGCCTCGACAATCTGGACCGCAACGTCCGGCGGCTGGAGCGGGCCATCACCCAGAGGAACGCCCAGGGTCAGCCGGTGCTGGTCGAGTCCGATCCGGAGCTGGTGGCGCTGCAGGGCCGCGTCGCCCTGATGGATCAGCGGCTGCGCGACATGGAGCAGACGGTCCAGCGGGTGAACGGCGACCTCGAGCGCCTCACCTTCCAGCTCGACGAGTCCGGCGGCGACAACACCTCGCTGCGCACGCGACTGGCCGACGCCGAGGAGCGAATCGCCACGCTCGAGGCCGCGAAGGAAGCCGCCGAGACGGCCGCGCGCGAGGCCGCCGAGTTCGCCGCCCGGTCGCCGACCGGCGACGCCGTGACCGATCTGGCCGCCGCTCGAACGCTCCTGGCCAGCGATCCGGCGCGCGGTCGGGCGGCGCTGGAGCTGGTCGCCTCCACCTGGGCGGACACCCCGTCGGGCCGCGAGGCGATGTGGCGCATCGGCGACATCATCCGCGCTGACGGCGATCAGGCCGGAGCGGTGCAGCAGTATGCCCAGGCGCTGCAGGGCTGGCCGACGGAAGCCTGGGCCGGAGAGGTCACGCTGAAGCTCGCTCGCGGGCTGGAGGCCACCAACCGCGACGCCCAGGCCTGCGCGGCTCTGGGCGAATACCAGCGGCGCTACGCCGCAACGTCCACGCCGGCGTTGCGCGACATCGCCGCGCGCACGCGGACCCAGGCCGGCTGCCGCTGACCGGGGACGGCCCCGGCGCCGGACTGGAACGCCGCGTCGCCGCCGTGCTCGACGCGCGGCTGGAGCGGGATGCCGCCCGTCCGGTGGCCGTGGCGCTGTCGGGGGGCGGAGACTCTGTCGGACTGCTCCACATCGCCGCTGCGTGGGCGAAGCGGGCCGGGCGGCGTCTGCTGGCCATCACGGTCGATCACGGGTTGAACCCGGACAGCGCGCACTGGAACAGCTTCTGCGAAGCCGAGGCGCTTCGACTTGGCGCGGATTGGAGGCTGCGGCGCTGGGAGGGAGAGAAGCCTGCGAGCGGCCTGCCCGCCGCCGCGCGCCGCGCGAGGCACGCGCTGATCGCCGACGCCGCGCGGGAGGCCGGAGCGCGGGTCGTCCTGTTCGGACACACCGCCGACGACGTCGCCGAGGGCGACTGGATGCGCGAGCGCGGCTCGACGCTGGGGCAGTTGCGGGAATGGTCGCCGAGCCCGGCGTGGCCCGAGGGGCGGGGGCTGATGCTGCTGCGGCCGATGCTGGCGGAGCGGCGGGAGGGATTGCGGGGGGTGCTGCGGGCGAGCGGCGCGGCGTGGATCGAGGACCCGGCGAATCGACTGTTTGGAAGGGGCGCAGCTCGGCGCGCTCTGACCCCTCTCCCAGAGGGTGGAGGAAGGATCGCATGCGATCCGACGACAGGCTTGAGCGCCCGAGAGCCCCTCGGGCGATCGGACTTGCGCGAAAGGGTGAGGGGGCCCGGTGGGAGCCGGCGAGAGGGTAAACCCTCACCCTTTCGGCTTGCGGATCGCTGCGCTCTCCGAGCCTCAAGCCCTCTCCCGCTGGGAGAGGGTTTCGAGGGACCGGACGATCTCCCCGTCATCATCCTCTGCGCGGCTGGACACGACCGCCTGCCGCGTTCTGACCGCCTCGCCGCCATCGCCGAGCGCATGGCCTCTCGACAGCCCTTCACCGCCACCCTCGCCGGCGCCCGCATCGAGGCGACCGCCGAGCGCCTCCTCGTCCTGCGTGAAGCGGGCGAACTCCGCCGCCGTCCGCCCGCGCCCCTGCCCCTCGCCACCGGACAGCCCGTCGTCTGGGACGGGCGTTACGAGATCACCGCCGACGCGCCCGGCTGGTCCGTGGTCCCGGCGCTGGGCCGCCTCTCCGCCCTGTCGGCCGCCGACCGCGCCGTCGTCGCCCGCTCCCCCGCCGCCGCGCGCGGCGCCCTGCCGGTCCTGATCCGGGACGGTGATCCGCGCCCGGTTCTTGCATGGCGTCACGCACGGGTCCTGGCGCTGGCGCCGCGCCGTCTGAAGCTGGCTTCGGGCGAAACGACGCAGGAAAAGGACCTGGCCGACGCCGTGCATGGCGAAACGCCGCCGCCTGACCTATTTTGAGTTCGACAGAGTGACATTGAGGCCGAGGTTCCGCTCGGCGACGAGGATTTCCAACCGATGAACCTTCGCAATCTGGCGATCTGGGGCGTGATCATCCTGGGGCTGCTCGCGGTCTATGCCGCGGTCAGCCAGAACGGCGGGACCCTGCCGGGTCAGCCCGCGAGCGCGGCGGCGCAGGGCCGTCCCGCGACCATCACCTATTCCCGCCTGGTCCAGGCCGTCGAGGCGCGCGACATCAAGTCGGCCCAGGTGCGCGGCGACCAGGTGACCGGCGTGTTCCAGAACGACAACCGCTTCACCGCAACCACGCCCTATCCGAACGAGGACCTGGTCAACTCCATGCTGGCCTCGGGCGCCCAGGTCGACGTCAAGACGACGCGTCAGGCCTGGTGGCAGGGGCTGCTGGTCGGCCTGTTGCCCATCGCGCTGCTGATCGGGGTGTGGATCTTCTTCATGCGCCAGATGCAGGGCGGGGCGCGGGGCGCCATGGGCTTCGGCAAGTCCAAGGCCAAGCTGCTGACCGAGCACAAGGGTCGCAAGACCTTCGAGGACGTCGCCGGCGTCGACGAGGCCAAGGAGGAACTGCAGGAGGTCGTCGACTTCCTGAAGGACCCGGGCAAGTTCCAGCGTCTGGGCGGCAAGATTCCGAAGGGCGCCCTGCTGGTCGGCCCTCCCGGCACCGGCAAGACGCTGCTGGCCCGCGCCGTCGCAGGCGAGGCGGGCGTGCCATTCTTCTCCATCTCGGGCTCGGACTTCGTGGAGATGTTCGTAGGCGTGGGCGCCAGCCGCGTGCGCGACATGTTCGAACAGGCCAAGAAGAATGCGCCGTGCATCATCTTCATCGACGAGATCGACGCGGTCGGTCGCCACCGGGGCGCAGGGCTCGGCGGCGGCAACGACGAGCGCGAGCAGACCCTGAACCAGCTGCTGGTCGAGATGGACGGCTTCGAGGCCTCGGAGAACATCATCCTGATCGCGGCGACCAACCGCCCCGACGTTCTGGACCCGGCGCTGCTGCGTCCCGGCCGCTTCGACCGTCAGGTGGTCGTGCCCAACCCCGACGTCTCGGGCCGCGAACGCATCCTGCGCGTCCACATGAAGGACGTCCCGCTGGCCGCCGACGTGAATGTGAAAACCATCGCCCGCGGCACGCCCGGCTTCTCGGGCGCGGACCTGGCCAATCTGGTCAACGAAGCGGCCCTGATGGCGGCGCGCAAGGACCGGCGCATGGTCACGCACCGCGACTTCGAGGACGCCAAGGACAAGGTCATGATGGGCTCGGAGCGGCGCTCCATGGCCATGAACGAGGAAGAGAAGCGCCTGACCGCCTATCACGAGGGCGGCCACGCCATCGTCGCCATGAACGTCAAGATGGCCGACCCGGTGCACAAGGCGACCATCGTCCCGCGCGGCCAGGCCCTGGGCATGGTGATGCAGCTGCCGGAAGGCGACCGCTACTCCATGAAGTACCAGCAGATGGTCGATCGCATCGCCATCATGGCCGGCGGCCGCGTGGCCGAGGAGCTGATCTTCGGCAAGGAGAACATCACCTCGGGCGCCAGTTCCGACATCCAGCAGGCGACCAAGCTGGCCAAGCGCATGGTGACCCAGTGGGGCTTCTCCGACGTGCTGGGCACCGTGGCCTATGGCGAAAACCAGGAGGAGGTGTTCCTGGGCCACTCGGTCGCGCGGACCCAGAACATCTCCGAAGAGACGGCGCGGATCATCGACGCCGAGGTCAAGCGGCTGGTCACCTCGGGCTGGGACGAGGCCCGTCGCATCCTGACCGAAAAGGCCGGCGATCTCGAAAAGCTGGCCCAGGCGCTGCTGGAGTACGAGACCCTGTCGGGCGAGGAGATCAGGGACCTGCTGGAGAAGGGCGCGGCCCCGAACCGCGACGAGAACAACTTCCCCAACGCCGGCCCCTCGGTCGCCGTGCCGGTCACGCCGGTGTCGGAAGGCGTCTCGGTCGTGGCCCAGGACGAGCATCGCACGGTGCACTGAGCTTCGGATGGGCTAAGGAAGGGCGCGCCGGGCGGCGCGCCCTTTTTCGTATCGGACACCCTATGCGACCCAAGGTCATGGGCATCGTCAATGTGACGCCCGACAGCTTCTCGGACGGCGGGCGCTTCGACAGCGCCGAGGCCGGGCTGGCGCACGCCATGAAGCTGATCGGCGACGGCGCCGACATCCTCGACATCGGCGGAGAGAGCACCCGGCCGGGCGCGGAACCAGTGTCGGTCGAGGACGAGATCGCGCGGGTCGTGCCGGTGATCGAGGCCGTTCACGCCCGCTGGCACGGCCCGATCAGCGTCGACACCATGAAGCCCGGGGTGGCGCACGCCGCCGTCGCCGCCGGGGCCATGATCTGGAACGACGTGACGGCGCTCGGCTTCTCGCCCGACAGCCCGGCGGTGGCCGCCGAGCTGGGCTGCGAGGTCGTGCTGATGCACATGCTGGGCGAGCCCCGGACCATGCAGATCGAGCCGCGCTACGACGACGTCGTGGCCGAGGTCATGGCGCAGCTGTCGGCCCGGGCCGGGGCGGCGATGGCGGCGGGCGTGGCGCGCGAGAAGATCACGCTCGATCCCGGCATCGGCTTCGGCAAGACGGTGGAGCACAACCTCGCCCTGATCTCCGCGCTCGACCGGTTCGCCGCACTGGGGTTTCCCGTGCTGCTGGGCGCCAGCCGCAAGCGCATGATCCGCAACATCGACCCCTCGGCGGCCGAGGCCACGGACCGGCTGGGCGGCTCGATCGCGCTGGCTCTGGAAGGGACGCGGCGGGGGGCGGCGATCATCCGCGTCCACGACGTGCGCGAGACGGTTCAGGCGCTCAGGGTGCAGGCGGCGGTGATACAAGCCGGCTGAGCATTCGTCTCGACATCAGTAGAGCGAAGACCGCCGCGGTCATGACCCCATAGGCGACGGACCCCGCGAGCGTGGCTCCGGGCAGGGCGGCGAGCAGCAGGCTGTCGTTGCCGCCGGGGATCAGACTCGCGCCCAAGGCCATGACCGTCCCTCCGCCGAGCGAGCGGATAAAGGCCACAGGGCGCGGCGGCCGAAGCGCGAAGGATCGCCGCTTCATTCCCGACGCCACGGCGCCCGCGCACAGGAGTGCGAACATGAGCAGGCCGAGCGCGGTCGCCGACATCAAAGACATGGCCCCGTGCGGCGCGGCGATGCGGATGGCGTCGGCCAGCGTCCAGCTTGGAGCGGCGGCGAAGAGGAAGGCTCCGGCGAGCCCAAGCACGGTCATGGCGACCCGACCCGACCAGCGATCCTCCTCCGCGCGATCGCCCAGGCTCCGCAGGATCGCCCAGCCCAGCCAGATGGCGACGCAGAAGCCGATCAGGACCAGCATGGAGACCTCCGACGGATGTCCCAGCAGATTGGGTCGGCTTGGCGAGGCCTGAGCCCGAATGGCGTCGGCGAGGACGAACCCCAGGAACAGGCCGACGGGCAGGCCCAGGTAGCTGGACCGGCCGTCGCCAATGCGCGAGATGCTGCCCAGCAGGCAGGCGCGGTTCAGCACCGCCCCGGCGCCCAGCAACACCGCCCCGGCGATGAGACCTCCGGTCACCGCGCGATCCGGGGTCAGGGCGACGACGCCGGACCATGACAGCGGCAGCCACACCAGCCCCGCCGTCGCCGCCGCCACTCCGAACCCCAGCAACATCGTCGGCCGCCGGTCATCCAGAACCTGGCGAGCCGCCAGGACGGCGCAGGTCGTGCCCTGATTGAGCGCATAGCCCATGATGAAGGCGCTGAGCGCCGCGAGGCCCGCAAGGCCCAGGTTCCAGATCATGCGCGGTCGATACTCCCCTACCGGCCGTTCGCTGGCATCGGCGGAAAGGCTACGCGGACTTGCGGGCGGTCGCGAGACGCCGCATGGAGCCGCATGGCTCCCGCTTCTCCCTCCGCTCTCGGCCGCGTCCTCATCATCGCCGGGTCGGACTCCGGCGGTGGGGCAGGCGTCCAGGCCGACATCAAGGCCGTGACGGCCATGGGCGGGTACGCGGCCACGGCGATCACGGCGATCACGGTGCAGAATACGCTCGGCGTCCACGGCGTGCACCCGCTGCCACTCGATTTGATCGAGGCCCAGGCGCGGGCGGTGCTGGACGACATCGGGGCCGATGCGATCAAGATCGGGATGCTGGGTTCGGTCGCCGTGGTCGAGCGGGTCGCGGCCATCCTCGACACGAGCCAAGGCCCCGCCGTCGTCGATCCGGTCATGGTGGCCAAGGGCGGCGCGGCCCTGCTGGACGCCGACGCGGTGGAGGCGGTCAGGTCGCTGATGGTCCCGCGCGCCGCGATCCTGACGCCGAATGCGCCCGAGGCCGAGGCCCTGACGGGCATGCCGGTGGCTGATCTGGACGGCCAGCGTCGCGCGGGCGAGGCTCTGCTGACGATGGGCGCGCGCGCCGTCCTGATGAAGGGCGGGCATGTCGACGGACCGACCGTCGTCGACCTCCTGCTGACCCCGACGGGCGAGACGCTGCTGGAGGGCCCGCGCATCGAGACGACCTCGACCCACGGCACGGGCTGCACCCTGGCCAGCGCGGTCGCCGCCGGGCTGGCGCAGGGACGGCCGGTCGAGACCGCTGTCGCCGAAGCCTGGGCCTATGTGTCGGAGGCGATCCGCCGGGCGCCGGGGCTGGGCCGCGGGCACGGTCCGCTGGATCACGGATGGCCGCTGAGGGACCGGCAATGAGCGCGGCGCTGGAAGCCCGGCTGGCGGAGATCGTCCGCGCGGACCCGGACCTGATGCATGTGCTGATGGTGGCGCGGTCGTTGGGACTGCCGGACTGGCGGATCTTCTCCGGGGCCGTCTATCAGACGATCTGGAACGCGCTGGGCGGACACCCGGTCGGCTATGGCCGCAAGGACTATGACCTGGGTTACTACGATCCGGACACGTCGTGGGACGCCGAGGACATCTTCATCCGGCGGGCGGCCGAGGCTTTCGAGGAGCCCTTTCGCAGCCAGGTCGAGGTCCGAAATCAGGCGCGGGTGCACCTGTGGTTCAGGGACCGGTTCGGCGAAGACTATGAGCCACTGTTGGGCACCGATGAGGCGTTGGCCCGGTTCGTGGCCCCTGCGTTCGCGGTGGGCATTCGGCTCGAGACCGACGACCGGATCTCGGTCGCGGCGCCGTTCGGACTGGAGGATGTCTTCGATCGGGTGATCCGGCCCAATCCGAATCGGCCGCGCGCGCGGGGGTGGGACCGGGCGGTCGGCAGCGCCGTCACGCGCTGGCCCGAGGTTCGGGTGGTCGATCCCTTCTAGGCGCAGCGAACGTCGAACTCACCTGTTCCGGCACTCACGAGCCGTCGTGAAGGTCGGCCGGATCGTAGCGCCCGCAAATCCTTGGGGCACAACGAACGGAGCGGTCTGGCGCACGGCGCGAAGCGCTCCGTCGGCTTGAGCCCTCCAGGCCGGGTCGTTACTCGGATTGATGAGGGTGGGTCCCCGCGTGATCGAGCCGTCCGGACCCAGCGTCACATCCATTGTGATACGCATGTCCGATCCTCCCGGGATATCGCACAGGATGATCCAGTTTCGGGAAGCCTGCTGAAGGATCGCCCCTGCGATCTGAGGACCCGTCGCCTGGGCTGCCTGTCCCCTCCCCTGCTGTCCCGTCGGCGCGCGCGGACCCGGCGTCGGCGCGGGGCGGCGCGGACCCGCCAGTTCGTCGAGGTTCAGGGGCGGCGCGTCCGAGCGCGACGGCGCTGGCCGCGTTTCGGTTCGAGGCGGATTCGGCCGGGTTTCGGTGCGGGGCGGCGTCGGCCGGGGCGGCGTGGGGGTCGGACGCGTCTCGCGCGGCGGCGTGGTGCGCGGCGTCGGAGCGGGCCGGGGCGGCGGAGGCGTGGGCGCCGGGGCCGGGGGCGTGGGCTCGGGCGGGGTCGGTTCCGGCGGGCTGTCGACCGGCGCGGTGGCGGCGTCTTCGGTGACGAGTTCCTCGGACGGGTTGTCCGCGGGCGCGGCCTCGATGACCTCCGACGAGACGATCGACACCGGCACGGAGTTCACCATCGGCACGATGTCCTCGCTCTCGGGCCAGCGCACGAAGAACATCGCCGCCACGCCCGCGTGCAGCAGGAGCGCGCCCAGAATCGATGGGAGCCGCACCGCCGGCGATGGAGCCCGCGCCGTCACCGCCTACTCCTCGGCCGCCGTGTCGGTGATCAGGTTGATCCTGGTGAAGCCCGAGGCCGACAACCGCGCCATCACCCGCGCCACCGCCTGATAGGGCGCGCGCCCGTCCGCGCGGACGAACACCGACAGCTCGTCCCGCTCCGTCTCGCCCGCCGCGTCGCTCACCCGTTCGACCAGGGCGTCGAAGGCCGTCTCGTCGCGCTGCACGAAGATCGCCCCGTCCTGGTCGATGGAGACGGTCACCGGCGGCTTTTCGGTCTCGACCGCGCTGGCCTCGGTCTTGGGCAGCTCGACGGGCACGCCGACCGTCAGCAGCGGCGCCGAGATCATGAAAATGATCAGCAGCACCAGCATCACGTCCACCAGCGGCGTGACGTTGATTTCGGATAGCGGACGCTTCCTCGCCCGACGTCGCCCCCGGACGTGACCTCCCCCGCCTGCGCCGGCGCCCAGAGCCATGTCAGACGCTCCGACGGAAGCCGAGGTCGGACGGTGGCGGGGGCGGCGGGGCGACGGGGGCCGATCCTCCGCCCAGACGCCGCGCCACGGCGGCCTGCAGGTCGTCGGCGAAGCTCTCCAGCCGTCCGCTGAACTTGCCCGCGTCGATCGAGAACTTGTTGTAGGCGATGTAGGCCGGAATGGCCGCCGCCAGGCCGATGGCCGTGGCGAACAGGGCCTCGGCGATGGCCGGCGCCACGGTGGTCAGATTGGTGTTGCCCGCCGCCGCGATGCGGCCGAACGCATTCATGATGCCCCAGACCGTGCCGAACAGGCCGACGAAAGGCGAGGCCGTGGCGACCACCGACAGGACGCCCAGCCCTTCCTCCACCCTCTGGCCCTCCCGCGCGATCAGGCTGTCGAGCGCCCGGTCGATGCGGGAGATCAGCAGATTGCCCTGGGTGTCGTTTAGCGGCCCCTTGGCGCGCGTCTCGCGCCAGTCGGCGAGCGCGATCTGCAGCATGCGCGGCAGGGCGTGGGTTGGCTCGGGTCCGGCCCGGGCCGCGACCTCCTCCAGCGAGCGGCCCGAGGCGATCGACTTTTCGAAGGCGTCGGCCTGCCGGTTCAGGGCGGCGAAGCGGAAGGCCTTGTCGATGATGACCGTCCACGACCACAGCGACGCGACGGCCAGACCGACCATCACCGACTTCACGACCCAGTCGGCGGCCATGAACAGATGGACGGGATTGAGCAGGCTGGCGTCGGCGGCTTCGGCGGTCATTCGGTCGTTCCAAGGCTGGGCCCGGCCTATCGAGCGACCGGGCATGGCTGTTCTATGGCAGATCGGGGCGTGATGTCCTTACAGGGGCCTGCCGAAATCTGACGACCGCCGGTCTGTAGCGCGAAAGACTCAAGTCGCCCCGGCCAGCCACGGCGTCACGGCCTCGACCAGCGCCTTGGTCGGACGGCGCGGTCGGCCGTCCAGATGGATGCACACCGCCGTCACCTCGGCCCGGCACAGCGCCTCGCCGTCCCGCTCGATCACCTGGGAGATCAGCAGGCGCGGCCCCTTGATCGCGTCATACCGCGTCCGCACCGTCAGGGCGTCGTCGATGCGCGCGGGCTTGACGAAGGTCAGCCGCATCTCCGCCAGGACGAAGGCCATCGGCGCGGGGTCCTCCAGCAAGTGCGCATGGCCGATGCCGATGGCGCGCAGGAAATCGGACCGCCCCCGCTCGAAGTAGCGGACGTAGTTGGCGTGATAGACCACCCCGGTGAAGTCGGTGTCCTCGTAATAGACGCGCACGGGCAGCAGGTGATCGCGCCCGTCGAACCGGCCGGAGGTGGGGGTGTCGCTCATGGGTTTCCTCCGAAGAGGTCGGGTGGCGTGGCCGGCTTAGGCGGCTCCACTAACCCCAAATGCGCATAGGCGCGAGCGCAGGCCATGCGGCCACGCGGCGTTCGCTGGATGAAGCCCTGCTGCAGCAGATAGGGCTCGATCACGTCCTCGACCGCGTCGCGGGCCTCGGCGATGGCGGCGGCCAGGGTGTCCATGCCGACGGGGCCGCCGCCGTAGTTCTCGATCAGGGCCTTGAGGAAGCGGCGGTCGTTGGCGTCCAGCCCCGCCTCGTCGATCTCCAGACGGCTCAGGGCGCGGGCGGCGACGAGCTTGTCGATGACGGCCGCGCCCTCGGCCCCGGCGAAATCGCGCACGCGCCGGAGCAGGCGGCCGGCCACGCGGGGCGTGCCTCGGGACCGCGAAGCGATCTCCCTCGCGCCGTCGTCGTTGATGGGCGCGCCCATCTTGCGCGCCGCGCCGGTGATGACGCGCACCAGTTCGTCGGGCGTGTAGAACTCCAGCCTCAGCGGGATGCCGAACCGGTCGCGCAGAGGCGTGGCCAGCAGCCCGGCCCGCGTCGTCGCCCCCACGAGCGTGAAGGGCGCCAGGTCGATCCGCACCGACCGCGCCGAGGGCCCCTCGCCGATGATCAGATCCAGCACATGGTCCTCCATGGCCGGATAGAGGATCTCCTCGACCGCCGGGGCCAGGCGGTGGATTTCGTCGATGAACAGGACGTCGCGCGGTTCCAGATTGGTCAGGATGGCCGCCAGGTCGCCGGCCTTGGCCAGGATCGGCCCCGACGTCGCCCGGAAACCCACGCCCAGTTCGCGCGACACGATCTGGGCCAGCGTCGTCTTGCCGAGCCCCGGCGGGCCGAACAGCAGGACGTGGTCCATGGCCTCGCCGCGCCCGCGCGCCGCCTCGATGAAGACCTTCAGATTGCCCTTGGCCTGCTCCTGGCCGACGAAATCCGACAGGGTCTGGGGGCGGAGCGCCCGGTCGTAGGCCTCGCCGGGCGCGGCCTGGCCGGACACGATGCGGTCGTCGCTCATCCTGCTGCGCTCCTGACGGAGCTTCGCAGGACGGGGTGCGAACCCTGAGTCACGAGGGCCCGCCCTCCGAAGCCTTGGCGAAGGAGGGTCACCGCCCCAGCTCCTGCAAGGCCGCCCGGATCACGGCCGACAGATCGGCGTCGTCACTCAGCCGGATCAGCGCCTGATCCACCGCGCGGCGCGCATTCACCTCGGCCACCCCCAGACCCAGCAGGGCCGACACCGCCTCGCCGGTGACGCTCGGCGCGGGCGCGGCGGCCTCGACGTGCACGCCCGGCGCGGAAGGCGTGAACGACAGATCCCCCAGGGGCTTGCCCTTCAGTTCCGTGACGATCCGCAAGGCGAGCTTCGGCCCGACGCCGTTGGCGCGCCCGACCGCCGCCTTGTCGTCTCGCGCCACCGCCGAGGCCAGTTCGCCAGGCGGCAGCACGTCCAGCACCGACAGCGCCGCCTTGGGCCCCACGCCCTGGATGCCCAGCAGCGTCGTAAAGGCCCGCCGCTCGTCCCGCGTCAGAAAGCCGTAGAGCCTCGGTCCGTTCTCGGCCGACCAGCTCTGTTCGACGTGCAGCGTCGCCTCGTCGCCGGGCGCCGGCAGGCGCTGGAGCGTGCGCGCCCCGCAAGCGACGACATAGCCCACGCCGGCGCAGTCGATCAGGCAATGGCCCTCCTCGACCTCGGCCAGCACGCCGCGCAATCTCCCGATCATGAGGGGCGCCCGATCACGACGCGGCCGCCATCAGGGCCCGCTTCCTCAGCTGCGCATGGGTGATGGCCACGGCCAGGGCGTCGGCGGCGTCCGCCTTGACCTCGCCGCAGGTAGGCAGCAGCCGCTTCACCATGAAGGCGATCTGGGTCTTGTCGGCGTGTCCGGCCCCGACCACCGCCTTCTTGATCAGGTTCGGCGAGTATTCCGCCACCGACAGCCCCGCCCGCGCCGGGGCCAGCATCACCGCCGCCCGCGCCTGGCCCAGCTTCAGCGTCGAGGCCGGATTGACGTTGACGAACACCTCCTCGATCGCCGCCTCGTCGCAGGCATGGGCGGCGCAGACCTCGCCGACCTTGTCCAGCAGCCACAGCAGGCGCTCGGACAGGGCCAGCGTCTCCGGAGGCGTCACGACGCCGTGAGCGACCCAGACCAGCCGCGATCCCTCGCTGACCACCACGCCCCAACCGGTGCGGCGCAGGCCGGGATCGAGTCCGAGGATTCGGGTCGCCCCGCTGTGAATCGGTGTGTTCGCCATCCGTTCCAGTCATGCCGCAAACAGGGTTGACGAGCAATGAAGGCGCTCAGGGATCGTGGGGCGTAATGGACCAGCCGACGACGCCGGGAGTCCGCGACAGACCTTCGCCGAGCGCGCGTACGCCTCCGAGGTCTCGCGTCCTCACCTGCGCCAGACGACAGTGCAGGCCGGTTTGGGGGTCTTGCTCCAGGCGCTTCAGGCGGCAGGCGCCGTCCGTTGACTGGAGGACGCGTTCGATGCGTGGCGCTGCTTCGGGGTCGCGCCACCAGACCTCCACGTCGCTGATCTGTCGCTGCGGAAGGGTTCTGGCCAGGACCCGCAGGACCAGCAGGACCGCCACGGTCGCCGCCGCGCCCACCGCGGCCTCCCACGTCAACCCTGCTCCGATCAGGATCCCCAACGCCGCCGTGATCCACAGCGACGCGGCCGTGGTCAGACCATGCACCGAATAGCCGCTCCGAAAGATCACCCCGGCGCACAGGAAGCCGATCCCGGTGAGGACGCCGTGGGCCATGCGGGTCGGGTCGCTGACGATCTCCGTTCCCGGCAGCCCGAAAAAGCGCCACTGACCCTGGCTGACCGCCGCTTCCATCAACATCGCCGAGGCGACGCAGACCAGAATATGGGTTCGCAGCCCTGCGGCGTGGCCTCGCCACTCCCGCTCCAGGCCCACCAGGCCACCCGCCGCGACAGCGACCAGAAGCGACACGAGGAAGGGCGGCAGGGTCGTGGAGTCCATGCGGGATCAACCGGTCGCGCCCGGTCCCCGTTCCCGACCCGAGCCGGCCTTAAATCTCTGTCATGTTTCGCCAGCTACCTTGTGACGCCAGATACCTTGCGATAGGTGTTCGCCCGTCAAGGAGGTGATCGGCATGCCCGAAACCATAGAGATCCAGCTGAAGAAGGGGGTGCTGACGCTGTGCGTTCTCGCGCTGCTCGCCCGCAACGACAGCTACGCCTACGAGATCGCCAGCCGGCTGTCCGACGCCATCGATATGGGGGAGGGCACCATCTACCCGCTGATGCGCCGCATGCAGTCGGACGGCCTGGTCGAGACCTATCTGGTCGAGTCCAGCTCCGGCCCGTCGCGCAAATACTACCGCCTCAGCGAGGCCGGTCGTCGGGCGCTCGCCGCCCAGTCCGCCGAATGGACCCATTTCGCCCGCGCCGTCGACGCCATCGTGACGCCAACCGGTGCGCAGGCCCAAACAGAAGCTCAGGGGGAGCCCGCATGACCCGCCCAACCTTCACGAAAGAGGAATTCCTTCGTCGGCTGAAGGCCGGCCTCGTCGGCCTCCCGACGACGACCGCCGCCGAGATCGTCTCGGACTACGAGACCCACTTCGACGATGGCGTCGCCGCCGGCCGGACCGAGGCCGAAGTGGCCGCCGCGCTCGGCGATCCCGACCGCCTGGCCCGCGAGCTGCGCGCCGAAGCCGGGGCTCAACGCTGGCATCAGGAGAAGAATCCGTCCGCCGCCGCCGCCGCCGTTTTCGCGGTGCTGGGGCTCGGCGCCATCGACATCCTGATCCTGCTGCCCATTCTGATGGGCGTGATCGGGACGATCTTCGGCTTCTTCATCGCCGCCATCGCCCTGTTCTTCTCGGGCGGCGCGGTCATGGTGGCCGGACCGTTCGCGGCGCCTCCGGGCGGCCCGCTGGCGGCCATCCTCTTCGGCCTCGGCCTGATGGCGGCGGCGACCGTGATCGGCGCTCTTCTGGCCATCGTCAGCATCTGGCTGGTCAACGGCCTCGTCTGGTTCGCCCGCCTGCACTACCGGCTGCTGAAGCCCGCCCTTGAACCCACCAACACCAACACGACCTCGGGAGCCGTCGCATGATCCGCACCCTCTTCATCATCGCCGGGGCCGCCCTGGTCCTGTCCATCGCCACCATCGGCGGGGCCGCCGCCCTGGGCAGCCGCGACCTGGCCGCCAACGGCTGGTCCTGGACGATCAGCGAGGACGAGAACGACCACTTGCGCTTCGAGCGCGGCGGCCGGGCCGAGGACCTGGGTCCGGACGTCACCCGCTCGGTCGCCTTCGAAGGCGGCGAGCGCCTGCAGCTCGATCTCTCGGCCGACGTGACCTATGTCCAGGGCGACGCCGCTACGGTGGAGATCGTCGGGCCGCAGAGGGTGATCGACCGCGTCCGGGTCCAGGGCTCGCGCATCTGGATGGACGACGGCCCCGAGCGCGTCACCCTGCGCTGGAACGGCCATGGCATCGACGGCTATTCGGACTCGGACCGGCTTCGCGTCACCGTGACGGCGCCGTCGGTGACGCGCTTCGACCTCGAAGGCTCCTCGGACCTCAAGATCCGCGACTACGACCAGGACGCCCTGTCCATCGACGTCTCGGGCTCGGGCGAGATCGAGGCCGACGGCCGGGCCCAGACCCTGGAACTCGACATCTCCGGCTCGGGCGAGGTCGACCTGTTGCGGCTTGACCTCACCGACGCCAACGTCGCCATCGCCGGCTCAGGCGAGGCGCGTCTGGGGCCGACGGGTCGGGCCGACGTGACCATCTCCGGCTCCGGCGACGTGGATCTGACGCGGGAACCCGCCACGCTGACCCAGTCGATCAGCGGCTCGGGCGACGTCAATATCCGCTCTGTCCGGAGCCGGGAGGTCACCGTGACCCGGACGGAGCCGATCGCCTCGGCGCCAGGCGTTCGCATCGAGCGTTCGGTGACGGCGCCGGCGCGTGAAGGCTGATCCAACCTCGGGTGTCCCTTCTCCCCTTGCGGGTCGACGAAGGTCGCATCGCGAGGGGAGAAGGAGAAACGCGCTGTTTTTCTCAATCATCCAACGACGCCCGGATTCCCTCAATGAATCCAACGACCGTCCCGTTTGAGACCCCGCGAACGCGCCCGCATGTCCGGGTGTGATACCCTCCCCCTCGGTTCCGTCGCTTGGGAAGGGCGCAAGGCCTTGCGAGCTTGTCGCGGCGGGAGCGGTTGGAGCGGGAGCTCCCGAGGTTCAACGACCGGAGGCCGCCCAGGGGCGCTCATCCGGCGTGCCGGGCCAAGGGGGTGGCGTGGGCAGACTACGCCGCTCGAAGCGAGGGTCCCGGGCTCAAGCAGCCCGGAACCGCGTTCCGGGCGGTAGCCCGCCAAACGCGAAGCGTCGGGCTCAAGCCGCTCAGACGCCGCGCGTCGAGCGGTAGCCCACCAGAAAGGCGGCGAGCAGAAGACTCGCCGCGTTCAGGGGATCGGCTTTCGCAAGGTACGCCGACCTTCCCGCCGGAGGCGTCAGTAGCGGCAAGGCTCTAACAGGGCCGTTGGTCCCCGGGCAGTCGCGCGGGAACGACGCGGGGCCGTCCGCTTCCGATCAGACCAGCCGCGCGGAGCAGTCCGCGTTCGCCGAAACAACATTCCATACGGTCTCCGGGCGAAGGTCCGGCTGCTCCGCCCGCCCTTCCCACCCGTTCACAGCGGAAGAGCGTCGGCGCATGCCCGCATTTCCCTTTGCCTCCCGCCTCGCTAGAACCGTCTCACATCTCTCTCTCCTCTGGAGCACCTCATGGGCGTGGCCCTCGTCTGGCTGGTCAACACCGTCATCCAGCTGATGATCTGGTCGATCATCATCTCGGCCATCCTGTCGTGGCTGTTCGCCTTCGACGTCATCAATCACCGCAACCGCTTCGTCAGCCAGGTCGCGGCCTTCTTCGACGCCGTGACCCGGCCGCTGCTGGAGCCGTTCCGCCGCATCATCCCGCCGCTGGGCGGCATCGACATCTCGCCGATCGTGGTCCTGTTGTTGCTCAACTTCGCTCGCATCCTGTTCAACAACTCCGCCGCCGGGCCGCTGATCGCGATCCTGGGGTGACAGTTCGGCGACGGTCTCGCCGCAGCGCACCATTCGGCGCTTGCGCCGGGGGCGGACGCTTCTAAGGTGCCCGACGCCCGGGCGGAGACGCCGCAGCAGACCACGACCGCATGAGTTCCCAGATCAAATCCGTCGCCGTCATCGGCGCAGGCCAGATGGGCGTCGGCATCGCCCAGACGATCGCGCTGGGCGGCTATCGGGTCAGCCTCTACGACGTCGACGCCGACCGCCTTTCGGTCGCGCTCGGCGTGATCGGCGCCAGCCTGGCCCGTCAGGTGGAGCGCGGCGCGACGACGCAAGGACAGGCCGACGCGGCGCTGGCCGCCGTTTCCGCCGTCCCGTCGCTGGCCGAAGCCGGCAAGGCCGATCTGGTCATCGAGGCGGCGGTCGAGGACGAGGCCGTCAAGAAGGCAGTCTTCGCCGAACTGGTCCCCCACCTCGGCCCCGACACCCTTCTCGCCTCCAACACCTCCTCCATCTCCATCACCCGCCTGGCGTCGGCGACCGACCGGCCCGACCGCTTCATCGGCCTGCATTTCATGAAGCCGGCGCCGGTCATGAAGCTTGTCGAGATCATCCGCGGCATCGCCACCTCGGCGGCCACCTACGACGCCGCCGTCGCCTTCGCCGAGAGCCTGGGCAAGACCACCACCAACGCCGAGGACTTCCCCGCCTTCATCGTCAACCGCATCCTGGTGCCGATGATCAACGAGGCGATCTATGTCCTCTATGAGGGCGTCGGCAACGTCGCCTCCATCGACAAGGCGCTGAAGCTCGGCGCCAACCACCCGATGGGTCCGCTGGAGCTGGCCGATTTCATGGGCCTGGACGTCGTCCTGGCCATCATGAACGTGCTCTACGAAGGCCTGGCCGACAGCAAATACCGGCCCTGTCCCCTGCTGGTGAAATACGTCGAGGCCGGCTGGCTCGGCCGCAAGTCCGGCCGCGGCTTCTACGACTATTCCGGCGAGACGCCGGTCCCGACCCGCTGATGGCCCGCCGCGCGATCCGCCTCGACAGCATCGCGGACCTGCCGGGCCAGACGCGCGTCACCTGGCGACGGACGCGGTTCGCCCTTCCGCTGGCGGCGCTGGCGGGAATCGCCTGGCCGCCCATCATCCTGACGCTGCTGATCTGGCCGCCCGAGAACTGGATTCCGGGGGCCGACATCGACTGGCGCATCGTCCTTTTGGCGCTCGGCTGCATCGCCGTGCCCGCCGGGCTCTACGTCATCCGGCGCGAGCGCGACCGGCGCGGCCGCCCCGGCACCCGGCTCGGCATCGTCTGGCGCTTCATGCTCTACGGCGGCCTGCTCGCCGCCGCGCTCCAGACGCTCGTCGCGCTCCTCATGGTCATCATCGGCCTCGTCGCCTCCGGCGACGTGCTGCAGGGAATCGGCGCGACCGAGACCACGCTTCTGATCTACGGCGTCGGCGGCCTGCCGATCGCCGTTCTGGTCGGCGTCTCCTATGCGCTTTGGGCCGGGCTGTGCGCCGCCTTCATCGCCTTCGTGCCTGCGCCGGACAAGGTCCGCGACCGCCTGGGTCTGATGAGCGATCCCGCCTGACGCCTTACGGCGAATTCAGTTTACGGCCTCCGCGGCCTGTGTAAAGTTCGCTTGTCTATCGCGTTTTGGGGGATCAACGCATGGCCATGTCCGCCGTCGAGGCTCAGCCTCTGCCCGCCACCGGGGGCCTCGCCCCCGTCCAGCCCAAGGACCGCATCTTCCAGCTCGACATGCTGCGCGGCTGGGCGATCCTGGGCATCCTGGCGGTCAACGCCATGGCCTTTGCCTGGCCGCTGAAGGTCGAGATGTCGCTGGTCGATCCCTTCGGCCATACGGGCGCCGACGCTTGGGGCGCCTGGGTGACGGAAGTCTTCTTCGCAGACAAGTTCCGCACCCTCTTCACCATGCTGTTCGGCGTCTCGATCTTCCTGGTGGGCGGCGAACGGTCGGACGAGGCGCGCGGCAAGCTGCTGCGTCGCCGCCTGCTCTGGCTCGGCGTCTTCGGGATCCTCCACGGCGCCGCCTTCTGGTATGGCGACATCCTGCTGCACTACGCCTACTGCGGCGCCATCATGCTTCTGCTCCGCTCCTGGAGCGCTCCGCGGCTGCTCTGGATCGGCGGATCGATCTCGGCGCTCTGGGCGCTGATCGCCACGAGCGGGCCGCTGGTGATCGGGCTGCTCGGCCCGGAGTTCCAGGCGCAGTTTGAGGCCGGTTCGCCGACTCTGACGATGGAGGACATCGACGCCGCCGTCGCCGCCTATAAGGCCGGCTTCGCCGCCCCCTGGGTCGAGAATCTCAAGGCATGGGTTCTGGGGGCCACGCTGTCGCTGTTCCTGATCCCCGTCAGCGTGCCGCTGATGATGCTCGGCCTGGGCCTCTACAAGTCGGGCTTCTTCGTCGGCCGCTCGCCGGTGTTCGTCTATCTGCTGGTCTTCCTCGCCGCCGCCGCCGTTCTGGCGACCGACGCCTGGGCCAGTCTGCCCGGCCAGGACCCCGCCGCCCTGCCCGTCGCGGGCTTGGACGACGCCGCCGGCGGCATGGCTCCGCTGATCACGCTCGGCTACGCCGCCATGCTGATCCTGCTGACGAAGATGGGGCTGCGCATGATCACCGGCGTCCTGGTCCCGGTCGGCCGCATGGCCTTCACCAACTACCTGACCCAGACCCTCATCATGGCCAGCCTCTTCTACCTGCCCTGGGGGCCGCAGTGGATGGGCGACTACCACCCCGCCGCGCTCTGGACCGTGGTCGGCGCCATCTGGATCGCCCAGCTGATCTGGTCGCCGCTCTGGCTGTCGGTCTTTTCCAACGGTCCGCTGGAATGGGTGTGGCGCTCTCTCACCTACGGGCGACTGGTGCCGATCCGGGAGTAGGTCTTGGAGAAGGGATTAGAGAACAGGGATTAGAGAGGCGAACTCGGCGTTGGCCGCGAAGCGCGACCTCTAATCCCTAGTCCCTAATCCCTAATCCCTCTACATCCGCGCCATGACCGACGCCGCGCCGCCCGCCCGCCCCGAAGCCCGCAGCCCCCGGGGCTTCGCCGACCGCCGGGGCCCCGACGTCGCCGCCGAACGCAGGATCGTCGCCCGCGTCACCGAGGTCTACGAACGCTGGGGCTTCGAACCGCTCGAGACCGGCGCGTTCGAGTATGCTGACGCCCTGGGCAAGTTTCTGCCCGACGCCGACCGCCCCAACGAAGGCGTCTTCGCGCTCCAGGACGACGACGACCAGTGGATGGCGCTGCGCTACGACCTGACCGCGCCTCTGGCCCGCTTCGCGGCGCAGAATTGGGAGACCCTGCCCAAGCCCTATCGCCGCTACGCCTTCGGCCCCGTCTGGCGAAACGAGAAGCCCGGCCCCGGGCGGTTCCGCGAGTTCGTCCAGTGCGACGCCGATACCGTCGGCTCCGACCGCCCGGAGGCCGACGCCGAAATCATCGCCATGGCCTGCGAGGGGCTGAAGGCGGCGGGCCTCGCCGAGGGCCAGGCCGTGGTCCGCGTCTCGAACCGCAAGCTCTTCGACGGGCTGTTCGACGCCGGCGGCGTGACCGATCCCGTCCAGCGCCTGACGGCGCTGCGCGCCATCGACAAATACGATCGGCTGGGCTGGGAAGGCGTGGCTGCCCTGCTGGGCGAAGGCCGGCTGGACGAGAGCGGCGACTACACCAAGGGTGCGCGCCTGCCCGGCTCCGTGGCCGACACCATCCGCGCCTTCCTGGGCTCGGCCGGGGAGGGGACGCGCGCACAGACGCTGGACGCCATCGCCCGCGTCGGCGGGCTCGGCGCGGCGGGCGAGGCGGCGCTGAATGAGCTCTCGGGCATCGACCGGGCTCTGAAGGCGATGGGCGTCGATCAGGCCGCTGTACGTTTCGACCCGACCATCGTGCGGGGGCTGGAGTATTACACCGGCGCGGTATTCGAGGCCGAACTCCTGCTGGAAACGACCGACGACAAGGGCCGCGCCGTCCGCTTCGGCTCCATCGGGGGCGGCGGCCGCTACGACGATCTGGTCGCGCGCTTTACCGGCGAGGCGACGCCCGCGACGGGCTTCTCGTTCGGGGTTTCGCGCCTGGCCTCTGCCCTGCGTGCTGCGGGCCGTAACGAGACTGCGACGCGCGGACCCGTGGTGGTCATCGTCTTCGACGAAGCCGACATGCAGCACTACCTCGACGCCGTCGCCGAGCTGCGCCGCTCCGGGATCGCCGCCGAGCTCTACCTCGGCCGCGCGGGCATGAAGGCCCAGATGAAGTACGCCGACCGCCGGCGCGCACCCGCCGCCGTAATGCTGGGCGGCAACGAGATCGCCGCCGGTCAGGTGACCATCAAGGATCTCGACGCCGGCCGCGCCCTCGCCGCCGGTCTGGCCGACAACGAGGCCTGGAAAGCTGCGCGCCCGGGGCAGCAGACGGTCGCGCGCAACGCCCTGGTGCAAACCATTCGCGGCATTATCGAAGGTTCTTCGATAAGCTGATCTCCTCGCGGATGAGTGATCGACGTTTAGTCATGAAACCGTCGGATTACACTCGGCCTTTGGTTGACTTGAATCCGTCATCCGGGTGATCTGGCCTCACTCGAACGGCGCGGCGCTGTGAGGCGCAGCCGCTGGACGAAGGCGTTTCGGGGAGGAAACGTCCGCTCCTGAGAGAGCGAGAAAGCCCGCTGCGATGTATCCCCCGCAGCGGGCTTTTTCACGCCCGGACATTTTGATCGTCGTATTGATGCTTCGGCTTCAGGGGCCGGCGCGAGGCTGCGCTCCGGCCGGTCTCGCGGTCGAGGCTTCTTGGCTTGAGGCCGGGCGGCCCCTCGACGTCGTCTGGCGTCGTCTGGCGCAGACGGGTCCTCGCCTTCCAAGGGCGCGTGTCCTGAAGCCTCTGCGATGCGAACCCAAGCCCGATCGCGCGCTCGATATCCTCGCCAGCAGCGCCCCGGACCCTGACAAGATGTCCGCTCGCCCTGACACGCCGTCAGGAGCGCCGAGGAGACGACGAACGTCAGTCGCTGTTCAGGGTGTTGGTCACCGAGATATCGTAGACCACCCGCGAGATCTGCTGCACGAATTCGAAGAATTTGCGCATCTCGGCGGCTGTAGCGCGCGGCGCATAGATGGTGTCATCGGGACGGATCTCGAAGGTGCTCGCGGTGAACAAGCCAGACGCCTCCTCGAGATCGAGGCGATACACCACCGGAACGCCCCGGATCGTCGGGGGCTGGGTCAGGCCCAGCGCCTGGGCCACCTCCGGTCGCTCGAACCGGAAGACCAGAACCGACCGGGCGTTGGCGAAGTTGTCGTTCAGCCCGCCCGCGCGGGCCAGAGCGCTGGCCAGCGTCAGGTCGCCGGCCGGCATGTCGGCCTCGGCCACTGTGCCCAGGGCTCCGAAGGTTCGGAACCGGCGCGGGACGTGAACCAGATTGACCTGATCGCCACGTTGCAGACGAACGTTCTCGTTGAAGTCCGTGTTCACGGCGGTCAAAGGCGCCGAATAGGTCTGGCCGTCCCGACGGATCTGGACCTCGATGTCCTGGGCGGGACGAGCAGCGCCGCCGCGCTCGGCGATGACGTCAAGCAGGGTCTGGGCATTGACCGACAGACGTGCGCGCCCAGGCTGACGCACCTCGCCCAGCACGGTGACGGTGTTGGATACGTTCTCCTCAACGGCCACGGTGACCTGCGGATTGCCGACACGTCCGATCAGCGCCCGGCGAACGGCTCCGGCGGCCTGGGTGGGCGTCAGGCCGGCGACGCGCACAGCGCCAGCGAAGGGCACGGTCACCGCGCCGTTGCGATCGACGGCGAGCCCCGGCAGGGATCGGCTCCCGGACCGAACGCCTTCCGTTGAGGCGCCGCCTCCGAACAGGGTTCCCGAGGGTTCGAAGATGGCGATCGAGAGGACATCGCCCTCGCCGATGACATCGACCTGCTCCGTGCTGGCGGCGGCTGCGAGGGAGCCCAGATAAGGCGCTGCGACAGCGCGGATACGCTCGGCGGCGGCGTAGTCCAGCTCCACGATGGCGTAGTCCGCGCCGTTGGCGTCGGCCTCGGCGCCCCGGTCGATCGCTCGCGCCGAAGGACCGTCGCGCGGCAGGGTCGAGCAACCCGACAGAATGGCCGCGAGCGCGAGGGCGAACAGTTTACGGGTCATGGCGTCCGAGGGTCTGCGATGTCATCGTGATTACTGGCCTTTGCCGAGCGCCGCCACCCCGATCACGCCGCCTCGGCCCGCCGGGCGTCCAGGCCGACGCATTCGGCGACGCGAGCGAAATGGCTGTCCCAGGTCGGCGCCTTGTAGGCCGGCGCTTTGGGCGGCCGCCGGGCTGCGCGCTCCAGGGCTTCCAGCCACCCCAGTCCGTCAAGCGGGTCGATCATCTGGGCGTTCGGCACCAGTTCGCGATGCGCCGGAATGTCGGACGCGATAACGGGCACGCCGAGCGCCGAGGCCTCGACCGCCGGCAGGTCGAACCCCTCCACCGAGGAGGGCGCGAGCAAGGCGCGCGCGCCGCCAACGAGGCCCGCCAGGGCGGAGTCGGGCAGGTCCGACGCCTGGTGCACCAGGCCGCGCAGGGCCGGCGACCGCTGAAGATGATCCAGCACCGCCTCGTTCTCCCAGCCGTAACGGCCGATCAGAACCAGCTGAGGCGCGGCCTCGCCCATGCGCTCCTGCAGCCGACGCCAGACCGTCAGCAGGAAGGCCAGGTTCTTGCGCGCCTCGATCGTGCCGATATGCACGAAATAGGGCTGCGCCGTCGGGGCCCGTTGCGCGACCATGAAGGTCGGTTCCAGCCCCAGGTGAACCGCATGGATCGGCGGGGGCTCGATCGCCTCCCGCGCGGCGAAGGCCGAGAGCTCGGACGCGGTGTAGGCGGAGTTCACCACGATCCGGGAGGCGTGGCGCAGCGCCGTCACCACCCGCGCGCGATGCTTTTCGCCGTCTCCGGGGCGGCAAAACTCCGGATGCGTGATCGGGATCAGATCGTGCAGCATGACGATGCGCTCGATGCCGCGCTCCGCGAGCCCGCTGAGGATTGACGGATCGGTCAGCCCGGTGTGGCCGACGTTGAAGTACAGGCTGCTGGGCGGCAGCTTTCGGGTCCATTGCGAGCGGAACAGCTGTTTCAGCACCCGTGCGCGGCGACCCGGGGCGCGGGCCGGATCGATGGGCGGCTGGCTCATGATGGAGTCGGTGGTCCTGGCGCCGCCCGTCAGCGCCGTCATCAGCCGCACCTCGTCCAGCGTCAGGGACCGCTCGAAGAAGTCGCCGGTCCACCGGGACCTCAGCGCCTTGACGCACTTGCTGAACCACGCCCCGTCCACGACCACGAGCTGATCCTGACGCGTGCGGACAGCCGTGACTGTCAGATCCGGGCGGGACAAAAGCCATTCGGCATAGGCCAGGCAGACGCGATCGACGCCCGTCGGCGCGGTCCGTTCGGCCCGGCTCAGCAGGCGACTTGCGTCAAAGAGGACGGACCGGGTCACCGCGGCGGGGTAGACCTTGGCCATCAAGGGGTCAACCAAGCTCAGGTTCGCGCCTCAGGCGACGTATCCCGCCTGCATCAGTTCGGCGATGTGGACGATAGCGACGGGACGGCCCTCGTCCACCACGAACAGGTTGGAGATCTTGTTGGCGGTCAGCAGGTCGACGACGTCGCTCATGCGCTGGTCCGGGCCCACGGTGATGGGCTGGCGGCTCATGATGTCGGCGGCGGTGATGCGCGACAGGTCGCTGGAGAAGGCCCGACGCACGTCGCCGTCGGTGATCATGCCGGCCAGCGTCCCGTCGGCGTCCAGCACGGCGACCGAGCCCTTTCGGCCTGCGGTAATCGCCGCAACGATCTCTGCGAAAGCGGCGTCCATCGCCACGGTCGGGGGCGGCGCATGATTGTCGCCCATCCACTCGCGCACGCTCTGCAGGCTCATGCCCAGCGACCCGCCCGGATGGTGCAGGCCGAAATCCGTGGCCGAGAACCCGCGCCGCTCCATCAAGACCATCGCCAGCGCGTCGCCCAGGGCCAGGGTCATGAGGGTCGAGGTGGTGGGGGCCAGGCCGTTAGGGCAGGCCTCGGCCACGCTCGGCATGACCAGGGACACCGCCGACATTCGCGCCAGGAAGGACGACGCCCGCTGGGTCATGCCGATGACCGGGATGTCGTTTCGCTGACAGAAGATCAGGGGATCGCGCAGCTCGCGGCTTTCGCCGGAGTTGGAGATGGCCAAGAGCGTCGTGTCATGGCGCAACATGCCGAGGTCGCCGTGGCTCATTTCAGCGGGGTGGACGAAGAAGGCGTTGGTGCCGGTGGACGCCAGGGTCGCGGCGATCTTGTTGCCGATATGCCCGGATTTGCCCATGCCGGTGACGACGACATAGCCGGGCCGCGACAGGATGATCTCGACGGCCCGCACCAGACTGCCGTTGACCGTCCGCTCCAGCGCCTCCAGCGCCTCGATGTTGAGGCGGATGACGGAACGGGCGTGATCGATCATGGGGCCGGCCGTGTCGGCGGCGGACGTCTTGGCGTCGAGCGGCATGAGCCTTCGGTCTCCGCGGGTCAGGCGGGCGGTTTAGACCCAAGCCGCACGGCTCGACAATCCATGGCCTCGCTCGGCGGCTGTAACCGGAGTTCATCCACCGGGCTCAACCTTTGCCGCAGTCGGGCGTTAGGGGGGCCGGGCGTCCGCCAAGAAACCGCATCGAGAGACCATGCCGCCATCCGCCGGGACCCTGACCCGCCCCCTGACCGCGCCGCCGATCCCGGCGACGGGCGACATCGCCCTGTTCCTGGACCTCGATGGCACGCTGGCCCCGCTTGCGCCGACACCGGACGCGGTGCTGGCCGATCCGCGGCGGACGGGCGTGCTGCGGGCGCTGAATGACGTCCTCGACGGTCGTGTGGCGATCGTCAGCGGCCGGACGCTGGAGGAGATCGATCGGATCGCCGGGGGCGCCGCGCATTCGGCTTCCGGCGTGCACGGTCTGGAACGCCGCCGCCGCGACGGCAGTCTGGACGGCGCCGAGGCCAGCCGCCATGTGGCGGACGCCGTCGCCGCATTCGAGGCCTTCGCGGCCGACCGCCCGGGCGTGATCGTCGAGAACAAGGCGGTCTCGGCGGGTCTCCATTATCGCCAATCGCCCGACGCTGAAGATGCGGCGCGCGCCCTGGCGGCGAGAATTTCCGACGACACCGGGCTGGAGCTCCAACCTGGACACATGGTGCTGGAACTGAAGACGCCCGGCGCCGACAAGGGCCAGGCCGTCCGCGCATTCATGGCCGAGCCTCCGTTCAGCGGGGCGATGCCCATCATGGTCGGCGACGACTTGACCGATGAGGCGGGCTTTCGCGCCGCCGCCGCGCTCGGCGGCTACGGTGTCCTGGTCGGAGCGGAACGCGAAACAGCCGCCCGGCATCGGCTGGAAGACGTCGAGGCCGTCCTGACCTGGCTGGAAGCGATCGCGGAGGCGCGCGCATGACCCCGTCTCGTCGCGACCTCGACCTCGCTCCCATCGGCAACTGCGCCATCTCGGCCCTGATCGACCGTCAGGGTCGTTACGTCTGGGCCTGTGCGCCGCGCGTGGACGGCGATCCGGTCTTCTCGGCCCTCATGGACGGCGACGCGCCCGACCACGGCTTCTGGTCGCTGGAACTGGAAGGTCAGGTTTCGGCCGAGCAGACCTATCTGCCCAACACGCCGGTCCTGCGCACCGTGCTCACCGCAGGCGACGGCGCCGCTGTCGAGATCATCGACTTCGCCCCGCGGCACAGGAAGCATTCCCGGACCTATCGGCCTCTGGCCTTCGCCCGCATCGTTCGGCCCCTGTCGGGCAGCCCGCGCATCCGCATCCGGCTGCGCCCCTCCGCCGATTGGGGCGCGCGGCAGGCCGAGTGCACCTCGGGCTCCAACCACGTCCGCTATCTGTGTACGGACATCACCCTGCGCCTGACGACCGACTGTCCGGTGTCGCATGTGCTGGAGGAGCGGTTGTTCCGGCTGGAGCGCCCCCTGACCCTCTTCCTCGGCCCGGACGAGGGCTACGATCAGGAGGTCGGCGCCGGCGTGTCGGCGACGCTGGATCGGACGTTGGCCTATTGGCGCGACTGGGTGCGCACCCTCTACATTCCCCTGGACTTTCAGGAAGCGGTGATCCGGGCGGCGATCACGCTCAAGCTCTGCGTCTATGAAGAGACGGGGGCCATCGTCGCGGCCATGACCACTTCGGTGCCCGAGTTCCCCGAGAGCGGCCGCAACTGGGACTACCGCTACTGCTGGATCCGCGACGCCTATTACACCGTGCGCGCCCTGAACCGGCTCGGCGCGGTCGACATTCTGGAGAACTATCTCGTCTATCTGAGGAACCTGGTCGACGCCTCGGCGGGCGGTCACGTCCAGCCGGTCTATGGCGTCGGGCTGGAAGAAGACATCGACGAGCGCATCGTCGACACCGTCGCCGGCTATCGCGGCATGAAGCCGGTCCGCGTCGGCAACCAGGCGCGCGAGCATCTACAGCACGACGTCTACGGACAGATCGTCCTGCCGCTGGTCCAGAGCTTTTACGATCAGCGCCTGCTGCGGCCCGGCTCGCTCAACGACTTCCATGCGCTGGAGAAGGTCGGAGAGCGCGCCTTCGCCATGCACGACCAGGTCGACGCGGGCCTGTGGGAGTTCCGCACTATCGCCCGGGTCCACACCTATTCCTCGGTCATGTGCTGGGCCGCCTGCGACCGGCTGGCCAAGGCGGCGGCGCATCTGGGCCTGACCGACCGGGCCAGGCACTGGGTCGAGCGAGCCCAGACAATCCGTAAACGGATCGAGGCCGAGGCCTTCCTGCCCGACGAGGGCCGCTTCGGCGCTAGCTTCGGTGGCCAGGAGCTGGACGCCTCCCTCCTTCAGTTGGTCGATCTCGGTTTCCTCGACCCGCGCGATCCCCGCCAGGTCGCCACCTTCGACGCGATCGAGCGCGACCTGAAAAAAGGGCCCTACCTCTTCCGCTACGTCGAGCCCGACGACTTCGGCGAGCCCGAGACCGCCTTCAACTTCTGCACCTTCTGGTTCATCGAGGCCCTGCACCAGAACGGCCGCGACGCCGAGGCCCGCGAGATCTTCGAGCAGATGCTCAGTCGCCGGACCCACGCCGGCCTGCTCAGCGAGGACATCGCCATCGAGACCGACGAGCTGTGGGGCAACTACCCCCAGACCTACTCCCTGGTCGGCATCATCAACTGCGCCGTCCTGCTCAGCCGCTCCTGGACCGATGTGCGCTGACGGATCACCGATCGATCACGAACTTGCTATGGAGCCGATCTGCAGCTTGACCGTTTGGGGCGCGTCATGACCCGCCTGATCGTCGTCTCAAACCGCGTTTCCGCCCCCGTTGACCCCGCCGCCGGCTCCGCCGGGGGCCTCGCCATGGCCCTGTCGGCCGCTCTGAGGAAATATGACGGCCTCTGGTTCGGCTGGTCCGGAGAAACCATCGAGACCTTCACCGGCGAGCTGCGGGTCGAGGACCGCGCCGGCGTGACGGTCAACCTTGTCGACCTGGAGGCCCAGGACGTCGAGGAATACTACAACGGCTACGCCAACAAGACGCTGTGGCCACTGTTCCACCATCGCGTCGATCTGACGGCCTATGAACGCTCCTATGGCGAGGGCTATGAGCGGGTGAACCGCCGCTTCGCAGAGACGCTGGCCCCGCTGATCCAGCCGGGCGACGTCATCTGGGTGCACGACTATCACCTCATCCCGCTGGCCCGGGACCTGCGTCGTCTGGGCGTCCAGAACCGGATTGGCTTCTTCCTGCACACCCCTTGGCCGGCGCGCCAGCTGATGGTGACCCTGCCGCACCATCGCCGTCTGGTCGAAAGCCTGTTCGCCTATGATCTGATCGGCTTTCAGACCCAGGAGTGGCTGGACCTGTTCCGCGACTACGTTATCTCCGAAGCGCGGGGCGAGCTCGCCGGCTACGGGGGCCTGGAGGCGTTCGGCCGGCGCGTCCGCATCGGAACCTTCCCGATCGGCATCGACGTCGAGGGCTTCATGCAGGCTCGAAACTCGCGCGAGGGGGTTCGCACCTATGACCGCATGGCCGCCTCGGCGGCCTTTCGCTCCATGATCGTCGGCGTGGATCGGCTCGACTACTCCAAGGGGTTGGAGGAGCGTCTGCTCGGCTACGAGCAGTTCCTTCAGGACCACCCCGACCTGCGCGGCGACGTCTTCCTGGTCCAGGTCACCCCGATCAGCCGCGATGAGGTCGATGCGTATCAGGACATCCGCGCTCGGCTGGACTCGCTCGCAGGCCGCATCAACGGCGAATACGCCGACATGGACTGGCAGCCGATCCGCTATCTGAACCGCAGCTATCGCCGCGATCAGCTGGCCGGCATCTACCGCGCCGCCCGCGTTTGCCTCGTCACGCCGCTGCGGGACGGCATGAACCTGGTCGCCAAGGAATATGTCGCGGCTCAGAACCCGGACGATCCCGGCGTCCTCATCCTGTCGCGCTTCGCCGGTGCGGCCGAGCAGATGGGAGAGGCCCTGCTGGTCAATCCCTTCAGCCGCGAAGAGGTCGCCGACGCCATTCACCGGGCCCTGACCATGCCGCTGGAGGAGCGCATCCGGAAATGGCGGGCCCTCATGAAGGTGGTCCACGACACCGATGTGGGCCTGTGGCGCGACGCCTATGTCGGGGCGCTGAAGTCGGTGGAGATCGCCGGCGAAAACGGCGACCTCCCCCACGCCGCCTGATCAGGCGGCCTGCTCTAACGAAACCGCGCCGTCCCGCGCCATGGCCCGCGCGTTCGCCGGCCGCGCCGCCAGCCGCTCCAGATAGCGGTCAAACAGCGGACTGTCGGGCAGCATCGACCGCACCCAGGCCAGCGTCGATCCGATCATGACGTCCGCCACCGTGAACCGCTCGCCCATGAGGAACGGGCCGCTCCACAGGGTGTCCATCAGTCGATCCATCGCCGCCTCATATCGCGCGACCGAATAGGGATCGCTCGCTCCGCTCATGCGCGCGAACAGGGCCGGCTCCAGCTCCCCCGCCGCCCAGGTCAGCCAGGTCAGCAGGGCGCCCCGTTCCGGCGATCCCACCGGCGCGCCCAGACCGGCCTCGGGATGCAGGTCGGTCAGATACAGCGCCACCGCGGCCGATTCCGTGATCAGGGCGCCGTCATGGATCAAGGCGGGCACCTTGCCGTCCGGATGCGGATTCCTGGCAGCGGCTTCCCCGACCTTCTGCCCGTTCCGATAGGCGATCTCGCAGTAGGCCACCTCGACGTCGGCCCCGAGCTCCTCGATCAGCCAGAGGATGCGCGACGAGCGGGTTTGAGGCGCATGGAACAGCGTCAGCATGGTGGTCTCTCCCTCGAAAGCCGTCCGGCGCGGCGCGCCTCGGCGTCGATGGATTGACTACCGCCATCCTGCTGCCAGCATGCTGTCAGCAGCCTTGCCTTAGGTCGTCTCCATGCGCAAAGCCGACCGGCTCTTCCAGATCGTTCAGCTGCTTCGCCGCAGCGCCCGGCCGGTGACGGCCGAAGCGATGGCGGCCGAGCTGGAGACTTCCAAACGCAGCGTCTACCGCGACATCGCCGCCCTGATGGGCCAGCGCGTGCCGATCCGGGGCGAGGCGGGCGTCGGCTATGTGCTCGACACCGGCTTCGACATGCCGCCGCTGATGCTGACGTCCGACGAGGTCGAGGCGGCGGTGCTGGGCGCCCAGTGGGTCGCCGGCCGGGGCGATCCGGCGCTCGCCCGCGCCGCGCGCGACCTGATCGCCAAGATCGCCGCCACGGTGCCCGAGCGCCTGCGACCGATGGTGCTGGAGCCCGCCGTCTCGACCCCGCCGGGCTGGAACGTCCTGCCCGAGGCCATCGACATGGCCGCCGTCCGCCGGGCCATCCACGGCGCCCGCAAGATTACGCTTCACTACAGGGACGAGAAGGAGGCCGAGAGCCGCCGCACCGTCTGGCCCTTCCAGATCGCCTACCGAGACACCACCCGCATCGTGCTGGCCTGGTGCGAGATGCGGGACGATTTCCGGATGTTCAGGACTGACCGTGTGCTGGACGCCACCGTGCTTGAGGACCGCTACCCGGCCCGCCCGGCCCAACTCAGGGCCAGATGGCGAGCCGAGATGGCCGCGCGCTACGGCGACGACCACAGTTGACGACTGCCACCACGGCATTGTCGCGTTCCGTGAACGCGGACTCAAATTCCACGTCGCGGACTCAAGTGCAATAGCTAGCGTGGCTTGAGAAGCTCATGAGTTTCAACGCCTAAAGCATGAGCAAGGCGCTCAATGTTGTCCAGCGACACGTTCCGTTCGGATCGTTCGACCGCGCCCACGAAGGTTCGATGCAGGCCGGAAGCGTCCGCGAGAGCATCTTGCGTCAGGCCCAGGTTAGCGCGCACGCGGCGGAGGTTCGTCGCCAGCACTGCTCTTGCTGATGTCCCCGCCGCCGGCATGACGGCAAGGTCGAACGATGCTGCATTTAAGGCGACCGCATTTACGTAGCATTATGGAAGGTCTCGTTAGGGTCTCGGCAAACCAGCGGAGACTCACCATGCGTTTGATGGGCGTGCTTATGGGCTTTGTGGCTCTGTTCATCTTCTGGCCGGCGGCGATCGTGATCTGGCTATTCTGTTTGATCCCGAGCGCACCAAAGCCTGCTCCTGATCGCGCAGGAGACATTCGCACCTTCATGGGCCGCCGGTTGATCATGGGCGAAGACGGTCAGTGGTATCGGTTGGACTGACGAGCGTCCGCCTCGTCTAGAACAAAGACGGAACTAACGTTAGAGTCGCCGCATGGCGATTCTGACGACGCTTCTGGCGACTGCGTTCACCTGGGCCGGCGAGCGAATGCTCGACGCCGGCCTCAACAACATCCGCGAACGCTTGAGGGACAAGGCGGCCAATGCCGAACTCGTGACGATTACGGCTACGGCGATGGAGGCGGCTGTCGGTGTCGCGCCTGATCTAGGCGAAGATTTCCGCTCCGCGAGCTTCTTGAACGACGTGGTCGCGCCGATCGTCATCGAGCGCCTCGGTGATCCTTCCGACGTTCTGGACCCGGAGGCTTTGGCCGAAGCCTATCTCATTCGGTTCGTGCAGCCTTGGGCCAAGGGCGGTGATGCCGAGGGCACTTTAACGCGCTTGTTTCAAACAGAGCGCTCCACCCTGAGCAAGGCGCTCCAGGCCTTCGTTGAAGCGCTCCGGGTCGGCCTGTTCGCATCTGAGCATTGGAAGGAAGTCGGCCTCCATCGCACGGTCGCCGAGGTGCATCAGCGAGTCTCCACGCTCGTGGAACTTCAGCGCCGGTCCGAGCCGCCGATAATCGATCTCGCCACGGCGATGGCTGACTCGAAAGCCGCGTCGCGTGACCTGCTTGAATGGCAGCGCACGATCCGGGGACTTTTCATCGAGAGGTCCGAACTCGATCTTCTCCTCAATCGCATACGAACCGAGCCGCGAGGCCGAACTCTGCTCGTAGGCGAGGCAGGCTCGGGCAAATCTGCACTTCTGTCGGAACTGACCGCTCGCCTCCAAGCTGACGGCATGACCGTGTTCGCGGTCAAGGCCGACATGATTCCTCCGGACGTCGCCACAGCGGACGCTCTTTCGCGTGCGCTCGGGCTGCGGGGCGATCTTGAGGCGGAGCTGCGGCTGCTGGCGCAGGCTGGTCCTGTCGTCCTGGTGATCGACCAGATGGACGCAGTCAGCAACGTGATGGATCACTCGTCGCAGCGGATGAAGCTGCTGCTGAGGATCGCCAACAGCTTCCGAACCGACGCACGTTTCGACGACGGTCCGCCCGTGCATGTGGTGGTGTCATCACGGCCCTTTGAGGCCGCCCACGACGGTCGGTTCCATAGTCTCGGCGCTGAAGACATCAAGCTCGGGTTGCCCTCCAACGAGAAAGTCCAAGCGCTTCTCTCGAACCTTGAGATCGATCCCAAGTCAGTTCCTGAGGCGCTTCAGGAGACGCTGCGGCGCCCGTTCGCCCTGCGGCTCTTCGTCGAACTCGTCGACCGGGGCGTGGACGTCAGCCAGGTGAAGGCGGCTGATCTCCTTACCGAATGGCTGAGGTCCGCCAATCTGGGCGACGCCCAGCGTCGTCCGACCGTAATCGCCTTTTTGGAACGTCTGGCGTCGGCGATGACGGAGACCGAGACGCTCTGGCGACCGGCGGACGCCTTTGACCTCGACTGGGGAGACGCCGTCGCTCTGGCGGAGGCGTCGGGGCTCGTTCTGAGGCAGGAAGGGCGGCTCGGCTTCAGCCATCAGTCCTGGCTTGATGATTTCCAGGCAAAGGCCTTCGTCGACGGAGCTGCCATCGCGGCGTTCGCCTGGGACCGGCAGGACGGTCTTTTCGCCCGCGCCACCGTGCTGCGGGCGCTGGAGCGACAGAGACGATACGACATCACGGCCTACGAGGCCGCGCTCGACCTTCTCCTGGGAGATGCGCGGACCCGACGACATGTCAGGCATCTCGTCGTCGACGTGATGGCCAACCAGGAAACGCCGACTCCTCGCGAGATCGGCTGGGCTCAGGCGCTGCTCGAGGGAGACGTTCCTTTGGCGCGTCGAGCGGTTGGCAAACTCGCCCCACACTGGGCCGGCTGGCGGGTGGGATTGAAGCAGCTTTTGCCGAAGCTGCTCCAGTCCAACGATCTGCGATGGTCTGGAGCCCGTTTGATCCAAGCGGAGGCCTTAGTCGACGCAGAGTCCGCGATCGCACTCTTGCGCGAAGAGTGGTCAGGGCCGGACCGAGACCTTGACCTGTTTCAGGTCGCCTCATTCGCCAAGCTGTGGAGCCCTTGGATCGAAGCACGGGTGCGGGAGGTGCTGGATCGGCACGACATCCAGGACTTCGCGATCGCCAATTACATCGACGAGTTGCTGAAGACCGGCAAGGTCGACGCGGCGGTCGACCTGCTGGCCACATATTTGGCTGTCAGGCCAGTCGGACAGCGGCAACGACTTCGACTCTATGGCCTCGGGAAGCTTGTCGAAACGGCACCGCTCAAGGTCGCTGAACGGCTCGTCCCTTGGTTCATTGGGCTGGTATCCGACGCCGTCGACAGCGGCGGTTTTCGGTCAGAGTTCCCAAGCTCCCCGACCTTGCCCTTCGATTGGAACCACAACGAGGGAGAGGACAGCATCTATGCCGCGCTGAAGTCAGCGCTGGCGCTCTCGGCAAGGGCTGAACCCGACGCGGTCGCAAGCCTCGTCATGAAGCTGAGCGAGATCGAGTCCGACGAAGCGCAAGCCTTGGCGGCCGACACAATGGGCGAGAACCCTGCGGCCTTCGCAAGCCAAGCACACGCCTTCCTTTTGGCCGACTCCCGTCGCTTCTCGCTAGGAGAGGCGCATCTACAAGATGAGACAGGGTGCGGCCATCACGTGAGCGGATGGTCTACGCAGCAGTTGATCTTCGGGATCGCACCCTACCTGACACCAGATCAGCTCGTCAGCTTGCGCCAGGCCATCGAGGTCTGGGATCGCTACCGGCCCGAGGCCTGGGATGGTTGGACCGCCGCAGACAAGAAGATGAGGCTCGGGTGGGTTCAGGATGCCCGCTTCGTATTGCTGGATCGGCTGCCGGACAGCCTGTTCGGTGCGCGAGAACTGCGTCGGATCAAGGAATGGAAAGCACGTCAGCCCGTCCTCACGGGTTCCGGTCGGTTGATGGCGAGTTTTGTCGGCGCGCCGATGTCCAAGGACCAAATGGCGAAGGCCTCCGACGACCAGTTGATGGGTCTCCTGGACGACTGCCCGGACGGCAGCGAATGGGGTGATCGGCGTTGGGAGAAGCGCCGGCACATCTCGCGCAGTGGCGGAGCGATCCAAGTTGCACGTGAGCTTGCGGAAATGGCCAAGGACGAGCCCGGGCGTGCCCTGCGGTTGGTTCGGGATCGACTGTCACCGGAACGCCACCAGTATGCAGCGGGAAGCGTCGTCAACGAACTTGCCGGGTTGGAGAAGGTCGATGCGGATGAACTGGTCGCTGTGATCCATGAGATGTCTGCCAGAGGCTTCGACGGCGAGTCCTGGCGGAGAGATGCGGCCTGGGCGTTCCAGAAGCTCGCGCAGCGGAACAACGGCTTGGCGTCCGCCGACCTTGAGCTGCTGGAAAGCTGGATTGTCGATGATGTTGAGGTCGCGCGTGATCGAACCATCCGCCGGATGAACCTCGACGCGGCCAACAATGAGAGAAACAAGAGAGACGACGAACCGAAGTCGGCGTCCCCCGTCATTTTCGGCAATCGGTTCGGCGGCGGTGTCGGGGTTCTTCCTCAGGACAACTACGCCTATCTCGCTGCCATGGCTTCGGGGGTGTTGTGTCGAGACCCCGCCGAGCGCGATGAGTGGCTTGGCATGCTGGAGCGTCATGTCGGCCGCGCCGACGATCCGCACATCTGGGAAGCCCTCCTCCTCTATCATGGTCCCACGCTGTTCTGGGCGAACCGTGAGCGCACATTGGAGCTGTTCAGGCGTATCTGGCAGCGTTTCCCGGAGGCTCTGACGGTGTTGGCCGCCGGGCGTCTGTGGGCCTACCGAGCCATGCTCCCAGCAGATGTTCAGCGCGGCATGATGGCGCGCTGGATCGAGCAGGAAGGGGACAGGGGCGCTCAGGCGGCCGGCGAGTTCGCGATGGCGTCGAAGATCGTCGGTGACGATGACGACCCGCTTCGCGATCTCGCGACGGCCATGCTGGACGGGCCGCCTTCTCGGCAGCGCTTGGGATGCCTGTTCGCCGCTTCGGCTGCCTGGCGGCACAACGCCGGTCGCCTACGAGACGAGGCGCATCGAATACTTACGGTGTTCTCGTCTATCGCGTCCGGTGATGAGGCCGAAGCCTTGTCCACGTCCCTAGATGGCAGCCGGACCCTGCTCCCGGATCACGCCACAAGGGAGATGCTCGGAGCGGCGCTGCGCAACGATGCGATCCTTTCGGCGGCGTTGACAAGCTGGTTCGGGGACGCGCTGCAAGAGCTCCTTCTGCACCCAGGATTCGAGGACATCGTCCTGGCCGTAGCCGAGCGCGCGGTCGACAAGCTCATCGGCCGCGAAGACGACAGCCGACGAGGAATGATCGACAGCGATTTCGTCTCCATCGCCATTGCGCTTCAGCGCGCTCATGGCAGCCAACGAGCGCGTGCCATGGACCTTTACGAGCGCCTTCTAGATGCTGAGGCCTATGGGGCGAGTGAAGCGGCGGCAGCCGCTCTGAGGCATTGATCGGGAGCCGGGGCGTTCCCGTCAGGCCTCTCCCCCTGCCGCCAAGTCGCCAAGGATCGGACAGTCGGGTCGCTCGTCCCCAGCGCAACACTTCGCCAGATGCCTCAGCGTGTCGGCCATTGCTTGCATCTCGGCGACCTTGCCGTCGAGGTCCGCAACATGCTTTTCCGCCACCGCCTTAACCTCACGGCTGGGGCGGTCGCGGTCGCGCCAGAGGGCTAAGAGGCGACCGATCTCGACGACCGAAAAGCCGAGATTGCGTGCCCTCCGGATGAACCGCAGTTCGTTGACGTCGCGTTCGCCGAAGTCTCGGTAGTTGCTGCCCGTCCGGTCGACCGGCCGGATCAGGCCGACGGACTCGTAGTATCGGATCATCTTGGTCGATACGCCCGTCGCCTTGGAGGCCTGGCCGATGTTCATGTCTGGGCTCCTTCGAAACGGGTCTTGAAGCCCCGCAGCCGTAGCGCATTGGTCAGGACGCTGACGCTGGACAGGGCCATGGCCCCGGCCGCCAGCATGGGCGAAAGCAGCCAGCCGAACGGCGGGAACAGCAGGCCTGCCGCGACCGGGATCAGCACGACGTTGTAGCCGAAGGCCCAGACCAGGTTCTGGCGGATGTTGCGCATCGTGGCGCGCGATAGGGCGATGGCGTTCACGGCGCCGCGCAGGTCGCCCCCGGTCAGAACAACGTCCGCGCTCTCGATGGCGACATCCGTGCCGCCGCCAACCGCGAGCCCGACATCAGCCGCCGCCAGCGCCGGGGCGTCGTTGACGCCGTCACCGACGAAGGCGACGCGGCGACCGTCGGCCTGAAGGGAGCGGACGGCCTCGACTTTGCCGTCCGGCAGGACCTCGGCGCGCACCTCGTCGATGCCCAGGCGTCGAGCCACGGCCTCGGCAGTTCGACGGTTGTCGCCGGTGATCATCGCGACCTTAAGCCCGAGCGCATGGATTGCCGCGACAGCGCCGGGCGTTGTCGCCTTGATCGGATCGGCGACAGCGATGATGGCGGCGAGGCGGCCGTCGATGGCCGCGTAGATGGGGCTCTTGCCCTCTTCGCCAAGCCGCTCAGCTTGGTCGGCGAAGGCGGACAAGTCTTGGCCGAGACCGTGCATCAAGCGGTCGGCACCGACCTGAATCCAGTGGCCGGCGACCTGGCCTTCGGCGCCGAGACCGGGGCGCGATGAGAAGGTTTCGGGTTCCGGCACGGGCAGTCCTCGCGTCTCGGCGGCTTGGATGATAGCGCGGGCGATGGGGTGCTCCGAGCGGGTCTCCAACGCGGCGACCAGACTCAGCACCTCGTCCTCGTCGAAGCCCTCGGCGACGGTGAGGTCGGTGAGTTTGGGCCGCCCTTCGGTCAGCGTGCCCGTCTTGTCGAAAGCGACGACCTCTACGCCTTGGAGCGCCTGAAGCGCCTCGCCTTTGCGGAACAGGATGCCGAGTTCGGCGGCGCGGCCGGTCCCGACCATGATCGAGGTCGGGGTCGCCAATCCCATCGCGCAGGGGCAAGCGATGATGAGAACCGCGACCGCGTTGACGAGGGCGAAGCCCAGCGCCGGCTGCGGGCCGAACACCAGCCAGACGCCGAAGGTCAGCACTGCGATGGTGATCACGGCCGGAACAAACCAGCCGGTCACCTTGTCGACCAAGGCCTGGATCGGAAGCTTCGCGCCCTGAGCGGCCTCGACCATCCGCACGATCTGCGCCAGCACGGTTTCGGAGCCCACCTTCTCGGCGCGGAAGCGGAAGGCGCCCGTGGTGTTGATCGTGCCGCCGACGACCTTGGTGCCCTGGACCTTCTCGACCGGAATCGGCTCGCCGGTGAGTATGGACTCATCGACGAACGAGTTGCCGGACAGCACCATGCCATCGACCGGAACGCGTTCGCCGGGTCGGACCACGATCACGTCGCCGGGCGTGACCTGATCGATCGGCAGTTCGACCTCTGACCCGTCCCGCTCCACGCGGGCGGTCTTGGCCTGAAGCGTCATCAGGCGGCGGATGGCCTGGCTGGTCTGGCCCTTGGCGCGGGCCTCGAACCAGCGGCCGATCAGGATCAGCGTCACGATCACCGCCGCCGCCTCGAAGTAGACGTTGGCGGTCCCGGCGGGCAGCCACTGCGGGACCAAGGTTGCCACGGTCGAGAACGCCCAGGCGGCTGTGGCGCCCAGCACGACCAGCGAGTTCATGTCCGGCGTCAGCCGTATCAGGTTCGGCACGCCTTTCCGGTAGAAGCGCAGACCCGGAACGAAGAGCACGAAGGTCGCCAGCACGAAGCTGATGATCCGCCAGGGTGTCATGCCGATAGAGTCCATCAGCCAGCCGTGGGCGCCGGGAATGAAGTGCAGCCCCATCTCGATGACGAACAGGGGAAGCGTCGCCGCGCTGGCGACGGCTACGGCGCGTCCCAAGCTGCGGATTTCGGCGGCGCGGGAGGCCTGCTCGCGGTCCTCGCTGCTTGCGTCGGGCGCGGACGCCGCCTCTGCGCTGTAGCCCGCCTTGGCCACGGCTTCTGTCAGGGCGCCGGCATCTGCGGCGTCTTCAAGCACCCGGACGGTGGCGCGTTCGGTCGCCAGGTTGACGCTGGCGTCCAGAACACCTGGCGCAGCCTTCAGGGCACGCTCAACCCTCCCGACACAACTGGCGCAAGTCATGCCGCTGATCTTCAGTTCGACGGTGTGCTCGATGGGCTCGTAGCCGGCCGAGCGGATCGCCTGGGTCACGGCGGCCGGGGAGCCGGCGTCGTCGAACTCCACCCGCGCGCGCTCGGCGGCGAGGTTCACAGTGGCGCTCTTCACGCCGGGCGCGGCGCGGATGGCCTTCTCGACCCTTCCGACGCAACTGGCGCAGGTCATGCCGAGCACGGGAATGTCGAGGGTTCGAAGGGTCGTGGCGGTCATCGGGACGGTCTCCAAAATCGAAGTCCTGCCCCTCATGAAGGTTCCAGTCATGGGAAGGTCAAGCGCTCTTTGGGAACGGCGCGACGGTCAAACGGTTCGTTGTTCTTCACCTCATTCGGAGAACCACGATGTCGATCACATTCAAGACAGCGCTGTCTGGCGTCGCCCTATCCGGCCTGCTGATGGCCTGCACCCCCGCCGAGAACACGGAGACCGCCGCAAGCGGCGAGACCGAAATGGCCGCCAACGCCGAGATGTCCGGCGGCATGTCCGGCGAGAAGATGTCGGGACCGCAGACGCCGTTCACCCCGTCCGAGGACAAGATGCATCAGGACATGATGCAGGCCACGGGGGCGGACGTGCAGGAGACCTACGCCCGCAAGATGATCGCCCATCATCGCGGCGCGATCGAGATGTCCGAGGTCGTGCTCCGGGAAAACCCCGACGCCCAACTGCGAGCCATGGCCGAGAAGACCATCGCCGACCAGGGGCGCGAGATCACCATGCTGGAGCAATGGCTAGAGCAGCGCCCCGCCGCCGGCGCCGTGACGACGCCTGAGAAGGCCGGTTGATCGTTCCCGGCGCAGTTAGAAGAAGGCGTGGGATTTGGAACGACGAACACGTCGTGGGACCGGTCACCGGCGCGACCCAGTCTGTAGAGGACCGACCAGTGACGAAGCGTTTTTCAAGCGAGGTGCCGCAAAAGGTCACGGCTCACGAAACGGTTCGATCAGTTGATCTAGATAGCCTCGGGGATAATCGGGTCGGCCCGAGACGCCTATCTCTCCGGCCTTTGGGGTCGGCCGGTCAGCCCGGAACGTTCCGAGCAAATGGTCCCATAGGCTGGTGAACAGGCCGAAGTTGACGTCGCCGTCGGTGTCGGATGCGAGGTGGTGATGCCGATGTGCGGGTGCCACGGCCCAAATGTGAACGAGCGGGCCGATCTTCATGTCGACATTGGAATGCTGGAGCAGCAACTGGATCGCGACCGCGAAGGCGACAAGCCAGGCGACGTCTTGCGGCATGCCCAGCAGAAGAAGTGGGGCCGTTCCTGCCGTCAGTTCGATTGCCTGGTGTAGCGGGTGCTTGAGCAAGCCGTTGAAGCCATACATCCGCTTAACGGAATGATGCACTGCGTGCAGAGCCCAAAGGGCGCTGATGCGGTGACTGGCGTAGTGGGCGATCGTGATGCCGAAGTCCGCGATGACGATGGCGAAGCCTAGCTGAACCCAAAGCGGCCAGTCAGACGGCCAGAGCCCGAAATCGGGAACGAACGTCGCCGCCAGCGGCAAGGCGAAAACCGACAAAGCGATCGCGGTCTCGTTGACGATGGCATGGGCTACATCGCGGGCGGTATCGCCATGCGGTTGGTTCCACACAGGTTCGTAGGGAGCCAGTCTCTCGGCCAGAGCGGAGACCGCCAACGCCAAGGCGAGCAGGATGGGCAACACCCAGGCCGGTGCGCCTCCACCAACCAGGGCGATGGCGACGCTGAGGAAGCCGATGAAGAACGCAGGCGCGTAAAGGACGCGGATGATGGACCTGACGATGGGCATTGGACCCTCCTTTGAGAGCGATCCTGCCCTTCTGTGGTCATCGGCTATTGAACGTTCCGCTTGCCGGTCCGCCGCAATGCTCCCGACGCCTGGGCCGGCGTCACGCCGAACATGCGCCTCATGGTGCGGCTCAGGTGGGCTTGATCCGCGAACCCCCCGGCCAGCGCAGCATCGACGAGGCCGCCGCCAGTTTCCATCGCCGCGCAGGCCCGGCGAAGCTTACGCCATAGGAGCCACTGCGATAGCGGGGTCTGCATCTGCTCTTTGGCCAAGGCTCTCAACCTAGGGGCCGAAAGCCCCACCCCCTCCGCTGCCCGAGCGATCGCGCGTGGGTTTGGGTCGGTGGCCGCGATCTTCAACGCACGATCAAGCCTTGGATCAAGATTGGCGGCTGCGATCGTCAGCCCGTCGATCAAGCGGGCGAATACTCGATCCGGCGGGTCATCTGAACTCACCAAGTCCGAGATGCGGCGCGGCGCAACCGCAGCGGTGTTGGGCGAGATCGCCTCCATCAGGTGGGTCGCCAAAGGCGAATGCGCTTCCAGGTAGATCATCAAGACGGGAATGCCCGCGTCGAGCATCCGGTGCCGAACACCTGGCCCAACGATGATCACTCGTCCCGTCAGGAGTTGCGACTGGGCCAGACCGACGACTGCCAATCCCGATCTGGCCACGAACAATTGCACCGCGACGTGAGCATGGTTCCTCTGGTCCGCATGCGGACCCGAGTAGGCCGCCCAACCGTCGTCGGAGATGATGACCTCTGCCTCTGGTCGTTGGATCACCACGTCTTCAGCCTCAGTGAGCCGTGATTACGGCGAGCGCGTCGATGCTGCCGATGACACGCGCCGGCCTTGGTTTGAAGGTTTTGGAGATCGACGTGCATTCGCCCGCCTTCAGGGATATGGTTCTGACCATGACGTTCCTGCGCCACAACGCCATCCCGCTTGCAGCCGCACTTCTTGCGGCGCTGGCCGTGATGTTCGTCTCCACCGTTTCGATGGCGTGCGAGGCACCCGACGCCTCCAGCGCGGCTGCGATGTCGATGGGCGCGGATGGCGGCCCCTGTGAGCAGGAGGCGGAAGACATCTCTTGTCTGAAGGCCTGTCTGGTTTTCTGTCATGGGTTGGTTGCGCGAGCTGACGGCCTCGCGGTCGACCGCGCCTTCGCGTCCGTTCGGTATCCGTCGCCCGATGCGACGACCACCGACTTTACCCGCGAGGCGGAAGACCCCCCTCCGCGAACCTGACGTCATCGAACCCAAGACTAACATCCATATCGATCAACAGAGATCAAATCATGAAACGCACTCTCACCATCGCAGCCCTGGTGCTGCTGGCTACCGGTTCCGCCGCTTTCGCGGCCGCGCCGGATGCCGTGGCGCAGGCTGTCTGCGCTTGCTGCGAAGCCATCGCGGCCTGCACCTGCTGCTGATCGCTTGATCGCGGACGCCCGCCCGAAAGGGCGGGCGTCTTGCATATCGTGTCGTCAATCGCGTTCGACGCCGTCGCCCGCGTTGCGCAAGATTTCGATCCCGCCCTTGACCGCTAGGGCCGCCACCAAAACTCCCACCACGAGATCGGGCCAAGCCTGGTCCAGCCACATGACCAGCCCGCCCGCGACCAGGATGCCGCCGTTCGCGGCGAAGTCGTTCAGGCTGAAGGTTTCGGCCGCTTCCATGTTGACGTCGTCGGTCCTGACCCGCTTCAGGAGCATCAGGCAGACCAAGTTGATCACCGCCGCGATCAGGGCCAGACCCATCATGGTCCAGCCGACGGGCTCCGCGCCGACCCACCACCGTCGGCCGACATCCAGCAGCACACCGACAGCGAAGGTCAGGAGGAGGATGCCGGACACGCGAGCCGCCCCCTTTTTCCACGCCAGCGCCCGACCTACGGCGAGAAAGCTGATCAGATAGACAACGGAATCGGTTCCGTTATCGACCGCGTTGGCCAGGAGCGCGCTAGAGTCGGCGAGGATGCCGCCGGCTCCTAAGCCGACAAAAAGCAGCGCGTTGAGGACTAGAACCGCCAGCAGCGCGCGTTGCTGCTGGCGATCCTGTGAGGTGGCTTCGGTCAATCTTCCGTTCCTTCCGAGGTGCGGTGCTTGACCGCCCTGGCCGCAAACGTCGGCAGGACGAGCAGGGTCAGGATGGTCGCGGTCAGCAGACCGCCGATCACCACCGTCGCCAGCGGCTTCTGCACCTCGGCGCCGGCGCCGTGGGCCAGCGCCATCGGGATGAAGCCGACGATGGCGACGAGCGCCGTCGTCAGCACGGCTCGCAGGCGGCTGGATGCGCCTTCGATGGCGGCTTGGTAGGGGGTCAGCCCGGCGGTCAGTCGCTCTCGAATGGCCTGCATCAGGACCAGGCCGTTCAAGGTCGCCACGCCCGACACAGCGATGAAGCCGACGGCCGCTGAGACGGAAAACGGCATCCCGCGAAGCAGCAGCGCCAAGGCGCCGCCGACTAGAGCGAGCGGCACACAGGCGAAGACCAGTCCTGCCTCCGCAAACGATCCCAAAGCCAGGAACAGCAGCACCCCGATTAGGACGAACACGATCGGGATAACGAGGCCGAAGCGTTGCTCGGCTCGCTTCAGGTTCTCGAACTGCCCGCCCCAATCCAGATAGACCCCCGCCGGAAGGTCGATCTGCGCGACCTGGCTCTGGGCTTCGGTGACGAAGCTCCCCAGGTCGCGACCGCGCACATTGGCCTGGACCACCATGCGGCGGCTGCCGTTCTCGCGGCTGATCTGGTTCGGACCCTCCGCCGTTTGAATCCGCGCGACCGAAGACAGCGGCACGATCACGCCGGTGTCGGATACGATGGGAAGCGCCGCCAGGGCAGCCGGGTCGTTGCGAGCGTCGTCGGGCAGGCGGACGACGACGTCGAACCGGCGGTCCCCCTCGAAGATGCGTCCGGCCTCGGCGCCGCCGATGCCGGCCGAGACCGCTTCGCTGACGTCTGCGGCCGACAGGCCGTAGCTGGCGGCAGCCGTTCGATCCACGCTGACGGTTAGGGTGGGCAAGCCCGACGCCTGCTCGACCCGAACGTCGGCTGACCCGGTCGTCTCCCGCAGCGCGGTCGCGACTTGATCCGCCACCCGCTGAAGGGTGTCGAAGTCGTCGCCATAGACCATGACGGCGACGTCGGTGCGGACGCCGGAGATCAGTTCGTTGAAGCGCAGTTCGATCGGCTGGCTGAACTCGAAGTTGTTGCCGATCTGCTGAGCGGCGACGCCTTCGATCCGTTCGATCAGTTCTTCCTTCTCCAGTTCCGGATCAGGCCAGTCCTCGCGGTCCTTCAACACGATGACGCTATCGGAGATGTTGGGCGCCATCGGGTCCACAGCAGCCTCGGCGGTGCCGGTGCGCGAGAACATGGTCTCCACCTCCGGCTGGGCCTTGATGGCGCGCTCCAATGCCATCTGCATCGCCAGGGACTGCTCCAAGGAAGCGGACGGGACGCGCAGCGCCTGCATAGCGATGTCGCCCTCGTCGAGCGTCGGGATGAACTCCCGGCCCAGCGACATGAAGGACACGACCCCGATGACTAAGGTGGCAACCGCCGAGATCAAAACGACCTTGGGGCGGGAGACCGCGCTCTTGATCGCCGGTTGGATGAACCGACGGGCGAACCGCAGGATGAAGGTCTCGTGTTCCTCGGCCTGACCGTCGGGACCGATGTGGACATTCTTCGGATCGCGCACCAGCAGGGCGGTCATGGCCGGCACGAAGGTGAACGAGAAGATGAAAGCCCCGACGAGGGCGAGCATGACAGTCGCGCCCATCGGCTGGAACGTCTTGCCCTCGACCCCCTCAAGCAGCAGCAGCGGCGCGAACACCAGCAGGATGATCAACTGACCGAAAGCGGCCGGTTTCACCATCTGGCGCGCGGATTGAACCGCGACCTGCAACCGTTCGTGACGGGTCAGCATCCGGCCGAGTTGAGCTCGCCGCTGCGTCAGCATCAGCAGAGTGTTCTCGATCACCACGACCGCGCCATCGACCATCAGCCCGAAGTCGAGGGCGCCAAGGCTCATCAGGTTTCCGCTGATGCCGAACCTATTCATGCCGATGACCGCGAACAGGAAGGACAGCGGGATCATCAAGGCTGTGATGGTGGCTGCACGGATGTTCCCCAGCAGCAGGAACAGGACGACGATGACCAGCAGCGCGCCCTCGGTCAGGTTCCGAGCGACGGTCGAGATGGTCGAGTTGACCAGCTCGCTGCGGTTCAGGACCGGCATGGCGACGATGCCGGGGGGCAGGCTGTCGTCCACCACCGCCAGCCGCTCAGCCGCCGCCTGGGCCACCGTGCGGCTGTTGCCGCCGGCGATCATCAGGGCTGTGCCCAGGACCGCCTCGTGCCCGTCGCGGCTGGCGCCACCCAAACGTGGAGCCTGCCCGATCTCAACCGTGGCGACGTCGGCGACCCGGACCACCAGACCGCCGCGATTGACCACGGGGGCCTGAGCCAGATCGTCGATGGTCAGCGCCAAAGCGTCGGTGCGGACGACCAAGGCCTCGCCCGCGCGCTGGATGTAGCCGGCACCAGCCTGCGTGTTGGCGCGTTCGACCGCCTCGACCAGGTCGCCGAGGCCGAGACCATAGGCGGACAGCCGCGCGGCATCGGGCCTGACCGCATACTCCTTGACATAGCCGCCGATCGTATCGACGCCGGCCAGACCTTCAGTGGTGCGCATCTGCGGCGCGATGATCCAGTCCTGGACCGTCCGCAGATAGGTCGCGCGCTGCTCGGACGTCGTCAGTCGCTCGCCCTCCGGCGTCAGATAGACACCGCCTGCCTGCCAGCCCGGCTGGCCGGGCCTGGAAAGGTTTTCGGCGTTGAACGGGACGTAATCGACGGTCCACATCAGGACTTCACCAAGTCCTGTCGTGATGGGCGACAAGCCCGGCTCCACGCCTTCGGGCAGGCCTTCGGACGCTTCCGCGAGCCGCTCGGCGACCTGCTGGCGCGCAAAGTAGATGTCGGTCTGGTCGGTGAAGACGGCTGTGATCTGACTGAAGCCGTTGCGTGACAGCGATCGCGTGCTGGTCAGGCCAGGGATGCCGGCGAGGGCCGTCTCCAGCGGATAGGTGACCTGTCGCTCGATCTGCTCGGGAGCCAGAGCCGGGGCAACGGTGGTGATCTGGACCTGTCGATTGGTGATGTCGGGAACGGCGTCGATCGGCAACTTGGTCAGTTCGAACAGACCCAACGCTGCGACGAGGCTGACGGCAAGGACGACAAACCAGCGGAATCGGACTGACGCTTCAATGATGGCTTTGAACATCTGCCGGGCCCTTAGTCGTCGTCGCCGGCCTCGCCCTTGGCGAGTTCGGCTTTCAGGAGGAAGGCGTTGGTCCCGGCGATGCGCTCGGTCCCGGTCAGGCCGCTCAGGATTTCTGTTCGATCACCCGCTTGACGGCCGACCAGAACAGGCACGGCGCGGAAGCCCGTCGCGGTGCGCACGAACACCACGCTCGCGCCCTCCAGCGTCTGGACGGCGTCCGAGGGAACCGAGAGGCCGCCCACGGACTGGCCCGTAACCGCCACGCCGGAAACGGCCGATCCCGCTGGCGGCAATTCCCCTCCGGTCGGTCGGGCGCGTATGATCGTTGCACCGCTTTCTTCGCTTGCATCGGCGGCGACGCCGGTGACGACGGCGTCGAACTCCCCGGCCGGTCCCTGCACGCGCATGGGCGAACCCGCGCGAACCTGGGCCGCGAGCGCGGGAGGCGCCGTGAAGACGATCTCGACCCGCGCCGGGTTGGTGACCTCGGCGATCACCCCGCCCTGGGCGGCGAATCCACCCGGCCCGACCTGAACGCTGGTCACGACCCCGCTGATGGGGCTGACGACGCTGAGTCGACCCGATGCGTTGGGAGAGCCGGCGGCCGAGACCCGCGCTCGCGCCGCGCGCGCGGCGGCGTCCGAACTCAGCGACTGAGCCCGCGCGGTCTCCACCTCCTGAAGCGCGACGACTCCGGCCTCACCCAAGTTGCGATCCCGCTCGTAAGCCCGACGAGCCGCATCCGCCGACGCGTTCGCGGCGTCCGCTTCGGCGCGCAGGGCGGCGGCGTCGCCGCTCACCAGCACCGCCAAGGGCTGACCCGCGCGAACCGACTGCCCAGGCGCCACCAGGACCCGTTCGACGCGTCCGCCGACGCTCGCGGCGACGGCCGCGCGCGCGTCCACCATCGGCTCGACGCGCCCGGAAAGACGGGTCTCGCTTCCTCCGCCACCCGTGACCGCGACGACGGAGATGTTCGCGGCGGCGATCTGCGCCTCGGTCAGGAGGACGACGCCTTCCTCGGCCGCGCCTTCCTCGGCCTGACCGTCTTCACCTTCGGCATGTTCTCCTTCGGCTGACGCGGCCGGCGCTTCAGCCGGCGAGCGCGTCATCGCAAACAGACCCGCACCGCCCAGAACGATGACGGCGGCGACCCCGGCCATGAGCCAGGTCTTGTTGATGTTAGGGGTGCGTTTCATTGCGATGATCCAAACGGGAAACGGCCTTGCAGGCGCGCGAGATCGACTTCCGCCCGGACCCGCGCGAGGCGGGCGTCAACGGCGGCATTGCGGGCCGCGATCAGCGCGGCTCTGGAAGAACTGAGTTCGAGTTGCGAGATGCGTCCGGCCTCGAAGCCGATGCGGGAGAGGCGATAGGCCTGCTCTGCGGCCGTCACGCCGCCGTCGGTCGCCCAAACGCGGCTGTTGGCCGATCGCAGTCGAGCCTCGGCGCCGGCGAGATCGGCCTGTGCCGTCTGTGTCGCAGCCATGACGCGGGCGTCGGCGGCGCGAAACTCGGCCTGGGCGGCGTCGTAGTTGCCTCGGTTTCGGTCAAACAGCGGCAGCGGCATGCTGACCCCGAACGTCAGGGCGGTCGCGTCTTCGGCCTCGTAACGACGCACGCCGACCGAGACGCGGACGTCGGGCCTCGCGCGAACCCGCTCCACTTCGATCCGGCTTTCGGCGGCGTCGCGTTCGGCCTCGGCCACCCGCACCTCCGGAGACGTCGAGGAGGTCGGAACGACGGCGGGCGGCTCCCGATCCAGCAGGCTGGCGCCGATGGAGGTCACCGGGTTCGGCAGCATCGCCACGGCGGTCAGCCTCGCGAAGGCGGCGTCGCGTTCGGCTTGCGCCTCGTCGAGCGCGGCTCTCGCCGCCGCCGCCTGGCTCTGGGACTGGATGCCGCGAAACAGCGGTTCTCGGCCCTCTTCGACCAGGATCATCAGCGCCCGCGCGTCAGCGATCGTCAGGTCGAGGGCTTCCTGCGCCAACTGAAGTCGCCGCTCGGCCGCCTCGGCTTCGGCATAGGCGAGCGCCAGTCTGCCGGCCGCGTCCAGGGCGGCGAGGTCGCGCCGCAGCAGCGACGTTCTGCCCTCGGCCTGGGCGACGCCCACCCTGGCGCCTCGCCGGCCCCAAAGTTCCAGGTCCTGGCTGACCGACAGGGTGGTCTCGGCGTTGTCGTAGCCGGAGAAGGGTCTACTGCCGAAGGCGTTCTCGGCTTCCAGGCTCAGTTCGGGGTTCGGCCGCACGCCCGCCTGACGGACGCGCGCCTCGGCCGCATCGACCAGGGCGTCGGCTTCCAGCGCGCCGGGCGTCAGACCGATGCGTTCGAGCAGTTCTTCATATGACGGCACGGGGTCGGCCCAGGCGGGGCCGATCGCGACCGTCGCCATAGCGACCACGGCGCAGCCGATCGCGAGGCGCGACCGACAGAATTTCAGGGGTGGCATGTCCCATGTCCCAGCAGTTCCAGACGATTGACGAGCGCCATCAGGCGCAGGGCATCGTCAGGGTCTGGGAGGACGCTTGAGGCCGCTGGGGGTGCGGGAATCGAGGGCCTCCGATGCTGGCACGACCGGCACCGTCGTCATCACGCCAGCCACGACCATCGGCTCCGGCATCTGCGGCAAAGGAGCGCCGCCATGGTGGCATAGGCAATGCGAACAGATCGCCCGCCCTTCGTTCGGGTCGCCTGGCTGAGTGTCAGACAGGCCGGCCGAGGCTTCTGCAGCAGACGGGATCGCCGGCTCCATTGCGCAGGTCGCGGCCTCGACTGCGGTCGTCAGAGCGAACAGCGACATTAGCGCTGCGAGCAGCGCCGCCATCACTCCCTGCTTGAGCCGCACCATATCCACGCGGCTCCCTACCATGGCGCTCGACGGAAAAGAACGCGTCGATGTCGCTCCTGCTCTCCGTAATGCTGTGGGTTTGTCCGATCGGCTCGTCATGAAACCTGCCTCAGTTCATCACGCGACTGGCGAACGATCGCCCAGGCCGACTGAAGAAAGACCAGGGCCAGGATCACACCCGCGATCAGGTCGGGCCACCGCGAGGCCGTGATCCACACCAAACCGCCTGCCGCCGCGACGACCAGGCTCTCGATGAGATCGTTGCGGGTGCAGAGCCAGACGGACCGGACATTGGCGTCGCCGTCACGGTGCCGAACCAGCAGCAGGGCCGCCACCCCGTTGGCAGCAAAGCCCAGCAGCCCCAGCCCGGAGATGACCGCTCCCTCCGGGGGCGCACCCGACACCGCCCGCCAGATCGCGAATCCGAGGATGAAGGCGGCCAGGAGCCCGAGGCTCGCGCCCTTCAGCAGGGCAGCGCCCGCCCTGACCCGCGTCGAGCGACCGATGGCCCACAGGCTGATCGCGTAGGTCGCGCTGTCGGCCAGAAAATCCAGAGCGTTCGCCCCCAGCGCCGCCGACCCTTGCAGCCAGGCGCCCCCGGCCAATGCCACGAATGCGAGGGCGTTGATGGCGATGACCGACCAAAGGATACGGCGATAGGCGGGTGTGGCTCCGTCGAACTTGACGGCGGCGCCGCATCCGCAACCTGCGGAAGGCTCTTCAAGGACGGGCTGGCTCACGGCGACCTCCAAGTCGGAGACACCCTTCTGCATCCTCTAGCCACTAGAGCATCAAGCCCCTATTTTCGCGGCATGGCCTCCTCCTCACCGTCCACGCGAAGCATCGGAAAACTGGCCGCGCTCACGGGCGTGAAGGTCCCGACCATCCGCTTCTACGAGCAGATTGGAATCATGCCCGCCCCGGAGCGGACTGCGAGTGATCGACGCGTTTACGACGACGCGGCGCTGCGCCGTCTGTCCTTCGTCCGGCACGCTCGGCAGTTGGGCTTCGACCTCGACTCGATCCGCTCCCTGCTGGACCTCGCGGACGAACCGGAACGCCCGTGCGGCGAGGCCAACGTCATCGCCGAACGTCATCTGAACATGGTGGTCAAGAAGATCGCCCAGCTTGAGGTCCTAAAGGCTGAACTGTCTCGCATGACGGCGGAGTGCGCCGGAGGCCGGGTCTCGGGCTGCAAGGTGATCGAGGTTCTGCATGACCAGGGCCGCTGCGCAGGGGATCATAGCGCCGCGTGAGGCCAGGTATCGCTGCCACCGAGGGGGGCAAGCCCGCTGGCTGCGCGGGATCAGAGCAGCCCGAGGTGGATGGATCGAAAGGTTATGCGTAGGTTCGGCTCATGGCCGACCACGCGACACCGAACCTCCCGGCGCTCGACTTCGAGGCGACATCGCAGTTCTATCAGGCGCTCGGCTTCCAACAGGGTTGGCGCGACGACCGCTGGATGATCATGACGCGGGGAACGCTGACGTTGGAGTTCTTCCCCTATCCAGACCTCGCGCCAGGAGAGAGTTCGTTCAGTTGCTGCCTTCGACTCGACGACTTGGACGCCTTCCACATCGTGGCACGCGAGGCTGGTCTTCCGGATAGATGCTGGGGATGGCCGCGTTTGGGTGAGCACCGCATGGAAAAGTCGGGTATCCGGATAGCCTATATGGTCGATCCAAATGGGTCCCTGATCCGGCTCATTCAGAACTGAAACGCGCGCTGGCGAGCCCCCTTCGACCCTCTGACAATGAACGGTGAGGGCGTCGCCTCGTCGATGCGTAGGGAACACACAGCCTCTAGAAGCCAACGTCCGGAGACCGAGTATGCGTCACTTGCACCCCACCCCGTTCGTCGCGGTCGTCGCCGCCGTGGCGCTCGCCGCCGGACCGGCGTCGGCCCACTCCCGCCTGGTGAGTTCGAACCCGGCGGCGAACTCCACGATCGCCCAGACCCGGACGGTCAGCCTGACCTTCAGCGAACGCAGCGTGCCCGCCTTTTCCAGCTTCGACCTGATCGATGCGGCGGGCGACAAGGTTGCGATCAGGGTCGCCGTGTCCGAAGACGGCAAGACGCTGACCGGGACCCTGGCCCGCCCGCTCGCGGCCGGCGTCTATCGCGTCGACTGGCGCATCGCCTCCGGCGACGGCCACCGCATGACCGGGACCTACAGCTTCACGGTGCGATAGGCTGTGCTCGACCTCGCGGTCATCGCCCTGCGCTGGCTTCAGTATGTCGGCGCGGTCCTCCTCATGGGCGTGCCGCTGTTCCTGACCTACGGCTTGCGCAGTTCTGATCGCCCCGCCCTGAACTGGACGCGGCCGGTGCTGGTCGGAGCGGCCGTGGCCGTCACTCTGGGCTCTTTGGCGGGCCTGATCGCCCAGACCGCCGTCATGGCCGGATCGTTGAGCGAGGCGATCAAGCCCTCGTCGCTGTCGTTCATGGTCACCGGGACGGCCTTGGGTAAGGCCTATGTCGTGCGGCTGATCGCGGGCATCATGGCTCTCGGCCTGATCCTGATCCTGCGGCCCACACGACCCCTCTGGATTCTGGCGGGCGTGCTCGGCGCGATCGTCACCGCCAGCTTCGCCTGGACCGGCCACGGCGCGGCGACCGAAGGGTCGGGGCGCTGGCTTCATCTGGGCGCGGACGTCGTCCATGCCCTGGCTGCGTCGGTCTGGCTGGGCGCGCTGACCTGTTTCGTATTCCTGCTGACGCGTCGGTCGGCGCCTGACGATCCGGCGATCCACCGCGCCCTGGCCGGGTTTTCGGGGATCGGCACGGCGGCAGTCGGCCTGTTGGTGGTCAGCGGACTGGTGAACACCGCCTTCCTGGTCGGGCCTCCGAGCCCTGAGGCGTTCGGCACCGGGGCCTATGTCTCTCTGTTGGTGGTCAAGCTGCTGCTGTTCGGATGGATGGCTGTCCTGGCGGCCGACAATCGCTACCGTCACGTTCCCGCGCTGGAGTCCGCGCTCGCCAAAAACGAAGACCCCGGACCCGTGATCCTCAGCCTGCGTCGCAGCGTCGTCCTCGAAACGGCGGCGGGCGCGATGCTCCTGGCGGTCGTCGCCGTGATGGGCACCCTGCCGCCGCCGTCGTCACTCTAAAGCCGTCCGCGAGTCGGGCGATACGCCGCGAAGCGGGTCTGCCCTCGCGCTGGCGCCTCAAAACAATGTGCAGGAACGGCTCAAGCGACGATGAGTTGGTTCTCCAATCCACCTCAGGAGAGCTCTATGCACGCCCAGCAACTCATCGGCGCCCACCCGCACGTCAGGGGGGCGGTGAACGCCCCACTCGCCCGCTGCATCGACGAATGTTACGACTGCGCCCAATCCTGCGTGATCTGCGCCGACGCCTGTCTCGGCGAGGAGATGGTGCAGCAACTCCTCCAATGCATTCGCCTCAACCAGGACTGCGCCGACATATGCGCCGTGGCCGGCGCCGTCGCGTCGCGGCGGACCGGGTCGAACGAGGCGGTCATTCGGTTGACCTTGCAAGCGTGCGCCGAGGCCTGCCGCGTGTGCGCGGAGGAATGTGAGCGTCACGCGGACATGCACGAGCACTGCCGCATGTGCGCGGAGTCCTGCCGGCGTTGCGAAGAGGCCTGCAACGCGGCTGTCCAGACGGTGCAATAGCGAGTCGGCGACCCTTCGATCGCCGTGCTTATGACTACCGGGGCGAGCGCGAAGACCAGTGGATGTGCTGGATGCGCCAGCCGTCGCGGCTGCGCCTCAACACCATGGTTTCGGTGGTCAGCAGGTTCACGGCGCGGCCGTTGAACTGGCCCGTCGTGCGGCCCTCGCTGACGATCCAGGCGACGTCGCCCGACGCCCAGCCCGATCTGCGCGTGACCGACGCCTCGGTGGCGGCCGAGAAGGCGGCGTCGGAGCCTAGGTGGTGGGACGCATACTCTTCTCGCGACCGCTCGGCGCCGCCGCCCTCGAAGATCATCACGTCGGGAGCCAGGAAGTTCAGGGCGCCGGCCGTGTCTCCGGACTGCAAGGCGGCGTGGAAGGCGTCGACGACAGTCGCCGCCTCCATGGCCTCGGCCGCCACGGATGCCCCAGCATGGTCAGCCCCGTGGGCATGGTCCTGGGCGAGGGCGGGCGCGGCCGAAAGCACCGCAATGGACAGGACGAGAGGGATGAGTTTGCGGGACATGACGGCTCCGGTTCGGATGCTTAGTTGTGGTGGTCCGCGTCAGGCGGGCTGGTTGTGACGTGCGAAGACTCGGGTCTCGCCGGAGCGGAGCACCAGCAGGGTGTCGTAGGGCTGCCGACGCCCCTGCGGCGTCTCCATGCCCGGCGACCCCAGCGGCATGCCGGGCACCGTCAGCCCGACAGCCGACGGCTTCTGGTCCAGCAGACGAACGACGTCCGCCGCCGGGACATGGCCTTCCACGACGTAGCCGCCGATCATCCCGGTGTGACAGGACGCCAGGGCATCCGGCAGTCCGGCGCGTTGGCGGATGGGCTGGAGATCGTCCAGCACCGTGACCGTCGTCGTGAAGCCGGCCTCCCGCATATGGGCGACCCAACCGTCGCAGCAGGGGCAGGTCGGCGTCTTGTAGACCCTCAGATCGCGAGGCGCGGGCGTCTGAGCGCAGGCTGCCCCCGTCGTCGCCATAGATGCGATGGAAGCCAAGATGAGGCGGCGCGAGATGGTGGTGGCGTTCATAGCGGTTCTCCCTGATCGCTGCGGACCGAGCGTCTAGATTCCAAAGAGTCGGGCGGCGTCGGCGCGAACATCCCGCGCAGGACCTTCCGTCCTGGACGCTCGACGAACAGATGGATGGCCGCCGCCGCCACGAGCGTCAACAACAGCATGGCCGCCAGTTCCGCAGGCGCCATCCTGTAATCTCTCGGCACCTCGAACAACGCCTGGGCCGCGTTTCGCCAGACCATCAGGATCGGAATGTGGACGAGGTAAAGCGCGAAGGACGCTTCGCCTCCGAATAGCAGAGCGGGGTGTGACAGGAACGTTCGCACGCCGCTCTTCGCCAGCATGGCGAGCGACAGGATGAGGGGTCCCGCCGCCAGAACGATCAGCCGGTCATCCGCGCCGATCTGCATCATCGCCAGCAGGACCATCGTGCTCGACAAGGCGACGATGACTGCGACACGGCGGGACCAGGTCCAGCCCTGGCCCAGGTAGTAGAGGCCGATGCCGAACAGGAACTCCGGGATGATCCGGAGAATGCCCACGTTGTCTTCCGCACGAGGCAAGACCTTGCCGAACCGCGCCTGATAGATCGCATCGAGGACGATGAAGGCGGTCGTCGCGAGGGCGATGATCGCCCAAGGCCGGCGTCGCAGCCGGAGCGCGATCCAGGCGAAAGCGGGGAAGGCCAGATAGGCGAACCACTCCGCCGACAAGGACCAGGCCGGACCGTTCCACAGGGCGAGGGTGTCACGCGGAAACCATGCCTGGACCAGCAGAACGGTCTGCACGAAGTCGCCGGGGTTGAAACGGCCGGGTTCCAGCCCGACCCCAAACACAGGAGCCAGCAGGACCAGACCGAGCATCGCCAGCAGGATGAACAGATGCGCCGGATAGATGCGGGCGAACCGCGCCGCGAGGAAGCGCCGGTAGTCCGGCGGGCGGTCGCCTTGCAGGTAGACGTGGGTCAGGATGAAGCCCGACAGGATGAAAAAGACGTCCACGCCCAGTCGCGCACGGTTCAGCAGCCCTGCGGCCTCCGGCGGAAGGGTCCAGTAGAGCTGAAAGTGGAACAACACGACGCCGAGCGCGAGGAAGAACCTCACGCCGGTCAGCGGCTCCAGGGCCTCCGGAAACGGCACCGCTGGCGTGACCCCATGTCTCGTCAATCTGCGCCCCCGGCGCGATCCCGGCCTTCCGCGATCGATCTCTGCTATCTACGCGCGGCGCGCCTAGCCCCCTCATGAGGGAGGTCGGGCTGGCGCGCGTAGAACCCGTGGGGCGTGACGCAGGTGCGCGATGACTGACGACATGGATGAACTGCTGGCCATGGACCCGCCGTCGGGCTCGGCGGGTCTGATGGACCTCGAACCCGCCGTCTGGGCGCGCGTCGATGCGCTTCGGGCACGGTCAGGTCGCCGAAACGCCCGCGTGGTCGCCGTCGTGGTCGCGCTCGGCGTCGGCGCGACGAACGGCGGGCTGATGTTGGCCAGTCAACCCGAGCCCACCGAGATGCAGGTCTTCAGCGTAGCGGCCAACCTCGGACCCCTCGGCGGACTGGACGGCGTCGGATGAGGGCGAACTGGAGATCGATCGTCTTGACGGCGATCCTTGCGGCGGTCGTCAGCAGCGGCGCCACCTGGGCAACCGCCGCGTGGATGATGCGTGAGCGCCAGGCGCCCAGCCTGCACAGCATCGTTCATGAAGAGCTGGACCTGAGCCCCGAACAGGATCGCCGCCTCGACGCCATCGAGACCCGCTTTGCCGAGCGGCGCACCGCTCTGGAAGCCGAGGTGGAGGCGGCACATCGCGAACTCGCCGCCGCCATTGCGGCCAGCGATGGCAACACGGCGGAGGTCCAGGCGGCGGTGGATCACTTCCACGCCGCCATGGGCGACCTGCAAAAGGAAACGATCACTCACGTCTTCGACATGCGCTCGGTCATGACGCCGGCGCAGGCGGAGGTGTTTGACGACGCGGTCGTGGACGCCCTGCGCCGCGAAACCAACTAAGCGACGCGGTGGGGGCCGAGGAAAGCATCGAGACCCGCGCGGCCAGCGGTGACCGCACGGCCTTCAGCGCCTTGATGACAGGCACAAAGGCGGACCTGTATCGCTTCATTCGCCGCTATGTCGGGGACGAGGACGAGAGCCACGACCTGCTCCAGGAGACCTACGCCGCCGCCTGGCTGTCAATCCGACGCTACGATCCGGCCCGGCCTTTCGACATCTGGCTGCGGTCTATCGCCCTGAACAAATGCCGAGACTGGGGCCGCCGCCGGGCTGTCCGGCGCGTGGTTCGCGGCGTGATGGGGCTGGATGCGCCGGAAGCGGCAGCGGTCGGCGAGGATGTGCCGCTGGCGGAAGTCCGCCTGGATGCCCAGCGCCGCTACCAGCAGATGCAAAGGGCGCTTGTCGATATGCCCGACACGCTGAAGGGGCCTTTGCTGCTCTCGGCATTCGAGGGGCGGTCTCACGCGGAGATCGCCGCGATCCTCGGAGTAACGACCAAGGCTGTAGAGACGCGGATCGCAAGGGCGCGGCGCCGCCTCGCCGACACCCTGCAAGCCTCGCCGCGATCAGGCGCTTGACCTTCCCAAGGTGGGAAGGCGCATTCGTATACACGGAGACGCTGCGGCGACCTGACACAAGGGATCAGGGCCGTTCGTGCGTATCTGGACCAACGACGCAAGAACCGCCTCTAGGACGCGCCTGAAGCATGATGACGACAAATCTCGATCGCCGATCGATTCTGCGTGGCGCCGTCGCCGGCGGCGCCGTGGCGGGCCTGTCGGGACTTCTGCCCGCTTGGGCGCAGACGGGTTCGGCGGGCCTGCGCGCCGACCTGCCCACCCTGACCGGGCCGAACGTCAATCTGACGGTGGGTCACTCGCCCTTCACCGTCGGCGGTCGCACAGGGCACGCGATCACCATTAACGGCGTCCTTCCGGCCCCCCTGATCCGCCTGCGCGAGGGCCAGAATGTGCGGCTGTCGGTGGCCAACGGCCTGGACGAGGACACCTCGATCCACTGGCACGGCCTACTTGTCCCGTTCCAGATGGACGGCGTGCCGGGCGTCAGCTTCCCCGGCATCGGGGCGCGCGAGACCTTCGTCTACGAGTTCCCGATCCGGCAGTCGGGCACCTTCTGGTATCACAGCCACTCCAACCTTCAGGAGGCGATGGGCCACTACGGGCCGATTGTCATCGATCCGGCCGGGGCCGATCCCGTCGCCTACGACCGCGAGCATGTGCTGGTCCTGTCGGACTGGAGTTTCATTCATCCGCACGAAATCCTCGACAAACTGAAGAAGAGCCCTGGCTACTTCAACCGCTCGCGCACCACCTTGTCCGGCCTGATCTCCGGCGAGGACGGCATGAGCCTGGAGGAGCGGCGCATGTGGGGCCAGATGCGGATGGACCCGCGCGACATCGCCGACGTCAACGGCACCACCTACACCTATCTGATCAACGGCCACGGACCGCAGGAGAACTGGACCGGCCTGTTCCGCCCCGGCGAGCGCGTGCGGCTGCGCGTCATCAACGCCTCGGCCATGTCGATCTTCAATGTGCGCATCCCCGGCCTGCCGATGACGGTGGTCCAGGCCGACGGCGAGAACGTGCGCCCGGTCGAGACCGACGAGTTCCAGATTTCGGTCGCCGAGACCTATGACGTGGTGGTCCAACCGACCGAGGACCGCGCCTACACCATCGTGTCGGAGTCGGTGGATCGCTCGGGCATGGGCCGCGCGACCTTGGCCCCGCGCCTTGGCATGACCGCCGAGGTTCCGCCGCTGCGCGAGGTTCCGACCCTGACCATGCGCGACATGGGCATGGGCGGAATGAACCACGGCAACATGGCCGGCATGGATCATGGCGCGATGGCGGGCATGGACCACAGCGCGCACGGACAAGCGACGCCGTCTGGCTCCCCTGCTGCGATGGATCACGGCGCCATGGACATGCGCAATCCGCAAAATGCGCCGCCCGACATGGCGGTGGGGGTCGGCGTGGACATGGTGGCCATGGACCCCGCCAACCGCCTGGGCGAACGGCCGATGGGTCTGGAGGAGGTCCCACACCGAGTGCTGGTCTATACCGACCTCGTTTCGCTGATCCCCAACAAGGATCAGCGTCCGCCCTCGCGGACGATGGAAATCCACCTGACCGGCAATATGGAACGGTTCATGTGGGGCTTCGACGGGCGCAAGTTCTCCGAGATCGTCGAGCCGATCCGCTTCGAGCGGAACGAGCGTGTGCGGGTGACCCTAGTCAACGACACCATGATGGCCCACCCGATCCACCTGCACGGCCACTTCTTCGAACTGGTGACAGGTGGTCCTGCCGGGCACCAGCCGCTGAAGCACACGGTCAACGTCGCACCAGGCTCCAAGGTGACGTTTGACCTGACTGCCGACGCGCCGGGGGATTGGGCCTTCCACTGCCACATGCTGATGCACATGCACGCCGGCATGTTCAACGTCGTCACCGTGCGGCCTATGGACGGAGCCGCGTCGTGAACCGCCTCTCGGTCGCCCTCGCTCCGCTGATCCTCGCCGCCAGCGCCTTCAGCGCCCAGGCCCAGGACCCGCACGCAGGTCACCGGATGCCTGCGAGGCCGCCGCAGTCGTCGGCCTCGCCCGCTCCAGTCGCGTCGCAGGCGCCTGCCCCGCCGGCAACGCAAGACCCCCACGCGGGTCACGTTATGCCGGCGCAGGCTCCGCCCGCAACCGATCCGCACGCGGGTCACCAGATGCCCGCGCAGCCCGCGACCGCCGATCCCCATGCGGATCACGACATGCCGACCACCGCGCCGACCCAGTCTGGTCCGCACGCGGGCTATGACATGTCCACGATGAGTCCTGCCCAAGCCGATCCGCACGCCGGTCATGACATGTCGACGATTAGCATGGGGCCGCCGGACGTTCCCACCAGCGCCGATAATCCCGGCCGACCTCCGGAAGACCCGCTGCCGTCCGCCGCCCTGAGCGGCCCCGCACACGCTGCCGACCTGATCTTCGGCGCCGAGGCAATGGCCGCCGCCCGCCAGACCTTGGTCCGCGAAAACGGCGATGTCCGCGCCACGGCCGTCATCATTGATCGTCTCGAAGCTGGGTTTGGCGACGAGGACGAAACCTACCTCTGGGACGTCCAGGGTTGGACCGGCGGCGACATCAATCGCTTCTGGTGGAAGTCCGAGGGCGAAGGCGACTTCGGCGGCGAACTGGAAGAGGCCGAAGTTCAGGCCCTCTACAGCCGCGCCGTCTCACCGTTTTGGGATGTCCAGGCCGGCGTGCGCCAGGACTTCCGACCTGACGGCGAGGACACGACGCATCTGGTGCTTGGGCTTCAGGGCCTCGCGCCCTACTGGTGGGAGATCGACGCCGCCGCCTTCCTGTCGACCGATGGCGACCTGACCGCCCGCGTCGAAGCCGAATACGACCAGCGCATCACCCAGCGCTTGATCCTCCAGCCACGCCTCGAAATCGACGCCGCCGCGAGCGACATTCCGGAGCTGGAGATCGGCTCGGGCTTGTCCTCAGTCGAGGCGGGCCTACGGCTGCGCTACGAGCTCCGCAAGGAGTTCGCGCCCTATGTCGGGGTCGAGTGGAGCCGCGCGCTCGGCGACACCGCCGACACCATCGAAGCCCGAGGCGGCGAAGTCGAAGACACCCGCCTCGTCGTGGGCCTCAAGGCCTGGTTCTAACCCAAGGAGACCACCCCATGATCCGCACTCTCGTCTTCACCGCCGCCGTGGCGTTCGCCAGCTCCGCCGCCGCCCAGGACCCCCACGCCGGCCACACGATGCAGGCCCAAGCCGCCGCGCCCCAGGCGGGCATCACCACCGTCCCCGCCGACGGCGCCATGACGCACGGCTCGCCCGAACGGTTCAGCGCGACCTTCCCCCACGCGATGGTCCTGAAGACGGTCACGATCACCGCCGAGGGGCAGGAGTCGGTTTCGGTCCCTGTGCCCGACGCGTCGGCGGCGGCGACCGTCAGCACCCCGCTTCCAACCCTGGTGCCCGGCAACTACACCCTCGCTTGGAAAGCCAACGGCGAAGATGGCCAAGAGATGGGCGGCACCGTCCGCTTCATGGTCCACTGAGACAGCTCACTGTCAACACTCCGCAGACAACAAAGTAAAGAAAAACAGATACTTCTTGACGATTCGCGAAAAACGTGGGACTTTCCGAGAGTCGCTGGCGGGGTCGGCGGCGTCCACTCCACATTGCGAGCTTAGCCATGCTTCTCGGTTTTACCGACCAGGGCGCGTTCGATCGCGTCGTCTCCGATGCGCGCCCATTCTATCAACGCGTTAGTTCCGACCTTAAGGTCGATCAGTTGGCCGGCTGCGACGTTGGGTCCCGCCAAGTCGCGCCGGTAGCTTGGCTTGCGCACGGGGGCCTAAAGTTCGGGCGCTTTTTCTTCGAGGGCGACCAGGCGGTCACCCCCAGCACGGGCATCGGAGGCCGGCGCTGTCTGGTCCCCGTGATCGATATGGCAGGTGAGACGAAGATGGTCGCCGGCGTCTGGACGCCGAGCCTCAACGGTGTTGATCCTAAGGCCTTTTACATCGTGAAGGTCGATGACGAGGCGATCGAGATCGCCCCGCTTAACTGGGACAACTGGCTCAACCCCGAGCGCGATCCGAGGCCGATGCTCCGACGGTCGGAATGGCTGGTCGTGCCGGGGCACTAAGGAAGTCCTCGGAACTCCTGATGGCCTGTCAGGCGTCGCACGCGTTTCCCTGGGTGACCTTCTATTGGCTCGATCTCAACCGTCAGCAGTGGTCGTCCGGCGACCTCCGCCAGTCTAGTGCCGGCATGGGCAAGATCGATGAAGAAGCCTGAAAGGAAATCGCCAAAAAGTCCGACATCCTGGAGATCGGACACAAAGTCCAGCTTGTCGCCACTGGCTCGCCAGACATACCTGGCAAGGGTGGTTGCGCCAGCCAGATCGGCGGCTAGGGCATGACTATTCTCGAACTGCTCTAGAAACTGCCCCACGTCGCTTTCGTGCCCGAACACCTCACATGCCCCGTCAGCGCTCAGGAGCGCGAACCACAGGACCATCGTTGCGGCCTTCTTGCCGATGTCCGCTGACTCGCCAGGCGGCACACCGAAGCGCGATAGCTCATAACGGATCATTACTTCGGCCGCTTCGCCGCCGGTGAAGCGGGCGGGGCTTCCCTGTCCTTCAGGCAACTGGTGCCGTCGTCGCCAGACGCGCTGCATTTCGGGGGACAGCCCAGTGATCTCAGCCAGTTCAGCCGGGGTGAATCGCGCGTGCCTCACAGACCACCGCGCTATCCTGTTGTCCCGTTGCTTGCTGGAAGTGTTCAAATCGATGCCGCGTCAGCGATCATCTGGATACGCGATACGGGGACAATGACGTCGCAGCTCACTGGGCTTCCATCGACCTCCACGGTCCGAGCCACCAAGAACCTCTCGCGCGTCAGATCGGCCTGGAGTTGGGCGATGCTTGTCGCCTCCACGTCCAGGACAGGCGCTTGCGTGGACCCAATAAGGAAGAACTTGAAGCGCGCCATTCCGAGACCATGCCCCTATACGCGGATCGCTATATAGATGCGCCGATCCTGTCAACCGAATCAATGATTCGCTTACCGGGGCGTTGACTCGGTCGACCGGATCAGGTAGTGCACGGCCCTCTCGAATTGCGATGGAGGATGCGTGACAAGGCCGGAGGACATCAGGACCATCTCGATTTCACTGCCCGGATCACGCTTCGCGGACGTGGAGGTCCGGCGTCGCCAAGATGGCCGAAATGTCAGGTTGGGGAACGGGCGCCGTTCACGAACCGTCGGCCGTTATTTCAGCATCAAGAACGGGGGCGGGCAGCCGTGGGAGTCCCGGCCGGAGCTTTTTGACCTCTATCATGCGGAGGTCGATGGCGCGGTTGTCAGCTTCAGGACGCAGCCGGAGACGCTCGCCTGGCGATGTGAAGGGCGAGCGTGGCAATACACCCCCGACCGGATCGACGTTCTGGAAGACGGGTCCCACCGGGTTGTCGAGATTAAGGATGAGTATGACGCCGAACGCGATCCAACTTACGCAACCAAGCTGGACCAAGCCCGAGAAATCTATGGCCTGCTAGGCCGAACCTTCACCCTGCGCGCGAGCGCCGACATCTTGGCCGAGCCCGTGTTCTCTGCGGTCGAGGAAGCTCAAGCTTACCGGAGGGCGGTCGTCACTACCCAACAAGCCGTTCACGTCCGGGAACGGCTTGAAAAAGGGCCTGTGCCGTTCATCGATCTGATGGAGAGCCTGCCCGGCGTGCACCCTCGCGAGTCAATCATCGCGATGGGTGTCCGCCGCATCATCCGGCTCGATTACTCCGCCGGTCTGACACCTGAAACTCCAGTTCGCCTCATCGAGAGTCCGAACTGATGAGGGGCCTCACGACCTTCACGGCGGGTGAAGTCGTCACTATCGACGGAGTGGACTATGAGTTCCATTCGCTGGTGAAGCCGGAAGCCGAACGGCCTGACGGGTCGGACGATCTTCAGTTCCTGAACGCGCGCCACCGCCGGGTCAAAATCCTCACGCCAGCAGAGTTTCTGTCGGCCTACGACGAGGGCCTGGTGCGCCTTCATCGTTCGCCTGAACGCGCCGGCGACGGTAATGGCGAGGAAGAAAGCCCGGAGAAAGCTCTCCGACGGCGATGGCGGCACTTTTGGGTTTGCGCGTTCGACAGCGATCCCGTGCCGCTGTCGAGTAAGAAGTTGGCGGGCTTCGTCGAACGCTATCGAAACCAGCAGCCTGATCCTATCGATCCCCCAAGCCCTGAGACGCTTCGCAAGTGGATCAGGGAGCGTGGGTCTCGGGGTGACCGCCGTCCCCGTCAGATGGGCGATCGATCGCGGCGCCCGACCAAGCGTCGCCCACTCCATCCTGACGTTCAGGAACTCTGGACGGCAAGCTCGGCCATCTACTGGAGCAACAGCAAGGTCACCTTTGAAGACCTCTGGACCGACGTTCGTGCGAAACTGTTTCGCCTGAACCAAGGCCGCGTGGCGCGGGGTCATGACCCGCTGAAGGTGTCTCGGACCACCCTGTGGCGCCACCTTCAAGACGAAGCCACTTATACGAACATCTGTTCGCGCGAGGGTCGCCATGTTGCAGACCGTCGCTTCAAATCGGTGAAGGGGTCCCTCGAAGCGAGGCGACTGCTGGACATCGCCATCGTCGACCACAAGCGAATGGACGTTCACGTCGTGGACGATACCGGCCGGTTCGTCTTGGGACGGCCATGGCTGGCGGTGCTCATCGATGTAAAGTCACGGATGGTGCTGGGCTTCACGCTGACCTTCGAGGACCCCAGCGTTCTTTCTGTGATGGCGTGCATTCGAATGGCGTTGCGCGGGGAGCCCGCCCTTCGGTCCAAGTATCCCGGCGTGCGGGGTGATTGGGTATCGTTCGGCGTGCCCCGAACCGTCCTCGCCGACAACGCCTGGGAGAACACCGGCTCGTCTTTTCAGGACGCCTGTGAGGATCAGGGTATTTCGATCGAGTGGGCTCCGGTCAGGAGGCCGGAATACAAAGGCATCCTGGAGCGCTTCTTCTCCACGCTCGACATGCAGCTTGTTCACAAGTTGCCCGGTGCGGTCACCGCTGCGCCTCACGTTTTGGCTCAGAAGAGGATTGATCCACGTCACGATGCCAACCTTACTTTGGCTCAGCTTCGCACCTTCATCGTTCGCTACATCGTCGACGACTACGCGTTTGGGTGGCATGAAGCTCTTAACGCCGCCCCGCTCAAGGTTTGGCAGGATCGCGTGGACACCGACGGCATCGAGCTGGCGCATGATTTGGCGTCCGTCGACTCCGCCATGGGCACCTTGGTCAGAAACCGGAAGCTGACGCGGGAAGGCGTGGAGTTCCTGGGTCTCCACTATCGCTCCGACGCCGTGGACGGATTGCTCGCCGACCTTCTGCCGCGCGAACCCAAGGCGTCACGTGCCGGCACGGCGACCGTGAAGATCAAGTATCATCCGGAGGACCTCTCGCGAATCTTCGTATGGAACGAAGCTCGCAGGGCTTATGTCGCCTTGCCGTGCGTGCTGCCGCGCTACGCAGATGGGCTCAGCCTGCGACTCCATGAGATGGTTAGGCAACAGCAACGGGCTGATCACGCGGCCTTTCAGTCTGAGCACGACGCCTGCCTGAACAAGGCCGCACTTCTCAGTGCGATTCAGGAGTCCTATGCGGACGCGTCCGGTCGGGATCGAAAACGCGGCGCGCGGCTGACCACGTCAGGTCCGCTGGAGCCTTCGTCGAAGCGTCGCATCGCTGTGCATGCGGTCAGCGCGCGTGTCGACGCCGATAAGCCCGACAAGGTGTCGGTGCGTAGACGCCAGCCTCGTCAAAAAGTGGATGATCAGGCGGTCGCCCGTTCTCGTCCTGATCAACGGGTTACCGTCGTGGATCCTTTCGCGGGAACCGACTGGTCGGCAGCGATCGTGAACTCGAAGGCGAGGATCAATGACGGTCGTTGATCCCCAGCTCACCGCTGCGGCGCGTCGAGCGATGATGGACGACATCGTCGTCGGCAACCCACGTATGAAGGCGGCCCACGAAACCTTCGACTACCTGATCGAACACGCCGAACTTCAACCCGGCCGTGACAAGCGCTGCGTGGCCCTCATCGCTCCTAGTCAGAGCGGCAAGACCACCATCATCGACAGCTACATCAAGCGGATGAATACGCCCGAGGCGATGGCACAGGGTGACATTCCTGCGCTCAAGGTAACGCTGCAAGCCAACATCACCCGTCGCCAGTTTGCGCAGGACATTCTGGAGTCGTTCGAGCGGTTCGGCTGCGATGCCCTGGTCGAGACCGGGACTGAAGCGCAACTCCTGCGCCGTGCGGCGAAGTATCTTCTGCTGCGTCGGGTCCGCATCCTGTTTCTCGACGAGTTTCATCATGTTGTTCACAGCGACAACCGCAAGGTCGTCATGTCGGTGAGCGAGACCGTCAAGCGGCTGCTGATCACTGGCAACTGCCCGATTGTGGTTGCGGGCCTGCGTGATGCGCGCCGTCCCTTCGACGCTAATGCCCAACTTGCCCACCGCGCGGAACCCCATCTTGATCTAAGTCCGCTGGACCCCGCGCGGAAGGACCACACTGAGCTCTTCAAAGCGTTCCTTCTCGACTACCTGAGTAAGGCCGATCAGCTCGGAGTCGCCGACAACCTCCTCGACCTGATGAGCGGCGACACGCCCGCTTGCATCTGGGAGGTATCGCGGGGCGTTCTCGGCGCCGCCTGCAATCTTATCAAGGAAGCAGTCCACGTTGCGGCGATCGAACGTCGCCGGTCCGTCGTTCGGGCCGATCTCGCCCGTGCAACCGAAAGCGCTATCCGCAACCGGCTCTACGATCGCAACCCCTTCACCCACGGCTTGGATCAGATTCGCCCGATGGAGGAGGGATGAGCATCCGACCTCTTTGTGCGACGATCGAGCCGTTTCCGGACGAGAGCTTGGCCTCAATCCTCGTCCGGTCGGCGGACGCGAACTCGGTTCCGAGGGTGCCTGAGCTTCTGCGCCATGTCGGACTTCCCATCCTCAAACCGGCCTACTTCGCATTCACACGCATGGCGGATGTCGAGCCCTTAGCCGCCGTTCTTGGCCTCCCGAAGATGGAGATTAGGCGTCGGATGCATCCGAGGATATTGGATCGAGACCTCCTTACCGTGGATTGGTTCGGAACTCCGTTGGAGCGGCGCTTCATTGAAGCAGAGGCTCGACGAGTTCCGACCGACGTGTCGGAAAACGACGGCTATGGAACGGTCCGTTGGATGGTCAGACCGTTGAAGGTCGCGAGCGGATCGGGAGCTCGCCTCATCCACGAATGTCCCTCATGTTCACATCGATTGGGATGGACGCGAGCTGTCGATCTATGGCTCTGCGAAAAGTGCAATGCCCCGCTCAGATCGAACATCGCGCACCCAGAAAAGAACAGCGCTCCCGACATCCTCGCCCAAATCGAGGGACTGATTGATCCTTACAAGGAGCAGCGTTCGTCTGCTCTCGCCCGGCTTCCTGTCCCGTTCCGCGACTGGGAGGGAGGCGACGTATTCGCCGCGATCGTCGATCTGGGTGTCATCGCGCAGCATCCCGGTGCAGAATTTAATGACCCGGTTGGCCGGTGTGTAGGCCAGGGGGACTTCTCATCCCTGACCACCGAGAGTTTTCTTAAGGGATGGAACATCGTCGCGGGCTGGCCCGATACCTTTATAGACCTCGTGGCTCAAGTATCAGTTCTCGGAGCCGCCAAATCCACACGCTGGCTCGAAATGATGGGACCCTTCGCGCGGCATTTGCATCCACAAGCGTCAGATACGCCATTCAGATCGCTTGTCCGGGCATCACTGCCCGAAATCGTCAGCCGCTTGAATCTTCCAGTGAAAAGAAACAAACAGTCTACATTTTTCGCCACTCCGAGGGCTACCGCGCTGACGGTTACTGAAGCAGTCCAGACTTTCAATATCGACAACCGCACTCTCGCAAGGCTATCGCCGCATGGAAAATCCGTCGTCCGATCTCAGGCGGCTGGTCGCCGAATCACGTTGCTGAACGATGAGATGCTCAGGAATTCTGTAGGCATATTTAGGGGATCGCCGCGAATTTCGCAACTAAGCAGTAAATTTGGCGTTCCGGGTCACGTCATCAGGGCGTTCCTTGAAGATAAACTGCTCAAGCTGGCCGACGATCACGACGCGCAGCTTCTCGCCGGAAAGGACCCACTCATCGATGCCGATGCCGCAGGTGACTTTGCGGAGACGATCGGCGCCTTGCCGATCCATCATGGCGATGTTGGCGGCGGCGTCGATCTTCAGGCGGCCTTGCAGCGGGAGATCAATCCACTGGTCTGGTCAGGGATCATGGCAGGCATCTGCGACCGCTCAATCAGCGCCTGGGTAACCGACCAGGAGGGGGAAGCGCTAGCCCGCGTCCGCGTATCACGAGCGGACTTCGACCATGCGTTAGCAAGGAACCGCAACCGAACTTTGCCAGATTTTGAGGTGCCCGCCGTAGCAGCTGCGCCTCTGCTGTGGACGACAGCTCCGGTGGTGGGGGCGGCCGAAAAGGCGGGCCTGCTGGCACGTTCCGACGGAGGATTCCGCCTGTCCGATCTGCAACGGTTTCATGCTCAACATGTCTTCCCAGAAGAGGTCCGCTCCTGGTTCGGCAGACCGACCAATCAGTTGACACAAACTATGCGGAAACGCGGCGTTGCGCCTGTCGCGGTGCTGAACAAAGTGAATGTCTGGCGGCGATCAGACGTCCGTTTGGCGTTCCCTGAGTCCGCAAATGCGGAATATGCCTGCTGATGAGTCCGGCGAAGTGAAATTTTGAGTCCGTCACCCCCGGCTCAAGGCCATCAAACTTCTGTTTTTTCGGACTTTTCCCGGTCACGATGAGTCCGCCACGATGGAACGCGACAGGCATCTTTCGAAAAATGGCGCACCCGACACGATTCGAACGTGTGACCTTTGCCTTCGGAGGGCAACGCTCTATCCAGCTGAGCTACGGGTGCGTCTTGCGCAGCCGCGCGTGGCGGCCGGACGAAGGGCCTTACAGCAGCTGGACGCGGCTCTCAATCCCGAATGCGCGAAGCCGTGCGGGCGTCTGCACGCCACCGGCGTCTGGACGATTTTTAAGGTTGGTTCGCGCGTCGGCTGGTCTAGCGTCGTGCGGACGGTTCGAGTGGAGGATGACGATGCGGGCGCTGGTTCTCGGGATTCTGGTGTTTCTCGGTGCCTGCGCAACGACGCCGGCCGCGCGCCCGGACCCGTCCGGAGACAGTCTGGACGCCGTCGCGCGCGATTATGTCGCCCTGATCCTCGAGATCGGCGAGCGCGAGCCCGGCTATGTCGACGCCTACTACGGCCCGCCAGAGTGGGCCGACGCCGCCAAGACCAATCCCCGCGACATCCCCGCTCTGATCCAGGGCGCCGCCTCCCTGAACCAGCGTCTGAACGCCATCTCCGTCACGGGCGCGGAACCCGCCGTCGTGCAGAGGAAGGCCTATCTGCTGGCTCACGTCTCGGCCGCCGCCGCACGGCTGCGCATGATCGGGGGAGAACGCCTGAGCTTCGCCGATGAGGCCGAGGCCCTGTTCGGCGTCCGGCCCGAGCTGCGGCCCCTGTCGGCCTTCGACCCCATCCTGGCCGAGATCGACCGCCTGGTGCCCGGCGAGGGCGAGTTGGCGGCCCGCGTGGCCGCCTTCCGGGGCGGGTTCCAGATCCCCACCGACCGGCTCCAGGCCGTGTTCGACGCCTCCATCGCCGAGTGCCGCGCGCGCACACTCCGTCACATCGACCTGCCGGCCAATGAGCGTTTCACCCTGGCCTTCGTCACCGACAAGCCCTGGTCGGGTTACAACTACTACCTGGGCGGCGCGGCCAGTCGCATCGAGATCAACACCGACCAGCCCATCTTCACCGACCGCGCGATCGACCTGGGCTGTCACGAGGCCTATCCGGGCCATCACGTCTACAACGCCCTGCTGGAGCAGACCTTCGTCGTGGAGCGCGGCTGGGTCGAGATGAGCGTCTATCCGCTCTATTCGCCCATGTCGTTCGTGGCCGAAGGCAGCGCCAACTACGGCATCGACCTGGCGTTTCCGGGCGACGAGGCCGCTCGGTTCGAGCGCGAGACCCTGCTGCCTCTGGCCGGCCTGACCGGCGCGCCGGTCGAGCGGAAGGCCGAGCTGAACGCCCTGGTCCGCCGTCTGGCGCGCGCGGAATACACCATCGCGGACGCCTATCTGGCCGGCCGCATCGACCGGGCCGAGGCGACGCGGCTCCTGTCCCGCTACATGCTGACTACGCCCGAGCGCGCCGCCCAGCGGGTGCGCTTCATCGAAACCTACCGCAGCTACATCATCAACTATGGCCTCGGCCGCGATGTGGTCCAAGCCTGGGTCGAACGTCAGGGGCCGGACCACTGGCAGGGCATGGAGACTTTGCTGGCCAGCCAGATTCTGCCCGTCGATCTTGTGGACTAGGCAATGGGACGCCGAACGCCCCGAGAAACCTATTTCCTGACCGTGATTGCAGTGCTGGTGGCCTTCTTCGCGCTGTTTGCGCTGGTCTCACTCGGAATCACGGCCACATACGTTGTCACTATGCTTAGCGGCTCCAACGCATCGGCAGGGTGGGTTGAGCTGGCGGCCGGAGTGCTATGCAACGCTATTGGTGTGGCTGCTGTCGTAGGTCTAGTGAAGCTATACCGACGGGCTGAACGCTGCGGCGTACTGGATGCACCAGACAGTCGCTGATCAGCGCTATTGCGCCGTCATGCCGCCGTCGATCTTGAACTCCGACCCCGTCACGAACTTCGACTCGTCCGAGGCCAGATACAGCACGCAGTAGGCCACGTCGTCGGGCTCCCCGATCCGCTTCAGGGGGATGCCGCGCGCCAGCTTCTGGTGAGCGATGTCCTCATCGCCACCGGCCATGGCGACGAAGGGGTCCAGGATCGGAGTCTTGATGAAGACCGGGTGCACCGAGTTGCAGCGCACGTTCCAGTCCTTCTTGGCTGCCTCCAGAGCCAAGGTCTTCGTATACATCCACACCGCCGCCTTGGTGGCGTTGTAGGCCCCCATGCCAGGCCCAGCCGCCAGCCCTGCGATCGACGAGATGTTCACGATCGAGGCCGGCGCCGCCGCCCGCAGATGCGGCATGCAGTGCTTGGCCCCAAGCATGACGGACTTCAGATTGATGTCGAACTGGCGCTGCCAGTTCTCGATGGTGTCGTCCTCGACGAAGGTCAGGGGTCCGCCGACGCCGGCGTTGTTGATCAGCACCGACAGCGATCCCATCGCCGCGACGGCCTCGCGGACCACCTCGGCCCAGCGCGTCTCGTCGGCCACGTCGTGCTGCCACGCGAAGGCCGAGCCCGGCGTTTCGGCGTTGATCGACGCGGCCAGGGCCTCGGCGCGCGCCCCGTCGATGTCGGTGACCGCGACCTTGGCCCCCTCCCGCACCAGCATGCGGGCCATGGCGTCGCCCAGCCCGCCCGCGGCGCCTGTGATCAGGGCGGTCTTGCCCGCGACCCGTCCGGTCATCTCATTTCCCTCCGAGAGCCGACGCCGCCTCGTCGATGAAGCGGGCCAAGGTTGTGTCCAGTTCCGTCACCCCGCCCGCATCGTGGGTGGTCAGCAGCACCTCCACCCGATTGTAGACATTGGACCATTCCGGATGGTGGTCCATCGTCTCGGCCTTCAGCGCCACGCGGCTCATGAAGCCGAAGGCGGCGTTGAAGTCGGCGAAGCGGAGCTCGCGGCGGATGGCGGGTCGCTCGCCCGGCGCGACGGACCAGGCGGTCAGATCGGCGACGGCGGCGGCGGGGTCGAGGACGGGTCGGCTCATGCCTCTCGCCTAGACCGCCGCCCGATCCGCGACAAGCGCGCCATGCCGCCGCCGATCATCGTTCGGAACGCATCGCCAAGCTTTGGCGTTGGGAAGCGTCGCCATTCATCGGAGGCTCGACATGGACAATCTCTGGATCGCCTCGCTCGCCGACGCCGACCGCCGGCGGCTGGAGCCGCATCTGCATGAGAAGCCCTTCGCCCAGGGACAGATGCTCTATGACGCGGGCGAAGAGGTCGGCGAGGTCTGGTTTCCCCTGACCGGCGTGGTGTCGCTGATGACCGTCCTGCCCGAAGACCGGCTGATTGAGACCGCCGCCATCGGCCGCGAGGGGCTGGTCGGGGTCACCTGCGGACCGATGAACGGCCGCGCCTCCAGCCGCGCCATCGCCCAGATCGAGGGCGCGGCCGCCTGTTGCCCGGCCGACGTCTTTTCCGACGCGCTCGGCAAGAGCGAGGATTTGCGCAACGCCCTGTCGCGCTTCACCGAAAGCCTGTTCGCCCAGGTCCAGCAGACCGCTGCGTGCAACGCCCAGCACCGGCTGGACGAGCGGCTGGCGCGCTGGCTCCTGACGCTGCACGACCGGGCCAACGGCCCCCGCTTCGACCTGACCCAGGCCGACATCGCCGGCATGCTGGGGGTGCGCCGCGCCACGGTGTCGGAGGTCGGGTCCGAGTTGGAGGATCGCGGCCTGATCCGGCGCGGCCGAGGCTGGGTCGAGGTGCTGGACCGCCCGGCCCTCGAGGCACACGCCTGCGGATGCTACTCGGCCATGCGGGGCGTCATGAAGGACCTGGGCGTGCCGCGTCCCAAGGCGGCGTGATCCGCTCCGCCTGCGGCCACGCGGGCGGATGACGCCGGGCCTGCGACCCGCTAGACCGCCCGGATGACCGAGACCGCCGCCACTTCCTCCTTTGGCTTTCGCGACGTGGATGCGCGCGAGAAGGTGCGGCTGGTGCGGGGCGTGTTCGACAGCGTCGCCTCAAGCTACGATGTGATGAACGACCTGATGAGCGGCGGCGTCCACCGGCTTTGGAAGGACGCAGCGGCCGCGAAGCTCAACCCCCGTCCCGGCGAGGTGATCCTCGACGTCGCGGGCGGCACCGGCGACATGGCCCGGCGTTACTCCAGGCTGGCGCGACGCGCCCAGGAACGCCGGGGCGGCTCCGACGCTTCGGTCATCGTGCTGGACTACAACGCCGAGATGATCCTGGCCGGCGTGGCCAAGGGTGGCGAGCCCGAGATGGTCTGGACCGTCGGCGACGCCATGAAGCTGCCTGTCCCCGACGCCTCGGTCGACGCCTATTCGATCAGCTTCGGCATCCGCAACGTCGCCGACATTCCCGTCGCTCTCAAGGAAGCCCGGCGGGTGCTCAAGCCGGGTGGACGCTTCCTGTGCCTGGAGTTCTCGCGGCCGACGGCAGAGGCGGTGCGCAAGGCCTATGACGCCTGGTCGTTCAACGCCATCCCGGCGATCGGCCAGTGGGTCGCCAAGGACCGCGACAGCTACCAGTACCTGGTCGAGAGCATCCGTCGCTTCCCCGACCAGTCGACCTTCAAGGCCATGATCGAGGACGCCGGCTTCCGGAACGTCGCCGTGACCAACCTGTCGGGCGGGGTCGCGGCCATCCATTTCGGGTGGGCGATCTGAACCCCAACCCCGCATATCGTGTCGCCCCGGCCGCGCGGCCGACCGTGCCCGTGCGCGATCCTTTGGGCGCCACGTTTCGCCTGATCCGATGGGGCGGGGCGCTGGCCAAGCATGACGCCCTGATCCCGCGCGAGATCACCCATCTGCTGCCCGCCTGGTTCCGGCCCATCGCCGGCTTCGTGCATCTGTTCGCGGGGGCCGACGCCCGCACCGGCCGCCCTGGCCAGCGTCTGGGGCGTGCCTTCGAGACGCTGGGTCCGGTCGCGATCAAGCTGGGCCAGGTCATGGCCACCCGCGCCGACATCTTCGGCATCGAGTTCGCGCGTGACCTGGGCCGGCTGAAGGACAAGCTGCCGCCGTTCCCGACCGACCAGGCTCGGCTGGAGGTCGAACGCTCCATCGGCCGCACGGTCGAGGACCTGTTCATCGACTTCGGCGATCCCATCGGCGCGGCGTCGCTGGCACAGGCCCACCCGGCCTATCTGGCCGACGGCCGCAAGGTCGCGGTCAAGGTGCTGCGCCCCGGCGTCGAACGTCGCGTGGCCAAGGGGCTGGACGCCATGCGGCTGGCGGCGCGGCTGGTGCATCGCTTCGTCATCCCGGCGCGTCGTCTGGAGCCCCAGGCCTTCGTCGAGACCGTCGCCCGGTCGATGTATCTGGAACTCGACATGCGGCTGGAGGCCGCCGCGGCCTCCGAACTCCACGACGTCATGGAGCGCGCCCGAGCCGACGGCATGATGCACATGTCCTCGCCCAAGGTGGTCTGGGACGGGGTCGGAAAGCGGGTCCTGACCCTGGAGTGGGCGCCCGGCCTGCCCATGACCGACCCGGACGCGGCGCACCAGCCGGGGCTGGACAAGGACCAGCTGGCCGACAACGTCGTGCGCGCCTTCCTGATCCAGGCGCTGGATCACGGCGTCTTCCACGCCGACCTGCACGAGGGCAACCTGTTCTGTCAGGCCCCGGCCGACCTGACCGCCGTCGACTTCGGCATCGTCGGCCGCATCGGCCCGGCCGAGCGCCGCTACCTCGCCGAGATCCTGTGGGGCTTCCTGACCCGCGACTATGGCCGCATCGCCCGCGTCCACTTCGAGGCCGGCTACGTCCCACCTCACCACAGCGTCGAGGCCTTCGCCCAGGCCCTGCGCGCAGTCGGCGAGCCGGTGATCGGCCGGGCGGCGTCGCAGGTGTCGATGGGCCGGCTGCTGGGCCAGCTGTTCGAGATCACCGCCCTGTTCGACATGCACCTGCGGCCCGAGCTGATCCTGCTGCAGAAGACCATGGTGTCGGTCGAGGGCGTGGCGCGCCGGCTGAACCCCGATCACGACCTGTGGTCTGCCGCCCAGCCGGTGGTCGAGCGCTGGATTCGCCGAGAACTGGGTCCCCAGGCCCAGGTGCGCGACGCCATCAACGAGGCCATCGCCGCCGCCCGCGCCATCTCCCGCCTGGTCCAGGACCCGCCCCAGCCCCAGACCGTCATTGTCGAGAGGGCGAAACCGTCGCCGTGGCTGGGCGTTGGCGTGGGCGTGTCCGTCATCCTGTCGGCCGCCGCCTTGCTTCTGTCGCTTTGGCCCTGGAGTCTCGGCTGACCCTCTCCGAAGGACGCCAGATGATCCGAACTCTAGCCTTCGCCGCCGCCTTCGTGACCCTGGCCGCGCCGGTGCTGGCGCAATCCACGGGAACGTTGGACCCCGCGCGCCGAAGCCTCGCCCCGACGGGCGCGCCCGCGGCCGCCGCGACCCTGCCCAACACCTTCGACGGACCCGCCACGGCCGCCGTCGTCGCGCCTCCCGTGGCCGCGCCCAGCCAGGCCGAGGTCACCCGGGCCGACATGGCCGAAGGCGTGCTGCGCGTGGTCATCGCCGATCTGGCCCAGGGCGAGCTGGACGCCGAGCTTTTCACCACCGACCTCGCCAACCGTCTGAGGCCTCAACTGGCGACGCTGCGGCCGGTCGTCCAGGGCTTCGGCGCGCTCGAGACGATTGAGCCCCAGGGACTCAATAACGGCGCCAGCCAGTTCCTCGTCACCTTCGCCAACGCCGCGACCCAGTGGGTGATCGGCCTGAACGACGAGGGTCGCGTGTCCGCCCTGCTGTTCCGTCCCGCCCCGGCCGAATCCTCGGAGCCCGAAACGTCCGAGCCGACGGCGGACGCCGATTAGTCCAGCTCCGGCCGGCCTCGCCCGGCCTTGATCGACGCCCGCCCCGCCTTGGCCTGAAGCCGCCGTTCTTTCGACGCGCGCGTCGGCCGGGTGGCGATGCGCTTGACCGGCGCGATGGACGCCTTGTCGACCAGGGTCTGCAACCGCTGAATGGCGTCGGCCCGGTTCCGCTCCTGCGTGCGGAAGCGTACGGCGGTGATGACGATCACCCCGTCCTGCGTCAGCCGCTGCCCCGCCAGCTTCATCAGCCGCTCGCGCACCGGGTCGGTCAGGCTGGGGGAGTGGCGGGCGTCGAAGCGCATCTGGACCGCCGTCGCGACCTTGTTGACGTTCTGGCCGCCCGGTCCGCCGGCGCGAAAGAAGCGGAAATCGAGTTCGCTCTCCGGGATGACGGTCATGCCATCACCCGCTTGGCCCGCACCACGGCCGTGTCCAGCGCCTGCAGGAAAGCCGACCGATCCCTGGCCGAGAATGGCGGCGGCCCGGAGGTGGCCACACCCATCGATCGCAGATGCTCGCCCACCATCCGTCCGGCCAGCGCCGAGCCGATCATGTCTGGCGTGAAGCTCTGGCCGTTGGCCTTGAGCGCCTGCGCTCCGGCCTTCAGACAGCGGTCCGCGAGGGGAATGTCAGCCGTGATGACGATGTCGCCAGGTCCTGCCCGTTCGGCGATCCAGTCGTCGGCGACGTCCGGTCCCGCATCGACCACGATCTGCTCGATCCACGGCTGACGCAGGGTGTTGATCCAGCCGTTCGACACCACGAACACATGCAGACCATATCGCGCCGCCACGCGATAGACCTCGTCCTTCACCGGACAGGCGTCGGCGTCGATGAAGAGGCGGGGCAGGGGCATGGCGAGGATATAGCGCGCAAGGCTCGGTCCCTCACAGAGGCTTGCGTTCCGTCATCCCGGACCGTGGAGAGGGGCCCGGCCTAACCCGCGTACTTCGCCAGGTCCTCGTCGGAGATGTCCTCGTTGGAATAGACGTTCTGCACGTCGTCCTCGGCGTCGAGCGCATCCAACAGCTTCATCAGGGTGCCCACCGTCTCGCCCGTCACCGACACGGTGGACTGGGGCTTCCAGACAATGGCGGTGGACTTCGGGTCGCCCAGCACCTTGGACATGGCCTCGGCCACCTCGTTCAGGTCCTCGAACGCGGTCCAGATGGTGTGGCCCGGCGCGTCCTCATAGATGTCGGGCTTGACCAGGTCGCTCTCGACGTCCTGGGCCCCCGCCTCGATGGCGGCCTCCATGACGGCGTCCTCGGTGCCGGCTTCGGCGGCGTAGTGGATGCGGCCGACCCGGTCCCACATGAAGGCGACCGAGTTCATCTCGCCCAGCGCCCCGCCGTTCTTGGTGAAGGCGGCTCGGATGTTCGATCCGGCGCGATTGCGGTTGTCGGTCAGGGCCTCGACGATAATGCCGACGCCGCCGGGGCCGCGGCCCTCGTAGCGGATCTCCTCCATCGTATCGACGTCGCCGGAACTGGCCTTGTTGATGGCGCGCTGGATCACGTCCTTGGGCAGGCTCTCGGCCTTGGCGTTGTTCACCGCCAGGCGCAGGCGCGGGTTCATGGCCGGGTCGGGCAGGCCGGACTTGGCGGCGACCGTGATGTCGCGCGACAGCTTGGAGAACAGCTTGGAGCGGGCCGCGTCGGCGCGACCCTTCTTGTGCATGATGTTCTTGAACTTGGAATGGCCGGCCATGAGGGCTCTCTTGGTTGCGCCAACGCTCGGGACGCGGTCCCTCGCGGCTTGAGCGCGGTTGTCTGTGGTCCGCCGCGCGACGCCTCGCTGCTTGAGCGCGATCACCTGTGCGGGAAGACGCGCATCTAGCCGATGGTCGCTGGCCTGTCACGACGCGCTGGCCGGAACCGCCGCGCTTGACGCGGGTTGATGCCCAGACGCCGACAGGAGCCCTGCGATGAGCACCGCCGACACCTACGAAGACGCCGCGGAAGAGAACGAGGCCGACATCGTCGAATGGTACGAAGCGCGGCCGGTCACCGTGTCGACGGCCGTGGCCACGGGCTCGATCGTGGCGGCGTTCGCGCTCGGGGTGCTGACGGCCGTCGGCGCCCTGGCGCTGCTGGGCTACATGGACGACTGATGTCGCCGGATCACTGCGGCGTCGGCGGCGTCGCGGTGTTGGTCAGCGGCGCGGTCGTGCCGGTGTCCCCACGGGCGGTCGTGGCCGTCGGCTCGGTGCGCACGGCGCGCGCCTGCTCCTGGGCCAGACGGGCCTCTTCTTCAGCCTCTTCGCGCTGCTGACGCTCCCACTCCGCATCTTCCTGGGCGGCTTGGATGGCGCGCTGGCGGCGAGCACGCTCGGCGGAGCGCTCGCGAGCGCGTTCCGAGATCGATTGAGGCGCAGAGGCGTGGGCTTCGGACCGGGCCACGACGTCGACGACCGCCACGGCCGGGATCGCGAGCGAGAGCGCCAGAGCCAGCCGGAACGTGGAAGCAGGCATGGGAGGACACCTTGAGGATTACAGGCTTGTAACGAAACCACTACATGAAGTTCTCGCAATCTTCATGTCAAGACGGTGTTTACCTGATCCCTAGGGTGTGAGCGACGCGAGGAAGCCGCGCATCCCCTCGCTGAGCGGCACGGGTCGGTTGGTTTCGCGATCGACATAGACATGGACGAAGAATCCCACGGCGGCGGCCTCGTCCTCGTTCTTCTTGAACAGGCCGATCTCGTAGCGCACCGAGGATGTCCCGACGTGGGCGACGCGCACGCCCGCCTCGATCTCGTCCGGGAAGGCGGTCGGGGCGAAGTACCGGCAACCGGTCTCGGCGACGAGGCCGATCACCTTGCCGTGATGGATGTCCAGCTGGCCCGACACCACCAGCAGCCGGTTCACCGCCGTGTCGAAGAAGGAATAATAGACCACGTTGTTCACGTGGCCGTAGACGTCGTTGTCCATCCAGCGCGTCGAGATGGCCTGAAAGCGGCGGTAGTCGTTGCGGTGCGTGCGTTCGATCGTGCCCGGCATGGCGGTCCTTCTAGGGCGCTAACGCTCGGGACGCGGTCCCTCGCTGCTTGAGCGCTTGGTTGGTCGCGCTAACGCTCGGGACGCGGTCCCTCGCTGCTTGAGCGCGGCTTTGTGGGTTTCCTCGGCGCGTCTGATGCGCGCCTGACCCGACGCTCGGGCTTGGCCTCCGCGACGTCAAGCGCCTAACGAAGGCGGGTCACCAATCGAGGGGGCTTCGTCTTGTCCATCGCCGCTCGCGCCGCCGTCCTGCGCCAGTCCAGAGCTGCCCGGCCCTATGCCGACACCCGCCCGTTGAGCCTGGAGACCGTCACCCTGGACCCGCCCGGCCCCGGCGAGGTCCTGGTCGCCGTCAAGGCCGCCGGCCTGTGCCACTCGGACCTCAGCGTCATCAACGGCGACCGGCCGCGACCGCTCCCGATGGCGCTGGGCCACGAAGCCGCCGGGGTGGTCGAGGCGCTGGGCGAGGGCGTCGCCGACCTCGCGGTCGGGGACCATGTGGCGATGGTCTTCATGCCGTCGTGCGGCCACTGCGCCCCCTGCGCAGAGGGCCGGCCGGCGCTGTGCGAACCCGGGGCGGTCGCCAACGGCCGGGGCGAGCTGCTGTCCGGCGGCCGTCGCATCTTTCGCGAAGGCGAGCCTCTGAACCACCACCTCGGCTGCTCCGCCTTCGCCGAGCGGGCGGTGGTGTCGCGCCGCTCGCTGGTGAAGATCGATCCGGCCCTCAGTTTCGAGGAGGCGGCCTTGTTCGGATGCGCCGTCCTGACCGGGGTCGGAGCGGTCGTGAACACCGCCCAGGTCCGCGCGGGCCAGAGCGTGGTCGTGGTCGGTCTCGGCGGCGTCGGCCTCGCCAGCGTGCTCGGCGCGCTCGCCTGCGGGGCGTCGCCGGTCGTCGCGGTCGATCTGTCGGAGGACAAGCTGGCCCTGGCCCGCACGCTCGGTCCCGTCCACACCGTCAGCGCGGGCGACCCGGATGCGGTCGATCAAGTCCGCGCCCTGACCAACGGTGGCGCCGACGTCGCGGTCGAAATGGCGGGCTCGGTCCGGGCGCTGGAAGCCGCGTGGAAGATGACCCGGCGCGGCGGCCTCACCGTCACCGCCGGCCTGCCACCGCCGGAGGCGGCGCTGCCGGTCAACGTCGTCTCCCTGGTTGGCGAAGAGCGGACGCTGAAGGGCTCCTACATCGGCACCTGCGTGCCCAGCCGGGACATCCCTCGTTACGTCGCCCTCTACCGCCAGGGCCGCCTGCCGGTCGACCGGCTGATGAGCGGCACGATCCCGCTCGAAGACATCAACGCCGGCTTTGACCGGCTTCACGCGGGCGAGGTCGTTCGGCTGGTCGTGACCTTCTAGCTGCCCAGCAGGGCCTCGACCTCGGCGCGGTTGCCCAACGACGGCTGCGCCCCGCCCCTCGTCGCCGCCAGGGCTCCTGCCGCGCAGGCGAAGGCGAGCGCCCTCTCTGTCTCCATCCCCTCGGTCAGCGCCACCACGACCGCGCCGACAAAGGCGTCCCCCGCCCCGGTCGTATCTACGACCGCAACCTTCGGCGGCGTCGCACGCGCGACCTCCCGCCCAGCCTCGAACATCACCGCGCCCGCCGCCCCCAGCGTCACGATCACCCCCCCGCCCCCGGCTTGCAGCCGCTCGTCATAGAAAGTCGCCTCGCCTTCGTTAACGATCAGCAGGTCGGCGCGAGCCAGCAGGGCGTCCGAGACCGGCGCGGCCGGGGCCAGGTTCACGGCGACGAAGCCCTCGGTCCGCGCGACCGCCGCCTCGACCACCGGGATGGGCAGCTCGAGCTGGAGCACCACGGGCCCGGTGATTCGCTCGGGGAGGTCGGCGACGGTCACGGCGTGGTTGGCGCCGGCCGCCACCACGATCTGGTTCTCGCCGGATGGATCGACGGCGATCAGAGCCACCCCGGTCGGGGCCGACGGCTCGACCGCCACGCCCGTGAGATTGACGCCGCCCGCGCGGAGCAGAGCCAGCGCCTCATCGGCCATCGCGTCATCGCCGACCCGGCCGATCAGCGCCACCTCGGCTCCCAGTCGCGCCGCCGCCAGCGCCTGATTGGCACCCTTGCCGCCAGGATGGCGGGCCAGCGTCGCCCCCGTCACCGTCTCGCCCGCGGAGGGCAGTCGGGGCGCCGTGGCGGCGAGATCCAGATTGATGGAGCCGATGACCGTCAGCCGCGTCACGGCAGACGCCCCAGTCGCTCGGCGATCAGGTCGAACACGCCCTGGGCGTCCGCCTCGACGACCCAGTGATGGCGCGCGGCCGCCGCATCGATCCGGAACTCCACCGCCGTATGGCCGCGCGTCAGGTCGCTCTCGGTCTCGACCGCGATCCGGCACGGAACGGTGCGGAAAAGCTCCGGCCGCAGCAGCCAGGCGACGGTGCAGGGGTCGTGGAGCGGCGCCCAGTCCCAGCCGACGATGCGACGCTCCACGTCCTGAGAGAACCGCAGCAACGACGCGGCCGTGCGCGCGCAGACGCCCGGCAGGGCCTCGATTGCGGCGATGCGCGCTTCGGTCGCCCGGACCTGGTGGGTCGCGTCCAGCCCGAGGACGGTCACGCGGCAGTCGCTGGCGAACACCTCGGCGGCCGCGTCGGGGTCGGCCCAAATGTTGTACTCCGCCGAGGCGGTGATGTTGCCGCCCTCAGACCGCGCGCCGCCCATGACGACGACCGGACCGAGCCGCCCGGGTAGCCCAGGCTCGGCTCGCAGCGCCAGGGCCAGATTGGTCATAGGCCCCATCACCGCCAGCGACACCGATCTGGCGGGGCGGGCCATGACGGCCTCGACGATGGCCTCGGCCGCCGACCCCGGTGCGGCCGGCGCGGCGGGCTCGAAGGTCTCGAGATCGCCCAAGCCTTCAGCGCCGTGGAAGTCTCCGGCGTCGGCGGGCTCGCGTCTCAGCGGCCGCTGCGCCCCGGCGTGGACCGGCACGTCCTCGCGCCCCGCGATCTGGCGCAGGATGCGGGCGTTCCTCGTCGTGCGCTCCAGCGAGACGTTGCCCGCGACGGTCGTGATCGCGAGCAGGTCCAGCTCGGGCGACCCGAACGCCAGAAGCAGACCCACGGCGTCGTCCACGCCGGGGTCGCAATCGATGATGAGACTCTGTCCTTGCACGGACCCTGAATGGCCGGGCCGCGCGCGGTGAGCAAGAGACAGGGCGCGCCGTCGCCGACGCGCCCTGCGCCTTCAGACCCTGGCGCGAAGTCTCAGAGGCCGACCACGCCGCCGTCAGTCTTGGTGATGACGATGGTCGCCGAACGGGGGCGCGCCGTCGACGGTCCGGTCTGGCTGGACGGCCAGTTGGATGTAGGCGAGGCCGCCGACCCGCCTTCGCCGGGGTGCTGGATGTTGACGAAGATGGTCCGGCCGTCCGGCGTGGAATCGATGCCGGTGATCTCACACCCGCGCGGACCGACCAGGAACCGCTTCAGGTTCAGACCCGGCGCGCGACCGACGAAGGTGGCCTGGTCGCGAGTCGCGCCGCCGGCGTCGGTGTTGGTGATGGTCCGCGCGCCGCCGTCGCCGACGCGGCCGGGCAGGGCGAGCAGCATCTGGTTGTTCGTCTGATCGACGAAGGAGCCGTCGTCGGTCTGGATCCACAGCAGGGGATTGATCTGGCCGGACGGGTTGGAGCGGCGCGAGAACCACAGGCCGTCCGGGCTGGCGAAGTCGTTCGTGGCGTCCAGCGCGGACAGGTTGATGTTGGCCGCGTTCAGATCCGAGCCGGCGCCGAACAGATAGATGTCCCAGGTGAAGCTGAGTGCCGTTGCGGTGTCGCCCGTCTCGCGCAGACGGATGATGTGACCGTTCGGATTGCCGCGCTGGGCGGTGTTCGCCGGGCCGCGCGGGTCGTTGTAGTGGCGCGGGTTGGCCGCGTCGGTCCCCGCCAGCGGCCGCGCGGTGGCGTTGCTGTTGGTCAAGGTCAGATAGACCTCGCCATTGGCCGGATTGACTCCGGCCCATTCTGGGCGATCCATCTTGGTGGCGCCGAGCGCGTCGGCCGCCAGACGGGCGTGGATCAGGACGTCGGCCTGGTTGTCGAAGGGATAGAGGCTGTTGGTCGCCGTCAGACCGTTCTGACCAAACACCAGTGGCAGCCAGACGCCCTGACCCGTCGCGTCGAAGCGGGCGACGTAGAGGGTGCCGTTGTCCAGATACTTGTCGCCGACCGCGAGACGATCCGTGCACTGAGCATCGGCCGGGTCCCAGTTGGTCGCCGAGACGAACTTGAAGAAGTATTCTCCGCGCGAGTCGTCGCCCATGTAGTAGACTGGCGGGCGACCGGCCACGAAGTTCGCCGGCCATGCGCCCTCGTGCGCCATGCGGCCCAGCGCCGTGCGCTTGCGAGGCGTGGAGGCCGGATCATAGGGGTCGATCTCGACGATCCAGCCGTACTGGTTGGGCTCGTAGCGGAAGTCGCCCGTAGCGTCGCCCGCCAGCACCGAGGCGTTCCACTTGCGGTACTTCGTCTCCGTGGGATCGGAAAGCGCCAGAGTTCCCCAGTTCAAGCCCGCCACCGGACCGCCGGCGACGCCGTAGCGGGCATAGGCCTGGCCTTCTTTGGCCGGGCGCAGGGCGTTGTCGCCGGCAGCGCGATTGAAGTAGCCGGCCCAGTTCTCCTCGCAGGTCAGATAGGTGCCCCAGGGCGCGTAGCCGTTGGCGCAGTTGTTGACTGTGCCCCGTCCCGCCACGCCGGTCGGCGAATAGAGGGTGCGGACCTTGGCGTCGCCGCGGACCGGGCCGTTGATCGTCATCGGCGTATTCGGCGTGATGCGACGGTTGTAGGGCGACGCTTGATTATAGGCCCAGGCCCCGGCGGCGTTCTGGGCCACTTCGACGATGCCGACGCCGTGCGCCTCGATCTCGCGGTCCACCTCGACACGGTCGACGCGGGCCCCGCCGACGACCGTCAGCGCGCCGTTGGCGTGGAGGTACTGCTCGGTGATGTTCTCGTGGTTCACGCACAGGATGCCGCGCGTGTTGGAGGCGTCGTCGCGGGCCGTCCCCGCCGCGTTCAGACCGAAGAAGTACATGCCGTCGTGGTGGTCGCCCGCGCGCTGCGCGAAGTTCACGTCCGTGCCCTGATTGGCGTAGGCCGAGACGCCGGGAGCGATGGGGTCGCCGAGGGCGTAGAGCACCGTCATCGTGTAGCCTTCCGGCAGGGTCACGATGTCGTTCAGGTTCTTGGCCACGGCGTTGAAGCCCAGGGTCGCCGGGCTGACCGTCACGGTCGTCGTGGAGGAGGTCGCGACCCCGTTCGCGCCTGAGCCGCTGAACGAGAAGACCAGCGGCGTCGCGCTGGCCACCGCCGGGGCGATGAAGGTCGCCGTGTTGCTGTTGGCGTTGGTCAGGGTGACCGCGGGTCCGGACTCCTGGGCCCACAGAACGCCAGTGGCTCCTGTCGCCGTGCCGGACAGGGTCACCGCCTTGCCCGTCGTCGTCGCGGCGTTCGAGCCCGCCGCGACGGTCGCCTGTGCGGTGGCGCTCCCGCCGTCGTCGTCATCGCAGGCCGACAAGCCGAACAGGCCGGCGAGCGCCGCCATGCCGCCCAGCACCTGGCGACGCGAGTTGCGGGCCGCGATCAGGTCATCGATATGCGGATTGCTCGAGAAATTGACGCAGATGTCGCCGTCGTCGTGCGTTCCCACACGTTTCAACTCTGTCATGGCAGCCTCTCCCCTGGGTTCAGGGGTACCGCTAACCGGTCTTCTTGAGGGCGCTGTGTCGAACGCCTGACCGTTTCATGCCGGGCCGGAGACCGTTCAGATACGAATGGTCCGCAAGCCGATCGGTCGTCACATCAATCGAGACAGATGTTCACACTGGCTCTGGCGAGGACCTCGGCGGAATCGACCAGAGGAACATCGATGTCCGTCTGAGCGAGCAGTAGGGGAACCTCCGTGCACCCCGCGATGATCATCTGGGCGCCGGCTCCGGTCAGGGCCTCGGCCAGGCTCCGCATCCGGGCCCGGACCTCAGGCCCGACATCCCTCCGCTTCACGGCGTAGATGCAGGCCATGAAGGCGTCGCGATCCACTCCGGCGAGCAGGACCGGCCTCATCCCGGCGGCCTGTAGGGCAGGGGCGTAGAGCGTTTCTCCGCCCGGGGTGGCCAGAACGCCGACGACCTCCACACCGACGTCTTTCGCGGCTGCGACCGTTTCGGCGATCATGTCGATGAAGGGGAGGCCGGCGGCGAGGATGCCCACCTTCTGTGCATGGGCGGTGTTGCAGGGCATGGCCAGCACCTCGGCCCCCGCTGCCTTCAGCCGAAGCGCCATCGCGGCCAGCTCGGCCTCGGCCTCGCCCGGCCGGGTGTTCCGGTCGGGCGTCTGGGGGTTCATGTCCATGACGACGCGGATGTGATCGGCGTCGCCCTCGGCCGGGGTCAGGGCCTGCACCCGGGCCAGAAACGCCAGCGTCGCCGCCGGTCCCATGCCGCCCAGCACGCCCAAGGTCTTCATGCGAACATCGGCTCCAGTTCGCCCTGGTAGCCGAAGATCCCTTGCGCCCCTCCGGTGTGCAGGAACACCACCCGCTCGCCCTCGAACCGGCCGGCCTTGGCCAGGGCGATCAACCCCTTCATCGCCTTACCCGAATAGACGGGGTCCAGAACGATCCCGTCGGTGCGCGCCGCCAGCATCAGGGCGTCGGCCACGCCCTGGTCGATCAGGCCATAGCCCGCGCCGACATAGTCGCAGTCGGCGACGACGCGGTCGGGCGTCACGCAGCTCGGACGGCCCAGCAGCGCCGCCGTCTCCTCGGCGAGCTTGAGGACGTTGGCCTCCTGTTTTTCCTTGGGTGCGCGAACGCCGATGCCCAGCACCGGGATGTCGACCCCCGTCACCGCCAGTCCCGCGACCAGACCGGCGTGGGTGCCGGCGCTGCCAGTCGCCGTGACGATCCGGTCGATCTGGAGATCCAGCTCGTCGGCCTGCACCACGATCTCCCGCGCGCAATCGACGTAGCCCAAGGCACCGATCGCGTTGGAGCCCCCGCCGGGGATGACATAGGGCCGGCCGCCTCGTGCGCGCACCTCGTTCGCCGTCTTCTCCAGTTCGGCCGGCATGTCCGACCCGCCGGGCACGGAGCGCACGCCCGCGCCGAACAGCCGGTCCAACAGCACATTGCCGTTGCGGGTATAGTCGGTCGCCCTGGAGCCCGTGCGCTCCTCCAGGATGACTTCGCACTTCAGGCCGTGCGCGGCGGCGGCGGCGGCCGTCTGGCGCACATGGTTGGACTGCACCGCGCCCTGGGTCACCAGGGTGTCGGCCTCGGCCTCGAAGGCGGCGCCCAGCAGGAACTCCAGCTTCCGGGTCTTGTTGCCGCCGCCGGCCAGGCCCGTGCAGTCGTCCCGCTTGATCCAGAGATCGACGCCGAGCGTCTCCGACAAGCGCGGCAAAGGCTCGAGCGGCGTCGGCAGATGAGCCAGGCGGACACGGGGAAAACGGGCGAGATGCATCTTCGGGTCTTTCGTTCGGCCGGTCCTAACACCGCGACGCCGTCGGAGCGAGCATCAGGCGGCGGCGACCCGCAACGCCTCGATCGTCTCTCGCGGACAGGCGTCCAGCCCGTCGACGACCCGATCCAGCAGGGGTTCAACGGCCGGGGTCACTCGCGCGTTGGCCATGGACCGCCCCTCGAAACTGCGGCTTTCCACCGGCGCTCGCTCCAACACCCGAAGATCCTTGTGCCTGGGATCACGGCGTAAACGATCCAACAGCCTGTCGATGGACTCGGCAGGACCCTCGATGACCTGGATGAAGGCGCCCCGATGCGCCGCCAGGGCCCCGGTCAGATCGCGCTGGGCGTTGTTGCGCTGCGACTCCCCGAGGATGGTCGCGACGCCCAGAAGGCTGTCGGTGCTGCCCGTGGCCTTGCTCGCATAGAGCACGCGGTGAAGACGGGGCATGAGACACTCCAGAACGCTACTGAGGATCGGAGGGGGCGGCGACTCGTCCGGTGTGTCAACCGACCCGACGACCGGCCAAGGAAAAGCCGGCCGGGGTCGCCCCCGGCCGGCTCATGTCATCCGACGAACGCCGGATCAGTATTGGACGCGAAGGGTCACGCCATAGGTGCGCGGGGCCCCCAGGAAGGCGTCAATGGTCTGGCTGTCCGTCGCGGGGTTGTAGAAGCTGCCGTCCGGCTGCTGAACCGACGAGAAGCCCGACCCTTGCAGGAAGCCGTTGTAGGCGACCTGGACGTACTCTTCGTCGGTCAGGTTCTGGGCCCAGGCCTCCAGCGTCCAGCGATCGTCCTCGGCGCCGATCGAGATGCGGCCGTTCAGGGTGCCGAAGCCGTCCTGAAGCTTGAAGGGCAGCAGATCCGAGCCGGTGTTGTACTCGGTCATGTACTTGCCCGACAGCGAGAAGCCGAACTCCAGCCCGTTGCCGATCGACCTATCGAAGTTGATCGAGCCGACATAGGACCATTCCGGCGCGAACGAAGGCGTGGCGCCGGGCAGGAGCGAGATGCCCGGGAAGTTGCCCGGCGACACCAGGTCTGCGGCGGTGAAGCGGCCGTACTCGGCGTCGGTGTAGGTCACACCGCCCGACAGGGTCAGGCCCTCGACCGGCGTGAACCACAGGAAGTCGGCGTCGACGCCGCGCGACGTCAGCTCGGGGATCGATTCCACGACGAAGGCGGTGCCGAGGAAGGTGTTGAGCTGGAAGCTGTCGAACGTCTGGTCGAAGTAGGTGGCGTTCAGCAGCATGGTGCGGTTGAACAGGGTCGTCTTCACGCCCAGCTCGTAGCTGTCGACCTCTTCCGACGGGAAGAAGAGCGAGGCCTGCGGGTTGATCGGCAGCGGATTGGTCGCGGTCGCGCCCTGCACCCTGTCCTGATTGTAGCCGAAGCTCTTATAGCCGCGAGCATAGGAGGCGTACACCAGGACCGAGTCGTTCAGGCGATACGCCGCCTTGATCGTTCCCGACAAGTTGCTGTCGTTCACGCTCTCGTCAATTCCGCGGTTCGCGTAGAACGGGTTGGTCCAGGGCAGGCACAGGCGCGCCAGGATCGGCCCGGCGTTGGCCGCGCCGAGGGTGCCGCCGATGGTGGTCGCGTTGCCCAGCGCGGCCGCGCAGGTCAGCTGCGCCGTGCCCACGTTGCTCTGCACGCCGAGCAACCGCTTCTCGTCATAGGTGTAGCGCAGGCCGAGCGTGATATCGAACTGATCCGTCAGGCTCCAGGTGTTGTTGGTGAAGACCGCGATGGAGTCCGAGCGCTGGGAATAGCGATCTTCGAAGCTCTGGCCGGCGTTGAAGGTCGGGCCGCCGCCGAAGACCGCGCCGCCTGTCCCCAGGCAGGACTGGAGGCCTACGACGGTCTGGGCCGTCCGCGTGAAGCAGGGGATGATCGACGGGCTGACCGGGATCAGCGGGTTGGCGGCGTTCAGGGCCGCCGAGAGCTGGAACGACAGAACCGGGGCGTAGTCGGCGCCCAGGAAGAAGGTGTCGCCGCGGCTGACGTTCTCACGCGTGGCGAAGACGCCGACCAGCCAGTCCCAGTTGTCGGTCGCGCCGGCGAGGCGGAGTTCCTGCGTGATGTTGCGGACCCGCGAGTAGAAGTCGCCGTCCGGCAGGCGGTAGGCGATATCGGCGCCGGTGAAGTCGGCGTCCTGGCCGTTCTCCGTGCTCCAGTTCCGCCAGGAGGTGATCGAAGTCAGGGTCGAGCCGCCGAACAGGTCCAGGTCGATGTTGGCTTCCGCCGACAGACCCATATCCTCGATTTCCTGGTCGGTGTCGCGGTTGGCGAAGGCGGTGCGCGAAAAGGGCAGGAAGCCGAAGCCCGCCGCCGGCGGGCGCTGGCCGGTGCCGACCGAGGTGGCGTCGATGAAGGGGTAGGTCGGGCCGGTCCGCACCTGAACGCCGGTGCAGCAGTATTCCTCGCGGCGCGTGTAGTCGGCGATCAGGCGGATCGAAGCCTCGTCGCTCGGCAGGATCAGCAACTGACCGCGCAGGGTGTAGAAGTCCTGATTGTTGTCTTCGGTGTTCGTGCGCGGGCCGTCGCCGGTGTCGACGTCGTAGAAGCCGTCGCGCTGGCGCATGGCGGCATAGGCGCGGAAGGCCACCTGGTCGTTGATCGGGCCGGTTGCCGAGCCGGAGATGCCGAAGTGGCCGTAGTTTCCGAACGTCAGCTCGCCGTTGACCTCTGGAGTGAAGGACGGGGCCTCGGTGATGATGTTGATGACGCCGGCCGAGGTGTTCTTGCCGAACAGTGTACCCTGCGGCCCCTTCAGCACCTCGATCCGTTGAAGTTCGCCCAGGTCGCCGAAGCCGACCCCGTTGCGCGAGCGGTAGACGCCATCGATGACGATGCCGACCGAGCTTTCCAGACCAGGGTTGTCGCCCACGGTGCCGACGCCGCGGATGCGGGCGGTGGTCGAGGCTTCGGTCGAGGTTGAGGTGACCGTCAGGCCGGGCGTCAGAATCTGCAGGTCCTTGATGTCGCGCACGCCCGCGTCCTGCAGCGCTTCCTGGCTCAGGCTGGTGACCACGATCGGCACGTCCTGAAGGCTCTGCTCGCGCTTCTGGGCAGTGACGATGATGTCGTCGACGGTGGCCGCTTCCTGGCCGTCCTGGGCCTGGGCGGCTCCGGCGAAACCAAAGGCGACGGCGGCGACCGCACCGGCCGAAGCAGTGGTGCGGAGAAGATTGACAAGACGCATGGACGGCTCCCGGCTCATGGCCGGACACGCCCTTCCGGGGCGGGTCGCGGCGTTTCCTGATTCCCAGACCCGCGCCCTTCTTGACGGAGCGACGGATTCTCGAGGGTTTTGCCTAGTCCAAGCCGGGGCGAGCGACAAGCAGCCGCAGGCGTTCACGCCGTGTTTCAGCCCCGCCCTCGCGCCGTGTGTGACGCAAAAGCGACAAAGATCATTTACCTTGCGTCAATATTCGCCGTCGAGGCGACAGTATTCAGAGTCGGCACAGCCTTTTCGGCGCGTCGCTTTCGTGAAGCGGCCGAAAGAACGACCGCCCCCAGCGTCGCCGACAGGACCGATCCGAGGATGACGCCGAGCTTGACCTCGACTTGCGCAGGCGAATCGATGGGCCCGGGGAAGGCCAGCGCGCCGATGAACAGACTCATGGTGAAGCCGACGCCGCACAGCAGACTGACCCCATAGACCTGCAGCCACGTCGCCTGGCTCGGCTTGGCCCCCAGTCGCAACAGAGAGGTCAGCCAGGCCGCGCCGAACACGCCGATCTGCTTGCCCAGGAAAAGACCGGCCGCGATACCCAGCACCAGAGGTGCGAACAGCTGATCCATCGAGAGACCCGCGAACGACACCCCCGCCTTGGCGAACGCAAACAGGGGCAGGATCAGATAGGCGACGTAGGGATGCAGGTCGTGCATGGCCTCCTTCAGCGGGCTCTGGGCGTCCTGCATGCGCGGCGACACCGGCACGACCGCAGCGAAAGCCACGGCCGCCAGCGACGTCGACAGACCGGCCTGGACGCTCAACCACCAGACAATCGCGAAGGCCATGACCCAGAGCGGCGCCGCGATCCGACGACGCGACGCCAGGGCCAGCACCGCCAGAAGGCCCGCCGCCCAGGCCAGGGGCTGCCACTCCACGCCCGCGCTGAACAGCACGGCGATCAGGGCGATGGCCCCCAGGTCGTCGACGATGGCCAGCGTCAGCAGGAACACCCTCAACGACGACGGCAGGCCCCGCCCGACCAGGGCGAAAACGGCCAGCGCGAAGGCGATGTCGGTGGCCAGCGGAATCGGCCACCCCGCCTCGGGCCCGCCCATCGTTCCGCTCAACGCCAGATAGACGCCCGCCGGCGCCAGCATGCCGCCGAGCGCCGCGATCACCGGCGTGGCCAGCTTTTTCGGATCGCTGAGCTCGCCCCGGCGAATCTCGTATTTGATCTCCAGCCCGACGACGAGGAAGAAGATGGCCATCAGGCCTTCCTTGATCCACTCCGAGGCCGACAGCGTCAGGCTCAGCGGTCCCGCCTGGAACAGGTGCTCGCTCTTGAGCCAATAGAAGTAGGCGTCCGACAGCGGCGAGTTGGCCGCGATCAGGGCGGCGACGGCCGCCAGGCCCAGCAAGGCGCCCGAGGCGGCCTCGGTCTTGAGGAAGTCGAGCGTCAGTTTGCGCGCCACGGCGGGCCTCCGTATCGATTGGGGGTCTACGTCGTGGCGCCCGGTTATCGACGGGCGCCGGACCGGGTTCGCGCCCAGGCGGCGCGCCGGCCTGGCCGACGCGGGGTCGGCCTGATCTCTGGCCCCCACAATAGCCAAGGCGGCCGCAGGTTCAACCGTTCGCCGCCGCCACGGTTGCCTATTCCGGCTCCAGCCCGCATCTGCGACCGATGCCCGTCAGCGCCGCCTATCGTCCTGAGCCCGCCTTCTTCGATCTGGGCCCCGAGTTCGGTGACGCGGTCCGGCCCGCGACCTTCCCCGAGCACCGGCTGCGTTTCCGCAACGATCGGGCGGCCGCCGACGTGGGCCTCGCAGACTTGGCCGACGACGAATGGATCACCCATTTCGGCCGGTTCGAGCCCCTGCCCGGTCAGCCCGGCCCGATCGCCATGCGCTATCACGGCCATCAGTTCCGCTCCTACAACCCCGACCTCGGCGACGGACGAGGCTTTCTGGCGGCCCAGATGCGAGACGAGTCAGGTCGGCTGCTGGACCTGGGCACGAAGGGCTCGGGCACGACGCCGTGGTCGCGCGCCGGCGACGGCCGCCTGACGCTGAAAGGCGGGGTGCGTGAGGTGCTGGCCGCCGCCTTGCTGGAGGCGCGCGGCGTCCCGACCAGCCGCGCCTTCTCCTTGATCGAGACCGGCGAGGCGCTGGAACGCGGCGACGAGCCCAGCCCCACCCGCTCCTCCGTCCTGGTCCGGCTCCAGCACAGCCACATCCGCATCGGCACGTTCCAGCGCGCCGCCTTCTTCGGACGCGCCGACCAGATCGAGACTCTGGTCGAGCATGTCCGCGCCCTCTACCATCCCACCGTCGCAGCGGGGGACGCGCCCGGCCTGCTGACGGCCATCGTCGCCGCCTCCGCCCGCCTGACCGCTCGCTGGATCGCGGCGGGTTTCGTCCACGGGGTCCTCAATACCGACAATCTGAACGTCACGGGCGAGAGCTTCGACTACGGCCCGTGGCGCTTCCTGCCCTTCTACGATCCGGGCTTCACTGCCGCCTATTTCGACCATTCGGGCCTCTACGCCTTCGCCCGCCAGCCCGAGGCGGTGTTCTGGAACCTGACCCAGCTGGCCGGCTGCCTGAAGCTCGTCGCTGAGGCCGAGCCCCTGAGCGAGGCCCTGAACGGCTTCGGCCCCGCCTACATCCGCGAACTCCGCGCCGCCTTCCTGGAGCGGCTGGGCGTGAGGAGCCTCGGCGAGGCCGCCGACCAGCGGCTGCTGGACGCGACGCTCGCCCTGCTCCGCGAAGGCGGCGAAGACCTCGGCTGGGAGCCCCTGTTCCACGACTGGTTCGCCGGCTTCTCCTCCTCGGCCCGCGCGCTCGCAGGCCCGCGCGGCAAGCTCTATCAGGGCGAGACCTTCGACGCCTTCCGCTTCGCCCTGTTCGAGCACGAGCCCGACCGCCCCGAGCGGCTGGAGCACCCCGTCTTCTCAGGCCCGCCCGAAGACCTGCTGATCGACGAGGTCGAGGCCATCTGGTCCGCGATCGACAAGGGCGACGACTGGGGTCCGTTCGAAGCCAAGCTCGCCCGGATCGAAGCAGCGAGACAAGCGCGGGCCTGACCTGTCGATTTCACCGGACGTGGCGCGTCTCTCCATCGACGCTCCACATCGCCGGATTACGAGATCGTATGCATACCGCCACGCTCCAGCCCCGTAGCTGCTCCACAGCGCCGCCGACGGCCGGACGCGGCTGCGAAACACGAAGTCATCTGCTGATGTCATCAATTGATGTCTACGGCTGATGACATCGTGTCGAAACTCTGCCATACCTCTTGAAACGGCAGTCGCTCGATCTGATCTAGCGACCGTTACAGAAATAAAGGCCCTCCCCGGCCGCACTCACGATCGTTGCCATGTCGACCACCCTGTCGCCCCAGCCTGCCTCTCATCGGCCCCGTCCGGCCCTCAGCCCCGCCCAGATGCGTCTGCGCGCCGAGTATCGCAACCTCGCGCTCTGGACCCTCCAGGGCTGGGCGGCGATGTTCTTCCTCGCGGCCGGCTACGCCAAGATCAGCGAGCCGATGGACAATCTGGTCGCCCTCATGACCTGGCCCGCCTACGTGAGCGAAAGCCCGGTGCGCGGTCTCGGGATCGTCGAGATCGTGCTCGCGCTCGGCCTGATCGCGCCGCTCGTGTCGTGGACGCTGGGCCGCTGGCCGCTGCTGGTCTCGGCGGCCGGGCTGATCGTTCTGGAGACGGTCATGCTGGCGGTTCACGCCGTCCAGCTGGACGCGGGCCTGGCCCTGACCAATCTGGCGCTCCTGGCCATCACCGTGCCGGTCCTGCTCGGCCGTCGCGCGCCCCGCTGACGGATACGGCCACGCTTCGGCCACACGGAGCCTGACACTTTCGGCTGTTCACCGATCGAGGCGTTCCATGCTGCGTGTCCTGCTTGCGTCCCTGACCCTTCTCGCCGCAACGCCGTCCCTTGCGCAGGAGCCGGAAGCGGACCGCGTCGAGGACATCATCGTGATCGCCCGGCGCAGCGACGTGCCGGTGTGGGAGGTGTCCAAGGGCGACCGCTCCCTGATCCTCGTCGGCAACATCCGGGGCGTGCCCCGGGACTTCGAGTGGAACCCTGCCGGGCTGCGGGACGCGACGGCGCGGGCGGACCGCGTGCTCTACCCGCCGGTCGGGCGCGTCTCTCCGGCCGATATCATCCGGCTGGTCTGGCGCGGCCGCACCGTGGCCCGGCTGCCGGAAGGCCGCACCAGCGCGGACTATCTCGCGCCTGACGTCCAGACCCGGCTCGAGGCGGTGATGTCCGGCGAACGCAACGAGGCCTGGCGCACGCAGGGCTTCTTCCTGCTCGGCCTGGATCTGATGACCGACAAGGCCGGCTATCGCCGGGGCGGCGACGACGCCGAGGACGCCGTCCGCGACGCCGCCCGTAGCGCCCGCATCGACGGCGAGACGGTGGGCTTCGTGCGCGGCGACGACATCGTCGACAGCCTGCTGAGCCAGCCGCCGGAGACCTTCGCCCCCTGCATCGCCGCGGGCGTCGGCGCCGCCGAGGCCGGTCCCGAGGGCTTCACCGAACGCGCTGATGACTGGCGCGCCCGCCGTGTGCCGGAGGTCATGGCCAATCCGCTCGACATCGCGCTCGGCCAGTGCTGGCCGTGGGGCGATCCGGCCATCGGGCCTCAACTGCGCGGCCAGTGGCTGACCGCCCTGTCCCAGGCCGTGGAACAGCCCAGGGTCACCCTCGCTGTCGCGCCGCTGCGCCTGCTGGCCGAGCCCGGCGGCGTGCTCGACGGGCTGGAGGCCGACGGTTTCGACATCGTCGGGCCGGAGTGGCGGGCGGAACAGTAGGGATTAGGGATTAGAGGCGGACCTCACTTGAAGCCGGAACCAGCCTTGCCGATCCGGCGCAACCGAAGTGCGGCTCACCCGCTCTAATCCCTAGTCCCTACTCCCTTTCAGACCGCCGTCCCGCCGACCGTCAGCCCCCCCATCTTCAAGGACGGCTGGCCGATGCCGACCGGCACGCCCTGACCGGCCTTGCCGCAGACCCCGACGCCGGGGTCGAATTCGAAGTCGTTTCCGACCATCTCGATCTTGGTGAGCGCCGTCGCCCCGTCGCCGATCAGGGTGGCGCCGCGCACCGGGGCGGTGACCTTGCCGTCCTCGATCAGATAGGCCTCGGTGCACTGGAAGACGAACTTGCCGTTGGCGATGTCGACCTGGCCGCCGCCGAAGTTGGCCGCATAGAGCCCGCGCCTGGTCGAGGCGATCATGTCGGCACGGCTCGCGTCGCCGTTCTCCATGAAGGTGTTGGTCATGCGCGGCATGGGCATGTGGGCGAAGGACTGGCGCCGTCCGTTGCCGGTGGCGGCGACCCCCATCTGACGCGCGCTCAGCCGGTCGTGCATCAGCCCGACCATGATGCCGTCCTCGATCAGGACGGTGCGCGACGTCGGCGTACCCTCGTCGTCAACGGTGAGCGAGCCCCGCCGTCCGGCGATGGAGCCGTCGTCGACCACGGTGACGCCCGGCGCGGCGACCCGCTTGCCCATCATGCCGGTGAAGACCGAGGAGCCTTTCCGATGAAAGTCGCCCTCGAAGCCATGGCCGATGGCCTCATGCAGCAGGACGCCCGGCCAGCCGGCGGCCAGAACCACGTCCATCTCTCCGGCCGGGCAGTCGACGGCGTCGAGGTTGACCACCGCCTGGCGGATGGCCTCGTCGACCTGGGCCTGCCAGCGCGCGGGCTGGATCCAGGTCTCGAAACCGGCGCGGCCGCCCGCGCCGGTCGTGGCGCTCTCGCGGCGGCCGTCCTTCTCCACCGTGACGGAGATGTTCAGACGCACCAGAGGCCGCACGTCGCGGACCGTCAGGGCGTCGGCGCGCAGGATCTCGACGGCGCGACGTTCGCCCACCAGGGTGGCGGAGACTTGGACCACGCGGGGATCGCGGGCGCGGGCGAAGGCGTCGATCTCCTGCAGCAGGGCGATCTTGTCGGAGAAGGCAGGCGAGGCGAGCGGGTCGACGGGTTCGTAAAGGCGCTGGTTGGTCGCGCGCGGGCCCTCGGCGGTCACGCCCGCATGGCCGGTCTTGGCGAGCGCGGCGGCGTCGGCGGCGCGGCGGAGCGCGGGGGCCGAAATCTCGTTGGCGTGGGCGTAGCCGGCGGTCTCTCCGGCGACGACGCGCAGGCCGAAGCCCTCGGTGGCGTCGTAAGCCGCGGACTTGAGGCGGCCGTCGTCGAAAACGAGCGATTCCAGCTCGGAGCGTTCGAGGAACAACTCCCCGTCGTCGGCGCCGGAGAGCGCGCCCTGGAGGATCGACAGGGCCTCGTCGGGATCGACGCCGGAGGTTTCGAGAAGCGGCGGCGGGGGGATGTGGACGGTCATGAAGCGAAGATAGGGAGGCGGAGGGACGGCGTCACCTCGTCCGTTTCCTTCTCCCCCTGCGGGTCGACGAAGGATCGCATGCTATCCGAGGAGGGGTGGCCGAGCGCGGCGAGATCGGATGAGGGGTGTGACTCGGTCTTGCCGTTGAGCGTCAGTAGAGACACCCGGTCTGGACCTCCGCACCCCTCATCCGGCCCTCCGGGCCACCTTCTCCCGCAAGGGGAGAAGGACCCTGGGGGCGAACCACTTGTCGGCCTTCGCGGGGAGCACAGGGACGTGGGATCTGTCGGGGCGACCCAGAACGCCGTTCAGGAGGAAACCGAACGAAATCCAGCGAACCGTGTTAACCCTGTCTCATGATGAGGAGACGGCGATGCGGGGAGTTCTGATCGCGGCGGTGATGGCAGCGTTGGCCGCCGCCCTGCCCTCTGCGGCCCAGACCTGGGGCCAGCCCTTTGGCCGCGCGCCAGTCGTCACCTGGGGCCAGGGTCACGGCACCTGGGGCGGCGGCCTGACCGAATGGGACGGGCGCGCCTATGCCGCGACGGGGCATGCGGCGACGGGATACGTCAACGGCCCTGCCCCCGCCTACGGCGATCATGGCTATGTTTACGGCCACGGCGGTCATGCCTATGGCGGGTACGCATACGGCGGCGGGGGCTATGGCGATCCCCGCGCCTATCGTCCGCCGAGCGGCCATGGCTACGGATACGGTCACCGGAGCCACGATCGGGGCGGACGATACGGGTACAGCACGGGCAATCGCTGGACGCGATGGTCCAGTCCGCCGGGCCGCGGCTATCACGACGCCTATGGCTACAACGACGACCGGGCGCCGCGCGGACCGGATCACGCGCGTCGATACGCCGACGACTGCTACTGCGGCGTGGGACCCTACCTCTACGACCGCTGACTGGGGCCTCACGCCCCACCTTCACGCTTTGGGCGCGAAGTTTAACCACGTCTGGAACGGCCCTCTCGCGCCGCGCGAGCATCCGGAACCCAAGGGCTGCGAGACGCTCTAGGACGGCTTGATCCGCCTGGAGAACTCCGCCGTGTCCCGACTGATTTCGACGCTCATCGCCTCGCTCGCCGGCCTGTTGATCCTGGCCGGCTCCCCCGCGCTCGCCGGAGACCGTCCCGGCGGCGGCGGGCATCACGGAGGAGGCCACGGCGGGGGTCACCCCGGCGGCGGCTGCCGGGGCGGCTGCGGCGGAGGCGGTCATCACGGCGGCGCCATCAACGTCAACGTGAACGCCAGCGCCACGGCCAGCGCCTACGCCTCGGCGGGAGCGGGCGCCGCGATCAACGCTCGGGCCTATGACCTGGGCCAGGTGCGCGGCGGATACGGCGGCCACGGCGGCATGGTCGCGGTCGGCTCGGGCGGGATCGACCTGGGCGGCTATGGTTATGGCGGGGGTTACGGCTACGTCTACGTCAGCGGACCCGGATACGGCCCCAGCCGGCCGTTCGGCTATACGGTCCACGGCTTCGGGCGGCGCTATGTGACGACGGACCGCTGCGGCGGCTGCCGTCCGCCGCGCCCGCGTCCGTGCGACAGCGTCTGCGGCGGATACGGCCACGGCGGGGGCCATCCCCACCCCGGCTACGGTTACGGCCATGCGTACGGCTATGAGGTTCAGGCGCCGCCGCAGGTCCATTACGAGCGGGATCATCGGGGCGCCTACGGCTCCAGCTACTCCTCCTATGAGAGCTACAGCGAGAGCGAGGGCTATGGCGGCGGCTATGCCTACGGCGGCGGCGCCGTGACCGGCGGGCCGCAGTACGCCCCGGCGCCGCCTGTCTATCCGGAGACCCCCGCCTATCAGGAACCTCTGTATCCGCCGTCGCCCTATGCGCCGCCGCCCGTGACCTATCAGCCGGCGCCGGTCAGCGTGGCGCCGCCCGCCGGCTACTATGGCGACCTGCCGCCGGGCGACACAGGCGAGGGCCGACCGTATCGGCAGGAGATGCCCTATCGCCAGGAGTACGGCGAGCGGGGCTGACGGCTCAGCCGTCTTCCGTCCGGAGGCGTGAGCGGCTAGAGCCTGCCGCCATGACCGACCTGGCCGCCCTCGAACTGGACCTGATCAACGCCATCGGCGGGGCGGCGACCGTCGCCGAGGTGGAGGCCGTACGCGTCGCGGCCCTGGGCAAGACCGGCACGATCTCGGGCCTGCTGAAGGGCATGGGAGCGATGAACCCCGAGGAGCGGCGCGAGCAGGGCCCGCTGATCAACGGCCTGAGAGACCGGGTCGCCTTGGCGCTGGTGGCGCGGAAGGCCGAGCTGGAGGCGGCGGAGCTGGACGCGCGGCTGGAGGCCGAGCATGTCGACCTGACCCTGCCGGCGCGGCCGCGTCGCAAGGGCGGGGTGCATCCGACCATGCAGGTCATGGACGAGATGATCGCCATCTTCGCCGCGATGGGCTTCTCGGTCGCGGAAGGGCCGGACATCGAGGACGACTTCCACAACTTCACGGCCTTGAACTTCCCGCCCAAGCACCCGGCGCGGGAGATGCACGACACCTTCTTCCTGCGGCCCGATCCGGAGACGGGCGAGAGGAAGGTGCTGCGGACCCATACGTCGCCCGTGCAGGTGCGCACGATGATGAGCCAGGAGCCCCCGATCCGCATCATCGCGCCGGGCCGCACCTTCCGGAAGGACTCCGACGCCACCCACACCCCGATGTTCCACCAGATCGAGGGTCTGGTGATCGGGCGGGACATCCATATGGGGCATCTGAAGACGACCCTGAAGGACTTCGTGGCGCGCTTCTTCGAGCTGGATGACGTGGATGCGCGCTTCCGGCCGCATCATTTTCCGTTCACCGAGCCCTCGGCCGAGATGGACATCCGCTGCGACCGTTCGGGCGGCAAGCTCGTCTTGAACGAGGGCGACGACTGGCTGGAGATCTTGGGCTGCGGGATGGTGCATCCCAAGGTCCTGCGGAACTGCGGCATCGATCCGGATCAGTGGCAGGGCTTCGCCTTCGGCATGGGGGTCGATCGCCTGGCCATGCTGAAATACGGCGTGCCGGACCTGCGTCCCATGTTCGAGGCCGATGTGCGCTGGCTGGCCCACTACGGCTTCTCGGCGTTTTCCGCCCCCAACCCCGCCAGCGGATTGAGCTGACATGACATCCCGACTGCCAATCACCCGCCCGGTGAAATGGGCGACCGATCTCGACGCCACCGTGTTCGAGGACGTGGACGTTCCGCTGCATCAGGTGGTCGCCGCCAGCCTGAAGCGCGGCGTCTCCAGAATCCAGGGACGGACCTTTCGCGGCTGTCGACTCGTCGGCCCGGCGGTGGTCATGCCCGGACCAGGCACTTCGTTCGATGAAGTCAATTTCGGCGACGCCCACGGCGACGTCCGCAACCTGGTGTTCAAGCCCATGGGCGAGTTCGCGGTCGGCGTCATCGTGCTGGAGAACTGCGTCATCGAAGGCTGCGAGTTCACCGAGTGCGGCTTTACCGGCAGCGACGGGTTCCTGAAATCGATCCTGTCGCTGACGCCCGAACCCTAAAGCCAAGCCGACCGACGACCGGAGACCGGACCATGTACAACCTCGAAACCGTCGGGCCGCCGCCCGAGAACCTGTCGACCCGCGTCGTCTTCGAAAACGTGCGCGTTCCCATGCTGCACCTGGCCGACGCCGTGAACACCAGCGGTCTGCCGCTGGCGGACCGCCAGTTCAAGGACTGCGTGATCATCGGCCCGTGCGTGGTCGTACCGGCGGCCGACACCGTCTTCACCCACTGCACCATGGGCCAGCCTTCGGGCGATGTGCGCAACCTGTTCCTGCGAGCGGCGGGCTCGAGGATCACCGGGGGGATTCCGCTGCCCGGCTGCCGGTTCGAGGGATGCCTGTTCGTGGGGGTCGGCTTCGCTGGCGACGACTCCTTCGTGGACGCCTTCGTCAAACTTCTCGGCGGACAGGACGCCTGATCCCGTGAAGTTCTCCCTTTCCTGGCTGAAGGACCACCTCGACACGACCGCGACCGTGCAGGAGATCGCGGACGCCATGACCATGGCCGGGCTGGAGGTCGAAGAGGTCCATGATCCGGCCGCGGCGCTCGCGCCCTTCACCGTGGCGAAGATTGTCTCGGCCGAGCGCCACCCGAACGCTGACCGGCTGCAGATCTGTCAGGTCGAGACCGTCGACGGCCTGAAGGAGATCGTCTGCGGGGCGCCGAACGCCCGGGCGGGGCTGACGACCATCTATGCGCCGATCGGCGCCTATGTGCCCGGGCTGGGCGTGACCCTGATCGAGAAGCCGGTGCGCGGCGTGGTGTCGAACGGCATGCTGTGTTCGGCCTCGGAGCTGCAGCTGGCCGACGAGAGCGACGGCATTCAGGAACTGCCGCCGGAAATCCCGGTGGGGACGCCGGTGGCCAAGCTGTTCGGCGCCGAGCCGGTCATCGATTTCGAGGTCACGCCGAACCGGCCGGACTGGCTGGGGGTGACGGGCATCGCGCGGGACCTGGCGGCGGCGGGCGTGGGCACGCTGAAGCATTTCGACATCGCGGTCGTCCGGGGCGGCTTCCCCTGCCCTATCGCCGTGCGGATCGAGGCGCCGGAGCTGTGCCCGGTGTTTGCCGGGCGGCTGATCCGGGGGGTGAAGAACGGGCCGTCGCCGGAGTGGCTGCAAAGGCGGCTGACCTCGATCGGGCTGCGCTCAATCAACCGGCTGGTCGATGTGACCAATCTGATCGCCTACGACCGGGCGCGGCCGCTGCACGTCTACGACGCGAACAAGCTGGTCGGGTCCGAGATCGTGGTGCGGGCGGGTCAGGTCTCGGCCGGCGCCGAGCACATCGCGGCGGGCACGCCCGAGAGCCTGATCGCCCTGGACGGCAAGACCTATCAGGCCTCGCCCAGCGACTGCGTCATCGCGGACGCCGGCGGCGAACGGCCCATCGGCCTGGGCGGCGTCATGGGCGGCGAATCGACCGGCTGCGATGACCAAACGACCGACGTCTTCGTCGAGAGCGCCTGGTTCGACCCCATCGCCACGGCGCAGACGGGCCGGTCGCTGGGGATCATCTCGGACGCCCAGTACCGCTTCGCGCGCGGGGTCGATCCGGCCTCGGTCGTGCCGGGGCTGGAGCTGGCGACGCGGCTGATCCTGGACCTGTGCGGCGGGGAGCCGTCGGAGATCGTGGTGGCGGGCGAGGCCCCGGCGAACCCGGCTCCGTTCCCGTTCGATCCCGCCTATGTGAAGCGGCTGTCGGGGCTGGAGCTGGACGACGACCGGATCGGCACGATCCTGGGTCAGCTCGGCTTCCGGGTGACCGCGGGCGGCGCGGGTCAGGTCGAACGGTGGACCGTGACCCCGCCGTCGTGGCGCCGCGACGTGGAAGGCCCGGCCGATCTGGTCGAGGAGATGGCGCGCATCCACGGCTACGACTACCTGCCGGATGCGCCCCTGCCCGATCAGGGCGCGCCGAGCCGGGGGGTGCTGAACCCGCGTCAGGCCCGCGTGCGGGTCGCGCGGCGGGCGCTGGCGGCCATGGGCTATGCGGAAGCGGTCACCTGGTCGTTCACGCGCCGGGACATCGCGGAGATGTTCGGCGGCGGCGACGAGCGCCTGGTGGTGGACAACCCCATCGCCTCAGACCTGGACTGCATGCGGCCGTCGGTGTTGCCGAACCTGATCCAGGCGGCGGCGCGGAACGCCGCGCGCGGGCATGGCGACGTGGCCCTGTTCGAGATCGGGCCGATCTATCTGGGCGACGGTCCGGCGGACCAGAGGACGGTGATCGCCGGGCTGATCAGCCCCCGCGCGGCGCGGCACTGGGGCGGTTCGGGCGAGGACGCCCTGTTCGCGCTGAAGGGCAACCTGATGGCCCTGCTGGAGCAGATCGGCGCGCCGGTCGCGGCGATGCAGCTGGCGCAGGGGCAGAACCGCGACTGGTGGCATCCGGGCCGGTCGGCGCGGCTTCAGCTGGGGCCCAAGACCGTCATCGCCGAGTTCGGGGCGGTGCATCCGCGCATGCTGAAGGCGCTGGACGCCGACGGTCCGATGCTGGGCTTCGAGATCGTCCTGGACGCCGTGCCCGAGCCCAAGGCGAAGGCGACCAAGGCCCGCGGAAACGCCGACCTGCCCAATCTGATGCCTCTGACCCGCGACTTCGCCTTCGTGGTCGAGGACGGCCGGGCGGCGGGCGATCTGGTCCGCGCCGTGGGGGGCGCGGACAAGGCGCTCATCACCGAGGTGCGCGTGTTCGACGTCTATCTTGGGACCGGAGTGCCCGAAGGGTCCAAGTCCGTCGCCCTGGAGGTCGTGATCCAGCCGCGCGAGGCCACCTTGACCGACGCCGATATCGAGGGTCTGTCTGGGCGCATCGTCGCCGCCGCCGAGAAGCTGGGGGCGCGGCTCAGGAGCTAGCCGGGGGGCGGAGATGGGCGTCAAGCCGAGGATCGAGACGGCCTTCGAGCGGCTGCTGTTCCGCTCGCGCTGGCTGATGGCGCCCTTCTACGTCGGACTGGCGCTGGCGCTCGTCATGCTGCTGGCGATCTTCGTGCGCGACCTGGCCTACTACCTGCCCCAGGCCTTCGCCACGCGCTCAGAGATGGATTCCAACGACGCCATCCTGGCGTTGCTGACTCTGGTGGACCTGTCGCTGGCGGGCAATCTGCTGCTGATCGTGATCTTCTCGGGCTATGAGAACTTCGTCTCCAAGCTCGACCTGGACGGCGAGACCGACCGGCCGCCGTGGATGGGCACTGTCGACTTCTCGGGTCTGAAGATGAAGCTGATCGCCTCCATCGTGGCGATCTCGGGCATCCAGCTGCTGAAAACCTTCATGAACATCGGCAAGCCCGGCTATCCGCTGGACGAGGCGGCGATGATGTGGGGCGTCATCATCCACCTGACCTTCGTGGTGTCGGGGGTTCTGCTGGCGCTGATGGACTGGCTGACGGCCAAGACCGACAAGCACTGAAACGTCCTGCCCGGGCTCCTAGACCCGCTCCAGCCGGGCGGCGAAGAAGCCGTCCAGACCGCCGTGTTCGGGGCAGTGGCTCGGCAGGATGCGGAGCCAGCCTTCGGGCGTGAGGGCCTCGGCGGGCGCGCCGACGGCCGCCGGGTCGGCGGGGACGGTGCGGAAGGCGGGGTTGCGGCGCAGGAAGGCGATGATCTGGGTCTCGCCCTCCTCCCGCTCCATGGAGCAGACGCAGTAGACCAGCCGGCCGCCGGGCTTCACCCGCAGGGCCGCGGCGTCGAGCAGGCGATGCTGGACATCGGCCAGCTTGGCCACGTCGGCGGGGCGGGTGGCGCGCAGCACCTCGGGGTTTCGACGCAGGGTGCCGGTGGCAGTGCAGGGCGCGTCCAGCAGGACGGCGTCGAAGGTGCGGGGATCCTCCCAGTCCTCGCCGTTGGCGACGACGACTTCGGCCGGCAGGCCGGTCCGGTCGAGGTTCTGGCGCAGGCGCTTGAGGCGAGGCTCGGAGCGGTCGAGCGCGGTCACGGTCCCGCCCGAGGCCGCGATCTGCAGGGTCTTGCCGCCAGGCGCGGCGCAGAGGTCCAGCACCGTCTCTCCGGCCTGGGGCGCCAGGAGGCGGACGGGGACGGCGGCGGCGGCGTCCTGGACCCACCAGTCGCCGGCCTCGTAGCCGGGCCATGCGGCGACGTCGCCGCGCGATCCGGTGCGGACCGTGCCGCCGGGCAGGACGCGGCCTTCCAGCGCCTCGGCGAGGCCTGCGGCGTCGACGCCGGGCTTGAGGCTGAGGTCGGTCGGCGGCTCCTCGCGGACGGCGAGCGCGATGGCCTCCAGGGTCGGTTCGCCGTAGGTCTGGGCCCAGCGGGCGGCGATCCAGTCGGGCAGATTGGAGCGGGCGATGGTCAGGCCCGGCCCCTCGCGCTCGATGGCGCGCAGGACGGCGTTGACCAGGGCCTTGTAGGGGCGGGTCTTGACGCCTCGCTCGGCCAGCTTGACCGCCGTGGAGACCGCCGCGAAGGCGGGGGTGCCGAGCACGAGGGTCTGGGCCAGAGACACGCGCAACAGGGTGCGCACGGCCTCTGGCGGCGACTTCTGCAGACGACGATCCAGGATCTGGTCGATTTCGCCGAGACGACGCAGCGCCGCCATGGCGACCGCCCGGGCGAAGGCGCGGTCGGGCGCGGGCAAGGCCGCGACCTCGGCGAAGCTCATGGCCTCGTCCAGGCCGTTGCGACGCTCCAGCGCCGCGTTCAGCAGGACGCCGGCGGCGACGCGGGCCTCGACGCCGATGTCGGCGGCAGGGTCGTCCGACGGCGGGTGGGCGACCGGCTCTCGACGGGGGCCGCGCGCCTTGTCCGCCATGCGCCGTCCCCGCGCCGAAGAGTTGCGACCCTCGGTCAAACCGAGACCTGGGTGCCGAGCTCGACCACCCGTCCCGGCGGGATGTGGAAGAAGTCGGTCGGGTTGGCGGCGTTGCGCATGAGGAAGATGTAGAGCTTGTCCTGCCAGAGCGGCATGCCCTGGTTGGCGGCGGGCACCACCGAGCGACGGCCCAGGAAGAAGCTGGTCGACATGATGTCGAACTTCAGACCCTGCTTGCGGCACTGGCTGAGCGCGCGGGGGACGACGGGGCTCTCCATGAAGCCGTAGCTGAGGGTGATCTTCTTGAAGTCCTCGTTGATGGATTCCATTACGAAACGGTCGGCCTCGGGCACGCGCGGGCGGTCCAGGGTCTTCACCGTCAGGATGACGTTCTTCTCGTGCAGCACCTTGTTGTGCTTGAGATTGTGCATCAGGGCGACGGGAGCGACATCGGGGTCGCTGGTCAGGAAGACGGCGGTGCCGGGCGCGCGATGCGGCGGGCGGGCCCGCAGCATCTCGATCAGGTCGGTCAGCGGCAGGCTGTCCTTCTTGGCCTTGGCGGTCAGGATCTGGGACCCGCGCGTCCAGGTCCACATGATGGTGACGAGCCCCGCGCCCAGCACCAGGGGCATCCAGGCCCCCTGCGGGATCTTCAGCATGTTCGAGGTCATGAAGACCAGGTCGATGGCCACGAGCGGCGAGATGGCCGTCAAGCTGAGCGGGATCGACCACTTCCACAGGTTCCGGACGATGAACCAGGCCAGAAGGCTATCGACGAACATGGAGCCAGTGACGGCGATGCCGTAGGCGGCCGCCAAGGCCGAGGAGGTCTGGAAGGTCACGAGCAGGGCCAGCACGCCGACCATCAGGAGCGAGTTGACGGCGGGGACGTAGATCTGGCCGGCCTGGCTCTCGGACGTGTTCAGGATCGACATGCGGGGCAGAAGGCCCAGCTGGACCGCCTGCTGCGTCACCGAGAAGGCGCCGGTGATGACCGCCTGGCTGGCGATCACCGTGGCCAGCGTCGCCATGATCAGGACGGGCCAGTAGGCGAACTGGGGCACCATCAGCCAGAAGGGATTCTCGACCGCCGCGCGGTTGGCGAGCACGAAGGCGCCCTGGCCCAGGTAGTTCAGCGTCAGGCAGGGCAGGACGACCCAGAGCCAGCCCAGCCGGATGGGCGACTTTCCGAAGTGGCCCATGTCGGCGTAGAGGGCCTCGGCGCCGGTGACGGCGAGGAAGACGCTGCCGAGGATGACGAAGCCGAGGAAGCCGTTGTCGAACAGGAAGACCACGCCGTAGTGGGGCGACAGCGCCCTCAGGATCGAGATGTCGTCGAAGATGTGATAGACGCCGAGCGCCGCCAGGATCAGGAACCAGGCGAGCGTCAGGGGTCCGAAATAGCGCGCCATCGAGCCTGTGCCGCGCGACTGGATCATGAAGAGCGCGATCAGGATGCCGGCCGCGATGGGCAGCACATAAGGCGTCAGGGACGGGCCGATCCCGGGCGCGTCCTTCAGGCCCTCGATGGCCGAAAGCACCGAGATGGCGGGGGTGATGACGCCGTCGCCATAGAACAGCGCCGCGCCGCAGACGCCGAGCAGGAAGATGGCGGCGCTGCGCCTTCCGACCGCGTGCTGGGCCAGAGCCATGAGGGCCAGGGTGCCGCCCTCGCCCTTGTTGTCGACGCGCATCAGGAAGGCGACGTACTTGATCGTGACGACCAGGATCAGGGCCCAGAAGACGAGCGAGACCACGCCCAGCACCGCGAGCTCGGCCGCGCCGCCGCTGCGCGAATGATGCAGGGCCTCGCGCATGGCGTAGAGCGGGCTGGTGCCGATGTCGCCGAAGACGACGCCGATGGCGCCGATGATGAGGGCCGTCTTGCCGGTCTTGGCGTGGCCGTGATCGTGTCCGCCGGCCGAAGCCGGGGCCGGATCCTTGGCCGGGATTGGCGGGGCGGGGGGAGCGCCTTCGCCGGGGCCGGAAGCCGGGGGGGATGCATCCCCTGCCATGAGTATCCTCCGGGTCGCGCCGCACGCGCGCCCATCAAAGCGGAGCGCCTTTAGGCTCATTGTGAGGGGGTTTCAATCGCGCGCCAGACGATTGCCATCAGCCCGGCGGGGATCGCATTTGTGAAACATCCGCGAAGGCCCTATTTTGTCGGCTGGAACCTGGAAATCATGTCCGACAGTCAACGCTTTCCCGTCGCCGCCCACGCCTTGGCCTATCTGGCCCACAAGGGGGCGTTCGACGCCACGCGCGCCGCGCCCAGCGCGATCCTTGCCGCCTCGGTGCCGACCAATCCGGTGGTGATCCGCCGGGTGACGGCGCTGCTGGCCAAGGCCGGGCTGATCGCCACGCGCCCGGGCGCGTCCGGCGGCTCCTGGCTGCTGCGCCAGCCGCAGGAGATCCGGCTGGATGAAGTGCTGCGGGCCGTGAACGGCTGCGCCCACCTGGGCTCGCCGCCGGCGGGGGCCAAGGGCTGTCCGGTGGGGCAGCATATCCCGCGTCAGGTGGGCAAGGTGCTGACCCTGGCGGACCAGGCGGCATCGGACGCCCTGTCGAAGATCACCATCGCCGACCTGCTGGCCGAGAATGCGCCTGCGCTGGCGGGGGTACAGATCCACGGCTCGTGCAGCGAAGCGATTCGCGCGGCGGAGAGCGTCGCAGCGTGAGCCGACCGGCCGGGCGGCGTCCGCGCATCCTGATCACCGGGGCGTCGGCCGGCATCGGCGCGGCGCTGGCGCGGGTCTATGCGGCGCGCGGCTGGGACCTGATCCTGACGGCGCGGAGGGAAGCTGCGCTGGAGGCTCTGGCGGCGGAACTACGGGCGGGGCACGGGGGGGACGTGGCGGTGATCGCGGCCGATCTGGCCGAGGCGGATGCGCCCCAAGCCCTGTTCGAGGCGATCGCCGGGCGGGGGCTGGTCGTCGACGGGCTGATCAACAACGCGGGCTTTTCGCGGACCACCGGCTTTCTCCAGACCGAGCCCGAGGCGCACGAGGCGATGATCCGGGTCATGCTGACGGCTCCCGTCGCCCTGTCGCGGCTGTTCCTGCCCGGCATGGTGGAGCGCGGGTTCGGGCGGGTGATCAATGTGGCGTCGCTGGCCGGGCAGATGCCGGCGACGGGGGGCGACACCCTGTACGGGCCGATCAAGAGCTTCCTGATCAAGGCGTCGCAGGGACTGTGGCTGGAGACGCGGGGGACGGGGGTGCATGTGACCGCCCTGTGCCCCGGCTACACCCTGACGGAGTTCCACGACGTGAATGGGTCGCGCGAGCAGGTGTCGTCGGCCTATCCCGCCTGGATGTGGCAGACGGCGGAACATGTGGCGCGGGTGGCCTACGACGCCTGCGAGGCGGATCGGCCGAGGGTGACGCCGGGCGCGATGAACAATGTGCTGGCGGCGCTGGGCAAGCTGCTGCCGGATGGCGTGGCGCTGAGGATGGTGGCGGGGCACGCGAGGCGGCTGGGGCGGATCTAGCGGGAGGGATTAGGGAATAGGGATTAGGGATTAGAGGGCCGGCGGGCCGATCGGGTGCGATGGCCCCCGGCCCCAGTTCGACTTGGCTCTAATCCTTAATCCCTGCTCTCAGTGTCCCCCATCGGGATAGGGCGCGGTGACGCCCGAGGCGAACATGCCGGGCAGGGCTTCGCTGAGGCCCGCCAGCATGAACTGGATGGCGAGGGCGCACAGGATCAGGCCTAGAACGCGGACGATGATGGCCATGCCCACGTCGCCGAGCACGCGGCTGATCGGGCCGGTGGCGGCGAAGGTGACGAGCGTCGCCAGGGACGCCGCACCGATGGCGATCAGGCCCGCGATGGTGCCGGCGTAGCCGATGGCCTGGGCCTCTCCGGCCTGGATGATGATGGTGGAGATGGCGCCGGGGCCGATCAGGAGCGGCATGGCGAAGGGGACGATCAGGCGCTTGAAGCGGCGCTGGGCGTAGCCGCGCACGTCCTGGGCGTCGGCGGCGGCGTCCTTGTCGGCGAACATGGTCAGGAAGTCGCCGCGCGTCATGTCGAGCCCGAGCAGCAGCAGCAGGATTCCGCCCGCGATGCGGAAAGCGGCCAGAGAGATGCCGAAGAACTGCAGCAGCCACAGGCCGGTGAAGAAGAAGAAGGCCAGGAAGGCCGCGATGAACAGACACAGCAGCACCGACACCGAGAACCGCTGGCGCGCGCTGGCGCCGGCCGTGGCGGCGGCGAAGATCGGGATGTTGCCGATGGGGTCGAGCAGGGCGAACAGGGCCACGAACAGGTTGACCCCCAGATCGAGCGCGTTCATGGCCGGTCCCCGATAGCCGAATCCTGACGTGACATTCCCTCGTCTAGCCGCTCGGCCGGAGATCGTCGATGACCTCGCCCCTCGCCTCGGACCCGCGCCTGATCGTTGGACTGGACCTGCCGTCGGTGGAAGCCGCCGAAGCCCTGGTGGAGCGGGTCGGCGATGTGGTCGAGTTCTACAAGGTCGGGCTGACGCTCCTGGCGCGTCCGGGCGGGGTGGACTTCGCCCATCGGCTGCGCGCGCGGGGCAAGAAGGTCTTCCAGGACTGGAAGCTGCACGACATCGGGGCCCAGGTGGAGGGCGCGGCGCGGTCGGTGGCCGAGGGCGGGTGTGATCTGCTGACCGTGCACGCCGAGCCGCAGGTGATGCGGGCGGCGGTGAAGGGGCGGGGCGACCGGGCGACGAAGATCCTGGCGGTCACGGTAATGACCAGTCTGTCGGACGCCGACCTGAGGGAGATCGGCTATTCGGCCGGCGCGGCGGAGTTGGTGGAGGCGCGCGTGGGCCAGGCGCTGGACTGCGGCGTCGACGGGGTGGTGTCGAGCCCGCTGGAGGCGGCGCGGGTCAAGGAAATCGCGGTGGAGGCCGGGCGGCCGGACTTCCTGATCGTCACGCCGGGCGTGCGGCCCGCGGGCGGGGACATGGGCGACCAGCAGCGGGTGGCGACGCCGGCTGAGGCCTTGAGGGCCGGGGCGACGCACCTGGTGGTCGCGCGACCGGTGATCGCGGCGGACGATCCGCTGATGGCCGCGGCGCGGATCGCGGCGGAGATGGACGGAGTGCGCTAGTCTTCGCCGGAAGCGGCGGCCGCTGCGCCGCCCTGGCAGAAAGCCCGAACTTGCCCGGCGAAGTCGAGGTAGCCGCCGTCCAGCGCCGCCTTCACGGCACCGTCGCAGTCGTCTTCCGCGAGCCGCGAGGTGACCGTGCGACGGACGACCTCGAAGGCGTCCTGCTTTTCCTTCAGCGTGCGGGCCGCGCGACGGTCGTCGGGCAGGCAGATGGCGTACCACGGCGCGTCGGCGCAGCGGGCGACCAGGCGCGCCTCGCCCTCGGTCAAGATGCCGGCGTCCAGCGTGATCGTGCGGCGCTCGGGCGCGGCGGGGACGGTCGTCACGGGCGGCGCAGGCTCGACCTCGGCGGCCGAGGGCGCCTCCCCGCCGGTCAGAACCGCGGCCGGCGCGTCGGCGACGATGTTGTCACCGGGCAAAGGCACGATCTCGATGTCCGGCACCGCATAGCGGCAGACCCAGCGGCCGCCTTCCATGGCGCAGGACTGGAGCGTCGCCTGCACGGCCTGCGACGCGGGCGCGGCGAGCATGGCGGCGAAGATCAGGCTGATCATGACGACCTCCCAGGGTCACGAGCGGCCATAGTTAACGCCGCGCGCTCGGCCGACCTAATGAAATCTCACGTCTCGGCGAGCGCCGGTTCGTCGACGAGGGCGGCGTGGGCGCGGGTCTGGCGGCGCTCGACCGCATGACTGACGAGCCAGAGCGCCATGGCCCAGGCCGCGCCGATGCTCCAGCCGGCGAAGACGTCGGTGGCCCAGTGGGCGGCGAGATAGATTCGCGTCAGGCCGACCAGGACGGCGATCAGGATGCCGACGCCGAGCACATAGATCTTCAGCCGCCGACGCGGGAAGGCGCGCGACAGCATGACCGCCAGGCTGAGGTAGAAGACGGTGGACAGCAGCGCATGGCCCGACGGGAAGCTGGCGTTGATCGTCTCGACCGCCTGATAGGCCGAGGGCGGGCGCTCGCGTTCGAACACGGCTTTCAGGCCTTCGCTGAGCGCCACGCCGCCGAGCAGGCCGAGCACCAGCAGGACCGCCGACAGCCGCTTCCTCTGAATCAGCAGGAAGCCGACGGCGGCGACGGCGAACAGGGTCAGCACCGAGATGCCGCCGAGCGCGGTCAGGTCGTTGGCCGCCGTCTCCAGCCACCAGGGCCCCAGCGCATTGGACGGATCGGCCGCGGGGCGCAGCGCCCACAGCACGGCCTGGTCGACGTTTCGGCCGTCAGTCTCGGTCATGTCGTCGGCGAGTTCGGCGAAGGCGGCGACGCCGAGGCCGATGACCAGAAGCGCGGTCAGGGCGGCGAACTCCACACGGGCGAAGGCGATGGCGCGGCGAAGATATGGGACGGGTCCGGAGGGAAGCATCGGCGTCGAACGGCCAAGCTGGAGCCGCGTTCCCGATCACGGCTTGTTGATCGGCTGGCAGGGCCCGCCGTCGCATCGCCGTCGCGCCTTTTCAACAGGCTCATCCCCCGTCCCGATGTGATTCGCGCACGAAATGCGACGTCAAGGCGTTGACGGGTCGTTCACCATCTGCGCCCCATATGTGGGCTTGGGGAGCGCTTCGGCCACAAGATGATGTGGTCGGGGCGCAGGCGGCTCATTCGAGATTTTGTTCGGGATACTGACGACCATGGCTGGCGGTGAAGCGTTGAAGACGGTAGAATTCCAGTCGGTTGCGGCTGCGCCGACGACCGAGAAACCGCATCTGACGGTGGTCCGGTCGCTCGAACTGGACCGCTCGCGCGACGATCTGCTGACCGACTTCGGCAAGAAGACGCTGGAGGATCGCTACCTGCTGCCGGGCGAGAGCTACCAGGACATGTTCGCCCGGGTCTCGACGGCCTTCTCGGACGACGCCGACCACGCCCAGCGCGTCTATGACTATATGTCGAAGCTCTGGTTCATGCCGTCGACGCCGGTGCTGTCGAACGGCGGGGCCAACCGCGGCCTGCCGATCTCCTGCTTCCTGAACTCGGTGCAGGACAGCCTGGACGGCATCCAGCGGGTCTGGAACGAGAACGTGTCCCTGGCGTCGAACGGCGGCGGCATCGGCACCTATTGGGGCGGGGTCCGCTCGATCGGCGAGAAGGTGAAGGGCGCGGGCCAGACCTCGGGCATCATCCCGTTTATCCGCGTGATGGATTCGCTGACGCTGGCGATTTCGCAGGGCTCGCTGCGGCGCGGCTCGGCGGCGGTGTACCTGGACGTCCACCACCCGGAGATCGAGGAGTTCCTGGAGATCCGGAAGCCCTCGGGCGACTTCAACCGCAAATCCCTGAACCTGCACCACGGCCTGAACATCACCGACGAGTTCATGGAAGCCGTGAAGGCGGGCTCGGACTTCGCCCTGCGGTCGCCCAAGACCGGCGAGACGATCCGCAAGGTCGATGCGCGCAGCCTGTGGCAGAAGATCCTGGAGATCCGGCTGCAGACTGGCGAGCCCTATCTGATCTTCTCCGACACGGTGAACCGGCAGATGCCGCAGCACCAGAAGGACCTGGGCCTGAAGGTCAAGCAGTCCAACCTGTGCTCCGAGATCATGCTGCACACCGGCCCGGACCACCTGGGCATCGACCGGACGGCGGTGTGTTGCCTGTCGTCGGTCAACGCCGAGAAGTTCCTGGAGTGGCGCGAGGAGCCCCGCTTCATCGAGGACGTGATGCGGTTCCTGGACAATGTGCTGGAGGACTTCATCACCCGCGCCCCGCCGGAGATGGCCGCCGCCGTCTATTCGGCCAAGCGCGAGCGGTCGGTGGGTCTGGGCCTGATGGGCTTCCACTCCTTCCTGCAGTCCCAGGGCGTGGCCTTCGAGAGCGCCATGGCCAAGTCGTGGAACATGCGACTGTTCAAGCACCTGCGTCGGGAGGCCGACAAGGCCAGCCGCCTGCTGGCCGAAGAGAAGGGCCCGTGCGAGGACGCGGCCGAGCGCGGCGTGATGGAGCGGTTCAGCCACAAGCTGGCCATCGCGCCGACCGCCTCGATCTCGATCATCTGCGGCGGGACCAGCGCCGGCATCGAGCCGATCCCGGCCAACATCTATACCCACAAGACCCTGTCGGGCTCGTTCGCGGTCAAGAACCCGTACCTGGAGCAGCTGCTCGAGGGCTACGGCAAGAACACCGACGCCACGTGGTCCTCGATCCTGGAGCACGAGGGCTCGGTCCAGCACCTCGACTTCCTGACCGACGACGAGAAGAGCGTGTTCAAGACCGCCTTCGAGCTGGATCAGCGCTGGGTGGTGGAGCTGTCGGCGGACCGGTCGGCCGACATCTGCCAGGCCCAGTCGATCAACCTGTTCATCCCCGGTGACGTGAACAAGTGGGACCTGCACATGCTGCACTGGAAGGCGTGGGAGAGCGGGGTGAAGTCGCTCTACTACCTGCGCTCCAAGTCGGTGCAGCGCGCCGCCTTCGCAGGCGCGGACGGCAAGGAGACCGAGGAGCCGGATCCGAACCAGCCGGACCTCTTCTCGGCGGCCAAGACCGACTACGACGAGTGCCTGGCCTGCCAGTAGGCCGGTGACACGGCGGCCTCCATACGGCTAGGCTTGCCCCTCGCTCTCGGGGGGCTGGCATGGCGACGATGGGGCCGGTCGGACAGGACCGCACGCCGGAACTGGACGTGATCCGCGGCTTCGCCCTGTTCGGGGTGATGCTGATCAACCTGTACGGCCACCCCGAGTTCGCCATCCCCGAGCGCGTGATCGAGGCCCTGCCGACCGCCGTGATCGACGGGCCGCTGGGGCTGGTCCTAGACGTCTTCTGGGAAGGCAAGGCGCAGGCCCTGTTCTCCATGCTGTTCGGCTTCGGCTTCGCCATGTTCCTGGGACGGGCCGAGGCGCGCGGCGTGGACGGGATGCGGCTCTATCTGCGGCGGGTGCTGATCCTGCTGGCCATCGGCACGGTCCATGTGGCAGCGGTCTTCTTCGGCGACATCCTGCAGATCTACGCGCTGGCGGCGCTGGTGCTGATCCTGTTCCGGCGGGCGCCGGACCGGACGCTGCTGATCGGCGGGATCCTGCTGTCGCTGTTCGCGGGCCTCGTTTTGCCGATCCACCTGGCTTGGGTCGAGGCGGCGACGGGGGCGACCCCGCCGCTGGTCCAGGCCTGGGAGGCGGGGATCGAGCGGCGCTGGATCGTGTTCCTCGACAACGACTGGCCTGCCTACGCCCGGGAGCTGATCCGGGCCGCGGGCGACGAGTGGTTCCTGTCGGTCTTCGCCTGGAGCTATATGGCGACGGTGCTGGGCCGCTTCCTGGTGGGCTTCTGGCTCTATCGAAAGGGCTGGCTGATCCGGCCGGGCGAGCACGCCGCCGCCTTCCGCCGGTGGGCGCCGCGGCTGATCGGGGCCGGGCTGGTCCTGAGCGTGGCGGACGTGGCGGTGGGCGCGACGGTCGAGCTGACGCTGGCCGGGGAGATCGCGCATGAGGTGCTGCACCGGTCGGGTCAGCTGATGCTGGCGCTGGGGTACGGCGCCGGGCTGGTGGTGCTGATGCAGGGGGGTGCGGCGCGACGGGTGCTGGCCGGGCTTGGCGATGTCGGGCGCATGGCGCTGACCAACTATCTGACCCAGAGCGTCGTCTATCTGTTCGTCTTCTACGGTTTCGGCCTGGGGTTGATGCGGTGGGGCGGGGCGCTGACCTGTCTGGCCATCGCGGTTCCGACCTTTGCCTTGCAAGTCGTCTTCAGCCGCTGGTGGCTGGCGCGGTTCCGTTACGGCCCCTTGGAATGGCTGTGGCGATCGGCCACTTACGGGGCGTGGCAGCCGTTTCGGCTTGCGCCCGTTGTTCCGCCGCCCATGACCGCCTGAGGACCCGCCCATGACCATCGCCGCCCGAGACGCCGGCCTGAAGCTGCTGCGCGAGCGCGCCCTGATTGCCGGGGAGGCCGTCACGGGCGACAAGCGCATCGCGGTGGACGATCCGGCCACCGGCGAGATCATCGGCCATGTGCCGGACCTGGGCGTGGCCGAGACCGAGCGAGCGGTTCAGGCGGCGCAAGACGCCTTTCCAGAATGGTCGCGAACCGATCCGCACAAGCGGGCGGCCTTCCTGCGCGAATGGGCGCGGCTGATCGACGAGAACCTGGACGGGCTGGGCGCCCTCATGGCGCTGGAGAACGGCAAGCCGTTCGAGGAGGCGCGCGGCGAGGCGGTCTACGCCAACAGCTTCCTGAAATGGTTCGCCGGCGAGGCCGAGCGGCTGCTGGGCGACACCCAGGACAGCCCGCTGGGTCATGTCATCGTGACGTTCCGCGAGGCGGTGGGGCCATGCGCCCTGATCACGCCGTGGAACTTCCCGGCGGCGATGCTGACGCGGAAACTGGGTCCGGCCTTCGCGGCGGGCTGCACAGCCGTGGTCAAGCCGGCCAGTCAGACGCCGTTCACCGCCATCGCCCTGGTGGAGCTGGCCTACAAGGCCGGCCTGCCGAAGGGCGCGCTGAGCGTCGTCACGGGCGATGCGGCGACCATCGGGGGCGTGCTGACCTCGTCGCCGCTGATCCGCAAGCTGAGCTTCACCGGGTCGACCCCGGTCGGTCGCAAGCTGGCGGAGCAGTGCGCGCCGACCCTCAAGCGTCTGTCGATGGAACTGGGCGGCGCCGCGCCGTTGATGGTGTTCGAGGACGCCGATCTGGACCTCGCGGTCGCTGAGACGATCAAGGGCAAGTTCAGGAACTCCGGACAGACCTGCGTCTGCCCGAACCGGGTCTATGTCCAGGCGTCGGTCGCCGAGGCCTATGCGGCGAAGCTGGCGGAAGCCGTGGCGAAGATCCCGGTCGGTCCGGCGTTCCAGGAGGGCGTCAAGGTCGGGCCGCTGATCGAGGACAAGGCCGTCGCCAAGGTCGAGGACCACCTGAAGCGCGTGACGGCCTCTGGCGCGAGGGTGCTGACCGGCGGGGCGCGGCATGAGCTCGGCGGACGGTTCTTCCAGCCGACGGTAACGCTGGGCGGCGACGACGCCCTGTTCCGCGAGGAGGAGACGTTCGGGCCGCTGATCCCCGTCTTCCCGTTCGAGACGGAAGAGGAGTGCCTGACGAAGGCCAACGACAGCGAGTTCGGCCTGGCCTCCTACGTCTTCACCCGCGATCTGGACCGCGCCATGCGGATCGGGCGGCGGATCGAGGCGGGGATGATCGGGGTCAACACCGGCCTGATGTCGACGGCGGTCGCGCCCTTCGGCGGCGTCAAGCAGTCCGGCTACGGCCGCGAGGGCTCGACCCACGGCATCGACGAATACGTCGAGATCAAGCAGGTGACGCTGGCGCTGAAGTAGGGCGTCAGACCTTGTTCAACCCGCGTCCGAAGTCAGCCACATCGGCGATGTTCAGATCATCGCCTTCGAACCAGAAGGTGGTGAGCGCTTCATGGTTCAGGGCCACCCACTGGAGCGCGGCCGGCGCGATACGGGCCAGGTCCCGCTCATCCAGACTGCTCGCCAGGACGCGGGGGTTGGGGCCGATGGAGATCGACGCGCTCGGCTGATGCCGACCCTTCTTGAGGTACAGCTTCACCCGGGGCCCGTGCTGACCCAGCGCCGTCGAGATGAAGATGTGCGCGAGGACGCCGGTCCATTCGGGCGGGAGGTAGGCCATTTCGACGACATCCTCCTCGCCGAGCGCAGACAGTTCTTCATCGAGCGTCGGCTCGCGATCGGTCCAGACGGCGACGGTCTCACGGACTTCCATGCGCGTAAGCTAGCACATTCGAGTGTTCCGCTCGAATGGCGGCGAGATGTCCTGACCTACCGCGTCCGCGCCACGCCTTCGCGGCGGTCATCGGCGCCGCCGTCCCAGGCCCAGCCGTCGGGGCCCTGTCGCCACAGACCGCCGTGCAGGCCGGAGGTCTCGGACTGGTTGGGGGCGAGCGTCACGCCGCCCGCCGCCAGCTGCTCGGCCAGCGTGGGGCCGAAGCGGGCCGTGTCGGCGCCGAAGCCGGAGCCGCGCGCGACCAGATTGGGCAGGTCGATCGCCGCCTGCATCGGCAGGCCCCAGACCAGCGTCCCGATCAGCGCCTTGGCGTTATAGGCCAGGATCGACGGCCCGCCCGGCGAGCCGACAGCCCCGACCAGACGGCCCTGCCGGTCTAGAATGATGACCGGCGACATGGACGAACGCGGCCGCTTGCCCGGCGCCACCGCATTGGCGGCCTCGCCCCCGTCCGGCCGGGTCGGGACGAAGGAGAAGTCCGTCAGCTGGTTGTTGAGGAAGAAGCCCGCCGCCATGCGGCCGGAGCCGAAGACGCTCTCGACCGTGGTGGTCATGGAGACGGCGTTACCCTCGACGTCGACCACGACGAAATGGCTGGTGCCGGCGGGCTCGGTCGTGGCGTCGGGCGCGCGGAAGACGCCGCCGGGGGGCGTGCCGGGCTCGGCGGCTCCGGTGAGGCTGGGGGCCAGCGCCGCGCGGGCGGCGACGTAGTCCTCGTCCAGCAGGCCGGCGACGGGCACCCCGACGAAGGCCGGGTCGCCGACGTAGCGGTCGCGGTCGGCGTACATCAGCCGCTGAATCTGGGCGAAGGCGATCCAGGCCTGGGCGCTCGTCTCGCCCTGCGCGAGCAGCGGCGCGATGGTCGGGGTCTCGGCCATGGCCAGAAGCTGCAGCACCGCCACCCCGCTAGAGGGCGGCGGCGGGACGCAGACGACATACACGCGGAACGGGCGGCAAAGGGCGTCGCGCTTGATGGGTCGATAGGCGGCGAGGTCGGCCTGGGTCAGGGCGCCGGGGCGCGGCTCGGCCTGGACGGCCTGAATGATTGCGTCGGCGATGGGGCCGGAGCGGAAGGCGGCGATGCCGTCGCGGGCCAGGGTCGCCACGGTGTCGGCATAGGCCGGGTTCCGCAGGGTGTCGCCCGCCTGATATCGCTGGCCGTCGGCCTTGGTGAAATAGGCGTTGGCCCATTCGGTCCGGGCCTGGCCGCGCGTCAGGGCGATCATGCCGGCCAGACGCGGACTGACGACGAAGCCGTCACGGGCGAGGCGCTCGGCCTCGTCGAACAGCTGGCTCCAGGGCAGGCGGCCGTGCTCGGCCTGCGCCATCGCCAGGGCCTCGACCGCCCCCGGAACGCCGGTCGAGCGGCCGCTCAGCACCGCATCGCCGAACCCCAATGGGCGGCCGTTCTCGTAGAACAGCTGGGGCGTGGCGGCGGCGGGCGCGGTCTCCCGGCCGTCGTAGACGACGGTCTCGCCGGTCGCCGCGTCGAAGTGCATGAGGAAGGCCCCGCCGCCCAAGCCCGACGACTGCGGCTCGACCAGACCCAGAACCGCCTGGACCGCCACCGCCGCATCGACCGCCGAGCCTCCGCGCCGCAGGACTTCGAGACCCGCCTCGACCGCGTGGGGATTGGCGGCGGCGACGAAGGGGCCTCGGGCGGGCGGCGCGGCCGGGGCGCCGGGCGTCGGCGTCTGCGTCGGCGCGGGCCGGGCCGCGACCGAGGGCTGGCAGGCGGCCAGCGTCAGGGCCAGGACGGCGATCACGGGACGGGCGAAGGCGGCGAGACGCATGAAGGGAAATCCGGCGACGGAAAGGTCGTTCTCCGACCTAGGGGCCTCGCGCCGCCTCGCCAAGCCCGCAGGGGACGGAGTGGGCGTCAAATCCGGGTTGCGCGGTCGGGGTCGAGCCGCTAAAGACCCGCCCTCGCCGTTCACGGCCGCGCGCACCCGTAGCTCAGCTGGATAGAGCACCAGACTACGAATCTGGGGGTCAGGAGTTCGAATCTCTTCGGGTGCGCCATTTCTCCACATGCGCAGGGGCGGTCGCCCGTCCCATCCGGCGGCGCCGGGCGGGCTGGAACCTGCCGTCACGCCTTGGGACGCAGCGTGATCCAGTGGCGGCTTCTGGCCCGTAAAGACGGCCTCAGACGGGGCCCGCCTCCAGCCGCAGATAGACCGGGTCGAACTCGGCCATGGCCCACAGCCGAGCCTGATCGAGCACGCGGACCCGGCCGCCTCGCCACTCGATCAGTTCGCGGCGCCGCAGCAACATCAAGGTTCGGTTGATGTGCACCGAACTCAAGCCGAGACAGTCCGCCAGGTCGATCTGGGTCAAGGGAAAGTCGAAGCCGTCCGGGCCGGTCTCCTCGACGACGCTTAACCGGGTCTCGATCTCGCAGATCAGATGCGCCAGCCGCCCGATGGCGTCCTGCGCGCCCATGCGGTGCAACCATTGGCGATGGATCGCGGCGTCGATCGTCGTGTCCAGCCACAAAAGTCGCGCCAGATGAGGAAACCGTTCCGTCGCCGCCAATATCCTGGCGTGGGGCGCCTTGCTGATCGCGCATTCGCTGAGGGACACGATCCCGTGGTCCATCTGCCTCATCAAGAAGCTGTGGAGATCGATGAAGTCACCGGGCACGCTGATCTGCGTGACCGACCGCGACCCGTCGCGAAGCAGATTGAACCGGGCGCAGAACCCGCGGATCAACAAGGTGGAGCTGGTCGGACGATCGCCGGGATGCACGAGGACGTGTCCCGCCGGGACCACCTGGATCGGCTCCATCACCGCGTCCAGCGCGACACTTTCGAGTGGAGAAACAAAATCCCTGCGCTGAAGCTTGCGAAGGAGCGCCTGTGTCGGATTTTGCCCTTCCGTCATCCGGGGTTCAGGTCTGAGCGTATAGTCCGAAGACATGGCCTCTTACCATTACACGGTCACAGGCATCGATCTGCCGATCCGTCTGTCGGAAGCGGCGTCGGATCATCGGGCCGCACAGCAGGAAGCGGTGCTGTTCCTGTCCGAGCTCTTGCGAGACCTAGCGGTCTCGCAAGGAGACGGTTCCGAAATCAGGATCGAAGTTCGAGGGCCTGCGGGAGACCTGGTCTGCGTGGCCAGCGCGCAAATCTCATCCGCCCTGCCCTGAAGCCCGGGCGCGCAAAGACTCTGGATCTGGACAGAGCCTTAGCACCCGCAGGCGAGTTCGCTCAGGGTCGCGTGACACCTTATGCGCATGCGACCCCGCCGGACGCTGAGCGCCCCCGCGCGCTCGAGCGTCTTGATCGAGGCGTTGACGCTGGTCCGCTGGACCCCGACCGCCTTGGCCAGGGCCGCTTGTGTCGTTCGCACCTCGGCGTCTGAGACGTGGCTCAATCGCCGGATCAGATTGGCGACCCTCTGGGGAACAGCGTGCACGGCATGGCAGGCGGACGCCGCCTGAAGAGCCGTCAGATGGTCGAGCGCGTGACGCGCAAACACGCGCTCGACCCAACCCATTCCCATGACGCCCATCGGGACGGTGGCAGGCAGCGCGATCCACTCGCTGTCCAGAAGCGCCAGAAGGTTAATCTCGCCCTGCTCGGGGAGAAGGGACGCTTCCCATCCGAAGCTGGAGCCCGGTCCCAGAAGATGCACGCATGCCAGGTCCTTGCGGTCGAAGACGGCGAGGCTGCCGCGCAAAACGAAGCCGACCGCCCCCGTGGACACGAACCGCTCGCCCGAGGCGCATCGGTTCAGTTGGCCCTCACGAATGACGCTTTCACGCAGAGGCCCTGGCGAGGCGCGAAGAACCGGATGCTGATCCAGCAGGGCGTCGGCGAGCGAGAACCTGTCCGACCAGGATTTCGAACCGAACTCGGAGTGGGCGACAGCGTCTAGCATCATTCCAGAGTGTCGAAGCTGAATGGCCAAGCCATTCACATGGGATAAGGGCGGCTCCGGCGCCGAAGAATTCATCCACCGGGTTTGTGACTCGCGCGTGTCAAACCGTAGCCATAAGGCGAAGGGCGGACCCAGCCGGTCCCAGCTTATCCCGGGCTCTCTCCGGAAGCATCCCTCTGAAACGTCACCAGGGTGCGCAGACCGTGCGCATCGCATCGGCCGGCGATCAGCTGTTCAGCGAAGAGCTTGTTCTCGCCCTAGGCAGTCGTGTTCATCTTTTGGAGATGGCTTTTGACCAAATTGGTCTTATGCAGATGGTTCACTCCGGAGTGCGTGACAGGCTTCGTCGCCCTGGGTCGGTTGCGGTCGAGTTCGCGCTCGTGGGTCCGCTGCTGATCCTCATGCTCATGGGCATGGCGCTGTACGGCGGGTGGTTCTGGCTGGCGCAAGGCGTGCAGTCCCTGGCGACGGAGGGTGCGAGAGCCGCGGTCGCCGGGCTTGATCCCCTCGAACGTGAGGCGCTGGCGCACGCCTTCGTCGAAACGGAGGCCCGCTCCGTCTACGGCTTCGCCGCCGAGGATCTGACCGTGGCCGTGGAGGCCGACGCCGCGGAGATTCGCGTCCGGGTGACGCTCGACGCTGCAAGCCATCCGGTCATGACGCTGGGCGCTCTCATCCCCGCCCCGCCTGACCGGATCGAACGCGCCGCGGTGGTCCGGATGGGCGGGTTCTGATGTTCCCGCGCCGGCTGTCGGATGACAGAGGGGGCGTGGCGACCATGGTCGCGGCGGCAGGGTTTCTGTTGTGCGTGCTGGTGGCCATCGTGGTGGATCTGGCCGGTCTGGCGCTGGCGGGTCGGACGTTGCAGGGCGCGGCCGATCTGGCGGCCCTGTCGGCCGCGGCCAATCTGGATCGCGCCGCCCTGGCCGCGACGGCGACGGCCGAGGCCAATCTGGGCGAGGTGGAGACGCGAGCGACGGTCGGACGGTACCGCCCCGATGCGCGCCTGGCGCCCGCCGATCGCTTCGTCGACGCTGAGACGCCGACGAATGCAGCGCGCGTGACGTTGAGCCGGTCCGCGCCGCTCTATTTCGGGCGTTGGGTGCTCGGGCGATCCGAGGTGATGCTGAGCCGCACGGCGGTGGCCGCCACGCCCGCTGATCCGCCCCGGGCCATGTTCTCCATCGGATCGAGGCTGATGCGGCTGGAGGGCGGCGTGGCCAACAGCCTGCTGTCGGGCCTGACCGGCAGCTCGGTCAGCCTCAGCGTCATGGACTATCAGGCCCTGGCCGACGCCGAGGTCAATCTGCTCGGCCTGTTCGACGCCCTGGCCACCGAACTGGATGTGGAGGCCGGGCGGTACGACGCCCTTCTGGAGCGGGAGATCACCGCGGGGCGGGCGCTGAGGGTGCTGCGCGATCTGGCGGGCGACCAAGGCGACAGCGCGCTGTCGAAACTGATCGGGCCGGCGTCGGAGGTCACGGTGCGGCTGGGCGACCTGTTCGGCCTGGAAGCCGATGCCAGAGCCGGGCTGGAACAGGGGCTCGACGCCTCGGTGTCGGTGCTGGATCTGGCCATGGCCATGCTGGAAACCGGCGGCGAGCGGCAGGTGCGGCTGAACTTGGGAGCCCGGACGGGGTTGGCCGACGTGACCGCCGATCTGGCCATCGGCGAGCGGCCCAACCGCTCCCCCTGGCTGACGGTGACGGGCGAGGGACAGCCCGTGATCCGCACGGCCCAGGCGCGGCTGTATCTGAAGGCGCGCACGGCCCAGAAGCTGTCCGGGCTGGCGCAGGTCGAACTGCCGATCCTGCTGGAGCTGGCCGCCTCCGAGGCGCGGCTGGAGGCCATCGCTTGCGACCCGGATGCGGTGACGCTGGGCGTCCGGCCGGGGCTGGCGCGCGCCAGCCTGGGGCGAATCGCCGAGGCGGACCTGGATGATTTCCGGCGGACGCTGACGCCGGCGCCGGCGACCCTGCTGGACGTCGCCGGTCTGGTGAGGGTGAAGGCCAGGGGAGACGTGGAAGCGGCCGATCCCCGCTTCCAGACGGTGCGGTTCAATGCGGGCGATATCAGCGGTCAGACGGTGAAGACGGCGACGGCGGCCAGTTTGCCCTCGGGGCTGATCGCCTCGCTGTTCGGGCGGCTGGAGGTGGATGTCCAGGCCCTGGGACTGGGGTTCGGCCTGGGCGGTCTGACGTCGGCGCTCGGGGCCTTGCTGACGCCGGTCGGGCCCGTGCTGGATGGACTGGTCCACTCCATCCTGGACATGGTCGGGCTGAAGCTGGGTCAGGCCGATGTCAGGGTGCACGGGGTGACCTGCGATGGACCCGAGCGGCCCCCGGTTCTGGTGGGCTGAGCCTTCGCCTTGAGGCCGGGCGTCGATCGGCCGATAGAGGCGGCCATGAGCGACGCGCCCCCCCTGACCTCGGACATGACCTATGCGCGGTATCTGGACCTCGACACCCTGCTGTCGGCCCAGAACCCCGTCAGCGACCAGCACGACGAGATGCTGTTCGTCGTCATCCACCAGACCAAGGAACTGTGGCTGAAGCAGATCCTGCACGAGGTGGCGCTGGCCCAGAGTCTCGTGCGCGCCGGCGATCTGGTGCCGGCCTACAAGAGCCTGGCGCGGGTCAGCCGGATCCAGGCGGTGATGACGCAGAGCTGGGACATCCTGGCCACCATGACGCCTGCGGACTATCTGCGGTTTCGGGGCGTGCTGGGCTCGAGCTCGGGATTTCAGAGCGACCAGTTCCGGCGGCTGGAGACGATGCTGGGGCTGAAGGACGCCAAGTTCCTCGCGTTCCAGACGGACCGGCCCGAGGCGCATGCGGCGCTGTCGCAGGCCCTGGCGTCCCCGAGCCTTTACGATGACGCCCTGGGTCAGCTGGCGGCGGCGGGCATCGACATTCCGGACGCCGTGCTGAACCGGGACGTTTCGAAGCCCTACCTCCCCTCGCCCGAGGTCGAAGCCGCCTGGCTGGAGGTCTATCGCGACACCGACCGGTGGTGGGCGCTCTATCAACTGGCCGAGAAGCTGGTCGATCTGGATGACGCCCTGGTGACCTGGCGGCACAAGCATGTGGTGACGGTGGAGCGCATCATCGGGCGCAGGCGCGGAACAGGCGGCACCGACGGCGTGGGCTATCTGTCGTCCACGCTGGAGCGGCGGTGCTTTCCGGAGCTATGGTCGATCCGGACCCAGCTCTGAGGCCGGTCAGGCGTCCTCGTCGAACTTGCGCTCGACCAGTTCGGCCAGCGCTTCCACCGCCGGTTCGGCGTCCGAACCCTCGGCCCTGATTTCGATATCGCAGCCGTTGCCCGCGCCCAGCATCAGAAGGCCCATGATGGACCGGGCGTCGACGGTCACGCCGTCTCGGGTGACCGTGACCTCGGCCTCGAAACTGGAGGCCAGCTTGACGAACTTGGCCGAGGCGCGGGCGTGCAGACCCCGCTGGTTGCAGATGCCGACCGAGCGCGACGCCGTCATTTTTCGCCTGCCAGCACCCAGGACGCCACGGAAATGTATTTGCGCCCCGCCTCCTGGGCGTGTGCGACGCAGGTCTCCAGGCTCTCGCGTCCGCGAACGCTGGCCAGCTTGATCAGCATGGGCAGATTGAGGCCGGCGATGACCTCCGCGTGGGTCTGCTCCATCACCGAGATAGCCAGGTTGGAGGGCGTGCCGCCGAACATGTCGGTCAGCAGGATGACCCCCTCGCCGTCGTCCACGGCGGCGGCGGCGTCGACGATGTCGCGGCGACGGCGCTCCATGTCGTCCTCGGGCCCGATGCAGATGGCCGCGACCCCGCGCTGAGGGCCGACGACATGCTCCATCGCCGAGAGGAATTCCGAGGCCAGGCCCCCGTGAGTGACGATCACCAGGCCGATCATGAAGACGTCTTCAAGGGCGAAGCATCCCGCAGTGACGGCGCCGACGCCCCCCGGGCCGACGCGCAAGCGGGACGGCATAAAGGAAAACGCGTCAGGATCAAAGGCGGCGCATCGCCCGAGCGATGATGGCGGTGGCCGAAGCCGGGCGTATGTCGAGCGTGAGGCGCGGCACGACTGTGCCGCCGACCTCGGCGTGGTCTTCCTCGGGGAAACGTTCGACGCCGTCCTGAACGCAGTCGACGATCAGCCAGACGCGCGCGAGCGGCAGGTGCCGCGCCGTCAAGACGCCGACGCCGCGAGCCTCGATCATGCCCGCGATGCGTTCAGCCGGCGCGGCGTAGAGCCCCTCGCCCGAGGCGAAGACATGGACGTAATCGTCTCCCACCAGCCGCCAGCCCTGGCCCATCAGACGCAAGGCGAGGTCACTCTTGCCCGCGCCGGACGGACCGCGCAGCAGGGCGGCGCGCCAGCCGCTGGCGCACCACAGGGCCACCGCCGTGGCATGCACCGGGCTCACGCCCGGCGTCCCGTGGCGGGAAGGGCGACCTCGAACCGGGCTCCGGCCACCGCGCCGCCGTCGCCGGTCCGGTTGGTAGCCGTCACCCGGCCCCCGTGGGCTTCCACGATCTGGCGGACGATCGACAGGCCCAGGCCGGAATTGGCGCCGAACGCCGTCCCCTTGGGGCGCGAAGTGTAGAAGCGCTGGAACACGGTCTCCAGGTTCTCGGCCGGAATGCCCGGACCGTCGTCCTCGACCAGCACGCGCAGGGGACGTTCGGCGTCGCCCTCCTCGCGGCGGATGGTCAGCCGCACGTCGGAGCCCTCCGGACTGAAGGACCGGGCGTTGTCGATCAGGTTCCTGAACACCTGACCCAGCGGTCCGTCCTGACCCAGAACGCGCGTCGGGCCCGGGGTCGCCACGGTCAGCCGCACGGGCGCTTCGCCCGGCTTGGACGTGGTGTCGTAGACGCCCACGATCTCGGTCAAAAGGGTGGTCAGGTCGACCGGACGCGGCCGTTCGCGCGACAGCTCCGCGTCCAGCCGCGAGGCGTTGGAGATGTCGGTGATCAGCCGGTCGAGGCGGCGCACGTCCTGTTGCAGCACCCGCGTCAGCCGCTCTCTCTGCGCCGGCTCCCTGACCAGATCCAGCGTCTCCAGCGCCGAGCGGATGGAGGTCAGGGGGTTCTTGATCTCATGGGCCACGTCGGCGGCGAAGCGTTCGATCGCGTCCATGCGCGCCGACAGGGTCTCGGTCATGGATTCCAGCGACCGGGCCAGATCGCCGATCTCGTCCTTGCGCTCCTCCAGGTCCGGCAGGGAGATGGCGCGGGCCCGCTGCAGCTTGACCTGATCGGCCGCCGCCGACAGCCGCATGACAGGCCGCGCCACGAACAGATGCAGGAGCAGCGAGGCCAGCAGGTTCACCGCCAGCGCCACCAGGGCGAAGGGCAGCAGCGCGCGGCGCTGGGCGTCGAGGATCTGGTCCACGTCGCCAGCTTCGAGCGTCAGGACACCGAGCACCTGCTGAACATGGCGAACGGGCAGAGACACCGAGACGACCCGATCCCCCGTCTCGGATCGACGCACCGTAGCCTGGGGAACGCCCAGCAGCGCGGCTTCGATCTCGGCGCCCAAGGCCTGGTTGGCCTGGACAAAGGTGTCGCGTTCGGCCTCGGCGTCGGCAGGTGGAGCGACGGGCGTGCCGGCGGGATTGGCGGGCGGCAGCGGATTGCCGGGGATGGCGTCGGTCACGGACAGACTGTCGGAGACCAACAGGCCGTCGGCGTCGTAGAGCCGCGCCCTCTGGCCGCTCGGGATGAAGTTGTCCCTCAGCCACTGGCTGGCGGCGATCGGGTCCAGCGCCGGGCTGGGCTCGCCGCGGGTGATGCCGAGCTGGCCTAGCACATTGGAGAGGAGCTCGGCCTGCACCCGCAGGCTCTCCTGGCGAGCCTGGACCAGCCCCCTGTTCCACTCGTTCAGCGCCAGCGCCCCGCCGAACAGGATCAGCAGGCTGAGCAGGTTGAGCGCCAGGATCAACCCGCCCAGCCGCGAACCGCCGAAGCGGATCAGGCGTCGGCCGGACGGGCGGTCTTCGGCGATCTCCGAAGGATCAGCTCTCGCGGTATCGATAGCCGACGCCATACAGGGTCTCGATGGCGTCGAACTCGGGATCGACGACCCGGAACTTCTTGCGCATGCGCTTGACGTGGCTGTCGATGGTGCGGTCGTCGACATAGACCTGATCGTCGTAGGCGGCGTCCATCAGGTTGTCGCGGCTCTTCACGAAGCCGGGCCGCTGGGCGAGGGCTTGGAGCAGCAGGAACTCGGTGACGGTCAGCTTGACCGGCTTGCCGTCCCAGGTGCTCTCGTGGCGCGCCGGGTCCATCACCAGCTTGCCGCGCCGGATGGCCTTGCCGGACGATTCTGCCGAAGGCTCGGGCTCGCCGCCGTCGCCGCCCGAGCGGCGCAGCAGGGCCTTGACCCGCTCGATCAGGAGCCGCTGGCTGAACGGCTTGTGGATGTAGTCGTCGGCCCCAAGGTTGAAGCCGAGGATCTCATCGATCTCCTCGTCTTTGGAGGTCAGCATGATGACCGGCAGCTGGCTGGTCTGACGCAGGCGGCGCAGCACCTCCATGCCGTCCATGCGGGGCATCTTGACGTCGAGGATGGCGAGGTCCGGCGGCGTCTGCTCCAGCGCCTCCAGGCCTGTGGCCCCGTCATGATAGGCGACCACCTTGTGGCCGTGGCTTTCCAGCGCCAGCGACACCGACGCCACGATGTTCTCGTCGTCGTCCACCAGGGTGATGTTGGCCAAGTCGGTCTCCTTGTCGTGACCCCGCACGCGCAGTCCGGGGCCTATGAACGCACTTCAAGCGTAACCGTTCGCCCGAGATGAGGGTGACTTTACGGCCACACCGCCGGACTGGCCAGATTTGGGGCGTCGAAACCGGAACTTAAAGCCTTCGGTTCACCGTGACCGGCCAACAGCGGACCCAAAAATGGCCGGACCCGTCCACTACGAGATCTATATCCGCAAGACCGCGCCGGCGCCCTGGACGCTGATGCAGGCGACCGAGGACCGCAAGAAGGCGATCGAGGTGGCGGAGGAGACGCTCGCCGACAAGCGCGCCGTCGCCGTGCGCGTGACCAAGGAAACGCTCGATCCGGACACCATGGAGTTCACCAGCGTCACCGTGCTGACGCGCGGCGCGCCCGAGGCTCCGAAGAAGCGGGTGGTGGAGGCCGACGATCGGCCCAACTGCATGACGCCGCAGGACTTCTACACGCCCCACGCTCGAGAGCTGATCGGCAGGGTGCTGGAGGACTGGCTGGGGCGCAACGGCGCGACGGTGTTCGAGCTGCTGCACCGGCCGGACCTGGTCGAGAAGCTGGAGGCCTCGGGCGTCGAAGTCCAGCACGCCATCCAGAAGGTGGCCATCCCCGAGAGCCAGGCCACGGGCCAAGCGACGCACGACCTGATCCGCCACTACCAAAAGCTGGCCGAGACGGCGATGGAGCGGGTCGTGGTAGCAGGTCGCAAGAACCTGTTCCCCGATCTGGCCAACCGCTCGCTGGCCGACGTGGCCCACCGTCTGGCGGGATCGTCGGACAGGGCTTTCGTCATGGGCGGGGTCATCTCGGGCGCGCTCATCGGGGTGCGCGGAGCGCGGGCCCGGCTGGAGCGGCTCATGGATCTCGCCGACCGCGCGCCGATGGAAGGACCGCCGCGCGCGCTGGTGATGGTCGGGATCGAGCAGATTCTGTGCGAGATGATGGGATCGCGGACCTGTCTGTCGGAGATCCTCGGCCCGGCGCTGGACCAGGGAGGCAGTCTGGCCGCCGTGGTCCGCATGGTCGCGCCAAGGGAAATCGAGACCTTGATCCGCATGGATCCGAAGATGGCGCTTCTGATGCCCGCCGTGGACGGACCTGCTGCGCGTCTGGGCGTCCGGCTCGAGGCGGGCGAATACCCGATCCTGTCGGCGGCGCTCGCCCGCATGGTTCTGCGCGAACTGCAGGGGCCGCGCCGTCTACGCCCCACAGATGCGCCCGGCGAGATCGACATCCTGCGCACGCTCGCCATGTCGCTGACGGCCACGGCGGGGCGGCTGCTGACGCTGGAGGAGGTCCAGAATGCCTTCACCGAGCGGTCCAAGTCCCTGGTCACCGCCGATTTCGTCCAGGCCTATGTCGACCCCTGCGAGACCGTCCTGTGCGAGGCCGAGCAGCTGACCCGGCTCTGCGAGAACGTCACCGGCATGGCCAACAAGCGCTCCGCCGCGCGCTGGCTGGCGGCCTGCGTGACCTCGCTGCGCTTCGAGCAGGAGATGCGCACCGCGCCCCAGACGGCGGCAAGAAAACTCCAGGCGCTGGCCCTGCTGCACCGCTCGGTGCGCGCAGCCGCCCTGTCAGAGCATGACACCGAACAGATCGGGGGGGCCATCGGCCATGTCGGCGGGGTGGTGGAGGCGGAGGCCAAGCTGACCGCTCAGCTCGCCCGCGCGCCCGCGCCGCCGCACCAGAAACTGGCGGCTCTGCTCCGCCTCGCCGCCGGCGAGACCGCCCCCTTCGGTCCTGCCGCCGACCGCGCCAAGGCCGAGGCCATCAAGCTGTTCCGCGCGCCGGAGGCTCGCGCCGCCCTGACCGCCTCGCCCGAGCAGATCGCGCCGCTGAAGAGCCTGATGAAGGCGGCGGGGCTGGCGGCCTGAACCGCTAGTGCGCCTCGTCCCAGTTCTTCGCCGCTCTCGCATCGACGACCAGCGGCACGGATAGCGCCACCGCCGGTTCGGCCGCCCCTTCCATGACCTTGCGGATCAGGGGGATGGCGCGTTCGGCCTCGGCCTCGGGGGCCTCGAAGACCAGTTCGTCGTGGACCTGGAGCAGCATCTTCGTGGCCAGACCCGCTTCGGCCAACGCGCCCGGCATGCGCATCATGGCGCGGCGGATGATGTCGGCGGCGGCGCCCTGAATCGGGGCGTTGATGGCGGCCCGCTCGCCGAACTGGCGCTCGGCGCCGGACTTGGAGTGGATCGCGGGAATGTGGATCTTGCGGCCGAAGACGGTCGAGACGTAGCCGTTCTGACGGACCTCGGCGCGGGTCTGGTCCATATAGGCGCGGATGCCGGGGAAGCGTTCGAAGTAGGTCTTGATGTAGGCTCCGGCCTCGGCCTGATCGATCCCCAACTGGGCCGCCAGGCCGAAGGCCGAGATGCCATAGACGATGCCGAAGTTGATGGCCTTGGCGCGACGCCGCGTCTCCGGGTCCATCTGGTCGACCGGCACGCCGAACATCTCTGACGCGGTGGCCGTGTGGATGTCGATCCCGGCCTTGAAGGCGCGTTTCAGCTCGGGGATGTCGCCGATGTGGGCGAGCAACCGCAGCTCGATCTGACTGTAGTCGGCGCTGATCAAGACATGGCCGTCGCGGGCGATGAAGGCCTGGCGGATCTGGCGGCCCGTCTCGGTGCGGATCGGGATGTTCTGGAGATTGGGGTCCGAGGAAGCCAGGCGGCCGGTGGTGGCGGCGGCGAGCTGATAGGAGGTGTGGACGCGGTCCGTTTTCTCGTCCATCGCCGCGATCAGGGCGTCGGTATAGGTGCCCTTCAGTTTCGACAGCTGGCGCCATTCCAGCAGGACGCGGGGCAGTTCGTGGGTTTCGGCGAGCGTCTCCAGCGTCGAGGCGCCGGTCTCCCATTGGCCGGACGCGGTCTTCTTGCCGCCCGACAGGTTCAGCTCGCCGAACAGGATGTCGCCGATCTGCTTGGGGCTGCCGACATTGAAGGGTCGGCCGGCCAGGCCGTGGGCCTTCTCCTCCAGCTCAGCCATGCGCAGGCCGAACTCCGACGACAGGCGGCGCAGGCGGTCGGGGTCGATGCGGACGCCTTCCAGCTCCATGTCGGCGAGCACGGCGGGCATGCCGCGTTCAAGCGTCTCGTAGACGGTCGCCAAGCCCTCGCGCGCCAGCCGGGGCTTGAGGATGCGCCAGAGACGGAGCGTTACGTCGGCGTCCTCGGCGGCGTAGCAGGTCGCGGGCTTCAGCTCGACGTGCTTGAACGACTTCTGGGCCTTGCCCGTCCCGGCGACCGACTTGAACGGGATGGGATCGTGGCCGAGGTGGAGCCGGCTGAGCTCGTCCATGCCGTGGCCGTGCAGGCCGCCTTCGAGCACGTAGGAGATCAGCATGGTGTCGTCGATCGGCGCCACGCGGATGCCGCGCCGGGCCATGACGGCGAGGTCGTACTTGCCGTTCTGGACGACCTTCAGGACGGCGGGGTTTTCCAGCAGGGTCTTGAGCCGCGCCAGCACCGTGGGCTTGTCCAGCTGGGTCAGGGGCTCGCGCGCCTCGCCCCCACCGCCGAAATCCAGTCCGCCCGCGCCTTCGACCGGCGGATACTCATGCGTCAGGGGAATGTAGCAGGCGTCGTTGGGGCCGATCGCCAGCGACACGCCGCAGAGCCCCGCATGGGTCGCCGACAGGGCGTCCGTCTCGGTGTCGAAGCCGACGACGCCGGCCTCGGTCGCGCGGGCGAGGAAGGCGTCGAGGTCTTCCAGCGTCTGGATGCAGTGGTAGGCGTCGTGGTCGAACGACTGCTTCTCGACCGTGTCCGACACCGCCTGGGGGGCGTAGCGCGGCGAGATGACCGGTGCGGTCAGAGGCGCGGCCGGACGGGCGGGCGCGAAGGCCGAGCCGTCGTGGTTCTCCACCTTGCCGTCGCCGACGCGGCGGGACAGGGAGCGGAATTCCATCTGCTCCAGAAAGGCCGACAGGGTCGCCGGATCGGGATCGCGCACGGCGAAGTCCTCGATGGGCTCGGGCGCGGGTGCGTCGCAGGTCAGGCGGACCAGCTCGCGGCTCAGCAGGATCTGGTCCTTGTGCTCGATCAGGGTCTCGCGCCGCTTGGGCTGTTTAATCTCGCGCGCCCGCTCCAGCAGGGTGTCCAGATCGCCGTATTCGTCCAGCAGCTGGGCGGCGGTCTTGGGGCCGATGCCGGGGGCGCCAGGGACGTTGTCGACGCTGTCGCCGATCAGGGCCTGTAGATCGACCATCTTGTCCGGCGTGACGCCGAACTTCTCCATCACCGCCTCTTCGGCCAGGCGGCGGTCCTTCATCGGGTCCCACATGACCACCGACGGCCCGATCAGCTGCATCAGGTCCTTGTCGGACGAGACGATGACGCACTCGCCGCCGGCGTCGCGCGCCTTGCAGGCATAGGTCGCGATCAGGTCGTCGGCCTCATAGCCGGGCAGTTCGACGCAATGGACGCCGAACGCCTTGGTCGCCTCGCGCACCAGGGGGAACTGGGGGATCAGGTCCTCGGGCGGGGCGGAGCGGTTGGCCTTGTACTGGTCGTAGAGGTCGTTCCGGAACGTCTTCTCGGAATGGTCGAAGATGGCGGCCAGGTGCGTCGGGCCGTCCGCGCCCTTCATGTCCTTCAGCAGCTTCCACAGCATGTTGCAGTAGCCCTGGACCGCGCCCACCGGCAGGCCGTCGGACTTGCGCGTCAGAGGCGGCAGGGCGTGGTAGGCGCGGAAGATGTAGGCCGAGGCGTCGATCAGCCACAGCCGGATCGGCGGGCCGTCCTGGGTCAGGGGGCGGTCGGGGGCTTCGGGCGCGGCGACGTCGGACATGGGGCGAACATAGGCGGCCAGCCGGCCGCCGTCACCGGCCGCTTACCAGGTCCCGACGTTCGGCATGGAGGCCCAGGGCTCGGCGGGCGGCAGGGGCTCGCCTTCCTGAAGGAGCTCTATCGAGATGCCGTCGGGCGAGCGGACGAAGGCCATGCGGCCGTCGCGCGGCGGCCGATTGATGACGACGCCGCCGTCCATCAGTCGCTGGCAGGCCGCGTAGATGTCGTCGAACTTGTAGGCCAGATGCCCGAAGTTGCGACCGCCCGTGTATTCCTCCGGGTCCCAGTTCCAGGTCAGCTCGACCTCCGGCGACCGCTCGGCGGCGGAGCGTTCCAGATCTCTGGGCGCGGCGAGAAAGACCAGGGTGTAGCGGCCCTGTTCGTTCTCCATCCGGCGAACCTCCTGCAGGCCCAGGAGGTCGGTCCAGAACCGCAGCGAGGCGTCCAGGTCTTTCACCCGGACCATGGTGTGGAGATAACGCATGGGACGCTCGCGGATCGAAGAATGGGGACCGGCATCTAGGAAGCCGGTCTCGCTCCGCCAAGGCGCCGCCCGACCTTCGGGGCTCGCGAAGGTCTCACCCGGTTGCGCGCGGCGGGCGGAGGCCTCACCTTTCCAGCCGACCCCTGAACGAGGAGCGCGCGATGCCGCTGTTGATGTGCCCGAACGACAACGCCCAGATGCAGACGCTGGACCGGGGCGGCGTTCAGTTCGACATGTGTCCGACCTGCCGAGGCGTCTGGCTGGATCGCGGCGAGCTGGAAAAGCTGATGGAGCAGGCTTCGACGAGCGCGGCCCCGGCCTATGCGCCGCCGCCTCAACCCGCGCCCCAGCCTGGTCCCTGGAGCCAGCCGCAGCCGGCGCCTCAGCCCTATGGCTATCGGGAACAGCCGCGCTATCGCGACGACGACTACCGCTACAAGAAGAAGAAGCGGGATAGCATCTTTGACATATTCGACTGATACGCGGAGGAAGACGGGAAGTGGATCGTCCAAGATCCGGCGCGGGGGCGTCGGATCCGCCTGACCGGGCGGGGCGATACAGGGGCTGGGGGATTGAATGCAGGCCGGAGGGGCGGTCAATCGCCGAAACCTCAGGGTTTCGTCGGCAGAGGAGCGCGCCGAAATCCCGGCGTCGGTCGCGCGCGACCAGGTCCACGTCGACCCTGACGGTCCGGTCGGCGGAGCGGCGGGCCGCGTTCTCGTGTTCCAACCCGCGCTCCCCAGCTATCGACTCGGCTTTTTCGACCGGGTGTCGTCGGCGCTCGGCAGCCGGTTCACGGTCTTCTATTCCCCGGCCGGCCTGGGGGTTCTGACGGATCGCGGCGTTCAGCCGGCCTGGTCCTTCGCGCTCGGCCCGATGCTGAGGCCGGCTCCCGGCGTCGAATGGCAGGTCGGAGCCCTGCGCCAGCCCATCCGGCGCGGGGACACCGTCGTCGTCTCGGGCGCGCCGAGAGGCCTGACCAATCTGCTGCTGCTGCTCAAGGCGCGGCTGGTCGGGGCCCGCACCCTGTGGTGGGGGCAATACTGGAGCAGCACCAGCCACCCCCTCCGCTTCGCCGTCCGGATGATGCTGATGCGGCTGGCGCACGCCGTCATCTTCTACACGGACGACGAGGTCGCGGCCTATCGCGCCGGGCCGGGACGGAGCGACCGCCGTCCCCTTTTCGCGCTGAACAACGGCATCGACGTCGAGCCGATCGCCGCGCGCCGGGCGCCCTACCGGGCCTCCAAACGTGGATGGGAGATCCTGTTCCTGGGGCGCCTGACCGAAAAGGCCGAGGTCCACCTGCTGATCCAGGCCCTGGCCCAGCCGGAGCTGGCGGACGTCGTGCTTCATGTCCTCGGCGACGGAGAGATGCGCGAGGCGCTTGAACGGGAGGCGCGCGCGCTCGGCGTGGATGATCGCATCATCTGGCATGGGGGCTCCACCGACGAGGATCGCATCGCCGCCGTCGCCAACCGGTGTCGCCTCTTCGTCTATCCGGGCGGCGTGGGTTTGAGCCTCATCCACGCCATGGCCTATGGCCTGCCGGCGGTGGTCCATGACGACCGTCGCAGGCATATGCCCGAGATCGCGGCGTTCCTGGACGGCGTGACGGGGAGGTCCTTTGTACGGGAGGACGCCCGCGACCTTGCGCGGTGCCTGGCCATTCTGTTGACCGACGCCCCGCTGCTCGAGCGTTTCTCGAAACAGGGTGTCGAGGTGACTGCGACGCGCTTCAATACGGTGATGATGGCTGAGCGTTTCGCGGACGCGCTCCGGCAGTCCCGGGAGCCGGCGGGTCATGCGGACTAGGCAGGTCTGGTTGCTGTCGCGCTCGGCACTCTATGCGGTCGCCTTTGCGCTCTCGACGTTCTCAGTGGTGTCGGCCTTCGCCGATATGGCCGGCCTTGCCGTGGCCTTCTTGGTCTTGTCAGCGATCACTCTGGTGAAGCTGGGACGCTACGAAAACATGTTCCACATGACTTGGCTGACAGGTCATGTGGTGTTCTGCGTAGTGCCGTCGTTGATCTGCCTCGCTACGGCCTTTCCGATCGCGTTTGAACTAGCCGCGCTATGTTCGGCTCTGTCCGTCCTGGCCCTCGCGCTGACCGATCGACCCTCGCCGGCGATTCGAGTGTCATGGACGCCCAGCCCGTCCATGTTCACGCTCGTGGTCGTCTTGGCGGCGGGGGTGATGGTGGCCTCTCAGGGAGCCAGCTTTCTTTTCTCGATCCTGCTTCTGATCCTGCTGTTCTCGGTCACCGCGCGTGGGCAGGCGATGCCGGTGCTGATCGCTCTCTATCTACTTCTGGTCGGCTTCATCCTCCTGTACGCCGCGCTCTTCTGGGGTGGGTTCGGTCGGCTGGTTCTCGCTGGAACGCTGATCGTGCCAACCTTGTTGACCATTCGCCGACTTCGGATCCCATTCGGGAAGTACATCTTTCTCGTTTTTTGCGCGGCTGGAGGTGTGCTGGGAACACTTCTTCGGATTTCGACCGCGACGTTTGGTTCCGTTCTCCGTGCGTCCCTTGGCGACTCGAATGTCGGACCTTTGGTGCTTGGTCAGTCTTTCATAGACAGGGCCCGGAACGGAGTGATGACCGACTGGTCGGGTTGGTTCGACCAGGTCATTCTCCTCGGACTCGCTGTCTGGCCTCGCGACTGGTGGAGGGAAAAGCCGCAGGGGTTCGGCGCCGCATGGGTCGCTGAGAATATGGGCCCTGGCTATTTGGGTCACTCGATCGCCAGCACCTTCATCGGCGAACACATCTACTACCTCGGTCTCGGCTGGGGTCTGGCGGCCGCAGCGGCGGCCGTTGTCGTCATCGCCAAGGCCTACAACGTCTTAATGTCTTCCCGATACTTGTTCGGTTTGGGCGGTTACCTGGTCGCGGTCTATTTGCCGACCTTCTACTGGGGCGGAATGGCCTCCTTTGCCACCCGTTTCTGGACCGGTTTGGTTCCACTGGCGATCATGCTCGCCATCTTTGTTCTGCTGAAGCGATCGGTTGGCACCGGTTCGGGCGCCCGGCACGTACGTGCAGTCCGGCCGTTAAGTGCAGATGACCGCTGAACGCTCGGCCATACTGACTTTCGCAGGTCACTATTCGCCAGCCTTCAAGGCGGGAGGGCCGATACGCACCCTTGTCAATATGGTGGAGCGACTGAGCGATCGGTTCGAGTTCCGGATCGTCGCCGCAGATCGCGACCTCGGCGACCCCGAACCGTTCCCCGGTCGGCCAACGAACGTCTGGACCAGGGTTGGGCACGCCGAGGTGTTCTACCGTTCCCCAGGGCTTGCGAGCGGGTTGAGTTTGTTGAGGAGCCTTGAGACCCGCCCGCCCGACCTGATCTATCTCAACAGCTTTTTCAGCCCGACGGCGTCCGTTTATCCGCTGGTTTTCCGTCGGCTCGGCTGCTTTGGATGCATCCCGGCGATCCTGGCTCCCCGCGGTGAGTTTGCCATCGAAGCCATAGCGATGAAGCGAGCGAAGAAGCTCGGCTACCTCGCGGTCGCCCAGGCTATCGGACTCCATGAGGGCGTCGTCTTTCAGGCCTCGTCGGAATACGAGGCCATCGATATCCGCCGGGTTCTAGGGAAGCGTCGGGTCATCGTGGCCAGCGATATTCCAACCCGGTCCCAAGATCGCGACCAGCCGCCTCGTCCGGGGCCTCGGGCGCCTTTTCGCTGCGTATTTCTGTCCCGCATCAGCCCAATGAAAAACTTGCTCGGCGCCTTGCAGATTCTTCGCGGGATCGGCGTCCCGGTCGATTTCGATATCTACGGCATCCTCGAGGACGCGGTCTATTGGGCACGCTGTGAGGCGGCCATCGCCAGCCTGCCGCAGAATGTCCGGGTTCGGTTTCTAGGAACCGTTCAGCCGGACCAGGTCGAGGCCACACTGTCCGACTATGACGCCTTTCTGTTCCCAACGCTCGGCGAGAACTACGGCCATGTCATCCGCGAGGCGCTGTCCGCTGGCCTGCCGGTGCTCACCAGCGATCGCACGCCCTGGCGCGATCTGGAGGTCAGAGGTGCGGGCGCGGACCTGCCGCTAGAGAATCTGGACGCCTTCGCCGACCGTATCCGTGCCTGGGCGGCACTGCCTTCCGACCGATTTCAGGCGATGCGGGAGGCCGCCCGGGCCATCGGCGACGATACGGTCGCCGCCGAAGCCGCCGTCGAGGCGAACCGCCAGATGTTCCTCTCCGCGTTGCGCAAAGACCGTTGATCGTCGATATTCGGCCGGGGGTTCCAGATGATGTTCGCAGGCAAGACGCTGCTGATCACCGGCGGCACCGGCTCGTTCGGCCATGCCGTGCTGGAGCGGTTCCTCGCCTCGGACATCGGCGAGATTCGCATCTTCAGCCGGGACGAGAAGAAGCAGGACGACATGCGTCGCCGCTTCGCCTCGGACAAGCTCCGCTTCCATCTGGGCGACGTGCGCGACGAGCGAAGCGTGGCCTCGGCCATGCAGGGCGTCGACTACTGCTTCCACGCCGCTGCGCTGAAGCAGGTGCCGTCGTGCGAGTTCCACCCCATGCAGGCGGTGCGCACCAATGTGCTCGGGACCGAGAACGTGCTGACGGCCGCGCTGTCGGCGGGCGTGTCGCGCATCATCTGTCTGTCCACGGACAAAGCCGTCTATCCCATCAACGCCATGGGCATTTCCAAGGCCCTGATGGAAAAGGTCATGGTGGCGGCGTCGCGCAACTTCGCCGGCACAGGCGCGATCGCCTGCGGCACCCGCTACGGCAACGTCATGGGCTCGCGCGGATCGGTGATCCCCCTTCTCGTCGAGCAGATGCTGGCGGGCCGGCCGATCACCGTGACCCACCCCGGCATGACCCGCTTCATGATGAGTCTGGAGGACGCGGTCGAGCTGGTGCTCTACGCCTTCGAGCACGGGACCAACGGCGACACCTTCGTGCAGAAGGCCCCGGCGGCGACGCTCGAGACCCTGGTCCAGGCGCTGACGGACCTGTTCGACCGCCCCTACCATGAGGTCCGGGTCATCGGGGTTCGTCACGGAGAGAAGCAGTCCGAAGCCCTGTTGGGACGGGAGGAACGGGCGCGGGCCGAGGATCTGGGCGGCTACTTCCGTGTGCCGGCGGACGGGCGCGACCTGAACTACGGCAAGTTCTTCGACCAGGGCGGCCTGTCGCTGACCGAGGCCGAGGAGTACAACTCCGACAACACCGAGCGGCTGGATGTGGAGGGTCTCAAGACGCTGCTCCTGCGCCTGCCGCTGATCCAGCGCGCGCTGGCGGGACGCCCCCTCGAGATCGAGGGCTGAACTCATGACCGTTGTGGTCACAGGCGCACACGGCTTCATCGGCAAGACGTTGATGATCCGGCTGAAGGAGACGGGGGTCGCCGCCGTGCCGATCGGCTCGGCGGCGAGCGACGCGGATCTGAGCGCGGCCCTGACCGAGGCGACCTTCATATACCACCTCGCGGGCGTGAACCGTCCGCAAACGGAGGACCAGTTCGAGAGCGGCAACGTCGGCTTCACCCGCGACCTTTGCCGTGCTCTGGCGGCGACCGGCAATCGCGCGCCGATCGTGTTCGCCTCCTCGACCCAGGCCGAGCGCGACAATCCCTACGGCCGATCCAAGCGCGCGGCGGAGGACGCCCTGTTCGACCATGCCCGGACCACCGGCGCGGGCCTGCGCGTGTTTCGCCTGACCAACGTCTTCGGCAAGTGGGCGCGGCCGAACTACAACTCCGCCGTCGCCACCTTCTGCCACAACATCGCGCGCGGGCTTCCGATCCGGGTCGACAACCCTGACGCGCCGCTGAACCTGATCCACGTCGACGATGTCTGCGACGCCTTCCTGGCCCTGCTGGACGCGCCGCCGACCGACGCAGCCTTCGCCGAGGCCGGGCCGGTCCATGCGACCGCGGTCGGGGCTGTAGCCGACGCTGTTCGCGGCTTCGCCGCCGGACGCTCGACCCTGACCATCGACCGGGTCGGCACAGGGCTGACGCGCGCCCTCTATTCGACCTATGTCAGCTATCTGCCGCCGGACGCCTTCGCCTACGACGTGCCGCGCCACGCCGACCCGCGCGGCGTGTTCGTCGAGATGCTGAAGACCCCGGACGCCGGTCAGGTCTCCTACTTCACAGCCGGCCCCGGGGTGACGCGCGGCCAGCACTATCATCACGCCAAGACCGAGAAGTTCCTGGTGCTGAAAGGCCGGGCCCGCTTCGGCTTTCGCCATATCGTCACGGGCGAGCGTCATGAGATCACCATTGAGGGCGGAGAGGCCAGGATCGTGGAGACCATTCCGGGCTGGACCCACGACATCACCAACATCGGCGACGACGAGATGATCGTCATGCTGTGGGCCAATGAGGTCTTTGATCGGTCCCGTCCCGACACCGTCGCGGAGCCTGTCTGACCATGAAGCGGCTCAAGGTCATGACGGTGGTAGGCACCCGGCCGGAGATCATCCGGCTGTCGCGCACCCTGGTCGCGCTGGACCGCCACATGGACCATGTGCTGGTCCACACCGGCCAGAACTACGACTACGAGCTCAATGAGGTCTTCTTCCGCGATCTGGAGCTGAGGAAGCCCGATCACTTCCTGGAGGCCGCTTGCGCGACGGCGGCGGAGACCATCGGCCGGATCATCATCGCCGTGGATCGTGTGCTGGACGAGGAGAAGCCCGACGCCCTGCTGGTGCTGGGCGACACCAACTCCTGCCTGTCGGTCATCCCGGCCAAGCGGCGCAAGATCCCGATCTTCCACATGGAGGCGGGCAACCGCTGCTTCGACCAGCGCGTGCCGGAAGAAACGAACCGCCGGATCGTCGACCACACGGCCGACGTCAACCTGACCTACTCCACAATCGCGCGGGACTACCTGCTGGCGGAGGGTTTCGCCCCCGACCGGGTCATCAAGACGGGCAGTCCGATGCGCGAGGTGCTGACCCACTATCGCCCCGGCATCGACCGATCGACCGCCTGCGCGGACCTCGGGTTGACGCCCGGCCGCTACACGCTCGTGAGCGCCCACCGGGAGGAAAACGTCGACGACGAGCGCCAGCTGCGCCGACTGGCGGATTGCCTGAACGCGGTCGCCGCCTCGACCGGGGAGCCGGTTCTGGTCAGCACCCACCCCCGGACCCGTGCCCGCGTCGAGGGGTTCGGCGTCGCCTTCGACGACCGCGTGCGACTTCTCAAGCCGTTCGGCTTTCTCGATTATGTGTCGCTTCAGATGCAGGCCCGCGCGGTCCTGTCCGACAGCGGAACCATCACCGAAGAATCCTCCATCCTGAACTTCCCGGCGCTGAACCTGCGAGAGGCGCACGAGCGGCCGGAAGGCATGGAAGAGGCGGCCGTCATGATGACCGGCCTGTCGCCGGAGCGCGTGCTGCAGGGCTTGGCGATCCTCGAGACGCAAGGCCGGGGCGAAAACCGCACGATCGGCCGCGTGGTCGATTACGACCCGTTGAACGTCTCGGAAAAGGTGGTGCGGATCATCCTGTCCTACACCGACTACGTCCGCCGCACGGTCTGGAAAGCCTACTGATCGTGGCCGGGCGCGTCCTCTTCCTGACGCAATGGTTCGACCCGGAGCCGGTCATGAAGGGCGTGACGTTCATCCAAGGCTTGATGAAGCAGGGACTGGATGTCGAAGTCGCCACCGGATTTCCCAACTATCCCGGCGGCCGGATCGCCCCAGGGTATCGGCTGCGCCCCTATCAGCGCGAAGTGATGAACGGGGTCAGGGTGCACAGGCTCTGGCTATGGCCAAGCCATGACGCCTCCAGCCTGGGGCGCGCGGCGAACTACCTGTCATTCTTCGTCTCGGCCCTGGTCTTCTGCCTGTTGCGCGGCCGTCGCTATGACGCCGTCTACGTCTATCATCCGCCGATCACCGTAGGCTTGGCCGCGGCGCTGGCGGGGCTGATCACGCGCAGGCCGTACTTGCTCGAGGTCCAGGATCTGTGGCCAGACTCGGTGGCCGCCTCCGGCATGTCCGGAACGAGCCGGATTGCCGGGGCGCTCGGCCGGATCTGCAGCTTCGTCTATCGACGCGCAGCCCATGTGATCGGCCAATCGAACGGCATGACCGCCCGCCTGATCGAGCGCGGCGCTGCCGCCGACCGGGCCTCCACCATCGTCAACTGGGCGGACGAGACGCTGGCGCGGGCCGGCGGGACCTATCCGATCGAGACCCTGGGGTTCGAGGGCCGCTTCAACCTCGTCTACGGCGGCAATCTGGGAAGGGTCCAGGGGCTGGAAACCCTGATCCATGCCGCCGAGCGCGCAGGGCGGGATGTGCCGGAACTTCAGCTGACCCTGATCGGCGAAGGGGTCGAGCGTGATCGGCTGGCGGCCCTGATCCGATCAACCGACGGCGGCCACATTCAGTTCAAACCGGGCGTGCCGCAGAATCAGATAGGCGACGTCTTCGCAGCCGCCGATGTGCTCGTGCTCCACCTGATCGACGACCCGCTGTTCGAGGTCACCATTCCGTCCAAGACCCAGTTTTACATGGCGATGGGTCGCCCCATCCTGGTCGGCGTGCGCGGGGAGGCGGCGGGCATGATCACCGACGTCAACGCCGGCGTGGCGGTCGCGCCGGGCGATGTGGAGGCGACGGCGGCCGCCATGGTCCGGATGGCGCGAATGCCCGCCGCAGACCGCGCGGCCATGGGAGACCGGGCCCGGCGAGCCTATCTGGACCACTACGGTTTCGATCGCGCCGTCACCGCGACCGTGGAACTGATCCGAAGCGTGGGTCGCAAGACCTCGCGCGTTCCGGCGCAACCCATGCCGCTCAAGCGCATGATCGACGTGGTCGCTTCCGCCTGCGCCCTGGTCCTCCTGTCACCCGTCCTCCTCGTCGTGGCCCTGGCCGTGCGCCTCAAGCTCGGCTCGCCGATTCTTTTCCGCCAGACCCGGCCGGGTCTGTACGGCCGCCCGTTCGGCATGATCAAGTTTCGCACCATGCTCGACGCCTACGACAATGAAGGGCGCCCCCTGCCCGACGCCGAGCGCCTGACATCCTTCGGCCGTTGGTTGCGCTCCACGAGTCTGGACGAGCTGCCGGAGCTCTGGAACGTTCTTAAGGGCGACATGAGCCTGGTGGGGCCAAGGCCGCTGCTCATGGACTACCTGCCGCTCTACACGGCCGACCAGGCCCGTCGCCACGACGTTCGTCCGGGGATCACCGGGTGGGCCCAGGTCAACGGACGCAACGCCATCAGTTGGGAGGAGAAGTTCGCGTTCGATGTCTGGTACATCGATCACAGGAGCATCGGCCTGGATGTATCCATACTGGCCAAGACCGTTCTGAAGGCCTTGAAGCGCGATGGCATCAGCGCCGACGGTGCCGCGACCATGACACGCTTCACCGGCAATCGGCCGACGCTCACAAGGGAGGGATGACGATGCTCGCCATCTACGGAGCGGGGGGATTCGGGCGCGAAATCGCGGCGTTCGCGCGTCGCGATCGCGAGGTCGTCTTCGTTTCCGACGCCGCCGATCAGGTCGGGTCCGCAATCAATGGCCTTGAGGTGCTCGCGCTGGAGGAAGCGGCCTCCCGCCCCGGCGCGGAAGTCGTCATCGCCGTCGCTGACGCGGCGACGCGGCGGCGGCTAGCCGATAAATGCCAGGCGGCCGGATTGGCGTGCGGCTCGCTGATGGCGCCCGGCCATGAACGCGGCGACAATGTCACCGTGGCCGAGGGCGGTATCTTTTGCGGTCAGACAGTCTGCACGTCTGACCTGCGGATCGGTCGCCATGTTCACGTGAACATCTTCGCCTATATCGCCCACGACTGCGCGATTGGTGATTTCGTCACCCTTGCTCCGCGAGTGTGCATCAATGGAAACACCATTGTCGAAGACGATGTCTATATCGGCACCGGAGCCATTCTGCGCCAGGGAACGTCCGAGAAACCGCTCCGCATCGGCAGGGGGGCGGTGATCAGCATGGGCGCGGTGGTCACCCGGGACGTTTCTCCCGGCACGACCGTGATCGGCAATCCCGCTCGACCGATGGATCGATGAAGGACCTTCTCATCATCGGCGCCGGTGGACATGCGCGCGTCGTGCTCGCGGCTCTAGACAGCGACGTCCGGCCCTGGCTTGTCGATCCTGCAGTGTCAGCCGGCGCATCGCTGGACGGCGTGCCCATCCTCGGCGGTGATGATGTCCTGGCGTCTCGCACCGATGCCGCGCACGTCGCCATCGGCGATAACCGCCGACGGCGATCGGTCGTGGACGGGATCGAGCCTCGCGAGTGGCGCAGCGTGGTGAGCCCGCATGCCGTCATTCTCGGGCCGGTCGAGATCGGGGACGGAGCTTTCGTCGGCGCGCGGGCGGTGCTGCAGCCCGGCGTCCGGATCGGTCGCCACGCCATCGTCAACACCGGGGCCATCATCGAACACGACTGCATCATTGGCGGATTCGCCCATATCGCGCCGGGCGTGGTTCTGGCCGGTGGCGTCAGGGTCGGAGACGGCTCCCTGATCGGTGCCGGAGCGGTGGTCAGGCCCGGCGTCTCCGTCGGCCGCGACGCCGTCGTGGGGGCCGGAGCCGTGGTGATCCGGGACGTGCCCGACGGCGTCACCGTCGTGGGCAATCCCGCCCGTGCGCTGGAGCGCTGAGTCCATGCTGAACACGCCCTTCGCGCCCTGGCCCAGCTTCAGTCCCGAGGAGGTTCAGGCCGTCGCCGACGTTCTAGCGTCCAACCGCGTCAACTACTGGACCGGCGACCTGTGCCGCGCTTTCGAGCGACGGTTCGCGGAGTGGGTCGACGTGCCTCACGCCATCGCCCTCATGAACGGCACCGTGGCGCTGGATGCGGCATTGTTCGCGCTCGGCATCGGGCCGGGGGACGAGGTGGTTACGACGCCGCGCACCTTCGTCGCCTCGGCCTCGGCTATCGCCATGGCCGGCGCGACGCCCGTGTTCGCCGATGTCGATCCAGACACCCAAGGCCTGTCCGCCGAGACCATCGCCGCGGTTCTGACGCCGCGCACCCGCGCGGTGATCTGCGTTCATCTGGGCGGCGCCCCATGCGACATGGACCCCATCATGGCGCTCGCAGAGGCACGCGGCCTGAAGGTCATCGAAGATTGCGCCCAGGCCCACGGCGCCCGCTACAAGGGTCGCAGCGTCGGGTCCATCGGCCACATCGGGGCTTGGTCGTTCTGCCAGGACAAGATCATGACCACAGGCGGCGAGGGCGGCATGGTCACGACGTCGGACCCGACCCTGTGGTCCGCGATGTGGTCCTGGAAAGATCACGGCAAGAGCTGGGAGGGGGTCTATGAGCGCGACCATCCGCCCGGACCTCGCCTGGTCCACGACAGCTTCGGCGGCAACGGCCGCATGATCGAGATTCAGGCCGCCATCGGCCTGATCCAGCTCGACCGCATGGCGGAGTGGACCGCGCGGCGCACGGCGCTGGCCATGCGGCTGGCGGACGTCTGCGCGCGCCATGACGTCGTGCGCGCGCCCCTGCCGCCCGCCGAGGTCGTGCACGCCTGGTATCGCTTCTACGCCTTCGTCCGGCCGGAACGGCTTGCACCAGGATGGACCCGCGAGCGGATCGTCGACGAGATCACCGCACGCGGAGTACCGTGCTTTCACGGCTCAGCGTCGGAAATCTATCTGGAGCGAGCCTTCGATGGGACGCCGTCGCGCCCGACGGAGCGGCTGCCGGTCGCCGGGGCGCTCGGCGACACGTCGCTGGCCTTGCTCGTGCACCCCACCATCACAGACCCCCAGATCGACCGGGCCTGCGCGGTGCTTGACGAAGTGCTCGCCCAGGCGACCGCCTGACGGCCCAGCACCGCCGACCGGGCTTTCAGAACGGCGATTTTTCCCATACCGTGCCGCCTCATGATCCTGTCGACGTCATCGGGAGACTTCCCCATCCCGCCCGACGTGGCGAGCCGTTTGCCTCAGGTTCCGCCCCTGCCGGATCCTGCGGAACCCAACTACAATCGGCGCGCGCGCGAATTCACCGAATGGCTGGAGTCCTCGCCAGAGCATACGGTCGGCTTCGAGCGGCTGCGGCGCTGGCATCTGGTGCAAGACGAGCTCGCGCGTCAGGCCAAGACGGCCGGACGCCCGTTCGTCGTCACCGACGACGGCCTGGACTGAACTGCATTGAGGACCGCTCCTGCGAAGCGCCGTCAGGCGCGAAGCAGGATGGTGGAGCCGAGGGGAGTCGAACCCCTGACCTCGTCATTGCGAACGACGCGCTCTACCAACTGAGCTACGGCCCCGCGCCATCGGCGGCAGGAGCCGGCGACATAGAGGGGCCGACGGGCCGGTGTCAACGGGCCTCGGCCGGAGCAGCCGGTCAGAAGGGCAGCAGGTTCCGCTGGCGGCTGTAGGCCATGGTGCCGACGTTGGCGCCCAGACGCAGACCGACGCCCGTCCGCACGGGGGCCAGGACGATGCCGTCCGCGCGCTGATAGTTCACGCCGACCCCGCCCACGAGGTAGGCCGAGCCCTCCACGCCCGGATAGCGACGGTAGATCGCATCCGGGTTGTAAAGGCCATAGACCAGGGTGAAGACGCGGCTGGCGTTGCCGCCCACGTCCCAGCCGACCGAGATGCCCTGCCAGAAGACTTCGAGCGAGGCGCTCATGTCCTTCATGTGCAGGGCGCCGCGACCATAGCGCAGGCCGACGACGGCGGCCCCGGCCCCCTCCTCGCCCGCGATGTAGGCGGTCGGACGGTCGCCCTGGTCGGCGAAGATGCGCTCGATGGCGGCGCCCATGGCCTCGGCGGCGATGCCCAGTTCGCGCGAACCGGCCGCGACCAGTTCATCGGCGGTATAGGCCGGAGCGGTCTGATCCGAGGCGATGGGATATTGCGGCTCCACCGGCTGGCGCGGCTGGGTGGCGCAGGCGGACAGGGCGCTGGCGGTCGCGGCGGCGAAGCCGGTCTGGATCAGCTGGCGGCGGTGCATTGATGGGTCCCCGGGAATCAGTGTCGTCGCCCCCTCGGCGTCTTCGCGCAGGGTCGGCGACGTTTGAGTCAGACTTGGGGCGGCAGGGTTAACGAAAGCTTTCCAGCGCCGCGCAGCGAGCGGTCGCCTTGACGGAGTGTCACGGACGGTCGCAACTCTGGACAGGTCCTTCATGCTTTCCGGAATGCTCATGATCCGCGCCCTGCTCGCCGTCGCCTTCGCCGCGCTTGCGCTTCCCGCGTCCGCGCAGGACCTGCTGATCCGGGACGGTACGATCCACACGGGCGTGGACGGCCAGCCGCCCGCCGAGGTCGTCATCGCGCGGGGCGGCCGCATCGCCTACGTCGGCCCGGTGGCTGGCGCGCCGTCGGCGGAGGGGCTCGAGGTCATCGAGCTGAACGGAGCGACCCTGTTCCCCGGCTTCACCGACGGCCACGCCCACCTGGACGGCATCGGCTGGCGCGAGCTGACGCTGAACCTCGAGGGGTCCGCCTCCGTCGTCGACGCCATGAGCCGCCTGACGGCGTGGGCCCAAGCCAACCCTGAAGGCGTCATCATCGGCCGCGGCTGGATCGAGACGCGCTGGCCCGAGAGCGCCAACGACGCCCGCTTCTTGACCGCTACGGACCTCGACGCCGCCGCGCCGGGTCGGATCGTCCTGCTGCAACGCGCCGACGGCCACGCCACGGTCGCCTCCACCGCCGCCATGCAGCGGCTCGGCATCACGGGTGAGACCCAGGCTCCGTTCGGCGGCGAAATCCTCAAAGGGCCCGATGGTCAGCCGACCGGCATGTTCATCGACGCCGCCGAGCAGTTGCTGGGCCCGCTGATGCCCCAGGTCGACCCTGAGGCGACGCGCGCGGCCTATCGCGCGGGTTTCCAGGTCGAGGCCCGCTACGGCTGGACCGGCATCCACTCCATGAGCGTGCCCTGGCGCGACGTGCCCCTGCTGGAGGCCATGGCCGAGGCCGGCGAGGCCCCTTTGCGCGTCTACAACAGCGTCACCCCCGACGGCGCCGCCGAACTGTTCCGGAGCGGTCCGCGCTCGGTCGCCGACGGCCGCATCATCACCCGCGCGGTCAAGTTCTATGCCGACGGGGCGCTGGGTTCGCGCGGCGCGGCGCTCCACGCCCCCTACTCCGACGCGCCCGAGACCTCGGGCCTGATGCAGGTCACGCGCGAACAGCAGGTGCCGCTCTACGAACAGGCGCTGCGCTCGGGCATCCAGCTCGCCACCCACGCAATCGGCGACCGGGGCAACACCGAGGTCGCCGAGTGGTACGCCGAGGCGCTCGGCAATGTGTCGGCGTCGGAACGCCCGAACGGCGCCGACGTGCGCTGGCGCATCGAGCACGCCCAGATCCTGCGGCCGCAGGATTATCGCTGGTTCCACGAGCTGCCGATCCTGGCCTCCATGCAGCCCAGCCACGCCATCGGCGACTTCCACTTCGCCCCGGCCCGGCTGGGCGACGCGCGTCTGGACGGCGCCTATGCGTGGAAGAGCCTGGTCGATCGGGGGGTCATCGTGGTCGGGGGCTCAGACGCTCCCGTCGAGCGCGGCGATCCCCTGATCGAGTTCTACGCCGCCGTGGCCCGCCGCGACCTCGAGGGCTTCCAGGGGCCGGACTGGCGCCCTCAGGAGGCCGTGAACCGCGCGACGGCGCTGAAGATGTTCACCCTGTGGCCCGCCTACGCCTCGTTCCGCGAGGACGAACTGGGAACCATCGAGGTCGGAAAGCGCGCCGACTTCACCGCCTTCAACATCGACCTGATGACCGTGCCCGTAGCCGACATTCCCCGAGGCCGCGCCGTGCTGACCGTCGTCGACGGCGAGGTGGTCTATCGGGCGGAGTAAAAAATCCTCCCCCATTGGGGGAGGTGGCTCGTAGCGGAGCGGAGAGACGGAGGGGGCCGCCGCGCACACCGAATGTGCGGCCGGGCCCCCCCACCGCTTCGCGGTCCCCCTCCCCCAATGGGGGAGGAGAAAGGAGGATCTAGAACCGCGCGGTCAGGCTGACCGAGGCGCTCGAACCCAGATCGTAGTTGTTGATCCGGATCTTGTTCCCGAGTTCCTGATACTCGTCGAACTCGGTGCCGAGCAGGTTGCGCAGCTCCAGAGCGAAGCCCAGGTCCCGACCCATGGCCGTGAAGTCCTTGCGGTAGACGAAGTCCAGGAACACGCCAGGCTCCTGGATATAGTCCGGCTCGCGGCTGCCGCTCACGCCTGCGCCGCGCGCGGTGATGCGCTCGGACACATAGTTGACGATCAGGGTCGCCTGCGACCGGGCGCTGTCGTCTTCCCAGCCGAACTGGGCGTTGACGACATGCTCGGACTGGCCCTGCATCCGGCTGCCGTCCTGGATGAAGAAGGCCGCGCTCTCGGCTACGCCCGCGCCGCCCAGGGTGAAGACCCGGTCGCCCGCGTCCACCTGAACCTCGGAGTCCGAGTAGGTGTAGTTGGCCTGCACCAGCCACCGCTTGTTGGCGATGAAGGACATCCCGTTGTCGGGGAACTCGAAGTACTTTTTGGCCTCGAGTTCGGCGCCGATGATCGTCGCCTGGGGCGCGTTCAGGAACGACTGCTGACGCTGGTTGCCGACGTCGACGATGATCGACTCGACCGGGTTTTCCAGGTCCTTGTAGAAGATGCCGGCCGTGATGAACTGCTGGCGGGCGAAGTACCACTCCCAGCGGGCGTCCAGGTTCAGGATCTCGGTGTCGATCAGGAACGGGTTGCCGATGAAGGTCCGGTCCGAATCCGGGTCGGTATAGGACTGGGGCGCCAGTTCGCGGAACTGGGGCCGGCCGATGGTCTGAGAGGCCGCCAGACGCAGCTGCATGTCCTCGGCGAAGTTCCAGGTCACGGTGGCGGCCGGGAGCCAGTACTGCTCCTCGATGCCGGTGTCCTGGAAGGGCGCGGCGCCGCCGAACAGATCCCGCGGCGACACCGACTGCTCGCCGTCCTCGTAGCGGACGCCGACGGTCAGATTGACCAGCGGGATGATCTCCGCCTCGACCTGGCCGTAGATCGCGTTGACCGTCAGCTCGGCGTCATAGGCCGCCGCGCCGTTCGAGCCCGTGATCTCCTCGATCTGCAGCGTCGTGCCGTTGATGTTGAAGTCAGAGAACAGGAAGTCGACGCGGGATTCCCGCTGGTCCTCGGTCAGACCGCCCGGCGAGATGAAGCGCAGGTCGCGGCGCTCGGAATCGCGGGTGTTGTCGAAGTGGGCCAGACCGAGGCTGAACACCGCCTCGCGATAGTCGGACAGGGCCAGGGTGTAGCGGAAGTCCGCGCCGGCCGAGAAGACGTCGTCCTGCAGCTCGCTGAAGGAGATCAGGTTGCGGTTGATGTCGTGGACGTATTGGCCGCCCGCATTGAAGCCGTAGCCGAAGCGGGTTTCATACGGCGCATCGCGCGAGGTGGTGGCGTAGGCCGCCCGCCAGTCGATCTCGAAGGCGCCGTCGGCGAAGTCGTGCTCGCCGGCCAGCTGGGTCGTGAACAGCTGCCGCACGAAGTATTCGGTGAAGTCGTCGCGGATGACCGAACCGCCGGCGTCGAAGTCCGGGCCTTCCTGGCTGCGGGCTTCCTTGGAGGTGTTGCGGACGTAGAAGTTGGTCCAGGTCACCTCGTGGTCGAGGCCCGACAGCGACAGGGCGCCGAGGAAGTTCAGCTGGACGTCGGTCTGGGTCGAGGCGAAGGCCTTGGACGTCGAAACCACCAGGTCCGAGCCGGAGAACTGACCCTCTTCCTGGAAGCCCTGACGGGTCTGGCTGCTGTAGTCGTAACCCGCCACGGCCAGCACGCCGAGCGTGCCGATCGGCGTCTCGTGCGAGAAGCCGCCCGAGAGCTCGAGGCTGCCGTCGATCGGGATCTCTTCGCGCTGCAGGAGGCGGAGCGGAGCATTCTCCAGCGACTGGCCGATCTGACGCAGCTGGGCGTCGGTGTAGTTCGGACCAGCCTGGATGCGATTGCCCGAGCGGAAGGCGAGCGCCAGCGGGCCAGGCACATCCCGGGTTCCGTCATCGAAGCCAAGGAAGTCGGTGCGGCTGCCGTAGTAGATCAGCCCCTCCTGGGCCGTCGTTTCGGTGTCGTAGCCGATGCCGACCTTGAAGTCGAAGAAGGGCTCATTGGGGGCGTCGACCGTGCGCAGGTCGATCACGCCGCCGCCGAACTCGCCCGGATAGTTGACCGAATAGGTCTTCTGGACCGTGACGCCTTCCAGGATGCCCGACGGAAACAGGTCGAGCGGCACGACGCGCTGGAGCGGCTCAGGTGACGGCAGCGGCGAACCGTTCAGCAGGGCCGAGGAGTAGCGTTCGCCCAGGCCCCGCACATAGACGAAGCGGCCTTCGACGACCGACAGGCCGGTGACGCGGGTCAGGGCCGCGGCGGCGCTGGAATCGCCCGTGCGCTCCAGGTCCTCGGCCGTCAGGAAGGCGGCGACCTCGGGGCTCTCGCGGTTCGGTTCGGGGATGTAGCGGCCAAGGACGACGATCTCGTCGACCTGGGTGGCCTCGTCTTGCGACTGGGCGGCCGGGGTCTGCTCGACCGGGGCCGTCTGCGCCTGGGCGACGACCGGCGCGATCAGCGCGCTGGTGGCCAGGAGGACCCCCGTCAGGGTCAGGGAGTGTGTCTTCATGATCTGCGCGCCTTGAAGGGGTTCAACGGAAAGCGGGAAAGGCGGCGACGGCCCCGAAGAGCCGCCGCCTCGCTTCCGTCATCAGCAGGTCGTGTCGCCCGACAGGCCGCAGGTCCAGCCGGCGTACCAGGTGTCGGCGGCGTTCTGGACGGCGCCGATGTAGGTCGTCGCCGTGAAGAACGAGTAGACGGCCGGGGCGTTGACCGGGGTCACGGCGGTCTCGTTGGCGCCGTTGATGAAGGTCAGGACCTGGTTGGTCAGGGTGGCTCCCGAGGCCGGGGCCGTCAGGGTGCTCGTGCCCGCCGCCGTGTTGCCGACGCTCGGAGCCGTGGTGAACACGGTCTGCGACCGAGCCGCGTTGTTCGGGCGATACGAGACGGGGCAGGACATGAAGACCGAGCGGAAGTTGACGCCCGCCGTCTGGGTGTCGGCGTCGGCGATGTCGAGGCAGCCCGCGACCGAGCCGGCGGCGGCGGTGAAGACCGAGTTGATCACCGTCGCGGCCGAACCCGTGTCGAAGTGGGCGACCGTGTGGGCGTCGATCGGCGAATTGCGGCCGACCAGGGTCCAGTTGGCGATGTTCGGGCGCGAGTTGTAGCGCGAGGCCAGCGGCGTCGCGGCCGGGGCGGCCGAGAACTCGAAGCCGGCGGAGCGGCTGGTCGAGGTCGGGGCGCGCTGGGTCACGATGCCGAACTGGGCGCCGCCGCGCCAGCCGGTGTCGGTGTCGAAGGCGTCGTCGTCGGCGCCGGTGATGACGATGCGGCGCAGGTTGACGTTGCCGCCGAAGATTTCGATGCCGTCGTCCGAGGAGTTATGGACCTGCACGAACTCGACGGTGGTGCCCGAGCCGACGCCGCCCATGGTCAGGCCCTGCAGCTCGTTGCCGGTCGAGATTTCGAAGCCCGAGAACTTGATCTGGACGTAGCGGATTCGGCCCGAGTTATCCGTCGGGGTGTTGCCGCCGTAGAAGGCCGAAGTGCCTTCGACCTGGCCGGTGCAGGTGACGGGAGCGGTCAGCTGACAGTTGGCCTGGGGCGCGCGGCCGGCGATCACGAGACCGCCCCACTGGCCCTGCGACGTCAGGGTGGTGGTCCCTTCGATGTTCTGGCGGCTCGTGAAGATGATCGGGCTCGCGGCGGTGCCTTCGGCGAAGATTTGCGAGCCGCGGTTGACGATCAGGTAGTCCGAGCCGCCCGAGGCGAAGACGCGCACGCCCGGCTCGATCGTCAGGATGCCCTGCTGGCCCGTGGTCGAAGCCGGGTCGATGCCGCGGTCGGTGCCGACCTGGGTACGGCCCGAGATGGCGTAGATGGTGCCGGCGCGGTTGGTCAGGGTCAGGTTGCCGATGATGTCGGCGGGCAGCTGGCAGGCGCGCAGGGTGCCGCCGGCGACCAGACCGACGTTGGCCAGGCCAGCCGGGCAATCGGCGGCCGGCGTGCCGGGAGGCGGCGGGGTCGGTCCGGTGCCGCCGCCACCACCGCCACCTGAGCCGAAGTCGCCTTCGCCGGGCGAAGCCACTTCCGCCGAGCCGCACGCGGCCAGCGCCATCACGGCCGCACCGGCCAGCAGAACCTTGGTCAGTCGAAGCATCGGGGATCCCCTCGCGTTGAATGTTCGGTCGCCACGCGTCCGAACGACGCAGTCCCAGCAACCCCGCGCCGCCTTTAGGGCGTGAGTGCAATGCTCCCGTGACAGAAAATCTGCGGTTTGTTACAGTTGTTCAGAAGTCGGAGTAGCCGTCACAGGCTTGTCGGAAACGAATACTCGCAATGGATTTGAGACGGTCCGTCCGAACCCGGAGGGTGTCGTCAAATGGCGCGGTCGCGGCGATTGCCGCTTGAGCGGTCCGGCGGTTCGGGTAGTTTGCCCGCTGGCTGCGCGGGCGTGATGTAGTGGTAGCCTGAAAGCTTCCCAAGCTTTTCGTGCGGGTTCGATTCCCGCCGCCCGCTCCAGCCTCTGTCCCTTGCAGCGCAAGCCGAAACGCCGCCCCGAAAGGCCGGGACGGCGCTGGCGTCAGACGTTGCGAAACGGGCTCAACGCCGGCGGGAGTGGCGGATCGCCGTGATTGAACCGGCCGAGGTCGCCACCGCGATGGCGGCCCAGAACAGGGCGTCGTTCCAGGCGCGCTGGTAAAGGTGAAAGCCCACGATCGCGACCCAGATCACGGCCATGACGACGACGGCGCCGAGAGCCGCTTGATCGCCGTTTCGGGCGCCATTCGGCCCGCCCGTCATTGCCGCGTGACCGTGACGCCACGGTCCTCCAGAATCTCCTGAACGCTATCGTCGCCCGCGAGGTGGGCGCTGCCGACGGCGATGAAGGTCGTGCCCGAGCCCGCCAGCAGGGTCTGGATCTGGTCCGCCCAGTTGGTGTTCCGACGCACTAGAAGAGCCTGATAGATCTCTTCCGACTGTGAGCGCATCTCGTCCACCCCAAGGCGCTCGATGCTTTCGACATCGCCCGTGGCCCAGGCGTCGACCAAGGCGTCCAGTTCGGTGGTGGCGTCCTTCCAGCTATCGAGCGTCGCGCGCAGGAAGGCGAGCTGGGTGTCCTCGGACAGGGTCGCGAGAATGCGGACCTGCTCGTCGATGGTCTCGAAGCCGGTCACCGGCTTGCCGGCCGCCTGGGCGCGGGCTTTCAGAATGATCTCCACGCCGGACTGGGGATCATATCCGGCCTTGGCGAGCGGCGCGACCGACAGGGTCAGGCCCACCAGCCAAGGACGCAGCGGATCGAGCTGGGCGGCGGTGGCGCCGATGGATCCGGCGGCCTCGTTCAGCTCGGCGATCTCCTCGGCGGTCAGCAGGCTGGAGAGCGGGCGGTCCGGCGAGACCCCGTACTGGGCGATCAGGGGCTGGATGGCGGCCTGGTCGTCAGGGTTGGAGATTTCGAAGATGACGTTCTGGCTGGCCTCGAAGGCGGCGTCGACCTTGGGCGAGCCCCAGGCGGTGGTTGGGCGCAGCACATGGACCGTGCCGAACAGATAGAGCGTCGAATCCGCGTCGCGGATCACCCAGAGCGCGGGCCCATCGCCCTGGGCCTGGGGCACGGCGGCGGGGGCCGCGGTCTGGGCGAAGGCGTCGGCGGGGGCCGAGGCCAGCAGCGATACCGTCAGGCCGAGGCCGAGAGCGACGCCGGCGGCCGAACGGCCGATGCGGGCGGCGGAGGACTTGAGAGCAGAGGCGAGTGTCATCGATCCGATCCTTTCGATCAGGTGGGCAGGCGTTGAAGTCAGGAGGAAGGCAGAGGCGTCAGGTCATCCCGCGTCGCGCGGAGGCGACGATGGAGGCGAGCAGATAGACGGCCATCAGAATGCCCATCATCGCCCAGGCGCTGATCGTATCAACCAGCCCCAGACGCTCGGCGGCGGCGTAGAGGAAAAGCGCCGTCTGCAGCGCCCAGAAGGCGATGGCGGAGGTGTCGGCCATGACCTGGCGCAGCATCTCGTCGGCGCGGCGCCACAGCATGACGTTGGCGACCGTCTGAATGGCCAGCAGCGCCACGATCCCGCCGAACACCATGTCCGGAGCCAGCGAGGCCGGAGCGTACATGGGCAGGAGGAACATGATCCCGGCGAGCAGGAAGACGGTGATCTGCAGCACGCCGCAGCCCTTGGGGACGGTCGAGGGCCGGGTGAACAGAACGATCGTGCTCATCAGGCCGATAGCGATCAGGGCCACGCCCATGGCGGTGGCCAGGCCGTCGGGCCAGGTCGTGTTCCGGGGGTCGAACATCTGCGACAGGCCATAGCCGCAAAGGGCTCCGACGCCGGCCAGCACGGCCATGAGGCCGATCCTGGCGGCCAGGGACTGGGGACGATCTTCGGCTTGGGACATCATGGTCAGGCTCCGGTGTCCGAGAAGATGGATTCGATGGGCTGTTTGAAGACGCGGGCGATCTTGAAGGCGAGCGGCAGGGAGGGGTCGTAGCGGCCCGTCTCCAGCGCATTGACCGTCTGGCGCGAAACGCCGAGGGCGGCGGCCAGGTCGGCCTGGCTCCAGTTGCGTTCCGCGCGGAGGACCTTGAGGCGATTGTTCATGGCTTCACCGACGCTGGAGCCACCACACGGCCCAGGCGACGCCGTAGCCCAGGGCCTGGGCGATGACGATCAGGCCGGCGCCGCCGATCAGGATGTCGGCCGGGTCCCCGGTGAGCGCGCTTTCGCCGGAATAAGCCAGGGTGAACAGGGCCACGCCCCCAAGAGATCCACCGAACGTCGAACCCCACCACCAGGCCCACTTGTGGGCTTCCTGAGCCGCCTCATCGAGGCCGCGCCACCAGCGGGCGCAGACCCAGAGGCCCACCGCCATGGCCAGACCGACAGCGCCGGCCACGGTCGGGGCGGAAGACCACCCTCCGTCGCCGACCGCCGCGGACACCCCGCCGGCGATGCCGCCCGCCAGGAGACAGACGAAGACCAGAGCCCCATAACGGGCCAAGGGACGCTCACTCATGCTTTCCTCCTTCGCCTGTGACAAGGACCCATGTCGCTTGGACAAGGGTCTTTTACATTCCTCGGCGGTGTTGTCAAGCGAGCTTGTCAGCGGGTGGCGAGATTTTCAAGGGCGGGCGCCGCAGGGGATTCAGCGAGCAGTTCCGGACGGGTGACGGGACGGGGCGCCTGCTCGACCGGGGTCAGCGCGGGCAGTTCCTTGCCCTCGTGATCGACGTGCAAATCCTCGAAGCGACGGGCCGAGACCATGACCTGGCTCTCCAGCGAACCGACGAACTGGTTGTACTTGCCGACCGCCTGCTCCAGCGCGCGACCGACGCCGAAGACGTGGCCGCCCATGGTGGCGAGGCGCTTGTAGAGCTCCTTGCCCAGCTTCGCGACCTCGTCGGCGTTGCGGGACTGCTCCTCGGCGCGCCAGCCGTAGGCGACGGCCTTGCACAGGGCGAACAGGGTGGAGGGGGTGACGATGATGACGCGTTTGGCCATGGCCTCGGTCATCAGCTCGGGCTCGCGGTCGAGCGCGGCCGAGAGGAAGGCGTCCGACGGCACGAACAGGGCGACGAAGTCGGGGCTGGGCTTGAACTGGTCCTGATAGGCCTTGGCCGCGAGCGAAGAGACGTGGCCCTTGATGGCCTGGGCGTTGCGGGTCGCCAGCGCGGCCTCCCGTTCCGCGTCGTCGGCGTCTCCGGGCCCGGGAAAGACGAGGGGTGCCTTGGCGTCGATGACGAACATGCCGGCCCCGGGCAGGCGCACGAGGAAATCGGGGCGCTTCTGCCGGCCCTCCTCATCGGCGGCGGAGGACTGCTCAATGAAGTCGAACCGCCCGGCCATGCCCGCGGCCTCCAGCACATTCCTGCAGGTCTGCTCGCCCCAGCGGCCGCGCCGACCAGTGTTGCCGCGCAGGACTTCGGTCAGGCGCCGGGCCTCGTCGCGCGTGGCGGAGGAGGCGACCATAAGGGCCGAGAGCTGTTCCTTCAGCGTGCCGGTCTCCTCGGCGCGGGCCTTGTCGAGCGCGGTGACCTTTTCCTCAAAGGCCTTCAGCGTGTCGGCGACAGGCTTGAGCTGGGCCTCGAGGCGCTCGCGGGCGACGCGGTCCTGGGCCTGGAAGGTTTCCGTGGCCCGGGTGACCATTTGGTCGGCCACGGCCTGGGCCGATTGGGCGGCCTGGGCCTTGAGGAACTCGGCCATGGTGGCCCGGCTGTCTTCCAGCAGGGACAGCTTTTCTTCGGCCAGCGCGATCTGGCCCTTGGCCGTGCGCCAGGCGAGAAAGGCCCAGACGAAAGCAAGGGCGAAACCAACGGCCAAGGCGGCGAGGATCAGGGTCAAAGCGTTCATGATCCGTTCGATAGCCGGAGTCGCCGCGCGGCGCGAGACGGCGTGGGGGGGACGGAAAACAGGGTGCGAAGAGTCTGAAACGTCTGAAACCGGCTGGAACGGCGCAGTGGGCGAAAGGTCATGTCGCCACGCTATCTTATCGATGCGTCAGAACTGGACGCAGCCTTCGTCCTTGCGGAGGAGGCGGACGTTACGCCGGGCGCCGCGCCCGAAGCGCCTGGACGATGGTGCCGTCGTCCAGCCAGTCGAGATCTCCCCCGACCGGAACGCCGCGGGCCAGGGATGTGATCTCCAGTCCGTCGCCCGCGATGCGGTCGGCGAGGTAGTGGGCGGTGGTCTGGCCGTCGACGGTGGCGGGCAGGGCCAGCACGACCTCCCGCACCCCGCCTCCCCTCACCCGCCCGACCAGTTCGGAGACGCGCAGCGCCTCGGGTCCTACGCCGTCGAGCGCCGACAGGAGCCCGCCCAGCACATGATACTTGCCGCGAAAGGCGCCGGACCGCTCCATGGCCCACAACGCCCCGGCCTCCTCGACGACGCAGATCAGGCCGTTGTCGCGGGCGGGGTCGGAGCAGATAGCGCAGGGGTCGCGGGTGTCGGGCGTGCCGCAGACCGAGCAGGAGACGACCTTCTCTGCGGTCTCGGCCAGCGCGGCGGCGAGGGGGACGAGCAGCTGGTCGCGGCGCTTCAGCAGGGCGAGCGCCGCGCGTCGGGCCGAGCGGGGGCCGAGGCCCGGCAGCTTGGCCAGAAGGCCGATCAGCCGCTCGATCTCGGGTCCGGCGGAGGCGGCCAATCAGAACAGCTTGGGCATGCCGGGGATGTTGAGGCCCGCCATGGGCCCCGCGGCCTCGCGCATCAGCTCGGCGTTGACGGCGTCGAGCTTGCGCTTGGCGTCGGCGTGGGCGGCGACGATCAGGTCGGCGAGGATTTCGCCCTCGCCCGGGACCATCAGGCTGTCGTCGATGCGGACCGCCGTGATCTCGCCGGGCCCCTTGAGCGCCACCGTCACCAAACCGCCGCCGGAGGTTCCCTCGGCGGTGGTTTCGGCCATTTTCGCCTGAGCGTCCTGCAGCTTCTGCTGCATCGCCTGGGCCTGCTGCATAAGCGCGTTGAGGTCTTTCATCCGGGTTAGATAGGCGCGCGCGGGCGGGAGGTGCAAGGCGTGGACCCAAGCCCACTCGTCAATTAGCCGCAGGTCTGCGTAACGGAAGGCGCTTCGCTCCGAATGAGGGCCGTCCGACGCTTCGGACGGAAACGCCAACGGAGCCCACCCATGACCAAGACCTATATGACCATCGGCGGCGCCACCGCCCTAGCCCTCGTCGCCGGGGCCAGCCTGGCTCACGCCCAGAGCAACAACCGCACGAGCGAGCCAGCCATGGAGAAATGCTACGGCGTGGCGCTCACCGGCAAGAATGATTGCGCCGCCGGCCCGGGCACGACGTGCGCCGGCACCTCGACCCGCGACTATCAGGGCAATGCCTGGAAGCTGGTTCCTGCCGGTACATGCACCTCAATTCAGACCCCGCGCGGCAACGGTTCGCTGACGCCCGTCAACCGCTGATCCCTCCAGCGGCATGACCCCCCATCCGGTCGTCGAGACCCGGCCCATGTCAGGTCCCACCCCCCCGGGACGCGCCATGACGGTCGGGTTGGGGCTGAAAGCCCCGCACTATGCCGAAGCTTTGGCGTGTTCGGCGGCCGGACTGTGGTTCGAGATCCACGCGGAAAACTACATGGTCGACGGCGGCTCGAGGCTGGCGTGGCTGGATGCGATCCGACGCGACAAGCCCCTGTCCATCCACGGCGTAGGGCTGTCGCTGGCTGGAGATGCGCCGCTGGACCCTGATCATCTCGACCGTCTTTGCGACCTGGTCCTGCGCTTCGAGCCGGCGCTGGTGTCAGAGCACTTGGCCTGGTCGCGACACGGACAGGTTTATCACCCTGATCTTCTGCCTTTTCCTCGCACCCGCGCGCGGCTGGAGCGCATCGCCGAGAACATCGACCGGGTTCAGGACGGGCTCGGCCGACAGATCCTGATCGAGAACCCCTCGCTGTATCTGGCCCTGCGCGGTCATGAGATGGATGAGGTCGAGTTCCTGACTGAGCTCGTCTTCCGCACCGGTTGCGGGCTCCTGCTCGACGTGAACAACGTCCATGTCACCGCTCACAATCTGGGCGGCGACGCCCTGGCCTATATCGACGCCCTGCCCGCCTCAGCGGTGGGGGAGATTCATCTGGCCGGCCATGCCGCGGACGAACGCCTGGGCGAAGCCCTTCTGATCGACAGCCATGATGCGCCGATCTCCGAGGCGGTTTGGGCGCTCTATGACCACGCGCTCGCAAGGTTCGGACCTCGCCCGACGCTGATCGAGCGCGATGGCAACGTGCCCGCGTTCGCCGTGCTCATGGCCGAGCGTGATCGGGCCATGAGCCACTACGGCGCGCAAGGGGAAAGCCTGCATGTCTGACCGGGCTGCGGACGGCTTCGAGGCCGCCTTCGAGGCCATGCTGTCGGGAGATCTCACCGCGCTGGACGCGTGGCTGGTCCCCAGCGGGCAGGGTCGGTCCGTCGGCGATGTCTACCGAAACTCGGTCGCGAAGGCCCGGTTGGATGCCCTGGAGGCGCTTTATCCTACAGTCGTGCGACTTGTAGGCCGCGAGTGGTTCCGGGCGGCAGGGGCAGAGTTCGCGGCAGCCGCTCCGCCCCTGAATCCAGTTCTGGACAGCTTCGCCGAGGGCTTTCCGGACTGGCTGGCGGTCTTTCCGCCGGCGCGCGACCTCGCCTACCTGGCCCCTGTCGCCCGGATCGACCGGGCATGGATGCGCGCCCACACCGCCGCCGATGCGCCGGTGCTGTCGAGCGGCATGGTCGCCGCCATGCCCCCGGCGCGGCTGTTTTCCTCGAAGGTGTGGCTACACCCTTCGACCGCCCTGTTCTGGTTCGACTGGAGCGTCCCCTCGATCTGGATCGCCAACCAGCCTGACGCCGAACCCGAGAGGCCGATGGTTTGGCAAGAACGGTCTGAAGGTCTGCTGATCGTCCGCTCAGGCCAGGGCGCGGGCTGGCGGCGACTTGCGCGGCCGGAGTGGGCCTTTCTCGCCGCATGTCGCGACGGGCACGACCTTGGTCGGGCCGCGCGCGACGCCTTCGCGGCCGCCCCCTCCGTGAACCTCTCGACCCTGTTCGCTGGCCTACTGTCCACCTCAGCCTTCTCGATCCTTAATCCGGAGACCCAGCATGACGTTTGATGCCCGCACCCTTTCGGATGACCCGCCGAGACGCGGCGCAAAAGGGCTTTTGGCGCCAATCGAGGCCGCCGGGAGATCGCTCGCGCGCCTGGTCCCGGACTGGCTGGTCGGTCTGACGGCCCGAACCGGCATAGCGGCCGTGTTCTTCCTGTCCGGCCGGACCAAGGTCGAGGGCGTCCTCGACGTCTCCGACAGCGCCTTGTTCCTCTTCGCCGAGGAGTACCGGCTGCCGGTCATCCCCAGCGATGTCGCCGCCCATCTGGCGACCTATGCCGAGCACCTTTTCCCGCTGCTTCTGGTGTTCGGCCTGTTCACGCGGTTTTCCGCGCTCGCCCTGCTGATCATGACGGCGGTGATCCAGGTTCTGGTCTATCCAGGAGCCTGGGCGACCCACCTGGTCTGGGCGGGGCTGCTGATCTACCTGATCCGCAACGGAGCCGGCGCCCCGAGCCTGGATCGTCTGCTCCGCATCGGCTGAGGCGGAGTCCGTCGCGACGACCGGGCGTCAAACACGGTCGTCGCGGCGGGGACTTCCACCAGACCCCGACTACCAGCGCAGGGTCCAGCGACCCAAGGCCGCACCCATAAGGCCGGACGTCAGGATCCCGAGGCTGTACCAAACCGCGACGAAAGTGGCGGTGATCTCGCCGCAGTAGAGACCATAGGCCGAGGCGGCGACAGCTCCGGCGAGGATGCCGGCGGCAAAGCCCGCCAACGTCGGGCGTGCCGGGGCCAGTCTGCGGGCGGCGAAGAAAACGAACGGTGTCGCCGCGAGGCTGATCGCCCCCACGCGAAGGGAACACTGGCTCCACGACTCGCCGAGAAAGGCGCCCAGCCGCGACGTTGCATCCAGTCCGGCCTGCTCCCAGGCGACGAGGCCAATGACCAGCAGGGCGACCCCGCCAAGGCCGATCACCGGACCTCGGACCGGCGCTCCGGGCTGACCCAGGCGCAGCATCAGCCAGCCCGCGAAGCCCGCGATCGACAGGGCATAGACCTGCCGCAGAAGGAAGGCGGGCTCGTCGACGACGGACGCCAGATCCGGACGGGGGCCAAGCGTCATCAAGACCACGGCCGCCGTCGCCACCAGGGCCAGACCGCCACACAGCGCGGCGCGCGACGCCGATCGACGCTCGGGTATCGGTCGGGTCCCGGCGGCCAGACGGTCGATCAGGTCTTCGGTGTTCAACGGTTCAGGATTCATGATCGGTCACTCGATCCATCAGGGCCTTCATGGCCCTGTGCAGACTGACGCGCGCCGCCCCCTCCGACAGGCCCGCGCGCTCCCCAGCCTCGGCGAGGCTGTAACCCGACAGTTTCACATCCTTGACCAGGGCTTGCTGTCGGGCCGGCACCGTCGACAACAGATAGTCGAGGTCGCGACGGACGACCCCGTCCTCGACCCCATCGACCTCCAGCGGCAGGTCGTCGATCATGGGCACGAACCTCGCGCGACCCGTCTTGCGCAGGTGGTCGATCAGCTTGTAGCGCGCGATCACATAGCACCACGACGTCACCGGATCGGCTCGTCGCCAGGTCTCACGTTTGGCATGGACGGCCATGAGGGCTTCCTGCACTAGATCCTCGACATCGGCGTCGCCATGGAATTGGCGGCGCCTGAAATAGGCGTGGAACGCAGGGCGCAGAAGGCCGAGGAACTCGCGCCAGGCGCGCGCGTCCCCATCCAGCCCCTCGATCATGAGCGGCTTCAGCCGTGCTTCCAGCGTGTTCACACGCTGCCTCATTCGGGCAACGGGCCCAAATGTTACGCCACGGCGCTCCGAGAGGCTGTCTCTCAATCAAGACCAGACATGGCCGCTCAGGTCTCGCCACCCGCCTCGGCGGGAGGGCGGCCGCCTTTTCGCCACGCCGCCGCCCTGGCGGCTGGCGACGACGAACATCTGTCGCCCCTTCACGCAACATGGGGTGCGGGTCCGTCCGCCACCTCGCGGATCGCAAGGCGGCACCGTCGCGTTACGCCGATGGAGGTTTGACCACTCATGCGCGGCGAACTCGAGACCTATCGCAAGAAGCGCCGGTTCGACGACACGCCCGAGCCGCGGGGGCGCAAGGCTGCAGGCAAGGCATACGGCGGGCGCTATCTGATCCAGCGGCATGCGGCGACGCGCCTGCATTATGATTTCCGCATCGAGATCGACGGGGTGCTCAAGTCCTGGGCCGTGACCAAGGCCCCCTCGCGCGACCCCAAGGTCAAGCGGCTGGCGGTCGAGGTCGAGGATCATCCGCTGGACTACGGCGACTTCGAAGGGACCATCCCCGGCGGCAACTATGGCGCCGGCACGGTGCAGATGTGGGACACGGGGACCTGGAGCCCGCAGGAGCCGGACCTCGAGACCGCCTTCAGGCGCGGTCAGATCAAGATGGTGCTGGAGGGCGAGCGGCTGCAGGGCAAGTGGGCGCTGATCCGGCTGAAGAGCGATCGCGGCAAGCCCTCGAAGCGGAACAACTGGCTGCTGATCAAGGAGAAGGACGAGCACGCCGTCGAGGGGGAGGGCGACGCCAATATGGAGATCGACGCGTCCGTCGTCTCCGGCCGGACCATGGCCGAGATCGCCGACCGTAGGGCGCAATGGACGTCGTTGAAGCCGACGAACCGCAAGGCTCCGGCGAAACCGAAGCCGAGCCCGGCTCAGGCGTCTCACGCGCGAAAGCCCCACGCCTTCGTGCCGATCCAGCTGTGCAAGGTGGTCGATCATCCGCCCGGCGACGCGGGCTGGGTGCACGAGATCAAGTTTGACGGCTATCGCGTGCAGATCGCGACCGGCGGCGGGCGGGCGACGGTGCGGACGCGCAATGGCCTGGACTGGACCGAGCGGTTTCCGGGGCTGGCGGCGGACGCGGCCGCCTGGCCCGACGCGGTCATCGATGGCGAGGTCTGCGCCCTGGCGGAGGACGCCAGCCCCGACTTTTCGGCGCTGCAGGCCGCGCTGTCGGACGGGAAGACGGGAGAGCTGATCTACTTCGCCTTCGACCTGCTGTTCGAGGGGGCCGAGGATCTGCGGGACCTGCCGCTGTCGCACCGCAAGGCGCGGTTGCAGGCGCTGCTGGACCGACTGCCGAAGAGGACGGCGGGACGGGTGCGGTTCGTGGATCACTTCGGCTCGAGCGGGCGGGCGGTCCTCGACAGCGCCTGCCGGATGGATCTGGAAGGTGTCATCTCAAAGCGGCTGGACGCGCCCTATCGCGCGGGGCGGTCGACGACCTGGGTCAAGTCCAAGTGCCGGGGGCGCGACGAGGTCGTCATCGGCGGCTGGACGGCGGAGGGGTCGCGCTTCCGGTCCCTGCTGGTCGGAGTGAGGGACAAGGGCGGTCTGCGGTCTCTGGGCCGGGTCGGGACCGGGTTTGGCCAGCCCCTGCTGAAAACCCTGCTGCCCGCCCTGAAGGCGGCGGAGGCCGATGCGTCGCCCTTCGTCGGCAAGGGGGCGCCGCGCAGGACCGCCGGCCAGACGATCCACTGGGTCAAGCCCGTGCTGGTCGCCGAGATCGAACACGGCGGATACACCGACGGGGGCTCGCTGCGGCAGGCCAGCTTCAAGGGCCTGCGCGAGGACAAGCCCGCGGCCGAGGTCGACGCCATGCCCCAGGCTCCGGCAAAGGCGGCGGGGACGGCCAAGGCCGGCAAGACGGTGGTGGCGGGGGTCACGATCTCAAACCCCGACAAGGTGCTGTGGCCCGCCCGGGACGGCGCCCCGGCGATCACCAAGGCCGATCTGGCGCGCTACTATGAGGCGGTCGCCGAGCGCATCCTGCCGCACATCGAGGACCGGCCGGTGTCGATCATCCGGGCGCCGGAGGGGATCGAGGGCGAACGCTTCTTCCAGCGCCACGCCATGCCGGGCTCCAACCCGCGGCTGAAGCTGATCGATGTGAAGGAGCGCAAGCCCTATGTCGCCGTGGTCGACGTCGGCGGACTGGTGGCCGTGGGTCAGGCGGGCGGACTGGAGCTGCATCCCTGGGGATCGGCGCCGGGGGACCCGGAGACCCCGGACCAGATCACCTTCGACCTCGATCCAGACGAGGGGCTGGACTTCGACGACGTCATCGCAGCGGCCAGGGCGGTGAAGGCGAAGCTGGAGGCGCTGGGGCTGAACCCCTTCGTCAAGACCACTGGCGGCAAGGGCCTGCACGTCGTCGTGCCGATCAAGGCCGACAAGCGCTCGGCCGTGACCTGGGACCAGAACAAGGCCTTCGCCAAGGCGGTGTGCGAAGCCGTGCGCGCCGACCAGCCCGACCGCTTCACCACGACGCTGGCCAAGAAGGCGCGGGGCGGGAAGATCTTCCTGGACTATCTGCGCAACGGCCGGATGGCGACGGCGGTGGCGCCGTGGTCGCCGCGCGCGCGGCCGGGCGCGGGCATCGCCTTTCCGTTGAGCTGGGGCCAGGTGAAGAGCGGGCTCGATCCGCGCGCCTTCACGATGCACACGGCGCCCGCCCTGCTGAAGAAGGCCGATCCCTGGAAAGACTTCCGCGCCGGGGCCGTCAGCCTGAAGCCGGCGCTGAAAGCGATGGGGGTATAGGCCCTCAGACCGGGTGGGTCGGCGGCGGCTGGACGGGGTCGGAGCGGGTGGTCACCGCCGCGTCTTCCGGCAGGGGGATGAACTCGTGGTCGTCCTCGGTCGGCAGGGTCATGCGGCCCGCCTTCCAGTCCTGCTTGGCCTGTTCGATGCGTTCGCGCGACGAATGAACGAAGTTCCACCAGATGTGCCGCTCGCCCACCGGCTCACCGCCCAGAACCATGACCGTCGACGGGCCGATGGATCGCACCGTCGGTTCGGCCGTCGGCTCCAGCACGATCAGTTGGCCCTCGTGGAAGGTGCGGTCGCCGATCTCCACCGAGCCCGTGGCGACATAGAGCGCCCGCTCCGACATGCCGCCCGCGCCTTTGCCTGGGGGCGGCGCGGTGCGCACCCCGTCTTGCAGCTCCCAGTGGACATAGAACAGGGGTGAGGAGACCTGCACCCCGGCCCTGGCTCCATAGGCTTCGCCGGCGACGAGACGCGCGAACAGGCCGCCGTTCTCATAGAGGGGCAAGCCTTCCTCGGCGATGTGCTGGAAGCTGGGATCGGCGTCCTCCGCCTCGGTCGGCAGGGCGATCCAGGCCTGCATGCCGTTCAGCTTCCCGCCTTGCGCCTTCCTCAGCGGATCGGTGCGTTCGGAGTGGACGATACCCGTGCCGGCCGTCATCCAGTTCACTTCGCCGGGCCGGATCGGCTGGGTATAGCCCAGGCTGTCGCGGTGCAGGATCTCGCCCTCGAACAGATAGGACAGGGTCGACAACCCGATGTGCGGGTGCGGCCGCACATTGATCGCCTCGGCCCCCGGGGCGAACTCGGCCGGGCCCATGTGATCCAGGAAGATGAAGGGCCCGATCATCCGGCGGGAATGGAACGGCAGGACCCGCCCGACCTCGAAGCCGCCGAGGTCCTTCCTGCGGGCGTCGATCACCATCTCGATCATGGGGTGCTCCTGACGAACTGTGCCTGAGACTATTGCACGTGCGGCGTGACGATGCCCAGCGGCAGGGTGGTCACGTTCTTCACGCCGCGGGTGACGATGTGGCTCTCGCAGTCCGAGACGATGCCGAGGCTGAGCAGCTTCTCCCTCAGGAACTGGTCGAAGGCGTGCATGTCCGAGGTGATGATCCTCAGCACATAGTCCTCGCGGCCGGTGATGGTGGCGCACTGCACCACCTCGGGCCACTGGGCCACGGCGGCCTCGAAGGCGTCGAGGTTGTCCTTGGACGGAAGGCTCAGCTTGACGATGGCGTAGACCTCGAAGTCCAGACCCAGAAGCCCGGCGTCCAGCAGCGTCACCCGCTTGCGGATGAAGCCCGTATCCTCCAGTCTCTTGATCCGTCTCCAGCATGGCGAGGCCGACAGGCCCACTCGCTCGGCGACCTCCGCGACCGACAGGCCGGCGTCCTGTTGCAGGATGTCCAGGATGCGGGCGTCGATCGGGTCCAGTTCGTCAGCCAAGGCGTTTCTCCGATTATCGTTATTGCGCAATAAAATACCCTAAACCGGGCTTGTGCAAGGTGATAATAGGCGAGCGTTAACGCCGGGTGCGTGTTATGAGCGCCGGAAATCGATGACGCGCTCGGATCAACCGGACGGCAGGATGGAATGACCAGGAACTCAAGGCCGCTCTCGCTGCGCGTGCCGGAGCCTTCGGGCCGCCCGGGAGACGCGCCGGACTTCAGCCACATCAAGATCGATGCCGCAGGCGCCGTGGACCGCCCGCCGGTCGACGCCCGGCCGGTCCAGATGCTGGACCTGGCCTTCCGACTGGTGCGGGTGCTGGACGACGAGGGCCGAGCCGTCGGACCGTGGGATCCGAAATTGGACCCTGAGACGATGCGCCGGGGCCTGAAGGCCATGATCCTGACCCGCGCCTTCGACGACCGGATGCACCGGGCCCACCGCCAGGGCAAGACCAGCTTCTACATGAAGTGCACCGGCGAGGAGGCCATCGCGGTCGTCCAGGGCATGATCCTGAGCCGCGAGGACATGGGCTTTCCCACCTATCGGCAGCAGGGCCTGCTGATCGCGCGCGGCTATCCGCTCAGCGCGATGATGAACCAGATCTATTCCAACGCCGAGGACCCGATCAAAGGCCGCCAGCTGCCGATCATGTATTCGGCCAAGGACTACGGCTTCTTCACCATCAGCGGCAATCTGGGCACCCAGGTGCCCCAGGCGGTCGGCTGGGCCATGGCGTCCGCCTACAAGGGCGACGACAAGATCGCCATCAGCTGGATCGGCGACGGGGCGACGGCGGAAGGCGACTTCCACAACGCGCTCACCTTCGCCGCCGTCTATCGCGCGCCGGTGATCCTGAACGTCGTCAACAACCAGTGGGCCATTTCGTCCTTCATGGGCATCGCCGGCGGGCTGGAAACGACTTTCGCGTCCAAGGCCATCGGCTATGGGCTTCCGGCGCTCCGGGTCGACGGCAACGACTTCCTGGCCGTCTGGGCCGCGACCCAGTGGGCCGAGGAGCGGGCGCGGACCAACCAGGGCGCCACGGTCATCGAGCTGTTCACCTATCGCGGAGCGCCGCACTCTACGTCCGACGATCCCAGCCGCTACCGCCCCGGCGACGAGCACGAAAAGTGGCCCCTGGGCGACCCCATCGCGCGGCTGAAGCAGCACCTGATCGCGCTGGGCGAATGGTCCGACGAGCAGCAGGCGGAGGCCGAGAAGGACGCCGTCGAACAGGTCCGCGCCGCGGGCAAGGAGGCCGAGGCCATCGGCACGCTCGGCCAGTCGCGCCCGAGCGTGAAGACCATGTTCGAGGAGGTCTACGCCACCGAGGACTGGCGCCTGGTCGAACAGCGCCGCGAAGTGGGGGTCTGAGCCGATGACCGAGCAAGCCTTCACCGACGCCGACATCCAGGACGGCATCGAGCCCGACATGGCGGACCAGTCCAACGCCCCCGCCTCCGACGCGCCAGAGGCCCCCGCCGTCGCGCCCATGAACATGATCCAGGCGCTGAACTCGGCGCTGGACGTCAAGATGGCCGAGGACCCGAACGTGCTGAGCTTCGGCGAGGACGCGGGCTATTTCGGCGGCGTCTTCCGGGTCACCGACCATCTGCAGAAGAAGCACGGCCTGACCCGCAGCTTCGACGCTCCGATCTCGGAATGCGGCATCGTCGCCGCCGCCATCGGCATGGGCAGCTATGGCCTGCGTCCGGTCGTGGAAATCCAGTTCGCCGACTACATCTATCCCGCCTACGACCAGATCGTGTCGGAAGCCGCCAAGCTGCGCTATCGTTCGGCCGGGCAGTTCACGGCCCCGATCGTCGTTCGCAGCCCCTATGGCGGCGGCATCTTCGGCGGTCAGACGCACAGCCAGAGCCCTGAGAGCCTGTTCACCCACATCGCCGGCCTGAAGGTGGTGATCCCGTCCAACCCCTATGACGCTAAGGGTCTGCTGACCGCGGCGATCGAGGACGACGATCCGGTCATCTTCTTCGAGCCCAAGCGACTCTACAACGGCCCCTTCGACGGCTGGCACCAGAACCCGGTCTCGCCGTGGAAGGCCCAAGCTCTGGCCCAGGTGCCGACCGGCAAATACGTCGAGCCCATCGGCAAGGCGCGGATCATGCGCGAGGGCAATGATGTCACCATCCTGGCCTATGGCTCGATGGTGTGGGTGTCTCTGGCGGGAGCAGAGCACGCCGGCGTCGACGCCGAGGTGATCGACCTGCGCAGCCTCGTTCCGCTCGACATCGAGACCATCGAGGCCAGCGTGAAGAAGACCGGCCGCTGCGTCATCGTGCACGAGGCGCCGAAAACCTCCGGGTACGGAGCGGAACTGTCGGCCCTGGTGCAGGAGCGCTGCTTCTATGAGCTGGAGGCGCCCATCACCCGCGTCTGCGGCTGGGACACGCCCTATCCGCACGCCTTCGAGTGGGAATACTTCCCGGGCCCGCAGAGGGTCGCCGACGCCCTGAAATCCGTGATGGCGGGAGGACGCTGATGGGTCGCTACGTCTTCAAGCTGCCCGACGTGGGCGAGGGCACCGCCGAGGCCGAGCTGGTCGCCTGGCACGTCGCCGTGGGCGACGCGGTCGCCGAGGACCAGATCCTGGCCGACGTCATGACCGACAAGGCGACGGTGGAGCTGACCAGCCCGGTCGCGGGCACGGTCACGGCGCTGCACGGCGAGCCCGGTGTGATGTCGCCGGTCGGCGGACCGCTGGTCGAGTTCGAGGTGGAGGGGGCTGGAAACGCCGCCGAGGTGGCCGAGCCCCCCTCGAACCCTGCTGCGCAGGCTTCGGTCCCCCCAGAGGGGGGACAGACGACCGATCCCGTCTCTCCCCCCTCAGGGGGGAGTACCGGCGAAGCCGGGGAGGGGGGCAAGTCCGATGCCCCCGGCAACTACGTTTTCAAACTGCCCGACGTGGGCGAGGGTACCGCCGAGGCGGAGCTGGTCGCCTGGCACGTCGCGGTCGGCGACGCGGTCTCCGAAGACCAGCTGTTGGCCGAGGTCATGACCGACAAGGCCACCGTCGAACTGACCAGCCCCGTCGCGGGCGTGGTCACGGCGCTGCACGGCGAGGCGGGAACCCAGGTTCCGGTCGGCGGCCCGCTGGTGCGCTTCGACGTCGAGGGAGCCGGAAACGTCGCCGCGTCCGCACCCCCCTCGAAGCCTGCGGCGCAGGCTTCGGTCCCCCCCGGGGGGGGACAGACGGCCGCGACCGTCTCTCCGCCCCCTGGGCGGAGACCGGCGACGCAGTCGCCAGAGGCGGGCAAGTCCGTCTCCCGCACCCCCCAGACCCCCGGCGTCCGCCCGCTCGCCTCGCCAGCCGTGCGAAAGCGCGCCCGCGAACTCGGCGTCGAGCTGCAGTTCGTCCCCGGTTCCGGTCCCGCCGGCCGCATCGAACACGGCGACCTCGACGCCTTCCTGGCCGGTGGATCGCGTCCGGCCGCGCCGACCTCGACCAGCTCGACCTACGCCCGCGCCGAAGGCACCACCGAGGTCCGCATCATCGGCCTGCGCCGCAAGATCGCGGAGAAGATGGCCGAGAGCGTCCGGCGCATTCCCCACATCACCTATGTCGAGGAGATCGACGTCACGGCCCTAGAGGAGCTGCGCGCCCATCTGAACGCTCAGAACAAGGGGACGGACCGACCCAAGCTGAACGTCCTGCCCTTCATCGCCCGCGCCATCGTCGTGGCCCTGCGCGACCAGCCGCAGATCAACAGCCACTATGACGACGAGGCCGGGGTCCTGACCCAGCATGCGGCGGTGCATCTGGGCATCGCCGCCCAGACGCCGAACGGCCTGATGGTGCCCGTCGTCCGCCACGCCGAGGCGCGCGACCCGTACGACACGGCGCTTGAGATCGCCCGCGTCTCGGGCGCGGCCAAGGACGGCTCGGCCAAGCGCGAGGAGCTGACCGGCTCGACCATCACCATCACCTCGCTGGGCACGCTGGGCGGCGTGGTCCACACCCCCATCATCAACCACCCCGAGGTCGCCATCGTCGGCCCCAACAAGATTCAGGAGCGGGTGGTGGTGAAAGACGGCCAGATGGTCGTGCGGAAGATGATGAACCTGTCGTCCAGCTTCGATCACCGCATCGTCGACGGCCACGACGCGGCGGTGTTCGTCCAGCGCATCAAGGGCCTGCTGGAACAGCCCGCGACACTGTGGATGGGGTGACCATGCGGGCGCTCCTGATCGCTGCGGCGATTACGGTCGGAACTGGCATGCATGGTGCCCACGCATGCAGTCTGCCCGGCGAGCGACTGTCTGGTGAAAGCGAGGCGGAGGCCTACGATCGATTTCATCGCCAGCACCAGGATCGCCTCTGGGCGCAGGCGGATGTCGTGTTCGTCGGTGAGGTCGTACGCCTGACGAAATCAGGCGACACGTTTGACGTGGAGGTGCTGCCACGTGGCGCATTGAAGGGGGAGATCGGCACCGCCCCGATCACCTACCTACTCGACTACGATGGACTTGCTTGTGACGCCCATGGCTTCCCGGCCATGACCTTTCCGGGCGTCTTCTATGCCAGCCGCACCCCGGACGGCGCGTTGCGTGTCGACGGCATGCTCAACTCCGAAGACATCCGGGACGATGCCTTGCGGGATCGCCTCTACGGACAGCTCGGAATGGAGCCTATTCCCCGCGCGCGACTCGACGAAGCAGATCGTCCACCCGTCCTGCCGCATTGGGTATGGCTGGTCGGAACGGCGAGCGTTGCTCTTCTCGCAGGCGTCTTGATCGGCCGCTCGGGTCACACAGCTTCCAACAAGCAGAAACCTCGTTCATGACCCAGACCCTCAGAACTAAGGTCCTCATCATCGGTGCCGGCACCGGCGGCTATGTCGCGGGCATCCGGTGCGGTCAGCTGGGGCTGGAGACCGTGCTGGTCGATGGCGGCGACGGCCTCGGCGGAACCTGCCTGAACGTCGGCTGCATTCCGTCCAAGGCGATCATCCATGCGGCAGGCAAGTATGAGACGGTCGCCAAGGCCGCCGGCGACGGCACCCTGGGCATCACGGCGTCGGCTCCGGCCATCGACCTGTCACAGACCGTGGCGTGGAAGGACGGAATCGTCCGTAAGCTGAACAGCGGCGTCGCGGCCCTGCTGAAGAAGGCCAAGGTCAAGGTCATCAAGGGCTGGGCGACATTCGCCGACGCCAAGACCTGCCGCGTCGAAACCGAGGACGGTCCCATCACGATCACCGCCGAGCACGTCATCCTGGCGACGGGGTCGGAAGCCGTCGAGCTGCCCTTCCTGCCGTTCGGCGGCGACGTCATCTCCTCGACCGAGGCCCTGTCGCTGGACGCCGTGCCGGGGAGGCTGGTCGTCGTCGGCGGCGGCTATATCGGACTGGAGCTGGGCATCGCCTATCGCAAGCTGGGGGCCGAGGTCGCCATCGTCGAAATGGCCGATCGCATCCTGCCGCTCTACGACAAGGCCCTGACCGATCCGGTGCATAAATGGCTGGAGCGACACGGGGTCCAGCTACACCTCGGCGCCCGCGCGGGCGGCTTCGGCGACGGGGCGCTGTCGATCACCACCAAGGACGGCGAACCCCTAACGATCCCGGCCGACAAGGTGCTGGTGACGGTGGGCCGCAAGCCCCGCACATCCGGCTGGGGCCTGGAAAACATGGGCGTGGCCATGGCCGGGCCGTTCGTGAAGATCGACGACCGCTGCGCCACCACAATGAAGAACGTCTGGGCCGTCGGCGACCTGGCCGGCGAACCCATGCTGGCCCACAAGGGCTCGGCCCAGGGCGAGATGGTCGCCGAGATCATCGCCGGGAAGGACCGTCGCTTCGATCCCGTCACCATCGCGGCGGTGGTCTTCACTGAGCCCGAGATCGTGGCGGCGGGCCTGCTGCCTGCCGACGTTGAGGGCCGCGACGATGTCATCACCTCGGTCTTCCCGCTCGCCGCCATCGGCCGGGCGCTGGCGATCGAGGCGGGGGAGGACGGCGGCTTCGTCCGCGTCATCGCATCCAAGGCCGACCACCGCATTCTCGGCCTCCAGGCCGTCGGCCAGCACGTCGCCGAACTGTCCAACAGCTTCGCCCAGATGCTGGAGATGGGCGCGGTGCTGGAGGACGTCGCCGGCGTCATCCACGTGCACCCGACGCTGGGCGAGGCCTTCCACGAGGCGTCGCTGCGCGCGCTGGGCCACGCCATTCACATCTGAGGCTCCGCTCCCTAAGGAGAGGGATCAAGGAGCCTGGCCATGAAGACGCATCGCGTTCAGACCGACGGCCTGACCCAGCAGGTGCTGGAGGCGGGTGACGGGCCGCTGGTGCTGCTCGTTCACGGCTTTCCCGAACTGGGGATCAGCTGGCGGGCGCAGGTCGCGGCTCTGGCCGAGGCAGGCTACCGCGCGGTCGCGCCCGACATGCGCGGCTATGGGGGAACGGACAAGCCGGAGCGGACAGAGGATCACACCATCCTGCATCTGGTCGGCGACATGGTCGATCTGGTGCGGGCGCTGGGGCATCAGACCTGCGTGGTCGTCGGCCATGACTGGGGCGCGCCTGTCGCCTGGCACTGCGCGCTGATGAGGCCGGACGTGTTCACGGCGGTCGCAGGACTGTCGGTGCCGTTCCAGCCGCGCCGGGCGGCGGGCCCGCCGACCCCGGCCATGACCGCCATTTCGAAACGGCTGGGCCGGGGCGAGCTCTACATGAACCAGTTCCAGGCCCCGGACGCCCACCGCATCTTCGAGGCGGACGTGGCGGCGGGGCTGAGGAAGGGCTTCTACAGCTACGACGGCGCGACGCCGGACGGTCGTCAGTCGACCGGCTTCATCGCGCCGGGCTACGACTTCCTGTCAGAGATCCCCGAGGACGCCACCCTGCCGCCGTGGATGAGCGAGGCGCACTTCGCCGAGTATGTGGCGGCCTTCACCGCGTCGGGGTTCAAGGGGCCGATCGACTGGTATCGGTGCCTGGATTTGAACTGGTCGCTGACGGCGTTTCTGCAGGACAGGAAGATCACCCAGCCGTCGATGTTCATGGTGGGAGAGCGCGATCCGGTGCGCCACTACGCCGGTCAGCACGAGGCGGGGCTGAAGGACTGGTTGACTGATCTGCGGTCCCAGACCGTGCTGCCCGGCGCCGGTCACTGGCTGCAGCAGGAACGGGTCGAGGAGGTCAACGCCGCCCTGCTGGGCTTCCTGCGCTCGCTGTGAGCCGATCCAGGACCTACGACGTCGTCATCGTCGGCGCGGGCGCGGCCGGGATGATGTGCGCCATCGAGGCGGGGCGGCGGGGGCGGCGCGTGCTGGTCGTCGACCACGCCCGCGCGCCCGGCGAGAAAATCCGCATCAGTGGCGGCGGACGCTGCAACTTCACCAATCTGGACGCCGGCCGGACCGACCGCTTTCTGGGAGCCAACCCGCGCTTCGCGGCCTCGGCGCTGGGCCGCTACACACCCGCCGACTTCATCGCCCGGGTGGATCGGGCGGGCATCGCCTGGCACGAGAAGACGCTGGGCCAGCTCTTCTGCGACGACAGCGCCAAGGAGATCATCCGTATGCTGACCGACGACATGCGCGAGGCGGGCGTAGAGGTCCGGCCGGGCACGGCGGTGGAAACCTATGGCCGTTCTGGCGACCAGTTCGACCTGACCCTGTCGGACGGCTCGGCTGTGTCGGCGGCGTCGCTCGTGGTGGCCTCGGGCGGCAAGTCGATACCAAAAATGGGCGCGACCGGCTGGGGCTATGACGTCGCCGGGCGCTTCGGGATGACGTTGACGGAGACGCGGCCCGCGCTGGTGCCCCTGACCTTCGAGCAGGGCCTGCTGGAGCAGACGACGCCGCTGGCGGGCGTGGCGGTCGATGCGGTCGTCAGCCACGGCAAGACCCGCTTCGAGGAGGCCATGCTGTTCACCCATCGCGGACTGTCGGGCCCGGCGATCCTGCAGATCAGCAGCTACTGGCGCGAGGGCGATCCGATCACGGTCCAGATGGCGCCGGGCGTGCCCGTGCTGGAGCGGTTGAAAGCGAGGAAGGCCGAGAACGGCGGCAAGCAGGCCGTGCACACGGCGCTGTCCGAGATCGTGCCGCGCCGCCTGGCCGAGACGCTCGCCGCCCGCGAGGGCGCGGCCGGCAAGCTGGCCGAGGTCGGCGACAAGGTGCTGGCCCGGCTGGAGACCGCCGTGAACGCGTGGACCGTCAAGCCGGTGGGATCGGAGGGCTATCGCACCGCCGAGGTGACGTTGGGCGGCGTCGCCACGGATCAGCTGGACCAGAAGACCATGGAAGCCAAAGCCGTGCCGGGCCTCTACTTCATCGGCGAGGTCGTCGACATCACCGGCTGGCTGGGCGGCTATAACTTCCAGTGGGCGTGGAGCTCCGGCTGGGCGGCGGGGCAGGCGTGTTAGCTGTCTTGTCCCTCGGGGAAAACGCGTAAGGGTCGCCGAAGCCGGTAGAGCCAAAGCCCAGCCGTCAAGAACCCGCCGAACATAACGGCTTGAATCGCAAGGAGCAAAGGCGCGAAAATCAAGAACGGAGCCATCGCGGCAAGGACGGTGCCTCGCCCCTCAATGATCTCGCCGTTCACGAGCATCTGTCCGGTCGCCAGGCCAATGATCAGTAGCATGAGCAAGATCAGGGCGAACAGAGACCCAAAGGCGACCAGAAACGCGACCGCGAGGAGCTTGAATGCACTGCCCAACGTGAGTTGGTTGTCGCGAGTTCGGAGCTCCATCGTGACCTCAATGCGCCTCCGGCCCTCGGGCGGCGGGACTGTCATATTCGTTCTCTCGCCGCCCCTTCGCAGCCAGCACAAAGCGGCGGTCGCAGTAGCCGCACTCGACAAAGTCGTCCTCGCCCATGTCCATGTAGACGAGCGGATGACCCAGAGCCCCGCCGCCGCCGTCGCAGGCCACGCGCTTGGAGGTCACGACGATCTCCTCGGGCGGCGGGACGGGCGTATCGGGATGGCGGGGCGGCATGGAGAGGTCCGTGGTCTTGGCGCAGGGCTTGCGCGCGCATAGTTAGACGCCACGGCGCGCCGCCGAAAGCCCCGATCCTCCCGAAAGCCCGCATGACCGAAGCCGAAGCCCTGCCCGTCAACGCCATCGAGGTGCGGGGGCTGGAGAAGACCTATGCGGGCTCCAAGAAGGCGCCGCCCAAGGTCGCGCTGAAGGGCGTCGACCTGGCCATTCCGCGCGGCTCCATGTTCGGCCTGCTGGGCCCCAACGGCGCGGGCAAGTCGACCCTGATCAACATCCTAGCGGGCGTCGTGAACAAGACGGCGGGCCACGCCTCGATCTGGGGCCGCGACATCGACGAGCGGCCGAGGGACGCCCGCGCCGCGCTGGGCGTCGTGCCGCAGGAGATCGTGGCCGACGTCTTCTTCACCCCGCGCGAGGCGCTGGAGGTGCAGGCGGGGTTCTACGGCGTGCCTGCCAGCGAGCGGCGGTCCGACGAATTGCTGGCCGCGCTTGGCCTGTCGGACAAGGCCAACGCCTATGTGCGCGCCCTGTCGGGGGGAATGAAGCGCCGCCTGATGGTTGCCAAGGCGCTGGTGCACAATCCGCCGGTCCTGATCCTGGACGAGCCCACGGCGGGGGTGGACGTCGAGCTGCGCCGCCAGCTGTGGGAGTACGTCCGGCGCATCAACGCCGAGGGCGTGACCATCCTGCTGACCACTCACTACCTGGAGGAGGCGCAGGAGCTGTGTGACACGATCGCCATCATGAACCGGGGCGAGGTCGTGGCCTGCGAGCCGACGCCGCAGCTGCTGCGCCGGCTGGATACGCGCAACGTCGTGGTCACACCGGAAGGCGAGCTGCCGGCGCCGCCGACCTTGCCGGGGTTCGACGTCGCGCCGCGCGCCAACGGGGCCTTCGCGGTGACCTACAAGAAGGGTCAGTCGTCCGTGGAGCAGGTTCTGGCGGCTGTGCGCGCGGCCGGGGTGACCATCGCCGACATCACCACAGAGGACCCCGACCTGGAGGACGTCTTCGTCGCCCTGACCTATGGCGATCCGAACGCGGCGGATCCGGTCAGGGACTGATCGCTAGACCACCATCACCGTGCCGAGCAGCAGCTTGGCCGCGCCTCGCCGCCCCAGGATGATGTTGACCGCCGACTGCAGCTGGGCGGCCAGCCGGTCGACGTTGGGCACGGCGCCGGGCAGCAGGCTCTCGGCCTCGCGCTGGACCAGAATGGCGAAGACGGCGCGCATGCGAGGCTGGGCCTGCTGGGCGCGCAGATGCATGGCGGGATCGGCCACGTCGACGCCGGTCTCGACCGTCATGACGCCGCGACGGCCGTCCGAGCGGATCGTGGTGGCGGTGATCGTCGGGTAGCGAAGGTAGCCGCCCGTGGAGCTGGTCGACCCACCCCCTCCTCCGCCCGCGAGCGCGGGCGTGGCGGCGGCCATGAGCAGGGGGACGGCGAAAAGGGCGCGGCGATCCATGAGCGCCGTTATGCCACGGCGCCGCTTAAGGTCGGGTTACGCGGCTTGCGCCTCGGCACCGAGCGCCATCGGCCGCAGGTCGAGCTTGGCGAAAAGGGCCGCGTCGGCGTCCTCGCCCGGATTGGGCGTGGTCAGCAGGCGGCCGCCGACGAAGATGGAGTTGGCGCCGGCGAGGAAACAGAGCGCCTGCATCTCCGCGCTCATGCCCTCGCGCCCGGCAGACAGGCGGACCATGGCCTTGGGGCAGACCAGGCGCGCGACGGCGACGGTGCGGACGAACTCGATCGGATCGATCTCGCCCTCCCGCTTCACCCGGTCGCCCAGCGGCGTGCCCGACACGGGCACGAGCGCATTGACCGGCAGGCTGTCGGGATGCTCGGGCAGGGTCGCGAGCGCATGCAGCAGGCCCGCGCGATCCCGACGGCTCTCGCCCATACCCACGATGCCGCCGCAGCAGGTCTTCATGCCAGCCGAGCGCACATGCTCCAGCGTATCCAGGCGCTCCTGATACGTCCGGGTCGTGACCACGTCGGCGTAGTAGTCCGGCCCGGTGTCGAGGTTGTGGTTGTAGTAGTCCAGCCCCGCGTCCTTCAGCTGGCGCGCCTGATCCGGCGTCAGCATGCCGAGCGTGGCGCAGGTTTCCAGACCCAGCGCCTTCACGCCCGAGATCATGGCAGCGAGCCTGGGCGTGTCGCGATCCTTCAGCTCTCTCCAGGCCGCGCCCATGCAGAAGCGGCTGGCCCCGCCGGCCTTGGCCGCCATGGCCTCGGCGATGACGGAGGTCGCGTCCATCAGCTTTTCAGCCTTCAGGCCGGTATCGAAGGCTGCGGACTGGGAGCAGTAGCCGCAATTCTCCGCGCAGCCGCCGGTCTTGATCGACAGCAGCTGCGAGGTCTGAACCTCCGACGGATCGAACCAGCGGCGATGCACGCTCGCTGCCTCGAACACCAGGTCCATGAAGGGGCGGGCGAACAGGGCCTCGACTTCGGTCAGGGTCCAGTCGTGGCGGGGAAGGTGAAGGGGGTGATCGGTGATTGGTGATTGGTGGTTGGGGAGGGGCATGTGATGAGTGGCTAGTGGCTGGTGGCTAGTGGCTGATCACTCTGCCCGGCGCCTTAACGCGGCGGAGAGGGACATAAGCATCCGACTGATCTCGTCGGCGTCTGCGGTCAATCGGTCAAGCTGTTCTTCGTGGAGATATCCGAGCCGATACGCGATCAGCAGCTGGGTTTCGGCCTCTGCCAGCGAGCCTTGAGCGATCCCGACGAAGCGGCGAAAGTCGGCTGTCCCACGTCTCGCGGCGCCTTCCGCGATGTTTGAGGCGATGGAAACCGAACACCTTCGGACCTGGCTGGTAAGTCCGAACCGTTCTTCAACGGGCCAACTGGACGTGACCCTGTAGACCAGCTCCGTCCATGACACGGCCTTCTTCCAGACCTCCAGATCGCGATAGCTCCGAACCGTGCTCATCAGCCACTAGCCACTAATCACTAGCCACTACTCTTCGCGCTTGTAGACCCTGCCGTCGCGCATCACGAAGTCGACATCCTTGAGCACGGTGACGTCCGAAAGCGGATCGCCATCGACGGCGATGATGTCCGCGCGGCGGCCCGGTTCGAGCGTGCCGATCTCCTCGCCAAGCCCCAGTAGGTCAGCGGCGTTGACCGTCGCCGCCTCGATGGCGGTCGCCGGCGTCATGCCGTGCTGGACCATGAGCTCGAACTCGTCGGCGTTCCGGCCGTGCAGCGACACGCCCGCGTCGGTGCCGAAGGCGATGCGGACGCCGGCGGGGACGGCGCGCTCCAGCGACTGGCCGGTGATCTCGATACGCCAGAGAATCTTGGGCAGGACCTCCGCGGAATAGGCGTTGGGATCGGCGGCGAGGCGGGCGCGGTAGCCGTTCACGGTCGACAGGGTCGGGACGTAGTAGGCCCCTGAACTGCGGAACAGGCGCAGGGTCTCATCGTCGAAGATGGTGCCGTGCTCGATGGAGTCCGCGCCGAGCCGCAGGGCCAGATTGATGCCGTCGGCGCCATGGGCGTGGACGGCGACCCGCTTGCCATAGAGGTGCGCCGTCTCGATCAGGGCGCGGGCCTCGTCCTCGAACATCTGGGCGCCCAAGCCGGCGCCGATGCGGCTGTTCACCCCGCCGGTCGTGGCGATCTTGATGACGTCGGCGCCCCGGCTGATCTGGAGGCGCACGGCCTCGCGGCACGAGCCGATGTCGTCGCAGACGTTGTCGTGCGGGATGTGCTCGCGCAGTTCGTCGTTCAGGCCGTTGCGACCATCCATGTGGCCGGTGGTGGTCGAGATGCTCTCGGCGGCGTCGACGATGCGGGGGCTGGGAAGGGCGTGACGGGCGGCGGCATCGCGCAGCGCCAGCGTCACACCCTCCCCGTCGCCGAGGTTTCGCACCGTGGTGAAGCCCGCCATCAGGGTGACGCGCGCATTCTCGGCGGCGCGATAGGCGCGGGTCGGAACGCTCTCGGTGAACTGGGCGATCAGGCCCGCCTGACCCGCTTGACTGGTCCCGAGGTGGACGTGGCTGTCGATCAAGCCGGGCAGGACGAAGCGGTCGGACAGGTCGATGACCTCCGCCCCCGGAAAGACGTCGACGCCAACGATCCCGTCGCGCACCTCCTCGACCCGGCCGTCGCGGACGACCACGGTCGAAGGGCCGCGCGGCGCCTGGCCGGGGCGGTCCAGCAGACGCCCCGCCTGAACCAGGGTCACGGCGTCAGGCGCCGCGTCCTGAGCGACGGCGAAGGTCGGCGCGCACAGGGCGAGCGCCAGGGCGGCGATGATCGGCTTCATGAGGTCCCTCCGGCTTTCGAGACCGGAGTTAGGCATGCGCCGGGACGAAGGCATAGCCCCTCTCCCTCAGGGAGAGGGGTGACGTCAGGCCGCCGCCTTGGCGCCCGTGAACCGGCCGTAGAAGGTCTCGCCGCTAGCCGCCATGTCGCGCAGAAGCTTGGGCGGGCTGAACCGGTCGCCGTACTTGGCCGCATAGGCGTCCGCCTGTTCGACGAAGGCCTTCAGCCCGTACTGGTCGATGTAGGTGATCGGTCCGCCGGTCCAGGGCGCGAAGCCCCAGGCCAGGATGGCGCCGACGTCGGCTTCGCGCGGATCGTCGATCACGCCTTCTTCCCAGCAGCGGGCGACCTCGACGGCCTGACGGAAGATCAGGCGGCGCTTCTGGTCCTCGACCATCTCGGGCGTCGAGTCGTTGATGGTGACCGGTGCCAGGTCCGACAGGCCCTTCCACAGGGTCTTGGGCTTGGAGGCGTAGTCGTAGAAGCCCATGCCGTTCTTGCGGCCATAGCGGCCCAGGTCCTCGACCATGGTCTGGACGATCTTCCAGCCGGGCAGGGGCACATAGGCGTCGCCCAGGTCTTCCTTCGTCTGCTTGGCGATCTTCACGCTCAGATCGAGCGCCACGTCGTCGTGCATCTCCAGCGGGCCGCGCGGCATGCCGGTCATGCGGCCGATGTTGTCGATCAGGGCCGGGGCATAGCCCTCCTCCAGCATGGCCAGGCCCTCGGCGACGTAGGTGCCGAAGCAGCGCGAGGTGTAGAAGCCGCGGCCGTCCTGGACGACGATCGGCGTCTTCTTGATCTTCATGACGTAGTCCAGCGCCTTGGCGAGCGCCGCCTGACCCGTCTTCGCGCCCATGATGATCTCGACCAGCATCATCTTGTCGACCGGCGAGAAGAAGTGGATGCCGATGAAGTCCTCAGGCCGGACCGAGGCCTCGGCGAGGCCCGTGATCGGCAGGGTCGAGGTGTTGGAGCCGAACACGGCGCCGGGCGTCAGCTGGGCCTCGGCGCGCCTGGTCACGTCGCCCTTGATCTCGCGATTCTCGAACACCGCCTCGATCACCAGGTCCGAGCCCTTGATGTGGTCGTAGTCGGTGGTGGCGATCACCGAGGCGAGCAGGGCGTCGTACTTGTCCTGGGTCAGCTGGCCGCGCGACAGGCGCTTCTTCAGCAGCTCCTCGACGTGGGCCTTGCCCTTGTCGGCGCTCTCCTGGTCGCGGTCGATCAGGATGGTCTGGATGCCGGCCATGGCGTTCACATAGGCGATGCCCGCGCCCATCATGCCGGCGCCCAGCACGGTGACCTTCTTGGGATCGGATTGGGGCACGTCCTTGGGACGCACCGCCCCCTTGTCCAGCTCCTGCTTCGACAGGAACAGGCTGCGGATCATGCCCTGGGCCTGGGGCGTCATCAGGGTCTTGATGAAGTAGCGGGTCTCGATGCGCAGCGCCGCGTCCATCGGCACCTGAACGCCCTCATAGACGGCCTTCATCAGGTTCAGCACGGCCGGATAGTTGCCGTAGGACTGCTTGCGCAGCATGGCGTTGCCGACCAGGAAGTTCTGGATGCCCGCCGGGTGATAGGGACCGCCGCCTGGCAGCTTGAAGCCCTTGTCGTCCCACGGCTGCTGGGCCTTGCCGCCGCCCTTGATCCAGGCCTTGGCGGCCTCGACCTCGGTTCCGGCCGGGACGACCTCATGGACGATTCCCGCGCCCTTGGCGTCGTTGGCGCGGAAGGACTTGCCTTCGCTCATGGCCATCATGGCGGCCTGGACGCCGACCAGGCGTGTCAGGCGCTGGGTGCCGCCGCCGCCGGGGAACAGGCCGACCTTGATCTCGGGCAGGCCCAGCTGGATCTTCGGGCTGTCGCCGACCACCCGGTAGTGGCACGCCAGGGTGAGTTCGAGCCCGCCGCCCAGCGCCAGGCCGTTGATCGCGGCCGCCACCGGCTTGCCGCAGGTCTCCAGCGCCCTGAGCGCTCCGTTCAGCCGCCAGCCGGCGTCGAAGGCGTCCTGCAACGAGCCGCCCGTCAGCATGCCCGCCGCCATGTCGCCCAGGTCCGCCCCGGCGCAGAAGCCCGACGCCTTGCCCGAGGTCAGCACCGCGCCCTTGATGGCGTCGTCGGACTTGATGCGCTCGACCACCTGCGGGATCTCGGCCATCACGCCCGAGGTCAGGGTGTTCATCGACCGGCCCGGCACGTCGAAGGTGACCAGGGCGATGCCGTCGGCGTCGACGTCGATCTTAAAGTTTTCCATGATCTTCAGCTCCCGGATCAGACGCGTTCGATGACGGTGGCGGTGCCCATGCCGCCGCCGATGCACAGGGTGATCAGGGCGGTTTCCTTGTCGGAGCGCTCCAGCTCGTCCAGCACCACGCCGGTGATCATGGCCCCGGTCGCGCCCAGCGGGTGGCCCATGGCGATGGCGCCGCCGCAGCCGTTGATCTGGTCGTGCGGGATGTCGAGCGCCTGCATGAAGCGCAGCACCACGGCGGCGAAGGCCTCGTTCAGTTCCCACAGGTCGATGTCGTTCTTCGACATGCCCAGCTTGCCCAGCAGCTTGTTCGCCACGAACTCCGGCCCCGTCAGCATGATCGAGGGCTCCGACCCGATCGAGGCGGCGCCCCGGATCTTCGCCCGCGGCTTCAGGCCGAGCGCCTTGCCGGCCTCCAGCGAGCCGATCAGCACGCCCGCCGATCCGTCGACGATGCCCGAGCTGTTGCCCGGGGTGTGGACGTGGTTGACGCGCTCGACCTCGGGGTAGCGCTGGTTGATCACGGCATCGAAGGCCATCTCGCCCATCATGGCGAAGGACGGGTTCAGCGCACCCAGCGTCTGCATGTCCGTGTTCGGACGGATCGTCTCGTCATGGTCCAGGATGGTCAGGCCCAGCTGGTCCTTGACCGGCACCACCGACTTGTTGAACCGGCCCTCGGCCCAGCTCTTGGCCGAACGCTTGTGGCTCTCGACCGCATAGGCGTCGACGTCGTCGCGGCTGAAACCCCACTTGGACGCGATCATGTCGGCCGAGACGCCCTGGGGCACGAAATAGGTCGGAAACGCGCTGGAGGGGTCGACCGGCCAAGCCCCGCCGTCCGAGCCCATCGGCACGCGGCTCATGGCCTCGACGCCGCCGCCCACGGCGAAGTCGGCCTCGCCGGACTTCACCTTGGCCGCGGCCATGTTCACGGCTTCCAGGCCCGAGGCGCAGAAGCGGTTGATCTGGACGCCGGCCGTCGTCTGGGCCCAGCCGGCGTTCAGCACGGCGGTGCGGGCGATGTCGGCGCCCTGTTCGCCCACCGGCGAGACGCAGCCCAGGATGACGTCGTCGACTTTCGACGTGTCCAGCCCGTTGCGGTCGCGCAGGCTCTCCAGCACCTGGGTCGCCAGCGACAGGGCGGTGATCTCGTGCAGCGAGCCGTCCTTCTTGCCCTTGCCGCGCGGCGTGCGCACCGCGTCGTAGATATAGGCGTCGGTCATGGTGTCAGTCTCCATTGAGGACGGATCGCGTGCAGGCGTCTAAAGCCGACGTTTACGTCAACGTCAAGATAAGAGTTACGCCGCCTCGGAACGGCCGCGCTCGTCGGCTATTGAGGAGGCCATGATACGCCTCGCCTCCGCTCTCGTCGCCGCCTCTCTGACCTCGGCCTGCGCCCTGCTGCCGGCCCCGATGCGCGTCCCCGTCCCTGCGCCTGTCCCGGCCGATCCGGGCGGCCCGCGCTGGATCGAACCGGCGTCGCCGGCGCCTCGGGCCGCCGTCCCCATCGCTCCGCCGCGCGAGGCCCGGCCTTCGGACGCCGTCGAGGCGCGGCTGCTCGCCGCCCACAACGACGAACGCCGCCGCGTGGGCGCGCCGCCGCTGCTCTGGAGCGCGGATCTGGAAGTCGAGGCGCGCGGCTGGGCGCGGGAGCTGATCGCCACGGGTCGCTTCGCCCACGACCCGCGCCCGCACGGCCACGGCGAGAACCTCTGGACCGGCTGGGGCGACCGCACCTGGACGCCGGAGGAGATGGTCGAGGACTGGATCGAGGAGCGGAAGGACTATCGCCCCGGCGTCTTCCCGAACGTCAGCCGCACCGGGAACTGGACGGCGGTCGGCCACTACACCCAGCTGATCTGGTCGGGCACCACCCACGTCGGCTGCGCGATCGAGGCGCGCGGCGACCAGCAGCTGCTGGCCTGCCGCTACGCCCCGCCCGGAAACGTCGACGGCCGGCGTCCGCTCTGACGCCGGCCGTTCGGTCGTTCAGACGGCTCAGGCCGCCTGCTGCATCGCCTCGGCGTTGACGGCGGCGTCGGCGATCTTGGTCAGGTCCTCGTCGGTCTGGCTCTCTTCCTGCAGGGTCTCGTCCAGCAGGCGCACGGCCTCGTCCATGCCCAGCACCGTGGCCCAGCGCTTCAGCGTGCCGTAGCGGGTGATCTCGTAGTGCTCCACGGCCTGGGCCGCGGCCAGCAGGCCGGCGTCCAGCGCCGCCGTACCCTTGTACTCCTCGGCGATCTCGTCGCCCTCGGCCAGGATGCCTTCGATGGCGTCGCAGGTCTTGCCGCGGGCCGGCTTGCCGATCAGTTCGAACACCTGCTGCAGCCGTTCGATCTGGCCTTCGGTCTGCTGCTGGTGCTTCTCGAACGCCGCCTTCAGCTCCGGCGACTGGGCGGCGCGCTGCATCTTGGGCAGGTTCTTCAGGATCTTGCGCTCGGCGTAGTAGATGTCCTTGAGGGTGTCGTGGAACAGGGTGTCGAGGGTCTTCTCGGCCATGGGAAAGCTCCTTGCCTGGGGTTGAGCCCAAGGAACGACGCCTCACCCGTGCGGTTCCGACGGCAAAGCTAGGAACATCAAGGACTTATGGCGACGCTTGGCCGCTCAGGCGGCCTGGGCCCAGTCGGCCGTGGTCTCGGCGAGAATCTCCAGGGAGCGCACGCGGGCGGCGTGGTCCCAGATCTGGCTGGTGACCATCAGCTCGTCCGCCTGGGTCTGGTCGACGAAGCGGTCGATGCGGTCGCGCACGGTCGCGGCGTCGCCGACGGCGGAGCAGGACAGGGCCTGATCGATCATGGCCCGCGCGGCGGGATCGAGCCGCTCGGCATAGCCCTCGACCGGCGGGGGCAGCTTGCCGGGCCGCCCGGTCCTCAGGTTGACGAAGGCCTGCTGGACCGAGGTGAACAAGAGCCGCGCCTCCTCGTTCGTCTCGGCGGCGAAGACGTTGAAGCCCAGCATGACATAGGGCCGGTCCAGCCGCGCCGAGGGCCGGAAGGTCTCGCGATAGAGGCGGATCGCCGCCGTCATCTCCGTCGGCGCGAAATGGCTGGCGAAGGCGTAGGGCAGGCCCAGATGCGCCGCCAGCTGCGCGCCGAAGGTCGAGGACCCCAGGATCCAGATCGGCACGTCCTGCCCCTCGCCGGGATTGGCGCGCAGCCGCTGGCCGTCCTCGGCCGGCTCGAACCAGTGCATCAGCTCGACCACGTCCTGAGGGAAGCTGTCGGCGTCGCCGGCGAGGTTGCGCCGCAGCGCCCGCGCGGTCGCCATGTCCGACCCCGGCGCCCGGCCCAGCCCCAGGTCGATCCGCCCGGGATGCAGCGCCGCCAGCGTCCCGAACTGCTCGGCGATGACCAGGGGCGCATGGTTGGGCAGCATGATCCCGCCGGCCCCGACCCGGATCGTCTTCGTCGCCGCCGCCACCGCCCCGATCACCACCGCCGTCGCCGCCGAGGCGATGCCCGGCATGTTGTGATGCTCCGCCAGCCAGTAGCGCCGATACCCCAGCCGCTCGGCGTGGCGGGCCAGGTCGAGGGTGTTGGCCAGCGCCCGCGACACGTCGGACCCCTCGGGCACCGGGGCGAGGTCGAGGATGGAGAGGGCGGTCATGGGAGGGATATGGGAGGGGGTGGCCAGGATTTAAGGAGCAGCTCCGCCTGACTCTTCACCTGCCGCCGCTGGTACCGCCGAGCTCTGCAGTAGTGGACTATTGGCCGGGTTGTGGGCCTGTTGCTCAGGCTGGCGTGTCGCTTTGGCCAACTCCACGAGACTCACGGCTTGTATAGCGGCGGGGGACGAGCCCAACGCTCGGTGCATGAACGTCCCAAAGGCCACAACACCAGCGATGATCGCGACCAAGCTACCCACAGCGAGACCTATGCCGACAATTCGGACCACACCGCCAATCTTCCAGAAGCGCATGCTTTCGGGAGTATCCACGACCCAGGGGCGGACGAAGATGGTCTCTCGCCTCTCGGTCGCAGCTTCATAGTACGCTGCGGTGAAGTAGGCGGCGAAGGCAGCCATAAAGGCGAGCGACAGAGCCGCGACTATGAGTGCGAGTGCTATCAACAGAGGGCCAAGGTCGAGAGACGTGCCACTCTGGGCCAGGACCCCGAGGAAGGCGAGAATCGCAACGAGCGACCCTCCCTCGATGGTGATCATCATCCGCAGGGTGAATTCGGCCCACTTCCAGGACTGCTGCGATATCAGCCCGAGAGAGCTCCTGTGCTCCTCGTGTGCGGCATTCGCAGTCCTCTCATTGGACTCCATGATGAAGGTTTGTAGCCATTCGGGCAGCGCAGCCCACTCTTGGTGGCTGAACCCAAAGATCTTAGGCTCTTCAGACATTTGCGGCCTTCCCCAAGCGCCACGGACCACTTCACGACATCAGGCCTGCCGTCAGAAGGGCTCCACCCGCCTTAAATCCGGCGGAGTCGCCTCCTCGGTCAGGATACGCACCGCCTCGTCCAGGCTGACCACCGTCTGCTCCTGGCTGCCCAGCCGCCGGATCGCCACCTCGCCCTTCTCGGCCTCTGAGCGGCCCACCACCGCGATGACCGGGACCTTGCCGACCGAGTGCTCGCGCACCTTGTAGCCGACCTTCTCGTTCCTCAGGTCGGTCTCGACCCGCAGGCCCGCGGCCTTGAACCGGGCGGCGACCTGATGGGCATAGTCGTCGGCGTCAGACGTGATGGTCGCCACCACGGCCTGGACCGGGGCCAGCCACAGGGGGAAGGCCCCGGCGTAGTTCTCGATCATGATGCCGATGAACCGCTCGAAACTGCCCAGGATGGCCCGGTGCAGCATGACCGGCCGGTGCTTCTGTCCGTCCTCGCCGACGTACTCCGCCCCCAGCCGCTCGGGCAGGACATAGTCCAGCTGGATGGTGCCACACGTCCACTCGCGGCCGATGGCGTCCTTGACGATGAAGTCCAGCTTGGGGGCGTAGAACGCCCCGTCGCCGGGCGTGACAACCGGCTCGGACCCGGCCGCGCGGGCGGCCTCCAGCATCAGGGCCTCTGCCTTGTCCCAGAACGCGTCGTCGCCGGCGCGCACCTCCGGCCGAGTGCCCAGCGAGATATAGGCCGTCTCCATGCCGAGGTCGGAGTGGACGCTGCGCGCCAGTTCGATGAAGGCCGCCGTCTCCTCGACGATCTGGTCCTCGCGGCAGAAGATGTGGGCGTCGTCCTGGGTGAAGCCGCGCACCCGCATCAGGCCGTGCAGCGAGCCCGACGGCTCATAGCGGTGGCACGCCCCGAACTCGGCCATGCGCAGCGGCAGTTCGCGGTACGAGCGTTGGCCCTGGTCGAAGATCTGCACATGGCCGGGGCAGTTCATGGGCTTGAGCGACAGCGTCTCGCCCTCGACCGTCTCGCACACAAACATGTTGGGCCGGTACTTCTCCCAGTGGCCCGAGGCCTCCCAGAATTTGCGGTCCAGCACCTGGGGCGTCTTGACCTCGACGTAGCCGGCCTTGGTCAGGCGGCGGCGCATATAGGCCTCGATGACCTGCCACAGCACCCAGCCCTTGGGGTGCCAGAAGACCATGCCCCGGCCCTCTTCCTGCATGTGGAAGAGCTCCATCTGGCGGCCCAGCTTGCGGTGGTCCCGCTTCTCCGCCTCCTCCAGCCGCTTCAGATAGGCGTCCAGGTCCTCCCTGGTCGCCCAGGCGGTGCCGTAGATGCGCTGCAACTGCTCGCGCTTGGAGTCGCCCCGCCAATAGGCCCCGGCCAGCTTGGTCAGCTTGAAGGCCTTGCCGACGTGGCGCGTGGAGGGGAAGTGCGGCCCCCGGCACAGGTCGATCCACTCGCCCTGGCGATACAGGGTGATGGTCTCGCTCTCGGGCAGGTCGCGGATCAGCTCGGCCTTGAAGCTCTCGCCCCGCGCCTCGAAGAAGACGATGGCCTCGTCCCGGTCCCAGACCTCCCGCTCGAACTTGGCGTCGCGGTCCACGATCTTCGCCATCTCCTTCTCGATGGCGGCGAAGTCGTCGGTCGAGAACGGCGTCTCCCGGAAGAAGTCGTAATAGAAGCCGTCCTCAATGGCCGGGCCGATGGTGACCTGGGTGCCGGGGAACAGCTTCTGCACGGCCTCGGCCAGCACATGGGCCGTGTCGTGGCGGATGGTGTAGAGCGCCTCGGGGTCGTCGCGCATGATCAGGCGGAAGCTGCCGCCCGTCTCCAGCACCCGGTTCAGGTCGCGCTGCTCGCCGTTCAGCTCGGCCAGCACCGCCTTCTTGGCGAGCGAGGGCGAGATGGCGGCGGCGACATCGCGCGCGGTCGAGCCGGCAGGGTATTCACGCGTCGCGCCGTCGGGGAAGGTCAGCTGGATCATGGTCTCTTGGGCTCTTTGGGCGGCACCGGGTCGTATCCGGACCCGCCGAAGGGATGGCATCTACACAGTCGCCGCACCGTCAGCCACCCGCCCCGGATCGGTCCATGCTGGATCAGGGCGTCCCGGCCATAGTCGGAACAGGTGGGCAGGAAGCGGCAGGACTGGCCGAAGAAGGGGCTGAGCGTCAGCTTGTAGCCCCGGTGGGCCGCGCGGACGCCGCGTTCATAGAGACTGCCGGAGCGGGCCATGGGCCGGGCTTATCCCTCGCAAGCGCGGGGGCTGCAACCGGGCCGTCAGGCGGCGCCGGCGAGGCTAGTTCGGGCGGCGAGCGCGGCCTCGACCGCCTCCAGCGTCGCCTCGATGGCGACCATGGTGGAGGCATGCCGCGCCGGATAATCCGCGACCTGCTTGAGCACCCGCAGGCCCTCGAACCGACCGGCCGGGCCTTCCCCGCCGGACTTCAGCATGTCGCGCAGGGAGTCGCGCGTGGTGCGAAGCTCATCGACCGAAGCCCCGATCACGCTCTCGCCCAGCACGCCCGCCGCCGCCTGGCCGAGCGCGCAGGCCTTCACGTCCTGAGCGAAGGCGACCACGCGCCCGGCGTCGTCCAGAACCACATCGACGATCGCCTTCGACCCGCACAGCTTGGCCACGCGCTCGCCGGTCCCCTCCGGCGCGGCCAGCCGCCCGGCGTGCGGCAGGTTGGCCGCCAGCGTCAGGATGCGCGCGCTGTAGAGGTCGTCGATCATGGGCCGAAGATAGGCGTCCGCCGGGCCGCGGTGAAGCGTCGCCTTTCACAAGAATTTCAGCAGGCGTGATTGGCCAGCCCGGGTCCCCCTCCCTAGGGTCCGCGACCTTCCCCCAGCTTTCATATTGAAAAGACGAGGATTTCCCATGCGCCGCATTCTGATCGCCGCCGTATCCGCCGCCGCCGTCCTGTCGGCCGCGCCCGCGCTCGCCGCCCAGACCGACTACAGCGACGCCCAGCTGGAAGCCTTCGCCTCCGCCATGGTCGAGGTCCGCGCCGCCGCGCCCGCCGACGGATCGGCGCCGACGCCCGAGCAGCAGGCCGCCATGGCCAGCGCCGTCGAGGCCTCGGGCCTGACGCCCGATGAGTTCAATGCGCTCGCCGTCCGGGTGTCGTCGGACGCCGTGCTTCAGGCCCGGCTGGCGCTTCTGGACACGCCCGAACCTGCGCCGGGCTCGGTCGCCGCGGGGGTGACCGATGCGGAGGTCCAGCAATTCTCGGCCGCCATGGTGAATGTGCGCGCCGCGGCTCCGTCGGACGGTTCCACGCCGACCCCGGAACAAGCCCAGGCCATGGCCGCCGCCGTCACGGGCTCGGGCCTGACCACTGAGCGGTTCAACGAGATCGCCACGGCTGTGTCTCAGGACGCCCATCTGCGCGCCCGGGTCCGTCTCGCCGACGCGCAGCGAGCAGGCTGACGCCCATCAGGGGTTCTGGAGCGAGCCCCAGGTGCGCGCCTGTTCCGTCGGCAGGGCGGCGGACTGCACCAGCGTCTGCGATCGCAGCCACTGCAGGTTCCGCTCGGCCAGCTCGGGCGGCAGTTCGCGGCGGATGATCTGCTCGGCCTCGGACATCTTGCCCTGCAGGCCGAGCGTCATGGCCAGGTTCAGCCGCATCTGCTGGGTCGCCGTCGGCTGGGCCACCGCGCGGCGCAGCATGGCCTCGGCTCCGGCCGCGTCGCCGGATGTGGCCAGCGCCATGCCCGCGTTGGTCAGCACGTCCGGATTGTCCGGAGAGACGGCGAGCGCAGCCCGCCAGGCCGCCTGGGCGTCCTCGGCCCGCCGCACCTGCTGATAGGCCACGCCCAAAAGCGACAGCGGCCGCCAGTCGTTCGGCGCCAGATCGCGGGCCTGCTCAAGCGGTGCGATGCCGTAAAAGGCCTGACCCCTCGCGATTTCGGCGCGGCCGACCTCCAGCATGGCCTCGATGTTGGCGGGCTGAAACGTCAGCACCTGCCGCGCCGTGGCCGCGGCCTGCTCGTGCTGACCCAGCTGGCGAAGCGCCTCGGCCAGCTCGACCCCCGCGACGGGGTCCATCGGATTGACCTCCATCTCGCGGCCCCAGAACACCGAGCGGGCCAGGGGGTCCAGGCGATTGTAGGCGGCGCGCTCCTCGGCCGAGGCGGGCAGGCGGGCCGAGGGCGCCGTCGCCGTCTGGGCGGGCGCGGTCTGGGCGAACGCGGGCGCGGCCGCACAGCATGCGGCGGCGATCAGGATTGAGCTTGCGACGCGGTTCAGCGACATGGGGCGGACCGATCCGGTAAGTCTGTCCGCAGAAGACTCGGCGCTTCGCGTCAAGCATTGGTTAATCCGACAAAGGCCCGCCATGTCCGCCCTCTCGCCCGATCCCATCGTCGCCGCCGACTCGGCCGAGGCCGCCGGGGCCATCCCTGTCCGCTTCGTCGGGCCGGAGGGCGCGATCGCCGAGACCGCCCGCACCTGGGCCGAGCGGCTGGGCTTCAAGGGCAAGCCGGGGCAGGTCGTCGTCGTGCCCGGCCCGGACGGCGGGATCGACCAGGTGCTGGCCGGAGCGGGCCAGACCTTCGATCCCATGAGCGCCCGCGCCCTGTCGGCCAAGCTGCCGAGCGGTCTCTATCGGCTGGAGACTGCGCCCGAGGACGCCGGGGTCGCCGCTCTAGCCTTCCTGCTCGGTCGCTACGCCTTCGACCGCTACAAGGCGCGTAAGGACGTCGCCGAGGTCCGTCTGGTGGCGCCGGACGGCTTCGACGCGGAGGAGGCCGGCCGCATCGCCTCGGCCTGCGCGCTCGCCCGCGAGATGGTGGACACCCCCGCCGCCGACATGGGCCCGCTGCAGATGGAAACCATCGCCCGCGAGATCGCCGAGGCGCACGGGGCCTCCATTTCGGTCACGACCGGCGACGCCCTGCTGGAGCAGAACTACCCCTCCATCCACGCCGTCGGCCGGGCCGCGGCCCCGCACCGGGCGCCCCGCATCATCGAGATCGGCTGGAACCTGGACCACGCCGACCGGCCGCTGGTCGCCCTCGTCGGCAAGGGCGTGGCGTTCGACAGCGGCGGCCTGGACATCAAGACCGCCGCCGGCATGCGCAACATGAAGAAGGACATGGGCGGGGCGGCCCATGCGCTGGCGCTCGGTCGGATGGTCATGCAGGCAGGGCTGGACGTGCGACTGGTCATACTGGTCGCGGCGGTGGAGAACGCCATCTCCGCCGACGCCTTCCGGCCAGGCGACATCCTGTCGAGCCGCAAGGGCCTGACGATCGAGATCGGCAACACCGATGCCGAAGGCCGCCTGATCCTGGCCGATGCGCTCGCCCGCGCGGGGGAGCATTCGCCGGACCTGACGCTGGACTTCGCCACCCTGACCGGCGCGGCGCGGGTCGCGCTAGGGCCAGAACTTCCGCCGCTCTATACGGATGACGAGGCACTCGCCGCCGACCTGCTCGCCGCCTCAGCCGAGGTGCGCGACCCCCTGTGGCGCATGCCGCTGTGGCCCGGCTACCGCGCCGCCATCGACAGCGAGCTGGCCGATGTGAGGAACGACAGCGCGGGATGGGTCCAGGGCGGATCGATCACCGCCGCCCTGTTCCTGCAGAAGTTCGCCCCGACCACTGGGGCCTGGGCCCACATGGACATCTTCGCATGGAACCCCCGAAACCGTCCCGGCTGGCCCGAGGGCGGCGAGGCGCAAGGCCTGCGCGCGGCCTATGCTATGCTGAAAGGCCGCTACGGAAAATCCTGATTCAGCCTCGCGGCTTAACCGGATTTTCGCCTTCGCGGTTCAGAATGCGGGCTCACTCGACCGAGCCTGCGCTTGACCGACCTCTCCTCGCCCCTTCTGGCCCGACCCGACCTCGCGGCGCTGTCGCTGGAAGGGGTCGTGCGGGCTGACGCCTATCGGCCGACGCGGGCGATGCGAGCGGCCGTGCCTGTCGCCGACATCTATGCTGACGCTGACTCCGCCTCCGAGCGAATCGACCAGCTGCTGTTCGGCGAGGCCTTCGACGTTCTGGATGAGTCCGAAGGCCGCGCCTGGGGCCAGGCCCGTCGCCACGGCGTCGTCGGCTGGATCGACCTCGCGTTCCTCGTCGCAGGCGCCGCGCGCCCGACCCACACAGTCGCCGCGACGAAGGCCCGCCTGCCGCTGAACGCCTTGGTCGCCGAGGGCGCCGAGGCAGACGGTCTGCGACTCATCGGCGTGTTCGACACGGATCTTGCCGCTGTGGCCGAGCGGCTCCTCGGCACGCCGCACGAACTCGGCGCTCGGTCGTCGCGCGCGACCGACTGCTCGGGCCTGGTGCAACAGGCCTTGCTGGCTTGCGGCCTCGCCGGCCCTCGCCGCTCCCATGAGCAGGCCGAACTCGGCGCAGCGATCTCACGCGACCAGGCCCGTCGCGGCGACCTGGTTGTCTGGCTGAACCGCGTCAAGGGTCAGAGCTGGACCGGACACTCGGCCCTGATGCTGGACGCCGACCGAGTCATCCACGCGACCGGCCACCACGGCGCGGTCGTGGTCGAGGCCTTCGCGGACGCGGACGCCCGCTGCCTGGCGGAGGGCTTCGAACCCGCCGTCTTCCGGCGGGTCCGCTAAGTCTTAGTCAGCTGTTCGGGGGCGCCGGGCTGTCCGACGCGGGCGGAGCGACGTCGCTGGTCTGGGCCGTCGGCGCGCCGGCCGGACCCGCCACGGGAGCGCCGCCCGAGGGCCCGCCCGCTTCGGCCGGAGACGTTCCGACACCGCCCGGCGTCGCCGGATCGACCGGAGCCGCGCCCTCAGCCGCCGCGGCCGCGCCGGGCTGACGCGCAGGATCGGGCGCGGGGATCGGGAAGCCCTCGGAGCCCTGGCTGCGCAGATAGGCGATCAGGTTCACGCGCGCCTGGGTATCGCGCAGGCCTGCGAACGACATCTTGGTGCCTTCGACGTAGCGGGCCGGGGCGTTGATGAACTGATCCAGCGCGTCCAGCGACCACGTCGGATCGACCGACTGGTGAGCCACCATGGCCTCGGAGAAGGCGAAGCCCGGGTGAGCGCCCACGCCCCGTCCGACGACGCCGTACAGGTTCGGCCCGATGCCGTTGGCCCCGCCCGCGTTGATCGTGTGGCACGCCTGGCAGCGCGCGAAGGCCGCTTCACCGGCGGCCAGGTCCGCGACCGGCAGCAGGGTGCCCCAGTCCGGCGGCAGTTCCTCTTCGGCGGCGCCGCCCTCGGCCTCTTCCGGCGCGTTGATGAAGTAGCCCATCCTCTCGGGCGTGTGGGTCTCGTAGATCGCCCCCGACACCTGCTGCAGCGCCAGCACGACGAAGGCCGTTCCCAGGCCCGCGCCCATGATCTTGTTCCACTTCAGATCGCCGCTCATCCGCGTCGTCGCATCCCGTCTTGTGGCCCGCGCCAGGAGGAGGCGAAGCGGGCGAATGTCTTGCGGCGCGGTCTCTGACACGCTAGCGCCGCCTTCGCAACCGGCCCGACCGCCTGTTTCGGCGGCGCGGCGTCGCACGACGGGAAACGCACTGATGACGCCCCTGATCCTGATTCCCACGCGCATGGCCGCGACGCGCCTGCCGGGCAAGCCGCTGGCCGACATCGGCGGCAAGCCCATGATCGTGCGCGCGTGGGAGCAGGCGACGCTGTCCGGCCTGCCCGTCGCCGTCGCCGCCGGCGACCCGGAGATCGTCGATGTGGTCGAAGCCGCCGGCGGCCGCGCCGTCCTGACCGACGCGGCCCTTCCCAGCGGTTCCGACCGCGCCCTCGCCGCGCTTGAGACCCTCGACCCTGACGGCGAATACGACGCCGTCATCAACCTCCAGGGCGACATGCCCTTCGCCGATCCGGGGCTGGCCACGGCCTGCGCCGCCCTGCTCCACGGCGAGCCAACCTGCGACATCGCCACCCTCGTCGCGCCGGAGCTCGATGCGTCGGACCGCACGAATGTCGACGTGGTCAAGGCCGTGCTGGCGATCGCGGAGGGCCACCGCCACGCTCGGGCCCTCTACTTCACCCGTTCGACGCTCTACGGCGAGGGGCCCGTCTGGCGTCACATCGGCATCTACGGCTATCGGCGCGAGGCCCTGAAGCGCTTCTGCGCCGCTCTGCCGTCGCCGCTGGAAAGGCGGGAAAAGCTGGAGCAGCTCCGCGCCCTGGAGCTCGGCCTCTCCATCTGGGCCGCCACGGTCGACGAGGCCCCCATCTCGGTCGACAATCCTGCGGATCTGGAGGCGGCCCGGGCGCAGTTAGGGATTAGGGATTAGGGATTGGAGGCCTTTGCAGGTTCAGCCAGGCGCGTCCGGAGCGCCGTCAGCATGCGGCCCAGCTCTTCGGTGCGGCCCAGGAGTTCGGCCACCTTGTCTGCAGGCGCCAGTTCCAATCTGCCGATGATCACCAAGAAGGTCTCGAGTTCAGCCGCCGAGCCGCGAGCGATGCTGACGAAATGGGCGTAATCCCGCCGCGTGGCTCGCCCGTTACCTTCGGCGAGGTTAGCCGGAATTGAACTCGACGCGCGGATGATCTGCCCCGAGAGGCGAAATACCTCCTCCTTCGGCATCAAGCGGGTCAGCCGGTAGATGTCGCAGGCGAGGTCAACTCCCTTCTGCCAGACAGCCAGATCCCGGTGCGACAGCGCCATCTCTAATCCCTAATCCCTAATCCCTCGCCTTCCACCCACGCCTCAAGCAACGTCCGCGCGATCGCGAACTTTGGCGGCGCCTTCACCTCATGGCCGCCCGCCAGCACCGCCCGCGCCTCGTCCTTGGTGAACCAGCGCACCTCCTCCAGTTCCGTCTGGTCCGGCGTGGCTTCCTCCGAGTCCACCTCCGCGATCAGGCCGATCATCAGCTGGGACGGAAACGGCCACGGCTGGCTGGAGTGATAGCGCACCGCCGTCACCGTCAGCCCGGCCTCCTCGGCGATCTCGCGGGCGCAGCCTTCTTCGATGGTTTCGCCGGGCTCCAGGAACCCCGCCAGGGCCGACATCCGCCCCTGTGGCCAGGCCGCCTGACGCCCCAGCAGGCAGCGATCCCGGAACACCGGCAGCATGATCGTCACCGGATCGACGCGGGGAAAGTGCTCGGTCGCGCAGGCCGGACACTTCCGCTTCCACCCGCCGGAGATCAGCTGGGTCGCCTGGCTGCAGTTGGCGCAGAAGCCGTGGCGGCGGCTCCAGTCGAACAGGCTGCGCGCCGTCCCCGCCATGGCCGCATCCGCATCCGGCAGCACCGCCGCCGCCTCGCGCAGCTCGGTGAACACGCCGAGCCCCGCGACCGGCCCCCCAGAGCCTTCACCCGCCGGATCGGCCGCGCCCTCGAACTCGACCGCGAACACCGGCGCGCCCTTCCACAGCCCGAGGAACAGCTCGTGATCGGCCTCGTCCACCATGGCCCGCGCCCGGGTCAGGTCCGTCCACGCGAGCCGGGGCCCCTTGGCCGTCTCCTCGAGCAGCGGCCGTCCCTGCCACAGCATCATGGCCAGGGCTTCGGGATTCGCCGCCTGCTCGGCCAGCCAGTCGGGGTCGTTGCGCCGGTCTCCGGCGCGGTCCAGCGGGTTGCCGGCGAAGGTGTTGAGGACAGGCAGGGTCATGGCCCCGTCCTAGCCGCCTTCATGCCAGCCGGGGAGGGGGCGCCTTGATCCCGCCGCGCGGGCGCGTCATATGGAGCTCGGAGATCGCGGGCGAAGGCTTCGCCAACCTGGTCAGGGCCGGAAGGCAGCAGCCACAACGAATTCCCCTTCGGGTCGCGGTCTCCACCTCCCTGCATTGTTAGTGGCGCTAACGCTCGCGACGCGGTCGCTCGCTGCTTGAGCGCGGTGCTTGTGCGCTATCGCTCCACGCGCGGCGTCTCGCTGCTTGAGCGCGGGGAACCTTCACCGCCGCCGCCCGCTCCTCCGTCCGACCTCAACCGGAGCGGACCTCATGAGCATCCTCGGCAAGATCCTCGGCGGCATCTTCAACCGCAAGACGGAGCAGCCCCGCACGCCCAGCGCCCCGGCCCAGCCGGCGCCCACGGCCACGCCGGTCCAGCCGCCCGCCTCCGCGCCCGCCTTCCAGCCGGCGCCCCAGGCCGCCCAGCCGGTCGATGTCGCCGGCATCCTCGACTTCATGAACGAGCAGCGCGACCAGAAGCTGAACTGGCGCACCTCCATCGTCGACCTGATGAAGCTGATCGGCCTGGAAAGCTCGCTCGCCGAGCGCAAGGAGCTGGCCGACGAACTCGGCTACACCGGCGACAAATCCGACACCGCGACCATGAACATCTGGCTGCACAAGCAGGTCATCCAGAAGATCATCGACAACGGCGGTCAGCTCCCCCGGGACCTGACCCCTTAAGTTAGGGCGCTAACGCTCGCGACGCGGTCGCTCGCCGCTTGAGCGCGTTCTGAGTCGCATCGACAGGCCTGTCCGCGCTAACCTCCGCCGATGAGCCACGTCGACCTTGATTCCGGCGATCCGCCCTGGGCGGAAGACGACGACGCGCCCGAGCGCGACGAGAACACCGACGACATGTTCGGCGCGCCCGCGCCTGCCCCAACGGCCGAGGCTCCCAAGCCCGCGCCCGCCCCGGTCGCAGCGCCGCCGGAGGCCCGCCAGAACGACGGCGAATCCTACACCGTCCTCGCCCGCAAATACCGCCCGCGCACCTTCGAAGACCTGATCGGCCAGGAGGCGATGGTGCGCACCCTGACCAACGCCTTCGCCACGGGCCGCATCGCCCACGCCTTCATGCTGACCGGGGTGCGGGGCGTCGGAAAGACCACGACCGCCCGCCTGCTGGCGCGCGCGCTCAACAACGAGACCGAGACCATCGACCGGCCCTCGCTGGAGCTGACCGCCCACGGCCGCCACGACGCGGCGATCATGGCAGGCCAGCACATGGACGTCATGGAGATGGACGCCGCCAGCCACACGGGCGTCAACGACATCCGCGACATCCTGGAAAGCGTCCGCTACGCGCCGGTCGAGGCCCGCTACAAGGTCTATGTGCTCGACGAAGTGCACATGCTGTCCAACCAGGCGTTCAACGCGCTTCTGAAGACGCTGGAAGAGCCCCCGCCCCACGCCAAGTTCATCTTCGCCACGACGGAAATCAGGAAGGTCCCGGTGACGATCCTGTCGCGCTGCCAGCGCTTCGACCTGCGCCGCGTCGAGCCCGAAATCCTGGTCGAGCACCTGGCCCGCATCGCCGACAAGGAGGGCATGAAAGTCGAGGCCGATGCGCTGGCCCTCATCGCCCGGGCCGCCGAGGGCTCCGTCCGCGACGGCCTGTCGCTACTGGATCAGGCTCTGGTCCAGGGCGAGCGCGGCGAGCCGGTCCGCACCGACCTGGTCCGCGACATGCTGGGGCTCGCCGACCGCAGCCAGACCATTCAGCTGTTCGAACAGATCATGGCTGGCCGCACGCCCGAGGCGCTGGAGACCTTCCGCACCCTCTACGGCTACGGCGCCGACCCGGTCCAGGTGACCAACGACCTGCTCGAGCATTGCCACGCCGCGTCGGTCGCCAAGATGCTGGGCCCCAACGCGACTCGCCTGCCGAACGATCAGGCCCAGCGCCTGGCCGCGCTCGGCTCGGTGGTCTCGGCCGGGACGCTCTCGCGCACCTGGTCCATGCTCTTGAAGGCGCTCGACGAGGTCCGACGCGCCCCCAGCCCCGCCGACGCCGTCGAGATGGCCATCGTCCGCCTCGCCTACGCAGCCGACCTGCCCGGCCCGGAAGAAGCGCTCAAGAAGCTGCAATCCGGAGAGCCCCTGTCCGGCGGCCCCGGCGGATCGGCCCCGCGCGGCGGCGGCAGCGGCGGCGGCGCCTCGGCCCAGCTCGCCGCCCGCCCGGCCGCCCAGCCCAGCCTGCCCGACCCGCAGAGCTTCGAGGCCGTCGTCGCCCTGATCGGCGAGAAGCGCGAGATCGCGCTGCAGATGGACGTCCAGCGCTATGTCCGCCCCGTCTCCTTCAAGCCCGGTCAGCTGACGTTCGAGCCCGCGCCCGGAGCGCCCGCAAACCTCGCCACCCGCCTGGCCGGACGTCTCAAGGACTGGACCGGCCGCCAATGGTTCGTCGTCGCCAACGGCCAGGGCGGCGGCGAGACCCTGATCGAACAGGAGAAGAAGGCCGCCGCCTCGCTCCGCGCCGAGGTCGAGGCCGACCCCTTCGTTCAGTCGATCATGGCGGCGTTTCCCGGCGCGACGCTGGGCGAGATCAAGACCCTGGCCCCGGTGGTCGAACTGCCGGTCATCCCCGATGAAGGAATTGATGGCGACCTCGAATAGATCCAAGCTATAGTAGTTAACTCGAATTTATCTTTATTGGTTCGTATACTAAGTCCTCAAAAGTTGTTGTTTTGACCGGAACAAAGAAGCTGGCAAACCTGACGGAGCGCGATTTCACGCGCAAGGGAGGATAAAATGCTCAAGAAACTGGTCATCGGCACGTTCATGGCTGCCTCGACACTCGTCTCAATGCCACAAGTCGCATCCGCGCAGCCAGACTGTGCTCTCGACTGCTTCTGGGTGGACATCAGGAACGCAGACGGCGACATCGTGGGCGGCTATTGGGAGTGCCCGGACAATCCGACGACGATGGATTGCGTCGAATAGGGCGCGGTCGACCGGCTGGTGACTGGGGGCGATCGACGCTTCTGTTCGCTTGTTGTCGCCAGTCGGGCCTTGCGCATCGCGCGAGCGACGCGGTTATCCGATTGTCTGAACCCTCCCGCCCCAGCGCCGTTACGACTCCCCGAAACCGAGGAGTCACCACATGGCCGCGCGTCCTGTCTGGCATGGGCATCTGAAGCTGTCGCTGGTCACCTGTCCGGTCGGCCTCTACACGGCCACCGCGTCCAACGCCCGGGTCAGCTTTCACCTGATCAATCCCGACACCAACAACCGCATCCGCATGGTGCCGACCGATCCCGACGCCGGGCCGGTCGAGCGCTCCGATCTGGTCAAGGGCTATGAGGTGTCGAAAGACGAGTATGTCCTTCTGGACGACGCCGACTTCGACAAGGTCAAGCTGGAGACCACCCACACCATCTGCATCGACAGCTTCGTCGACGAGACCGACATCGACCGCCTCTACTGGTCCGACCCCTTCTTCGTCGTGCCCGAGAAGGGCGTCGGCGTCGAAGCCTTCGCCGTCATCCGCGACGCCATGAAGGCCGCCGGCAAGGTGGCGCTCGGCAGCCTGGTTCTGCGCGGCCGGGAGCGTCAGCTGGCCCTGGAGGTCCGCGACGCCGGTCTGGTCGCCTACACCCTGCGGGCGCATGACGAGGTCCGCGACGCGGCGGACTACTTCGACGACATCCCCTCGGTGAAGGCCGACAAGGACATGGTCGAGATCGCCACCCGCATCATCGCCCAGAAGGAGGCCGACTTCGATCCGACCCAGTTCCACGACCGCTATGACGACGCCCTGCGCGACCTGATCAAGGCCAAGCAGAAGGGCGGCAAGGCCGTCGTCGGCGTCGAGGAGCCCGAGGACACCAACGTGGTGGATCTGATGGCGGCGCTCAGAAACAGCCTCAAGGGCTCGTCCGGTGGCGGCTCCGGGAAGAAGGCCGCTCCGAAGACGTCGTCGGGGCGCAAGCCAGCCGCCTCGAAGTCCTCCGCGAAGAAGAAGGCGGCGTGACGGCGGGCCGCCGACCGCCGGCCCGATGGCTTCGAAACGCGCCGAAGCCACCCTTTGGGGCGATCAGTGGCGGCGTTCAGCGACCGGCGGCCTGGCCGCCCGGGTAGAAACCCTGCGACCGCTGGATTTCGTCGAGATAGATGGTGAACTCCACGATCTTCCAGCCGCCGTCAGCCTGGCGCCGCGCGACGTAGTCGTAGCGGCACAGCATGTATTCCAGCGTCACGGCCTGCGCCTCGGCCGTTCGGGCGTCCGAACGGATGAAGTGGGGCACCCCGGCGTAGGCGCTGACCCGGGCGGTGTCGGCATCGGTGAAGTCGATGTCGAAGTTCGACATCAGGTGAAGGCTGGACGAGTAGTTGGCGTTCTCGAAGAAGCCGTCGGCGAAGGCGATCCAGTCGGGGATGCCGGTCACCTCGCGCAAGGGGGTGGCGTTGCGCAGCGGATAGACGGTGATCTTCACGTCGGGCGCGAACGCTTGGGCATACTCCGCTGCGGCGCGGGCGCGGCCGTTGGCGCGGTCGGCGAAGTGGACCGACAGCTCGTCATTGCCGCGTGCGTAGTGAAAGGCCAGCTGGCGCAGGGCGTCGCGGTCGGCGCTGACCTGCAGCCGGGCCAGGGTCTCGCCGACCCAACGGTCGTAGGCGGCGGTGCCCGGCTGGGCGGGCGGAATCAGGCGGTCTTGCGCCGAGGCGGACCCGGCGATCAGGGCGAGGGCGGCGGCAGACGCCGCGAGGATCATGCGTGACATCGTTGGGGCTCCATCGTCGCCGGAAGTGGCGATGGCGGCCAGATAGATGACTGACCGATCAATTACAAGGTCAGCACGAGGCATTGATTAGAGATCGGTCGTTCCACATACTCCCACCATGGCCAGAACCCGTGAATTCGATCTCGACGCCACCCTCGACCAGGCGATGCGCGTCTTCTGGAGAAAGGGCTATGCCGCGACCTCCATGTCGGACATCTACGCCGCGACAGGTCTGAAGCCGGGCAGCGTCTACGCCGCCTTCAAGGACAAGGAAGGCCTGTTCCAGCAGGTCTTCACCCGCTACGCCGAGCGCTTCCGCTCGACCCTGCCGACCGACCGCCAGGGCGTGGCCGCCATCCGCGCCTGGATCGCGCTCCAGGCCGAGCTCGCCTCGCAAGACGCGGATCGTGCGGGGTGCCTGATCGTCAACACCGTCGCGGAGCGCGAGGCCCACTCCCCCGCTACCCAGGCCATGGCCCAGGGCCGGATGCGCGAGATCCGCGACTTCTTCGTCCGCCACCTGGTGATCGCCGTCCAAGCCGGCGAGCTCCCGGGCGACACCGACGTCGACCTGCGCGCCGACGCGCTGGTGGGCACGGTCGTCAGCATCATGACCCTGGGCCGCGCCGGGGCCGACGCCCGCACCATCCAGCATGTGGCCGACGCGGCCCTGGAGGCCTTCCCCGACAAAAAATGATCGGTCGATTATTTTTTATCTTGATCATTCAATCCTGATTTCACAGATCGGCGTCGCACCGACGCTCATCGAAAGGATCGGACCCATGATCGGACACACGGTCGTCGTCATCGGCGGCAGCCGCGGCATCGGCCTGGAGGTCGCCCGCCAGGCCCTGGCGCGCGGCGCCGCCGTCACCATCGCCGCGCGCGGAGCCGACGCCCTGGCCCAGGCCGTCGCCGCCAACCCCGACCTGAACGCCGTCGAGGTCGACGCCACCGACGCGGGTTCGGTCCGCGCCCTGTTCGACCGCTTCGAGCGGGTCGATCACATCTACAGCGCGGCGGGCGGCTTCGTCGGCGGACCGGCCGACGGCGATCTGGACGCCTATCGCGCCGCGCTGGAGCCGCGCATCTTCGGCGTCGCCCACATCCTCGTCGCCACGGCCGGCAAGATCCCGGCGGGCGGATCGATCACCCTGACCGGCGGGGTCTCCACCGACCGGCCGGCCAAGGGCGCCTGGATCACCAACATCGGCACCGCCGCCGCCGAGCAGAGCGCCCGCGCGCTGGCCCTCGACCTCGCCCCCATCCGCGTCAACGCGGTCGCCCCCGGCTGGACCGACACGCCGATGTGGGACGGCCTGTTCGGCGAGGACAAGCACGCCGCCTTCGCCGACGTCGCCGCCAAGCTGCCGGTCGGACGCATCGCCTCGGCCGCCGAGGTCGCCGACGCCGTCCTGTTTCTGATGAACAACGGCTCCGTCACGGGCGAGGTCGTCCACGTCGACGGCGGCCACCGCCTGGTCTGAGGCCGCGCGATGACCGTGCTCAAGGCCCTGCCGTCCCTCCTCGTCCTCGCGACGGTGCTCGCCGCCGCCCTCGCTCTCGGGTGATCCCCATGCGCTATCACACGGTTGGCCGCACCAACACGGACGTCCAGCGGGTCGATCGCCGGGCGGAGATCGTTGCAATGCCGGACGGTGCGTGGCCCGTCACCGGTCGGACCGAGAGGCGGGTCGCGGTCGATCTCTGGATCGACCCCATCTGCCCCTGGTGCCTGATCGGCATGACCCAGATGGAGCGCGCGGCGGCGGCTCTGGGCGTCGCGCTGGACCTGCGGTTACGGGCCTTTCGCCTGCATCCGATCTGGCCGGCCGATGGCATGGACTGGCGCCAGTTCCAGGCCCACCGCGACCTGCCCGATGCCGTCTTCGACCGCGTGGCCGAGGCGGGCTGGACCCACGGCCTGGACTTCCGCTTCTCCGAGATCGCGCGGGTGCCGGACACGACGGACATGCATCGCCTGCTGATCGCGGCGGGACCAGGTCAGGCGCGCGCGCTGTACGTCGCCTTTTCCGACGCCTACTTCTTCCGGCGCGAGAACCTGGCCGATCCCGCAATCCTGCGAGGCGCCGCCGCGCGGGGCGGTCTCTCCCGGACCCAGTTCGACGCCGCCCTGTCGGACCCGACGACCCTGTCCCGCCTGACCGGGGACGAGGCCGAGGCCCGCGCCATGGGCGTGACCGGCGTGCCCTTCCTCAGACTGGGTCAAGCGCGCCTGTCCGGCGCCCAGGGCGAGGGCGGCTACGCCCGCCTGCTCGGTCAGGTCCTCGCGTCCCGCTGAGACCCTTCACCCTTCCCCGTTCGACGCGCGGACGCTCCCGGCCGCGCGCCCTTCCTCCCCTCGGGAGCCTTCAAGGAGAGACTGTGATGAAAGACCTCTACGTCGCCCGCGTGGCGATCCAGCACGGCCGCGACGGCACGGCCAAGTCCGAAGACGGCAACCTCGACGTGCGCCTGGCCTTTCCCAGGGAGCTGGGCGGCAACGGCCAGGGGACCAACCCTGAGCAGCTGTTCGCGGCGGGCTTCTCGGCCTGCTTCGCCAGCGCCGTCCGCTTCGTCGCCGGCCAGAAGAAGCTGGACGCTGGGACCGTGACCGTCGATACCGCTGTGACCCTGTTCGTACGCGAGGACGGCCGCTATGGCCTGCGCGCCGATTTCGACGTCAAGGCGCCGGGCCTGTCCGGCGAAGATCTGGACGCCGTCATAGCCGAGGCCAAGCGCATCTGCGCCTACACCAACGCCACGGCTGGCAACGTCGAGACGCGCTTCACGGTCACGGGCGCGTAACGAGCTCCGGATCAGCTCTGCGAGGTTGGACCCGGAGCCTCAGTCCGAAAATCCGCCTCTCCAGGACCGAGCCCGGATTTTGCGTCGCCGCGACGGCCGTTGTCGAACCAGCAGCCCGCTAAAGATCGAGCGCCACCCGCAGCTCGTCTTTAGAGAACGGCTTGACCAGCGTCGCGTGGGCGCCAAGGCCCTCGGCCATCTTCAGGATCGGTCCCGGACCGAGGCGGCCACCGCCGGTGATGGCGACGATCCGCATGGGCGTGTCCCGGCCGGTCTCCATGATGAAGTTCAGGCCGTCCTTGTCGGGCATCAGGATATCGACCACCGCCGCATCCGGCCTATGCTCCCGAACGAGGGCGTGGGCCTGGTCCACGGTCTCGGCGAGAAGAACTTGGCAACCAAGCTCCGTCAGCATGTCTCCGACGTGTTGAAGCATGAGAGGATCGTCCTCGATGACGCAGACCTTTTTGGACATGGCCGCCCATTGCCTCCCTTGATGCGATCGTTCGTAACGCGCGTCGCGCAGATCGGGCGCCATCGGCCCGGCGTGCTGACAGGTATCGCCCTTCTTCTTGTCACGACTTTGCTGGTCCTGTCAGCGGCCGAAATCGCGCGGGAGTTCAGCGCCGCCTCCCGTCTAAGGAGCGCGGTGACCCAGTCGTACGAGACGCGCAACCAGATCCAGCGCGTGTTCTCCCTGCTGCAGGACGCCGAGACCGGGCAGCGGGGTTATGTCATCAGCGGCGACGGCCGGTTCCTGGAGCCCTATGTCGACGCGACTGGCGGTCTGTCGCGACAGATGGCGGAGCTGGAGGCCCTGTTCGCCGATCGTCCGGAACAGCTCGCTGACTTCGAGGAGTTGGAACGGCTGGTGGAGCAGAAGGAACTGACCCTGGTCGCCGCCATCGAAGCGCGGCGGACCCTGGGCCGCGACCAGGCGATAGACCTCGTCTCGGAAGGTCAGGGCAAGGCCGTGATGGACCAGATTCGCGGCATCGTGGACGCCATGATCGCGCGCGAGGCGCGCGAGCTTTCAGCGCTGTCGCGGGCGGCCGAGGCGCGGACGACGCAGACCTGGCAGCTCATCGTCGGTCTGTTCGCGGCCCTGACGCTGGCCCTGCTGACGGCGGTGGTGTTCATCTGGCGTTACCTGAAGACGCGCAACGACCTGCTTCGCCGCATGCGGGCTGTGGCGGCGCGGCAGGAGGCGGTGTTCGACAGCGCCATGGACGCGATCCTGACGCTGAACCCGTCGGGCAGCATCGAAACGATCAATAGGGCGGGCGAGCGCATGTTCGGCTGGACGGCCTCGGATCTGGAGCGGCGCGACGTGGCTCGGCTGTTCGACCTCGCCGACGATCGCCAGGGACCGTTTCTGAAGCGGATCGGGGCGGCGCCGGAGGCGCTCGAGGACGGGGTGCTGCGCGAGATGAAGGCGCGGCGCAGGGACGGGAGCACCTTCCCCATCGACGTGGCGCTGGGCGCCATGCGGCTGCCGACGGGGCTGCACGTGGTGGCGGTGGTGCGCGACATCACCGAGCGGCGACGGGTCGAGCAGATGAAGGCCGAGTTCGTTTCGACCGTGAGCCACGAACTGCGCACGCCGCTGACCTCCATCGCCGGGTCGCTGGGCCTGCTGGCGGGCGGGGCGGCGGGGGCCTTGCCGGAGAAGGCGGGGCGGCTGATCGGCATCGCCCAGGCCAACTCCCAGAGGCTGGTGCGGCTGATCAACGATATCCTGGATGTGGAGAAGCTGGAGGCCGGCAAGTTCGAGCTCGACCTGCGGCCGCTGGACCTGCGCGAGATCGCCGAGCGGTCGATCGAGGGCGCGCGCGGCTATGCCGACGAGCTGGGCGTGGCTCTGACGCTGACCGAGGGCGACGATGCGCCGGTGCGGGGCGACGCCGATCGGCTGGTGCAGGTGGTGACCAATCTGCTGTCGAACGCGGCCAAGTTCTCGCCCCGGGGCGGGGCGGTGACGGTCAACGTCTATCCCGAAGCGCGTATCGCCCGCCTCAGCGTCGTCGACCAGGGCCCGGGCATCCCCGAGGCCTTCCGCAGCCGCATCTTCTCCAAGTTCGCCCAGGCAGACAGCTCCGACACCCGGTCGAAGGGCGGCACCGGCTTGGGTCTGGCCATCGCCCGCGAGATCGCCGAGCGCCACGGTGGGCGGCTGTGGTTCGAATCGACCGAGGGCGAAGGCGCCACTTTCCACCTGGACCTGCCCCTGGCGATCGAGGTCGCGCCGGCCGCGGGCGGAGAACCGCGGGTGCTGATCGTCGAGGACGACGCGGACGCCGCCGCCGTGCTGGCGGAGATGCTGCGGATGGACGGCCTGACGGCCGAGACGGTGGAGACGGCCGAGGCCGCGATGGCCGCGATCCAGTCCGGAGACTATGTCGCCGCCCTGGTCGATCTGGGCCTGCCGGACCAGGACGGGGTCAGCCTGATCCGGGCCTTGAGACAGAGCGCCGAAGGCCGTGATCTGCCGGTGGTCGTGGTATCGGGCGACGTGGCGCGCGGACGGCGCAAGGGGCGAGCGCTGGAGGTGCTGGACTGGCTGGACAAGCCGGTGGACGCGGATCGCCTGAGGTCGGCCGTGGCCGCGATCCGCAACCGCATTCACACCGATCGGCCGCTGGTTCTGCACGTCGACGACGATCGCGACATCCTCGACGTCACCCGCGCCGCCCTGTCCGAAGTCGCCGAGATCGTGACCGCAGGCACGCTCGCCCAGGCGCGCGAGGAGATCCGCAAACGGACGCCCGATCTGATCATTCTGGACCTGGGGCTGCCGGACGGCTCGGGCATGGAGTTGCTGCCCGAGATCGGCGCGGACGGATCGGGCATTCCGGTCGTCGTCTATTCCGCCCAGGAAGCCGACGCCCAGCTGATCGGCAGGGTCGAGGCCGTTCTGACCAAGTCCCGCACCTCCCTGACCGACCTGGTGCGCACCGTGCGGCGACTGAGCCTATCGACTGAGGAAACGTCATGACCCTGAAGATCCTGCATGTCGAGGACGAACCCGACATCCGCGAGGTCGCGGCAATGGCGCTCGACCTCGAGGGCGACATCGACCTGACCGCCGCCGCGTCTGGCCCGGAGGCCCTGGCGCTGCTGGACGGCTTCACGCCCGACGCCGTGCTGCTGGACGTGATGATGCCGGGCATGGACGGGCCGAGCGTGCTGGTCGAACTGCGCAAGCGGCCGGAGCTGGCGGCGACGCCCGTGATCTTCATGACCGCGCGGGTGCAGGCCAGCGAGGTGGCGCGCTACCTCGACCTCGGCGCCGTCGGCGTGATCACCAAGCCGTTCGACCCCATGACGCTGGGTCGCGAGGTCAAGGACATCCTGGCGGAGGCGCGGGCGTGAGCGACGCGCTGGCCGGCTTGCGTCAGCGGTTCGTCGCGCGGTGCGTCGGCGATCTGGCCCGGCTGCGCGACCTGGCGAGGGGCGACCTGGCGTCCAGTGAGCTTCAGGATCTGGCCCATTCCCTCGCGGGGGCGGCGGGCACCTTCGGCTTTCCGCACGTCAGTGATGTGGCGGGGGGCGTGGATGACCGCTTCGCGCTGGGCCAATCGCCATCGAGGGCCGAAGTCGAAGCTCTGATCAACGCACTTCAGGACGTCGTCGAGGCCGCCTGACCGAAGCCCTTGCGGGTCATGGTCCCCCAGGACTGGCTGCGGCGCAGATACTGCCAGGTGCCGCGCAGCCGCCAGATGTTGTTGAGCTGGCGGTAGCCGAAGTTCTCCAGCACGGCGACGACGGTCAGCAGCACCAGGTCCCGCGCGCGCGGGAAGCGCCGCAGCTCACTCTCCTCCAGCGCCAGGGCGCCCACCGAGATGACCACGCCGAAGGTGAAGCTGACCGCCAGAAAGCCGAGCAGATAGTCGAACGACAGGAGCCCCAGCGCCCAGAAGGCCGGGATCAGCAGATAGCCCAGGGCCTCCACGATCGGCCCGATCACATCGACCAGCAGGATGTAGCCGAAGCCGAGCGGACCCAGGCGGCCGTAGCGGGGATCGAACATCACCTTCCAGTGCCGCTCGAAGGTCTCCAGCGCTCCCCGATGCCAGCGCGCCCGCTGGCGGCCGAGGACGGCCAGGCTCTCGGGGGCCTCGGTCCAGCAGACGGGCTCGGGCACGAAGCCGATGCGGTAGGGGCGGCCCTTCTCGCGCATCAGCTTGTGCAGCTTGACCACCAGTTCCATGTCCTCGCCGACGGTGCCGTGTGTGTAGCCGCCCGCCTCGATCACGGCGGCGCGCCGGAACAGGCCGAAGGCGCCGGAGATGATGGTCAGGGCGTTGATGCGGCTCCAGGCCAGCCGCGCCATCAGGAAGGCGCGCAGATATTCGACGGTCTGGAGCAGGGCCAGCGGATTGCGCGGCACGCCGACCTCGACGACCCGGCCGTGCTCGATGCGACAGCCGTTGGCGATGCGGATGGTGCCGCCGACGGCGACGGTGCGTTCCGGATCGTCGACGAAGGGACGGACGGCGCGCAGCAGGGCGTCGGGCTCAAGCAGGGAGTCGGCATCCATGGAGCAGAAGATCGGCGCGCGGCTGACGTTGATCCCGGCGTTCAGCGCGTCGGCCTTGCCGCCGTTCTCCTTGTCGATGACGATCAGGCGGGGCTGATGGCGGGCGCGGTAGACGCCCCGGATGGGCTGGTGGGAGATCGAGAGCTCATAATGCCGGTCGATGGGCGCCAGCTCATAGGCCGCCTTCAGGACCTCGAACGTCTCGTCCTTCGACCCGTCGTTGATGACGATGATCTCGAAGTTCGGGTACTGCAGCGACAGCAGGGAACGCACGCTTTCGACGATGGTCAGGGCCTCGTTATAGGCGGGGGCCAGCATCGCGATCGGCGGGGCGGCCTCGGCGTAGCGGCGCCACAGCACCCCGGCCTGGGGCGTCGAGGGCGTCTGGATCAGCGAGGCGGCGGCCAGCAGCAGCTGCACCAGATAGATCAGGTTCTGCAGCACGCCCGTGCCGATGACGAAAATCGCGATGGTCTCGGCGAAGCCGACCAGACCCGAAAGGATGGTCTGGATCACGCCAGACCTCGCTCGGCCAGCGCCAGGGAGGCCGCGCGGCGAATGACGTCGATCGGGGCGGTGGCGGCGAGCCGCAGACTGCGGACGCCCTTGTCGCCGAGCTGGGCCATGGCGTCGGACGCGCGGAAGCGGACCCACCATGCAGGGTCCTGCAGGAGCTCGATCAGGCGCGGGATCTGGTTGACGGCGCCGATCCGGCCGATGGCCTCGCAGGCCGTGGCGCGGACTTCCCAGCGCGGGTCGTGCAAGGCCTGGGCGAGCCCCGCCTCGGCGGCCGGGTGGGCTAGGGCCCCGAGCGCGCGGATGGCGGCGGTGCGGACCTCCAGCGCCGGATCGCCGAGCGCGTGGGTCAGGGCCGGAAGCACGGCGTAGTCGCCGGTCGCCCCTAGCGCATCCGCCAGCATGGCGCGAACCGCAAGGCTGCGGTCGGGATTAGCGATCTCCTCGATGGCGGCGGCGGGGCGGTCCATCGCCAGGCGGCGCAGCACTGGCAGGAAGGTCAGGGAGTCCGCGCCCGCTCGCTCCAGCTCCCGAAGCACGTCGCGGAGCGTCGGCGCCTCGCCGAGCTCGATCAGCGACCGGATGGCGGCGAGCCGCAGAGCCGGGTCCCTGGACCGCCTCCAGACGGACTCCAATGCCGCGACGGTGGCGCGCGACGGGAAGACGCTGAGGGCCTCGGCCGAGGCGATGCGGCCGGGGGCGTCGTGGGTGAACAGCCGACTCCTGAGGCGACTGTCGATGCTGAGCGCCTCCAGCGCCTTGATCAGCCGCTGGCGATCGGGGCCCCGCACCAGCGCCATGGTCTCCAGCAGGGCCTCTGCGATCAGGCAGGCGCGCCGCTGATAGGGGCTGAGCTGCGCCGTTGCATCGCCGGCACCGCCGAGAATGGCCATGAAGGCCTTCATTACCGCCCTCTGCTCGGACTGGCGACGTCGGGCGCGGGTCTCCCGGCCCAGCCGCGCGGACACGAGGCCCGCCATCCACAGCAAGGCGCCGGCCGCCATGACGACCGAGGAGACCCACAGACCCTGAAGAACGGTCACCTCAATACCGCCAGCCCAGGCCGAGCCCGATCTCGCGGCGATCGAAGGCGCCGCGATCCTCGTCCGTCAGGTTGACGCGTACGGTGACGCGCCCGGTCGCGGCGAACTCCAGCCCGAGGCTGCGCGAGACCACGGGGATGGTGACGCCCTGATCCGTCTCCGGCGCATCGGCGAGGCCCGCACGAAGCGTCAGCCGCGGATGGACCGCGAAGGCGCCGCGGAGCGCATAGCCCGACTGGCGGGCGTCGGTCTCGTCCCAGGTGTTGATCCAGCGCGCGTCCAGCTGGATCCGTCCCGAGGCGTCGCTCCACTGCACGCCGGGCTGGAGCGACGACACCGTGCCGACGGGATAGCGCGACAGGGAGCCGTCGATCGTGACCGCCCATCCGGCGCCGACGGGGCGTTCGACGCCGCCGCGAACCGACAGTTCGGGCCGATAGTCCGCGTCTGGCGTTCCGCCGAAGCTGAGCGTCGTGGCGCCCCAGCTCCAGCGATGGGCCACGCCGGCTTCCAGATAGAGGTCGGTCCGGTCGAAGCGCTCGGTCCAGTCCGCCAAGGCCGAGAGCGTGGCTCGATCGTCGAGACGGCGAGCGGCGCCGACCACGACCTGCCGCCACGGGCTCAGGCCCTGGCTGAGATCGCTTTCGGCGGCGCTGATGTCGATCCGCGTGCGCGGCTCCTCCGGCGCGGCGAGCTGGGTCCGCAGGGCGGCGACGGCCGGGTCGCCGGGCCGGGCGGCTTCGGCCAGGGCCAGCCGTCGTTCGGCTTCGGCCCGGTCGCCGCGCCTCTGGGCGATGCGCGCCAGGGCGATGTGGGCGTCGGCATAGGCGGGGGCCTGCTCGACCACCGTGTTCAGCTCGCGCTCGGCGTCGTCGAGACGTCCCAATGCCAGGAGCGACAGCCCCAGGTTCAGCCGGGCGTCGACATCGGCGGGCCGCTGGCGGAGAACCTCGGCGAACAGGGCGGCGGCTTCGGCGTTGCGGCCCTCGCGACGGAGCGCCACGCCCTGGGCATAGGCTTGATCGGGCGACGCCGGCTGGACCTGCTCAACGGCCGGGGGAAGCGCTGGAAGGATCGGCATTCGAGGTCACAGCATCGGCAAGCGGGAGGACGCGGCGGGCGCGGGCGAGGAGTTCGTCGGGAATGAAGGGCTTGGACAGATAATCGGCCGCGCCGAGGTTGAGCGCGTTCATCACGGCGTCCTCCTGACGGAGCGCGGTGAGCATGATGACGGGAACCTCGCGCAGGGCCGGATCGGCCCGAATGCGTCGCAGCGTCTCGAAGCCGTCCATCACCGGCATCATGGCGTCGAGAATGAGAAGCTCGGGCGGGTCGTCGCCGATCGCCCTCAGCGCCTGAAGGCCGTCTTCGACGCCCGAGACGCGGTAACCGGCGGCGACGAACCGATGCTCGAGCAAGGCACGCAGAAGAGGATCGTCGTCGGCGATCAGGATATGCGGCATCGGCATCTGACAACTCCAATCAACTCGCCTTCCAAGAGAGACGTATCACGCTCTGATGAATCGCGTCTTGCACGTCCCGGCGTGACCGGGTCGGGCTGGACCCCTCGGTTTGTGCTGGAAGTCGCGGAGGAACCTTGAGCCGACGCCCGGAACGACCAAGGGCCCGACGATGTCCCGCCGGGCCCTTGAGAAAATGGTGGAGCTAAGCGGAGTCGAACCGCTGACCTCTTGAATGCCATTCAAGCGCTCTACCAACTGAGCTATAGCCCCGAACCTTTCGGTCGGATCGCCGGGCGGAAAAGCGCCCCCCGGCGAGGCGGCGGAACCTATGTCAGGCGATTTTGCCGATCAAGCCCGCTGCGGGGATTTATTTTAGGCCTCTCCGGGGGCCTGCGGAGCGGGCCTCGAACCCGCTCCGAAACCGGGTCGCGATCAGTCGTCGTCCTTGCCCGGCTTGACGACATCTTCGTCGAAGGCGTCGTCGTCCTCGTCCTCCAGGAAGGGCACGGAATCGTCGTCGTCGTCGCCGGCGAGCACGTCATCGTCATCATCGCCCGCCTCGCCCATGCCGGGCTCCTCGGTCGGATCGACCGGGGCCTCGTCGTCGTCGTCGGGCGTGAGGATCGGCTCATGGCCTTCCTCATCGATCTCGGGGGTGACGGTTTCTTCTTCTTCCTCGTCGCCGTCCGTCGACTTGTCGGCGACCTGATCCTCGGCCTCGTCGGCGGCGTAGCCGCCCGGACGGCCGCGACGGTTGCGCAGCTTGATGGCCTCTTCAGGGTCGAACTCGGTCGCGCACTTGGGGCAGTGGGCGGGGCGCTTGTTCAGGTCGTAGAACTTGGCCTGGCAGTTCGGGCAGACCTGCTTGGCGCCGAGTTTGGGATCAGCCACGGGGCGATGCCTTCAAAATGGGGGCGGGAGAAATCGGGCGCGTCCCTTGCCACCCCTTGGGGCCGCTGTCAAAACCCCGATATGGCCTGGCCTTGAGCGCCGCCGTCCCTCTATCCATCCGGAGCCCGAGCGGGTGAGCCACGCCCCCCATCTGACCGCGCGTCCGTCATCCGGCCTGAAGGGCGTCGTGCGCGCGCCGGGCGACAAGTCGATGTCCCACCGGGCCATGATCCTGGGGGGCATGGCGCGAGGGGTCACCGAGGTCGAAGGCCTGCTGGAGGGCGACGACGTGCTGGCGACCGCACGAGCCGCCGAGGCGTTCGGCGCGGCCGTGGAGCGGCTGGGCGAAGGCCGGTGGCGCGTGACCGGTCGCGGCGGCCTGACCTCCCCGCCGGGCGTAATCGACTGCGGAAACGCCGGGACCGGCGTGCGGCTGCTGATGGGGGCGGCGGCCGGGTATGACCTGACGGCGACATTTGACGGCGACGGTTCGTTGAGGAAGCGGCCGATGGGTCGGGTGACCGATCATCTGGAGCGGATGGGGGCGCGGTTCGAGTGGAGCGGCGCCAGGGGCCTGCTCCCTGCGACCCTGACCGGCGGACGGCTGAGCGCGATCGATCACGTGCAGAGCGTCGCCTCGGCCCAGGTGAAGTCGGCGATCCTGCTGGCGGGGCTCAACGCCGAGGGCGTGACCTCCGTCGCCGAGCCCGAGAAGAGCCGCGACCACACCGAGCGCATGCTGCGGGCCTTCGGAGCCGAGGTGGATGTCCAGGATCAGGGCGATGGCTGGATCATCCGACTGAAGGGCGGCCAAGGATTGCATGGGGCCGCTGTTGCCGTTCCGGGCGATCCGTCCTCAGCGGCCTTTCCGCTGGCGGCCGGGCTGATCGTTCCGGGGTCGGAGGTCACGGTCGAAGGTGTGATGCTGAACCCGCTCCGGACCGGCCTGTTCGAAACCTGGCGCGAGATGGGGGCCGATCTGACGATCTCGAACCGGCGCACCTCCGGCGGCGAGGCGGTCGGCGACATCACGGCGCGGCATTCGACCTTGAGGGGCGTGGTGGTGCCGGAAGCCCGCACCGCCTCCATGATCGACGAGTACCCGATCCTGGCCGCTACCGCCGCCTTCGCCGAGGGGGAGACGGTGATGAGGGGCGTCGGCGAGATGCGGGTCAAGGAGAGCGACCGCATCCGCTTGATGGTCGATGGCCTGCGCGCCTGCGGCGTGGCTGTGGAAGAGGAGCCGGAAGGCTTCATCGTTTCGGGCGGCACCGTGCCGGGCGGGGCGATGGTGCACACGGCGCACGACCATCGCATCGCCATGAGCCATATTGTGCTGGGGTTGGCGGCGCAGGCCGCGGTGACCGTGGACGAGCCCGAGATGATCGCGACGAGTTTTCCAGGGTTCGTCGAGATGATGCGGGGGTTGGGCGGACAGGTCGGGCATTGACGAAATGTCGCCTATAGACGACACTCTCGACCTGATCTTCACGCGCCAGTTCGACGCATGGCTCCTGAGCCTTCGCGATCTCCGCGCCCGGTCGCGGTTGACGACGCGGTTGGACCGGCTGGCCCAAGGGCATTGGGGCGACGTCAAGTCTGTCGGCCCCGGCGTCTTGGAACTGAGGATCGACTACGGTCCCGGCTATCGGCTCTATGCGATGCGACAGGGGAGACGAATGGTGGTGATGCTCGCGGGTGGTGACAAACCGAGCCAGAGGCGAGACGTCGCCTTGGCGCAGGCTTTGGCCAAGGAGTACGGCGATGCCTCTTGAAACGATCCCCTTCGACGCCGCGAGATATCTGGATGAGCCAGAGGCCGTCGAGGAATACCTTCGTGCGTCTTTTGAGGATGCTGCGGAGTACGGAGATCCGGCAATCATCACCAAAGCTCTGGGAAACGTGGCGCGCGCCAAGGGCATGACGAAGATGGCCGAGGACGCTGAGCTGTCCCGCACAGCGCTCTATCGCGCCTTGAGCGAGAAAGGCCGACCGGAGCTGGCGACGATCTTCAAAGTCATGCAGGCTTTGGGCCTGCGCCTGTCCTTCACGCGCCTTGATCCCGCCGCTTGACCCGTCCCCTCGTCATCGCCGTCGACGGCCCGGCCGCTTCGGGCAAGGGGACGATCGCGTCGCGGCTCGCGGGCCATTACGGCCTGCCGTTCCTGGATACGGGCTTGCTGTATCGCGCGGTGGGCGTCGATCTGCTGAGCGGCGGGCGCGACTTGTCCGACGCGCGGGCGGCGGAAGAGGCGGCGCGGGCTCTTACGCCCGAACGGCTGTCGGACCCCGCGGCCCTGACCACCGGCGACGCCGGCGAGGCGGCCAGTCGGGTCGCGGGCATTCCAGGCGTGCGGGCTGCGCTGCTGGAGCTGCAACAGGCCTTCGCGCGCCAGCCGGGCGGGGCGGTGCTGGACGGACGGGACATCGGCACGGTGATCGCGCCGGACGCCCCGGCCAAGCTGTTCGTCACGGCCTCGCCTGAGGTCCGGGCGCGGCGGCGCTGGAAGCAGCTGAACGACCGCGGCGACGTCATCACCTACGAGGCCATGCTGGCCGACATCCTGCGGCGCGACGAGCGTGACGCTGGACGCGGGGCCGCGCCCATGGTGCAGGCGCCGGACGCGGTCTTGCTCGACACCACCGAGATGGATATAGAGGCCGCCTTCGATGCGGCCCGCCGTATCGTCGAGGCGGCGCGCGCTCGATAAGAGCCAATCCAACGCACCCAACCTCGGCTTCCGCGGGCGTTCTGGCTCATCCGCCTCGCCTCGGCCTGTCTACCCGAAGCCATCTCAACCTCGCGCAGGGCCGAACGGTCGTGCGCCTTCAGCCTTTCCTCCAACCCCAGAGTTTCATGACCGACACCCTTTCCCCCTCGCGCGACGATTTCGCCGCGCTTCTCGACCAGAGCCTCGGCGGCCGCGATCTCGGCGAAGGCCAGGTCGTCCACGGCCGCGTGGTCGGCGTCGAGAAGGACATCATCATCATCGACGTCGGTCTGAAGACCGAAGGCCGCATCCCGGCCCGCGAGTTCGGCATCGGCGAAGGCGCCGTAATCCCCAAGGTCGGCGATGACGTCGAGGTCTACCTGGAGCGCGTCGAGAACGCCCTGGGTGAAGCGGTCATCAGCCGCGACAAGGCCCGCCGCGAGGAAGCCTGGACCCGTCTGGAAGTCGTGTTCGCCGACGGCCAGCCCGTCAACGGCGTGATCGTGGGCCGCGTGAAGGGCGGCTTCACCGTCGACCTGGGCGGGGCCTCGGCCTTCCTGCCGGGCTCGCAGGTGGACATCCGTCCGGTCCGCGACGTCGGCCCGCTGATGGGCAAGGAACAGCCCTTCGCCATCCTGAAGATGGACCGCCCGCGCGGCAACATCGTCGTCTCGCGCCGCGCCATCCTGGAAGAGGCCCGCGCCGAACAGCGCACCGAACTGGTCGGCCAGTTGCAGGAAGGCGAAGTCCGCGACGGCGTGGTCAAGAACATCACCGACTACGGCGCCTTCGTGGATCTGGGCGGCATCGACGGCCTGCTGCACGTCACCGACATGAGCTGGAAGCGCGTCTCGCACCCCAGCCAGGTCCTGGCCGTGGGCGACACCGTCAAGGTCCAGATCGTCAAGATCAACCCGGACACCCAGCGCATCAGCCTGGGCATGAAGCAGCTGCAGTCCGATCCGTGGGACGGCGTCGAAGCCAAGTACCCGCCGGGCGCCAAGTACACGGGCCGCATCACCAACATCACCGACTACGGCGCCTTCGTGGAGCTGGAAGCCGGGGTCGAGGGCCTGGTCCACGTCTCGGAAATGTCCTGGACCAAGAAGAACGTCCACCCGGGCAAGATCGTCTCCACCTCGCAGGAAGTGGACGTGGTCGTGCTGGACGTCGACGCCTCCAAGCGCCGCATCTCGCTGGGCCTGAAGCAGGCTCAGGACAATCCGTGGGACGCCTTCGTGGCCGCCCATCCGATCGGCTCGACCGTCGAGGGCGAGGTCAAGAACGCCACCGAGTTCGGCCTGTTCATCGGCCTGGACAACGACATCGACGGCATGGTGCACCTGTCGGACCTCGACTGGAACGTGTCGGGCGAAGAAGCCATCCAGCGCTACCGCAAGGGTGAGATGGTCAAGGCCAAGGTGCTGGACGTCGACGTCGAGAAGGAGCGCGTCTCGCTGGGCATCAAGCAGCTGGGCGGCGATCCGATCGGCGAGGGCGACACCTACAAGAAGGGTCAGATCGTCACCGTCACCGTGACCGCCATCGAGACCGGCGGCGTCGAGGTCAAGTTCGGCGACGACACCGCCCCGGTCACCAGCTTCATCCGCAAGTCGGACCTGTCGCGCGACCGCAACGAGCAGCGCACCGAGCGTTTCTCGGTCGGCGACCGCGTCGACGCCATGATCACCACTGTGGACAAGGCCACGCGCCGCATCTCGGTGTCGATCAAGGCGCTGGAGATGAAGGACGAGCAGGAGGCCATCGAGCAGTTCGGTTCGTCGGACTCGGGCGCCTCGCTGGGCGACATCCTGGGCGCAGCCCTGCGCGAGAAAGCCGGCAAGGAGTGATCCCGGCGGCTTGATCCTTTCAAGCCACTGATCCGGTGACGGAACTTGGGGCGGTCGGAGCAATCCGGCCGCCCTTTGTCTTTGGTTGCAGAATCCGTATGCGGTTTGGGCCGATTAACGCATTTTCCCGGCCCGTGAGCGCCGATCAGGCCTTTTTCGCCCGGCGAGCGAAGGCTAGGGTGGCCTTGCAACCCGATTGAAGTTGCACCCGTATTTGCTCTCCAGAGCGGGAAGGGCGGGGGCCTGACATGATCAAGTCCGAGCTGATCGAGAAGCTGGCGGCCGAGAACACCCATCTGACCCACGCCGAGGTCGAGCGGGTCGTGAACGTCGTGCTGGGCCGCATGACCGAGGCCATGGCCGAGGGCGGCCGGGTCGAGCTGCGCGGCTTCGGCGCCTTCTCGGTGCGGTCGCGGCCGGCGCGCGCGGGCCGCAACCCCCGCACCGGCGAGACGGTGGACGTGCCGGCGAAATCCGTGCCCTTCTTCAAGAGCGGGAAGGAGCTGCGCGAGCGGCTGAACGCGGGCGGCGACGCATGACCCTCAAGCAGCGAGGTTCCGCGAACCGAGCGTTAGGGTCGAGGGTGGCCTGATGGGGCTCCTGTCGGAGTTCAAGGAGTTCGCGGCGCGGGGCAACGTCGTCGACCTGGCGGTCGGGGTCATCATCGGCGCGGCCTTCGGCAAGATCGTCACCAGTCTGGTCGAACAGGTGGTGATGCCGCCGATCGGCCTGGTGCTGGGCCGCGTCGATTTCTCGAACCTGAAGTGGGTCTTGGCGCCCGAGGATCCGGCGACGGAGGCGATCGAGGAAGTCGCCATCCAGTACGGCGCCTTCATCAACACCGTGATCCAGTTCCTGATCGTGGCCTTCGTGGTGTTCCTGATGGTCAAGGCCATCAACAATCTGCGCCGCGCCGAGGCGGCCAAACCCGACCCGGCCCCCGCTGCGCCGACGGCGACGGAGGCCCTGCTGGCGGAAATCCGCGATGAACTGAAGGCGCGACCGAAGGTCTAGGCGGCCGCGCGCATCTCCGCCGGAACCGGCACGGGCCTGAGGCACATCTGGTAGTCGCCGTCGAACGGGGTCGGAGCCCAGGTGTCGACGCCTTCGACGCCCGGCTCAAAGCGGACATGACAGTGGCCCCAGCCGCCCTCGCGCCGAGCAGAGGCGGCGAGCGGTCCGAGCTGGCGCAACAGGACCTCGTTGACGACCTGGATGCGGACCTTGGCGGCGCCGAGCGCCCGGGCGTTGGCCAGAAGCGCCTGCATCAGAGCGGGGACGGCGCGCGGCTCGTCGCGCAGGGCGACGAGGTCGAGGACCTCCAGCACCGGCGGTTCGATGATGCTGGCCTTGGCCATCATCGCCATCGCATAGCCCGTGATCGCCTTGCCGCGATTGAAGGCCAGGACCAGCGGCTCGATCGTCCGGTCAGGGTCGGCGAGGCGCCAGCGCAGCGTCTCGGGGCTGCGGTCGGCGACGATGCGGCCCTCTGCCCGGAACGCTGTCCAGAAATCGCCGAACCGGGAACGGTCGTTGAGGTCCGAGAGAACCGCGACGCCGGCTGGCAGAACAAGCGGGCCGTGATGGACGAGACGGCGGTTGAGGAAGCGTTCCTGGCGCGGATCGACCCAGGTCGGGGCGCGGCGATCGACCTCGCGCCACAGCCGTCCGGCGGCGCAGGTCAGGGTGTCCAGCCGCCACGCCAGCTTCAGCGCACGGGTGGTCGTGGGCCAGGGATGAAGCCCATAGCGTGGGAACAGCGGACTGGACTTGGGATTGGCGTTGAAGGTGTAGCGGGCGAACATGCCCGGCTGTTCGGCGAAGGCCCGCAGAAGCATGCGGCTGTGGCCGCGCGCCGGAGGCTGGACCACGATGGAGTATCCGCTGGTCCCAAACAGCGGATCGTCCCCGCGCCAGAACCGCTGGACGAAGTTGCCGGTGTAGCCGCGCGGCTCGCCGTCGTTGTCGATCAGCAGCCATCCCGCCGGCGCTCCCGCCTCAACTCGCGCGGGATGGTTGATGAGCCAGCGCCAGCCGGCGTCGCTGCGGCGGGGCCAGCCGACCGAGGCGTGCAGCGCGTTGAGGGCGCCGGCGTCCTGATCTTCCACGGGTCTGAGCGAAAACGGCATCACATCTGTCCCTGAACGGGACGCGGGCGCCCCTTCGGGCTTGCGGATGCATCGGGCGGGCCATCGACATCACCCTTGGTTGAAAATCGCGAAGGTCGGAAGAGGTGACGGCCTTCAGGATTTTCTGAAGAGATAGAGCCCGAAGCCGAGATACGGACGTCCGAAGTCGAAGGTCGTCTTGATCTGATCGGTGCGCAACTTTAACGTGTCCCAGCCTTCTGCGCCGGGATGGGCGTCGAGCCAGTCGCGGACCCGCCGGTCCGCCGCGCCGAAGAAGGCGTCCCAGACCTCCTGGGAAGAGATTTCTGCGGAGACGCACTCCAGCCCCGCCGCCATCGCTGCGGCCTTCCAGCCGGCGTCGCTGTCGTAGACGCCGGCGGCGCCGATGAGCTGGCGAAGCGGTCCGGGCGGCTCGGCGGTCCAGGTCAAGTCGCCCCATAGCAGATAGCCCGGGCGGGAGAGACGGTCCGCGAGAACCTGGAAGATGGCGGCAGGCGTGGCGGCCTCCGGTCCCCCGACGCGGGTCGTGCCCAGGGCCACCATCATATCGGCCGGGGCCAGTTCGTCGAGAACCTGAGGAGCCACGCCCTGGCGAGGTTTGACGCAATCCTCGAGGCCGTCACCACACACCCGCTCGCCGATGCGGGAGACCATGACCGGGTCGCGCTCGATGGCGTGGACACTGTAGCCGAACCGGCGAGCCAGCGCCGCCGACACGCCGCCGGTGCCGGCGCCGATGTCGAGGACCCTGGCGCCCGGAGGCAGGCCACTGGCCTCGGCCGCCGCCAGGACCGCCTCCATCGTGACCGGGTTGGCGATCTCGAGACCGGCGTAGGCGATGTGATGATACTCGGGGGCCATGGTCTCGCTTGTAGCGGGTGCCCAGCAAGTCAGGTTGAGAAAGTGCTTTACATTGCAAAGTTAACGGTCGATAAGTCCGGTCATCGGCCGTCTGAATGAGGAACGGCCTTCAACTGGAGCCTTTGTCGATGAGCGACACCCATGACGATCTGACGGACATCGCCTGGATGCGGGGACTGGCCGAGGAAGGCGCGAAAGCGCCGATCCGCGGCGCCTCCATCCTGTTCGCGGCGGGACTGATCTTCGGCTCAGGGGCCGTCGGCCACTGGTTGATCGACGCCGGCTTCATCGCCGCCCCCGCCTCGGCGTTCGGCGCCATTTGGGGCGTGACGGGCCTCCTTTTCGTGACAAGCCTTGTTGTTCTGATCGGTCGACTGAAGCGCGAAGGCGGGGTCGAGACGGCCGCCAATCGCGCCTTCGGCATCGTCTGGGCGGCGCTGGGCTGGGGGATTTTCAGTCTGTTCCTGTCGCTGATCGCCAGCGACTTGGCCCGGGCCGGCCAGTCGAACCTGGCCGAATGGTCGCTGGTGATCCCCTCGATCATCATGGCCTTCTATGGCGTGGGCTGGGCGGTGACGGCGACGATGACGCGGTCCAAGTCGCTGTGGACCCTGGCTCTCGCCGCCTTCGCAGCGGCGCCCGTTCTGGCCGTGCTGTCCGGAACGAGCTGGCAGTATCTGGCCTATGCCGGGGCGCTGTTCGGCCTGATGGCCCTGCCGGGCTTCCTGATCATGCGGTCGGCGAAGGCCTGAGCATGCCGGACGATTTCGATATCGGCCGCATCGACGACGTCATCCACGGACGGATGCGGCTGGGCATCATGGCGACCCTGTCCGGGGTCGAGAGCGCGGACTTCGCCACGCTCAAGGCCCGGCTCCAGGCCACGGACGGTAATCTGTCCGTGCACCTGCGAAAGCTGGAAGAGGCCGGCTTCGTCACCGTGACCAAGCGCTTCGTGGGCCGCAAACCTTTGACCGAAGCCTCGATGACGGATGCAGGCAGGAAGGCCTTCGTCGCCTATCTCGACGCCATGGCGGGGCTGGTTCAGCCGCGCTGATCGGTCCCCCTCGCCTGCCCTTTCCGCCGCCCCTATAGGAAGGGCATGACCAGCCGCATCCACGCCTTCGACGCGCTCGACAATTTTCGGGACTACGGGGATTACGCCACGGCGGCGGGCGGCCATGTGCGGTCGGGCGCGCTTTACCGCTCGGCCCATCATGCGGGGGTCAGCGAGGCGGATCTGGAGCGGCTGGCGGCGATCGATTTCGGCGCGGTGATCGACCTGCGCCGGCCGGTCGAGCGACGCCGACAGCCGTCGAAGCGGCCTGCCAACTTCACCGGCGTGGTGATCGAGAGCGATCTGGACGAGGCCGGTGAGGCGCCGCACATCACCTTCCTGAAAACCGCCGACCTGACCCCGGACAGCGGCCGACGCTTCATGACGGCGACCTACCGCGAGCTCCCATTCGCGCCGGCGCATCTGGACCTGTTCTCGCGCTACTTCCACGCCCTTGCCGACAGCGAGCGGCCGGTGCTGATCCACTGCGCGGCGGGCAAGGACCGAACCGGGATGCTGGCGGCCCTGACGCACCACCTGCTGGGCGTGTCCGAGGACGACCTGATGGAGGACTATCTCCTGACCAATACAGCGGTCGATCTGGAGGCGCGCGCTCCGGGCATCGCCGAGCAGCTGAAGGCCTTCACAGGGCGGACGGTGGCGCACGACGCCGTCGTGGCCTTCATGGGTGTCGAGGCCGCCTATCTGCACGCGGCCATCGCGGCGATGACCGAACGGCATGGATCCGTGGACGCCTATCTGGATCAGGCGCTCGGCGTGGACGCGGTCCTGCGAGACCGGATCACGGAGCGTCTGGCGGCGTGAGCGACGGGCGGCAGGGGCGGCCCTGGATCGAGCCGCTGGCGGTCGCGGCGGGCCTGCGCGACGAGGACGGTCTGCTGTGCCTGCTGTCCGACGGCGGCCCGGCGGGTCGGTTTTCCTACGTCGCCGCTGCGCCAGAGACGGCCGAGGCCGGGCCTCTCGAGCCCGACGGGCTGGCCAAGGCGGTCCGGTCGCAGACGGGACGACACGGCGTCGCCCTGGTCGCCTATGACTGGGGCGCGCGTCAGGCCACCGGTCGCCGCGAGACGGTCTGGCCCGATCTGATGACCGCGCAGTACCCCGCGGCCCTGGTGTTCGATCACGTCGATCAGACAGTCGCGCTGGCCGGCGACGTCGCCATCGGCGAGGCGTGGCTGGCGCGCGCGCAGGCGCCCGAGACCGGGTCCGCGCCGGCGGAGAATTTGACGACGGAAAGCAGCGATATCGACTACCGAACGGCTGTCTCCGATGTCGTCGCGCGCATCGGCCAGGGAGAGTTGTTCCAGGCGAACATCGCGCGCGCCTGGTCGGGCAGGTTGAAGGCGCAAGCGGACCCGTTCGACCTGTTCGTCCGGCTAGCGGCGGGCGCGGCGCCCTATGGGGCCTATTGGCGACTGGGCGAGCGCGCGCTGGTGTCAAACTCGCCGGAGCTGTTCCTGACCTTCAATCCGCGGACACGGCGCATCGAGACACGCCCCATCAAGGGCACGCGACGCCGCTCCACCGACCGGGCCGAGGACGCCGCGCGCGCCGCCGAGCTGATCGCCAGCGAGAAGGATCGCGCCGAAAACCTCATGATCGTCGACCTCATGAGGAACGACCTGGCGCGGGTGTCGGAGATCGGCAGCGTCGCGGTCGAACGGCTGTTCGAACTGGAGAGCTTCGCGACGGTGCACCATCTCGTTTCCACGGTGACGGGCCGGGCGACAGAGCGCGTCGGGCCGGGCGACATCCTGCAGGCGACCTTTCCGCCGGGCTCGATCACGGGCGCGCCCAAGCACCAGGCCATGAAGGTCATCGCCGACCATGAGCCGCCCCGCGGACCCTGGTGCGGCAGCCTGGTCCACATCGACGACACGGGCCGGATGACGGCCTCCGTCCTGATCCGGACGATCGCCCTGTGGCGCGAGGACAGCCGCTGGCGGTTCCGCACCCAGGCCGGCGCCGGCATCACGGCCGGAAGCGATCCGCAGGGCGAGCTGGAGGAGACCGAGGCCAAGATCGCCGCGATTCGCGCGGCGTTGGTCGATCAGCAGTCCGAGCAGGGAATGGTGTCGGTCAGGCGCGGCCGGAGGTAATGGCGGCCGGTGAAGGTGGCGACGCCGGGCAGGAGACGGCCGATCGGCGAATCGTAGACGTAGCTGCTCTCGCCCATGATGATGGTCTCGCCGTTGGCGATCAAACCGTCCGGAACGCTCTGGACACCGGAAATGCCTTCCATGCCGCGGCCCCGGCTCCAGTTGACTCGCGCGACGCCGTCGGTCCCGCGGGTGATGCTGGTCACGCGCATGGTCAGCGGCGCCTCCGGAAACGGCCGCATGATCAGGGAACCGACGTCCATGATGGCGTCGATCTGCGCTCGGCTGGTGGTGGGCGCGCGCGCCACCATGTCGGCGATCTGGGACGTCGTGTGCTGGGCCCGCTTCTGGGCCATGTAGGCCTGGCAGAACTCGGCCAGGCCGAAATAGCAGACGATCAGGGGGGGCACGACGAGGGCGAACTCGACCGCCGCGACGCCGCGCGCATCGCCGAGGAACCGGGCGAAGAACGATCGAAGCGCACGAAGCGGCGTCATCAGAACGGCTCGTTGCGGAAGGCCGTGGTGACCTGGATCACCGCGTCTCCGGAGTTCAGCCGGGTCAGGGCGCGAGACAACAGCGGCGTGACTACAGGCTGCTGATACCACACGCGAACCAGCATAAGATCTCCCGCCTCGCCGGGATTGAAATCCGTCTGGGCCGGATCGAACTCGCCGTCGGCGATGGGATCGGGCGGATTGGGATCGCGAAACTGGGGGATGGGGCGAACGTCGACGACGGCGCGGGCTTCGCAGTCGCCCTCGAACACATTCATCGACTGGCACATGGCGGTGCGGAACTGGTCCGGGCTGACGGCCCCGCCCTGGGCCTGGCCCGTGCGGACCAGACGCGTGGCCTGGTGAACTGCGGACTCCAGCGTGGAATCGACCAGGAAGATGACGCCGAGCTCCAGCACGGCGAAAATGACGAAGAAGAAGGGCACGGCGACGATGGCGAACTCCACCGCGGCCGCGCCTTCGCGGCGGCGGCGAAAGAAATCGAGGGGGCGTCGGCGCCGCGACATGGGTGCGCGGACCCGGATCAGGGCGTGGGAGCGGCGGCAGCGCCGGCGTTGCGCAGCGACGGCGCGCAGGACGAGGCGCAGGCCATCTCTGTCGCCTGGGCTCCGCGCCAGACGCGCACCGAGCCGGTCGAGCCGCCGGTGACGACCACTTCCCCCTGATAGAGGGTGCGGCCGAGCGCATCGACAGCCACCACCTCCGTGACGCCATAGCCCTTGCCGGTCACGAACAGGGTGTTGGTGTCCACGACGGTGACGTCGGCGATGTCGGGGTTGCCGACGATGACCGAGGCGGCCTGGCCGCGCAGGTTGATGCGGCTGGAGCGATCGATCTCGACGTTCAGCGACTGGGCCTGGGCCACGCCGGCGGCTGCGACGAGGGCGACGGCGGCCAGGGCTGACAGCGTTCGGGCGGGAAATCCGGCCATGAGCGGGTCCTTGGTCTATCTCGCACGGGCGCGAGTCGAGCCAGGAGGATCGGCCGGAAACCTCTACAAATCCTGAAAACCGTGAGCCCCGGCAAGAGGTCGGCAACCACGGTTAACGCCGATTAAAGCATTCGCTCGTCGAATACTGACCGGCGACCGGCTTTTCCGACACTATATAGAAGCGCGGCCTGCCCAACAGGCATGAGAGTCAACTTTTCAAGGTGAATATCCCGGTAACCACGCCCTCTGACGCGACCTTAACCGATACCGATGCATGGTCACCGTGCGTTTGGGGGACAAGCGGGCGACCGGAGCCTCCCAGCCATCGTTGCTCGCTTAGCCAGTTTCACCTGAGAGGAAGTCACATGACCCAGTTCATCAAGAAGTTCGTCAAGGACGAGTCGGGCGCCACCGCCATCGAGTACGGCCTGATCGCCGCCCTCATCGCGGTCCTGATCATCACCGCCGTCGGCCTGGTCGGCACGCGCCTCGAGGCCGTGTTCAACGCCATCGCGGCCGGTCTGCAGCTCTAATCGGCCAGACCTCTTGAAGCCTCGGGGGCCGGAGCGGAAACGCTCCGGCCCCTTTGCTTTGCGGGCGCGATGACGCTCCGGGCGCCGGCGCGTCGCTTGAGCGTGGCGAACCCGGCCTTAACGGTCGTCGTGCCAGGCTCCTGAGCATGGAACTTCTGACCCCGCTGCTGCTCGCACCGCTTCCGATCCTGGTGGTGATCGCCGCCCTGACCGATCTGACGCGGATGAAGATCCCGAACTGGATCTCCGCCGCCTTGATGGTGGCCTTCTTCCCGGCCGCCTTCGCGGCGGGGCTGAGCCCCGTCGAGGTCGCCCTGCACTTCGGCGTCGGCGTGCTGGTGCTGTTCGCGGGCATGGTCCTGTTCGCCCTGCGCATCGTCGGCGGCGGAGACGCCAAGCTCATGGCGGCGGCGGCCCTGTGGCTCGGCGCCGCCGCGCTGACTCCCTTCCTGATCTGGACGGCGATCCTGGGCGGCGCGTTCAGTCTCGTCCTGATGGTCGGTCGGAGCCTGGCCCAACCCTATCTGGCCGGCGCGCCCTCCTGGTTCTCCAGCCTGCTGCGGCCGAAAGGCGACATCCCCTACGGCGTGGCGATCTGCGGCGGCGTGCTGCTGGCCTATCCGTCGAGCCTGCTGATCGCCCGCGCCTTCTCCGGCTGAGGCGCCCGGCGTGGCCGCCCCGGCCCGCGGCTCCGCTTAGGTCTGCGTTAACCCGCGCCCGTCATGGTCGTTAACGGTAGGGGCCGCGCGTCTAGAATCGTGCGTCCGGCTCCGCCGGAGATCCAAGATGAAACCCGCACGCATCGCCGTCATCTGCATCGCCGCCGTATCGGCCATCGGCCTGGCGCTCGTGGTGCGCGCCATGGGCTCGTCCTCGGGCGAAGCCGTGGCCACCGCATCGGCCGAGCCCGCCGCGCCCATGGCCAAGGTTCTGGTGGCGGCGCGAGACCTGGCCCCCGGTCAGCGCCTGACCGACGCCGACCTGGAGTGGAAGGACTGGCCCGCCGCGGAGGTCAATCCCGCCTTCATCACCGACGGCTCCGTGCCGGTGCCCCGGCCTGCGACGGCGGAGGGCGAGGCGGAGAAGGCGGAAGCGGAGAAGCCCGCCGATGAGAGCGCAGGCGCCCGCGTCACCCGCGCCGTGACGGAGCTGGCCACCGGCGGCGCGGAAGCCGACTACTATGGTTCGGTCGTGCGCGAACCCATTCTCGCGGGAGAGCCGATCGTGGGCCGCAAGATCGTGCGCGCCGGCGACAGCGGCTACATGGCCGCCTATCTCGAGCCCGGCATGCGCGCCATGTCGATCGGGGTTTCGGTCGAGACGGCGGCCGGCGGCTTCATCCTGCCGGGAGACCGGGTCGACGTCCTCGTGACGGTCGAGCTTCAGGACAACGGCGAAGGCGGCGGCCAGACCCGCTACGCCTCCTCGATCGTTCTGCAGAACGTGAAGGTTCTGGCGGTCGATCAGTCGACCCGGGCCGAGGACGACCAGCAGGCCGTCGTCGGCGCCACGGCGACGCTGGAGGTCTCTCCGTCCGACTCGGAGGCCCTGGCCTTGGCCAAGGCGGCCGGTGAACTGTCGCTGGTTCTGCGCTCCTATGCCGACACGGCCGGGCCCTCCGGCCGCGTCCAGCCCCTGCCCCGAGGCCGTGCGACGCCGCAGACCGCCTCGGTGCGGATCTATCGCGGCGGCGAACCCGAAACGGTGACCGTCCAATGAGGACGCCGATGACCCTCCCGATGAAACCCCTGGTCGCCCTGACCTGCGCGCTGCTGACCGCCGCAACGCCGATCGCGACGCCCGTCCTGGCCCAAAGCTATGGCGCGAGCCAGACGGTCGCCGCCGGGTCCGGTCCGCGCCTGATCAATCTGCCGCGCGGGACGTCCTTCGCGGTCGATCTGCCGGCGGACGCGCGAGACGTGATCGTGTCCAACCCGGCGGTGGCCGAGGCCAACGTCCATTCCCCACGCCGCATCACCGTGATCGGCATCGCGCCCGGCGAGACCGACGCGGTCTTCCTGGACGCGGCCGGCCGGTCGATCCTGACCCTTCGAGTGCGTGTCGATGCCGGCGTGTCGGCGCTCCAGGACACCCTCAGCCGGGTCGCTCCCGGCTCGCAGGTGCGGGCCGAGGCCGTCAACGACAGCATCGTCCTGACGGGCCTGGTCACCAGCGCGGCGGAATCGGAACGGGTCGCCCAGGTGGCGCGGGCCTTCGTCTCGGCGCCGGAAAAAGTTCTGAACCTGACCACCGTGGCCGCCTCCGACCAGGTGACGCTCCGCGTCCGGATCGTCGAGGTGCAGCGAAACGCCATCAAGCAGCTGGGTTTCAACACCGAGGCCGTGTTGCGCCAGGTCGGCAACACCCAGTTCCTGCTCGGACAGACCGCGAGCTTCGGCATCAACGGAGGCATTCTGGGCGGGGGAAGCCTCGGCGCTTCGCGCGACACGACGCGCAACTTCCAGCTTGAAGCCCCCTGCGGCCCCGGATTTCCGGACGGATCGCTTTGTCCCTTCACCGTGCGAGGGCCGGCCGACGCCTCCAACTGGGACACAGCCCAGCCGGGAACGGGTCCGGGTTCCAACGGTCTGAACCAGGGCGAGGCCACCATCCAGGCGTTCGAACGCGTGGGTCTGTTGCGCACCCTGGCGGAACCCAATCTGACCTCCGTCAACGGCGAGGCGGCCAGCTTCCTCGCAGGCGGCGAGTTCCCGGTCCCGACCGGGCGCGACCGCGACGGCAACGTCACCATCGAGTTCAAACCTTACGGCGTCAGCCTGGCCTTCCGCCCGATCGTCCTGTCCGAGGGCCGCATCTCGCTGCAGATCAAGGCCGAAGTCTCGGAGCTGACCCAGACGGGCGGGATCACCCTGGGCGCGGGCTCGGCCAATCCGCTGAACATCGCCGGACTGAACGTCCGTCGGGTCGAGAACACCGTCGAAATGCCCTCGGGCGGCTCGATGATGATCGCCGGGCTGCTGCAGGAGAGCACGCGGCAGGCCATCGACAGCTTCCCGGGCCTGGGCGCCCTGCCGGTGCTCGGACAGCTGTTCCGCTCGCGGGATTACCTGGCGGGCGAGACCGAGCTGGTCGTCATCGTCGAACCCTTCATCGTCACGCCCACGTCGCGGGACCGCATGCAGACGCCGGCCGACGGCCTGCGCATCGCCCACGACGCCCAGACGATCTTCTTCGGCCAGTTGAACCAGGCCTACGGCTCCCCGGCGCCCGGCGCGACGTCCGCGCCGGCCTGGACGGGCCCTGTCGGCTATGTGATCGAGTGAGCGCTCCGATGATCCGCACCCTGCTTGTCGCCGCCTCCGCCCTGACGCTGTCGGCCTGCGTCGGCCTCCCTGCCGAAGGAACCGGGCCGGAGCCCCTGAACCCTGTTTCGCGCTTCGCCCTTGCGGTCGAGCCCGGCGTCGAGCGGATCGCGCTTGCCGTCCACGAGACCGGCCCGTCCGCCAACCAGAGCCGGGCGCTGCAGGACTTCGCCTATCGCTTCTCGGCCGAGGGCGCGCCCGTGCTGCGGGTCGAGGCGCCGTCGGGCGACGATCCCGTCTCCAGCGAGATGGCGTGGAGCGTCCGCAACGCCCTGGAGGCGCTCGGCGTCCCGGGCCATCAGGTCCAGGTCGTCACCTATGTCGCCCCCGATCCGCGGGCTCCGGTGCTGGTCGGCTTCGACACGGTCAGAGCCGCGGTGCCCCGCTGCGGGACCGAGTGGACGAACCTCGCGCGCACGGCGTCCAACGCCGGCTACGCTAACTTCGGATGCGCCGTGAACGCCAACCTGGCGGCCCAGATCGCCAACCCGCGCGACATCACCACCCCGCGCGCCATGACCCCGCCCGACGCCGGTCGGCGCGCGGTCGTGTTCGACAGGTACCGCCGTGGAGAACAGACGGCGGCTATCACCGAGGTCTTGCTCCAGAACGGAGAGGTCTCGAATGCCGTGGACTGATGGTCGATGACGAATGCGTTCGCCTCGCGCCCCTATGAGCCTCTGGATGACGAGTTCGACGCCGAACTCGACGTCGTGCCCCAGGCCGCCCCGCCCGTAGAGGCGGGGGACATCAATCCGCGCGAGCCGCTGCAGTTCACGACGCCCGGCGGATACGATCCAAACGCCGCCGTCGCGCCGGGCGGCACCGTTGTGGCGCATCCCGCTGGCCTTCCGGTGACGCAGGGCGGACTGCCCGTGGGGGCCGGCTACAATCCCGTGGGCGATCTGGTCGCGGGCGCGTCCGCCGCCATTCAACCGCACGCCGTGTCCGCGGGGCTGCAGAACGAAGTCACCATTCCGCGCATCGCCATCCACGTCTTCGCCGAGCGGCAGGACACGCTCGCGGCCTCGGAACGCGCGGGCCAGGATCGCCGCATGGCGCGCGCCACCACCCAGATCCGGGTCGGCGGCATCCCGGCCGCCGTCGACGCCTATAATCAGGAGCCGACGCCGCCCCTGATCATCGTCGAATGCATGCAGGATCCGGGCGCCCTGCTCTGGCAGGTCGATCGTCTGGCCGAGGTCTGCGACGCCGGGACCAAGGTCATCGTCATCGGCGCGACAAACGACATCATCCTGTTCCGGGAACTGATGAAGCGGGGTGTCAGCGAGTATCTCGTCGCGCCGATTCAGCCGCTGCAGCTGATCGCCGCGATCGGCGGCCTGTTCTCCGATCCCGCCCAGCCGTTCGTCGGCCGCTCGATCGCCTTTGTCGGCGCGCGGGGCGGATCGGGCGCATCGTCGGTGGCGCACAACACCGCCTACGCGATGTCCGAGAAGATCGGCGCCAACACCGTCATCGTCGACTACGACCTGCCGTTCGGCACAGCGGGGCTGGATTTCAACCAGGATCCGCTGAACGGCGTGGCCGATGCGCTGGGCCAGCCCGACCGTCTGGACCCGGTGCTGCTGGACCGGATGATGGTCCGGTGCACGGACAAGCTCAGCCTGTTCGCGGCGCCCGCGACGCTGGACAACGACTGGGAGATCAGCGCCGAGGCCTTCGAGGAGGTCACGACCCAGATCCGGGGCACGGCGCCTTTCGTGGTGCTGGACCTGCCGCACATCTGGTCGGGCTGGATGCGCCGCACCCTGATCGCCGCCGACGAGGTGGTGGTGGTGGCGACGCCCGACCTGGCGTCCCTGCGCAACGCCAAGAACATGATCGACCTGATCCGCTCGGGTCGTCCGAACGACGCGCCGCCGCGGCTGGTGCTCAATCAGGTCGGGGTGCCGGGACGGCCCGAGATTTCGGCCAAGGATTTCGGCGCGGCTCTGGGGGTGCATCCCAGCCTGTCAATCCCGTTCGACGCCAAGCTGTTCGGGGCGGCGGCCAACAACGGCCAGATGATCCTGGACATGGGCGCCAAGTCCAAGGCCGCCGAAGCCTTCCAGCTGCTAGCCCAGATCGTCTCGCGCCGCGAACTGCCGGCGCTGGCCGCGCCCGGCAAGGCGCCCAAGGCCCCCAAGGGCGAAGGCAAGTCCCTGTTCTCCGGCCTGTTCAAGAAGAAGACCTGATCCGTGTTCGGCAAGCGCACAGGTTCGCCCGGCGTCGCGACGGCCCCCCCGCCGCCCCAGCCCGCGCCCATGCCCGAACCCGCGGCCGCCTTCGACCACGCCGCCGCCTCGCCTCAGCCCCAGCAGGGCCATCAGACCCAGGCCTTCGGGTTTTCGGCCGAGGGCATCGCGCCCCAGCCCGGCCCGGCCGCACAGCCCCGGCCCGGTCCGGCCGCCGGAGCCTCCGCCGGCGTGGACCGGCTCGACGCCCTGGCCTCCAAACCGAAGCCCAAGCCCCAACCCCAAGCCTCGACAGGCCCCGGCCCCAAGGCCACCCCCGGCTTCGAGCAGCTGAAGAAGGCCCAGGCCGTCGCCGAGATCGTCCGGGAACAGAGCGACTACTACCACGCCACCAAGACGACGATCTTCAACGCCCTGATGAACACGATCGACCTGGCCCAGCTGGCTCAGCTCGATCCCAAGGCGGCGGCCGAGGAAATCCGCGACATCGTCGCCGAGCTGGTGGCGATCAAGAACGTCTCCATGTCGGTGGCCGAGCAGGAGCATCTGGTCCAGGACATCGTCAACGACGTGCTGGGCTATGGACCGCTGGAGCCGTTGCTCAGCCGCGACGACATTGCCGACATCATGGTCAACGGCGCGGGCCGGGTGTTCATCGAGGTCGGCGGCAAGGTGCAGCTGACGAACGTTCGCTTCCGCGACAACGCCCAGCTGATGAACATCTGCCAGCGGATCGTCAGCCAGGTCGGCCGCCGCGTGGACGAGAGCAGCCCGATCTGCGACGCCCGCCTGCCGGACGGAAGCCGCGTCAACGTCATCGCCCCGCCGCTCGCCATCGACGGCGCGACCCTGACGATCCGGAAGTTCAAGAAAGACAAGCTGACCATGCGCAATCTGGTGGAGTACGCCTCCATCAGCCCGGAAGGAGCGCGGGTTCTGGGCGTCATCGGCGCCTGCCGATGCAACGTCGTCATCTCGGGCGGCACGGGTTCGGGCAAGACGACCCTGCTCAACACCATGACGGCCTTCATCGACCCGACCGAGCGGGTCATCACCTGCGAGGACGCGGCCGAACTGCAGCTGCAGCAGCCGCATGTCGTCCGTCTGGAGACGCGGCCGCCGAACCTGGAAGGCCAGGGCATGATCACCATGCGGGACCTGGTGAAGAACTGTCTGCGGATGCGTCCCGAACGGATCATCGTCGGCGAGGTGCGCGGACCCGAGGCCTTCGACCTGCTGCAGGCCATGAACACCGGCCACGACGGGTCGATGGGCACGCTGCACGCCAACAGCCCGCGCGAGGCCATCAGCCGGATGGAATCGATGATCACCATGGGCGGCTACGGCCTGCCGTCCAAGACCATCCGTGAAATGATCGTCGGCTCGGTCGACGTCATCATCCAGGCCGCCCGCCTGCGCGACGGTTCGCGCCGCATCACCCACATCACCGAGGTCGTGGGGCTGGAAGGCGATGTGATCGTCACCCAGGACCTGTTCGTCTACGAGATCACCGGCGAGGACGAGAACGGCAAGATCGTCGGTCGCCACAAGTCGACCGGCATCGCCCGTCCCCGCTTCTGGGACCGCGCCCGCTACTACGGGCTGGAGCGCGAGCTGGCCGAAGCGCTGGACGCGGCGGAGTAGGCGATGCTGGAAGTCATCGCCGCGATCCTGGCCTTCATCACCATCGGCGGGCTCGGCTGGGTCTTCGTCGGCGGCGACGACAGCTCGGCCCAGGCGGTGAAGCGCGCCGAGGCCATGGGGCTGGGTCAGACCAAGGCGGCGCGGATCAAGGCCGCCAAGGCGGAGGCGAATACGCCCGAGGCGCGGCGCAAGGCCATCGAGAACCAGCTGAAGGAGGCCGAGCGCAAGGAACGCAAGGCCCGCATGACCATCGGGGCCCGGCTGAAGCACGCGGGCCTCGGCATCAGCGTGCGGACGTTCTGGATCATCAGCGGCGTTCTGGGCGTCGTGGCCGCTCTGGTGGCTCTGGTGTTCGGGTTGCACATCCTGGTGGCCCTGGGCGCAGGCGTCGCCGCGGGTCTCGGCCTGCCGCGCTGGGTTGTCGGATTCGTGGCGTCCGGGCGGATGAAGAAGTTCGGGCTTGAGTTCCCCAACGCGGTGGACGTCATCGTGCGCGGCATCAAGTCGGGCCTGCCGGTCCACGACTGTTTCAAGATCATCGCCAAGGAGAGCCCCGCGCCGCTGGGGCCGGAGTTCCAGACGCTGGTCGAAGGCCTGGGCGTCGGGCTGACCCTGCCTCAGGCGCTGGAGAAAATGTACGACCGCATCCCGACACCGGAACTGAAGTTCTTCACCATCGTCATCGCCATCCAGCAGAAGACGGGCGGCAACCTGGCCGAGGCTCTCGGCAACCTTTCATCGGTGCTCCGCGCCCGGAGGATGATGCGCGAGAAGGTCAAGGCCCTGTCGTCCGAGGCCCTGGCGTCGGCCGGCATCATCGGCTCCTTGCCGCCCGTGGTCATGGCGCTCGTCGGTCTGACCACCCCGGCCTACATGGCGCTGATGTTCACCGATGTCCGGGGGCAGATCATGCTGCTCGGTTCGGCCATCTGGATGGGCTGCGGCATCTTCGTCATGAAGCGCATGATCTCGTTCAAGATCTAGGGGCCGGGCATGGGCATCATCGAAGCCATCGTCGAACCCCGCAATCTGCTCAGCATCGGCGTGGGCGTGCTGGTGTTCGCCACCCTCCTGACGCTGATGAGCTCCATGACCGGCGGGGTCGAGCTGAACAAGCGGATGCAGTCGGTCTCGACGCGGCGCGACGAACTGAAGCGCAAGTCGCGCGCAGCCATCGCCGGCGGCCAGGGCGGGCTGCGCCACACCGACGACGGCTTCAAGAAGAAGATCGTCGAGCAGCTCAACCTGTCCAAGCTTCTGGAGGACCCCAAGGTCGCCGAGCAGATGATCCAGGCGGGCTTCCGCGGACCCAAGCCGGTCACGACCTTCTACTTCTTCCGGTTCGCCACGCCGATCTTCTTCCTGCTGTTCAGCGCCTTTTATCTGTTCTTCATCAACGACTTCGGCCTGCCGCCGATCACCAAGCTGCCGATGATCATGGGCGCGACCGTGCTCGGCTTCTATGGCCCCAACGTCTATCTGCAGAACCGCATCACCAAGCGGCGCCAGTCGATCATGCTGGGCTTTCCCGATGCCCTGGACCTGCTGCTGATCTGCGTGGAATCGGGCATGTCGATCGAGGCGGCGATCGTGAAGGTCAGCCAGGAAATCGGCACGACCTCGGTCGAACTGGCCGAGGAACTAGCGCTGCTGTCCGCCGAGCTCAGCTACCTGCCGGACCGCCGCATGGCCTATGACGGCCTGGCCAAGCGGACCAACCATCCGGGCGTCCGCGCCGTGGCGACGGCCATGGTGCAGGCCGAGCAGTACGGCACGCCGCTGGCGACCGCGCTGCGCACCATGGCCAAGGAGAACCGCGAGCTTCGTCTGTCGGCGGCCGAAAAGAAGGCGGCGGCCCTGCCGGCCCAGCTGACGGTGCCGATGATCCTGTTCTTCCTGCCGGTGCTGTTCGTCGTGATCCTGGGGCCCGCCATCATCCAGATCCAGGACCAGATGAAGACCCGTGACGGTCAGCAGGCGACGGCGCCCGACAGCCCGTAGAGGCTCAGATCATTTCGGCGTGGGCCTTCAGGCTCTCGTTCACGGCCTGACAGGCGGCGCGCAGCTTCGGCCTGTGCTTGTCGTGGAAGCCTTCGGCCCGGAAGCCCGAGAAGACGAAGCCGTTCGCCACGATACAGCTCTGAGGCTGCAACTGCTCGATCTCGAAATAGCGGGTGACGTTGAACAGGAAGCCGCGCTTCTCGGCCAGAATCAGCTGGCGCTCCGGCGTCCACTCGACGACGCCGAGCGTGGTGCGGCGCTCGCCCAGCTCGGGGATGGTCTCGGTCAGGGTCAGGCTGCCGCCGAAGCCGATGCGGCCCTGGACCCGGGTCTCGACGGGGTTCCAGCGGTCCCAATACGACAGGTCGGCGATCAGCGCCCAGATGCGCTCGGCGCTGGTCTGGATGCCGATCCGCTTTTCGATCTTGAAGGGGTTCATGGGAGGCGATGTCGCAAGCACCGGGGCCGGACGCAAGCGCGGGCGTTCGTCGCGGTCTCAGCGGTTGCCTTCCGGCCCGGGCTGGGACGCGGGGGGGGTCTCGGACGCGGGCGTATCGATCAGGTCCGGGTGCGGGTCGCGGCGCAGCGTCGGGCTGAGCAGGGCCATCGCCGTGGCGAACGCCAGCAGCACGGCGTTGGCGCCGAACGGGGCGGCCTCGCCGAGCCCATAGAGCGCCACGCCCGCGACCGGAGGCACCAGGAAGCTGAGCCCCGCCAGCGACATCATCAGCCCGGCGACGGCGCCCTGCTCGCCAGGTCCGACCGCGAGCGACGATCCCGCCGTGAAGCCCGGGCGGGCGAAGCCGACGCCCATCGACACCACGGCGTATCCGACCACCACGCCGAAATAGCCCGGCGCGACCATGCTGAGCAGATTGCCCGCCAGCGCCAGGCCCGCGCCCCACCGCATCAGGGCCAGCGGCTGCATCTTAAGGAGGGGGATCAGGCCCCACTGGACCATCAGGGTCGCGGCGGCGCCGGCGAACATGGCCACGCCGATGAACGCCTGGGCCTGGGCGGCCGGGAGGCCGGTCTCGGCCATCTCGTCGATGATGTGGAAGCCGAGCACGGCGATATTCACAGCCTGCGCGCTGGTGACCAGCAGGCCGTAGAGCAGGAAGTCGCGCACGCGCCGGTCGCGCCACAGACCGCCGCTGTTGTTCCGGACCGTCGGCTGGCGCACGACGTCGCCCGACGGCAGGCGCTTCCAGACGACGATCAGCACGATCAGGCCGATCACGGCGAAGGCGTACATCGGCCCGGCCAGGCCGACGATCGGCAGGACGAGGAAGGGCGACAGCACCGGCCCGATCACCGTGCCCAGCCCTTGCGCCGAGGCGAGCAGCGACATGGCCTGGGTGCGCTCTTCCGGGCTGGTGCGATCCGCGACATAGGCCTGCGACGCGATGGGCGCGGCCGAGCCCAGCACGCCATAGACGGTGCGCGCGATGGCCATCAGGACGAAGGCGGTGATCGGGGCCAGCCACCCTTCCAGGCCAAAGGTCGCCCCCAGTCCGAACCCCGCCATCGACACGACGAAGCCGATCAGACCGATCAGGATGACGTTCTTGCGTCCCGCCCGATCCGACAGCCGCGCCCAGAACGGCGAGGCCACCGTCCACATCAGGGCCGAGATGGCGAAGGCGGCGGCCACCAGGGTGTCCGCCAACCCGAACGTCCGCCCGATGTTCGGCAGCACCGACTGCAGCCCCATGTTCCCGGCCGCCGCGATCAGGCTGACGACGAACAGGATCACGAAGGCGGGCGAGGTCGGCGACATGGGGAGGGGATAGCGCAATCCTCCCCCATTGGGGGCTTGAGGATCGGCTCGTATACGAGCCGATCCTCAAGCCCCCAATGGGGGAGGATCACTCAACGACGGTCAGGGTGGGCTTCAGCCGCCGCCCGTCGTCGAGCCCTAGCCGTGCCTTGACCTCGAACAGGTCGGCCCCTGCGGGCACGATCAGCAGCTGCTTGGGCTCGGCGGCGTTGACGGCGATGACCGCGCCCTTGGGGCAGATGTCGAAACAGCCGGTTTCGATCACCGCCAGTTCGGCCTTCCTGCCCTTGCCGTCGCCGGGCCGGAGATACTTCTTCAGGGCTTTCTTCAGCGACTTGTCGCCGTCCGGGCCGAACCCGCCGTCCAGCTTCTTCTGGCACTTCTTGCAGACCAGGACGACGTCCTTCCAGCGGGTCTTGGTCGTCTTGATCGCCATGTCCGACAGATCGGCTGCGTCGGCAGCATCCGCAAGTCGCTTGCGTCCGCGAAAGGGGCTGTCCATCGTCGCGCGTCCATCTCCGAAAGGCTCGCCATGTTCCGCACCGCCGCCCTCGCCGCCCTGATGACGCTGGCGGCATCGCCCGCCCTGGCCCAAATCACCGCCGCCGAGGTGCGTACGGCGGCCGACGACGTGAACGCGGATGTGATCGCGTGGCGGCGCCACCTGCACCAGAATCCCGAGTTGGGGCTCGCCGAGGTCCAAACCGCCGCCTTCGTCGCCGACCGCCTGCGGGGCTTCGGCTTCGACGAGGTGCGCGAGGGCGTGGGCCGCACCGGCGTCGTCGGCATCCTGCGCGGCGCAGGTGAGGGACCGCAGCGGGTCGTGGCGTTGCGCGCCGACATGGACGCCCTGCCGGTGCAGGAGGCGACCGGCCTGCCCTTCGCCTCGACCGCCACCGGGACCTATCTGGGCCAGACCGTGCCGGTGGCGCATGCCTGCGGCCACGACGCCCACGTCGCCATGCTGCTGGGCGCCGCCGAGGTGCTGAGCGGCATGAAGGACCGCTTCTCCGGGACCATCGTCTTCCTGTTCCAGCCGGCCGAGGAGGGCGTGCCGCCCGGCGAGCCGTTGGGCGGCGCGCGGCTGATGATCGAGGCGGGCGCGCTGGAGAACCCTCAGGTCGAGGCCATCTTCGGGCTGCATGTCGTGCCGGGGCGGCCCGGAACGATCTTCTATCGTCCGCGAGGCTTCATGGCGGCGTCCGACCGCGTCGACATCACCCTGACGGGCCGACAGACGCACGGCGCCTGGCCCTGGCGTGGGGTGGACGTCATCGCGGTCGCCGCCAACGTGGTGCAAACGGTCAACACCCTGACGGCGCGCACCGTCGATCCGACCACCACGCCGACGGTGTTCACCATCGCCACGCTGGACGCGGGCGTCCGCTACAACATCATTCCCGACACGGCGACGCTGTCCGGCACGCTTCGGACCTTCGACCGCGATCAGCGTCAGGCCCTCGTGGATCGCGCCGAGGCCGCCATCGACCATGTGGCCGAGGCCTATGGCGCCAGCGCCGAGTTCCGCGTGACCGAGAACGCCGCCCTGGTGTTCAACAACGAAGAGCTCTCGGCCTGGCTGGCCCCGGTTCTGGAGGAAGCGGCCGGACCCGGCAACGTCAATCCGGCCACGCCGCCGACCACGGTGGCGGAGGACTTCTCCTACTTTCAGAACGAGGTTCCCGGCGTCTTCTATCACCTGGGCGGCACGGCCGATGACGTCGATCCCGCGACGGCCGCCCCGAACCACTCGCCCCAGTTCGACGTCAACGAGGATGTGCTGGTCGTCGGCGTGCGCGCCCATGTGCTGAGCGCGCTTCGGTTCCTGGAGAGCGGCGGGGCCTGACCGATCTCAGCTAACGCTCTTGCTAATCATTCGCAGCCAATCTAGAGCAATGCAAATCATTCGCATTGCCAGGTTTGCTTGTGTCCACTGTTCGCTCGCTGCTTTTGTCCGCATCATTGATCGCGCTGGCGTCGCCCGCGCTCGCCCAGCAGGGCCAGGCTGATCCCGAGATCGCCACGGTAGAAGAGGTCGTCGTCACCGGACGGGCCCAGCGTCTGTACCGCACGCCCGAGACCTCGGTGGCGCGGGGCGGCGAGAGCGTGCTGGACATCCCCCAGGCCACGACCGTGATCAACGAGCAGTTGGCGGCCGACCAGGGCGCGCGGGACGTGACGGACCTGTATCGCAACATCGCCGGGGTCACGACCTTCAGCTATTCCGGGGTGACCTTCCGGGGCTTTCGCCAGGACGAGGTCTTCTACGACGGTCTGAGGGGCAATCCGTTCATCGGCTTCTCCGTGCCCCAGCTGTTCAACATCGAACGGGTCGAGGTGCTGAAGGGGCCGGCCGGGATGCTCTACGGGCCCGGCTCGCCTGGCGGCTTGATCAACTACGTCACCAAGACCCCGTCCGACATGTTCGAGGCCGAGGCCACGGCGGTGCTGGGCGACAACGAACGACGCGGCGGCTCGGTGGAGGTCACGGGGCCGCTCACCGCCGACGGACGACTGACCGGTCGCGCGGGCGCCTTCTACGAGTATCGCGGGCCCATCCGGGTCAACACGGACTCCGAGATCGCCATCCTGGACGGGAGCGTCGGTTATCGGGTGAGCGAGGACCTGCGGCTGGTGATGCAGGCGACGCATTACGAGCAGAAGCTGGACGGGAACCGGCTGCGCGGCGTGCCGGCGGACGATGACGGGAACTTCCTCGCGCCCATCGACTGGAACCACAACGAGCCGACGGACTATCTCGACCTCGAAGCCGACGTGGTGCAGGGGCGGCTGTTCTGGGACTTCGGGCCGGGAACGCGGCTGGACGCGGGCGTGCGCTGGGGCTCCGCGACCGAGGTTCAGCAGTATCACGAGCCGAGGGGCCTCAGGGACACCAACGGCGACGGCGTGGTGGACTTCAGCGCTCGCGAGTTCCGCGACCAGGCGCGGGAGGGCGAGAGCCTGGCCCTCGCCGCCAACCTGGTCCACGAGACGCAGCTGTTCGGGCTGCAGCACCGGCTGCTGGTGGGCGGGGACTGGAGCCGGGAGGAGGCGCTGTCATCCTCCCGCATCGCCCGTACCGGCGTCGTCCCGGGCCTCAGCCTGATCGACCCCGTTTACGGCCAGACATCGGCGGACGACTACAACCTGCGTGCTCTCACGCCGTCGCGCGCGGACAATGAGGCGGTGCGCTGGGGCGTCTATGTGCAGGACGCGGTGCGTCTGACCGAGCGGCTGAGCGTCGTCGGCGGAGTGCGGTACGACCGCTTCGACGATCGGAACCGGCTCAACGGCACGAACCTCGAGACCGAGGCGACGACGCTGCGCGGCGGGGTGATCTATCGCCCGGTCGATGGGCTGTCGCTCTACGCCAGCTGGTCGGAGGGCTTCGAGCCCCAGGGCATCGACTCGCAGGATCCCTTGGCCGGCGGGCCGTTCGATCCGGTGACCGGCGAGCAGGTCGAACTGGGGGCCAAGGGCGAGCTGATGAACGGACGGCTGCAGTTCGGCGCCGCCCTGTATGAAATCAAGCGCCGGAACCTGTTGCAGAACACCGGGTCGGACGCAGGCGACGACGGGGTCGATGACCTGGCGCCGATCGGCGAGGTGACGTCGACCGGCTTTGAGGTGGAGACCGCCTTCGACCTGACGTCGAACTGGGTCGTGACGGCCAACTACGCCTATAACAACGCCCGGATCACCGGGACCGTACCGGAGCAGAGCCTGACCAACGCGGTCGGCAACCGCTTCGCCAACGCGCCGGAGCATCAGGCGGGGCTTTGGACCCGCTACGACTTCGATTCCATCGGCTTCTCGGCCGCGATCGGGGCCGAGCACGTCGGCGAGCGGCTGAGCCTGGATGGCCAGCGGGTGAAGCCCTACACCATCTTCGACGCCAGCCTCATCAAGCGGTTCGGCGAGCGGTTCGAGGCCCTCGTCCGGATCGACAACCTGTTCGACGAAACCTACGCGGCGTCGGGCTTCATCGAGCGTACGGGCCACTTCCCAGGCGAGCCCCGCTCCGCCTTTGTGGAACTCCGCGCGCGGTGGTGAAGGCGGGCGGTCAGAAAGGCAACCGCTCGCTCTGGTGGTGGGTGCACCACTGGCTGGGGCTGAAGCTCGTCCTGTTCATGACCTTCGTCCTGCTCACCGGGACGCTGGCGACCGTGGCGCATGAGATCGACTGGCTGCTTGATCCTGCGATGCGGGTCATGCCCCGCGCCGAGCCGCAAGCGAGCTGGGGCGCCTGGGCCGGGGCGGTGAAGGCCGCCGCTCCCGACGCCGAGATCGAGGCCCTGAACCGGCCGCTGGAGCCCTGGTTCGCCGCCTCGGCCGTGCTCAGGATGCCCGACGACAGCCGGCGCATCGCCTATGTGAACCCCTGGACCGCCGAGGTGCAGGGCGTCTCGACCTGGTTCAACGCCCACCGCTTCCTGCGCTTCACCCATCGCCACCTGATGCTGCCGGTGAAGTGGGGTCTGCCGATCGTCTGCTCGCTGGCGCTTGTCCTGCTGGTGTCGCTGATCACCGGGCTAGTGACCTACAAGAAGTTCTGGCGCGGCTTCTTCCGGCTCCCGCGCTGGCATGCGGGGCGCAAGGGTGAGGCGCGGCGGTTCACCGGCGACCTGCACCGGTTCGCCGGCCTCTGGTCGATCTGGTTCCTGGTCCTGATCGTGGCGACCAGCGTCTGGTACCTGGTCGAGTGGGGCGGCGGACAGGCCCCGCTCGCGCCCCGACCCGAGGTCGTGACCGGCCCGGCCCAACCTGTCGGGGCCGAGCTGGATGCCCTGATGGCGACCGCGCGCGCGGCCGATCCGGAATTGAGGGTCACCGGGGTGCGCTTTCCGTCCGAGAATGGTCGGGGCGTGATCGTCGAGGGTCAGGCGCGGGCCATCCTGGTGCGCGAACGCACCAACACCGTCCAGCTCGACCCCCGAGATGGCGCAGTCCTGCTGACCACGCGGGGCGAGGATCTGAACGTCCATCAGCGCATCTCCGAGATGGCCGACCCCCTGCATTTCGGGACGTGGGGCGGGTTCGCGACGCGGCTGATCTGGTTCGCCTTCGGGGCGATCCTGACCGGCCTGTCGGTGACCGGGGTGCTGATCTATTCCCTGCGCATGAGCCGGGCGGAGGCCGAGGCGCGGCGACGGTCGTCGATCGGCTGGCTGTGGAACAGCCTGGGGCCGGCGGCCTATCCGACCGCCGCCCTGATCCTGATGAGCCTGGCCCTGACGCCGGTCGTTGCGGCCGGCGGCGGGCTGGGCGGTTAGGCCAGCCAGACCATCATGCGGGTGTCGACCGGCTCGCCCCGCGCCTTGCTGAAGCGCTTGCGTTTCTCGCCCGTATAGAGAAAGCCCGCCTTCTCCAGCACCCGGCCGGACGCCGGGTTGTCGGCGAAGTGGCCGGCCATCAGCGCGCGCCGCTTCCACCGCTTGCCGGCCCAGACGAGCGCGCCTTCCAGCGCCTCGGTGGCGAAGCCCCGGCCCCAGAACGGTCGGCCGATCCAGTAGCCGGTCTCCGGAGCCACATCACTGTCCTCGAACATGCCGATGACGCCGACCGGACCCTGGTCCTCGTGCTCGATCAGGAAGGTGGCGGCCTTCGCCGGGTTCTGGGCGGCGACCTGGACGACGAAGTCCTCCGCGTCGCCCTGGCCGAACGGATGGGGCATGCGGCAGGTCATGCGCGCGATGTCGGGATCGTTGGCCAGCCGCGCGATCGCAGGGATGTCCTGGGGTCCGGGCGCGCGCAGCAGTAGACGCCGCGTCTCCACGACCGGAGAGGTTTCAATGACGCACATGGGCGGCCTCGCCTGATGACGTGTCCGCCTCCTTGGGAGAGGGCTCGGGCGGACTTCGAGGCGGGGAACGCAAACGGGGAGCCTGGTGATCCAGACTCCCCGCGGAATATTTCCCTTGGTCCGGATCGGCTGCTTTCTGGAGGAGAGCAACGCGATCCGAAGGCCGGTTTCGCGTTACTCGGCGGCGAGCGCCTGTTGGTCGTCGTTCGCCGGAATGATCGACACGTAACAGCGGCCGCCACGTTTGGTCTGGAACTGGACCGCGCCGGTCGCCGTGGCGAACAGGGTGTGGTCGCGGCCGAGGCCGACGTTGGTCCCCGGGTGGAACTTGGTGCCGCGCTGACGCACGAGGATGTTGCCGGCCAGCACGCGCTCGCCGCCGAACTTTTTCACGCCGAGGCGCTTGGACTCGGAGTCGCGACCGTTGCGCGACGAACCGCCGGATTTCTTGTGTGCCATGGGAAGTCTCCCGTTCTCGTACTGGTCTTAGGCTTCGTCGGACGAAGCGGCGGTTTCAGTCTTGGCGGCGGCCTTCTTGGCCGGAGCCTTCGCAGGCTTGGCCTTCGGAGCCTCTTCAGCCGGGGCGGACTCCATGCGCGGGGCCAGGCCACGGGCGCGGGCGTTGATCTCGGCCTTGGTGATCAGCTCGACCTTGCCGTCCCACTTGGCCTTCTCGCCGGCGCCTTCGATGCCGGTGATGCGCAGGACCGATTCCAGCTGGCGGTGACCGCGCGTGCGGCGATAGCCCTGGCGGCGGATCTTCTTGAAGATCTTCACCTTTTCGCCCTTGCGGGTCTCGATCAGGGTCGCGGCGACGGTGGCGCCGTCGATCAGCGGGGCGCCGACGGTGACGCCCTTGTCGCCGCCCAGCATCAGGACTTCGCCGAAGTTCACGGCCGCGCCGGCCTCGCCGTCGAGCTTCTCGACCACGATGGTGTCGCCCGGTTGAACCCGGTACTGCTTGCCGCCGGTTTTGATCACCGCGTACATGTTGAGGCCTCGGCTTAACGCGAAAAAGAATGCGCCCGCCGGAGGACCCCCCGCGGGCGAAGAGCGGCGACATAGACAAGAGCCGCACCCGAGTCAACGCAAATGGCCCGAAATCCGGGCCGTGACGCGGCTTCCCGCGCCCCTATATTGCCTGTGATGCCCTCCGACACGCCCGCCCTCGACGCGCCCTCCGCCCTCGTCGCCGCCGACCTGATCCGCGACGAGGCGAAGCGCGCGCCCGACAAGCCGGGCGTCTATCGCATGTACGGCGAGGACGGGACCTGCCTGTACGTCGGCAAGGCCAGGTCGCTGAAGAAGCGGATCCTGCAGTACGCGCAAGGCCGCTTCCACACCCAGCGCATCGGCCTGATGGTCTCGCTGACCCGCTCGATGGAGCTTGTGGTCACGGCGTCGGAGACCGAGGCCCTGCTGCTCGAGTCCAACTTCATCAAGAAGCTGAAGCCCCGCTTCAACGTGGTGCTGCGGGACGACAAGTCCTTCGCCGAGCTGATGATCCGCAAGGACCACCGCGCGCCCCAGGTCAGGAAGCACCGGGGCGCCCACACGACGCCGGGGGACTACTTCGGTCCCTTCGCCTCGACCTGGGCAGTCAACCGCACCCTGACGACGCTGCAGAAGGCGTTCCTCCTTCGGTCCTGCTCGGACAGCGTCTATGAGACCCGCACGCGCCCCTGCATGCTCCACCAGATCAAGCGCTGCTCGGCGCCCTGCACCGGCCTGATCAGCCTGGAGGACTACGGCGATCTGGTCGAGGAGGCCTCGCTGTTCCTGCGCGGCAAGTCGCGCGCCGTCATCGGCCGGCTGTCGCAGGAGATGACCGAGGCGGCCGAGCGCATGGACTTCGAACAGGCGGCGCGGGTCCGCGACCGCATCCGCGCGCTGTCGGCCATCGCCATGGAGAACAGCGTCAACGCCGACGGCGTGGCCGAGGCCGACGTCTTCGCGCTCCACAGCGAGGGCGGTCAGGCCTGCGTGCAGGTCTTCTTCTACCGCGGCGGCCAGAACTGGGGCGGGCGGGCCTATTTCCCGCGCGTGGATCGCTCCGACACCGATCCGGAGATCCTGTCGGCCTTCCTCGGCCAGTTCTACGAGGACAAGCCGGTCCCGCGTCTGATCCTGACCAATGTGACGCCGTTCGAGAAGGAACTGCTGGAAGAGGCCTTCTCCATGAAGGCCAAGCAGGCCGACGGCCGCCGGGTTGTCTCCATCGAACGGCCGATGCGCGGTGATCGCAAGGGGTTGGTCGACCACGCCCTGAACAATGCGCGCGAGGCCTTGGGGAGGAAGCTCGCCGAGAGCTCCGCCCAGTCGAAAATCCTGGACGAAGTCTGCGAGGCCTTCGGGCTGGAGAGCCGGCCCGAGCGCATCGAGGTCTACGACAACGCTCACATCCAGGGCTCCAACGCCGTGGGCGGCATGATCGTGGCCGGGCCCGAGGGCTTCCAGAAGTCGCAGTACCGCAAGTTCAACATCAAGGGGACCGAACTGACCCCCGGCGATGACTACGGCATGATGCGCGAGGTCATGCGCCGCCGCTTCTCACGCCTGGTCAAGGACGAGGAGGAGGGGACCGAGGAGGTGGTGCGGCCCGACCTGCTGCTGATCGACGGCGGCGCGGGGCAGCTGGCCGAGGTCCAGGCCGTGCTGGCGGACCTCGGGCTGGAAGACATCACGGCCGTCGGGGTGGCCAAGGGGCCGGACCGCGACGCGGGGCTGGAACGGTTCTTCGTGCCCGGCAAGCCGCCCTTCATGCTGCCGCTGAAGTCGCCGGCCCTCTACTACATCCAGCGGCTGCGCGACGAGGCCCACCGCTTCGCCAACGGCGCGCATGCCAAGCGCCGGGCCATGGACATCAAGAGGAACCCGCTCGACGAGATCGAGGGCGTCGGACCGGGCAGGAAGCGCGCCCTGCTGCACGCCTTCGGCTCGGCCAAGGGGGTCTCGCGGGCTTCCGTCGTCGATCTGGTCAAGGTCGAGGGGGTGAACCAGGCCTTGGCGGAGCGGATTTACGGCTTCTTCCACCCTGAGACCCGGCGCTAGGGTTCGCCGATGTCGGAGCCGCGCGCATGAGCGACTTTTCCCAGGGGACGGTGCACGAGGCGGGTCCCGACCTGCGCGCCGCCATTGAGGGCGATGCGGAGGCTCATGCCCTTTGGGAGGCCCTGACGCCGCTCGGCCGCAATGAGTTCATCTGCTGGGTCGAAGACGCCAAACAGGCCAGGACCCGCGAGCGCCGCATCGTCCGGACGCTGGAGGAGATGCGCGAGGGCAAGAAACGCCCCTGCTGCTGGGCCGGCTGCATCCACCGCACCGACAAGGCGCCGAGCGCATGGCAGCAGGCTGTGCTGATCGACAAGACGCCGCGCGGCTGAGCCGGGGGTCGGAGGTTGGCAGCCCTCCGCCGGATGGCGTATGCCGCCCGCCCATGACCGACGCTGCCAACGACCCCCTCCTCGCCGGCTACCGGCGCTTTCGTACCGAGCGCTGGCCCGAGGCCAAGGCGGAGTATGAGGCGCTGGCCGCCGGCCAGACGCCGCACACCCTGATTGTCGCCTGCTCGGACAGCCGGGCCGACCCGGCCCTGATCTTCGACGCCGCGCCGGGCCAGCTGTTCGTGGTGCGAAACGTCGCCAACCTGGTGCCGCCCTATCAGCCGGACGGGCAACTGCACGGCGTCTCGGCGGCGCTGGAGTTCGGGGTGAAGGCGCTGAAGGTGCGCCGCATCGTCGTCATGGGCCATGCCCACTGCGGCGGCGTCGCGGCCATGCGGAACGGGACGCCCGAGATCGTGAGAGACTTCGTCGCGCCCTGGATCGAGCAGGGCACGCCCGTCGTCCGCCACGTCGCGGAAACCGTGGACCCCGCCGATGTCGAGCAAGCCTCGGAAGAGGCCATCGTGCGCCTCTCGATCCGCAACCTGCGCACCTTCCCCTGGATCGCCGAGCGGGAGGCGGCGGGCGAGCTGGAGCTGACCGGGCTGCACTTCGGCATCGCCGAGGGCATCCTGCGCAAGCTGACCCCGGCCGCGCGGTTCGAACCGGTCGTCTGATTGTCGAAAGTAGTGAAATCCACTACCTTCCCGACATGGAGCGGTCGATCTCAGCCACGGAAGCGAACCGGGAGTTCTCGCGCGTCCTGAGCGAAGTGTCGGGCGGCGCGACCTACGTCGTGACGTCGCATGGAAAGCCGGTCGCCAGGATCGCGCCGGTCACGCCGTCCGCGCTCGACGAAGACGCCAGGAAGCGCCGGCTGATCGCCTTTCTCGATGAGATGGCCAAGACTCCGCCGCAGAACATGGGTCCGATCACCCGCGACGACGGCTACGAGTGAGGGTCGCCCTCGACACCAACATCCTGGTCTATGCGGTCAGCGGGGGCGACGACGCGAGAAACGCGACGGCTCGCGCCTTGCTGAGGGCCCTGCCGCCCTCTGATGTCTGTCTTCCGGCCCAGGTCGCCGGAGAATTCTACAATGTCGTCGTTCGAAAGCTGAAGCGATCGCCGGATGCCGCCATCGCCATGCTGGCCGAGTGGCGGGAAGCTTTCGACATCCGCCCGGCGACGCAGGACGACTTCAGCGCGGCTTTCGAACTGGCTCGGGACCACGAGTTTCAGGTCTGGGACGCACTCATCGTCAATGTCGCCGCCGCCGACGGCTGTGATCTGCTGTTGTCGGAAGACATGCACGACGGTTTTCGCTATCGCGGCCTGACCATTGTCAATCCGTTTTCCAAGCCGCCCCACCGGCAGCTGAGGCCTCTCTTCGACGCGCTGCCAGAAAGCCCCTGACGTGCCCCACAGCCATCGCGCCAATCCCATCCCCAACATCCTGACCGGCATGCGCCTGGTCGCGGGCGTGGTGATGTTCCTGATCCTGGCGGGGGCGACCGGGGGCGTGCCGATCCTGTCGTCCTATCTGAGCCCCGAGGATCAGTTCGGCCTGTATCGCGCGGCCTTCTACATCTTCGTCGTGGCCGCCTCGACGGACTGGGTCGACGGCTATCTGGCCCGCCGCTGGAACGCCACGTCGAGATGGGGCGCGATCCTGGACCCCATCGCGGACAAGATCCTCGTCACCGGCGCCATCCTGGGCGTGCTGACGTCGGGCAGCGTGCCACAGATCGCCATTCCCTGCGGCCTGATCCTGTTTCGCGAGTTCGCGGTCTCGGCGCTGCGCGAGACCGTGGCCGGGCGGGTGACGCTGGAGGTCACGACGCTGGCCAAGTGGAAGACCACGGTTCAGCTGGTGGCGCTGGGCGCCCAGCTGTTCGCGCGCAACTGGGACGGCTTCGGGCTCGAGTTCGACTATCTGCCGTATTTCCAGCTGTTCGCCGACACCCTGATCTGGTTCGCCGCCATCGCCACGGTCTGGACCGGCTGGCAGTATTTCGATACCGCGCGCCGCTCGCTGGCCGAACCGCAAGACTGAGCCCGCCATGACGCAAGACCGCCGGGTCCAGGCCGCGCGCCGGATCGCCTCGCATGTCGCCGAGCACCTCCAGGCCGACCTGTCGCTCCAGCTCTGGACCGGCGAGGTCCTGCCGCTGGGGCCGAACGCGCGCGACGACATCCGCATCGTCTTGACCGATCCCGGCGCCGTCCGGCGGCTGGTGCTCAAGCCGAGCCTCATGACCCTATTCGAGCTCTATGGCGCGGGCGACGTGCGCATCGAGGGCGGCAGTCCGCTGGAGGCGGCCGAACGCTGGGATCACGGCCGCGCCGTGCATCTGCCGCGCCGGGTCGACAAGGGCCTGATCGCCCGCGAGCTGCTGCCCTTTATCATGGGCGGCCGGACCCGCGGCGTCGGCGACGCCGCCTATGACGTCGAGGGCATGGCCGGCCAGCGCCAGGACAAGGCCGCGCGCAAGGACAAGGATTTCATCTCCTTTCACTACGACGTCGGCAACGACTTCTACGGCCTCTTCCTCGATCCGGAGATGGTCTATTCCAGCGCCTACTACGCCGACGACACGACCTCGCTGGAGGAGGCCCAGACCCGCAAGCTGGACCTGATCTGCCGCAAACTACGGCTCCAGCCGGGGCAGAAGTTGCTCGACGTCGGCTGCGGCTGGGGCGGTCTGTCGTGCTGGGCGGCGCGGCACTACGGCGTCACCGTTCACGGGGTGACCCTGTCTGAGGAGCAGCTGGCCTTCGCCCGCGCCAAGGTCGAACGCCTGGGCCTGGCGGACAGGATCACCCTGGAGCTGCGCGACTACCGCGACCTCGACATGTCGGACCACTTCGACGCGATCAGCCAGGTGGAGATGTTCGAGCACGTCGGCTTCGCCAACCACGACCGCCACTTCCTGGAGATGAAGCGGCTGCTCAAGCCCGGCGGCCTCTACTTCCACCAGGCCTCGGTGCGGCGCGGCGGCAGCGACCCGGCCAACATCGCGCCCCAGACCCATGCCACCCGCGCCATCAGCCGCTTCATCTTCCCGGGCGGCGAGCTGGACACCATCGGCATGACGGTGACGAACCTTGGCCGGCTGGGTTTCGAGGTGCTGGACGTCGAGGACCTGCGCGAGCACTTCCAGCGCACCACGGCGGAGTGGTCGCGCCGCCTGATGGCCCGGCGCGAGGAAGCGGTCGCCATGGTCGGCGAGGAGCGGACGCGGCTGTGGCTGATCTTCTTCGCCATGTGCGCCAAGGGCTTCGAGCGCGGGTCCATCCTCGTCTACCAGACGGTCGCCCAGCGCCGTCGCGCCGGGCCGAGCGGCCTGCCGCTGGACCGGCGCAGCCTCTACGCCTGAAAACCCCTCGACCGTTATAAAGTAACACGCTATAGGGTCGGCGATGTCGCCGTCCGACCTTGAACAGCCGGTCCTGCTCTCGCTCGTCGGGGGCGGGTTCGCCGCCGCCTTCCTGCACGCGGCCCTGCCGACGCACTGGCTGCCGTTCGTGCTGGTCGGGCGGGCCCAGCGGTGGAGCCTGACGCGCAACATGGCGGCGGTGACGGCGGCGGGGCTTGCCCATGTGGCCTCGACCGTCTTCGTCGGCAGCCTGATCGTGGCGGCCGGACTGGTGCTGGACACCGTGATCGACGGCCTGTTACCCTGGCTGTCGGCGGGGCTGCTGTTCGCGTTCGGCGGCTTCTACCTGATCCGGGCGATGGTGCGCAGGCCGGTCACGGTCGGTGGCCCCGGCATGGACCTGGCCGAGCCAAGCGTCTCGCACGCCGCCGCCTTCTGGGGTCTGGTCGGGATCATGGCCCTGTCGCCGGGCGAGGTGCTGCTGCCGATTTACATGTCGGCCGCGGGCGAGGGGGCGGCCGTGCTGGCCTTGCTGACGCTCGCCTTCGCGCTCGGAACGGTGCTGGGCATGGCCGTCTTCACCCTCCTGGCTCGCGCCGGGGCCTCGATCCTGCGGCTGGAGCGGTGGGCGCGCTATGAGGGGGCGGTGCTCGGCGTCGCCTTGATCGCGATCGGCCTTCTTATCGTGACGCACCAGCACTAGGCTGGAGCCATGTCGGGCGGACACGCACACGCGAACCATGCGCACCACGACCATGATCACCCCGATCATGGCCATGACCACGATCACGCGCACGGGCATGGCCACCATCACGGGCATGCTCATGGGCACGGCCACAGTCACGGACCGGTGGACACTGGCGACTGGCGCTATGGCGTGGGTCTGGTGGTCAACCTCGCCTTCGTGGTTTGCGAGGCGGTCGCGGGCGTGATCTCCGGATCGACCGCGCTGCTGGCCGACGCGGGGCACAATCTATCCGATGTCCTCGGCCTGGCGATGGCGGGCGGGGCGGCGGTGCTGGCCCGGCGCGCGGCGGGACCCAGCCGCACCTACGGCTTCGGCAAGGCGACGGTGCTGGCGGCACTCGCCAACGCCCTCCTGCTGATCTTCGCCTGCGGGGCCATCACCTTCGAGGCCATCCGCCGTATCGCCGAGCCGGCGCCGGTCGAGTCCGGCCTGATCATGGCCGTGGCCGGGATCGGCTTCGTCATCAACCTCGGCACGGCGCTCCTGTTCATGAGGGATCACCACGACCTCAACGCCCGGGGCGCCTACCTGCACATGATGGCCGACGCGGGCGTGTCGCTGGGCGTCGTGGTGTCGGGCGGCATGATCCTGCTCACGGGGTGGAGCGTCATCGACCCGGCGGTCAGCCTGGTCATCGTGGTGGTGATCCTGCTCGGCACCTGGGGCCTGTTCCGGGAGTCCTTGAACCTGGCGCTCGACGCAGCCCCGGCTTCGGTGAATGTCGAGGCGGTCAAGCAGAGCTTGACCGGCCTGCCCGGCGTGACGGCCGTCCACGACCTGCACGTCTGGGGCCTGTCGACGACAACGACAGCGCTGACCGCCCATCTGGTCCACGAGCGGGGCGACCCCAAGGCCCTGCTGGCCGAGGCGCAGGGGCTGGCGAAGTCCCGGTTCGGCATCGCCCACACGACGTTCCAGCTCGAGACCGACGTCCTGCCGGACTGCCCGGATTGCTGACGCCACGTCAGCTCCACCCTGCGCCAAATCGCCGGTGCGGCGTCCAATCGCTTGGCAAGGCGGGGTCCGGGCGATAAGGACCGGCTGAAATCGTCGATCCCTGTCGTTTCGGGGTCGGCGCCGGGTCCGCGCTTCCCCGCCTGATCCGGTTTACTGAGCAGGATGAGGAACAATCGCATGCGTCTGGGCAAGCGCGCCCTGAACGGGGTCATGGGCGGCATCGCCACGGCCTCGCTCGCCGCCTTCTTCGCCGCGCCCGCCTGGGCGCAGGACCTGATGGGTCAGCCCACGCCGGGCGGCATCGGCCTCCAGCCCGCCGCTTCGCCGCTGAAGCACCAGGCGCACTTCTTCCATGACGCCATCCTGATGCCGATCATCACGGGCATCAGCCTCTTGGTGTTGGGCCTGATCGTCTGGGTCGTGGTCCGCTACAACAAGAAGGCCAACCCGACCCCGGCCAAGTGGAGCCACAACACCCTGGTCGAGATCGTCTGGACGGTCCTGCCGGTGATGATCCTGGTCGGCATCTCCCTGTTCTCGTTCCGCCTGCTCTTCGCCTACCACGACATGCCGACGCCGGACCTGACCGTGAAGGCCACGGGCAACCAGTGGAACTGGGCCTATGAGTATCCGGATCAGGGCGTGCCGGAATACATCTCCAACATGCTGCCGGAGGCCGAGGCCCAGGCCCAGGGCGTGCCCTATCGCCTGGCCGTGGATGAGCCCATCGTCGTGCCGGTCGGCCAGACTGTCCGCGTTCTGGTCACCGCATCGGACGTCATCCACGCCTTCGCCCTGCCGGCCTTCGGCCTGAAGACCGACGCCATTCCGGGCCGGGTCAATGAGACCTGGTTCCGCGCCGAGCGCGAGGGCGTCTTCTACGGCCAGTGCTCCGAGCTGTGCGGCGTCGACCACGCCTTCATGCCGATCCAGATCAACGTCGTCTCGGAAGCCGAGTTCGCCGCCTGGGTCGCCTCCAAGGGCGGCTCCATGACCCCGGCCTCGGCCGCCGCGGCTCCGGGCGGAACGGTCGCCCAGGTCGCCGCCGGAACGACGGGCGCCCCGACCGCTCCGGGTGCCGCCGTCGCCACCGAAGCTCCGGCCGCCGCCCCTGCCGGCCAGCCGCCGGCCGGCGCCGAGCCGTCCGAAACCGCCGCTCCCGCCGCCACGCCCGCCGCGTAACCCGTCAGACCGAAACCGATCATGGCCACCGACATCACCGCCGACACCCACGTCGCTCCCGGGCACGACGCCCACGCCGAGCACGACCACAAGCCGGGCTTCTTCACCCGCTGGTTCCTGTCCACCAACCACAAGGACATCGGGACGCTGTACCTGCTGTTCGCCATCATGGCGGGCATCGTCGGCGGCATCCTGTCGGGCTTCATCCGTCTGGAACTGGCCGAGCCTGGCATCCAGTGGTTCGTCGAGGGCGGGCTGATCGAACAGCTCGGCATCGTAGAAGCCTCCAAGCACGGCTACAACGTCACCGTCACGGCCCACGCCCTGATCATGATCTTCTTCATGGTCATGCCCGCCATGATCGGCGGCTTCGGCAACTGGTTCGTGCCGATCATGATCGGCGCGCCGGACATGGCCTTCCCGCGCATGAACAACGTGTCGTTCTGGCTGCTGGTCTCGGCCTGGGTGCTCTTGTGCCTGTCGCTGTTCGTCGACGGCGGGCCGGGTCGCGGCTTCGGCGGCGGCTGGACCATCTATCCGCCGCTCTCGACCAGCGGCCACACCGGCCCGGCCATGGACCTGGCGATCTTCTCGCTGCACGTCGCGGGCGCCAGCTCGATCCTCGGCGCCATCAACTTCATCACCACCATCTTCAACATGCGCGCGCCGGGCATGACGCTGCATCGCATGCCGCTGTTCGCCTGGTCGGTGCTGGTCACCGCCTTCCTGCTCTTGCTGTCGCTGCCGGTTCTGGCGGGTGCCATCACCATGCTGCTGACGGACCGCAACTTCGGCACCAGCTTCTTTGATCCGGCCGGCGGCGGCGACCCGGTGATGTTCCAGCACCTGTTCTGGTTCTTCGGCCACCCCGAGGTCTACATCCTGATCCTGCCGGGCTTCGGCATCATCAGCCACATCGTCTCGACCTTCTCCAAGAAGCCGGTGTTCGGCTACCTGGCGATGGCCTACGCCATGGTCGCCATCGGCTTCGTCGGCTTCATCGTGTGGGCGCACCACATGTACACGGTCGGCATGAGCGTGAACCTGCGCGCCTACTTCATCGCCGCGACCATGATCATTGCGGTGCCGACGGGCGTGAAGATCTTCAGCTGGATCGCCACCATGTGGGGCGGCTCACTCAGCTTCAAGACGCCCATGCTGTGGGCGATCGGCTTCATCTTCCTGTTCACCGTCGGCGGCGTGACCGGCGTGGTGCTGTCCAACGCCGGCATCGATTACAGCCTGCACGACACCTACTACGTCGTGGCCCACTTCCACTACGTGCTGTCGCTGGGCGCCGTCTTCGCCATCTTCGCGGGCTTCTACTACTGGTTCGAGAAGATGTTCGGCGTGAAGTACAACGAGTTCCTGGGCGCGCTGCACTTCTGGATCATGTTCGTCGGCGTGAACGTGATCTTCTTCCCGCAGCACTTCCTGGGCCTGCAGGGCATGCCGCGCCGCTACATCGACTACCCCGAGGCCTACACCCTGTGGAACCAGGTCTCGTCCTGGGGCTACGCCATCACGGCGGTCGGCGTGGTCGTGTTCCTGATCGTGCTGGCCGAGGCCGCGATCCGTCGCCGCGCCGGCGTCGCCAACCCCTGGGGCGAGGGCGCCACGACCCTGGAATGGACCCTGTCCAGCCCGCCGCCGCATCACCAGTTCAACGAACTGCCGGTGGTCAAGGCCGACAGCCACTAACCCCTCCATCCCGTGATAGGATGTGGGCCGCCTTCCGACCCGGAAGGCGGCCCCTCTCTTTTTCAATGACCCAGTCCGCCACCCCCGCCCAAACCCCGACTCTGTCGACGGCCCAGCCGGAGGATTTCTTCCAGCTGCTGAAGCCGCGCGTCATGTCGCTGGTGATCTTCACGGCGGCCACGGGGCTGATCGTGGCCGGCGCCGACATCAACCCGCTGGTCGCCGCCATCGCCATCCTGTGCATCGCGGTCGGGGCGGGCGCGGCGGGCGCTCTGAACATGGCGCTGGAGCATGAGACCGACGCCCTGATGCGCCGCACGCGCGGACGGCCGGTCGCGGCGGGGCGTCTGCGCAGGAACGACGCCCTGGCCTTCGGCGTGGTCCTGTCGGTGTTCTCGGTCATGCTTCTGGGCATGAACACCAACTGGCTGGCGGGCGGTCTGCTGCTGCTCACCATCGCCTACTACGCGGTCTTCTACACCCTGATGCTGAAGCGGCGGACGCCCCAGAACATCGTCATCGGGGGGGCGGCGGGGGCCTTTCCGCCCGTGATCGGCTGGGCGGCGGCCACGGGCGAGGCGCCGTGGCAGGCGTGGCTGCTGTTCCTCATCATCTTCCTCTGGACCCCGCCGCACAGCTGGGCGCTGGCGCTGTATTCGACCGGCGACTACGCCAAGGCGGGCATCCCCATGATGCCGGTGGCGCGGGGCGCGAAGTCCACCCGGCTGCAGATCCTGCTCTATTCGCTGGTGTTCGTGCCCGTGGCGATCGCGCCCGGCCTGACGGGGCTGGGCGGCCCGATCTATCTGGCCGTCTCGGTCGCCGGCGGCCTGCTGTTCCTCGCGCTCGCGTTCCGTCTGTGGCGTTCGCGCGCGGGCGACCAGCCCGACAAGGCCGAGGCCGTGGGGCGAGAGGCCGCATTGTATGACGTCCGCGCCGAGGCCAAACCGGCGCGCAATCTTTTCGCCTTTTCGATCCTGTATCTGATGGCCCTGTTCGCCGCCCTGCTGGTCGAACGTTTCGCGCCATTGGGAGCCCTGTGATGCCGACCCTCCTCACCCCCGAACAGCTTGAGGCCCGCAACCGCCGCAGCCTCTGGATCGCGCTCGGCCTCGTCGGTTTTATCGTCCTGATCTTCCTGACCACCTTCCTGCGCATGCAGTCGAACCTGGAAGAGCGGAAGGCGATGAACGCGGCCGCCACGGCGGAGGCCGCGCGCTGATGGGCGAGGCGCGCAAGACCCGCTGGTCCACCCGCGCCGTCGCGCTGGCCTGCGCGGGCGTGGTTCTGACCATGACCGGCGCGGCCTTCGCCGCGGTGCCGCTGTATCAACTGTTCTGCCAAGTGACGGGTTTCGGCGGCACGACCATGCGGGCGGACAAGCCCTCCGACGTCGTCCTCGACCGCACCGTCAAGGTCCGCTTCGACACCAACGTCCGCAACCTGCCCATGACCTTCAAGGCCGAGCAGGTGACCCAGACGGTCCGCATCGGCGAGACGGGCCTGGCCTATTTCGACGTCACAAACACCTCGGACCAGCCCATCGCCGCGCGCGCCAGCTACAACGTCGTGCCTGAGCAGACCGGCCAATACTTCCAGAAGCTGCAGTGCTTCTGTTTCGACGACCAGACGATCGCGCCCGGCCAGACCATCCAGTTCCCGGTGCAGTATTACGTCGACCCCCTGATCGCCCAGAACGCCGAGACCGACGGGGTCGAGGAAATCACCCTCAGCTACACCTTCTATCCCTCCTCGGAAGACGCCGCCGATTCCGCTTCCGCCTCCGGCGGGGGCACTGGCGCGGGCTGAAACCCGACGCTATAGCCTGCCGCAAACCCCTATCGCCTGACCCGGACACGACATGGCCCACGCCGCTCCGCATCACGACTACCACCTGGTCGACCCCAGCCCCTATCCGCTGATCTGCTCCATCACCGTCACCGTCATGATGGTCGGCGCGGTGATGTGGATGAAGGGTCTGTTTGGTCTGCCCGAAGGCACCTCGTGGCTGTTCTTCGCGGGTCTGGCGGGCACCCTCTACGGCATGGGCGCCTGGTGGTGGGACGTGATCCGCGAGGGCCAGAAGGGCGACCATACGCCCGTCGTCTCCATCGGCCTGCGCTACGGCATGACGCTGTTCATCGCGTCGGAGATCATGTTCTTCGCCGCCTTCTTCTGGATGTTCTTCGAGATGGCCCTCTTCAACGAGGCGCGCACGAACATCCCCGAGATCTCGAGCTGGGCCGAGACCGCCGCCGCCTGGTCGACCTGGCCGCCGCAGGGCGTCGAGACCCTGGACGCCTGGTCCCTGCCGCTCTTGAACACCGTGATCCTGCTGCTGTCGGGCACGACCGTGACCTGGGCTCACCACGCGCTGCAGGTCGGCGACCGCAACGGCGCGCGTCTGGGTCTGATCATCACCGTTGCGCTTGGCGTGCTGTTCACCGGCGTTCAGGCCTATGAGTACTACCACATCATCCACGAGAACCTGTTCTTCAACGACGAAGCGGCGGGCTCGGGGCTGTATGGCTCGATCTTCTTCATGGCCACCGGCTTCCACGGCTTCCACGTCCTGGTGGGGACCATCTTCCTCGCCGTCTGCCTGCTGCGCCTGCTGGCCGGTCAGCTGCGTCCCGAGAAGCACTTCGGCTTCGAGGCGGCGGCCTGGTACTGGCACTTCGTGGACGTGGTCTGGCTGTTCCTCTTCGCCTTCGTCTACGTCACCTTTGGCTGAGGCTGGCCAATCCTCCCCCGTTGGGGGAGGTGGCGCGCAGCGACGGAGGGGGCCTGACCCCGACTCCGGCGTGCGCGGCGAGCCCCCTCCACCGCTTCGCGGTCCCCCTCCCCCAATGGGGGAGGATAAGGGCCTTCCCTGGCTGCTGACGATCCTCCTGATCCCGGCGCTCG